>WNFM01055404.1_pt1 | contig 130315 bp, 119 predicted proteins | sample 5400271 | NCBI WGS metagenome assembly WNFM01 (sample SAMN13153352, study PRJNA577476) | soil metagenome | isolation source: 60 cm saprolite on Douglas fir-dominated hillslope | place: USA:California | collected 2013-09-17
ATAAATGAAATATTTTCGAACTCAATACAGCAAAATTTCAAAGAACTAAATCCTAATCAGTTGAATATCTTTAAGTAATATCAAAACGCTAGTGATATTATAATTGAAATAAAGCTTGTCATTGACGATCGACCACGTTTCGACCTCGGTAGGCGCCTTGTGTCCTGCGGAAGTACCGAAAGCGCAGAAACCACCGTATTGGGGAGCAAAATGTTCCGGGTTTTCTTTAAATGCGTCCATATCCTCCCGTATCGAGAACAGCCATTGAACATCTTTGTACGTATAGGACAGACTATCTGCGCCCATTACCGGTTTGGATTGCTTAAAAAAAGCGACAGGATCATATCCCTTGATGGCTTTTCCTCCGGGTGCGAACACTTCGGCTTTTTGGGCGCTTGCGCCAAATGCTGCAAACAGAACGAGGGTGAAGGCAAAGAATGATTTTTTCATTTTTTTATTTTTTGTTTGGTGAAAAGAACTAACGAACTATTTATTGGGCGAATTTCATCCAGTTTTTATCGGCATTGGTTTTCAGATGAGCTTCATCCTTGTTCCAGCTCTTGAGGGTATTGTTGAAGAACTTATTATAGAAGAGATAAAGTTTGCCATCCACTATTTTAAAAGTTCCGGGATCGACTTCTACTTTTTCTCCTGCGGAGCCCATGGCATAAGCACACCATCCGCCGTATAGAGGTTCATATTCCCCGGGGTTAGCCTTAAAAGCATCCCTGTTTGCGGTAGTAGCGAAACGATAAGTAACACCCTGGTACCCGAGGGTGATGTCTTTTTTTCCATCGATAGCCTTGTTGCTGGTGAAATACGCTACCGGGTCATATCCCTTGATGGCCAGACCGGATTCGTCGACGTTAAATTGTTTCTTTCGGGCTTCTGTCGACTGGGCGGAAACTACAACTGTAAAAACTGTTGAAAACAGGAGAACACTAAGTAATCTTTTCATAAAAAACAATTGACTGTTGTTATATCTCTTAAAATAAGAAGCTGCAGGCTATTAAAATTTTTTACTAAGCGCCTGTTTTCCAAACGCAAGCAGATCTTCCGGTTTTACATAGCCTATCGACTGGAGCACGGGTTGACCCGCTGCGTCAAACACGATAAGAGTTGGCAGCGAATGTATCTTCCATTTGGAAGCGAGTTCCGGCCCCAGCCCCTTTTCCACATCCAGAGATACATTAACAAAATTTTCGTTGAAAAATGCCGCTACGTCCTTGTCTTTAAAAGTCGTTTTCCTGAGCAATTTGCAGGGACCGCACCAGGTCGCATAGGCATCCAGGAAAATATATTTGTGTTCAGCAGCCGCGTTTCGCATGGCTGTGTCCCATTGATTTTCCAAAAAATTGATGCCTGTTTTTTTACCACTTTCCTCTTGATCAGGATTCAGGCCACCTGGCTGGGCAAGCGCATAAAAAAGAGAAGCGGCCAACAGAACGGCCAAAAGAAGGAGTCTGTAGAAGTATAGGTGCTTTTTCATGGTTAACATCTGTTTTAGTGTAATTATTCTAATATGAATTGTGATTGATCGTCTGCTCTATTTTAGTTCTGTAGGGTCATCAGCGGGTACACCCATCGTATTGCTGATGGTATTGGATATCACGTTGTCTCCGATAGCCAGTATCACATCTACGAGGTGCCCCTCAGTATATCCCACTTACTGTGCAAAAATACAGGACCGGATGAGCTCTTACAATGACCAATCTTCCCGAAACGTTATCTGCATCTCCCGAAAAAACCTTTTAGGTTTTCTTTAAAGATTCCCTGCGCATTATCAGGGCAGAATAGAAGAAAGAAACCTGGTTCCGGATAAGACAGTGAACGGTCGTCTATTAGGCCAGGTTTCTTTTTCAACTCCAAACTAAAAAGTACAAACTCGAATTAAGACTTACCCTTTTCGCAGGCAGCAGTGCAGACATGGCCTTTTTCACCATGAGCATAAACGTGCTTGCCGGCTTTTTTACAGGCTTCGGTGCAATGATGCTTTTTTAGTTTATCCGGGCTCTGCGTCTGTGCATGAATGGCAAGCGATGCGCCAACTAACAAAGTTGCAAAAAGTGCTTTTTTCATGATCTTTATTTTATTGTTTAAAAAATTGATCTTTTCCTATCGTGACGGGCTATATTGAAATTCCCGGAGATATTAAACCCGAAATAAATGCCCCCGTCCCCCCAGCTGCCCGTTGTCTGACCGATGTATTGCGATTCTATCAGTCCCTGGGAATTCGTAAACACCAATTGAAATACATGGCCGCCTGTCTCGATATCCCACCCTAATGAAAAGGAGTTATGTACTTTTGTGGATACCATCTGGTTCGGCAGCAGGTAATTGTATTCGGCATTGATGCTCATCCTTTTGGTGATCTTCAGCCTTCCCCCCGCCCCCAGGGCGAACTCATCGTTCTTGTCTGCAGCAGCAGGCACCAGGTTATAATGCAGGTAGGTGGGCGACAGCTCGGCAGAAAATATCCTGCTGAATTTCCTGGCGATCAATAATTGTCCCATATAGGCCGTACGGTAAGTGGCGTCGAGGTAGGACTTTTCCGGGTATTTCAAGGTATAATTGCTGATGGTGGCAAGGGCGCTTACCGTCACAGGCATCCTGTCGGTTCCATCTGTCTGCCGCAATAGCTTGTATTTGACGTACCCGTCGAAAGTTTTGTCGAAAGAGCTGCGACCCGCGCCAATATCGAGCCTATCGGTGATCCCGTAATCCAACCCCAGGCGAAGGGTTGCATTATCGAGCCCGAAAAAATTATAGGACCCGCTGTTGAGCTGGCCAAACCGGTGCTGGATCAGGAAATTAAGAGATCCCGCCGCAGGCGATTCAACTGTCTGCATATTGACGATATGCGTTGCCTTAAATGTTCCTGTGACATAGGAGGGCCGGGCATTTGCGCTGATGGAATCATCCAGGAGCCTGAGTAAAGGATCCTGCGCCCTGACCCGATTGTCTAGGATGGCTGTTAAAAAGAAAAGGGTAACCAGTTTTGACTTCATCGGGAATATGGTTTATCTGGGCTTACAATCCACTTTAATGGTGACGGTGATTTCTTTGGCTATTTTATCTTTTACGACCGAAGGAATATCGATACGGAAATCCTCCGGCCTGATCTCGAACTGCGACTGGCCTGAGAGGGTTCCACCTTTTACTTCCAACGTCGCCGGCACTTCAATTTCCTTTGTCGTATTATGGAGGGAAAGCATGCCTTTTACCATCACAGGGTATTGGCCGTCCTTGCTGACATCGAGATTTCCGGTGAAAGTACCACTGAAGCTGGCCTTCGGATATTTATCGCTTTCGACATAGTTCTCGTTAAAATGTTCCTGCATCAGCTCTTTAGGGAAAATGAACCCCTTCAAAAGCGAGGTAAAAGCCAGGTTCATTTTTCCGACGTCGACAATGGCGTAGACCTGGTTGTTCTCCCCCTTAATGTCTTCCAGGGGCGTTCTTGAATAGAACCCGATAAACCCATTCCTGGTAAGGTAGACCTGGCTATACGAGAGAAGGCCGGTAATCATGAGGGTTGATAAAATAATTAGCTTTTTCATGAAAGGAATTTTTAATTGTTATGTACTCCCTGATGTATCCAGGCGACTATCTTATTCACCTCGCAGTCGGAAAGCCGGGGTCGCAAATAGGGCATGGCCACGTATCCCGGGGCATGCGTCACGCAACCGGCCAGGTATCCATTGTTCGCCCAGGTGACCAGGTTGGAGTAGCCTTCCAAAAGGATTCCGCCGCTCCCGGCACTGCTGCCGCTGCCATGGCACTCGTAACAGTTGTTCTGAAGTATGGGAACGATATCCGTGGTGTATTTTACGCTGGTAGTGTCGCAGCCTCCGGCTCCTGATCCTTTCGACAATTTATCTTCGCTTTGTTTGGTACAACCGGTCACCCCTGCCCAAAAAATAGCGAAGAGGATCAGCCCCCATAACAGGATTTTTTTCATTTTTTATTTCTTTTATCCTTATGCAGCTATTCTATCACACAATCCACCACATTCACATCATTGAGAAAACCTGCACATTTACCCTTAATGGTGACTAAGCCCCCTTTGGGCGGAAGGTTAAGTTTTTCATGGCCGGCGAGGCGAAAGCTACAGTTGATGGCTGCAACCGGGTCCCCGGTGCTCAACAGGACGCTCATCGTACTATCGGTCTCCTCCCTGTCTAAAACCGTTCCCTTCACTTCGATCACTTTGTCCACAAATTTCCGATTGGCAGCCGCTTCGTCACGGCTATATTCTCCGAACAGGCCGGAAGCATCCAACCGGAAGACAGGGTCCAGGCTGCCGGCATTTACATGCGGTTTATTGATGAAATTTAGGGCCAGGAGGACTCCACAGATCATCAGAGTCAACACAACCCCTACCAGGATCAGTACGGCTTTCTTTTGCATCAGGAGACTTATTTTATGTTTACAACCGGGCAGTTGACAGTACCCGCGTTAGGGACAAGTAAGGGCGCTGCCATCGCGGAACTCAAATCTTTTACCGAGCTAAAGCTGCTGTTGTCGTACACCGCCACTGCCCATAAGGGAGAATAGCCCGCATCCGAGGGAATTACCGCTACTACATTATGTGTCTGGGTGGAACCGGCTTCTGTTTTAAAACCGGAAGCAGGGCCTCCGTTCGGCTGGTTGGGATTGATGGTAAAACTTACATAGATAGGAGCGAGCGGTACAGACCCGTTGGAAGTAATGCTCAAAGCTTTCTCGAAGAAGTTAAAATAATAAACTACCTTATCTTTATACCAACCCTGCGTCAGGCTGGCATCGCCGCTCCCGGAATAGCGTTGGACGGCGGTAGATCCTTTCGGTACCACGGGACAGTTGACCAGATTGTTCGTCTTGGTAACGGGATAACCACTGGCTACTAATTCCTGATAGCTGGTGATAGTATTGGGAACGTAGCTGGCCGGAACGGAGACATTGTATACCTGCCAGAAGTCATTGTAGCCTGCATCTCCGGGTATCACGTCGATAATGTTCTGGCCGGGTATCGAGGTCGTCTGTCCCTGTTTCGTAAATACGTAGATCGGTGCCGGGGCAGTCGGCTGTATGTCAAAATTATAATATTGGACTACTTTACCGTCCGGGGCAAAACCAGTGGTGATAAAGGGCCCCTGATCGAAATTGACGGGTTGATTGGCGGCAGGCAGACCGTTCGAAGAACTGCGGACCTGCAAATGGCCGGCAGTGCTGCTGAACCGGTCTATTGAAGCCTGTTCTGCCGTATTGGGATCCTTGGAAGCCGAAGAACTTGAAGTGTTACTCTTTTTGCAGGAAACGTAGAATAAAAACGAGCCGAAAAAGAAAGGCATAAGTCCGGAAACGATTCTGTTCATAATCATAGTTTTTTGATGGTACAAAACTATATTCCCGGTATCCCGTTATCATCCCCGAATTATAACAAAAGTATCACAGCTCGCTGGGAACCGGATATTTTGACCAATTTTGGGAACATGGAAACACAGCACTATGAACAAAGTATTGATTATTGAAGACGACCTACAGATTATTGAACTGTTGAAAATCCATCTTGCAGACCTTTCCTGTGAAATGATGAGCGCCAGGAATGGAAAAGAAGCATTGGAATTAGCCTCAAAAAATGCGTTCGACCTTTTGATACTTGACCTGATGCTACCCGGTATGAATGGCATGGAAATATGCCGGCGTCTCCGCATGTCGGGAAATAATACTCCTATAATAATACTATCGGCAAAGTCAGAAGAGATTGACAAGGTGCTCGGTCTCGAGACAGGGGCTGACGACTATCTGACAAAGCCCTTTAGTATAAGGGAATTTATCGCGAGGGTCAAAGTTATATTTAGACGAAAGGAGGATGCCGGGGAAGAGCTAAACAGACCAAACAGAATGCAGATAAAATTTGGGGAGCTGGAGCTTGACCTGGACAAACGGAAGATCACGCTGAATAATGCCCGGGTCGAACTGTCTCCAAAAGAATTCGATCTGCTGAGCCTGCTGGCTTCCAATCCAGGTAAGAGCTACAGCCGAAAACGACTGCTGAATCTCGTATGGGGATATGATTTCGATGGCTATGAGCATACCGTAAACTCCCATATCAATCGTCTCCGCGGGAAGATCGAAACAGATATTTCCAATCCCAAATACATACTTACGACCTGGGGCATCGGGTACCGGTTCAACGAAGAATTATAAAACCAAATAATATGCCGTTAAAATCTATTAGGGGTAATCTCTTGTTTTGGAAAATAGCGGGCATCTTTACCCTGCTACTGGTTATTTTAGGTTTCACATACATTGGCATCGCCTCCTGGGTCTCGAAAAAGAATTTCGACGAAATAAACCAGCAGCTATACGGCAATATAGCATCACACCTGGCGGGTTCCACACACCCCTTGAAAGAAGGCAGGCCTGATACGCTTGTTACGCATGATATCATCCATTCCATTATGGTTATAAACCCCAGCGTGGAAGTATACCTGGTAAATCCGGAGGGGAAGATCATTGACTTTGTAGTGCCGGATAGATCAGTCAAGGCTCGGGAGGTGGATATGGCTGCAGTCCGGCAATACCTCAAGGATGACGGTAAAAAATATGTAGAGGGCATAAATCCCAAGCGTCCGGAGCGAAAAAGCATCTTCTCCGCTGCCCCCATATACGAGCATAATCAATTGACAGGGTACGTGTACGCTATATTGGCGAGTGAAAAGCAGGAGGAAGTGGTGGCGGCCCTGAACGAGCATTTTTTTAATAGCCTGGAGACCGCTATATTTTTTGCTACGCTATTCGTCGCCTTCCTCGTCGGTATAATCACCTTTTTCCTGATCACCGACAGCATCTGCAAGATCTCGTTCATTGTGAAACGGTTCAAAGAAGGCGACTATGGCGCGCGGATCGAAGGTTATGTAAAGGGAAACCTCGGGTTATTGACCGCTACCTTTAATGAAATGGCTGATACCATTGTCGGTAATATGGATAAAATAAAGTCCATGGACAAGCTGAGACAGGAGTTGATCGCTAATGTGTCGCACGACCTGAGGAGCCCCCTGGCTATTATGCAGGGCTATATAGAAACCCTGGTCATCAAAGGGAACAACATCCCGGAAAAAGAAAAAATCAGGTATCTGTCCATTATCCTGGACAGTTCCAAAAAGTTATCCCATCTCGTAGGCCAGCTGTTTGAATATTCCAAGCTGGAAGCCAACCAGGTAGAGCCTCAAAAAGAACAATTCCTCATAACCGAACTGGTATCCGATATACTGATGAAATACGAGATGCTTGCAAAAGACAAAAAGATCGAACTAAGAATGGATTCGCCGGGCCATCTGCCCGCTGTATTCGCAGATATTTCACTAGTAGAAAGGGTTATTCAGAATCTGCTGGACAATTCATTGAAGTTTACGCCTGAACATGGCAGGATAACCATAACGCTGCAAGGTAAAATGACGGGTATCGAGGTTTCGGTCTCCGACACCGGATCGGGTATCCCGCTGAAAGATCAGCCGTATATTTTTGAGCGTCATAAGCAATTGCCTGGCACGGGGGCGATCGTTTACGAGGGAATGGGATTGGGGCTGGCTATTGTAAAAAAGATATTGGATCTGCACCAAGCTGCTATAAATATCAAAAGTTCTCCGGGTGCCGGTACCAGCTTTCGGTTTCAATTGCCTGTTATCTACTAATGACCGTCATAAAAGGATTTGGTTTTACTCCTTCTTTATTGTATTTACCTCTGTATTCCATTGGTGACATACCTGTTATTTTTCTAAACACTATCACCAAAGCGAATTTCGAGAACTTCATAAAAAAATGGTATGAGCACTTTCCCAAATAATCAGTATGATGCAATCGAAAACCTGATCTTTAAAGAAAATTTGCGTATCGAAGCGCTGGATTTTCATCCCGACCAGGACTTGATGCTTGTAATACTTAACACCAAAGTAGCTTTGACACAGAATTTATCATCCTATAATTCTTTAAAAAGGGCTGATAAATCTCAATTGCAACAGTATAAACTAATAGGTAACGGGACGGGTGTTCATTGGCCATTACTTGACGAGGATTTAAGTTTAAAGGGGTTTTTGCAAAATGAATTACGAAAGGTTGTTAAGACTGATAAAGGATCTGTGGCTGCGTAACCTTAACTGTGATAGTATTAATTATTGTTTTCCCCTTCCTTACTTCTAAAATTTAGGATCAGGGTATTCTGGCATTTGAAGATCAATTTACTCACAACCTTCATCGATGGCTCTTTCAATCAAATCAGAGTCATTCTTGCTCCATAACCCGACCAAATCATGGGCCGAAGGCCAGGGCTGATCTTTTGTCTTCGCAGCTTTCTTAAGCACACTTTCCAACTCAATAAGAACGGCCTCATTTTACCCAAAGCCTCCCGGTGCGCTACCGCGCCCCGCGGCTTTTTCGTTTGTCCGCGCCTGAGAGCGAGCTCGCGCGCTACCCAACAAAAAAGCCGGCCAGACTATCGTCTGGTCGGCTTTGTGACCCGGATTGGATTTTTCTCCAACCAAATGCATGAGGATTTAAAAAATCTCTTTTTTCTTAAAATACTGATAAGCAAGCATTAAATAGATACTATACATCTATATTGGCTTACTGTTCTAAAAAGAACGAGCAGGATGGAGTTTACAAAGAATTGCCAAAATTCAACACGGGTGTGATTGCAGAACTGGGGTCAAAAAAGTATACTTAGATCGGGATAATTTTATAAATTCCCTTTATTTACCCTATTTTCATTCTTAAAGTTTCTGCATGGATTTAGATACTATTCAAAGCGTTGTAGAGGAATTATTAGAGGAAAATTTGTCGACACTTGAGTACTATTTTTCAGTGTATGAAGAATTGGCCGAAGATCGAGACGCTCTGCATGATGAAATCATTCATAAGATTTTATCCAGGAAGACTTATTCTAAGAACAAACGTGTATATATGCTTGGAGGAGCAACAGCCAACGGTAAGTCAACCTTTCTAAATAGTGGTATCAGACAATACCCATTAGATGCCTTAAAGATTGATCCCGATGAAGTCAAGGCTGAACTACCGGAATATAAATACATGGTAGCCTTAAAAGAGATGACAGCTGCAAGCCGGGTGCATGAGGAAAGTTCCATCATTTCAAAGGAAATTCGACGCATAGCTATTGAAGAAGATTATGATATTTTATTGGACGGTATTGCCAATGATACTCTGGAACACCGCTTAGAAGATTTGGCGGAATTAAAATCCCATGGCCATACAGTGATCATTGATTATGTCACACTGGACACTTCACTCAGCCTTCAGAATGCCTTGGATAGATACCGAAAAACGGGGCGTTTTGTCCCTGAGGAATTTATCCTTGAAAAAAACAGGATGATAGCGGAGCTCGTTCCGCAATTGATTGAAAATAAATCATTTGATGAGTTGTATCTATGGGATACTAACATAAAGAACAAGCCTCGTTTGATCCTTTCACAGATAAATGGTATATTAGCATTAGAAAATCAAGAGTTGTACGATAACTTTAAAAACAAAGCTCATGAAACAGGCAGCGAGAGTTAGAGCGGGCATTCCTAAAAGTGACAGAGCGCTTGTAAACTTAGCCAACGGCAAAAGGAAGCCAAAGTCAGCGAAGGAAAAAAAGATACTTGCTGAAATAAAAAGTCGAAAGAAGGAAGGGGGCATGATCTATATACCACATGATTGACATTCTTCTTCATATCAAAAGTTTCTTTCGGGAGACTTTTTCATTTAAAGACCATTTCCTTATATACGCGCAATAAAATACCGATCTGGTCCTATTCCACCATCTAGCCCTGTAAAGGAAATTAAATGCATATACAACTTTCTCTAAAGTTGATGCTCTTGCCCGCCCAATCAGCACCTAATTTATTGTATTCAAGTATAATGGAATTGTCTGTGTCAGCTACTGTAGGCCCTCCTGAATAAACAAGAGTATAAGATGGCGGAATTGAAGATTTCCATTCGTCGGCAAAATAGTAAATTGGACCATACTTTTCAAATAGCGCGGCAGGGCAAAAACGAGGAGGACTTTCCAATTAAATGTTTGGTGGCCCGCAGGGTCGGATTATTTTATCTCCTGATTTTCAATGGCATAAACGATGAAAAATTTTACATTAAGTGTAAATATGTGATTTTAATACATAAGTATACTTATTTTTAAGAAAAATAAGCATGCAAACAAGAAAATTAATTGGTGAAATATTAAAAAGTTCAAATATTTAAGACAAGAATGAAAGAACTGGATATACTTGAAAATAAACTTCATCCTAAGGTCCGGCTAAATGCTATTTGTCCTTATTTTACCATGTTTCCCCTTCTGTTTCCTTTTAAGGTTTTACAGAAAGCAAAAAAAACTGACTACGTATATGATCCTTTTTGCGGGCGCGGAACTACCAATTATGCGGCGAGGTTGTTAGGAATACCCTCCTATGGAGTAGATAGCAATCCGGTTGCGCATGCTATAGCGCAGGCTAAACTAATAACCGTCAAACCTGAGACCCTAAAGACCCTATGTACTTCAATTCTGGAGAATCAGCAGGTGACCAGCATACCCGATGGTGAATTTTGGACCTGGGCCTACCACAAAGACACCTTAATACAAATCTGTCGAATTCGGGAATACTTTTTGACAAAACCAAGGCTGGATAAAGTAGACGTCGCCCTGCGAGCAATTATGTTGGGTCTCCTGCATGGCCCTAAGATGAAGAACCAAGCATCCTATCTATCCAACCAGATGCCACGGACCTTTTCGACAAAACCCGATTATTCCATTAAATATTGGAAGAAACATTCACTGAAACCCGAATTATTGGATGTAAAAACGCTTGTAAATCGAAAGGCAGCGTATGTTTTTACTGAACAAGTACCCAAAAAGGTGGGCGGAAAGATCGTACTTGGCGATAGTAGAAATATTAATGAGGTCTCAGATACAAAATTCGATTGGGTAATCACCTCCCCACCCTATTATGGAATGGTTACCTACGAACAAGACCAGTGGCTTAGAAATTGGTTCCTTGGGGGGCTAGATAAAGTGGATTATACCACCCGAGGCCAATTGACACACGGGTCCGAAACCAGTTTTGTAACAGATCTGTCAAAGGTGTGGGGAAATACGGCGGAAAAATGCAAACCGGGGGCTAAACTGATTATTCGCTTTGGGGCCCTACCCAGCAAATCTGAAAAAACTCCTTCGGAATTAATAAAAGAATCATTGAAGACGGCCAATTGCGGCTGGCAGGTAAAAACGATTCGGACTGCCGGAAAACCAATAGAGGCCAGGCGACAGGCCAACCAATTTAAGAATGCTGCGGCTGGCTATATTGAAGAAATAGATCTGTTTGGAACGCTAAATATATAAAACGATGTTTGACCCTGAAGAGATACCGCAAGTGAAGAAAAGCATCTTGGAGTGCGCTCTCGCTGATCGTAAACTGCTGGATGATCTTAGGGCGGAAGTGATTGAGATGAAGCCCTATGTGAAAGTGATCCAGCCCAGAACAATCACGACCTATTCACTAGTTGCTAGCGAAAGCACAAATAACAAGTTGGTATATGACCCCTTCTACTTTCAACTTATTCGGGTAGTAGACTCCAACGGCAGAAATCGATGTCTGGACACAATTACTCCATCCACCAACAGCGATCTGTTAAGCCAGCGGCAATTTGATGAACGAGGAAATCCCCAAACCGCACTCGGCAGTCTTATGAAGGATCTGGGCTGCAAAACCCTGAATGATCTTAGTCCTATGATTCCCACAGGGAAGTTCATGGAAGAACATCCGGACCAAGTGTCAAGGTCCTGGGTGCAGGTGTATCGAGATCTGTGCGAATGGGCGGTGTTATATGAGAGCATTTGTCATGAAGGGTTTACGAATAATACTGTCATCATCAAAGACGGATTACTGCGGAGTAAAATATTCAAATACGAGAAAAAAAACGATCGTGCCCTGTTCATCGAAATGATGAATAAGATCAATGCGGCGATAGACGAAGCAAATAAAAAAAGAAGGGTTAAGATCTTTTTTGTCGGTTTAGCTAAGCATAGCCAAGTGTTATCCCGTTATTCGCTGGCCATGCAACTGGAAGATATTTTCCCTGCAGGGGAAGCCCGCTATGCTCAGGTTCCTGAGACAATGGAAGAAAAATCCTACATCTGGAAAGAATATATGAAAAAGGTGGAGGGGGAACAAGAAACAGAAGAAGGCACAGAGAAAAATAAATATTCGGTAGGAAAGCTTTATTTGACGCGGTTCGGGAAGACCAGAATCGACCCGGTGTGGGCAATCGACCTTTTAGCGAGTCAGGCTGTTTCGGATGCTGAAATATTCGGTTATCTGCTGAAAGATACATTGGATGCCTTCCCTGTTCCCTATTATCCTGCCTGTCTTCAAAAGGCATTGGAATTCGCCCAAATAGTGGATTTTGACTTGGATATTCTACAGGACGAAGTCGTAAAAGCAATAAGAACCATCCTACCCCCTGGTAGACAGGAAATAATCGACCATCAGAATCTATTTAAAGATCAATTAACAAACAGGCAATCATGAGATTATTTCCTGATGATAATATCGTGGGCATTTTCAAGGGCTTTAGCGAAGGTGGCCTGGAATTTCACGCCGATATTGTTCTAAAGTATGACAATCGGTTTCAGAATATTCCAATGCATGGCCAATTCCTTGTCGTCGAACTAGAGGGCGATAACGAGGCCGTTTTGGGAAGGATAACCGCGGTTGCCGCGCTTGGAAGATTAGCGAGCTCAGCGGGAGAGGATTATGCAATTCGTGCTGTCTCGGAAGGCAGGAAAGTAGCGGAAGAACTCAGAGAAGGGTACCTAAAATACAAGGTTGATATCCGTGTACTGGGCGTTCTCAGAACTAACAATGGTGATTTACATTTTGCTCCCTCTCACCGCAGGCTCCCTCATGTCGGAAGCAGAGTGGCTTTTTTATCCGATGAGGTGCTCAAGGAAGTTGCCGGGCACAATATTCTCAATGAAAGAAAGGAACCCGCATCCGAATTTGGCTATTTATCTTTTGGAGAATTTGTATATACAGGTGGGAAAACCAATTCGAAAGTAAAACTGGAATCCTGGATGTTACCAAAAAATCCCGAAGTAATTACCAAGTTTCGGATCGATCAATTGGTTGCCCGAAGGTCTTTTGTCTTTGCCCGGGCGGGGTTTGGCAAATCCAATCTGGTGAAATTACTGTTCAGTAATTTATACCAGGATACTCCTTTTGTGACCAAACGAGCAGGAAAACAGGTCCCGGTAGGCACGGTCATTTTTGATCCAGATGGGGAATATTTCTGGCCGGATGACAGCGGAAGACCCGGTTTATGTGATGTGCCCCACCTAGAAGACAAGGTCGTCGTATTTACGAACAAAAAGACAACAAGTGATTTTTATCGATCATTCGTGGCTGACTCGATCAAACTGGATATTCGCCGACTCCGACCCACGGATGTCATTTCTATTGCGCTACCACCGGAGAAACAAACCCAGCAAAACGTTCAAAAGCTGAAGGGACTGAGCATAGCCAAATGGATAGAATTGGTAGACCTTATTAATAAAATGGGGAATACCACACCTCTGCCTGACTTACGAATGCTAATACTTGGTGAGGATAGCGATCGGCAGGATGCAGAGATAATCGCGATCCGGAGCAATATGACAACTATCGTTCGACTCATACATGACCCGAGCAGCCAGATGATGGATAAACTTTTTGAGGCTTTACGTAATGGCAAATTGTGTGTAGTGGATATTTCACAAATGCGTGGGGCAAACGGGCTCATTCTCTCGGGGATTATCTTACAACAGATATTCGAGTATAATCAAAACGAATTTACCAGTAGTGAGCCTAATAGCATCCCGACCATTGCTGTTCTAGAAGAAGCGCAATCTGTCCTTGGTGGAAACAACGGGTCGGAAAGCCCTTATATTGCTTGGGTGAAAGAGGGCAGAAAATTTGGATTGGGCGCGGTATTGATTACCCAACAGCCGGGCAGCATATCGGACGAAATACTAAGTCAGGGAGACAATTGGTTTATCTTTCATCTTTTGTCAGCAGTGGATCTGGGAGCTCTTCGGAAGGCTAATGCGCATTTTAGCAATGATCTTCTAAGTTCGTTGCTGAATGAGCCTATTCCCGGGAACGGCATCTTCTGGAGCAGTGCTGGAGGAAAGCCGTACCCTATTTCCGTAAGGGTATTAAGTTTCGAACAGCTGTTTAGCATAAGAGACAAGACATATAATTCTCGCGCAGGCAATACGTTCAGCGTAGGATTACAAAAAAAATATGATCAGCACCTAGACAAAGCAAAGGAAGAGGTGGGAACCGTAGAAATAGCAACCTCAACGGAAGACGATTCTGATGAAACTACTCCGCGGGAAGATGTCATGGAGATTTATAGAAAAAGCGCCTTTAAAGCAGTAAAGGCAAATGAGGTCATGATGAAGAAATTGAAAAGCAATGAGATGCATTGGATGGGTTTGAAAACCGCCATTTCCGATGCCTTACCTGCAGATCTACAAAATAAGCAGGAATTGACCCAAGAATTCGTATCGAGATTTATGAACGAAGAGTTCGGAGAAAAGAAGTGGGCTACTGAGAAAAGACCGAGCAAATCGAAATCCGGCAGCTTTACGTCTTATTTAATAATTTTATAGCTTTACAGAAAGCCTTATTGATGAAAGATGTCGTTAAAATACATGAAGAGGTCTATGACCTTTTAATGAACTACCGCGAGACGCAGCCATCGTGTCGTTTCGCCTTCCGAAGAAGCAATCGGTCCAACCGCTTAGAAGAAGGATACTGGTTTTATGGAACAGAGCGTTACCTTGATGTATCTTTTTGGACAGGAATGGATTGGAAGAATAAGACTCCTAACATCGTTTTTGCTATCATCGTCGCTACTGGTGAAACATTCTTGGAGATCAGCACTTCCGACTCGGATATTAAAAGAAGGTTTGTCGTGCAACACCTGGTTGATGCACTGCAAATGGAGGCCAGGGGACAGCGCTTTCGAAGGTCGTACCTCAACTGGAGTGACAACTATCTTTCCTCCTTGGCTAATTTCCTCGATACGGATAAAGTGCTGATCGATGATATTATACGCGAGAATAGCGCTTCTTTCTTTACATCAAGCGAGGAAATGATTGGCTTTATTCCGGAGGAGGATTTTACAGTACAATTGGAGAAAATAAATACCTACCGGAAAAAACTGAATGGTAAGCCACACGAGAATACACCCGGCCAATCGGATAAACCTCAGCGAATTGCTCGGTTGAGCATTGAAAATTTTGGGCCTATAAAGAATGTTGAAATAGATGATATCCCTTTTTCGGCACAATGGATCTTTTTTACCGGTGAAAATGGAACCGGTAAAACTTCGATACTTCGGGCACTGGCCACTGTATTGTGCTTCAGGAGACTCAATGAAGGGGAGATAACGCAAGATCTTCCTTTCCGGGCCCGGTTCTCATTATATGATCGTATAGGTACTCGTATCGACTTCGAAAGAGTAGAAAATGAGACTACAGAGAGAAGAGACTTGCTCAGCAGCGGTTTCGCCAGCTATGGGCAATCTAGGCTGAGAACCGGCCAGCCAGCAGAATCGAGTGCGTCAATTCTTTTTTTACGAGAATCGCTCTATGACTCCTTGTTTAAAAATGATTTGCCTCTCATAGACCTACAAAGCCAATTCGATAACTGGCAGAAAGACCCTCTTCTCCTATCAGCCTATGAGCAGAGGAAGTCCTATATAACGGAGATATTGACGGATATATTACCGAATCTCTATAACATCAATTTCGACGACGAAAAAGGAGGTGTTAAAGTAACTTCCTATATTGAAAAAGACCATGAAGACGGGCAATTCAGAAAAGTCACCTTTGACCAATTAGCATCCGGCCTAAAAAGCATGATTGCCATGATCGGCGACATTATTGCACGTCTATATAATCAGCAACCGGAAGCATTTGATCCCTCTGAATTCACAGGGATAGTTCTGATTGACGAGATCGATATCCATCTGCACCCTAAACTTCAGAAGCAATTAGTTGAGCAATTGACGAAGACTTTTCCAAAGATACAGTTCATCGCTTCTACACATAGTCCCATTTCGTTGTTGGGAGCCCCCAAAAATAGCCGGATTTTTAAAGTGGAGCGCAATGCCATGGAGGGCGTCACTGTTCAACGGCTGGACGATAAGTTGATACTAGGTGATCTTCTTCCCAATACCATCCTGACATCGCCCATATTCGGACTGGAAGACATCATCCCTGTTAGTCATGACGCCGGGAGCCAGATGAGGACTGAAACTAGCTATACCGAAATTGAAGTTAATAACGAAGTGAAGAGAAAAATTAATGAGTTTCTCACGGATGAAAAAGAGCAGCAATTGATCGACTTATTCAAATCCCGGAGAGTATGAGGTTTGTTGTAAAACGGGAGGAAGACAAGACAGAAAAGCTAGCCAGTGAACAAACTTATCTAGCATTATTGGAAATTGCCCGGACCGGGAATACGGAATTGATAAAAGATTCCATTTACCGAGATAGTTATGAAACGCCTGATGGAAGAAGGTCCAAAGTAGAAGATCAACTGGCTAAAACATACAAAAACAAATGCGCCTACTGCGAACGATTATGCAAGGCAGATATCGAACATTACCGGCCCAAGAAGAGTGTTGATGAAGCCAACGGGCATCCTGGCTATTACTGGCTTTGTTACGAATGGACCAATTTGGTGCCTGCCTGTATTACATGCAACCGAGAAGGAAGTAAACATAACCACTTCCCGATTCTTGGGAAGCGGGTCCTCTACCCACCTTTATTGCCCAACAATCATTTAGCTCTGGACGCGTGTAAAGCGGAAAATTCACCTTTGGCGGAGGAAAAGCCTTGTCTATTACATCCGGAAATCGATCATCCGGAAGATTTTTTTGGATTTGAAACCGACCCCAGTGGGGCAGGAATTCGGTTGGTCGGAGTTGATACAGAGGGCAGGGGCACATGCACAATCCAGACCTGTCTATTAAACAGACAAGAACTCACCCTCGACCGAAAAATAAGTGTGATAGACGAGTTTAAAGATGCGGTAGAAGGTCTTTTTTACCAATTGCAAAACGATGAACTGACGGAAACCGAATTTCAGCAGGGAATTATTCAGCACCTCCAGATACTAAAAGCAAAGAGTAAAAATCCGGAAAAGACACATACATATTTGAGGAAATTTATAGTTGCTTCGGCTGAGAATTTTGAGAAGATCATCCTTCCTTTTCTGGAGCCCAAGGTCAGGATAATTGTGTTAGAAGCAAAACGCCGGCATAGTTAACGCCACGTCGACCTCGTGAATAAGACATCCCATTAAAATGGTCAATTAAATTATCACTGAGCTCCAATTGCTTGGAGAAGGTCGTCCAGTAATAGTTTCCTCTTGCCATTCGTTGGCACTATTATAATCCCGACAGGTTTTGTAGAATAAAATTCCGAACAATTAAGGATCCAATTTGCTCCAACCAAGCACAAACAAGACAACAATACAAATAGGTTTGCTTCAGCTGGGACAGTTTCCGACTGTTGATGAAGACGACCAGGATGATTCCGAAGACGTTCATAGTTCTGAAGGAACAGGAAATATGGCGTCCATCGAAGAATTATGATTTATGGGAAATCGTGATCGCCACTAACCCCTATTAGGATTCAAACCGAGAGTTGATTGGTAATCAGCCTCTTGAAAAAGGCCTTGCATGCAACGAAAAATATCGAAAACAAGAAACCCGCAACTATAGCGGGCTTCAAAAAATAACCTCATTAAAGTGACCCGGATTGGATTCAAACCAATGACCCCAAACTTAGAAGGTTTGTGCTCTATTCAGCTGAGCTACCGGGCCGAAATTCATCCCACAGCCGCGAGCCCCACCAACGGGAACCCCGCTACTCCGAAACGGCCGCAAAAATAAAAAAAAATCGCCAAGGCCCCAAACCGTTTTGCCGTCAGAGGTTTTAATTATCTTCGGCCCGCCATCCAAGGCTCTACGCAGGTCAATCCGACGCAGGCCCAACCCTGCAGGTCCAAACCCCTGCAGGGCCCAAACCCGCAGGTCAACCCCAGCCAGGGCCAAATCGGATGGGCGCTAAAACCGCCATCTAGCTAAAACCGCTATCTATGGACGTAAAAATCGAAGACAGCTGGAAAAATGCACTGAAACAGGAGTTCAACAAGCCCTATTTCATGCAAATAACCACTTTTTTGAAAACAGAGAAATTAAGCAACAAAACCATCTATCCCCCCGGGGGACTTATTTTCAACGCGTTTAATACTACCCCATTCGATAAGGTGAAGATCGTCCTGCTGGGACAGGACCCCTATCACGGGCCGGGACAGGCGCATGGGCTGAGTTTTTCCGTTCAGAAAGGGATTCCTCCCCCACCCTCCCTGATCAATATTTTTAAAGAACTGCAAAAAGACGTCGGTATGGCTATCCCCAGCCACGGGAACCTGACCCACTGGGCGGAACAAGGAGTGCTGCTGCTCAACGCTTCGCTGACGGTCCGTGCCAACGAGCCGATGAGCCATGCAAAGATTGGCTGGGCGGAATTCACCGATGCGGTCATCTCGAAAGTCTCCGCTCTTAAGGAACACACGGTGTTTTTGCTGTGGGGGAAGTTTGCTCAGGAAAAACAGGCGCTGGTCGATGAGACCAAACACCTGGTGCTGAAAGCAGCCCACCCCTCCCCATTCTCTGCGGATAAGGGTTTCTTTGGGTGCAGGCACTTTTCCAAGGCCAATACCTGGCTGATGAGCAATGGGATCGATCCGGTGGACTGGTCGCTGCAATAAGCCCGAGCCCGGCAGCCGGCAAACCCGGCAAAAACCGGCAACCCGGCAAGCCCGACAATCCGACAATCCGGCAAACCGATAATCCGGCAAACCGATAATCCGGCAAACCGGCGGCCCCGCAACCAACTTCACCACAAAGATCTCCATAGCCAAAGCCAACAACAAATTATACTATGTCTTCTAGGAACAATATAATCTGGAACATCCTCGGGCGCATCTGGGCCGTCTGGGTTATCCTGATCTTCATCGCGACCATGCTGGTCTTTATGATTCCTTTTCTTCTGTTTAGCTATTCGCAAAAAGACCCCAAAAAGACCCGGCGGTTCATCTCTTTTGCTCGGGTATGGATGGGCGTGTTCCTTCCGCTGGCAGGTACCCCGCTAACAGTAAAAGGACGGGAAAAATTCGCAAAAGGTCAGACCTACATCGTCGTCTGTAATCACAATGGCCTCATCGACGTGCCTGTCTCCTCCCCTGCAATACCCGGCGGCAATAAAACGATCGCCAAGGTAGAATTTACCAAGGTCCCCATCTTCGGCCTGTTATACCGCACCGGCAGCGTGATCGTTGATCGAAACGACGAAGCCAGCCGGCGTGAGAGTTTTAACAAAATGAAAGAAGTGCTGGAAATGGGACTACATATGTGCCTTTACCCCGAAGGCACCCGCAACAAAACCAATGAGCCGCTAAAGGCATTTCATGACGGCGCCTTCCGCCTCGCACTAAACACCGGAAAGGCCATCATTCCCGCCGTTATTTTCAACAGCCGAAAGATCATGCCTGCCGGCAAGACCTTTTATTTCCGGCCGCATCCCCTGGCCATGCATTTCCTCGACCCCGTCACGCCACTGCCGGGTGAAAGCGTCGAAAGCCTGAAACAACGCGTGTTTAAAGTGATGTGGGATTATTATGTGGCTAACGCACGGTAGCGCTCTCGCCAACCGGGCGCCAAACCTTGCCAATCGCGGCCAAACCCCGCCAACCGGCGCGCTAATTACTGATTATAAAAATACTTCGTCCTGTTAATCCGCAAATCCTGCAAAATCCCCGACTTCGGACTAATCGTAAAATTAAAGAAGTGCGTATACCCTACCGGCGTCACATTGATCGACATCTGCCAGCAATGCAAATCCCGGGAGATCGAAGCCGTCAGTGACTGCATCTTCTGATACTTCACATCATAATACCCATTCAGTCCGACCTTCCATTTCTCCGTCAGGTTAAAGTCGCCGCTCCAGTTGATCGAGGAGGTCACTGTCGTCGCAAATCCCGAATAGTCGGGCTTTTCGGCACTGACAAAGTTGAGCGCAAAGGCCAGATTCAGGGACCAGGGGACATTGAAGTCGGCAAACTGCCCCGGGTTATTCCGGATATAGTTGAGCTGGGCCTGCTGCTCTTCCATCGTCAGCGGTATCTGGTCCTGCTGGTTTTGGCTTTTTTGCTGGGCCAGTTTGTCGTCCTTGGGCTTGCTCTTGAAGCTGGTGGAAATGGCCAGATTGCCCTGGCTGATGCGGCCCAGCGAGAACTTTTTTGCAGCCCAGGCATATTTGTCTTTGTTGAAACCAAAGGAATCGGTCTGGTAGGGATTCAGCGTCGCTCCACCCGTGATATTGATGTTCTGGAATAGGGTACTTCGGAAATAAAACGTGATAGGCGATAGTTTAAAAGAGTCGGCCAGGTAGTTGTAACTGCCGTTAAAGCCAAACCCATCGATGATGGTGATCTTCTTGATGCCGGCCGTAGAGGTATCCGATTTCGACCGGACCTTTATCTCAATATGATTGTCCAGTCCAAAGGATATACCCCCGAACCGCCCTTCGCCAAAGGGCCCATAGGTAGTCCCGTCAAAATAGGAGACGCGCTGCGTCCGGATCGTATGGGATGTGTCTGCCGAATCGTGCGGCGTTCGAAGAGAATAATAATAGGACCCGGAAAGGTCGGGTTTATAGCTTATACTAATGGTAGGCCGGATAACATGGCGTATACCCATCAGGGTGCTATTACGGCCAAAGCCCTGGAAAGTACCGAAGATAGCCGAAGCAAGACTCAGACTGAAAGACACGTCCTGGGCCGACCACAATCCTTTCTGGATGCTTACGGTATCGACCCGGTTCCTGATGAGGTCGTACTGGCGGAATAATTTCTGGGAATAGGTCCTGGTCTGCAGGCTGACTCCGGGAGTGATCTGTATCGGTCCTTTCAGGGGTAAAGTCAGGGTGATCGGGATGCTGTGCTGCGAACCCCACTGAAAAGTATCTATGATGCGCTTGAAGCTGAACAGGCTGTCATAAAAATTGGCGCTGCCGGCTACCGTGCTGCTCAGCCCTATCCCAAATTTCTCATACCATTTAGGCGTCCCCGTAAACTGCTTTTTCTGGAATGGATAGACGGTCGGAGCGGTGAACGCCAGGTTGGGAAGGCTCACGCTGACAATGCGGGTCTGGTTGTTCTGGCTGTGGTTGGCGCCGACCGTCAGGTTGTATGTACCGTTCCATGTCTTGGAATAAGTGATCGAAGAGCTCAGCTGGTTAGTATAGTTGGCCGTAGGATTGTTCAGCAGGTATTGATTATACTTGGTGGAAGCGACGTTGACATTGGCCGAAAAGCTCTGACCCGGATGGGCCTTCGTGTCGACTACGTGACTCCAGTTAAAGCTAAAGGTATTGGAGGTGGTGTAAGCATCCTTCCCTACACTGCTGAGCAGTTTGGTATTCTGATAGGCAAAGTTCAGCTGGCCGCTGTAGCGGTAACGGACCCGGTAGGTGGGGGTCACATAGATGTTATACCCGCCATAGGAATAAAGGTTGGTCCGGAAGGTCACGTCAAAATAATCGTTCAATACTTTATAATATCCCAATCCTTCCAGCCCGAGGCCGGCCTGGTCGTTGGCCGTAAACTGAGGCGGCAGCAATCCGGAATGGCGACCCTGTGTCAGTGGGAAAAAGCCAAAGGGAATATAGATTGGGATCGGTACGCCTTCAAACTCAGGATGGATAGGACCAGTGATCGCCATCTTTTTATTGATGATCTTCATCCGGTTGGTCCGGAACGCAAAGTGTGGCGTGTCCAGGTTACATGTAGTGAAAATTCCCCGGTATCCATAATATTCCTCAGGAGTGACCTTTTTCATCTTTTCGGCATGGACAAACATCTCTCCCGAGTTGGTATAGGTATGCTGGGTAATTCCCTTCTGGGTCTTGATATTATAAATAATGGAGTCGGACTGCATGGTATTGTCCGTCTGTACCATTTTAGGCAGGCCAATGATATTACCGGCTGTGTCGCGGGTAGGAGAAGCTGTGATGATGTTGTGGTCCTGGTCATATTTAATTACATCGGCAGTCAAGTTGGCATCCTTGTACTTGGCATTGGCTTTGGAATAAAGGGTGATATTCCGGGTCGGGATGACCATGACGATGGAGTCAGAAGCCTTATAGTCGATCGCCGACTCTAATGTATCTTTGGATATCTTGAATTCGGTAGTATCGAGTGTGGGGCCGATCTGTTCCTTGATGAGAGCGAAACGGGCGGTATCCTGGCTTCGGTTCCTGTAGCTGTTATCGATAGCCGGCAAATGAGCATGGTCGCCGGGACGAGTAGTATCGGATGGATATGTTAGTATTTTGGTAAAACGGCCCAAAGCTGAATAATTTGCAGGACTATTGAGCGTTACTGAGAAGAATAGCGCAGTAAAAATCAATGTCAGAAAATATTTTGAGCTAATTTCGCGTCCGTTATTGTTCATACATGTATAAAAAAACAAATAGATACGGGCTGGTATGCGGTGGCAAAAATAGCCATTACTCCATTACGATTGTGTAAGATTATGTGAAGATTGACGGATTTGGCAAAATATAGGGACTATGATCAAAAAGACGACCACTTTGTTAACCTTATGTGCAATGGCACTGGGTTCTTCGTCTTTCAATACCGTCGGCCCTCCACCGCAAAGATCCCAGCTCCGTACCATTATTATAGATCCCGGCCATGGAGGATTCGACCCTGGCACACATGGGTTGATCTCAAAAGAAAAAAACGTCGCCCTGAATATATCGCTCAAACTGGGCAAAGCATTACAGCAAGCGTTTCCGGAACTAAAAATAATTTATACCCGGACAACAGATATAATGCCGGGTAACAGGCCGACACTCCCGGAAGGTATCCGTTACCGGGCCGAGCTGGCTAATAATTCGCATGGAGACCTCTTCCTATGCATCCACTGCAATTCCGATGGCCGTGATCCCGGTAGATACGCAATCCGGCGTCTCGTACGTTATAAAACCACCGGGCGGGGGAAAAAGAAAAAACAGGTGCCGGTGTATGCCACTACCTGGGTTAAGAATACTACGGTTGGGACCGCCACGTATATCTGGAAGGCCGACCGCAACCTGCCCAAGGGGGACGCCATCAACCAGCGGGAGACCGCCCGGGGAGAGAATATGGGGGATAGCAAGAATTCCGCTTTCGACCTGACATCCCCGGAAGCAAAGATGCGGGCGCAGTTGTATGAGAAAAAATATTTTGCCAACAGCGCTTTATTGGGGACATTGGTCCAGAAAGAGTTTATAAGATCAGGCAGGCGCAGCGAAGGGGTCGTGCAACGTCAGGTAGGAATTGGTGTCCTTCAGGCAACGGGGATGCCGAGTGTCCTGATTGAAACCGGCTATCTGACCAACCGGGAAGAAGAGCTCTACCTGAATAGCAAAAAAGGACAGAACGAAGTGGTCCGTGATATTGTTAATGCTTTTAGTGAGTACAGGACCCGGCTGGAAGGGCGCGGAGAGACAAGCAAAGAGATAAAAAAACAAAAATTCAATAAAAAAGATCTATAGGGACGAGAATGAAAATGATAAAGTATAAATGGATAGTATTGATGGGCGGCCTTTTCACCGCCCTTACCGGCAGCGCCAACCCCGGCGGTGCTAACCTTGGCAACACCAACCCCGGCAAACCCGGCGGCCCCCACCCTCCTCAGAAACAAGCGATCCGCACGGTTATTATAGACCCTGGTCACGGCGGGTTCGACACCGGCACCAAAGGGCTGTACTCTAAAGAAAGTGCTGTGGCCCTGGCCATTTCCATCAAGCTGGGCAAGGCCATGGCGGAAGAATACCCGGATATAAAGCAGGTTTTTACCCGTACGACAGATATAATGCCAGGCGGCGGTTCGACCATCGCATCTGGTCTCAACTACCGCGCAAACCTGGCCAATAAATCCAAAGCCGACCTTTTTATTGCCATACATTGCAACAATGACGGACACCCGGCAGGCCCCTTCACGATACACCGGCTGATCGGTCATAAATATGTCGGCAAGGGTAAAAAAAGACACCGGGTTCCGATATATGAAAGCTATACCGGGCACCATACCCGCAAAGGCACCGAATCGTATATCTGGAAAGCCGATCGCAGCGGATTCAAAGGTTCGGCGATCAGCCAGCGGGGCGAAGGCGAGGGAGAGATCAATGACAGCACCGGGGAAGCCAATGCCGCTGACAGCGCAGCCTTCGACATGAGCTCGCCGGAAGCCATGATGCGAGCCGCGTTGTACGAAAAGAAATACTTTGCCAACAGCGCTCTCTTCGCCACACTGGTAGAGGAAGAATTCACCAAGGCCGGCCGCAACAGTGGCGGCGTCAATCAACGGGACGAAGGTATCCGTGTACTCCAGGCGACGGGTATGCCCAGCGTCCTTATCGAAACCGGGTTCCTGTCCAATGTGGAAGAGGAAAATTACCTCAACAGCGAAGAAGGGCAGGATGAAGTGGTCAGGGATATCATGGACGCATTCAAGCGATACAAAGCAACGATGGAAGGGCATCCTATAAATAATGATGCGACAGGCGGCAGCAACCGGTAATTGCATTGCCATTGAATAAGTTAAACCATCGGACGAAGCTCCGCGCTTTAACGGCAATTTCCCTACATTTGCCATACTCAATGGACTAATACAATTATTGATGAAAATTTCTAATGAAACAAAGATTGGTGTTTTGGCGGTCGTCGCCCTCGCCGCACTGATACTTGGCTTTAACTTCCTGAAGGGCAGCAGCCTTTTCCAACATACCAAAAAACTCTATGCCGTCTTCGACGATGCCCAGGGGGTAGAACTATCCAACGCCGTACAAGTGAAGGGGTTAACTATTGGCACCGTGACGGCGATCAACCCGTCCGACCCGGACCTTTCCCGGGGGGTTGTCGTGACCATCACCCTCAAAAGAGACGTCCATATCCCCAAAAACTCCGTAGCCGAGGTTAATTCGGGGATTATTTCAGCCGCCACTATTACTGTTGATAAAGGAGATGACCCCCAATTTCTCAACGACGGGGACACCCTGCTCACCCAAAAGAAGTCCAATCTTCTTTCCCAGGTACAGGAAAGCGTCAACCCGATCATCCTCAAGCTGGGCGGCACCCTCACATCCCTGGATTCCCTTATCGAGCAGGTCGGGACAATGTTCGACCCCCGCCTGAAAAATAATTTCAGCTCCATCATCGCCAGCCTGGCCGCATCTACGGCCCAGTTGCAGATCATGCTGAACGCCCAGACAGGCGCCCTGGCCCAGTCACTGAAGAATGTCAATACCTTTACCGCCAACCTGGCCAAAAACAACGACCATATCACCCATACCCTGGAAAACGTGGAAAAGACCACATCCAACCTGGCCTCCGCCAAAATCCCTGAAACAGTGGAATCCCTCCGGTCCGCCGTCAACGAAATGCAGGGCCTTGTCAGCAAGCTCAACACCAACAACGGCACCGTGGGTATGTTATTGAACGACAAACGGCTCTATCAGAACCTGGAAGGCACCACCCGCAGTCTCCAGATCCTGCTGGATGACCTCCGGCTCCACCCTAAACGTTATGTAAACGTCTCTGTATTTGGCCGGAAGGACAAGAGCGGACCACTGATGGCCCCCCTTGACTCCGCGTCGAAACCAGTTAACAAATAAGGAGATGATGAAAAGGTTCAGTGCGGCAGGATTATTCATATTCACCATCTTGCTCAGCCTGCAGGCCCGGTCACAAGTGCAGTTCCGGACGCCAGGCAGCGATTCGGCCAAAGTAGTAGATATTCTAAACTCGAACACTTACCGTTCCGAAAAGAAAAACGATTCCGTTGAGCTCACCTTCCTCGTCGGAAATGTCAAAATCAAACAGGAAAAAACCCTCATCTATTGCGACAGCCTGGTCATGAACCCCCATGACAATTACATCGAATGCTTCGGCCATGCCCATATCAATGACAACGATTCTGTCGACATCTACTCCGACTACCTCAAATACGAGGTCAATAAGAAGATGGTGCATTTCCTGAAGAATGTCAAGCTCACCGACGGAAAAGGCGTCCTCACGACCGAAGAGCTGCAATACGACATGGCCAATAAAGTAGGCACCTACGACCACGGCGGTAAGATCGTCAACAAAGAAACGGTCCTCACCAGCGATCGGGCCACTTATTTTGAAAACACAAAGGACGTCCATTTCAAACAAAACGTCCTCATGCGGGACCCGCAATACGATCTCTCCGCAGACAGCCTGCTGTACAACACCCAAACACAGATATCGACCTTTATCACAGAAACATTCATACAGTTTAAGGATAGCACGAAACGCACCGTACGCACCCGCGAAGGGTTTTATGACCTGAAGACAAAAAAAGCACAGTTCGGCAAACGCCCCATCATTACCGACGGGTCAAAAAAGATCACCGGTGACGCCGTCAATATCGACGACAGCACCGGCATCAGCACGGCCCTCGGCAACGCCGTCTTTACGGATACCGCCGAGGGCATAACATTGTATGCCAACTACATGATCAGCAACAAAAAACGAAGTACTTTTCTCGCCACTCAACGGCCTTTGATGGCCCTCAAACAGGATAAGGACTCCCTCTATGTCACCGCGGATACCCTTGCCTCGGGCCGGCTGGTTGACTTCGAGATAGACCAGCGCCGCATCGCACACGATGACAGCCTTCACCGCCTCTATGTGGATAGTCTGGAATCAAGGCAGGCCGACAGCCTCCACCGGTTAACGATAGCCAGAAGGATCTCCGATTCCCTCCAGGTCATAAAAGACAGTATCGCCAACTCTGATTTCAGAGATCACAGCGATAGCCTGGGTGCAGGTGTAGCAGACAGCCTGGGAAAGATCGCACTGGACAGCCTGCACCACTACCGCGACAGCCTGCGCCATGCGCACGGCGGCGACACTACCATGGCCGGGCATGCGCTAACCGACAGCCTTGCCGCAAAGAAGCTAAAAGCAGCGGCCGACAGCGCGGCGGCACATCCCCTCACCCGAAAGCAGCAACGACAGCTTGCGCAGGCCACCAAAGACAAAGAAAAAGCCAGGATCAAAGCGATAAAAGACAGCATCTCCGACGCAAAATACGACCTGAAAATGCGACAACGGGCCCACGCCGATAGCGTCCGCAATGCCCTGGAAGATGAAAAACAAGTTCAGCGCGACCGGGCCGACAGTATACGACGACAGACGACAATTGCGAATTTCCGGGCAAAGAACCGCGCCGCAGACAGCATCCGCCGGCTTGCCTATGTAGACAGCCTCAAAAAGACAGGACTTTCCGACAGCGCCGTTACCGAGATCCTCGACAGCGCCAACAGGCGACGACGAGCCGATAGTATAGCCATCGAGACCGCCCGAAAGGCGAGAATAGCGGCATTCAAAGACAGCGGTCTGAAAAAGCCGGTCTTAACCCCCGAAGACTCGGCGGCACTGGTTCCCACTACGGATTCCAGCCTGCGTTATATCGTCGGTTATCACCATGTCCGTATCTTCTCGGATTCCCTGCAGGCAGTGGCCGATAGTATGTACTATTCCACCAAAGACAGCCTCTTCCGGTTGTTTTACAACCCGGTAGCCTGGGGTAGCGGCAACTACCAGATATCAGGCGATACCATGTTTGTATATACAAAGAACAAAAAAGCCCGCCGTGTGTACGTTTTTGAGAACGCCCTGGCCATTAACAAAGAGGCGAGCAATTTCTTCGACCAGCTGAAAGGAACAACCATCAACTGTTTCTTCCTGGACGGACAGATCGACTTTATCCGCGCAAAAGGCAATTCAGAAAGCATCTATTATATAAAAGACGAGAAGAAAGCTTACTCCGGCACCAACAAGGCCCACGCCGACGTCATCGACATGATCTTTGCGCCTAAATTGGATTCGCTGGGAAAACCTGCCCTCGACTCAGCCGGTAAATCAAAGGGAAAAGAGCTCAACCGGGTAGTGCTTCGCAACGATGCAGAAGGCAGCATGATCCCTATAAAAAAGGTAAACCCCGACGATATGCGGCTGCGTGGCTTTAAGTGGCAGGAAGATAGACGGCCAAAATCCAAACAGGAATTGTTCGACGAGATCAAAAGAAAAGGAAAATATGAAGACGACGACCTGCCCGCTTTTGACGCCATACCAACAACGACACCGCGCGGAGGAATGCCGAAGGTATTGGTGACACCACAGACCATCCAAAAGCCAGTCACCCCGGCGCCCGCAACACCCGCAAAAACAAAAACAAAGAAGAAGCCTTAACCCATTTCATTTTAAGAAAGTCCTAACATAGCCCGGCCAATAAGGCGGGCTTTTTTTTCGTTCCCAAAAAAATCAACCAACATTATGCGTATCATCACCCTTTGCCTGGTGCTGCTGACCATCAGCGGCCTGTACAATCGTTTGTCTGCGCAGGATTATAAACTGGCGATGGGACTACGCCTTAGCACAAGCGACCCTACCCTTGGCAATTCCGTCAGTATAAAATATTTCCTGGATGAAACCAATGCAGTAGAAGGGCTCATCGGCTGGGGAACGCGTTTTGGATTGGGCGCCTTATACGAAAAACACCAGCTCATCGGCGGCACACCGGCCTTTACCTGGTTCTATGGCGGTGGCGGCTATGTCGGATTTCAGGATGGGAAGACCTATATAGGCCCCACCGGGGTGGTCGGCATGGACTATAAGTTTCCGAATGCACCGATAAACCTGTCGCTCGACTGGAAACCGGAACTGGACCTTTCGCCGGCTATCAATTTTGTCCCGGGTGCCTTCGCCGTTTCCATACGCTATACTTTTGGACCTATCACGGGCAAAGATCCAGCTGCTAAACCAACTCAATAAAGCGGCAATAACCCGCAAAAAAAAGCATCTACGCTCTATATGGATGCCTTTTTTTGCGACATTTAATTCACACTTGCGGTTTTTTGCAGTTTTTTAGTTTAAATTGGCGGGCCCGCCGGGCAACCATCGGGCCCAACCAAAACAAGCATGCTTAAACAAGAGCGACAAGCTTTTATTTTACACCAGGTTAACCTGCACAACCAGGTACTCTCCGCCAGCCTGAGCCAGGAGCTGGATGTATCGGAAGATACTATCCGCAGGGACCTGCAGGAACTAGCCGATAATAACCGTCTCATCAAAGTGCATGGAGGCGCCTTGTCCCTTTCGTTTAATGATTTTAACCACCCTTCCGCGCCCGTTTACGCCCACGCCCAGAAAAAACTCATCGCCCGCAAGGCCGCAGCCCTCATTCAAAATGATATGTGCGTGCTGACTACAGGCGGCACCACCCTGATCGAACTGGCCCGGCATCTTCCCCCCACCCTAAAAGCAACCTTTATCTCCGGAAGCATCCCGGTAGTGCTGGAATATACACACCACCCCCTGATCGACGTGATCCTTATCGGGGATAAAGTGTCGAAGAATTCAAAGATCACCGTAGGTGGCGAGGCTATCAGTAAGATCAAACAGATAAAGGCCGACATCTGCTTTCTCGGCGTGAATGCAATAGACGCCGAACACGGTGTTACCGACAACGACTGGGAAGTAGTACAGGTAAAAAAGGCAATGATCGAGTCCGCACAAAAAGTGATCTGCCTGACCATCGCAGAGAAAATCAACTCCTTCCAGCCTTTTCACGTATGCCCGGTGGAAGAGATAGATATCCTTATTACCGAACTACCCCCTGAAGATCCACGCCTGGAGCCCTATCGCCAAAAAGGCATCCAGGTATTATAAGCCCGTTTGATCCGTAAGTCCCCAAAGGACCATCCCCATAAATATAACTAACTAAAAACCAAACTAACTATGCGAAAATTGATTCGACTGCTCTGGTGTGCTTTTGCCCTAACCTGTAGTCTGCCGGCTGTAGCCCAGGATCAGACAATAACGGGTACGGTCAAAGATCCAACCGACAATTCCCCCCTGACCGGCGCTACTATCTTTAACAAACGATCGCATAAGTCGGTCGTCAGCAACGAACAGGGTAAGTATACCCTTGCCGTCCGTACAGGTGACGTGCTGGTCATTTCCCACATCGGACGTAAAACGGTACAGTTGACCGTAGGGGCAGCCTCTTCCTATGAAAGCACGCTGGAGATTGCCGGCAGCGACATGGGCGAGGCCGTGGTGACAGCCATGGACATCAGGCGTAACTCGCGGGAGTTGGGTTATTCGGTAGCAAAAGTTACCGGCAAAGAGATCCAGCAAACCCAACGGGACAATTTCATCAACAGCCTGCAAGGCCGGGTGGCCGGCCTGACGATCAATCCCACTTCGGGCTCTGCAGGGGCTTCTTCGCAGATCATATTAAGAGGGTTTAATTCGGCCTCCCTGAGCAACCAGCCGCTGTTTGTCGTCGACGGAGTCATCATCGACAATTCCACGTTTAATGAAACGTCCAACGGCGGATCGGGTATCGGTCTTGCATCCGATCGCCCCAATCGCAACAACGATTATACGAATCGCTCCTCCGACATCAATCCCAGCGATATCGAGTCCATCACCGTGTTGAAAGGCCCCGAAGCCACCGCCCTCTACGGCAGCCAGGCCAGCTCAGGCGCCATCGTGATCACCACGAAAAAGCCGGGTAATACGGGCAAGCTGAATGTCAGCTATGACAATAGCTTCCGCGGAACAAAAGAGACCCGCTTTGCGCCGGTCATCAACAATTATTCACCCGGCCTCCAGGGCACGCCTTCTTCTACTACGTTCACGTATTTCGGTCCGGCCTACCCGGCAGATGCCAAAATGTATGACAACCGCGATAATTTTTTCAAGACAGGTTTCACCCAGTCACACAATCTTGGGCTGGACTTCGGAAGAAAGAATGTAGGCTTCCGCCTCTCCGGCTCCTGGCTCAATGAAGACGGCGTCATCCCCAACAATAATTTCAAAAGAGGAAGCATCCGCCTGACCAATACGACAAAGATCAGCAACATGCTTACGATAACTCCATCCGTTTCGTATGTGCATACCGACAATGCCAAACCGCTACGTGGTCCCGGTGGGTACCTGCTCGACCTCTACGCCTGGCCGACAACTGACAACGCACAAAATTATTTAGACAAAAGCGGGCACAAACGCCTGCTGTATGCCACAACCCCGAATTCCGAAGGGATCGACAACCCTTTCTTCAGCGTCAATAAAAACCATAGCCGCGACGTCACCGACCGCTGGATCGCCAGCCTGGGGATCGACCTGCATCCCCTGCCCTGGCTTGACCTGGCCGGCCGGTTTGGATACGACACCTATAAAACAAATGGGTATAGCTTCTATCACCCCGAGACCGTTCTGCTGACATAGGCAACAGGCGGATCGATCGATAACTATTATCTTACTTATAAAGGGTATAGCCATACGATAACCGCTACCGGCCATAAAAAAATAGGCAAGTTCAGCGGACGCGTGATGGTCGGGACCATGTGGCAGGATTATGAGACCCGTGAGTTCGCCGTCTCCGGTAATAGCCTGAAAGATTCCTCCAGCACGGACAGCAGCAATACCCTGCCAGGCACGCGGACAAGGTTATTACGCAATTACTATGGCCTGCCCAATGAAAGTAATATCCAACAGATAGCCTATTTCGGCGAGTTTGCCGTCAGCTACGACAACGTGATCTTTTTGAATTACACTCACCGGTTTGAATCGGCTTCTATCTTCCCCAAGGCCAACCGGAATTATAATTATCCCGGGGTAAGCCTGAGCGCCATCGTTTCCGATATCTTCCCCGTTCTGAAACGCGGCAATTTCCTGGACTACGCAAAGATCAGGGGATCCCTTGCCGGAACAGCCCGCCTGCCGGACCCTTATCTCAACCAGTCCGTCTTTGTCAACAACCAGGCAAGTTCGCCCATTCCGGCCTATTCCTATGGCTACTATAACAACAATCCTAACCTGAAACCCGAGACACAGACTACCTACGAAGTAGGGACAGAGCTGAAGTTCCTCAACAACCTGGTCTCCCTCGAAGCAGCCTATTATAATACGCATAACAAAAACCAGATCAGCGTCGGCTTTCGCGCCAGCTACGCCACCGGTTATGTGCTGAATACACAGAACGCCGCCGAGAGCCGCAACCAGGGCCTTGAGATCAGCCTGGGCATCAATCCCATCCGCAGCAGGGACTGGAACTGGGACATCCACTTCAACTTCAACCATATGTGGAGCAAGGTGCTTAACATCCCTGCCAGTATTGCGGACAGCCTGGATTATTATGTGTCCGATACCTGGCTGTATGCAAATGCCAGAGCCGGTTATGTACGTCACCGCCCGACCACGGTGATCACCGGCTTCAGCTACCTGCGCAACAACAAGGGCCAGGTCCTGATCAATCCTTCTACCGGTTTACCGATGGTCGATCAAAACTTCCTGCCGATAGGCGACCGCAACCCGTCCTTCACCCTGGGGACCATCAATTCACTGCGGTATAAAAATTGGAACCTGAGCTTTCTCTGGGACCTGAAAGTCGGCGGAGATATCTTCAACGCGACCGACATGTACCTGACATCGATTGGCAAGAGCCCGCGGACAGCCGACCGGAAAGTTTCCCGTATCATTAAAGGTGTCCTGAACGACGGCAACCAGAATACGGACCATCCGACAGCGAATACCATTGTCGTGACACCTTATAATATCAGCACGGCTTATTACAACGAGACGGCCGGTATGCCGGACGAGGAGTTCGTACAGAAACATGTGAATTATTTGAGACTGCGGGATATCACGCTGAGTTATACCCTGCCACAGTATATGATCAGCAAGGTTAACGGACTGAAGTCGCTGAGTTTCTTTGCGACGGGTAATGACCTGCTGCTGTTCACGAACTACAATGGCGCGGACCCTTCTGTCAACGGGAATACGGCAGGAACAAAAGGTGTCGGCGGGTTTGGTTTCGACTATGGAACACTGGCGGCGCCCAAGGCGCTTAACGTGGGCTTGAGAGCCAGTTTTTAACCGGTGTACTATCAATTATCAAAACAATTTATTTGTATGCGACTGATCAATTATAAATCATTTATTTCCGCGGTAGTTGTCCTCTGCCTGACAGGCAGCTCCTGCCAGAAGAAACTGGATGACGCCTATACCAATCCAAACGCTCCCAATGTGGAGCCGATCGAAAATATATTACCCAGCCTGATCGGCAATATGCTGGGCAGCTATTCCTCCGCCGGCACCGGTTATGGTCTTGGCGGCGATGGCATCAACGTCGGCCGTTATATCCAATACTGGAATAATTATACGCTGACTTCTACCGACAACGGAGCCACCCAGTTTGACCAGATGGGAGGGACTACCGGCAGCAGTGACGCAATGGGTTCCATGTGGGCCATGTTCTATTATGGCCAGGGACAAAACCTGAATAAGGTCGTACAGTGGGGTGTCCAGCAGAAAAAATGGGACTATGTCGGCGTGGCGATGGCCATCCGCGCCTGGGGCTGGTACGAACTGGTCAATAATTACAACAGCCTGGTCCTGAAAGAGGCGTTTGATGTCAACCGGGCTTCTTTCGATTATGACGACCCCGCAGCCGTTTATGATACCTTACGCGCCAATTGCTACACGGCGCTGGACCTTTTAAACAGGACGGGAGACAGTGTCAATCCCGCTAAGCTAGCGCTAAGCGATGCTTACCTCAACCAGGGTAATAAGCTCCGCTGGAAGAAGTTCGTCTATGGCATTCTGGCGCGCAGTTATTATAGCCTTTCCAATAAGTCGGATTATAAACCCGACTCCGTCATCTATTATTGTAATCTGTCGCTTGCCACCAACGACGACAACCCGACGCTGAAATTTGCCGCGCTGAAGACTTCCGGCTCCAGCAGCTATTTCGGTCCTTTCCGTGGTAATATCGGCGCCATCCGCCAGTCGGCTTATGTCGCCAGCCTGATGAGCGGCGGCAATTCCGTCATCTTCAAAGGCGTCGCCGACCCCCGTACCTGGTACATGCTGCGGGAAAACGCCGACAGCACCTTCACCGGCGTTGTCCCGGGTGTGGAAGGCAGTTCCAGCTTATCAATCGCCAGCCAGCAACCACAGAATTTCTGGGGGAATGCCTTTAACTCCACCGGCGCCCCGGCTGCCGAACAAGGCCGTTATGTGTACCGCGACTCCGGCCAATTCCCGATCATGACCGCTTCCGAGATACAGTTTATGAAGTCCGAAGCGGCGCTGCGCAAAGGCGATGCAGCTACCGCATTGGCCGCCTATGTCGGTGGCATCAGCCTCAACTTCGACATGCTGGCGAGTAACTATCCCTATCATGTCCCGGCCAGCAGGGTTATCACACCCGCCACCAAAGCCGCCTACCTGGCAAATCCGGCCATTGTCCCGGCAAATGCATCCGGCCTCACGCTGACGCATATCCTGATGCAAAAATACATCGCACTGTATGGCTGGGGTTTTATGGAGACCTGGACCGACATGCGCCGGTTCCACTATACAAAGGACCTGGACCCTGCCACCGGGCAGCCGGTATACCCGGACTTTGTACCGGCAGGCGGAAAGATATACGTCAACAACAACAACAAGCCGGTATACCGTTGCCGTCCCCGTTACAATTCAGAATATATCTACGATATTCCTGCGCTGCAAAAGATTGGCGGCCTTAACCTGGATTATCACACCAACGAATGCTGGTTTTCTCAAAAATAACTTCACTTTAAATCAATGAGCATGAAAAATAAATTTCTATTTGTGCTGGTGCTAGCAGGCTGCGTGCTAACCTTCGGCATTGCCTGTAAAAAGGACTACCTTGTCAAGACCCCGGCGCCCGCGGCTGACTCCAGCTTTGCTTATATAAAGATCGCCGATATATCACCGTCCTTCCGGTCGATGATGAAAAGCCCTGACACGTTTACCGTCTACCTGGATAGCACCCGGCTGTCGACGCCTTTGTCCTATGGCGTCACGTTTCCCAACAATGCCGGTACAGTAGTCAACGCATATGCAGCCATCCCGCCGGGGACCCACAAGCTGAGGATATCGTTTAAGGGTACGACCACCGCGGATTCTACTATTACGAGTTTTACGGAAAGTTTCACTGCGGCGCGGTATTATACCTTTATGATCACCGATTCGCTGCTGGCCACACGGGATACGGCAAGGATGTTCATACAGGATTATTTCCCGGCGCCACTGACCGGCACCTATAATCTGCGGTTTATCAATGCGGTGATCAACGATACGCCCGGACTGGCCGTGGACCTCTATTCCACCCGGAAGAACGCCAATCTCTTCACGAAGATCAAACCCGATAGCGTGACCTCCTTCCAGGCGCTGGCCTACAATGCCCAGCTGAACGATACCATATTTGTACGGAGAAGCGGGACGACCTTTAATCTGGCTGTTGTCGCCAAGGCAGGCGGATTGGTATTTACGCCGGGCAATCAGCGTTCCTATACAATTTGTTTCCAGGGTAACGGCACCCTGACCACGGGGACAAAAGCAAGGTCGCTCGTTGGATATGTAAATTATTAATGCTTTTCTGGTTAAGGACTCTACTTGGTCACATGAGGAACGCCCCGCTTCGGCGGGGCCTTTTTATTGCGGCCCACCCGGCGGCCCAACACCCCTTATGCCGTATGCCCAAAGAAGAGATAACAAAGAAAGATCGAGCTCAGCAGACTCACCCCGTCAGCCAGCAGCATAGCCCCGATCGAATACCGCGTATTGCGTATCGCCACCGACCCATAATAAACCGCTACCACATAAAAAGTAGACTCCGACGATCCCTGCAGGATGGCCGATAGCCGCGCTGCAAAAGAGTCCTTGCCAAACGTGTCCATCGTGGATACCAACATACCCCGGGCGCCGGCGCTGGTCAAAGGTTTGATCAGCGCAGTCGGTAACCCGTCCACCCAACGCGTGTCGGTACCAAGAGAAGAAAAAAACTGCTTGATCACATCGATGACCGCATCAAAGGTTCCGCTGGTCCGTAACATGCTGATAGCCGCCAGCATGCCTACCAGGTAGGGAATAATGCGAACAGCCGTGTCAAATCCTCCCTTAGCCCCTTCTACAAAGGCCCCGAAAATATTTATCTTCTTATAGAGCGCCCCTCCGACAATAAGCAAAAAGATCAATAGGATCAGCCCGCCGCTAAGCGCCCGCGAAAAAGACTGGACATGGTTGGCGTCCAGGCTTTTTAAATACACAACCAGCCCGCCGATAAGGATACTGAGACTGCCGATCCATACCAGTATCTCCCTCTGGAAAATATTGATCTTTTGCCTGAAGGCTACAATACCCATCGATGCCAGCGTGGTAAGAAAGGTGGCGATGACAATGGGAATAAACACATCCGTTGGATCATGCGCGCCCTTGGAAGCACGCAAAGCGATCATGCTGATAGGAATGACCTGCAAACCCGAGGCATGGAGGCAAAGGAACATGATCTGGCTGTTGGAAGCCGTCGATTTATCCGGATTGATCTCCTGGAGGCTTTCCATAGCCTTTAAGGCAAAAGGCGTAGCCGCATTGTCAAGTCCCAACAGGTTGGCGGAAAAATTCATGACCATATGCCCCATGGCGGGATGCCCCTTGGGCAGCTCCGGAAAAAGCCTGGAGAAAAAAGGCCCCGTGATCCGGGCCAGCAACCGGACCCCACCGGCTTGCTCGGCTATACCGATCAGCCCCATAAAGAGGGCCATGATGCCGATAAGACCATCGGCGCGCTGGACCTTAACCGCCGATCCCGGAGCAGCCGCTGTCGCCCCGGACACACCCGGCAGCACCGGCTTAGCCACATACAAAGTATCCCCCGCCTTCCCCGTCACCATACTGCTCAATATCTCCTTATCTGCAGGCACAAAAGCATAACGGGCGCCAGCCACCACAATAGAAATCAAAATAAAAGCCGCCCAGATCCTGCTTAAAGCCATAACAACGTGTGATTTATCGCTTAACGCCCTGAAATTACCATTAATTGCCTAATTTCGCGGCCGAAAATGGAATAAACTTATCCGGCTCCGAGCCGGAAATAAAATTTAAAATAGCATGGCTTTACAAGCAGGTATCGTAGGATTGCCCAACGTTGGAAAATCAACACTATTTAATGCCGTCAGCAACAGCGCCAAAGCGCAGGCCAGCAATTACCGGTTCTGCACCATCGAGCCCAACACGGGACTGGTAGATGTGCCGGACGAACGAATTGACAAGCTGGCCGAACTGGTCAAACCCGAACGGACCGTTCCGACCCAGGTAGGCATCGTGGACATCGCAGGATTGGTAAAAGGCGCCAGCAAAGGCGAGGGCCTCGGTAATAAATTCCTGGCCAATATCCGGGAAGTAGACGCCATCGTCCACGTCATCCGTTGTTTCGAAGACGAGAACATCCTGCGCGACGAAGGAGCCATCAACCCCGTAAGCGACAAAGAGATCATCGACACCGAGCTGCAGCTGAAGGACCTCGAAAGCGTCGAAAAGAAATTCAGCCGGACAGAAAAGATGCTAAAAACCGGCGACCCCAAGATAAAGGCGGAATACGAGGTTCTCAAAAAATGCAAAGACCACCTGGAAAAAGGTAAAAGCATCCGCGAGCTGAACCTCTCCAAAGAAGAACGCACAGCCATCGCCGACCTCTTCCTGCTCACCGAAAAACCGGTTCTTTATGTAGCCAACGTAGACGAAGCCTCTATGCATACCGGTAATAAATTCTCTGAGGCCCTGAAGGCGGCCGTCACCGGCGAGAATGCACAGATGATCGTAATGAACAACTCCATCGAAGCCCAGATATCGGAGATGGACGACCCGGCAGACCGGCGGTTATTCATGGAAGAATATAAGATGACGGAACCGGCGCTGAACAAGCTCATCCGCAGCGTATACAAGCTCCTGAACCTGGCCACCTATTTTACCGCAGGTGTACAGGAAGTACGGGCCTGGACCATCCAGGACGGCTGGAAGGCTCCGCAGGCCGCCAGTGTGATCCACACAGATTTTGAAAAGGGCTTTATCAAAGCCGAAGTCATCGCCTACAAAGATTATATCCAGTACGGATCGGAAGCCGCCGCCAGGGACAACGGCAAGCTGCGCATCGAAGGAAAAGAATATGTGGTGAAAGATGGGGACGTGATGCACTTCCGCTTCAATGTCTAATATGTGCGGGAATAGGGCTTTATAAAAAAATAGCCCTATTCCCGCAAACCGCTAATGTCTGGCCTATCGGCCGAGCCGCTTCCAGCGGCTAAAGTATATTATAGCCAAAACTGATATAGTACAAGCCGCCGACATTGGCATTACCAATAGCATCGATATAATATTTGTTCAGCAGATTGGAAGCGCCAAGCTTGACGATACTGCGCGGCATACTCGGTATCTTCATGCTGACCTGCGCATCCAGCGTCCCAAACGCCGGCGTGATACCCGTGACGAATGACGACTGATACAAATACTCCTGCTGCCAGCGATATGTAACGTTGAACCCATAATACCTGGCGATGCTGTAGTTCGCCAATGACAGGTTGAACTTATTCTTCGGGGTATTGAAGTCCGTCTGCTGCCCGTTGTCCTGACCCGAAATATTGTTATAGGCATAGTTGGCCGAAGCAACATACCCTCCGGGCAGGCTATACTCCAGCCCGACACCCGCACCCACCGTATTCACATGGTTGGTGCTGTTCGTATAGATGCCAAACGTATTGGCGGCTGTCTGACCCAGCGTGAACGGGTCCTTCACCAGCACGTTGAGACCGATGAAGTCGGTATACCGCGCGTAAAACCCATATACATCCAGCAGCAGGTGATCCGCGATCACTCCCTTATAACCCAGTTCCCAGGAAGCCACCGTCTCCGGCTTGAATTCTTTGTACTGAAAGGGCTTGGGCAAATACTGCCCCGGGGCGGCCTGCGCCTTGTGCAACTCCGACGTGTCGTAGGTCTGCCCGTCATTCAGCCCGTAATAGCTGATGAACTGTGGCAGCCCGCCGATGAGCCGCGCCGATCCGGTCTGCAGGTTGATGAACTGGTTCTGCGTAGAGGGGAAACGATAGGCCGTCTGGAAGGACAGACGGACATAGTTATCTTTGGCAACTTTCAGCAAAGCCGTAGCCCGCGGTGTGAACCGTCCCTTGAAATTACTGTTCTTATCATACCGGCCCGAAACGGACAGCTTCAGGAAATCATCCCAGAAGCTCCTCTGCAGCTGCGCAAATGCACCCGTCTCATTGATATTGATGCGGCCGGCCGTATCGGCGAATATGGTCCCGTGAGAGTTCAGCACGAACTCCCGCGTCATGACACCGACCGTGACGTCGACATTTTGCTTCGCATCCCCGAAATTATACATCGCATCACCTACATACAGGTTGGTCTGGTCGTTGAACTTGCCCCCCGAAGGAATGGCCTTTTTCTTCAATTGATCGAAGGTAGCGTTGAAATTGGCATCCCCCGGCTGAAAGCGACCGGCATCAGCAGCCGCCCTGGCTGCATTGCTGGCGGTCAGATAGGCCTGGGCTGGCGTTTGCCCGCCGGCAAGCGCCGCTCCAAATGCGGGTCCATAAGTGCCGACATAGGTGGGCGCCCACTTCGATGCCGTCGGCGACCAGGCTTCATTCATCAGCGTGGCTACGGCCACCATGTCATAGGAGTCGCCGGCATCTTCCTGCGTGGTATACGCCCGTACATAAAAATGCTTCCCGCTGACCTCGGCCTTATACTGACCGATCTGCACATTCTTCAGGGAATAACGGTCCGTCCCCTGGTACACCGTGCTGGCTCTGCCGAAATTACCGGTAAGACTGGCTGTCACATCGGAGCTTAGCTTATAGAACAACCCGCCGGATACTTTGAAGTTATAGGCATTGTAATCGGTCAGGGCATTCTCCGCATAACCCGTACGGGTGACATTGGAACTGGCAGGTGTTGCCAGAGCCAGCTGTTTGGTCTGCGCGGCCATCGCGGCATATTGCTGTGCCAGCGCATTATTGCCGGCCGCAGCGTATTGGGCCGAAGCCGCGGAATAGCCGGCCGCCGTCTGATTCAGCACGCTTTGCACATTGAAATACGGGCTCTCATCCCCATAGACATTGATCCCGTCATAGTCCGGGGCCGCGGTATGGTCATGGCCTGGCAGGATCTGCCCCGTAGGAGGATTGTAATTGCGGGTATCGTTCGCCGTCCAATCCTTTGCCTTGGTGTAGTCCGCGGAGATACGGAAAGCGAATTTATTATTGAATGCCTGGGCATACCGGGCCGCGACATTATAATAAGGCTGGGCATTCATCTGCGCATCCCCTAGATGGTTGACGCCTTGCTTGTACAACGCGCTAAACCCCTGGTATTTGAAAGGGTCCTTGCTGGTCATCAGGATGGTCCCGGTCATGCCGCCGGAACCATAAAGGGCGGAGGAGGCGCCCGGCAGCAGCTCGACGTTGTCCACATCCAGCTCGTTCAGACCTACGATATTGCCCACAGAAAAGTTCAATCCCGGCGCCTGGTTGTCCATCCCGTCGACCAGCTGGTTCATACGGGTATTGCCGCTCCCGTTGAATCCGCGGGTACCCATGGTCTTGAACATCATAGACGAAGTGACTACATCGACGCCTTTGAGGTTGGCGATAGCATCATAAAAAGAAGCGGCCGGCACTTCATGGATGGCCGTGGCCCCTATTCTTTCAATGGATACCGGCGATTCGAGACTGCGGATGGCCGCCCGGGTAGCCGATACGACCACTTCCCTTCCCAGGGTGGAAGAAGGGGCAAGGTCCGCCTGGACAGCCGCAGAAGGATCAGTGACGGTAATTTCCCTGGTCTCGAAACCAATGGAGGAAATGACCAGTATGACCGGCAGCGACTGGGTTACCGTCAACCGGAAATGACCCTTCTCATCGGTAAAAGTACCTGCGGATGACCCCTTTACAGACACGGAAACAGCGGGGACCTTTTCTTTTGTAACGGTATTGCGGACATTTCCCGTAATAGTAGTAGAAGGCTGAGAGAAGGCCGGGAGAAAAAATAGCGTAAACAAGGACATTACGGCCAGGCAGATTGACTTTTTTCTCATTAGGCAAGTTTTCGTTGATAAGCTTTATGTATTACTAAAATACACATTGTAATGTTGATCTGAAAATTTAATTTTGTGCGCATGAAGACTTTGCAGTTTCCCCATCAGACGAATTTCTACCGAGGTAAGGTAAGGGATGTGTATACCATCGACGATAAATGGCTGGTCATGATCGCATCCGACCGCATCTCCGCCTTCGACGTCATCCTGCCGCGCCCGATACCCTTCAAAGGACAGGTACTGAACCAGATAGCAGCTTATATGCTGAAGGCTACGCGGGACATCTGCCCCAACTGGCTGGCCGATACCCCGGCGCCAAATGTGGCCATTGGCCGGAAATGCATGCCTTTTCGGGTAGAGATGGTAGTAAGAGGTAATCTCACCGGGCATTCCTGGCGCACCTATAATTCGGGAAAAAAGGAATTATGCGGCGTGACGCTGCCCGAAGGCCTGAAAGAGAATGACTACTTTCCTACTCCCATCATCACGCCTTCCACAAAGGCAGAAGTAGGCCACGACGAAGACATTTCCCGCGAAGAGATCATCCGCCGCGGTTTAGTAGGTGCAAACGATTACGCCCAGCTGGAAAAATATACCCTCAGCCTCTTCCAGAGGGGACGCGAGCTGGCCGCTAAAAGAGGGCTGATCCTGGTGGATACAAAATATGAGTTTGGGAAGATAGGCGATACGATCTACCTGATGGACGAGATCCATACTCCTGACTCCTCCCGTTATTTTTATGCGGAAGGATTTGAAGAGCGGCAGGCTAAAGGCGAAAAACAACAGCAGCTGAGCAAGGAGTTTGTCCGGGAATGGCTGATCGCCAATAATTTCATGGGTAAAGAAGGACAGACAGTCCCGGAAATGACTGATGACTGGGTAGAGACCATCAGCAAACGTTATATCGAACTATACGAGCGGGTTATCGGCGAGCCCTTCAAGCCCCAGCCCTTAAGCGATGAGGAGACTTACCAGCGGGTATTGTATGCACTGGGGAATTTGGATTAAACCTTTCCCCTTACCCCTTTCGGCAGCGTAAACGCAAACGTGCTCCCCTTGCCGGGCTCACTCTCTATGCGCATCCTGCCCCCATTACGGGAGAGAAACTCTTTACAAAGCATCAGTCCCAACCCCGTCCCCGCCTCCCCTTCTGTGCCGCGGGTCGTATAATAATTGTCATCCATCAGCTTCTTCAAACCTTCCTGGCTGATGCCCCTGCCGGTGTCCTGGACAAGGACTTCAATGTGAGAGCGCATCTCCCGCGCGTCAACGCAAATACAGCCTTCGTCCGGAGTAAATTTTATCGCATTGGACAGCAGGTTACGCAATACCAGGTTGATCATATCCCTGTCGGCATAAACATACACCGGTTTTTTTATCTTACTCTGAATATAAATGTGTTTGGCTTCGGCCTGCAGCCGCAACAGCTGCAGCACTTCCTGCGTAATGCTGGCGATGTCCAGCAGCTGGGGTTTTACAGATTCCGCCTGCATCTGGCTCTTGGCCCATTGCAGGAGATTTTCCATGAGACCGGTGGTATAGGTTAGCTCGCTGACTACTTCGGGAATGAGCAGCTTGATCTCGTCACCCGGCAGATCGTAGAGCTGAACGTTACGAAACAACGTGCGCAAAGCATAAAGCGGCGCTTTGAGGTCATGGGCAATGACCGAAAAGAGTTTATTCTTCAGCGAGTTAAGCTCGGTTAGCTGTTGAGTTTGTTCCTCCAATAAGGCGGCTTTGCCGGAAATATCTGCTTTTTGCCGTAATATCTTGAGATTGCTGCGGCGCAGCTGCCAGTTCTTATCCCGGGTTTGCTCCTGGTAGCGGGTATTTTCGTTCTTTATCAGCAACAGGCCATAGAAAATAAAGAAAATGGCCAGCAGGTGATTGAAGAAATAAAAGTAAAAATTGGTCTTCTCCAGGCTGAAATCGTAGTCTTTCCATATGGTGCAGACCATGAAATAACAAGCCATGGACAGGGAAAAAGACAGGATGATATTGTAAATATTATGTAAGAAAAACACCGACAGGACGCCGTACAACACAAAAAAGAATTCGATGCCGGCGTCTATTCGCAGGGCATAAATTGCTGCAGTAACCACCGGGTAAAGCGTGAAATAAATGATCCTGGCTAATTCGTATCGCTGGTAGGCATTGGCGACCAGCACGACAAAACTGATGAGGGCGGGGCAACAGGCGACAAACAAGGCGGCGACCGGCAGAGGGCCCCTGGTGGACAGGCCCGCGAGTGGTAAAATAATGCCCGCCAGCAGCCCCAGGAAATTCATCGTATTGAAAATGCCCAGCTTCCTTTTTTCATAACTACCTAGAGAGGGCCTGTACCCGATGTTCCAGATATAACCACGGAAGCGAAAAAAACCTTTTACAGCTTTGTGCATGGTCAGGGCCTAATTTAGTTTAAGGGTTCAGCAGGTACGGCGAAAACGATTTAGCGCTACTAAGCAAAAAGTTATAAACGTACGATATACACTTTTTGTTGGATTCAAAAATAATGTGATTTTATCTGAAATAAAAATCCTTACATATATGATTTTTATACACCGCGTATACCCTACTCTTTTAATGGGGGCCGCAGACGTGCCCGCGACTTGTTGAAGATATGGGCGCCCTTAACAACACCCTTCCGGAGCACTTTCTGCTCCTCCACCGGTAGATGGATCGTCTCCTGGCAGGCAGGGCTGCAGCATCCTTCATACCGGGCCGCACATTCCTCACACTGGATAAACAGCAGGTGACAGCCTTCATTCCGGCAATTGGTGTGGGTATCGGCAGGTTTGCCGCATTGGTGACAGCAGGCGATGATCTCCCCGCTGATACGTTCGCCGAGGCGATCGTCAAAGACAAAATTCTTGCCCTTGAACTTGTTTTCCAGCCCTTTCTCCTTTACCACGTTCGCATAGTGGATGATCCCCCCTTCCAGGTGGAAGACATTGGTAAAACCCTGGTGAAGCAGGTAGGCGCTGGCCTTCTCACAGCGTATCCCACCGGTACAGTACATGATGATATTGCTGTCTTTTTTGTCCTTCAGCATGTCGGCGGACACCGGCAGCTGCTCGCGGAAGGTATCGGAGGGCACTTCCAGCGCATTTTCAAAATGGCCGACCTCAAACTCATAGTGGTTGCGCATATCCACGACGATAGTTTGGGGGTCCTCCGTCAGCTGGTTGAAGGTTTCGGCGTCTACATATTGCCCTTTACGGCCCATGTCGAAAGCCGGGTCTTCGATGCCATCGGCGACAATCTTGTCCCGAACCTTGATCTTAAGCACCCAGAATGACTTTCCATCGTCTTCAACGGCAATGTTGAGCCGGAGATCGTGCAGGGCGGGCAGGCTGCGCAGATATCCCGCCAGGGCCTCGAAGGAAGAGGCAGGCACGCTGATCTGGGCGTTGATGCCCTCCGCGGCTATATAGATACGGCCAAAGACCTTCAGGACGTCCAGCCCCGTATATAGCTGGTCGCGAAAAGCCCTGGGATCCTCAATGGGAAAATAACGGTAAAAAGAAAGGGTAGTCCGGGGTTCGGTCTCCTGGTATAAACGTTCTTTCAGCTCCTTTTGGGAGACGCGGTTGTGTAAGACAGCCATAACGCGGCAAAAATACGAAAAATCCCTTTGGGCAGCCTCTTACCTCCTTCGCCCGCCCTTCACTCACCGCGGCCTTCGCCCGCCCCTGAGGCCCGGACTAAGCAATCCCCCCAAACCCAGCCTTATCCCACTCTGATAATACCGCCCGTTCATCCACGATCCAACCCAGTCCACCCGCAATACCTTGAAAATATTCTCGATCCCCCCAAAAACTTCCACATAGTTGTTGTTGCGATTGACATAAAAAGCATTCGAGCCCGCTACCAAAAACCAGTTGAGCTGGCGAAACGGCGGCAGCTTATTGGTCAGAAAGCCATTGAAATGATGCTCAACATGCCCCGTCGCATAGAAAGAAGCCGTCGTACTATTGGCATAATAAGGCGCCAGCTGGAAGCTGTTCAGGTACCCGCTGGCAATCAATGTCTGGTTGCCATTGAAGTGCTGATAGTCCTGGATATACACCGAACGGGTATTCAGGAAGCCTCCGATGCTCAACCGGTAACGCAGCTGCCCCCGCAATTTCAGGTCGAGGTCGTCAGACACCGAAAACCGCCATTTGTCAAAGTTGACGTCGCTGCCCAAAATACCGCTCCAACCCTTCTGATATAACAAAGAGAAAGTCGGATACTTTGAACCTATAGATATCTTACGCCGCGGAAATTCGATGAATTGCTGTCCCGGCTGATATTCCACATTCACCGTCGTGATCACCGCCCGGTGCCTGGAAAATTGGCTGTTCAGCTGTTCGACCGGGTAGTTAGGCGTGAATTTGGTGATGCTGGTCCGGGCCCAGGTATAGTCGGTGGTATTTTCTATCGGCAGCCGGTCCTCATACAGGCCTTTAACGGTCAGGCGCAGCCCGTTGTCAAACCGGGTGTAAGACCCTAGCTCGGTAAAATAGTTCTCGTAGATCTTCATGTAGTTCCTGCCCCGCAGCAGCGTATAGGCAGCATTCAAAATCTCGCTGATAGGATTCTGCGGATTGAACTGCGACACCCGTTTGCCCCCTGCCAGCGACCAGGTCTGCAAAGAAGAGCTGACATCTTCCCCATCCCGGTCAAACGACCGCCGGCTCCAGTTCAGCGCCCCCCAGGCATTCAACCGCGTATTGTGAAAGCCATACCGCAGATGCGGGGAAAAACGTAAAAAGGATTTTCCGTCTTTCAATGCCTTACCCACGGAGCCGGATACATTCAGATCGATACCCTCCACCGTATTATACCCCAATCCCGTGAGCAATGGGTCAAATGAATATTGAAGGGGCCGGGGCATGCGATAGTTGCTCCGGTTGAAACCGGAAAACAATATCTGCCCGGCTTTGACAGGTCCCTGCCGCCGCAACAAGGAATCCCGGTTGGCCTTGGTCCCCATCGAGTCCCGGTTGTAGGCATAAATGCTGTCCCGGATAGTATAGTTTACCTTTTCATCGGGTTCCAGCGGCAAAGGCCGGATAGAGTCCCAGTAGGCTTTTGTCTTTTTGTTGACGGCCGTGTCATACCGCACCAGGACATTGTTAAAATACTTCTTCCGCCACCGGGGATTTATATCGTAGTTATTGTAGACATTGACCAGGTCGCCGACGATATCGATCCCGAAAATGTTGAAAGTAAAGTATACCGTCTGATCCTTGACCTGCCATACCCTGGATGTCACCGGTGTTTGGATCTGCTTTATCTGTAACGTATCCAGAATCTCCAACTGGGAAGATTTCAACAACAACAAGTCCAAACTATGTATCCGCCACTCTCCATCCACAATATCGATCGTACCCGAGAACAAGGGTTCATATTTTCGCCGGGGTATAACCTGTATCTTATTCACCTCCTTCCCATCTTCAAAAAAGGAGCCCAGGTATTTATAACGATAATAATTCAGCGCCGCATCGGCAATAGGCGAGACAAACCCTCTTGGATTCAGCCTGTCCGAAAGTACGATAACATTATTCTTATAAAAATTGATAAACGTTGGAAACCCCAACCCATACCCATTCGAGCCGCTTTCCCGGCCGGACAGCACTTCCAGTTTTATCTTATCGGGCCGTTTGAAAGCGACCTTTGTCAGGTTTTCCGACAGATAGATGATCCCCTTACCTGCCGAGTCGACACCCATTTCTTTTTTGTCTTTGTCCTCGATAGCCTGGCCTAATATTCTCCTGGGAAGCCTGCGGGTCTTCATGATGGTCTTGATATAGGCCTCACAGGTAAAGGAGTCCAGCGGCGCCTCATAGTCCTTTCTCTTCTTAATGGCATGGCGGATGATGTCATAGGCCGGGTCTTCCCCACCGGGACGCACAACCACTTCGGCCATGGACAGCTGTTGCCGGGTGAGGCTGAAGTCAAGCACCTGGACCTCTCCGGTCAGGGTGATCTTCTTCTCCTGCCGGGTATACCCCACGTACTGACAAACGATAGTATAGGTACCGGGAGACAGTTCGAGAACGTAACGGCCTTCCGAGCCGGCGGTAACACCCCGGGTAGTGCCCTTCACCAGGATGGATGAGTAAGGAAGGATATTCCCCTTGTCGTCTCTGACAGTGCCGGTGATCCGGGTGGCGTAAACGCCCCCAAAAGAAAAGAGTACCAGCGCCGCCAGGATAAGGTAACGTAACATCCTCAGATTTTATTTAAAAATGCCCCCGTGATGGCAGCACCGCCGCCTACCAGGCCGCCGATAAAGGCGGTGACCGAGATCAGCGCAAAAGCGGATCCGCCTAAGGGAAGGATAGCCGCGATCTTCGAGGATAGGATACTGTTGTTCAGCTGATCGATGACCAGGGCCATTATTCCCCATAGCAGGAATATAGCCACGAACCCCGTGAAAAATGCAAACATCGGCTTCAGCGGAATAAGTGCGCTAACCGCAAAAGCCGCCAGGGCAATCGTCCACCAGGGAAAGAAAAGTCCGCAGACAAAACTCAGCAAGGCGATCAATAAAGCAGAAACCAGGATTTTTATCATCGTCGACTATCTTTATTTGTTAAAATGCATAACCCATTTTACCCGTTTGTCTTTTGTCTCATCCTGGGCCATTACCCATAAAGGATAGTACCGGCCGGAAGCCCAGCTATCGATAAAGGTATCGTAATAAGGACTACCGGGATTACCGCTCTGCCCGCCCGGATATACGCCATAGGCTTCCGTCTTATCGGTCAGCTGGACGATCATCCGCCAGCTGGGGCCATGAGATTCTTTGGCCGCGTTGATGCAATGGACGCCCCCGCCGATGGGCAGGTGAGTACGGCTCAGCTCCGGCAGCCGCAGCAGGTGCCGGGCCCAGGTATCCTTGTTTTTGGCCCAGGTGAGGCGATCGTCTTTTTCGTCCTTTTGCAGCTGCGGGACTATTTTCAGAAAGGCGTCTGTAACTACCTGCCCAAGCGTCTCCTTTTCCGGAGTATTGACATTGTCGATAAAAGACCAGGCCGTATCCTTTAGCAGCGCTTCCAGCACGGTGCTTTCCTGGGGAGCATGCAGGACAAGCGTCGTTTTCGAGAACTCGTCGTCGAGGATATTTTTCAGCAGCTGACTCCACCAGTATTTAAAGACAACCGGCCCTATCTCGCCCGGGTTATTGAACAGGTTCCACTGCCGGAAGGTATTGAGATAAACCATTGCCTTGTCGTCCAGTCTCGATCGATCGATGTGATTCAACAGCAGCGGCCGCGCCATCTCCGCAAAAACGTCAAAATTGTCCGTCTGCATTTTCATCATATCGGCAGGCGTAATGGAATTCATGTTGTTCAACATGCGGTTGATGATCAGCCCCCGGTAAATGGGAAAATCGCTTCCCAGGTAATAGGGATAAGTAGTGTCCGCCGGCAGCTGGTTGGCGCTGCTGACAAAACCCCGGTCCCCGTTGGTATCGACTATCATATAGGGGTTTTCATCACGGGGGATAGTGTCCTGCCATACATAGGAGCTATCTTCGCCCGGCATCACAAAGAGGCCCTGCTTTTTCCATTTAGCAGGGAATACACCGTCTTGCCGGATCGCTACATCCCCCGCCTTGTCAGCAAAGACAAAATTCTGCCCGGGGCACTTGAATGCTTCCAACGCCTTTTTGTAGTCGTTGTAATTCCGGATCGATTGGAACCTGTTGAAGGTAGCCATCTCATTGGAAGGATCATTAGCCTTCCAGCGGACAGCATAACTGCGGCTCGATGCGATATCAGAGTAACCCGTATAGGTCGGATCGAACATCACCGGGCCAAGGTCGGTAGTCGCGACTGTATCATAGAAAGAAGCCGCCCCTTTTATCCTGATCGTATCGACTCTCATAACAGCCGGTTTCCAGTTTCCATTGAACCAGTATTCACGACGGGTTTCATCTTTAAATTTTATATTGTAATAGTCCCGCACGTCCCGTTCGGCATTGGTGATCCCCCAGGCGCAGTCATCATTAAAACCGATGATGATGAAAGGAGCACCGGGAAAGCTCACCCCATAGGCATTGTAATCGGGCGTATGTATCTGCATCTGGTACCAGATGGAAGGCAGGTTGGTGCTGAGATGCGGATCATTACAAAGAATGGGCGCACGACTAAGTGTTTTCCTCCCGCTGATGGCCCAGTTATTACTGCCATTGTCTTTTTCCGGCTTGAGCTCGCGGTCGGTAACGGTGATGGGATTATTAAAATATAGCGAATCCGCCGTAGCCGGGGCTTTGACAACAGCATGCGGCGGCAGGAAATGGGTTCCTTTCGGGATAACGGGGTCAAGGCTGTCCTGGATAGCCGGATAAAGTTTGGCAAAGTCCTCTTTGCTGAAAAAACTCCTGGCGTTGGTCATTTCAAAGTCGTTGTCCCCGCCGGCCAGGTCATAGGCCATATACTTGACAAACAGCGCTGTTTTGAGGTTGCTCCAGGGTTCCGGTTTGTAGTTGAGCAGCTTGTATTCCAGTGGCAGATCACTTTCCTTTAACCGGCCGATCCAGGCATTGGCGCCGGCTGTATACGCATCACAATCTCTCCTGGTGCTGCTATCTTTTTCCATCTCTGCCAGAGAAGCCTGCGCTGCAGTCACCATCCCCAAACGCCGCATGGCGCGATCGTATTTCAGGTAGCTGTTATCCTTACCTGCGCCAAGCACTTCGCTGAGCCGGCCTGCAGCAGCAAAAGTCTGGAATTCCATCTGCCATAGGCGAAACCGGGCGTGCAGGTATCCCTGTATGTAACAGGCATCAGCCTCACTGTTGGCATAAACATGGGGGACAAGGTATTCATCGAAATAGACATCTCCTTTGCCCTGTAATCCCGGTATTGTCACGGACTCATTGAAGTTGCTGAAGACGGATTCCGCATTTTGCCAGAATCCGTGCTGGGGGCTAAGGAAGCTGCCAAAAACAGGTGTTTTTTTAAGGTCTCCCCATTGTTGGTTAAGGCAAACAATCAGTCCGGTGGTTAGCAAGAGAGAGATTAGAAATGGAACAATTCTCATACCGGTGGTTTCGGCCAAATGTAGCTTATTTTTTCAAATTCCCGAAAGTGCAAAGTGGGCCACAGGTCCACTAGCCGAAGGCCCATCATAAATGGTTTCGCGCTGTAACCGAGTGTAACGAAGGTTACGAACGAGAAGTAGCGAGGGACGACGCTCCGACGAAGTTCTGTATATTTCAGCGAAGACCCGCAGGCGCGAAACAACTACCACTAAATGGTATTGTTACTATGCTTTTATCGCCGCATTTTTGTACCGACTCCTTATTTGCACTCTTATAAAGATAGTTCAGGTGGTTCAGGTAGATGATAAGCCGGTCCCAGAGATGGGCCGGCTTATACTTTTAACAGGGAGATCAACCTTTCCAATTCCTCTTCTGTATTGAAAGCGTGAAGGACTATACGCAACCGCTCGCTACCCTTCGGAACCGTAGGATATAGTATCGGCCGAACATCCAGCCCATCCTCCTGCAGCCGCACCGCCAGTCTTTTTACTTTTTCATTCCCCGGCACAACGATCCCCTGTATAGCCGTCGGACTATCCAGTCGCTGGTAAATAATGGAAGCTTCCTTAAATGCAGTTATATGCCGGTACAAACGGGCCCTTTCTGCGTTTAGTTGCGGAAGAAGCCGATAAGCCGTAGCAATGGCCTGCACACTGACAGGAGGCAGCGCTGTCGTATAAATAAAAGAACGGGAGAAATTGATAAGATAATCTCTAAGCAACACACTGCCCAGGACAATGGCCCCATGACAACCGACAGCTTTACCAAAAGTATGGATGCGCGCAAAACATCCGTCCTGCAAACCCAGCTCCTGTACCAACCCCTCCCCTTTTGGGCCGATGATACCTGTTGCATGCGCTTCGTCGACGATGAGGTGGGCATTGTAACGGCGACAAAGCGCTGTTATCTCCCGTAAAGGCGCCAGGTCTCCATCCATAGAAAAGACCGATTCGGTGACAACGAAGAGCCTGCCCTCACCCACAATTTTCATTTTTTTTTCAAGATCCCCGCAATCATTGTGCGCAAAAGAAAACGCCCGGGCAAACGAAAGCCGGATCCCATCCCGGATAGAAGCATGACTAAGCGAATCATATAAGATCGTATCCCCCTTTTGCGGAACACAGCTCAGCACCCCGAGATTGGCATCATAGCCGGAATTAAAGAGCAGACCGGCAGGCGCCCCATGAAAGACAGCCAGCGTCTTCTCCGTCTCTTCCGCAAGCCGGTAATTACCGGCCAGCAGCCGCGACCCGGCACTGCCATGCGCCCACTCCCGCGGTGACGCCGCATCCGCTCCTGGCCCCTCTTTCAAAGCTTTCCCGATCAACCCATTGGTCGCTATCCCCAAATAATCATTAGAGCAAAAGTCGACCTTCCCCTCCGGCAGCCGCAGCTGCCGAAAAGCATCGATCCCCCTGCGCTCATCCAACTTTTTCCCAAGAAAATCCTCTGCCGCCATAGTCAATTTTCCGGTAAACGTACATAAATCCCCGGAATGGCTATTTTTGCCAGATGGAAACCGCTCCCGAGCAAAAAAACATCCTCGGCCTTCAACTCCCTACCGACCCCCGCTGGGTCGACCTGGCCGCCATAGGCCTGGAAGCCATCCTCACCGACCACGCCTGGTGCGAGCAAAAGGCCGCTACAAGCTGCATTTCCCTGATCCAGCGGTACAGCGCCAAAGAGAAGCTGGTACAGGACCTGGCTCCTATCGTAACCGAAGAATGGGGACATTTCCGGCTGGTGCTGGCAGAACTACAGAAAAGAGGGCTCCAGCTGGGACGCCAGCGGAAAGACCTATACGTAAATCAACTGATAGAATTCCAACAAAAAGGCGGCAACGATGACCAACGATTCCTCGACAGGCTGCTGATCTTCGCCCTCATCGAAGCACGCAGCTGCGAGCGTTTCAAACGACTCAGCGAAGGACTGGAAGATGCTTATCTCCGGCAATTCTACCGGCGATTCATGGAAAGCGAAGCCGGACACTATCATTTATTCATCGAACTGGCCGAAACCTATATCGACAAAACGATTGTCCGACACCGCTGGAAGGAATGGCTGGAATACGAGGCAAAGATCATGGAGTCAAGCGAAGTACGCGGCGACCGTATCCACTAAACCGCCCGCAAAACTACCCCTCCACCGCCCGCAAACGCGAGAGGTACAAATCCACAAACTCTCCTATCCTCTTCCTTCGGTACTGCATGATAAACCTTGGATGCGGCAGCGGAATGATCTCTTTAAAAAATCCATGCCTCGCATTGATACGGCTGAAGTACTTGTAATTAGTCCCCTCACCCAAACAATAACAAGTCGCATAGGTCGGCATCGTCTCCAGCTGGACGCGTATACACTTCAGCATAAACGGTTCAAAATCCTTTATCAATTGCTTGTCATCGTAATAATTGAGATTCTTACCGTGTCGCACAAAACCCAGGGGAGACATCGCCGTGATAAAGAATTGACCAAAAAAGGCTTCCACCCCGCCATACCCATGAATCACCCTGTAGACAAATTCCGCAGATAATTCGGCCTTCTTCTTCATATCATTGGGAATCCCGCATTCTCTTTCCAGTCTCAACGGATCGGTAAAGGGCACCCCGGTAACCCCCGCGCCATGCCGCCCGGGATTGATGCCAAAAATAAAGGCCCGGGGCCGCGAGTCCGCATAAAACTTCTCATAAAACCGGGAAGCCAGCTTCCAGGTAGCCGGCTCCTTATAGGGATTCATGATCTCTATCCCGTCCCCCAGCACTCGACGCGGACGAAGGTTCTTATAAAAGTCGAGGATGGCGTCAGCCTGTGTATCGAAAAATGCGGGCATGTTTGATAATTGCCGCAAAATTACGGCTTAATCATTATCCTTCTCCGCCGGCCGCTTTAATCATTATCCTTCGCAGCAGCAGCCTTGAAAAAAGCCGCCCGCACCGGCCCCGGCGCCTCCGCCTTCTCGCCTTTCACAGCCTTCCATAACATCGCATTCATTATCGCATCGGGCACCAGGTCTTCCCTGGAAAAATCCAACCCCCGCGCCATAATCGCCAGTTTCGTTTTGTCGGGATTCACATCGCCAAGATTGACCAGCGCCGGCTCAGAGGCAAACACGGCATTGTCAGGCCTGGCGCTAAAACAACGCCACATAGGCGTGGCAGCCGCATCGAATTGCGTCATCGGCGGCATACCCAATATGAGCTCGATGGTCCTGAGGACGGAAGAAGTAGTATACATCGTATGGTCCACAAAATGCCTTTTCACATAAGGTCCGACAATATACGCAGGCGATCGGTGTGCATCCACGTGATCGGGACCGGCCTGCGCATCATCTTCCAGGATAAAAACGACGGTTTCATTCCACACCGGACTCCGGCTCAGGTGATCCAGGAACATACCCACCGCCAGGTCATTGTCGGCCACATGCGCAAAAGGAGTCGGCCGCCCGGCCGCAGTGCCTTCGGTATGGTCATTGGCAAAACGGACAGTCATCAGCTGAGGCAGGGCGTTCACAGCCACCAGGGAGTCGAATTCATGCGCCCACTCCCGCGCCCGGACGGTATCCCGGATATGCATATCCAGGCTGTTGTAAGTCGTCGAATAGTGATCCTGCAGCGCCGGGATATTGGGACGCCCCCGGTCGGCAAATTCACCGTAGGTACGGTAAGACACCCCACTACGCTTCGCCTGATCCCAGATATACCCGCCTTTGTTGTCGCCGGTCTTGCGATAGCCGGATGATATTTCGGAACCACCCCTGCGGCCATAGCTGGTAGGCCAGCCCTTTTCAAGGAAGTCCGTGGCATAGGCGCCCATGCTCCAGTTATGCCCGTCGGAACTCACCTCCCCATCGACATAGAAATTGTCCAGCAACACGAACTCCCGCGCCAGCGCATGCTGATTAGGTGTGACGCGCTCACCGAACAGGACAAGGCTCGTGTCCCCATTGCCTTCCTGCACATCCCCCAGCACCTGGTCATAGGTCCTGTTCTCCTTGATGATATAAAAAACATGCTTTATAGGCGAAACATCCCCTACCCTCCGCGGAATTGGATTCCCTTCCTCACCGGCCACCGCCAGCTCGCTCTCTTTCTTATAGGGCGTATTGTGATAGACAGCCTGCGAATAAACGCCCAGCTGCGCATCGGTAGGAAAAGGAATAATACTCAGCTTGCCCATCATCAGGCCGCCGCCAATATATTGCACTTTCGCGATCCGCTGCGTATCGCCCTGGTGCAGCAGCACCGCCTGCCCCTTCCCGTAAGGATTGGGGCCATTGGGATTAGCATAGGAAGTAAAACCTTTTCCGTTGGACACATATAATTTTCGGCCGATGGTCCGCACACAGGTAGGATACCAGCCGGTAGGGATAAAGCCTTTCGACCGGCTGGCGCCCGGCCGGCTTACGTCGAACACCGCCAGGCAGTTGTTGTCCGCATTGGCAATATACAGCGTCTTTTCATCTCCACTAAGCGACACGCCGTTGGTGGTCGACCCGCTGGGCGCATTGGGATAAAGGGCCGCATTCAGGGTTTCCTGTACTTTGCGGGCCCGGACATCGATGACCGATACGCTGTTGTCGTTTGCATTGGCGACATAAAGATAACGTCCGTTATGCGTCAGGCACAGGTCATTGGGATTGTCACCCACCGGAATACTATCCGTAAAGGTGGAAGAAGCGGTATTATATACCATGACCTTATCCCCGCCCCATACGCTGACGTATAGCTCGCCCCGGTCCGGAGACAACAGACAGGTATATCCTTCCCCGCTCAGCGGCAAAACATGACTCACAGCATGCCTCCGCAAATCCACGACATAAAGGCTGTTATTCTCTTTCGTGACGACATACAAAAGCTGCTTTTTGTCATCGAGGGCGATGCCCGTAGGAGATATCTTATCCGGCCAGGGCGCTCCCAGCTTGAATGTATCGGTGGTTACCAGCCGGTTGTCCCGGATAGAATATTCGAGTATCCAGTTATCGTTGCCGCCCGAAGCATATAATTTTTTCTCATCAGCGCTGAAAACGATGCCGCCCCATGACTTGGGGATAACGATCGTGTCGAGCCGCCGGTCGGCGCGCGTATCAAACAGCTGAATGGTCTGGATGCTTTGGCCGTTGTTGGTGACGGCAGCATATTTCCCCGATGAGCTAACCGCAATATTCAATGGTAGATCACCCAACGGCAAACCAACACCCACCGGCGTCAGCGACCAGCCATTCGGCAGCCGGACCCGCCGGCTTTCCAGCTCAGGCAGGCCGACAAAGGAGCCGGCGGACTGCGCACGGGCAGAAAAAAATGGCAACAGTAAGACTACTGTCGCCAATGATAAAAACGAACTGCAATTTTTATGCATAACCAAAAAACATTAATTCTTTTTAATAATAAATACAGCCGGCACAGGCCGCTCCCCTTCCTTGTCCGAGGGATGTATCGTTTCTTTTCCATTGACCAGCATACAGCTGCTTCCCCCGCCATCGAGGTTCAACGCTTCATAACAACCCAGGTCGAGCAATACCTTGGCTTCCTCCGCCAGCGTTACCCCCGACGCCACACCGGGAGTACGCCCCTGTACCGCCAGCACGATGATACGCCCGTCGCGGGTATACCCGATGGCGCTCCGGGGATGGATGTCCTTCCCGCCTTTGATAAAGAGCCCTTCTTCCTCGTTGGTCACCCGGATCTTCCCATCGTGCACCAATACAGGACCGCCGCCAACCGCCGTCTCCATTTTCCACCGCTGCCAATGTTTATTGTTCATCGCCGCCAGCTTAGGGATGGAATCCTGCCCCCGGGCCACCACCGGCCCCTCTTCAAAAGCGTACGGATAGGGCTGGGTCGAATCCGTAAACAGCCAGGCTATATCCGCCTTCCTTCGCCGGGTTATTCCCAGTGCACTACGCGTTGTATAGACAAAGGCTGAATCCGCGTCCTTCTGCCGGCGGGAAGGCTGATTCCAGGCCAGCATCCTGCCATCCCTGACCACCACATTCAGATTCCCATTGGTCTTGAAGGAAAAGAAAGAGGTATTAATGATCAGCAAAGGCTGCCGCTCCTGCTGATAGTATTCCGCTGGTTTCAGCCGCTTCCCATATCCCACCTGGCTCGTAAACAAAACCGACCTGTCCTTCAGCTCAGCCGAGACATAATAAGCTATCTCTGGACGACCATTCAGCGAATCCCCGGTCCTGTAAACATGCACGGATGCCGGCAACGGACCAAAAGCTGAATCAACCTTGCTCCACCGCCAGGCCGGTGAATTGACACCATCCCCCGAAGCATGCTCCACCTTTACAAAATTATCGGGGTCCTGCTTTTCCTTGCCCTGCGCCCGCACACCACCAAAGGCCAGGGTCATCGCTATCACCAACAAATTATATTTTACCATCCGGGGTTTTGTTTAAGATTAGGATTGAGAACTATTTCACTGGTTGGGATCGGATCATAATACATTTTGTCATCCCATACCCTGGGTGTATTGGCGAGCCAGATGATGTTGCCGGAATTGCCCTGGGTAAGTTTTATCGTTTTATTATCAATGACGTCATAATATACCCCTTTTATCGCACCCGAAGCCGGAGTCGCCGTAACAAAGGCTACGTTCAGCACACCATCCCCATTCATAGCATAAGGCACATTGAGCTGCGGCACATAAACGCCGTTATAGGCCATATTCATCAACGGCCCCATCTTCCAGCGCCGGATATCATCAAAGCGAAAGCCTTCCAGCATCAGCTCGGTTCCCCTTTCCCTCCGGGTCTCCAGCAGCACAGGGTCGGAAATAGTGTTCATAAAATAGGACGCCATATAAGGATCAGCAGTAACAGGCATAGCCGTATTGGCAATACCGGCCCGGCTCCGCAACAGGCCGATCGTGTTGGTCCAGTCGGTGGCCGTAAAGCTGCCCAGCTCCGCTTTTGCCTCAGCCAGGTTGAGCAACACTTCCGCATACCGGAAAATAGGAATGGAATTGTTATTTTGAGAGTTAAGATTGATCGCCGGATTGTCCACACAGAATTTCAGCGGTTGATAACCGGTAAACGTATAGCTGTAGTCGGGCGGCGCCGAGACACCCGTGGAATATTTATATCCATTGCAGCGGACCGTCTGCTGCAGGCGGAGATCCCTGTTCGCCATTTCATTCACGAAGCTGATGGTATCGAAATTGGATTGGTCCGTGAACCGCGAGCCGTCCTTTTTCAGATAGGTATCGATAAAGGACTTGACGGGACTGGTACGATTGCCCAGGGTGGTGCTGGTAAAATAAGCATTGGCGTTATGCCACAATTTCAGACCGTCGTTGTATACGAAAGCAAGAATGATCTCATCGGACCAGGGAGTGCTGGTCGTAAATACGGCCCTGTAATCCGATTGCGGGTTAGCGGTCGCATGCAGTTTATAATTGCCCGAGTTCATGAGCAGCGTGGCCGCGCTCACCGAATTGTTGAACCAGGCAGCGGCAGAACCGCTAAGCCCCAGCTCCGTATGGTATTTCCGGAAGCTGCCTTCAAAAAGACCGACCCGCGACTTCAGCGCTAAGGCCGTCCATTTCGTTATCGTGGAACAGCCATTGTCCTTAGCCGCGGGAGCATGGGCGATCGCAAAGTCCAGATCCGCCTCTATGGAGTCCATGACCAGGGTCCGGGGATCCTGTGTCTTATACAGCGAAGAATCCGTCGTGCTCAGCGCACTGCCGACCCAGGGAACATTCCCAAACTCTTTGACCATGTTGAAATACCACCAGGCCCGGAAGAATCGCGCAACTCCCGAATACACATTCCGGACGGAATCGGAAATAGCCGGATCGTGGTTGTTTTGAAGGAAATAGTTGATATTCCTCAATTCAGGCCAGGACCCCGTCGCTGCCGTAGCTCTCGACCAGGCATTGGAATTGACCGGGTTATTGGCGCTCACCTGCGCGGTCATTATCAGCGGCGGATTATTCCCCGAAATATAATCGGAAGTGTTGTCACCGGTAAAAACGGCGTTGGCATTCGGCATCTGGTTGACATAGAAAGAATTGACATATAACTGCAGATCTCCGACCGTCTTGAATGCCGAAACCGGATTCAGACTGGTAAAAGGCTGCTTGTCCAGGTATTTGGAACAGCCCTGTAATGCTCCTGCAACGACGAGCAATAAAATGATCCGTTTATGTAAGTTCATACGTATTTGAGTATTACCGTTTAATTAAAATGTTAAGTTGAGCCCTAGCGTATAGGTCTTCAGCATCGGATAGGAATAGCCGTTTCCACTGTTTGCATTCACCTCGGGATCGGACCCATTGATGACTTCCGGGTCAAAATTCGCAGCATATTTATGCAGCGGAGTGTAGGTGAACAGGTTCTGGCCCGTGAAATAAATTTTTGCCCCCGTTATTTTTGCTTTGGCGCAAAATGCTGCCGGCACGCTGTAGGAGACATTGAGGTTCTTCAGCCGGACATAGGCGGCATTCTGCAGATACCTGCTCTGGACCACGGCCAGCTCGCGGGTGCCGCTCAGGGCTACATAACCCCTGTATCGGGGATAATAGGCATTGGGATTATTGGTTGACCAGACGTCCTTCATCATATAAGCAGGCATGGCTTCATAGGGCCGGTTGTATTGTCCCCAGAAATTGCCGGCTTCGATACCAGGCCACCAGTTTTGCTTGCCGACTCCCTGAAAGAAGGCGGAAACAGATATCCCTTTCCAGGTAGTCCCAAGGTTAAAGCCAAATAAATACCGGGGAGTGGTATTCCCCAGTATCTTCAGATCCCCATGATCAGCAAGGGTGTTCTGCCCATTATTGACGACTCCCTTATTATTGATGTCCTTGAATTTTATATCCCCGGGCATGATCACATTGGAATTGCTGACGGTGAAATAGGACTGGTTGGCATGACTGCTTATATCCTGCTGCGATTGGAACAGCCCTTCGGTCTGGAATCCCCAGATCTCACCCGGATGCATGCCCTTATAATAGGTGCTTGGTGTCAGTGTATACGGGATACCATAAGGAATGATGCCTGTGGGATTGTAGAACTTCGTAATGACCGATGTATTATCCGACAGCACGACCCCTACGGTAAAACTAAGGTCCTTTGTGATATTGCTGTGCCAGGAAGGGGAGAATTCCCATCCCGTGGTCTTCAGGTTGGCATTATTACCATTCGGTACCGCGGCGCCGAATACCGCCGGTAAAGGCTGGCCGCTGGTGAAATTGCCCGTAGAATACCGGACATAATAGTCAAAGCTGAAACGCAGCCGGTTGTGAAAAAAGCTGGCGTCTATCCCCTCATCCACGGTCGTAGATTTCTCCCAGGTCAGCCCCGAGGGAATAACATTGGGATTGGTCGTATAGGTAGGGAAAGCTCCGTTGATGGATATACCGGTAGCCTGACGCACCGCCATGATGGGATTAAAAAGATAAGGATTGATCTGGCCATTTCCAAGGCTGCCCACAGAAGCCCTGATCTTCAGGTTATCCAGCCACCCCTTTGTCCCATCCATAAAATTCTCTTTGGAAACGACCCACCCCGCAGAGATAGAAGGGAAAAAACCAAACCGCGAATAGGCCGGGAATTTAGAAGACCCGTCATACCGGCCGTTGACCTCTACCAGGTATTTATCCTTATAGGCATAGTTGGCCCTGAAGAACAGGCCAAAGATCGACCATTCATTACCAGCTCCTGCGAGTACATAGTTGGTACCATTCAGAAGACTGATATTAGGCTGGTTGGGATCGATGATTCCGTCCCTTTGTATATACGTACTGTCGAAACGCTGATCTTCTACGTTCAGACCCGCCAGCAGCCGCACCGAATGGTCGCCGAAGTCCTTATGTGCAGAAGCATACAGGTTGGCTGCATAGTATTCAGTGATGGCGCTAGCCTGGGTCAGCTGATTGTTGGAGTTTGAAGCGGTCTGCCCGGGCCCCTGGCTATAGGACACCGGACGGTAGACACCTGCAACCGTATTGTTGGTATTGGCATAAGTAAAGTCACCCTTGAGGTTCAACAGGTTCTTGATGATATCCGCACTGAACGACGCCGTATTGCGGAAAAACACCTGTTTGGTATTGGTATAATTATTCCCGGTATAGAAATCTCCAACCGAAGAATAAGACTGTGGAGTCAGGCTTCCATCCGGATTGAACATAATGGCCAGGGGATTCGTGGCCACCGCGAAATTTGCCCAGACCGGAGTCTTATTATTGTTGACCGGGTAGAAATAGTTGTAGGTGTTGAAGTCGACGTTGTCGCTGATAGTAAGCCAGGGGCGGACTGTAATGTCTCCCTTTGCCCTCAGGTTGATCCTTTTGAAATGATCCGGGTTGTAGCGAAAGACGCCGCCCTGGTCATAATACCGGCCGGAGATATAAAAATCGGAATTCTGATTGCTGCCGGACAGACTCAACGAGTTATCTGTGGCAGGTGTATTATTCCGGTATAATTGCTGGATCCAGTCCGTACTTCCATAATATGAGTATTTACCGGTAGCGGGGTCAACCGTGGCTTTCGGCAACGACGGATTGGTAGTTCTTGCCTTCAGGGAATCAAAATTGGCAGGCGTATTAGGAAAAAGGCCATTGATAGTGCTGGGGGGTGTTTTATAGTCATACCAGGCGTTATAGGCATCGGCATAAGACTGGCCCCAGGTATAGCCGTCCGTCACCAGTTTGGGGGTTACCGTCTTCTGGTTGATGGAATAGCTGGAATTGAAGTTCATCAGCACCTTCCCCTTCTTAGGAGTCTTCGTGGTGATCAACACCACCCCGTAAGCGCCCCGGGCTCCGTAAATGGCGGCAGAGGCGGCGTCCTTCAGGACGGTGATGCTTTCTACATCATCCGGATTCAGGAGACTCGGATCACCGGACACCCCATCGATCAATACCAGCGCAGAGGCCGATCCCCCGGCCCCGATGGAGGTCAGCCCCCTGATATTGTAGGAGGGATTCCGGGTAGGCTTACCATCCGTCATGGAAATGTTGAGGTTGGGCACAACTCCCTGCAAACCCCTGGAGATATTGGGAGAAGGCCTGTCCTGCAACACGTCGCCGCCAACCTGGGTGACAGCCCCTGTCAGGTCTCCTCTCTTCTGGCTGCCATAGCCAACGACCACAAACTGGTCCAGGTCGCTGGCGCCACCTTCTGAAAGACGAACCAGTAATGAATTGTTCTCGTTGGGTTTGACCAGGAATGCTTTAATGACCCGCGTCGCATAACCTATATGCGTAACAGTAAAGTTATACGTCTTACCCGCCGTCAATGTCCTGAACACGAACATACCGTGCTCGTTGGAAGCAGCACTAAAAGACTCCGAAGAATGCGTGTCATTAGCCTTGATGTTCGCGCCGGCCAGCGGCTCGCCCTTTTCGGTTGCAATAGTGCCGGTAACGGCGCCGGATGCAGACACAGATTGGGCCAGGACACCCGTCCCATATCCCATTAAGGCCAGGCTCAGCAGCAGGAAGAATTGCAGTGGTCTGATCGTAGACAATTTCATTTTTTTTGTTAGTTTAATGATATGCGCCATCGGTCGGCCCGTTAGGACATGCCATCCCCGATACGCTTGCGCGTTAATTTTTTGAAAAGCCAGTAAAAAGGCTAAGGTGTTATTGCCGGTGACGGGTCACAGTATACCCGTCCGGCTGTTCCAGGATATCAAGGTTATTCATCCCTGCAAGCAATCGAAGAAAAACATTCAAAGAATCCGTGCGGGGGACACTGCCGGTAAAATTAAGACCGGCAAGATCCGACGCCCGGAAAATGAATTTCTTATTATATTGGATAGTCAGCTGTCTGAATACTTGTTTTAACGGACTGTTACTAAAGCTCAGCTCCTTATTATCTATCGCCATCGCTGCTTCACCCTGTTCGGCGGCCTTTTCGAATGTACTGATAGTAGCCAGCATGCGACGGTTATCATAGCGGACCTGCTGTCCCGGGAGGAGATAGACATCTCCGTTCCAACCTTTGATCGGCCCCGTCGATCTTACCACTACCCTGCCCGAAAATAGTTTCACCGCTTCGCTTCCCGGACCCGTGGCCTGCACGCCGAATGAGGTTCCAAGCGCAGTGGTTGCCAGCAGCATAGAGTGCACCGTAAAAGGATGGGCTTTATCCTTCTTTACCAAAAAACCGGCTCCCCCTTCGAGCCAGCTCTCCCGTCGTGATAAACCAAAAGAGTCCGTATATCGCAAAGTCGAATGAGCATATAATTTTACCTCGGAACCATCGGGCAATAAGATATTCTTTGTTTTTTCAGTGGCATTGGTCCGGTAAGTCCAGACTGCTTTTGCCGGTTGCTGCTGCATAAGACTGCTTGCAGTCACCACCGAACCGTTTATTGTTTTAGACTTATTGATAACTATCCAGCCCCCCACAGCCAGCAGCAGAGATGCAGCAACAGCAGGCCAATAAAAACGCCGGATCCGCCTGGGAAAAAACCGTTCCCTCAACTGCAGCAGCACTTCCTCCTCATGGCCCACTTTTGCCACCGATAACGGGTCTGTGACCTCCCATTGTTCCCGCCCCATTTCCCTTGCAGCCTGATCCGGATGAAGTTCAAAGTACTTCATCACCGCCTCAAATTCATGCTCGTCGCATTGATTGGCAAAGAATTTCCTGATCAGACTGCTGGTTATTTCCATGCTGTAAAATAAGTTCTCACTAATGTATACGTTTGCTGGAAACACTTACCCCTGCTGGTAACATTAAGTTAACATTGACCGGATATGGCGGAGGGCCTTTACCATGTGGTCCTCTACAGTTTTGAGCGAGATGGACATTTGCGCCGAGATCTCCTTATAGGAATGCCCATGGATGCGGCTGAGAATAAACACCTTTTTTCGTACCGGGGAAAGACTCCGCGTCAGAGAAAGCAGGTAATCGGACGTTTCAAATGACTGATCGTATTCTACCCCTGCCTCTTCTTCACCCAAACTGCTGATCCCGGCAAGGCCCAGAGCCTTTTTCCGTTGCGTATTCTCCCGGCGTAGATAGTCGATGAATGCACCGGAGGCGATATTGAATAATTGTGTATCGAGGGAGATATCTTCGGACAGCGTGTGGCGAAATTCCCAAAGCTTGATAAAGGTAAGCTGGGCCACTTCCCGGGCCGTTGCCGCAGAATGGGATTTTTTCAGAAAGTGATGATACACTTTTCCATAGTAGAGATGGAATACTTCCGTAAAGGAAGCTTCATCCCCAGCACGTATCTCAGGAATACTAATCAAAGCACACGATTGAAGTTGGTCATTAATCTTTATCCCCGCCTGCCGTCGTCGTCTTTATAAAAGCAGCGCGCGTCGGCGCGGGAACTATCGCATTTTCTCCTTTTACAGCCTTCCACAACATGGCGTTCATTATTGCATCCGGCTGCGCATCTTCCCTCGAAAAGTCCAGTCCACGGGCCATCGCAGCCAATTTTCCCTGCCGGGGATTCAGATCGTTCAGATTGATCGTTTCCGGCAAGGCCGTGAAAGGTCTCGCATCAGCAGACCCCGTAAAGCTGCGCCACATCGCCGTGGCGGCAGCATCGTATTGGGTCATCGGCTGCATACCCAGGATCAGTTCCATCGTACGCAGCATAGACGAAGTGGTATACATGGTATGATCAACAAAATGACGTTTGACATAACCGCCGCAGACATAGGCGGGCGAACGATGGGCATCGACGTGATCGGCACCGTTCTGCGCATCATCCTCCAGGATAAAAACCACGCTTTCCTTCCAGATAGGGCTTTTAGAAAGATGCTCCACAAACATACCCACGGCCAGGTCATTATCCGCAACATGCGCAAAAGGGGTAGGCCGGCCTGCTGTCGTGCCTTCCGTATGATCGTTGCCAAATCTTACTGTCTGAAACTGCGGTACGGCATTAACAGCAACCAGCGAATCGAATTCCTGCTCCCATTTATAGGCCCTTGCCGTATCAAAGATGCGCTGATCCATATTCAGGAAGTAGGAGCAGAAATGCCCCGCCAGGGAAGGAATGGCCGGCTTATCTCCCTTATTGATGAATTCGCCGTAGGTCCGATAGGTGACACCGGCTTTCGCCGCCTGGTCCCAGATATAGGCCTTGTTCAATACAGTAGGAGAAGCCGTATTGCCGCCGCGATGGCCATAGCTGCTCGGCCAGATCTTTTCCATATAATCCGTGGCATAAGCCCCCATGCTCCACTGGTGGCCATCTGCACTGACCTCTCCGTCTACATAAAAATTATCCAGCAGCACAAATTCACGGGCCAGCGCGTGTTGATTAGGAGTGATTTTCTCCCCAAACAAAACCAGGCTGGTATCGCCATTACCCTGTGGTATGTCGCCTAACACCTGGTCATAGGTACGGTTTTCTTTAATGATATAAAAGACATGTTTGACAGGAGAAGGATTCCCCACCCGGGCAGGGATGGGATTATTTGTTTCCCCACCCTCATCCACCGTCAATTCGGTTTCTTTCTTATAAGGCGTGTTTTTAAACACAGCCTGCGTATAGATCCGCAGGTCATCCCCCGAAGGAATAGGGATCATACTGAGAGAACCCATCAGCAGCCCGCCGCCAATATATTGTTCGCGAATACGGGTATTACGAACCGAATCACCCTGGTGCAGGAACACCCGCTGACGGACAGGATTAGGCCCTTGTGGGTTGGGAAAGGAAGAAAAACCCTTCCCATTGGCAACAAACAATTGTTTGCCGATGACCCTCACACAGGTAGGATACCAGCCCGTGGGAATAAATCCCAGGGCGACGCTGGCGCCTGGCTGATGTACGTCGAATACGGCTACGCAGTTGTTGTCGGCATCGGCGACAAACAGCGTTTTTTCGTCGGCGCTGAGCGCTACTCCATTCGTAGTGCTGCCGGTACGGGATTCGGGATAGAGTGCCGCATTTAAGGTTTCCAATACCTTGCGCTTCCGGATGTCGATAACGGACACGCTGTTGTCGCTGGCATTGGCAACAAAGAGGTACCTGCCATTACCGGAAAGACAAAGGTCATTGGGATGGTTGCCAACCGTAATACTATCGGTAAAGCTGTTGACATCCGTATTGTAGATCATGATCTTTCTATCCCCCCAGCTGCTGATATACAATTCTTTCTTATCGGGTGACAACAGGCAGGTATAACCCTCGCTGCCGAGCGGCAGCTGGCGAAGAATAGCCTTATTGCGCAGGTTGACCACATAGAGGCTATTGTTCTCTTTGGTGACGACGTATAACAGCTGTTTTTTGTCGTCGAGCGAGATACCGGTCGGTGATACCTTATTCGGAAGAATTTCGCCCAGCCGGATGGTATCCTCGTTAACGAGCTTATTGTTTTTAATGGCGTATTTGATGATCCAGTTGTCGTTGCCGCCGGAGACATAGAGAAATTTTTCGTCGGCAGTGAAGGCAAGTCCGCCCCAGGCGGTGCCGATCTCAACGCTATCCAGCTCGCGGCCGGCTTTTGTGTCTATCAGCTGGATGGACTGTACACTCTGACCGTTGTTGGTGATGGCGGCATATTTACCGGAGCGGCTGACGGCGATATTGAGGGGAAGATCACCGAGTGGCAGGCTCGTACCCGCGGGAGTAAGGGACCAGCCATTGGGGAGCTGCACGCGGCGGGCTTCCAGCGTTTGAGCCCGTACAATAAAAGATAATCCACAAAATAAAATCCCCGTTATCAGCGCATGTCTCATTAAAAAAATTGAATGCCGCAAATCTACCGATGCAACAGGGGAAATACGGCTGCCACGTATTAAGACTCTATTAATTTAATTTGAAGAAAAATGTATTGGACTTCGTCCAATTAAGGTTTATGATGATATGTTGGAGAAATAGGCTAATTCTTCCTTCAGATCGAGAAAAGGATATTCGCGGCTGAGTTCGGCGGTCTTGTCCCGGTAATCGGCTAAAAAGCGCTGGTGTGCGTTGGTTGCAGGCTGAAAAGGTTTATGCCTGCGGGCGATGACGATCTTTTTTACTTCTTCTAATAACCGGCGGCCAGGTTCGTCGATACAGCTCTGTGTAAACTTTTCCAGCACAAACTGCGTAGCCGGATAATTGGGATGAACCATGTCGATATCGTAGAAGCGATAGTCCCGCAGAACATCTATCACCAGCTCGTAGGCCGGAAAATAATGCAGCCGGTCGAATTTATTTACAAGGTGGTGAACGGCTTCTATGAGCCTGGCCTTACTGCGATTGTTCTCCACGACTCCGTCCCGGATATGACGCACCGGGCTAACGGTAAATATCACCTGCAAACCCGGGTTAAAATAAAACAGCTGATGAAGACAGCTATCCAGCGCGGTATTGATCTCCTCGATGGTCATCAGGTGTTTCGTAAAGGTCTGCCCCGGCGCCCGATGACAGTTGGCGACGCCACCCCCGTCCTTCAACCGGTACGAAAAGGAGCTGCCCAGCGTAATGATCAGCCATTTTGCTTCTTTCAAAAAGGCATGAGCACGGGCCTGTGATTCGTTGATACCACGCAGGCACGCCTCTTTATCGATATTCGAAAAATGACTATGGTGCTGCCAGCTATGCCATAATTCATTAAAAAAAACAAGATCATCCTCCGTATATGTCTTAGGCTGTATATAAGAGATCAGGCTGGCTGCCACACTCGCAGCATCGAATAAAATACCATTCGGGTTTTGCAACACATCGAATTTCCAGTCCCGGAGATTATTGCCGATGTGTTCCGTAAAACACGAACCAGTGAGCAGTATCCTGTCGCCATAGCTGATGGGGCGAGGCAGGACGGGGATAGATATCGGGAGTTGGAATTCCATGTTCAGACAAAAATTTCATTAGCAAGGCGCAGGCTTTCCGCCAGGGCATCTTCATTCAATTCAGGCCCCAGGTGCCGATCGCTAAAATGATGGATCATCCATTCCGTATCCATATTCCCCACGAGTTGATTGCCTGCCATAGGACAACCCCCAATGCCTTTCAGGGCGCCGTCAAACCGGCGGCAACCCGCCTGAAGGGCTGCGTCGATTTTGGCTTTTCGGCCATGCGGCGTCGAATGCAGGTGAACCCCGATCGTACAGTCCGGTAGCTGTTTGATAAGATAATCCGTCACAGAAAACACCTGCTCAGGAGTCGCGAGCCCAACCGTGTCGGCAAGCGAAAGAATTTTGACACCGAACTTAGCCAGCGCATCCGCCCATTCAAAGACGATTTCCTCCGACCAGGGATCACCATATGGATTGCCAAAACCCATCGAAAGATAGACGACCAGCTCTTTTTGTCTTTTTATGCACAAGTCCTGCATTTCTTCCACGGTAGCAAAGGAGCCTTCGATGGATTTGTTGGTATTGCGAAGCTGAAAGGTCTCCGAAACGGAAAAAGGAAAACCCAGATAAGAAATCGCATCATAGGACGCAGCCGCATCGGCGCCACGAAAATTGGCCACGATAGCCAGGAGCCGCGTGCCGGCCCCATCGAGCTCCAAACCGGCCAGCACTTCAGCCGTATCGGCCATCTGTGGAATAGCCCGCGGTGACACAAAACTACCAAAGTCCAGGGTGTCAAAGCCAACCTGCAGCAACGCATTGAGATAGTTGATCTTTTTCGCCGTAGGAATGATATGCGGCCAGCCCTGCATCGCATCGCGCGGGCATTCCACCAGGGTTATTTTTTTATTCATGGCATCCGGTGTTTCATAGCTTCATACACAATAATACCCGCGGCAACCGATACATTGAACGAATCGAAGTCTCCCGCCATCGGGATGGTAAAATGTTCGTCCGCCGCCTTATGAATATAAGGCTGCACTCCTTTATCCTCGCTGCCCATTACTATACAACAAGGTTCGGCCAGCGGAAGTTCAGCGACTTTTTTCGGGGCCTTCATCTCGCTGGTAAATACCCGGATACCGTTGAGGTGGAGGGTATCGACGGCTTTCAGCAGGCTTGGCACCCGGCACACCTGGATGCGTTCGAGGGCGCCGGCCGAAGACTTCATGGCCTCTTCATTGAGGGCGCCGGTACCTTTATCCGGGATGATCAGCGCCTGGGCGCCGCAACAAAGGGCCGAGCGGGCGATAGCCCCGATATTCCGTACATCGGTAACCCCATCGAGCATGACAAACAAGGGGACGGCGCCGGAGTTGACGACATGGTCGATCACCTCCTGCAAATCCAGATAGGTTACCAATGCGGCAAACGCAATAACTCCCTGGTGGTTCGCCCGGGTTAAAGAATTAAGTTTCTCAGGAGGAACCTGCTGGATGGGTATATGAAACTCCGAAGCTAATTCCCGAATTTCGCCAATAGATTCTCCACTGACGTTACGGGCAAAGAGTATTTTATCAATGGCGCGTCCCGACCGGATATTTTCGATCAGGGGTTGGCGTCCGATGATGAGGTGGTTCTTTTTCATTTAATATTAATGTGCGGCCGAACCGCTTCCAGTGGCTCTTATAATTGTCCCTGCAGCAGCATCAGCTTTACTTTTAGAATGGCGGCAACAGACATAGAGTCCGTTATGATCCCTTTTTCTACCATTTGGTAGGCTTCTTCGAAAGGCAGCCGGCGAACGACAAGCTGTTCTGTCTCTTCCGGCGTGGCTTCCCGCTGCTCAAGGTCGCGGGCCAGGAAGAGAATGGCCCTTTCGTCGGTGACGGAATTGGAGAGATGCATGTCCATCAGGTATGTCCATTCGGCAGCGACCAGCCCCGTTTCTTCCAAAAGCTCGCGTTGTGCTGATTCTACCGGCGGCACGGCCGGTTCGCCGCCACCTTCGGGAATTTCCCAGCTATAGGCTTCCAGGGGGAAACGGTATTGGCCTACCAGCCAGGTATATCCTTCCCGGTCGAGGGGAAGAGCCCCGATAGCAAGGTTTTTAAGATGTACCTTCCCATAAATACCCTTGCCCCCATTGGGATTCAGCACATCATACTCCGTGACGCCGATCCATTTGTTGTCATAAACTTTCTTCTCCGCGAGTATCGTCCAGGGATTATTCATGCGTCAAAAATAAAAAACCTCCCCGACAGGGAGGTTTTTTTATAGGTATACCTAATTTATTTAATGCCGAAAGCCCTCTTTACCTTGGGAACATAGTCCAGTTTTTCCCAGGTGAACAGCTCGACCTTTTTCCTGATCTCTTTTCCACCGGGGGCGATGAAGATCTTTTCAACGACCTGTGGCTTGCGGCCCATATGACCATACGCAGCGGTTTCGCTATAGATGGGATTCCGCAGCTTGAGGCGGGTTTCGATGAAGTAAGGACGCATGTCAAACAGCTCCGTTACGATCTTGGCGATCTCACCGTCGGAGAACTCCACCTTTGCCGTACCGTACGTATTGACGTTGATGCTGGTAGGCTGAGCAACGCCGATAGCATAAGACACCTGGACCAGGATCTCGTCGGCTACACCGGCTGCCACCAGGTTCTTGGCAATATGACGCGTGGCATAAGCCGCTGAGCGGTCAACCTTGGAAGGATCTTTACCGCTGAAAGCGCCGCCGCCATGGGCGCCTTTGCCACCGTAGGTATCTACGATGATCTTACGGCCGGTAAGACCGGTGTCGCCGTGCGGGCCACCGATAACAAACTTACCCGTAGGGTTGATATGATACTTGATCTTATCGTTGAACAGCTTGGCGTATTTCCTATACTTGGATTTAACGCGGGGGATCAGGATCTCGATGATATCGCTCTTGATCTTAGCCTGCATTTTGCTTTCCGTATCGAAGTCGTCGTGCTGAGTGGAAACGACGATAGCATCGATGCGGACAGGTTTGTTGTTGTCGTCGTATTCGAGCGTAACCTGGCTCTTAGCATCGGGGCGCAGGTATTTTATTTGTTTGTTCTCGCGGCGCAGAACGGCCAGCTCAAGCAATAATTTATGTGCCAGGTCAAGCGCCAGTGGCATATAGTCGTCGGTTTCGTTGCTGGCATATCCAAACATCATCCCCTGGTCGCCGGCGCCTTGCTCTTCTTTCTTCTTCTTGTCCACACCCTGGTTGATATCCGAAGACTGTTCGTGGATAGCGGAGAAAATACCGCAGGAATTAGCTTCGAACATGTATTCGCTCTTGGTATAACCGATCTTGCGAATAACTTCGCGGGCGATATCCTGTACGTCCAGGTATGCCTTGGATTTTACTTCACCGGCTAAAACAACCTGCCCGGTAGTCACCAGCGTTTCACAGGCTACTTTAGATTGGGGATCAAAAGCAAGGAAATGATCGATCAACGCATCGGAGATCTGGTCGGCTACTTTGTCCGGGTGTCCTTCAGAAACGCTCTCACTAGTGAATAAATAAGGCATTTTGTTTTAAAGATTTAATGATAATTAATGGGTTATCAAACTTCGCGGGGCAAAGATAATCGTCAGATCGTTATTATTTACTCAGATCAGTATATAACTGCAAATAATCTGTTAAATCCGATTCCGCATTAAAGGAAAGGACCTTTTTACCCCGGATTTTGCCAAATTCTTCGATCAGTTTCTTATCGACCTTTTCGGCTCCGAAAGTGATGGCATCGGCATAAGTGGCCCCGCCACGGAAAAGCGCCGTATTATTGGCCTCCTTGTATGGTTCGAGGTCTTTTTCTTTTATATTGGCGTGGATGTTGGCCGTCTTTAAAAAGTCCGCGCTCAACTTTTCCTTGAACGTATTCTGTCCAATGGTATAGACACATTTGCTGTGGGCAAAAACGGGTTCTTTTTTATAGACAGTCTTGAGATATAGGGGAATAAGACCGGTCATCCAGCCGCTGCAATGGATGACGTCTGGCGGCCACCCGAATTTCTTGACGGTCTCCAGGGCGCCCTTACAATAGAAAACCGTCCGTAATCCATTGTCATCAAACCATTTATCTTCTTCATCGTGGAAGATGAATTTGCGCTTGAAGAGGTCCTCATTGTCCAGGAAATAAACCTGGAGACGTGCATTGGGGAGGGAAGCTACTTTGATTTGCAAAGGATAATCATCGTTGTCGACCGATACGTTGATGCCGGAAAGTCGAACCACCTCATGAAGACGATGCCTTCTCTCATTTACCACACCAAAACGCGGCATAATACAACGCACTTCAAAACCATTATCATTCGATTTAATTGCCAGCTTATTGACGATCTCCGCAAATTCTGTCAGCTCTAAATAAGGCGACATTTCGTTGGCAATAAATAAAATTCGCTTTTTTTGTAGCATTATTTTTCAATAATTGTTGAGACGAGCCTTACCGGACGAAGTCCGGTTAAATGACATTAGCCGGATTGCAGTAAAAAATTATATTTTCGACAACTTTTTGCCGCTAACCAATGACGAAATAGTTTGCAAAGGTACAATTTTTATTGTAAAATCGGCACTGTAGCCGCTTTTGACGTTTAAATCGCTAAAAAAAATGATTTTATTTAAAAAAACCGGGGATTTGCACCGGTGGCTGGACCAGCAGCGGGCTTCGGGTAAATCGATCGGTTTCGTGCCTACCATGGGCGCCCTTCACCCGGGACATATATCACTTATTGAGATATCAAAAAAATCCACCGATCTAACGGTTTGCAGCATTTTTGTCAACCCAACTCAGTTTAATGACCCCAAAGACTTCCAGAAATACCCCATAACCCTGGAAAAAGATATTGCTCTGCTCGAAAATGCAGGAGCCGATATCCTCTTTTTACCCGAAACAGCAGAAGTGTATCCGGAGGGGACAAAAAACCTGGAAAAGTATGATCTCGGGAGTCTGGAGACCGTACTCGAAGGCAAATACCGGCCCGGGCATTTTCAGGGGGTATGCCAGGTCATGCGGCGGCTGTTACAGCTCGTAAAACCCGATCACCTCTTCATGGGACGAAAAGATTACCAGCAATGTCTGGTCGTACAGCGGCTTATCGAAGGGATGGGCTGGGAGATCCGCCTGCACCCTTGTCCGATCATCCGGGAGGCCGACGGACTGGCCATGAGCAGCCGTAACGTCCGGCTTACCCCCGACGAACGCCACCGCGCCACAGCCATCTACAAGGCCCTTTTATCCCTCCGGACCTCCGCTTCATCCTCCCTCGCCAAAAAAATATTGGAAGAAGCCCAATTCCGGGTAGACTATGTAGAGGTAGCCGACGCCCAAACCCTCGAACCCGTCGGACCCGATACCCCGGGAGCCGTCGCCTTGATAGCAGCTTTTCAAGGCGAGGTCCGCCTCATTGACAATATGATTTTGTAACTTTGTCCCCTCTTTTTAAAAATCAAACCACCGGAGAACAAATGGACATTGAAATCCTGAAATCCAAAGTACACCGTGCCGTAATTACAGAAGCTAATCTCAATTATGTAGGCAGCCTGACCCTCGATGAGGACCTGATGGATGCTGCTAATATGATCGAGAATGAAAAAGTGCAGATCGTCAACGTGAACAACGGAACCCGCATCGAAACCTATCTCATCAAAGGCAAACGCGGCTCCGGCACCTGCTGTCTGAATGGCCCGGCTGCCAGGCAAGGCGCAGTGGGAGACATCGTGATCGTCATCTCTTATGCACGTATGGATTTTGAAGCAGCCAGGTCTTTTAAACCCTGGATCGTTTTTCCGAAAGAAGGAAATAAACTGTAACTTGTACCTGTTATGAAGAAAAAAATACTGGTGCTTTTTCAATATGTCTTTTTCGCTGCGCTGGCAGCGTTTTTTGTGTGGCTAAGCGTGAGAGGCATGACCAGGCAGGACCGGATAAAACTGGAAGACTCCCTGCATCGCGCCAATTACTGGCTCCTGGTGCCGGTGCTCGGACTTTTGCTGGCCAGTCACTGGCTCCGCGCCCTCCGCTGGCGGCAGCTGATAGAGCCAATGGGGTACAAGCCCTCCAGGCTGAATTGCTTTCTGGCTGTGATGATCGGTTATTTTGTCAATATTGGCGCGCGTCTGGGGGAAGTGGTCAAATGTACCATTATTGCGAGGTATGAGAAAGTACCGGCCGACAAGCTGGTGGGAACCATTGTAGCAGAGCGGGCATTTGATCTGGTTTGCCTGGCCATCGTATTCGGACTGACCTTTCTTTTTCAATTCGATGTTATACACTCGATGACAGCAGGAAAGTTCGATGGCCTGTTTCGAAATGCACAGGGCCAGACCTCTTATGTAAAAATACTGGTGCTGATTGTGGTGGCCGCTATCCTCTTTCTCGCCGGCAAATGGGCATTGCAACGTTATAGCCATATCGGCATCGCCCGAAAAATAAAGAACATTTTTATAAATATCTGGCATGGTCTCACCAGTGTTAAAGACCTGAAGAATAAACCCCTTTTTTTCGTTTATAGTGTTGGAATATGGGGCCTGTACCTGCTCAGCACCTGGTTTGGCTTTTTTGCCATCGGCGCGACACGGCACCTGGGACTTGTCGATGCATTAAGCGTCCTGGCAATGGGCAGCATCGGCATGATCATTTCACCCGGCGGCATCGGCGCCTATGCCTTACTGGTCTCGCAGACCGTTGCTTTTTACGGCGTTCCCGAAACACCCGATGGCCAGGCCCTGGGCTGGCTGCTGTGGTTTGGACAATTTCTCAGCTTTATCCTGTTTGGTACGATCAGCTTTATCCTGCTGCCAAGGATCAATAAAAAACCCCTGGTCATCGAACCCATCAAAAGCGAAGTCATGGCTTTTCATGAAATTACGCGCGGCGAAAACGATCCGGCTTAGTCCCCGCACAAGCGGGTAAGCCATGAAAAACTCTTTGTATGAAAATACCTCAGATCATTCCTCAAAAAATATATGACCTTTCCGGCCTCTTACACCAGGTGCAGCGCTGGCGGGTGCTTAGCAAAACCGTCTCCTTCACCAATGGTTGTTTTGATATTCTCCACCAGGGTCATATTGCTTCCTTGTCCGATGCAGCCCGCGAAGCCGATTTTCTGATTGTCGGGCTCAATTCCGATGCGTCGACCCGCCGGTTGAAAGGCGAACAACGACCCGTCAACGACCAGCAGGCCCGGGCCACCGTCATCGCCTCCCTGCTCATGGTAGACGCAGTGATATTATTCGAAGAGGATACCCCCCTCAACCTGATAACAGCCCTGACACCGGATGTACTGGTAAAAGGCGGCGACTACACCCTGGAACAGATCGTGGGGGCCAAAGAAGTAATGGCTGCCGGCGGCCGGGTGGTGATCAACCCGATAGTGCCTGGATTCTCAACGACAGGCATCATTGATAAGATATGCCGGCTGTGATCGGTATTGCGCAAATTAATTTAAAGGATATTCGTTGAGCCCGGCTGGCGCAATAGCCTGATTGTCTAAAGTAAAGTTAGGACGTCATTTATATTAGCCGTACTGGGTATTGGGAAAAGATCACTACGAAAGATATCGGCCGGTAAGGCTTCGATGAAGTTCCGGGGGGCTTCCCATGATATCACGGTAGGAAGGCGGCTGGGTCCCATCAATGTCCGATACTCCTAACGATAGCGCCAATTCTGCACCTATCAGGGCCTGACCAGAAAGGGCCATGCGTTTGTCAGAATCATAAAGCGCGCTGATAATCCTGCCAGTAAATTGCGGCGATTCCCGCTTTACTCTTGGTTTGAAATCATCGGGTAGTGTAGCAAGATAGGCGCGGGCACGTTCCGTGTCGAGCCCTCCCATCCAAATGGAGACTACGGCTATATTGTGGGACCGGAGCTCCCTGGCCATATCGGCTGCCATCTTATCGGCGCCCGCCTTCTGAGCGCCGTATATAGGACCACCATAGTAACTTACGGCGCCATAATGTCCTGTGTTTACGATCAGGCCCTTTCCATTTGCTATCAGGAGTGCTGCTGCATAATAGCCCGAAACAAAATGTGAGCGCAAACCTACGGTCAGCAGATCAACGGAATCTAATGATTTCTCCCAGAAAGGGATGGGCAGGGCCACCTGGTTGTTCAACTTTGCGGCATTGTTAACGAGAATATCCAGCCTGCCATAGTCTATCCTCACCTGCTCAAACAGGGCAGCGACCGCTTCGTCATCTGAATGGTCAACGATCACCGGAATGCCTTTGCCTCCGGCGTCAGTGACAGCCAGAGCTGTCTCCTTTACAGATCCACCGAATTCGTTATGGTTGCTTGAACTGCGGCCCGTAACATAGACGACGGCGCCGGATTTTCCCAACGCAATCGCAATGCCTTTCCCTGCACCCCTGCTTGCACCGGTGACTACGGCGATAATTTCTTTTTCCATACAATTTATTATTGATAAACAAAGTTAGCTATTTTAGGTTGACAGATTTTGATGGTTACCTACGGGTTACTAATAATGGCTGGCCAACTGGTAACGATCTTAGAATGGATAATATGAAGCGGAAAAAAAATAACGGGGCGGACGGTGAAAGCTGTGTCACCAGCTTTACTGCCGTGGAGGACGCATTGTATGTTATAGGCGGAAAGTGGCGGCTGCCAATAATTGCCAGGTTATTGGATGGGAATAAACGTTTTAATGAAATTCAGAAAACTGTTAAAGGCATTTCGGCGAAAGTTCTGTCTCATGAATTAAAGGAGCTTGAATTGAACGGGTTTATCCATCGTATTTTTCACGGCGAGAGACCTGTCGTTGAATACCAGTTAACGGAATACTGCCGAACCCTTAAGAAAGTGGTGCATGCACTCGATGAATGGGGAAAAAATCATCTAAAAAAAATTAAGCGACAATAGGCTGGCAATTTAGTAACGTCATTTCATTTCCTATTCGCCACGCCGGGCTGAAAATAAACCCGCTGGAACTGATCCTGTTCGGAAACCCAAAAGCCGGAGGGCCTGCCATGATCGAAAATCCGATGGTTGCGCTCGATCTCCCGCTAAAAATAATTGCATTCTTTGCCGCATACATTAATGGAGCCTCTGAATATTGAGCCATTGATCATTAAGGCACTCACAAGTTGATCTCTCATCCGGGATTACCCGGTCGATCCGTAACAATTCAATTTTGACTGAATTTTTGCTGATATTCTGAAGGACTGATTCCGGTAATCTTTTTAAAGATTGTCCTGAATGTTTTTACATCCGTATATCCGACAGAATACATTACTTCATTTATATTCTTCACTTTTTGTTCGAGAAGACGTTTTGCAGCCTCTATTTTTACTTTTTGAATATATTCGATCGGCACATTATTGGTAGCCTTTTTAAACCGGCGTATAAAACTTCGCTTGCTCATCAAAAACTTACCGGCAAGATATTCAACCGTTACTCTTTCATCAATATTCGCTTCAATGAATTGCTGCACTTTTTGGATAGCTTCGTCATTATGATCTTTTTGGCCTTCAAACAATATAAAGGGTAATTGGGAATTGCGCCCGATATCTATTTGCAAAAGTTTTGAACAATATAAAGCAGTTTCACGGCCATTAAATTTTTCAACCAGGTACAACATAAGATTAAGAGCAGTATTACCGCCTCCTGCCGTATATATACCATCACAATCAGTTATGATCCTGTCTTTACACAATTTGATGCGGGGAAACATTTTTATAAACAAGTCTTCTGCCGCCCAGTGCGTAGAGCATTCCTTATTATCTAAAAGCCCGGAAGCCGCAAGCATAAATGCGCCGGTACATAAGCTGGCTATCTCGCAGCCTTTGCCATGCTGTTCCACGATCCACCCAAGCAATTGTTTATTTTTTTTCAGGGAATAATCATTCTCCGTATCCAAACTGGGAATAATAATTATATTACGATACCGGCATTGGGTTTAGTGGTCAGAATTTTATCGCGCAGGTCCAACATGCAAGTATGGAAGATTATCTGGTTGATTCAGGATTAAGCTGGACGATTGTCCGTATCGCCCAGTTCATGCAGTTTTATTTGCCTGGAACAGTAACAGGAGTCAGTTTAGAAAGGAACGCACTGATCCTCCCTATACAAGACGGAAAACTTTCACCCGTGGACGTTGAGGATGTTGCAAAAATTTGTGTCGGCTTGCTAACTGACAGCGGGCATGAAGGAAGAATATATGAAGTATCAGGGCCCGATGCCATGAATATGGAAGAGGCCTGTGAAATTATTTCAAGAGTTACCGGCAGGAAAATAGACTTTATCAACATTTCACTGGAAGAGTATAATAATATACTCATCTCTATGGGAGTTCCTGACTTTTTTATCAGGGTGCTTATGGAACTTAATAGAGAGAGAAAAAAATGTATTGAATCTCATATTTGGTTAGACACACATACCAGGCTTGGAGTTCGCCCTACAAACTTTGCAGAATTTATTTATAAAAACAGGAAAGCTTTCGACTATGACAACAACTAATGGACAACAAGAGCTTGTTAAACCAAGCAAACAGATAGAAGAGGTAGGCAACTGGTGGCGCATTATCAGTGGCTGCTTGACCAGGGGATCCACGCAAACCGTATGGCCATTGCCGGAGACTCGGCGGGCGGCGGACTTTCAATAGCTGCCACATTGCTTATTCGCGACAGAGGCCTGCCTGTACCTGCTGCAGTTATGCCTCTTTCTGCATGGTTTGACATGGCCTCAACCGGGGGATCCCTGGAATTTAACAGCGGAAAGGATCTTCTTTTCAATATACCCTGGATAAAAAATATGGCCGGCATGTATCTTGGAGAAAAAGGCGATCCTCACGACCCTTACGCCAGTCCCCTATATGCTGACCTGACGGGTCTTCCACCAGTTTATATGCATGTCGGCGGTGATGAAATGCTTTTAGGTGACAGTGTCCGGTTAGCGGATCGGGCCAGGAAAGCCGGAGTCGATGTAAGCCTTGACGTTTTTCCAGGCATGCAACATAGTTTCCAGATGGCCGCCGGCCGCGCCCCCGAAGCAGATGATTCCATCGCAAGGTTCGCTGCATGGGTAAAACCTAAACTGGGACTACTATGAGAAAATTAGTTGAAGCTCACGCTGACGGATATCAGGCGATTCGATAATGGCGCTGTCCTGCTGACATATGTCCCTTCGAAGAGATGATACAATCGCTGGAACTATCCATGATACATCCTCTCCACTTCCTGCACAATCACCTCTATAACCTGGTCCTCGCCCTTGGGGTCATAAGGTTGTTTGAGGTTGCTGCTGAAGAAAAAGGCAACAGTCTGGTAAAAACGCGCCGTAAAACCGCCTTTATAGTCTTTGATGATATTATAACAGTTGTTGCCGGTCTGGCGATTGATGAGCTTCATTAAGATCTTCCCCTGGTAGATCGAGAGCTGCTCCAGCGGAGCCGTGAATTCTTTCTTCAATTCCTTCTCCCGGGATTGGATATAGGCCTTTCTTTCCCCCTCCGTGTTGAGCAGGGCCAGCTTCGAATTGATATCGTTCATGATGACACCCGCCCGGCGGGCAAAAGGATAGGTAACATATACCGCATTACGCAGCCGCGTCCATTCTTCCATCCGGCGGCGCATGGCCGGACTCATCGGCGCACGGACCCAGGTATATTCGATGGTCTGGGCGGAAATCAGCTCCCCATCAACAACTTTAGCAGGCACAATAATGGTATCGTAGGGACCATACACCGGCTGTGGGATATGGGCAATGGGAACCGTATCCACCGCCGTATCAACCTTTTTCACGGGTTGCCCCGCCTGCTGCGCGATCACAAGCTGTCCAGCCGGCGCCCTTTGGCCGACCGGTTGCCCCTTCCCTCCCTGCTGTGCAAATGCGCCCACCACAGACATCAGAGGTAGGATGACGGTAAGCAAGATATATTTCGGCAGAAAAAGACGCATATTGGTTTTTAAAGTTACAAAAAACCTTTCCAATTAATACGCCCAACAAGACCAAGGTAACCCACACTCGCCAATGGCTGATAACCAATCTCTTGCTTTAGCCGACGCACCAGCCGCGGCCCTATCCATCCTCACCTGCGCCCATCCTCATCAAACCTTCGCCAGCCTGCTCTGCCGCCGGCGCCAGACAATACTCATGACAAAGCCAATAATCATGATAATCGTCCCAAGCCATAAAATATTGATCTGAGGGAATTCCAACACTTTCAGCGCAATAAAAGGCACCATATTGGCCGATTCCTTGAGGCCCAGCTCGATCTTGCGGTCTTCCGCAACCCGGTTGAAGCGTATCGCCAGGTCCTGTGTAAATATCGTATCGTTGATAAACTGCGGAGCATTGTCTTTCAGGTAAAACACCGGGTAAGCCGTTGACCGCGTACTATCCTGACCCACCACAGTAACCCTGGCCATCAGCGCGGTATCGGTCGGACTAAAATGATACCTGCCGTTATTCGGGTTGATAACAACAGAATCCAAAATCACAAAACCCTTGGAATAATAGACCGTATCCTTCATCGCCAGCACTGACGGGCGAAACTGTACCGTATCATCGATGTGATCGCGGCTATAAGCATTGACATAGGTGAAGATATCCTTACTCCAGTAATGCCGGTTGTCAGGATTGGGAGCCGCCCCCTCCTGTCCTTTGGTATTCTTGATAAAGAACGGATAGAGATCGAATTGTTCGGACCCATCCTTTTTATCGAAGTGGATCTGGAAATAGGTGATTTGATGCGCATCGACAGAATCGTTCCGGACATAGGTGGCCCAGTACCTGCCCATATCGGTCCGCGTACCCTTCAAAAGCGTAAGATTTTCCATCGGGTCCTGTTTGGTCGCAGGGTCGAAGTTCAGGTTGATCCCCGTCGTATTAATGGACAATACCTGTTTTTTGGCAGAAGAAAGCAGGATGCCTACTAACATAAGACCAAACCCAACATGCGCAATGGCCGCACCGGCAGCCTTTAGCTTGCCATTAAGCCCGACGCGGATATAGGCCGCATTGGCCACGACAGCATAAATAGCGGCAAACAGCGCCAGGTGGATGGCCGCCAGGTAACCGGCGCCATATTTATCGTAGTGGATACCCCCAAAAACACTGATCAGCAGAGAAACAACCAGCGCGACGACGGTAGGCAGCCATATCTTTTTCAACAAATGATCCCGGGTAGTGTCTTTATATTTCAGATACTGCGTTACGGCGGTAAAAAGACCGAGTAATATGGCAATAAATATTTCGATGCGATTATAAGAAAAAGCAGGATCGTCGCCGACGGCAACTTTCTTGTTCGACAACAGGTTGATCACCGGCAATGAAGTCGAAACAATGACAAACAGCGCCGAAAGGAACAAGACCAGCGACCCGATAAACATCCAGAACTCCCGGCTATTCGTGGCCTCTTCTTTCACGATGTGAGGAATCTTTTTATACCGGGCGATAAACAGCGCATAGGCCGGTATCAAAAAGACCAGCACAAACATCGCCAGTTGCACATTCATCCCCGACTCCACGAAAGCATGCACCGACAAGTCACCGAGAATACCACTGCGCGTCAGGAACGTCTCGTAAAGGACCAGGATGAATTGCGTGATCAGAAAGAAATAAGTGGCGCGTAAAGAATGACCTGTCGCATTATAAACGACCTGCGTATGTAGCCCCGCGACTATCACCAGCCAGGGCACCATCGAAGCATTCTCCACCGGGTCCCAGTTCCAGAAACCGCCAAAACTCAGCGATTCATAGGCCCAGGCAGCACCCATCATCACACCCGTCCCCAGCATACAGGCGGAGAACAGCGTCCAGGGCAGCGCCACACGCGTCCAGTCACCAAACTGTTTCTTCCAAAGCCCCGCGATGGCATAGGCAAAGGGAACAACCGTAGAAGAAAAACCAAGGAACAGGATCGGCGGATGTATCACCATCCAGTAGTTCTGCAGCAGGGCATTCAATCCCTGCCCATCCTGCATCTGCGGGATGCTCAGATAATCAGGCCGCTGAAAGATAGGCGCCCGCGAAGCGAATTCCGTCTGTCGAACAAGTATAAAGGGATTAAAGCCCACTTTATTCCCAAAGAAATACAACCCGATGATCATGGTCGCCAGACAAAGCTGCGTGAAGCTGATCACGGTCATTACCGGGTTCTCCCATTTACCCGCCTTGCGCATCAGGATCAGACCGAGAACGCCGACCCAGAAGTTCCAAAGCAAAAAACTGCCCTCCTGGGCTTCCCAGATACAGGCCAGCAGGTATTGCGTCGTCAGCGATCGGCTTGAATGTTCCCAGGCGATGTTATATTCAAAAAGACGTGCCTGGATAATAAAGATGATGGTGATGAATACGCCCAGAACCGAGAAGGCGTCCAGCAGAAAGGCGATACGTGCCATCCGCCGCCAACTGTTCTCCTCCTCCGGGGATTTGGCATTTGCCGCCTTGAAATAAGCGACCATGGCGACGAAGGAGGCGGCAAAAGAAAGAATGACAAGGAAATGCCCTATGTGTCCGGGCAAAAGATGTTCGCCAATGTATTCCATACTTTGGATATTAATTTTGGCTCAGAGCCTTTGATGCGGTGTTGGGATCATCCTTATACTTGGAAGGACATTTGAGAAGGATACCGTCTTTCCGGGTGATCTCGAATACATCGCCGGCCATTTTTCCTTTGAGGGTGATGCGTTCGGCTTTTTCCAGGTCATAGGGCTTCTCGAAGTGATACACTACTTTAGCGGTGTTGCCCAGGGTATCGCTGATGTGAAAGCTGACGTAGTTGGGATCCTTTACCGGATTGTATTCAATCGGCAGGCTATTGTCAATATGCGCGATGATGGTCACTGTCTTGCCGTTTTTCTGGCGGGCAGAGGCGATGGTCTCATATGTAGTCAGGTCGCTCATAAAACTAATGAGGACGGCGATGGATATTGCAATGAGAACCAGTATAACGATTTGGAGTTTCTTCATAACAGGGGGCAAAGTTAGGCCAAAAAGTCTAACACCGCCCATAGAAAAAAGTTATTACACCAGCGGCATTTATCTATAAGTTTCGAAAACCAGACCTCATATTTTTTTAAATACCACGATCCCATTGTGCCCTCCAAACCCAAATGTATTGCTCATAGCCACTTTCACCGGGTATTTGATCGCCTCTCCCAATAATATGTTCAGCCCGGCCGGTATAGCCGGGTCCAGGTTCCGGGTATTAATTGTCGGCGGAATAATCCCGTCCCGGATACTCATCAGGCAGGCAATAGCCTCGATGGCTCCGGCAGCGCCTAATAAATGCCCGGTCATGGACTTGGTTGCGCTGATCGTGAGCTTTTCCGGTGTTGCGCCAAACAGCCTGGTAACGGCATTCACCTCACTAAGGTCACCCACCGGGGTCGAAGTAGCGTGTACGTTGAGGTAGTCGACCTCCTCCTTATTTATCTCCGCATCTTTCAGCGCGTCCTGCATCGCCCTGAGAGCGCCCAAACCTTCCGGATGCGTAGAGGTCATATGATAGGCGTCAGCCGTCATCGCTGCGCCGGCCAGCTCGGCATAGATGTGCGCGCCACGGGCCTTGGCATGTTCGTATTCTTCCAGGATCAGCGCCCCCGCCCCCTCGCCCATTACAAACCCGTCGCGGTCCACGTCAAAAGGACGGGAAGCATGCCGGGGATCATCATTCCGGGTGGACATGGCTTTCATGGAGGTAAACCCACCTACGGAAGCCGCTGTGATAGGCGCTTCCGACCCGCCGGCGACGATCACCTTGGCCTTGCCCAGCCGGACATAGGTCAGGGCGTCCATAAAAGCCGTATTGGAAGTCGAGCAGGCAGAAACCGTGGTATAATTGATCCCCATGAGGCCATACTTAATGGAGATCATGCCGGAAGCCATATTGGCGATGAGTTTTGGCACGAAGAAGGGGCTAAAACGGGGTGTCTGGTCACCCAAAGCGTATTCCTTTACCTGTTCCTCAAAGGTCTCCATCCCTCCCTGACCCGAACCCCAGATAACCCCCGTATCAAAAGGGTCCATGCCGGAAAAATCCAGTCCCGAGTCTTTTATCGCCTGGTCGGCGGCGACAAGGGCATATTGTGTGAACAGGTCGGTACGCTTTAGCTCGCTGCGGTCGAGAATACCCGAAACATCGAAGTTCTTCACTTCACAGGCAAAACGCGTTTTGAAAGCCGAGGCGTTAAAATGCGTGATCGGGCCCGCCCCGCTGCTGCCTGCTACTAATTGCGACCAAAAGGCGGCAGGGTCATTTCCTAGGGGAGTGATCGCACCAATACCTGTAACAACTACTTTTTTCATATCGTAATTCTTTAATACACCATAAAGCCTCACCAAAGGTATCTTAATCCGGTGTAAGTGAGATCGCTGTATTTTTTGCGCGCGCAAGATACCTCCTTGCCGGTTAGTAAAAAAATCCTTCCTCATCTAAAACCACCGCCCCTTACCCTTCTACCAGCCGCCAAATTCTGGGCAAAACCTGAATAATATCATTTTATCCCCTTATTTTGTCATGTGTGTATACTACACTAACTTGCGCTGCGTTCCAAAAGAGGAGACTCCTACGACATGACAGATTTATCGCATTTTGACTCCAACGGACCCAGTAACCCTAAAAATAATATCTTCGGTTTACCTTTCACAGAAGATGATGCCCGTCTTGTTATCTTACCCATACCCTGGGAGGTTACAGTAAGCTACGGCGCGGGAACTTCCAGGAGCTGCGAACACGTGTTTCACGCAAGTATGCAGGTTGACCTTCAGGACAGTGAAACGGGCGACGCCTGGAAACAGGGCTTGTATATGCGGCAGCCGGACAAGAAGATATTAATGAAGAGTGACTATCTCCGCAAAGAAGCCGAATTATATATCAACTTCACCTCCAAGGGAGAAGTCCTGGAGAAGAATAGCTTCATGTGCAAATCGCTGAAGGAAATCAACGAAGGCAGCGCCAATCTCAACAAATGGGTTTACGAGCAGACCAAATCCCTCCTGGACAACGGCAAACTGGTTGCCGTACTGGGCGGAGACCATAGCACCCCGCTGGGCTATTTCAAGGCCATAGCCGAGAAACATGGTGATTTTGGCATCCTCCAGATCGACGCCCACTGTGACCTTCGGAAATCCTATGAAAGCTTCGTCTACAGCCACGCCAGCATCATGTACAACGCCTTGCAGGAAATCCCGCAGCTAAAAAGGCTGGTGCAGGTTGGTGTCCGCGACTACTCCTCCAGTGAATGGGAATACATCCAGAACAGCAATTACCAGGTCATTACTTACTTCGATAAAGACATCAAGGAGCGTGCTTATGAAGGCCAAAGCTGGAAACAGATAGCCGAAGAGATCGTGAGCCATCTTCCGGAGAAGGTCTACATCAGCTTTGACATCGACGGCCTGGACCCCAAACTCTGCCCGAATACGGGTACCCCGGTGCCGGGTGGATTCGAAACGGAACAAATGTTCTACCTCATACGCCGCATCATTCAAAGCGGCAGAAAGTTCATCGGATTCGACCTGGTCGAGATCGGAGTCGGGGATACGGACTGGGACTCCAACGTCGGGGCAAGGGTCTTATGGAAATTGAGTAACTTACTGGTAGCAAGTAATTCCTAATACATCCATGCGCTACCAATATGTAGTCATTCTCAAAAAGAATAGCGAACGGGCAACCGATGTCCTAAGCTTCCTGCTTTGCCTTTTCTCTGCTTTAAACTTTCTTTATTTCGCCATTGGCATCCCCTTTGCCCCCACAGCCCAAACCTGGTTCCTCGGCCTGATCGCAATCCTCCTTCTGGCCGGCCTCATCATCAATTGGATAACCACCCGGCGTCGGCGCATACCCGTACGCTACCGGTACTGGCTGCTGCTGGCGGCAGTGGGTTGGATAGGGATGACGACAATGCCCTGGGTAGCCGCATTTTTCTTTCTCCTGGCTTTCCTGGAATACCAGACCAAACGCCCCCTGGAAATCGGGTTCGACCGCGACCGGATAGTGATCAACTCCCTGATCAAAAGACGCTATGCCTGGAGCGACTTCAATAATGTGATTCTCAAAGATGGCTTACTGACCCTCGACTTCAAAAACAACAAACTACTACAAAAAGAGGTCGCAGACGATGAGGATGAAGACGATGCAGATGAAGAAGAATTTAATATGTATTGCCGCGAACGCCTCTCCGCATCCACCTCCCAGCTCCCCGTTTGACCTTCGCACATTCCCCCTACCGTTTGACCTTCGCAACATTTCGTTAAAATTCTGCCCCCACTCTGTGGAAAAAACCAGTTTTCGTATCTTAGAAAAAACTGCTTCTTATGGATTCCATCTCCCTCCCTGTCGTTGCCCCTGCATTCGAACGGCTAAAGCGTAGCGGTGCCTGGCTCCATCTTATCGCCGGTTTTCTGATCCTTACCCATGCTGTCAGCCATTTTCGCAGCGAAGAATCCCACACACTCTATTTCTGGTGTCAGCTGATCATCTCTCTCGATATTTTCCTGCTGGTGCTGGCCGGCAAGGATATCCTGCGCCAGCTGCCCCGGGTGAACCTGTTCTTCCGGCTGGTAGAGATCATCTTTTTTCTGGGCATCGGCACCCTGATGCTGCTGCAAGGCCATATTCTCATCTCGATCGTCCACCTTTCCCTAAGCATCGGATATAGCTATCTGTTTTATTGCGAGAAACGGCTCCGCTCCAACGAGCTGCTTTCCTTCCATCATACCGGCATCACTGTCCCCGGCCTGCCCGAAAGCCGTTTTCTGCTTTGGGCGCATGTCAACGACGTCGAAACCTTCTACGATTCGATCCGCATTTCTACCTCCCAAAAGGAAGACCTCAGCTTTGACTTCCGACAAAACCTCGAATTCGGACAACTGGAGCATATACACCAGTTTTGCCGGTTTTACCTGGGGAAATAATCCGTAAATTTGCAGATGCTAAAGGAGTCACCCTATATCCTCTACTCCGATGGAAAGGGGAATATTTTCGAAGACACATCCCTCTACGTCACCGGCCGCAGCGGCTGGGATGCCCTGCCCGTTCCCACAGAAGACTGGATAGAACTCCCGGACGGCGGCTCCCTGTACGAGCTGCCCGGCAGACGCGGCATTGGTATCGATGTGCTTACCGGTGAAATGCGGCTTTGTGAAAAAGGCTGGGCCGTAGCTGCCTTTATCCCCCCGGCACATACCGGCCTCTACCTGGACGCCTATGAAACGCTCCCCGAAGCCCCCACCCTCCCGCTCTTCTGTTATACGGCCGCCGGCTGGTCCGACAGTAAATTTTTTGTGCCCGCCGTTCGCATCGAACAGGATATCCGCCAGGACTGCGCCGGTTATGACTGGGATATCATCAACCAAGGGGTAGAACAGATCCTCAAAGCCTATCCGCAGAACCGGCTGATCAAACACCTCGCCGAAAACTGCTGCCTCACCTACCACTGCCCCGCCGCCCGTAATTACTTTATGGGCCGCTGGGAATGCCCTATACCTACTTCACCGGCTTGTAATGCCAACTGTATCGGCTGTATCTCTTTCCAGCCACAGGAAGAGACGATACCCTCGACCCAGGATCGCCTCAGCTTCAAGCCGATGGCCGAAGAGATCGTAGAGTTTACCGTCCCCCATCTTCAAACCGCCCCCTTCCCCATCGTCAGCTTTGGCCAGGGTTGCGAAGGCGAACCGCTGCTGATGTGGGAAACCATACGCGAGTCCATCCTGGAAATGCGCAAACATACCGGCCGCGGCAGCATCAACATCAATACCAACGGCAGCAAACCCGCTGCAGTACGCGCCCTCTGCGAAGCAGGCCTGGATAGCATCCGCGTGAGCCTCAACTCCACCCGCGCCTCCATTTACGAAGCCTATTACCGCCCCAACAATTATACCTTCGACGACATCGTGGAAAGCCTTAGGGTAGTCCGCAGTTATGGCGGCTGGGCCAGTATCAATTATTTTGTTTTCCCCGGCATGACCGACAGCGTGGAAGAATACGAGGCGCTGCGGAAACTCATCCGTGACACCGACCTCACCATGATCCAATGGCGGAATTTCAACATCGACCCCGACTGGTACCTGGGCAAGATCGGTGCAGGCGAGACAGGAGAATTCATGGGCGTAAAACAGCTGATGGAATTGATCCGGGAAGAGTTCCCGCAAGTCCGTTTCGGCTATTTCAATCCGCCGATCGAACGCATTCGCGGAAAGTTTGAGGCCGACTTCGCTCACCACTAACCCTAGTCAGTCCTCAGGCTCTTTATGGGATTGGCCACCGCCGCTTTTATCGCCTGGAAACTCACAGTGACCAGGGCAATCAGCAGCGCCACCATTCCCGCCCCTGCAAAAAACCAACCGCTGATCGTTATCCGATAGGCAAAATCCTGCAACCAACGCTGCATAAGATACCAGGCCACAGGCGAAGCAATGACAGTCGCGATCAACACCAATCGCACAAACCCTTTCGACAGCATAGCCACAATCCCGGTGACATTCGCGCCCAACACTTTCCGGATGCCGATCTCCTTCGTCCGTTGTTCGGCGGTGAAAGCCGCCAGCCCGCAAAGCCCAAGACAGGAAATGAAGATGGCCAGCAGGGCAAAAACGTTAAAAAGAAAACCCATCCGCTGCTCGGACAAGTATAACCGTTCCAATTGCTGATCCACAAACCCATATTCAAAATCATAAGTTGGATTCCATTCGTTACAGATAGCTCGTAATTCCTTGATAGCGGCCATTACCGCGCCAGGCGGTACGTTCACGACCGCGCTGCCCCGCAGCCATTCTTTACCAGCCCCCGGATTATATCGAAGGATCAGCGGATTGACCGCCGACTGCGCTGGCTTGAAATTAAAATCTTTCACCACCCCGACAATAGTTCCGGTGTTGCCCCAGACAGTAAGCGGCCGGCCAACCGCCGAATTCACATCCATCCCCATTACCCGGAGGGCTTTTTCATTGACAACGTAGTTCATGGTATCCGCCGCAAAATCCGTGGAAAATCCCCGCCCTGCTACCAACCGCATCTTAAACAGTGAAAAAAAATGCTCATCCGCTCCCATCACAGAAAAAGTAACATGGTTCTCGGCCACCCCTTTCCATCGTACCCCAATAGTGCCCATACCCGCATTGACCGGTAATTCCGAAATGATCGAGTAATTGCGCAAATGCGCACTGTTCCTGAAGGCCGCCGCCAACCCATCGCTATTAAGGGACAAGCCGCCTTTCAGCGGAATATACAGCAGGTTGGCTTTGTCATACCCAAGGTCCCTGTCCCGGATAAAATGCAGCTGGCTATAAACGACAGCGGTGCTGACGATCAGCACAATGGACACCACGAACTGGAAGACCACCAGCCCGTTGCGGAAAAAGAAACTTCCGGCGCCCGCCCCAGGGCCCCGGCCCCCCTGATTGGTCTTCAACACTTTTATCGGCCGGAAAGAAGAAAGAAAAAAGGCCGGATAAGAACCGGCTACCAGGCTGGTCAGCAAAAAGACCAGCAGCAGACCACAAAAAAGCCAGCCATCGGAAAAATCGATGGTCAGATCCTTACCTAATGCCGTATTAAACGCCGGCAGCGCTATTACCACCAGCATTACCCCTAACAACAAGGCCACAGACGTTATGACAAGGCACTCGCTTAGAAACTGTCCGATCAGCTGCCCCCGTTTTGCCCAGAACTTCGTCGGAGCTGCTTCGCCACGCTCCTCCTCGTCCGTAACCTTCGGTACCCTCGGTTACTTTTCGGATGCCCACCTCTTTTGCCCGCCGGGCCGACCGGGCCGTCGCCAGGTTCATAAAATTAACACAGGCCACCAGCAGGATAAAAAAGGCAACGATGGAAAATATACGCACATAAGTAATGTCTCCCTGCCATCGACATCCCAGGCAAGCGATTTGGAATACAAATGAATCCTGCTGAGAGGCTGCAATTGAAACACCGCGTCAAAAGTCGGCTCGCCCTTTTTATTGATTGCCCGGATCTCCCGTTCCATAGCCGCCAGGTCCGCCGGAGAAGCGGCCGTATTATCATCCAACACGATATACGTGAAAAAACTAAGATTATCCCAATGCGCCTGAATGATGTCATTATCAGTACGGGCGTCATAAGACATGGGTAATAAGATATCGAACTGCAGGTGCGAATTGGCGGGAATATCCTTCAGTATCCCGGTTACGGTAAGGAAAATGCCGTCATCAGTCCGAAGGGTCTTACCAACGGCCTTTTTCGTGCCGAAATATTTCATTGCCGTCCCTTCCGTCATCAACAACCCATCGGGTCGTACGAGGGCCGTTGCACGGTCTCCGCTGACAAGAGGATAGGAAAAGACCTGTAAAAAACCGGGGTCGGCAAAATAGCTTCTTTTCTCTTCAAAATGACTTTCCCCCACAGAGAAGACGGCCGAGCTCCCAAAATTTGCCTTCACCCTCGCCGCATATTTTACTCCTGGTATCCGGGCCTTTATAGCAGCAGCCAGCGGTGCGCCGGCTAACGGGAAGGACTGGCCAATAGTCGTAGCCGTTAGCCGATAGGTATGGCTGACGTTTTTGTTGAACCGGTCATAACTCAGCTCGTTAAACATGTGCAGGGGAATATGAACTATTAAGATACACCGATTCTTCGGTTTTCTGTAGCTTAGCCAGATGCAAAAGATCATCATAGTCGGCGCAACCTCAGGCATCGGCCGGGAACTGGCAAGACTCTATGCCGGAGCAGGCAACCTTGTCGGAGCCACCGGAAGACGTAATGAAATGTTATATACCCTGCAGCTGGAATATCCCAATCACATCGTTACCGAATGTTTTGACGTCACCGCCGCCGGAGCAACCACCCACCTCACTTCCCTGGTAGCCAAATTAGGCGGCCTCGACCTCCTGATCTACAATGCCGGGTGGGGAGAGCTGACCGAAACCCTGGACTGGGAAATTGATAAAGGCACCGTAGATATAAATGTCAACGCATTCCTCGAAACGATCCATTTCGGCTGGCGCCACTTCACCCAACAAGGCCACGGCCATTTAGCCACCACCTCCTCCGTCGCCGCCAACCGGGGCAACCGCCATTCTCCTGCCTACAGCGCAAGCAAGGCCTTCCAGAGCACCTACTTCGAAGGACTACACATCAAAACCCTTCACATGGGAATTCCCCTCTACATAACCGACATCCAGCCGGGTTTTGTCAACACCAAAATGGCCAAAGGTCCCCGGTTTTGGGTCGCCTCACCCGAAAAAGCCGCCCGCCAGATCGTCCGGGCGCTGGCCAGCCATCGCTGGCGGGTCTACGTGACCCGGCGCTGGTGGCTCATCGCAAAAGTCTTCAAATGGATCCCGGGGTGGATTTATCACCGGCTGGGGTGAGATATAGATATTTTTGGCACTTGTCTTGCAATGAGTTATAAAAAAGAAGGATTTTGATATGAAAAAGTCACAACTCATCGCACTAACCGCCCTTACTACTACCCTGATAGCCGGAACAACCATCTACCTCCTGCTCAGGAAGAAAAAACACCGGAAAAAACTGATCGCCATATCTAATGCCGGATATGAAATGGCATATGACATTCATTTCCCCGTTAAGTATAAGTCGGCGAAATAATGAATTGCGTCAAAAAATCCAGCCGCCTTTGAAAAGGCGCTGGCAATTCCGGCCGGATTTCTTGCGTTATCCCCTGATAAAGCGGTAAATTCGCATAGAATCGTATGTCTATGGCAGATCAATTCGAGTCTCAAAAAAATTGGAAAGCTTCGGGTTATACAGCAGCCATTTGCGCACTGCTGTTGTTCCTGTTCTTCACCATCAGCTGGATACACCCTGTGGAAACGCCCCCCGTTGTAGAGGATGGCATCGAGGTCAACCTGGGCAACAGCGACAAAGGATTAGGAAATGATCAGCCTTATTTGCCGGGCCAGCCCTCGGCCGAAGACAAAGAAAAATATACCCCGCCCAAACAGGCCGTGGTAGAAAAGGCGCCGGTAAAGGATGTAGAAACGGACGATAACAATAAGGAAGACGCCCCTGTCGTAAAAAAGGCGCCCGTTACAAAACCAAAGGCTACAAAAATACCTGATAAAGAGATCGTTAAGATACCCGCAAAACCGGTAAAACAGCCGGAAACAACACCCACTCCTCCAAAACCACACCCCAAGGCAGTTTTTCATGGTGTAAATGGGACGGGTACAGGAGGTAATGGCGCCGACGACTACAAACCCGGGGGAAACCAGGGCATTGCCGGCGGACGGGGCGACCAGGGTGCTCCCGGAGGCAATCCCAGTTCCACCAATTACACCGGCGGCGGACATGGGAATTCCGGCGTACACATTTCCCGGGGACTAACGGGGCGAAATATCACCGGCACGCCCTCTTTTACCGATGACTTTAATGAAAATGCAAAAGTCGCCGTCGACGTCCATGTCGATGCCAACGGGAATGTCACAGACGCCGAATATCAACCCCGCGGTTCCACCACATCCGATGGCAACCTGAAGGCTATTGCTAAACGCAAGGCCAAACAGGTAAAATTCAACGCCGGCAATGACGAGAGCGTAGGTACGCTTATCTTCGATTTCAAAGTTCATAATTAGTGGCCCCCAATTAATGGACTATCCCCAAACACTCGAATATCTCTTTAACAAGCTGCCGATGTATAGCCGCATCGGAGCCGCAGCCTATCGTAATGATCTTACCAATACCGTGCAGCTTAGCGCCGCGCTCGGTAACCCCGAACGCCGTTTGCGGACCATACACGTAGCAGGAACCAACGGGAAGGGCTCGACCAGTCATATGCTGGCGGCCATCTTCCAGGAAGCAGGTTTTAAAACGGGTCTGTATACTTCGCCTCATCTGAAAGATTTTCGCGAGCGCATACGGGTCAACGGAGAAATGATAAAGGAAGACTTTGTCGTAGATTTTGTCCGGCGGATACAGCCCGTTTCCGAGCAGATGGATCCTTCTTTCTTCGAGATCACGGTCGTCATGGCCTTTGATTATTTCGTGCAGCAAAAAGTTGACATTGCTATCATAGAAGTGGGGCTGGGCGGACGGCTGGACAGCACCAATGTCATTCTCCCCGACCTGTCGGTAATCACCAATATCGGCTATGACCACATCCAGTTCCTGGGAGACACCCTGCCCGCCATTGCATTTGAAAAAGCAGGCATCATAAAAAAAGGAGTGCCGGTGGTGATCGGCGAACACCACCCTGAGACGGCTCCCGTGTTCGAACAACGAGCAGCCGAAGAAGGCGCCAAGCTCAGTTTTGCCGATCAGCAGCAGTGGGTATCGGACTGGAAATACCAGCGGCATACACTGGTGGTGGAAGTGGCCACCTCGCCGGTGGCAGACGACAAAGAATATTATACCCTCGACCTGACGGGCATTTATCAGACACGGAATCTCATTACCGTACTGGAGGCCGTACACGTGTTGCGCGGCCTCGGCTGGAAATTACCCCCTCCGGCCATCGAAAAAGCATTGAAGCATGTCAAACGGCTAACGGGCCTGCATGGCCGCTGGGAAATTATTCACGAATATCCGGACATCGTTCTCGATGTGGCCCACAATGAAGACGGCATTCGCCAGCTGGTGCGGCAGATAGAGCTCACAGACCACGAAGAGCTGCACATTGTACTTGGCATGGTCAACGATAAAGCCATCGGCAAAGTGCTGGAACTCCTGCCCCGCCAGGCCAGTTATTATTTTACCCGGGCGCAGATACCCCGGGCCTTGCCGGAAATCGAGCTTGCGCAGCAGGGATTTGCTGCAGGATTAAAAGGTCACGCCTATCCTACCGTAGCAGAGGCGCTGGCCGCCGCCAAAACCCATGCCCGCGACCACGACCTGATCGTAGTGTGCGGAAGCGTGTTTGTGGTCGCAGAGGTATAACCCCTACTCCACCGTCCCCCGCAAAAAGGCTAATAGCTCAAATGCCCCAGCCGGCTCAGCGCATAAAACAGCGCTGTCACATGCATACTCTGAATAATACCATTGTCGCGCAGCAGCTGCTTTAGTTCGTCCATCGTATACAGGTAGACTTCGATCTCTTCATTATGGTCCAGGTGTTGCTCCTGAACGAGCTTGCCCCCCGTAGCCAGATAGAAATGCGCCCAGTTGTTATTCGTAGAGGGATTCGCAGAAGTTTTACCCAGGTATTCGATCCCGCTGAACGTATACCCCGTCTCTTCCAGCAGTTCCCGCCTGACGGCGGCTTCCAGCGAGGCATCGGTGGGATCGACGCAGCCGCCGGGCAGCTCATAATTCGTTAGCCCCAGGGCATGACGATATTGCCTTTCGAGGATGAACCGGCCGTCTTCGGTCAGGGCAACGGCAATGACCCAGGTAGGAAATTCGTATACATAATACGGTGTGATAAGCTTTCCCTCATGCGTCTCACAGGTGTCGGCACGGAGGGTGAACCAGGTATCCTTAAACAGATATTCCGAAGACAATGTCTTCCAGCTAAGATCTTTCATGCTTAATCCCATTTATTCCTTTCATTCAACTTTAATCCCATTTATTCCTCTCCCGCAACGAAGTAATATGCGCAACATGATGCCGGCCATGCCAGGCATAATTGCCCAGCAAATACCAGAGTGTCACGTCCTTTTCATTTTTAGGATGAAATACCTTCCTTTCCCAGCCTTTCATGGGCATATCGCTGAGCAATGAGTGCAAACGGGTATGCAGCGCATACAACAAAGTAATAGAAATATTGACGGGGATGTTCTGCACATCGCTGAGATTTGCCCAATCCTTTTCCTCATAAGGGCGGATGGCCGGATGGTCTTCCGTAAGTCCCAGCTTAAACCGGCAATAGGCATTGATATGGCTGTCTGCCACGTGGTGCACGACCTGTTGTACGGTCCACCCTCCATCGCGATAAGGCGTCTGCAGCTGGGCTTCATCCAGGTTGACGATGGCGTTTTCCAGCAGCTGCGGAAGGAATTTGATATCGTTGAGCCATTCCTCCTTCTGGTGCTCGGAGAAGGCATGGGGCTGGTAATGTCCAATGGGATAACGCAGATCAGTAGAGGTGGTGCTCATAGCGGGAAAATTATCGATTAATAAAAAAGTTAATGATGCAGTCGATCCAAGTTTGGCAGGCAATCCGCCCATGGCAATCGATCAATTCTCGGGACGCAGCGTGTGACCGGTTAAATGGAGGAACACATCTTCCAGGTTGGCCTTCTTCACTTCTTTTGGACGTTCGAAGCCGCTGGCGACCAGGTTGTCGATCAACCGGTCCGGGGATTCCATCGCGATGATCTTACCGGAGTCAATGATGGCCACGCGGTCACAGAGGACTTCCGCTTCATCCATATAGTGCGTAGTGATGATGACGGTCGTGCCCTTTTGCCGGATATCTTTGACCAGATCCCAAAGATTACGCCGGGCTTGCGGATCAAGACCGGTAGTAGGTTCGTCAAGGAAGATGATCCGGGGCTGGTTGATCAGCGTAGTAGCAATGGAAAACCGCTGTTTCTGCCCCCCGCTGAGCTCTTTGTATTTGGCTTTGGCCTTGTCGCGAAGGTTCACCATATCGAGTAATTCGAGGGGATGGACGTTGCGGTTGTAGAGTCCCCCGAAGAGCTGGATCAGTTCGGTCAGATTAAGACCCGGATAGTAACCGGATGTCTGTAGCTGGACGCCGATGATCTTCTTGATCTCGCCGGGGTCCTTGTCAAGATTGAAGCCATCGACGAGGACCTGACCGCTGGTTTTTTCCCGCAGGGTCTCAATGATTTCAAGCGTAGTAGATTTGCCGGCGCCATTGGGGCCCAGCAGACCGAATATCTCGCCTTCTTTTACTTCAAAGCTGATGCCCTTCACCGCCTCAAAGTCGCCGTATTTTTTGGTGAGGTCGCGGACGGAAATGATGGTGTTATCCTTCATAAAGGCAAGTTAAGAAAAGACCGCGGCTAGAGTGTAAAAATTTGCGTAAAATAGATCATCCCGCGGCGTCCATAAGCCAGCCCGATCCCCGTGAGCCTGAAATTTCCTTCAATATTACGCCGGTGGCCGGGACTATGCAGCCACCCGTCGACTACTTCCCGGGCGCCCATAGGCCCCGAAGCAACATTCTCTGCAGCCACGTGGATAGGCCCCAGCCGTTTCCGGATGCGGTCGATACGGTCGTGGAAACCTTCGTGGCCGAAAGGGCTTTTCCCTGAAAGCATGTCCCGGCTATGGTCGAGGGCGACGGAAGAAATGAAGGAATTAGCCTGCAGGGGCTTTAGACCTTTGGAATGCCGGTATTCGTTGACATAGCGAAGAATTTCAGCCGACATTCCCGAGTGGAGCATTCCCGAGCGTAGCGAAGGGAATGAACGAGGAAAACCGAGGGACGAAGGTTTTCGAAGTTCTAACGAACGAGGCAAGGCGAGGGACGAAGCCTCGACGAAGTTCTCAGTCGGCGCCGGCTTCGGGGACGCTGGTGAAAACAAGGGCAATAGCAGGGTTGCAAAGCAAATAAAACCGAGTATTTTCATTTTTTACCCAATATGAATGCCCTATATTAGACAAATATGGAGCCAATGTTAGACAACCCTGCCTGGTGGGCTTTGAATAGTCTGCATAAAAATTTTGCCCGGGGAACCGATCGGGCACGACGTTACCGGAAAGGTATTCTTCCTTTTATAGCCTGCCCGACAGACGAAGAAGGGGTGCCGGCCGATGCGCTGGACGATCTGGCCCCCTGGATGGAACCCGGAGAAGTGTTTTATATTATTGGCCGGCTGCCGGTACTACCCAAAGGCTGGACCACGGAGTTTGAGCTGCCCTGCGCGCAAATGATTCTGCCTGCGTCCACATCATCCACATCACCCACATCCACTCCGGTAATCACACCCCCCGAGCCCCCTGAGATCGAGCTCCTCGGCGAGCCCAACGCCACCGAAATGTTCAACCTGATCAACGGCATACAACCCGGTTATTACAATGTCGACACACACCTGCTGGGCAATTATTATGGGATCCATCAGCAAGGCCGGCTCGTAGCCATGGCAGGCGAGCGCATGCGGGTGCCGGGCTTTAGCGAGCTCAGCGCTATCTGCACCGATCCGGCCTATACCGGTCGTGGATATGCGCAGCTTCTCATCGCACACATTTGCCGGGAGCTTTTCGCGGCAGATGTAGTTCCTTTCCTGCACGTAGCTTTGTCAAACCAGCGCGCCATAAGACTATACGAACATATGGGATTCCAACACCAACGGGAAATATCCTTCTGGCGCTGCAGAAAAGGCTAAGCCGCCTTGGCCTGCAATTTATGATAAGTCAGATAAGAGCCCGTCAGCAAAGCCAGAAACAACAAAGTCATCACTCTATTGACCAGGGGGTCGCCAGACGCCGTGTGCGCAATAAACGCCGAAACAAAAGTGATCCCAAAACCTGCATAGACCCATTCTTTGACCCGCGGCGGCACCGGCGACAGGAGCAGGACCACACCGATGATCTTACCGATGGCCAGCTCGACCCTGAAATACCCGGGATATCCAAGGTGCGTAAACGCCTGCGCCACCTGCGGATTGTTGAGATAAGCATATCCCGAATACAACATCATCAGCGAAACCACACCCGTCAATACCCAATAAAGAATCTTTGTAGCCTTCATAATTATTTTTCTGCAAAGCTATCGAAGTCTGCTATCTAAAAGATACTAGTATCCCTTAGGATACCGGTATCCCGGAGGATAGCCTTGCCCCACAACAGCGTCAGCCGGACACCCCAAAACTGAGCTTCTCAACAAACTTTTTTGAGCCTTTCAGCCATGTAGGGCAGCGCACCCTATCGTAATTTCGGGGTACTAAAAAACTCAACAATTATGGCAAAGATCTGGTTTATAACTGGCAGCTCGAGGGGACTTGGGCGCAGTCTCACAGAAGCCGTACTGGCTACCGGCGATAAAGTAGCAGCAACGGCCCGGAACCCCGGGCAATTAGATGACCTGGTCAAAAAATACGGCGACCAGCTCTATCCCCTGAAACTGGATGTAAACAACCGCGACGAGGTATACCAGGCCGTAGCCGATACGGTAAAACATTTCGGCCGGATAGATGTGCTGGTCAATAATGCCGGATTCGGTATCACGGGTGCAGCGGAAGCCTTCACCGATGAACAGTTCCGCAGCCAGCTGGACACCAACTTATACGCACCGATCGAAGTGACCCGCGCCGTCCTGCCCTATATGCGGAAACAGCGCTCGGGATTCATCATGCAGATCAGCTCGATCGGCGGCCGTGTAGGCAATGCAGGATTGACGATGTACCAGGCGGCGAAGTTTGGCCTGGGTGGATTTAGCGAAGCGCTGGCAAAAGAAGTGGGGCCGCTGGGTATCCGGGTGACCTGTGTCGAACCCGGTGGTTTCAGGACGGATTGGGCAGGGACTTCCATGAGTTATGCCCCGGAAGTAGAAGGGTATGAAGACACCGTAGGAAAAAGAAGTGAATATTTCCAAAGCGGCCAGTTCGTCCCGGCAGGTGATCCGGACAAAGCAGCCAAAGTAATGGTGAAGCTGGTCGACGAACCCGAGCCGCCGGTCCACCTGGTGCTGGGCAGCGAAGCCGTCGCCATCCTGGAAAATGCAAATGCCCTGCGGGATGCCGAACTCCAAAGGTGGAAGCCCATTAGTTTAGCCACCGATGCAGACAGCGCCGCCGCCGAAAAGTTCCTGGCAACAGAATTTGGGCAGCGTTATAAATAGCTTTCCAGCTCCTCCATCATCAGCTTGCTCCCCGCAAAGAGAGGCGAACGCTGGTGCAGTTCGGTCGGCACGATATCGAGTATCCTTTGTTTCCCGTCCGTAGCTTTTCCTCCGGCCACTTCCATAATGAAGGCAAAGGGATTGCATTCGTACATCAGCCTTAACTTACCCCCTGGCTTCGAGAACGTACTGGGATACATGAAGATGCCGCCTTTAATGAGATTGCGATGAAGATCGGAGACCATGCTGCCGATATACCGTTGGGTATAAGGGCCGCCATTGTCTTTTGTCTTCTTCTGGCAGGTGTCGATATAAGCTTTTACCTTATCCTCGTATTGGAAGAAGTTACCGTGATTGACAGAATATATTTTCCCGGATTCCGGGCACTGGATATTCGGATGACTGAGCGTAAACTCGCCGATCGATGGATCGAGGGTAAATCCGTTGACACCACGGCGCGTGGCATACACCATCATGGTCGACGAACCATAAACGATATATCCGGCAGCTACCTGCTTCCGCCCCGCCTGCAAAAAGTCAGCCGCAGTACAGGGCTGCCCTCTTTCACTGACCCGGCGATAAACGCCAAAGATGGTCCCGATGGATACATTCACATCGATGTTGCCGCTGCCATCCAGCGGATCGAACATACAAACGTATTTTGAGTTGTTGCTGATCTCATCGTTAAAGACAACATAATCATCCAGCTCTTCGCTGCCGATGCCGGCGCAGCTTATGCCATGCCGTAATACACCCATCAGCTGGTCGTTCGCATAGATGTCGAGTTTCTTGACGTCTTCGCCCTGGATATTGACCGTGCCCGCGTCACCCAGGATATCTACCAGACCGGCCTTGTTGACCTCGACGTTGATGCGTTTGGCAGCGAGGCCGAGGTCGCGGAGGAGGTTACTGAGTTCGCCGGTAGCATTGGGGATATTACGCAGCTGGAAAAGTGTAAACTCGTCGAGGGTGAGAACTTTTCTATTCACGTTCATAAAACAAATGTAAGGGTTTTAGCGATTCTTTAGCATCGCTCCGGCATATCCCATTTGCCTTTATCTTTGCGCCATGAAAATTTTAAAATTCGGTGGGGCAAGTGTCAACAGCGTGGCCCGTATACAGCAGCTGCTTTCTATTCTTAAAACATACCCCGGCGAAAAAATACTGGTGGTGGTATCTGCCATGGGCAAGACGACCAATGCGCTGGAAAAAGTAGCGGAAGCCTTTTATGGCGGACATAAAGACGAGGCGCTGGAACTATTCCGGCAGATTAAGGAAAGCCATCTGACCACGGCCAAATACCTGCTCGTGCACAATTACCTGGCGGCAGAGGCTCAGCTAAAAGACTTTTTCACAGAAGTGGAATGGCTGCTGCACGACAAACCCGTCCGCGATTATGATTATTATTATGATCAGGTCGTTTGCGTGGGTGAGCTGCTCTCCACCTCCATCGTCAGCGCTTACCTGGCCGAATCAGGTTTAGACAATCAATGGATCGACGTCCGGGATATCTTCCGTACCGACGCCAATTTCCGCGATGCAGCCATTGACTGGGACTACTCGCAAAAAAAGGTAGCGGACGAAGTGCTGCCCCTGTTCACAGAGAGTAATATGGTGGTAACCCAGGGGTTTATCGGCGCCACATCCGACAATGAAAGTACGACCCTGGGCCGGGAAGGAAGTGATTATACCGCAGCGGTATTTGCCAATATGCTCAACGCAGAGAGCCAAACCATCTGGAAGGATGTAGAGGGTGTGATGAACGCCGACCCGAAGTTATTCCCCGAAGCAACCATCCTGAGCGAGCTGAATTATGACGAGGTGATCGAAATGGCCTATTACGGCGCGCAGGTCATCCACCCCAAAACCATCAAACCCTTGCAGAACAAGGGCATTCCATTATATGTCAAATGTTTCCTGGATGCGTCCCTGCCCGGGACCATCATCCACAATAAGGCCGTGAAAGGACTCCCACCCGTCATTGTTTTAAAACAACAGCAGGTGCTGGTCCACCTGCATTCCAAAGATTTTTCCTTTGTCGGAGAAACAGGCATCGGGCGCCTGTACCACTTCTTCGGCCAGATCCGGATCAAACCCAACCTGCTGCAAAGCGGAGCCGTCAGCCTGCAGGTCTGCCTGGACGACCGGGCCGACAAGATTGAAAAGCTGGCCCTGGCCGCCGCCGGCTTATTTGATGTACAGGTGGAAAAAGGATTGACCCTGCTGACGATACGCCATTATAATGAGGAAGTACTGGCCCTGCATACGTCGGGACGGCAGGAAGTATTAAGACAGCAAACACCCGAGACGGTACAGGTCCTTATGCGCTAGGACGGCCCCAACCGCGACGCCAGAGGAGGCCGTCGTCCGAAGGACAGATATTCAATTCGCTCCGATCATAACCGTCTGTTTAAGCCTGATCGGCACATTCGCTCCGGTTCTATTGGCCGGACTCCACTTAGGCATAGCCAAAAAAGCATCCTCGATCTTCTCATTCATCAGCTCATTCCCCCCGCGGGAAACCTTGGCATAAACAGCCTTCCCGGCAGAGTCAATGACATATTCGACCATGACGAACGCTTTGCTTTGCCCTTCATCGAGGTCCTTTATACTTTCTTTGCTCAGCCGGTTCAGAAACTCCTGAAAAGCTTCGTTCCCCCCGGGATACATAGGAAGCTTATCGACCACCTTAGCCAGGTCTTCTTCTTTTACAGGATTGACCCTTTCCGGCCGGGTACGGACGGGTTTCTTTTTGGGCGCCGTCACCGGCTCCACATTGGCGACCTTAACTGCCGCTTCCGTAGGCGCAACTTCTTCGGTGACATATTCCCCTTTTCCGTTCACCATGACAAAAGGCACGTCACGGTATTTTTCAAAATAATAAAAGGCGCTGCGCATGCTTTTGGCAAAAGGAGTGTACTCGGAAAAAGTTTGTAAGTACTTGTTGAGATAGTCAACGCTGCGGGCATTGTTGAAATTGACCGGGAAGATATGCACCGGGATAAAGTCTTCACCCATGTCCTTAGCGTGGGCAGCCAATATATAAAGCTCTTCGATCTGGGCGTCGGTTATCGGGATACAACCCGTCGTCACACAGCTGCCATGAATGTAGATATCGCCTCCAGGCTGTGTGGAATCACTAAGAATACGGTCCGATGCATTAGGATAGTTGAGACCCAGGGAAAGATGGTATTCGCTGCGGGGATTGAATTCGTTGATGTAATAAAAACCCTCCGGTACCTGGTAGTCACCGGCCATTCTCTTAGGGCCCAGCGTCCCGGCCAGCGCACAAACCTTGTATGTCTTAAAAAGCTTGTATTTCTCTTCCCGGGTATTTTTGACCCATACTTCCAATTGGCTGTCGTATTTGAACGACCGGATATAGATATACCGGGCAGGATAGGCCAGGCCTTTTTCCCGGAACTGTTTCATCAGGGTGTCCTCTTTCCGATGCAGCATATCCCCGACCTTTGGAATGGAACGCTGGTAATCAATAAAGTGAATAGTTGAAATGGAAGTTTGAGCGGAAAGTTTGCCAATGGAAAGTAATCCAGCAATAGCCACATAAAATAGAGCGATCAGGTAATTTTTAACGTGCATACAATAGGGTAAAAATTGCTTTTAAGGTGGCTACACGAACGCCAAAATAACAAAAAACCTGCCATATTCGTAATATGAGCAGGTTTTATAACTAAAAATTGGCTTGCGAACTACGAGTTTCCTATTGCAAACCGCCCACAGGTCTTTCTGCCGCTACAAATTCCCCCTCGCCGATTGCTCCCTCTCGATCGCCTCGAACAACGCCTTGAAATTTCCCTTCCCAAAGCTTTGAGCCCCTTTGCGTTGGATGATCTCAAAGAACACCGTGGGCCGATCCTCTACAGGTTTGGTAAAAATCTGTAATAAATACCCCTCGTCATCACGGTCCACCAGGATACCCAGTTCTTTCAACGGAGCGAGGTCTTCATCAATGGTCCCTACCCTGCTCAGCAGGTCATCATAATAGGAAGAAGGCACCAGGAGAAATTCCACTCCCCTATCCCGCAGCTGTGTCACCGTCTCCACGATGTCAGCCGTAGCCAGGGCGACATGCTGTACGCCTTCTCCCCGGTAAAAATCAAGGTACTCTTCGACCTGGGATTTCTTCTTTCCTTCTGCGGGTTCGTTGATCGGGAATTTTACAAATCCGTTGCCATTGCTCATGACCTTACTCATGAGAGCAGAGTATTCAGTGGAGATATCCTTGTCATCAAAGCTGAGGATATTCCGGAACCCCATCACTTTTTCATAAAAGCTGACCCAGGGATTCATCTGGTTCCAACCCACATTGCCTACGCAATGGTCTACATATAACAATCCTGTAGACGAAGGATTATAGCCCGACTTCCATTCGCGGAAACCAGGTATAAATGCTCCCTGGTAGTTCTTGCGTTCTACAAAGAGATGTATCGTGTCCCCGTAAGCATGAATGCCACTTAGAATGACCTCTCCCCATTTGTCGGCAAGCGTGGTCGGCTCCATATAACTCTTTCCGCCGCGCGCCGTAGTTTCCCGCCAGGCGCTGGTAGCATCGTCAACGCGGAGAGCCAGCACTTTTACCCCATCGCCGTGTAAATGCGTATGCTCTGCTATAGGATGATCAGGTTTAAGAGCTGTTGTAAAGACGAAGGTTAGTTTATTTTGACGGACGACATAACTTACTTTTTCTTTGACGCCGGTCTCGGGACCGCTATACGCAACAGACTGAAAACCGAAAGCCGATTTATAAAAATATGCGGCTTGTTTGGCGTTGCCTACATAAAACTCTACGTAATCCGTTCCCTGCAGGGGCAGGAAATCGGTATCGGCAGGGGAAGGCTTGCGGGGCTCAGTGGCAGGAGCAATAGACATATTACTGTTTTTTTTAAATGAATAATCAGGACAGGTTCTAAACTCTATCCGGTTAGCGTGTAGGGGTAATAGTCAAGGTTTGGCAACTGCTTCCCGAACGAGTGCCTTTTTGAGAAAGAAATGATGCAAACGCTTGTCGTCGAAAATTTTATGAGAATAGTCCGGGCGCATAATTCCACCTTAAAGATAAATCTATTTTTGAAAATTGTCATTAACACCCCAAAATCGTATTTTTCCCACCGAAAAGGGGTTTTTGTCTATCTTCGACCAAATAATCATCATGTTAAAAGTAGGCATTTTAGGCGGGGGGCAATTAGGGAGAATGTTGTTGCAGGCAGCAGCCAACTACCCTGTTGAGACTTTTGTTTTGGAGAATGATGAGAACTGTCCTGCCGCCCATTTGTGCCATCATTTTGTAAAGGGAGATATTCGCAATTTTGACGATGTCTACAATTTCGGTAAAGGACTGCAGGCACTGACCATCGAGATCGAATCCGTCAACGATGAAGCGCTGGAAAAGCTGGAAGCTGAAGGCGTAAAGGTCTATCCCAAACCTTCGGCTCTGCGTACCATTAAGAATAAGATCACCCAGAAAAAATATTATACCGAACATGGCATCCCAACGGCCGAGTACCTGGTGACGGACAACCTGGATGGAGTGCGGAGCAGGGTGGATTTCCTGCCGGCCGTTCATAAGATCGGAACAGGCGGATACGATGGCAAAGGCGTACAGATCATACGCCATAAGGATGACATCGAAAAAGGTTTTGACGCTCCCGGTGTGCTGGAGAAGATGATCAATGTGGACAAGGAGATCGCCCAGATCATTGCGGTTGGCGCCAAAGGCGAGACAGCCATTTATCCGCCGGTGGACATGGTCTTCGATGCCCGGCTAAACCTGCTGGACTACCAGATAAGCCCTGCCGATCTGCTGCAGGGTTTATTATGGAAGGTGGAGGCGATCTCGGTGCGGGTGGTAAAGGAGCTGAAAAGCCCGGGTATCTTTGCCGTGGAGCTTTTTGTCACCAAACAAGGAGAAGTATACGTCAATGAAACGGCGCCGCGTGTGCATAACAGCGGGCATCACACGATAGAAGCCAATTATAGCTCGCAGTTTGACATGCTGTGGCGGGTGATACTCGGTTATCCCCTTGGAAATACAGAAGCCATCCTGCCGGGAGCGATCGTCAACCTAGTAGGTGCAGAAGGCTGCAATGGCGAGGCCCATTACGAAGGACTGGATGAAGTCTTACAGATGGACAATGTATTTGTACACATCTACGGCAAGAAGGACACGAAAGCCGGCAGGAAAATGGGACACGTGACCATCATCAGCCGGGAGAAACAGGACCTGGTGTATAAGGCACATAAGATAAAGAATACGCTGAAGGTGATCAGCAAGGAGAAGGCCGCCGAATTGGCAGCCGCCGCAGCAGCGGCCGCTAAAGCTGAAAGCCAGGTATAAACTAAACTAATATTGATGAGCAGTCCCCTGGTAGGCATTATTATGGGCAGCGACAGCGATCTGACAGTGATGAAGCCCGCTGCCGACATGCTGGAAGAATTAGGAATTCCTTTCGAGCTGACCGTCGTGTCAGCACATCGTACCCCCATGCGGATGGTAGAATACGCCACCAAGGCCGCCGAAAGAGGCTTAAAGGTCATCATCGCCGGGGCCGGCGGCGCCGCACATCTGCCGGGCATGGTCGCCTCACTCACAACCTTACCCGTCATCGGCGTACCCGTCAAGTCATCCAACTCCATCGATGGCTGGGACTCCATCCTGTCCATTCTCCAAATGCCAGGCGGAATCCCCGTCGCCACCGTTGCCCTTAACGGCTCAAAAAACGCCGGCATCCTGGCTGGCTCGATCATCGGGGCATTCGACCCCGCGGTAAGCAAGCTCGTAGCCGGTTACAAAGCCAAGCTCGAAGAAGAGGTCCTGTCGAAAGTGGACAGGCTGAAGAGTGAAGGATGGGAGAATAATTTTGACAAGTAATTACTATTCCTTAAAACCCAAAAACGTCAAACATCTCTTCTTCACTTAAACCCGTCAAAAGCACAGAAGACATAATTGACTCGTCATCAACTCCAATATAACACCCCCTCCCAATACAAAAATATCTAATGCCTGTTTGACCGGTTTTTACCCAATCGATGCTGACAGCGTTTTTGCTTCTTACGATTTTCATTGGCGATGCACCATCCAAAATACTATCTTTCTCACAGATAATGCACCTAAAGAATACATCATCCCTGTCAATTATACGATCTGAATATTGATTCCCGATAGTATCATTCTGTATACCTACTAATGTTATTTCATATAATCTATCGTAATTTTTGTCAAATCTAAATTCTATAAAATTTTGTCCACTTATGTTCCTCGCATAAATTGTCGTCGGCAATGAAGGATAGTTACCGATGGTTACAGAAAAGGGAATCGGGTTTATACTACTATAAAATGTTCTTGAGACAGGAGGATTATCTTTTAATTCTTTGAATTCTACTTTTATCATATTTAACTATGGAAAATGCTTTAATGTAGGCAATTCCCCAGATGTTCTGGGGACGCCAAACTTCAATGCCCGAATTTATGCCTTTCATATGTGTTTGGCCTAAAAGCTTCGAAAGGTCGTCATTGATCGTTTTGTATACCTGCATCAATCTCCCTGCATGGTCGAATTCATAATTGGTCTTAACCCTGGTAGTTGCATTGGTAATGATGTCTATCCCATCCTTATAATTATCAGATTGTGCCTGGATAACACGTCCTCTATATAGCAATGACGTGCAGATGTTATCTTAAAATGAACTTTTCCCTTACTAACATCATGAACTTTTCCCCACTAATATTTGAGTTAGTTAAACCGCATAGTTTACATTTACATAAGAGTATTTAGTTATACTTTTCACACTAAAATCTACTATAATGATAGCCGCAAAATCTTATGCCGCCCAAACGGCGACCTCTCCTTTAGGCCCATACTCCTTCCAACGCCGCGAACCAGGCGTACACGACGTCGTCATCGATATTCTTTACTGCGGCGTCTGCCACTCCGATATCCACCAGGTCCGCGATGAATGGGGCGGGTCGATATTTCCGATGGTGCCGGGTCACGAAATCGTGGGCCGCATCAGCCGCGTCGGCAGCCAGGTAAAAGATTTTAAAGTAGGCGACCTGGCCGGCATCGGCTGCTTTGTCGACTCCTGCCGGACATGCGACAGCTGCAAAGAAGGCCTCGAACAGTATTGCGAGAACTGGCTGAGCCAAACGTACAATGGTTACGAACAGGATAGAAAAACGCCCACCTATGGCGGTTATTCCAGCCAGATCGTAACAGACGAAAAATATACGTTGCACGTATCACCTAAGCTCCCCCTCGAAGGAGTAGCCCCCTTGTTATGTGCAGGGATCACGACCTGGTCGCCCCTGCAAGAATGGAAGGTCGGAAAAGGACATAAGCTCGGAGTCCTCGGACTGGGCGGCCTGGGGCATATGGCCGTAAAGCTGGGCGTAGCCCTTGGCGCCGAAGTCACCATGCTCAGCTCTTCTCCCTCCAAAGAAAAGGATGCAAAAAGATTGGGAGCCCACCAGTTTGCCCTGACCTCGGATGCAGAAGTACTGAAAAAATATGCGGATTATTTCGACTTTATTATCGATACGGTATCGGCCCAGCATGATTTTAATACTTACCTTTCCCTGCTGAAAAGAGATGGCACGCTGATACTCGTAGGCGCCCCTCCAAAACCGATCGATTTTCCCGCATTCGGCATTATCCCCAAACGCCGGCGCATTGCAGGTTCGACTATCGGTGGCATTCGGGAAACACAGGAAATGCTGGATTTTTGTGCAGAGCATAACATCGTATCGGATGTGGAAGTCATACCCATGCAGGAGATCAATAATGCCTACGAACGCGTGATGAAAGGAGATGTGCGATACCGCTTTGTTATCGATATGGCATCATTATAACAGAAATCATCCGCCAATGGCGGATATTAGAAATGAGCGATCCGGTAATACCGGGTCGCTTGTTGTTTTTGCCAAAAATGCACTAAATTGTTCCTTCATTAATTTCATGATTATGATGCAACTTGCTTGTCTTTCGCTAAAACGGACCTTCTTTTTGTCAGCTGTTTCCCTCCTGGCCGGAACCTCCCTCGTACAGGCTCAGGCCGATTCCCTGGATGATCACAAACTAACCGAAGTGTATAGCCCCGTGCCCCCGGTAGTGACGCCGGCCGCCAAATTCGGGGAAGCGCCTTCCGACGCGGTCACCCTCTTTAACGGCAAAAACCTCGACGAATGGGTCAAGGTATCCGACGGCAGCCCCGCCGACTGGACCGTTTCCAAAGATATCCTGACAGTAAGCAAAACTTCGGGTAATATCCAGACCAAACGAACTTTTACAAATTATCAATTGCACCTGGAATACCGGATACCGTCCAACATTACAGGACAAGACCAGGCCCGCGGCAATAGCGGCTTATTCCTGGCTTCGACGGGCAAGGGCGATGCCGGGTACGAACTGCAGATCCTGGACAATTACAATAACCCTACCTACACCAATGGCCAGGTAGGCAGCATTTACAAACAAAGCATCCCCCTGGCTAACCCCTGCCGGAAACCCGGTGAATGGCAGACCTATGACGTCGCCTGGGTAGCCCCCGTGTTTAATACCGATGGCAGCCTGGCTTCGCCGGCAAAGGTCACCGTCTTCCTGAACGGAGTGCTGGTGCAGAATAACTATCAACTAAAAGGCGAGACCCGCTATCGCGGAAAGCCTTATTATAAACCGCATGGCCCCGCCCCCATCAAGCTGCAGGCGCACGGCGACAAGAGTGAGCCCATCAGCTTCCGGAATATCTGGGTCCGTCCTTCTTAAACTATCTTAATCGAGCCCCCACCCGGGGGCTTTTTTAGTCCCATGAATAAAATAAAAGGAGTCATCTTCGACCTGGATGGAACAATTGGCAACACCTTACCCCTATGCATCCGGGCTTTCCGCCAATCAATAGAGCCGCTGGCTTTGAAAACCTTGTCCGATGAAGACATCATCGCGACCTTTGGCCCATCGGAAGAAGGTACGATCCAAACGCTGATACCCGACCATTACGAACAGGGTATTGTCAATTACCTGCAATTCTATGAGTCGCTGCATGACATCTGTCCCGACCCCTTCCCCGGGATCGCCGGATTATTAAACCAGCTAAAGGATAAAGGTATCCGCATCGCGATGGTAACCGGCAAAGGCAAACACAGCACCGCCATTTCGCTAAAAAAGTTTGGACTCGGCGACTATTTCGAGCCCGTCGAAACAGGCTCACCCACAGGGCCGGTTAAAGTCGAAGGGATAACGGCCGTGTTACAACATTGGCAGGACCTGGACAAGGACTCAATCATCTACGTTGGCGACGCCCCGGGTGACATCACCGCCAGCCGTAAAGCCGGCATCCGGGTGGTCGCCGCAGCCTGGGCCGAAACAGCCGAACCCCGGAAACTAAAGGCCCAAAACCCCGACCAACTGTTCTACTCGATCGATGAGTTCGCGGCCTGGCTGTTACCAATGATCTTACCAACCGCCCCTACCGCGCCGCCTGCCCCTCCATTACCGCCGCTATAGCCCCCGCCAGGTAAACCAGCGGCGCATTCCAGTTGATCGCAATCTCATTGGATGCATAAGCCTGATCCTTGTCGATATACGCCAGTTCCGCGTCGGCAAACGGATAAACCTGGTGGTCCTGCCGCCCGGGATTCGGCCCCCCGGCCAATAACCCGGGCACCGGCGCTACAATTCCATCGGATATCGAAGGCCGGTGATGGGGATGCAAAGGCGAAAACCCACCCAGTCCCGTTACAAAACAATACCCGGTAGCATTCCTGCCCAGGATATAATCGAGATTATCCAGCGCCGCGTTTAAATACCTTTTATCCCGCTTCAGCAACCAGGTTTTTATCAATAACATACCCTGGTTTGCCGCCACCGCATTACTTCCCCAGATAAAATCCGTTTTCCGCCCACCCATCACCGTGTGAAACGCAGACAGCCGCTTCACCAGGCTATCGCTTAACTTCAAAAGATTCCCTTGCAAAACAGCCATCGCCGGCCGCAGTGCCGGAGCTATACTGTCCCAGTAACGCAGCAGGCCGTATGTTCCCATCATGGCCACATTGGCCCAGGAAGGCACGGAGAGCCTAAGGGCCACCCCCTGACCCAACCCCCGTTGGACCTCCACCTCGTATCGTTCCTCCCGCGTAGTAATAAATAACTCAGCAGCAGCCCAGAACCGCTCGTCGTCAAACACCTTATCTCCATAAGCCCCCGTAGTTATCGCCGGCTGGTATAGCTTGTTCATCGAATCCTGGTCATATATCATAGCCGGATGCTGAATGGCCCAGCCCCACGCGCCCCGCGCAGCCCGAAGACAACTATCGGAAAGCCCCGGCAGAACCTCCGGGAATTTTTTGAAAATGCGCGCAGCCTGCGCCATCACAGCCGCAAAGTCAAGTGTCGCAGCCGTACTCTTCTGCACGACATAACGGGGAGCCCTGGTGACACCCGGTTTGACCATGCCATCGAAAACTGCGTTTGTGCATTTATGATAGACACCGCTATCCCCCGGGTCCTGCATGGTCAGCATCCAGCGAAGATTATACAAAGCTTCGTTTAAAATATCGGGCAGCCCTCGCCCCGCTCCCGGCCCCTGCACCGCTCCTTCCACCGGCGGGATATTCGTATGCAGCGTATCAAAATAACCCGTGAAATCCTCATACGCATCAAACAGCGTTCCCATCGTAATACCGGAATTGACCACATATTTATTATAATCGCCCGCATCATACCATCCTCCGGGGGACGATATCACCGTGCCGGCCGGACGTCCCGCGCTGGCGGCAGAAGGATGCACAAAAACTACCCTGTCGGGATGCCCGGCGGCACGCGCCCAGTGGCCGGCATAAACAGCTTCCAGGGCCATGGAAGCCCGTTGATAATAATATCCTTTCAACGCTGCTGCTACCACCGGTTCCACCACCTTTTTCCCAACAATAAAGGGCAGGGAATGCGGAAGACCGGGAACCACAAGTGTATAAGAGCCCTCCTTATTCAAATGGCTAAAGTCAGCCAGACGGACGGAAAGGTTAGAGTTGGCAGAAGGAGTGGACAGGCCAAGCCGGCCGGAAAAGGCCGTGTCGCCGGCCGGACGGGCGATGATATAAAAGCTATCCGCGGACACCGGCAGGATCACAACCGCCAGCTTGGGCGCCCGCGTGTAAAAGCCTACCTGGTTGAGGACGATGGATGGCGAAGGATCGACTTCCGCCACCTGTGCAAGGTCCGCCACCTGTGCACGGAGAGAGGACGAAAACAAGCATACGGCAACAAGCAGGGCGGGCAGCAAAACGCGCATAAATTTGTATTTAACCGGCCAAATCTACCCATTTATTGGTTCCGAAACCGGCAAAAATAATAGTTAACCATTCAAAAAAAGCGTAAATTGAGTAAAGCGATTCCTCACCAAAATATACAGGCTGTATGAAAAAAGTAAGCGACATTCTTTCTCACAAAGGCGCACGTATCACTTCGGTGTCGCCGCAAACCACTGTCCTGGACGCACTGCGGATCATGGCCGACCAGAATATCGGGTCGGTATTAGTGCTGGAGGGGAATGACTATCAGGGTATCATGACGGAACGGGATTATTCCCGGAAGGTTATCCTGAAAGGGAAGTCATCGACTGACACGCCCGTATCAGAGATCATGTCAAAAGACTTTCCGACTGTCTCGCCGCAGGATACGGTCGAGTTTTGCATGCAGCTGATGTCTGACAAAAACATCCGGTATCTGCCGGTCTTCGACGGCGGTGCTCTCAGCGGGATCGTTTCAATCAACGACGTAGTGCGGGAGACGATCCTGACACACGAAGAGACCATCACTCATTTGAAGGACTACCTGCATTCGGGAAGGTAACCCCTAGTTACTAAAATACTTTTCCAACAAGACCTCCAGGCGCTGCTGACTCAGCGGCTTGTTCTCAAATCCGGATACTTCGGGTATCGTCCTGGTTTTTAGCTCGTCATCCGGATTCAGCGATGTTGTCAACATGATCAGCACTATATCCGCCTTTTGCACGGAAGGCAGTGTCCTGTATCTTTCTAAAAACTCCCAGCCATTCATGGCAGGCATGTTGATATCCAGGAAAATCAGATCGGGACGTGGCGACCTGGCGGTTTCATCGATGCCGCATCCCCGAAGATACTCCAGGGCTTCCTGGCCGCTTTGGGCTACGCTGATATGGCGGGTACAGCCTGTCTGCTCCAGGGTCATTTTGTTCAAAAAATTCGTTGGCTCATCGTCATCGATGAGAAGAATGCAATTTAGTTGCGGGTTCATGTTATTGCCAATATTAATTGTACACTCGCAAGGCCTCGTGTACTTACTGGACTCCGTCCAGTTGGAGAAGAATTTGCTCTACGATCAAGGATACCACGAACTAATGAGCCTAACCGGAGTGATCGCTTATCAAGGGTTTTCGATTAAGACAAATGTATAAATAGTCTTCCAGAGATGCAACATTCACGAACGATTAACCGAATTTGGGGAGGAAAATAGTAAATTTGGTCGTACAAAGGTTTATTGAGTATGGCTGAAACGCTTCAACGGGACGAGATTGTAGTAAGGGAAATCCTTGACACGGCAAGGGCTCTTTTCCGGCAGTCCGGGTTTAAAAAAACGACCATGGGCGATATAGCCAGAAGCCTGGGTAAGGCCAAAAGCTCCCTTTATTATTATTATCCCAGTAAGGAAGACATTTTCGAAGCCGTTTTGTACGCCGAAATGGACGAATTGCTGGACCAGATCCAGCAGGCAATACGCCAGGCCGGTTCTTCCAAGGAAAAGCTGATCATCTACTGCCGGTCCCGCCTCAACAAGCTGAGCCAGCTATGCAACCTCAGTGACGCGCTGAAAAGCGAGATCGCTGAGCTACACTGCATTATGGCTGACCTCAAAAATAAATTCGACACTTCGCACGTGGAATTGGTGAAAGGGATACTGGCGGAAGGCGTGTATAACGGAGAATTTAAACAGATCCCCGAAGACAATATAGAATTGATCGCCTACCTGATGGTGAGCAGTTTCAGAGGGTTGGCCATCCCCCTCATGGTTGGACAAAACCGTAGCCCCCGGCTGGACCTCCAGATCGACTCCATCGTAGATATTATGGTCGAAGGGATCGGCCGCCCCCTTCACTAATCGCTTTGATCCACTTCTTAACTATCCTGTTAACCCACCCCACATTCTCATATAAATAATTAAAGAGAAAAATCCCAACAACCCCGCATATTATCCCGGCCAGCACATCCAGCACATAATGGTGGCTGCTATAGACAGCGGCAAACCAGATACCGGCCATGATCAGGGCAAAAAGCATATTGACCCGGCGCAATTGATATTTTATCCCATAAAACAAGACGGTCAGCGGATAAGCAGCATGCAGGGAAGGCATGGCCGCAAATACATTTGAACTTTTCGCATACAACCCGGCAAATACCGAAACATGGAAATACTGGTCAAAACGGCCCAGGCCGGCAGTATTACCCGGTGTATGCGGGTTAAAGACAAAACCATAATGTTGTACATACCACGGCGGAGCCGCCGGGTAGCAATAATATACAACAAAGCCTACCAGGTTCACAACGAGGAAGCTTAAGGCAAACCGGAAAAAAGCTTCCTTATTCCTGTAGAACAGGTAGCCCGCAAAAGCCAGCGGCAGCGGCATCCAGCAGAGGTAAAATATCCCTGCCAGTATATCCAGAAAGACATGCTGATGGACCCGCCAGTATTCATTGGGCGTGAGCACCCCACCCCCGGTGTGGATACCAAAAAGACTTTTTTCCGCCTGGTAGAGACTCTCGATATGAACGGTGTTGTACCGGTAATTGGGAAAGGCCTTCATAAAATCGAAGATGACCCAAAATACAATGAAGACGGTGAAACCCAGGATAAAACGACGCGTGAGGCCGGACAAATAGAAGAGGACATTGAATAGTCCGACGAGAAAAAGCTGTTCGGTCTTAAAGCCGATGAGGATAACACAAATAACAAGGTAGAGAATCGAAAAAAATGAAGCAATCAGCGCATTGCGTAATGTCAGGGGTGTGCCGGTATCCATTTAAACTTTTATTCTTTGTACAAGCTCCTTTCCATTCTGCGTATCGACGCCTTTCAATTCGAGATATTGAACATTCGGAGCCCAGAAAGTCCCGCCCGGATCGATCCGGATATAAACGCGGCTGAGAATGGCCTGCCTGCCGGAGATAGTAGTGTATACGTGGAGCCGGTTGTCGGCAGGAGACTTCATCAGTAACAGCTGCACCTTTTTGTAAGAGACGAAATGCAGCTCCCAGGTGCCATTGCCGAGATCCCGCTGTTTAAGCCCATAAGCAAAATGCCGCTGAATAAAGTTCAGCTCCTGGCGTTGGTTCTGTTCGGTATACCGTATCCAAAGCACGTGTACGGGTTCATCCTTGTCCACTACCCCATTCTTTTCATTGAGTTCGCAGATGATGGTATTACAATTCGGTGTACGCTGCAGATAAAATAAAGATTTGGAGGTTGCCGGGGGAACGGGAAAAGTCTCGACAGTATCTTTCACTGCGACAGCAGCCGTATGGCCCGTAGAAGTTCCCGAAGACTGCGCTGAACCGGGAACAACAGAAAAAGCGGCCAGCAATGCAACAATCATAGCAGCAGGCAGGGAGGATTTCTCCGCCGGCTTAGCCGCATTGGCTGCCGCCCTTGCCTCCAGTGTACGCTTGGCGCCCCTAAGCCGCCCGATGGCCGTCCAATTTGCCAAAAAAGCCATGATGGTCAACGGTATGGTAAAAATGGAGATCGTCTCAAAAATGGGAAAATTTGTACCCGGCCAGGCAATCTTATAATCCCCGCCCATCCAGTTCGAGGCAATACCGCAGGCCAGGGCCGAAACGCCGGTAATGATAACCCTTTCGGGCCTTTGCATCAACCCATCCTTGCATTCGATGCCCAATCCCTCGGCACGGGCCCGGGTATAACTTACCATCATGCTGCCGATGAGACCGATAAAGGCAAATAAAGAGCTCAAAAAATAGTGATGTGATACCAGGTAATAACAAATGCCCAGAAATAGGATCAACTCACTATAACGATCGAGCACAGAATCATAAAGTGCCCCGAATGGCGAGCTCATATTACCCAGCCGCGCTACCTGCCCGTCGAGCATGTCGAAAAGTCCTGCAAAAAGAATAAGCGCACCGGCCCAGCCAACATAAGACAGATCGCCCCGGCGCCCTTCTTCAGCACCGCAAATGAAGATGATAGCCACCCCGATATTGAGCAAAAGCCCTATCGTAGTGACCATATTGGGGGTCAGTCCGGCCCGGATCAGTAATTTTACTACCGGATTAATGACCTTATAGATACCAAGTTGTAAATTTTTTCGCGTGCTCATGAATCAGTTGCTCCTCCTGTATGACAATCTATAAAGATACTATGTTCAATCTGAATTTAGCGCACCCTAAAAATCAAATTTAGCCCGGGCGCGGATGCCCCATTTAGGGATATCCGGATGATCTAAATAGGTAAAACGTCTGATATAATCCAACCTTATCAGCTTGAAAATATTGCCGATGCCAAAACCTCCTTCAATATAGGGCGTATGGCTCAGGGAAAAAGTCTCGCTCCTGCCGTTGGTCAACGGGAATTTCATCACGTCAGCAGACACCAGCGGATTGTTCTCGTTGCGCACACCGCCATAGAGTATCTTCATTTCTATGATCTCTCTCCATTTGAGATTTTTCAGCAAGGGGATCTTGTTAAAAAAGAAACCATTGAAATGGTGGTCAATATAGGCCGCGGCATAGTGATCGCTTACAAACTCCAAAAAATTCATCAGGTTATAGGACTCCAACTGATAGGCAAATGTCTGGTTGGCATGATGAACATCCAACAGCGGGAAGGGTACCTTACCAAAGAGATAACCCATATCGGTGGCGATATCGGTATACCCCAGCGGACCCTCATAAAACCGCTTGAAGAACATGAACTGGAGATTATGGTAATTGTATTCTCCGCCAAAAGGCCCCTTAATACCTGCTGTCCACCGAAGCGAGAGGATCGGATACTTGTTGTAAATGGGTACACGATACAGCTTACCGATATAGAACTGTTCGTGTGGCGCCCAGCGAAGTTCGACCGATCCCTCCGTCGTCGTAATGGATTTGATGGAGTCCCCCCCGTTGGCGCCGGGTTTTACATAGGCAATGCTGCCGGCAGGGGACTGCTTCCACCATTTGAAACCAAAATCATAGGAGAAATGGCTGCGGAACTCCTTGAGGTATTGTAATCGGAAGATGTCATTGTAGAGCCACTTGTCATTGTTACCGCGTTTGAACGACAGTAAGAAGTTATCTTCCTGTACGAATTGCAGCTCCTGCCCCGGGATCTTAGTGTCTTTCTGGTAAGAAGCCCGGATGAAATTTTGCGGGAATCCATAAATAGACTTGTTATTCAGCGAATAGGTGCCGCTCAAAAAATATTTCCACTTCTTGTCTTTAAACCCATACGCCAGGTAAGCCTCCGAATAATACCGGGTACTGAAATGGGTAGTGGTCCTACCGCCAAAGCGCAACCGAAAACCTTCTACTGGATTGAAGCTGTAGAAGGTGCTGACAGGACCTATTTCCGCCCAATTCGCCTGCTTGTAACCCGCAACGATCAGGGTTCCCCAGTCCACCATCCTTCTGAAGGATTTCATGTTTTTAAGACTATCGACATTGGCATAAGTCTTCGATTCTGCCCCGGTCAGGGTATCGGTACGATAGGCCACCCAGAAACTATCCTTCCGGCTTTCCGCACTGTCGAGAAGTACGGTGGGTGGTCCCTTGAATACGCTGTCTGGGACAGGTTGATTCGTGGCGAATTTTGTAAAGTTGACCACCCGTTCCCCGAATAAACCCGTACCTTTTTTATTGATCCCAAAGTCTCCCAGTACATCGCTCTTTGTCAGCAGATACCTTCCATCCTGCTGTCGGGTGAAATCCTGGTCAATCCACATCTCCCGCACGAAGTTGAAATTGATGCTCTTGCTGACCAGCAGCCGCAGCTTCTGAATAGCATAATTGCCATCCAGCGTGATCCACATTGTGCCCCGGAACAGCAGGTCATTGGGATTACGGGGACGGAAGGAAAGGCGGATCAGCTTCTGGCTGTCGACCGTCACAGTATCCTCGATGAAATACATGTAGAAGGTAGGGGCCATGTCGGCAATAGGGCTGAGAAAGAGATTGGTAAAGATCGAAATATTGTTATCGTAGACATTGAAATCCTGGTAGAGCCGGTTGAGATATATGCTGATACCCTGCATGTCGATAAGCTCCCCGTAATCCACCTTTTTTTTGCCGGTGATGATTGTCTTATTTTTCTCGGGTTTTTGCCGGTAATAATTCTGAGAATAGGTCTCTTCGAGATACACCGGAGACAGCCTGCGTCCTTCCAGCTTGGTGGTATCACTGTTTTCGACGAGGAAGTGATAGGGGCGCAGCAACTTGTTGTTCTTGAGCTTGTCATCCAATTTGTCCATTTTGTCTACGTAGACAACCAATTTCTCGTACTTATCGTAACTGGCATAGGAATAAGCCTCCATCCTGTTCTTCGACTTGTTGTCGATGACCTGCCGGATCAGCTCAACCGCAGGATTGCCCTTATTGCGATAACGCTGTTTTTTGTTCTTTACGAGTGCGCCGGCCAGTTCTTTGAATTTACGGGTAAGGGAAAAGACGATCTCCTCTGAAGGAATGGAATCGAAGTGAAGGGAAAGGGTATTGTAACCAACGCTGGAAACAACGACATCTATCGCATGCTGGCTGGTGTTAATACGAAAACGGCCCTCGTTGTTGGAGCGGGCCCCACCCCGGAGACCCTGTATGGTTATGCTGGCATTGTTGAGGGGGGTCTGGGCGGCGGAGTCTTTTACCACCCCCCGCAGCGCCACGTTCTGTGCCTGGCTGCGCCAGCCGACAGCCATGATGAGGAAGAATACGGTCCAAGCTTTTAGTCTAAATCCTGTCTGTGTCATTTTTAGTCCGGTTCAATGTTTAAATACAAATCTTTTCTGTAACTGGTAGTTGTACAAAACGGCTACCAATATGGCTGTTATGATCTTAGCAATCAGATAATTCAATCCTATATAGCGGGTAAGTAACCATAGGCCGGACACATTGAGCACGAGGTTGCCGATCCAGACCAGGACATAGCGGTTCAGCTGTCCGGTCCACTTTTTTTCCTGTGCGTTAAAAACCCAGGTACGGCTGACCATAAAATGGGTAACCCCTCCGCAAAGTGTTCCTGTCGCGCCCCCTGCCACCGGCGGGGCGCCGGCTAGTGCTACCAGCAGCCAGGTTATCCCAAAATCCACCGCCGAAGCCAGCAGGGAGATCAATTGTGCTTTTGTAAAAGTAATCATAATCTTTACCAAGGCTTAACCAGTACAACGATCTGTAGCAAAAGGTTGGCATACAACCCCGCCAGCATATCGTCCATCATTACGCCCCATCCGCCCTTAAGCTGCTCCATTTTACGGATATACAACGGTTTGGCAATGTCAAAAAAACGAAACAACACCAATCCGACCGCGATATATTGCCAGCGCACCGGAATAAAAAGGAGGGTAAGACACATACCGGCCACTTCATCAATAACAATACGGTAGCTGTCCTTGCCCCAAAACTCTTCCATTTGCCCTGAACTATAGACCCCAATGACGAATATCACCAGCGTCACCAGCACCTGGGCCAAAAAATGATCATTTCCACCCGCCCAGGCAAAATACCAGGTTATACAGCAGACCCCAGCGGCAACAGTACCTCCGCCTTTTGGAGTATAGCCGAGTCCCAGGCAAGTGGAAATGAGTCTATGAATCAGCACCATCAGGCTGTTATTTCTTCCTCAGCATAGGTGAGGCCTTCCGGATTCACCAGCTCCTCACCCATCAGTTTCCGGAGGGTATTCTGCAGGACAGTCAATTGCTTGAAAATGTCATGCTCGGGCCGCTGTCCCTGCGCTGTTTGAGGCGATTTGAAATAAAAAGACAACCAATCCTGGATCCCACTGAGACCGGCTCTTTTAGCAAAATCGCCAAACAAGGCGAGGTCCAGTACCAGGGGAGCCGCCAGAATGGAATCCCGGCAAAGGAAATTGATCTTTATTTGCATGGAATAACCCAGCCATCCGAAGATGTCGATATTGTCCCAGCTTTCCTTGTTGTCTCCATGGGGTGGATAGTAGTTGATACGGATCTTATGGTATAGCTCGCTGTACAATTCAGGGCTGAGGTCAGGACGCAGGATGTCTTCCAGTACGCCGAGCTTGGAGACTTCCTTGGTGCGGAAGTTGTCCGGATCATCCAGCACATAACCGTCCCTGTTGCCTAATATATTTGTAGAGAACCAGCCTTTTACACCAAGAGCACGAGCCTGCAGGCCCGGGGCAAGGATGGTTTTCATCAAAGTCTGACCGGTTTTGAAGTCTTTACCGCCAATAGGTGTCCCGGTCCTTTTAGCCAGTTCGACCAGCGCAGGTATATCAACGGTGAGATTGGGTGCGCCATTCAGAAAGGGAATGCCCATCTTAATCGCAGCATATGCATAGACCATGCTCGGCGCGATGCGCGGATCGTTCTCACGCAGCCCGTGTTCAAAGGCTGTCAGACTTTCATGCACATCCGAAGTTTCGATATATTTTTCCGTGGAACCGCACCATACGATCACCATGCGATCGCAGCCGCGGGTATCCTGGAAGGTGGCAATATCCTCCATCAGCGCTTCTGCCAGGATGTATTTATTAGCCCCTTCCTTTACATGGGTGCCGTCGAGATTTTTGATATAATTTCTATCAAAAACGGCCTTCATAGGTTTCAAAGCTTCCAGCTCAGGGCGAAGTGCATCCAGGGTATGTTGTTCCAGAACTTTAGCCCGGCTGGCGGCTACGTAAACGTTGTCTTCGTAGACGTCCCAACCACCAAAAACGATGTCTTCCAGGTTGGCTAAAGGAACAAATTCCTTGATCTTGAGAACTTCGATCTTGCCACCGGCAAGACCTCGTTCGCAACCTTCGCTGCGCTCGGTTGTTTCACCCGCCTTGCGGTTCAAATGAATGTTTCCCATCTGGGTGATAGAGCCAATGGGTTGGGCAATTCCTTTCTTAACGGCTTCTACGCCTGCAATCAACGTAGTAGCCACTGCGCCTAATCCCGGGAGGAGCACACCCAGCCTGCCAGTTGCTTCTTTTACTTCCATGTTCTAATGATTTTTAATGATGGTTGAATATGATGCAGAGTTGATTGACAAAATTATCGAAATAATCAATTTTCGAACAAAATTGTTTTTTGGTCGAAAAATATTACCCGGCCGTGACAATGAATGGATTGTAATTTAGCAAGTCATTAGCAGACGAAATAGTCAAAATCGGTCAGCCGACGGTTTTTCCGGATGAAGTGACAGTTCAGCAGGGTGAAATGCTGCATGGTCCATGCTCATACGCTGAGCATGCGGTCCCGGGCGGTATTTTTAAACTGACCGGTGACAAGCTGATTTTCGATGGTAAAGGCTCTCTCGTATAATGCGACAGTCGGACAAATATGGATCGGCACACCATAAAATATGTCCCCGATTTTATAACCATGGTTTACCCCCGCCTCGACGACGAGGTGTTCCTCGCTTTGCCCGACGGGAATCAATTGGGAGGCATTCAGGAAGTAGACGCGGTGAGCCAGGTCATTTTCGGCGGCAATGGATTTGTGACCCAGGTCGAGGCAGAGCCGCGTATCGCCCCGCAGGGATACCACCCTTGTGACGACAAGGGCTGCCGGAGAAAAAGGCTGCTCTTTAAAGGAGTCGCCATACCCCTTGTCCCAATAAACAAAGGTGCCGGGACTGCACTGGATACCGACACGGCGGCTATGGATAGGAAAAGTGGGCGACCCGCCCGCGATGATGGGAAGCAAGTCACCAGCCCCCCCTCCGGACACACCTGGGCCAGGCGCGCCTATACTCTCCCGCAACGCCACCACTTTCGCAAAACCTTCATCACATTTCCTGGTCCGCTCGGCTAAGTCGGCATCGCGGATATGCCCGTCATAAGCATGAAGCCCCGCTGGCACGATCCCTTTCAGCTTCAGCGCCTCCTTATATAATTGCAGCGCCTCCGGCCCCGGGGTAATGCCGGTACGATCCATCCCCACATTGAGATCCAACCAGACAGGCACCCTAAGCCCCGCAGCCGCAAATACTTCCGCCATAGCCGCTGCCGCCCGCAAATTATCGATAAGGCAGGCAAACCGGGTAGCCGGATACTTCCTTATCAACGTCGCAAACCGCACCGCCTTTGGTCCAATAGGCTGATACGCCAACAGAACATCCTCCGCACCGGCCAGCGCCAGCATCTCCGCCTCGGCAATGGTCGCACACTTAAAATGACGGATGCCGGCCTCCAGCATAAGACGGGTAGCTTCCGGAGATTTATGCGTTTTTACGTGCGGCCGCAACCGGGCCGGATCGCCAACCATTTCCACCGCCAGGCGGATGTTTTCCTTTACTCTATCAGGATAAACTACCAGGGCCGGAGTATCCAGTTGATCGACGTTCGTAATGACATACCAATCCATGGGTCTATTTTTTAATATAATTCAAACAAAGCCTCTATCTCCACCGGAATATTCCCCGGCAGCGAGCCCATACCCACCGCGCTGCGCACCCCTACCCCGTTGTCTTCGCCCCAAACCTGTACAAACAGTTCACTGCAGCCATTTATGACATAAGGATGTTTGTCAAACTCCGGTGTACAGCCCACCATACCGAGAACCTTTATGACTCGTTTGACCTTGTCGAGACTGCCGAGATTGTTCTTTATCGTCGACAGGATAGAGAGACCGGTTTGACGGGCGGCCAGCTTGCCGGTCTCGATGTCCATGTCCTGGCCGATGCGCCCGACGATGAGGCTTTTGTCCTCCCGGAAAGGGCCATGACCGGATACATATAAATATTTTCCGTCGATGAGGCAGGGTTTATAAACGCCCATCGGAGTAGGAGCAGGCGGAAGGCTCAATCCAAGAGCTGTAAAATTCTGTTCGGGTGTATTGTTGCTCATGCGTAAAATTACTAATCCGCCTTCAAACTATCAACAGGATTCACCCGCGCCGCCTTTAATGACTGCCAGCTCACCGTCACGAGCGCAATCACCACCACTGCCCCCGCTGCAATCACCAAAAACCAGCCGTTCATCTCTATCCGAAAGGCAAAATCCTCCAACCATTTTTGCAGCAGCCACCAGGTCACCGGCGACGCAATAAGTACCGCCAACCCGATCAACTTTAGAAAATCCTTTGTCAGCAACCCAAACACCGAAGGTATACGCGCCCCCAGCACCTTCCGGATACTTATCTCCCGGGTCCGTTGTTCCGCCGCATAGGCGGCCAGCCCAAAAAGCCCCAGACACGCAATCGCAATCGCCAGCACCGCAAACAGGATCGATAGTTTCCCGATACGCTGCTCCGACCGGTACAGCGCATCAAAATCCGTATCCATAAAAGAATATTCAAAAGCCCGGTGCGGCGACAGGACAGCCCATTTGTCCTTCAGCCGGCGGATCGTCGCCGGCAGATTCGCACCTTTTACCCGGACGCAAAGGAGGTCCGACTGGTCATCCCTGTGTCTCACCAGCGCCAACGGGCCGACATTGTCCCTTAGCGAAGAAAAGTTGAAGTCCTTTATAATACCGATCGTATGAAAAGGAGCACCGTGTATATTATAACCGTAAGAGATCGTTTTGTTTAATGGATCACCGCTTATGCCAAACATCCTGGCCGCCGTTTCATTGATGATGATCCCAAAAGAGTCTGATGCTAATCCCCGGATAAAATTGCGGCCTTGCACCAATTGTATATCCATGGCAGGAATATAATCGGCATCTACCAGCCACATCTGTGTTTCCAGCTGACTGGGCCTGTCCGGCACCGAACCCCAGTTATGCCATCTTTTGTTATTGGTCGGCAGAAAACCGGAAATGGTGGCATTGGTCACCCCGGGCATCTGCAGCACTTCTTTTTTCATTGTTTCCGGATTGGGCAAAGAGTTGACCCCTTTTATGACGATCACCTGGCTCCGATCGAATCCAAGGTCCTTATGTTGAATATAATCGAGCTGTCGGTAGACGACAATAGTGCCGACGATGAGAAATAATGATATCCCAAACTGGAAAACGACCAGCACACTGCGAAGGCCGCCACCCTTAAAACCCTTCGACAATCGCCCTTTCAGCACCTCCACCGGCTTAAACCCGGAAAGGAAGAAGGCCGGCCAGGCCCCGGCTAGCACACCGACAATTATCACAACCCCCAACAGGAACAACCCCAGCCAGCCGACCATATCACCCGTGATCCTAATCTCCTTATCCGCCAGTTGATTGAACCAGTGCAGCGAAATTATCGTCACCAGCAACGCAAGCATAGCCGCTGCCAGCGTCACCAGCATGGACTCGGAAAGAAATTGACCGATCAATTGACCACGCAGTGAGCCCAATACCTTACGCACGCCTACTTCCCGGGCACGACTGGCCGAACGCGCCGTCGAAAGATTCACAAAATTAATAGCAGCGATCAACAGCACAAACAACGCCACCAACGAAAAAATATAAACATAGCGGATATCGCCATTGGCGCCCAGCTCATCAGTGCGACTGGACCGCAGGTGAATATCCGTCAGCGGGATAAGACTCAGTTTCAGATAATAGCTCGTGGTGTCGAACTTACTATAGTCCTTGTCCCAGGTATTCATAAAGATCGCCAGCTTTTTTTGCAGCCCTGCGACATCGGCGCCCGGTCTCAGCAATATAAAGGTGCTCATCGGAAATATAGCATAGAAGCTGTTGTTCCTGTCGATGGTGGACGAGCGCATGGACAAAAAAAAGTCAAAATGAAACTGCGACTGCGCAGGAAGGTCGCGGATGACGCCGGTAATGGTATGGACCGTGGTGTCGTCTATTTTTGTCAGCGTCTTGCCGATGACATGCGTCGTATTAAAATATCTTTTGGCCGTGCTTTCGGTGATAACCATGGTACGGGGATCTCGCAAGGCAGTGGCCGGATCACCTTCGATCATCGGCAGGGTAAAAACATCGAATATTTCCGGGTCAGCGGAAACGACCCCGTCTTCCTGAAACTCTTCGCCACCTTTCTTAAAACGAACGCCTTCCTCATGGACGATCCGCACCGCTTTCTCCACTTCCGGATAATGGCTTACCAACGTACCCGCCACCGGTGGGGTCGACGAGGCAAATTGAGTGACCCGCCCGTTCACCTTCATGTCGGTGTTGACCCGGTAGATCAGGTCGGCATGGGTATTATACCGGTCATAACTTAGCTCATCCACGACATAAAGTACAATGAGCAGACAGGTAGAAAGTCCAAGGGTGAGGCCAAGGACATTCAAAAAGGTAAAGCCCTTATTTCGCAGCAGGTTGCGAAGGGCGGTTTTGAAGTAGGTGCTAAGCATACCCGTAATTTATGCCTTCCGGGGCCAGGCCCCAAAAAAAAGGCTGCCCAAATTGGACAGCCCTGTCATAGGACGGATAGTCAGAGTCACACATGAGAAAAAGTTATCATTTCCCCTCCCGCTCCGCGGCAAATTGCCCGTCGATCAGGGTATTGAGCTCGCGCAAATGCAGCCGCGTCATTTTATCCAGACCCGGCCCCGCCAGCGCCTTTTTAAACAACACCTGCTGCTGCCGCAGCGCATCCTTCAACAACCCCGGTATATCGGTCTGGTAAATATGATAGGTCATATACGGCAGGATAAAATCCACATCCGGCTTATCGAAGGCCTGGCGGATCAACCTCGCCACATAAGTCTTTTGCAAATTCCTCCGGTAGGCATCTACATTCCTACCTTCGTACAATTCAGTATAGATCCCCTTGTTCAGGTCGTCCAGGAACTCCGCCAGCGTATACACCTTCTGCTTCGCAGTTCCGCCCCGGCCGGTAAACGACTCATCCTGCCAAAGCAGCCTGCTCAACCGGTTACGCACGATCAGCCCATCGATGAGATCCCGCTGAATATTAGCCAGCTCTATCCCAAAGCTGATATTAGGCAATTTGTTCATCACCGAGTCATTGTTCAGCCACAGGGGCGTAACAAAGAACTGTTCGGTCAGAAAACGGACAGCTTCCTTATTGACTGTATAGGACGCCGTCTCATAGATAGGTCCGCCATCCGGAGCGATTCTTTCCGTATGATAGATGGCGCCGATATTTTTCACGACATGCCCCAGGTATAGTTCATATTGCCCGAATACGGACCTGGCATAGCGAAACAGGTTGTCATATCCTTCGCCGGGGACGGACATCCAATTGATCATTTCAGGATATATCCTTTTCAGGTTCTTAATCCCATACTCACCCGCCTTCATGGCATTATCGCCCAGGTCTTCCGACTGGCTCCGGGAATCGAATGGCTCCACTTCGCCGCCGAACCACAGCCGGTGGTTTTGCTTCAGGCTATCCGTCACGATAGTCACCAGCGCCTTGCGTTCTTCCTCGGTAGTTTTATATTCCGGGTGGAGCGTATACGCCCATTGGATGGCCCATTTATCATAGTCTCCAATGCGGGGAAACAGACCTGCCTCGCCGATATGATCCTCCGGCTGTGCGACGTAGTTGAAGCGGGCATAATCCATAATAGAAGGAGTATGTCCATGCGCTTCCACCCAGGCTTTGTCCCGCAGTTTTTCAACAGGCACGGTAGAACTGGACCCGAAGTTATGCAGGAGCCCCAGGGTATGCCCCACTTCGTGGGAGCTGACGAAACGAATAAGACTGCCCATCAGGTCATCGTCCAACTGGGGTTTCCGGGCGCGGGGGTCGACGGCTCCGCATTGCACCAGGTACCAGTCATGTAATATAGACATCACATTGTGATACCAGAAGATATGACTTTCTATGATCTCTCCGCTACGCGGGTCGGCCACGCTGGGCCCCATGGCATTGGCGATTGCCGATGGCCGGTAGATGATGGCCGAATGGCTGGCATCGTCGATGCTCCAGGTGCTATCCTCTTCCTTCGTCGGCGCTATTTTAGCGATAATAGCATTTTTAAAACCGGCTTTTTCAAAAGCCTTCTGCCAGTCGTTGACACCCTGCATCAGGTAGGGCACCCATTTTTTGGGAGTTACCGGGTCAATATAAAAGACGATTGGTTTAGCCGGCTCTACCAGTTCCCCCCTTTTGTATTTCTCCATGTCCTCGGGACGGGGTTCCAGCCGCCATTTTTTAATGTATACCGTTTGCTTGACACCTTGTGGATCCGCATCGAAATCCCTGTACTGCGTAGTGAAATAACCCACCCGTTTATCCTGCAGCCGGGGAGTCATCGGTTTTTCGGGCAGGAGGACCAGCGAGGAGTTCAGTTCAACCGTATAGTTGGGCGCGGCAGGGTTTAGCCCGGCATTAAAGGTCTTCACGGCATGAACCTCGATATTGGCCGGGAAAGTATGGATATAGTCGATATAGCTGCGGTCATTGATCTGACCAGCCATGCCCGCCCTGTCCTTGAATTGCTTCCGTTCAAAGTAAAGGATGTCATTGTCGCTGTTGAGGAATTCAGTGGCGTCCACAACCACCCCAGCAGAATCCGGGCTAAAGGCAGCGACCGGCCAGGCCATGGCGATAGCCTGTACATTGTTCTTCTGCACGGCCGCAAACAGCGAACGGGTGCTGTCATCGGCATACTCCGAGAAGGAGATTCGACGCAGGAACAGTTTGTGCGAAGGCCCCGTTTCAAAACGATAGACCGACTCGCCTATCTGGTCGCCCGCATAACCGGTGCCGCCATTGCGCATGTCTGCAGACGCCTTGGCGATGCGGTTGACAAAAAGGATGTCACGGCCCAGCAAGGAGTTGGGTATCTCAAAATAGTACTTGTCGTCTTTCTGATGGACCGTAAAGAACCCTTTATAGGTCTTCATACCGGCAGTGATCACGTCTTTGTACGGACGGATCGCCGGCGGCGCCTTTTTGGAACTATCCGAACGTTTTTGAGTGGTGTCGGCCGGCCGGGCTTCCTGGTTGTCAGGCCGCGGCGCCCTCTTTTGTGCATGGCCATATCCAGCCAATAACAGGGCAATAGCAAGCGAGCACGGATATATCCATGGTCTTTTTGTTAACATACTGATAGATTGATAAAAAGGATTGAGTGAAAAATGGATTGAGTGAAAAAATAATTACTAGCGCTAATCAATAACCGATGTTTTGAGTGAGAAATGGATTGGCCTGTATCTCCGGCTTGGGAACAGGATATAATGCCGCATAGGGTTGCCAGAGGCCGGGTTTTTCCGTATTCATCACACTAGCGATCGCACCCGTCCTTTTCAGATCATACCAGCGGTGTCCCCATTCGCAGAAAAGTTCGGTCTGCCGCTCGTGTAGCACCGCCGCCAGTATATCCGTTTGCGAGAACGCGCTGGTGCCGCTGAGGCCGGCCCGGGTACGCACCTGGTTCAGGCTGCTTGCGGCGTCGGTCAGTTTGTTCAGCTGTGCCTGTGCTTCCGCGAGAATCAGGTATTGTTCGCCCAGGCGGAAGACCATATAGTCTTCCACAGGGTTTTGGGGCTTCCGATTTTTATATTTATATGGGAAAATATAGGTGACGTTGGTATTCGTAGTATAGTTCCGGATGACGGCGGAATTGATCCAATCCTTTCTCCGAAGGTCGCCCGGTTCAAAGGCATTCAACAGGAAATTGGTGACGATATAACCCGGAGCAGAATACAAAGGAACGAAACCGGCGGCTTCCGCGGTCTGGTTATAAGTACTGCTGGCGGGTAGTTGCCAGATAGCTTCCCCGCTCCCGTCCACGAATACATTGTTGGGATTCTGTTCCAGGTGATAAATTCCGGATGCGATCACCTGGCCGGCCATGAGGGCAGCACTGTCCCATTGCTGCCGGTAGAGATATACTCTCGCAGACAGCGCTACGGCGGTATACAGATTGGGACGCAGGCGCCCGGCGGAAGGATAAGCAGGAGTGAGCACGTCTCTTGCGTAGGCCAGGTCCGACAGGATGAGTGAATAGACGGAGTCGACCGAAGCGCGGGGAAGGGTCCCATTGATGTTGTAATCGGTACCGGTCACCAGGGGTACGCCTCCGAATAAATTCACCAGGTTGAAATAATAAAGGGCACGGGTCAGGCTGATCTCGCCCAGCAATTGCCGTTTCAGGGAGTCGCTGATCACAGTAGTACTCCGGATGCCGGCGAGGCAGGCGTTCATCTGGTAGATATTCTTATAGGCGTCCGCCCACAGGCTGTTCGCACCGCTGTTGTCCGGCGTTAAGGCAAACTGGTAAAACAGGCTGGAAGTCGGATCATTGGCCTGGGTGGAAATGAGCTCATCAGCTGACATGCCGGTATTTTGCGTGATAGCGCCGCTGGCGAACCTTGCAGAACCGGAAGATGTTTGAAAGTTGGCGTAGATGCCCACTGTCGCAGCGATGATATCCCCGCTGTCGCTAAATACCTGCGTCTGCGGTATCTGGTTGGGCGGATTGGACGGGATCTCGATCAGTTTCTTACAGGAAGTAGCCAGCAGGCAGGCTATGACCAGCGTAGCGAAGGTTGCTTTATGTATATGAACGAATTCTTTCATGATATAATTTTTTAAAAGTCAAGGGATACGCCACCGGCAATAATGCGTTGGACGGGGATGGTATAAAGGGCGCCCGGCATCTCCGGATCGCCGAACTTATAATTGGTAAAGGTGAGCAGGTTCTGTGCGTTCACGTAAATAGTAGCTCCCTTCATACCCGCTTTTTTAAGATACCCGGCAGGTATCGAATAAGACAGGGACAGGTTCTTCAGCCGGATATAGCTGTCATCGCTGTACACCGCATCGGAGGAAGAGAAGTAGCTTCCGGTCCGTTGAGCCAGTGTTCCATTTTTGTTCGCATAGAAAGAGCCGGTAGTCAATCGCTGCAGGGCAACCTTGTCCCCAGGCTTTTCCCAGAACTTGCCGGTCAACTCAGTCGGCAGATTGCTCATACCGCCCGGCAAAAAGCCACCGTACACGCCTGCCAGGTAATTTTTCGCAAACTTTTTGGAGAACTGGAAGAACAGGGACAGGCTCCATCCCTTATAGGTGAAGGTATTGCCCAGCCCCCCGAAAAACTTGGGATCCGAGTCCCCAATAACGACTACATCGCCGCCCTGTACAGCCGTCTGATAATTCGGCTTATAGGTCCGAACCCCTTTTCCTGTATAAAACTGGAAGACGCCCGTGGTATCATTGATGCCCGCATATCGGAGGGCTGATGTGATGTTGGTCGACTTTCCAACCTGGTAATACGAAGCATACGCAGAGGTGGCAAGACCGGGGAAGGAGATCAGCTTATTGCGGTTGCCGGAAATATTGAAGCTCGTCGTCCACCGGAAATCCTTCGTCTTGATATTCACCGTACTGATCGAGAGTTCCAGGCCTGCGTCCTGCACATTGGCATTGAAATTCTCCACCACGCTGGTGAAGCCGGCCTGGGAGGGAAGAATATAGCTTGTCAGCTGGTTACCGGTCCGGTTGCGGTACCAGGTAATATTCATCAGCACGCGGTCATGTGCAAATCCCAGGTCCAGGGCCAGGTTAATAGCGTGTTTGGAGGCCCAGCTGTAATTGGGATTATACAGGTTCCGGGGCTGGAGCGCACGGGTACCCTGGAACACGGGATAAGTATACTGGTTGGCGGGTTGCCAGAATGGCTGATACATATACGGCGCCACACCCTCGCTGCCATTCGTGCCATAGTTGCCGGAGATCTTGCCGTAGCTGAGAAAAGGCAGTCCTGTCTTAAAGGCCTTCAGCTCCGAAAATATCCAGCCCAGGCCCACCGATCCGAAATTGCCGAACTGGCGACCGGGACCGAAATTGCTGGAACCGTCCCTGCGGCCTGTCAGATTGATGATAAATTCTTTGTCGTAAATATAACCAAGACGGCCAAAGACACCGGTGTATTTATTGAGATAGGCGCCGTCATTTATAAAGAAACTCGTTCCCGCAGAAGGAGAATTCAGCAGGGCGTCGTCCGAAAATCCGGAAGCATCGATCTCATTGAAGGAGGTCGTTCTCTTTTTGTAGGTCCCCCCTACCAGGGCAGTCAATACGCCCCGGCCGATCGTCCGCCGGTAGTCTACCTGCGGTTCGACATTGATGGTCTGCCCATCACTTCTGACAAATTTGGCGGAAGCCACGGGGGGAGGAGCGAACGGACCTGCCGGGCCCTGGGCGGACAGCGGATCCGCGCTGTATTCCTTGGTCGTTAGATAGCTATATCCCATGCCGACCCTGAATGTCAGGCCTGTCAGCACCTGGTAGGTGATATTCAGAGAGTTATTTAACGCATAGGTCTGAAGGCTGAAAGGCTGCCTCAAATACGCCATCATCTGGTTGGAGCCGAGACTGACCCCATTATAGGTCCAGACCAGCTTGCCGGAAGGGTCTACCATATCGGGGAAGTTGGGCGGCAGCACCAAGGCCTGGCCAAGGGCAGGAGCAGACGAAGAATTATTATTGTCATAGGAGAAGTCGCTGCCAAAGTCGATGTTCAGACGCCGGTCGAGCGAACTATGATGAAATCCGCTGTGCAGGCTCAGACGCTGGTCCGAGAAATCCCCGGGAAAGTTATACACCGATTTGGTATAACCCGCGGAAGTAATAAAGGTAGTATACTGGGAACCACCCGACAAGCTGACATGGGCGTCCGTATTATTAGAGGTGCCGCTAAAGAATTTCCTGGACCAGTTGGTGTATTTGGTCGTATCATACGCCAGCAGGTCGGGGAAAAGCGAGTAGGTATATTGGTCCGTGGGGTCCAGCTTCGGAAGAGAATCATTTCTTATTGCCTGGTGTCTCATAGCCAGGTATTGCTGGGTGTTAAGCATCGGCAGATCGCGGCCGATCTTGTTGGGGCCCGTATTCACCCGGATGTTCAGGCTGGTAGCGCCGGGTCTGCCCTTTTTGGTAGTGATGACGATCACGCCATTGGCCCCTTGCGAACCATAGATAGAAGTGGCGTCCGCATCCTTCAGCACACTGATGCTTTCTATGTCCGAGGGGTTCAGGACATTCAGGGGGCTCAGTCCCGTGTTCTCCGCAGCGTAGGTATTGTTACCGGCAAAAGAGCTTAGCGTATAGCTCAGATTCTGGTTCTGCAGTGCTAACGGGACCCCGTCTACGATGTACAGGGGCTCGTCGGTAGGATGAGTGCCAAGAAGGTTTGCGATATTATTTTGTCCCCTGATCTGTGTGTGCACCGAAGATCCGGGCATGCCATTGGACAGATTAACAGTAAGTCCCGGCACCCGTCCCTGCAGTGCCAGCAGCACGTTGGTGACGGGTTGTTTTTCTATCTCTTCCGAAGTCACGGTAGAGACGGAGCCCACGCTAAAGCGTCTCGTGTTGGTGCCATAGGCGATAACCTGCACGTCATCCAGGGGACTGTTGGACCTGGACATCATGATATAGAATCTATTCGTAAGATCCTTTACCTTATATTCTTTGGTGGCATAGCTGGTAAAGGAGATCACCAGGGTCACATTATCTGTAACGCCTTTGATCTCAAAGTCGCCCCGGGCATCCGTCGTGGTCCCTCTTTTGGTGCCCTTTATCATGACGGAGGCGCCCGATAAAGGAGTGCCGAGACTATCCATTACCCGGCCGTGAATGCCGGAGGGAGGAGCCATGCCTTCTATTGGCTGGGCTACCGGCGGCGGAGGCGGGGG
>WNFM01246483.1_pt1 | contig 129408 bp, 107 predicted proteins | sample 5400271 | NCBI WGS metagenome assembly WNFM01 (sample SAMN13153352, study PRJNA577476) | soil metagenome | isolation source: 60 cm saprolite on Douglas fir-dominated hillslope | place: USA:California | collected 2013-09-17
GACGCTGGTCAAGAACTGGAGGGGGGCGGTGCCTGCCAATTATTACCAGGACTTTATCGTCAATATTTTTAAGTTCGTTACCACGCTCAGCAATGGAAGGACTTATGGCTTGCTTCAAAATCTTTCCACATCCAATTTCGAAGTGGTGGAATTGTCGCTTTCAGGACCGGTTCGGTTTACCGGTATTTCTACCAGTGACGCCATACAGATATTGCCTGACGGCTCGCTTGCCAAATATGCCATTGCCGGTCTGGCCAGGCCGGCCTACTGGCAAAGATTCCCGCTGAAAGGGTTTGATGGCTCGGGCAACCCACAATGGAGCATGGGCGCCGGGGATACGCTGGCCGTCACGCCCGTTGTTACGGGAGAGGACCCGGTGGACTGGGGTACTCATCCGATGGCAGGAAGCGTAACCTCCTCCGATATTGTCGTTTCGTTTGATAAAGACGTTATTCAGAATGGCCATGGCTCCGGCTACCATCTCGGCGGCATCAGGGCGGGTGACCATAAATGGCTCTGGCGCACCGCCAAGAGCACAACGACCAGCTACCAGGGGCCCTTCCCGGCAGACGGCAGCTTTGATGTGGGCAACAGCGTGCAGTACCCGGGCGGAGTGGCATTGGCCGCGGGTCGGAATATTTTCTGGGGATATCATGGTGAATTCTGGAAAGCCAGCCAGGTCAACAAATGGAACCAGGTATATGACGACGGGCTATTTATCGGCCAGTTTGGGGTGACGGGCCCGGAAGTCGCCGGTCAGATCGCCGCACCCATGATGGCCGGCAATGTGTTTTCCGCCAATGTTGTAAAGGATGCCAATGGCGATCTTTACCTCTATCACAATGATGAGAGCCATCATTCGGCTCTTCACCGCTGGAAGATAACCGGCCTCAATAGCATACAGGAGCAGACGGTGCCTGTCACCATTCAACCTTATCAAAGCGGCCTGCTTGGGCAATATTTTGACGACAACCAGTTAAATAATTTTGATATTCGCAAAATAAGGGTCGATTCAACGGTAAACAACAACGCGGTTCCAGCTGAAATTCAGAATAAAACTGCGTATTCCGTCCGTTGGACAGGTTATGTATTGCCAACCCATTCAGAAACTTATACTTTCTATGTCAATACCGATAAAGGCGCCAGGCTATGGGTAGATAATCAATTGATCGTTGATAACTGGACCAATGGAAGCCAGTTGGAAAGCCAGGGAACCATCAGTCTTAACAGCGGTACAAAATACGCCATCCGGCTGGATGGGAACGGAAGCAATACATCGCTTTCCTGGTCGTCCGCCAGTCAGCCCAAGCAAGTCCTCCCGGCAGCCAGCCTTATACCTGCCAATCCGCCCGATACCAGCAATGGGATCGACCTGATGGAAGGCCTGCCCTTTGACCAGGTACTGCAGAACAATCTTTATGGGTGGAGCAGGAACCCTGCCAGCGAGGACTATACCGGGCCAGCCTATCTGCGATGGTGGAGTGTGAAATCGGGCCTTAAAGCGTACGATTATACCAAACCGGCCGATGTGTCTGCTAACTACGCACAAATTTCCAGCACCTATACCATTAACCGGGACCTGGGAAATAACCATGTAACAAATTCGTGGAAAATTGCGGGCGATATCAGCTATGAAGGCAATAATGCCAATTCTTCCGACGGGCAGGGAGGGGTTTATTTTGAAGTGTTGGATGCGGCTGGTAAGATCATCGCCCGTTTCTATCCCACCTTATTCTGGAGCAATAACCTTCCGTATATGAGTGTGACTGCCAATAAAGCAGTACTCGCTTCCGACAAGTCAGGAACCATACAACCGGTGCTTACTACGGTAGAGCCCATCAGCATAACGGCCGCCGGTGGTAAAGTGACATTTAATTATGCCGGTTATGCACCGGTAGTCACCACCATTTTTGATCCTTCCAGCGATTGGCAGACACCTAAAACCATGCGGCTGTATTTCTGGACAAGCGGCAGCAATTATAGCCGCGCAATGGATCTTCTAAACATGCGTTTTAGCGCCGACAAATTGGTGACGGTGTTACCCCTGCAATTTACTTCCATAAGTGCTCAAACAACAGGAAAGGATGTCAACGTATCCTGGACATCGGTCAACGAAGTGAATACGGCCTCCTTCCAGGTGGAAAGAAGTTCAGACGGTACTTCCTGGCAAACCGCCGGCACGGTGCCGGCGGTGAATCAGCCAGGAAACCAACATTACAGCTATACGGATAAGAATACGCCAGGCGGGGTCCTTTACTACCGGGTAAAGGAAACCGATAGGGATGGGCAGACCCAGTACAGCCAGATAACCGTTGTGGGGCGGGTTGACAGCAAATTCTCCTTCTACCCCAACCCGGTAATAAACACCCTGCTGGCAAATTACCCTCCGGTTAGTGAAGCGGGCACGCTGGAAATCATTTCCGCCGATGGCCGTATAGTAAAAACAGTGCAGCTGATAAAAGGCAGTAGCAGCACTCTGTTGAATGCACAATTTTTAAGAGCGGGTTTGTACTTCCTCCGTTTTAATAATGGGGGAAATGCAATTACTGTAAGCTTTATAAAGCTAGATAATTGACAATAACTACGCCCGAATTTAATTGCTTTGTGGCTTTAAACTTCAATGGTTGGCGAGTCTCAAGATTGATTTTATCAAAAAGACGCACCTTGCCTTTGCCGGCAATGGTCGGCTGGAGCGAAAAATAGTATTCATCTACCAGACCTGATTTAGTCAGCCCGGCGACCAGCCCCGGACTACCGATTGTGAGCCAGTTTTTATCGCTGCTTTGTTTGAAATTATTTATTTCAACCGGATCGATTTTTTTGACAATGCTTGAATTATTCCATTTCGTATTCTCCAGCGATGTCGAAAACACGATTTTATCGATGTCGTTAAGTGCTTGAGCCATTTCAACTTGTGGTACAGTGCTTTTTGGATTATCCAAAACCTTTGGCCAGACTTCCTGGAAGAATTCGAAGGTTTTACGGCCATATGCAACGGTTTGCGTGCTGGCAAGCAAACCTTGAACAAACTCGTGGAATTCCTGATCCGCTGTTACTAATTCACTGTCACAAAAGCCGTCTGTCGTGGTATTGATCAACACGATTAGTTTTCCCATTTTGATTATTTTGATTAAATAAATTCCTTGCCGTCCATTGTAAACCGGAATTTTTGCGGGTCGTAACCTATTTGTGATTCCTCATTCTATTTTTTGGCTAAATTATCCGTTACCCAACACTTGGAAGGGGGGTAAATTTGACAACTTAAGGGGCTGTTTGTGCACGGTAATCTTTTTACCTTTGTTTTATGAAACACAACGTACGGACAAAACATGTCTGTTTTTTATTGGCTGATGGTATTCTTAAACCCAGCTCGTTATTTGGGGCAATAGAAATCTTTGAAAAGGCAAATGAATTTTTTACGGATAGGGGAGAAGAGCCATTTTACGAAATTCAAATTGTGGGTGCGGATATCAGTCAGAACTTATTAAACACCTCTTTTTCGATCAACGCGATAAAAGACCTGAAAGCCGTACAAAAGACGGACTGCATTATTATCCCGGGGTTTGAAGGCAATGATGATTTTGCTATTCGTAAAAGCAGCAGAGCAATCTCCTGGCTCATAGAACAATACAAAGATGGAGCAGAGATAGCAAGCTTGTGTACGGGTTCTTTTTTACTTGCAGCAACGGGCCTTTTAAAAGGGATGGAATGTTCCACGCATTGGAAGGCTGAAGAAGTTTTCCGCAAGATGTTCCCGGATTTAAAGCTATGTACTGACAAAGTAATTACCGATAACAAAGGGCTTTATACCGCCGGTGGGGCTTTGTCTTGTCTGAACCTTGTTTTATATTTAGTAGAAAAGTACAATGGCCGGGAAACAGCCCTTTACTGTTCTAAAGTTTTGCAAATCGAGATTGAACGTAATTCACAATCACCCTTCATCATATTTAAGGGCCTCAAAGACCATAGAGATAAAGAAATAATAGCAGTGCAGGACTACATCGAAAACAACATCGAAGAAAAAATTACCGTAGACTTTCTTGCCGGCAGGCAGGCAATGAACAGGGTTAATTTCTCAAGCAGGAAAAATATTAATGAAGTGATGTATTCTGTGGGTTATGCAGATGTAAAGGCGTTCAGGAGCATTTTTAAAAAGATAGCCGGGATTACCCCTATGGAGTATAGATTAAAGTTTAGTACTATATAAGAATAATTATGTTTATCTTATTGGTCTAAACACCAAAGCATATGAAAAAGCTTGCTATCTTTTCATCCCTCATTATTCTTGTGGCCTGTAATAACTCCACGGAGAGCAAAATCGCTACTGCATTTGATCCCGCGGCTGTGAAGGCAGAGATCATCACCGCTAACCAACAATTTGAACAGGCATTTGTGAAAGGTGATTCCTCTGGTATTACTGCTTTGTATCATGTCGATGCAAAAGTCTTCCCCCCCAACATGGATGCCTGCAACAGAAAAGGAATTGGCAGTATGGCTGCGAGTGTTCCCAAAATGGGCATTAAAACTATGAAGCTAAATACGGATGAAGTCTCCGGAGGGCCGGATGAAGTAGTGGAAACGGGAAACTATGAGATGGGTGACGGCACAAAGGCGATCGATAAAGGAAATTATGTCGTGGTCTGGAAGAAAGACGGAGATAAATGGAGGATATTCCGGGACATCTGGAATAGCAGCAATAAGCCCCTGGCGGCAAAATAAATAAAGACAGATTTACCTTTGGCTATCCCCGACCGCCTGGCTAAAACTGCCTTTCATTTTTTATCTTAAATAATTTTTATGGCCGTCAAGACTAAGCCAATCAAAAAAGCCGCCCGCAAAAAAAAGGCGGTTATACCGGCGCCCATGCCTCAGCCTGCTGCGCCCACGCCTCTGCCTGCCAGGGGGCCTCAGGCCGGGGTGACGCCTTCTTTCCTGGTCTCCGGGACGGGGTCCCCGCTCTTTACACTCAGGCTCTATAGGGGTGAAGGGATGGTGCTCCTTGCTATGAACTGGGCAAACGCGCAAAAGCCGCCCGACAATTTCGTGGGTTTTGCCATTGAGTACATGGAACCCGGCGGGACTCAGTTCTATGCCTTGAAGAACCGGCTCTCTTTTCTCCAAAACGATGGGAATGTCAACCCGAATATCCTCTCTTCCAGGTTGTCTCCTATCCAGAAATTCAGGTGGGTGCATTTTCCCTATCACCCGGGCCTTCCCGGAAATTATACCTACCGGGTGACGCCTGTTTTTATGGATGCCACCGGCGTGCTGAGCTATGGGAGCTTTCAGGAGGCGGTCATCGAAATGGGGGCCGACACTTATCCTGGCCAGATGAATATTGCCTTTACCCGCGGTTTTATAGCATCGCAAGCGTTTGTCAAGGATTTTGGCACCAATGGCGGGGTCGGGACCATCATTCCCCAGAAGGCGGATGACGGGTTATCCTTCCAGTCGACGGACCCTAATGCGGCCAAGGCTCTTGATTGGATGGGCTTTGAAGCAAGACGGGTGATACTGGGTGCGCTGGACCAGGCAATTGCTGATCCTTCTGCCCGGGTGAGGGTGACGGCTTATGACTTCAACGAGCCGGAAATCGTAAATCAACTGATTAAATTGGGCAGCCGTTTGCAAGTGATCATAGATAATTCCGGTACCCATGGCAAGCCCAATTCACCCGAAACAAAGGCCGCGGCAAAACTCACTGCTTCTGCCGGCTCCGGCAATGTCCAAAGACAGCTTATGGGCGGCCTGCAGCACAACAAGACGATCGCCATCCAGGGGAACAAGGTCTCACTGGTCATCGGCGGGTCGACCAATTTCTCCTGGCGCGGTTTTTTTGTCCAGAACAACAATGTAGTAGCGCTTTATGGCCCCGGGCCCGTGCAGGTGTTCTTTGACCAGTTCAAGAGCCTCTGGGACAATCCAAACAAACCGGCAGGCTTTGCAGCTACAACTTCGGCGGGCTGGAACGACCTGGGACTGGCCGGCATTGATGCCAAGGTCTCTTTTTCACCCCATAATGCAAGTAATGCGCGGCTGGCCGGCATTGCATCGGATATAACCGGCACTTCCTCGAGCCTGCTCTATTCGCTGGCCTTTTTGTACCAGGAACCAGGGCCCATTTTAGATGCCATCAAAAATGTGACGGCCAATAATACCCTGTTTGTGTACGGACTCTCTGACAAAACGGTGGGTGGCCTTGATCTGCAAAGGCCCGATGGCAACCCGCCTGTTGCATTCCCCGCATCCCTTCTGAAGAATGTGCCCGAGCCGTTTAAGGCTGAGGCCACCGGCGGAAGCGGCGTCAGGATGCACCATAAATTTCTGGTGATCGATTTTGACAAGCCCTCGGCGAGAGTGTATACAGGCTCCCATAATTTTTCTTCTTCGGCCGACCTGAAGAATGGAGAAAACCTGTTTTTAATCCAGGATCAACGGGTAGCTGTAAGCTATATGATCGAAGCGGTGAGCATGTTTGATCACTACGAGTTCAGGAACGCAGTGGCTAAAGCGCCGGGTAAAAAACTCTATTTACAAAAGCCTCCCACTGCGCCGGGTGAAAAGCCCTGGTGGGACGAAGACTACAGCAACGCCGCAAAAGCCCGGGACAGAGTGATCTTTTCAGGTCATCAGTGACTGAGCAAATAATGATCAAGGTTACCCAGGCCAGCTGTGAAACCTTCCTGGAAGCCCATTTTAAGGATCATTTCCATATCGGCTGTTTGGGCAAAAGTGATTTCAACTTTCACTGTAGTGCCGCTGCCTGTCTGACTAAACTCCTTTTTCCAGTTCATCCTGGGAAAATCCAGGGTTTCATTGCCATTTTCATCGCAAAACATATCTACGCTGGTGATACTCCTGTACGGTTCAATTGTCTTATAATCTACCCTGCACCAGGTTCTGTCGCCTTCAGGGCCTACCATACAATATATCCATTGGCCGCCTTCCCGGAAATCCATGGTTTTTGTCTCGGCATTGTATGGTTTTGGGGCCCACCAATGGTCGAGTATTTCACTCTTCGTCCAGGCGTTCCACACCTGCTTTATTGGGGCATCAAATGCTCTTACTACAGTCAATTTTTTGTTTTGCAGGTCCTTTGAAAAGACTGCTTCATTTTTTGTCATGATTTATGTTTTTTATTTTTCAATAACCTGTCCAGCTGGCTAAAACGGTTTTCCCATTGCGAACGGAATTGTTCTACCCATATATCCACCTCTTGCATTTTCTGCGGATTAAAATGATAATATATCTCGCGACCCGTTTGCTCCTGGTTGACCAGCTGACATTCAGTAAGTATTTTAATGTGTTTGGATATGGCCTGCCTGCTGCTGTCAAAATGTTCGGCAATGGCATTAGGGGTCATGGCATTTAGCGCCAATAAACTTAAGATAGCCCTGCGGGTAGGGTCGGCAATGGCCTGGAATACATCTCGTCTCATAATAATTAGCAACTGATCAGTTGCAAATATAGGAGCAACCGATCGATTGCGCAAATTATTTTTAACCAGGAGCTGTTAAATAGAAGCCGGGGGGCCTTAGGCATGGGGTGGAGGTGGGGGCGCTCCTTTTGGAGGAGGGGGATGCGGGGGCAATTTCACCTTAGGCAAATGGACTTTTGGCAACTTTACTTTTGGGTGGCGGGGAGGTGGACCGGGGTGTCTGGGCGCACCCGGATGCGGCGGCGGCTTGGGAGGCGCCTGCGCCGGCAACGAGAGACAAAAGGCCAGTATCAAAGGAAAAGGCAATAGTGTCTTATAACTCATCTTATGAAATTAATAAATAATGAGAATACCTTCTATCCTATTTTAGCTTTTTATTTTGGCCAATTATTTTAAGATTCGCCCTGAAATTGAGTGACCAAACTGAATGATTTATGAGAACCCTAACCACGTTTCTCATCTTACAGATATTTGCCTCGACTGCTTTCGGCCAGGAAACGTCCGGCAAAATAAGCAGCAGAGTAAAAGACGCCGGCGGCAAACCAATGGATGCCGTTTCCGTTGCCCTGCTAAAAAGCGCTGACTCAACCAGGACAAAAGTGGCCATCACCGACAGATCGGGCCAATTCAAGTTTGAAAATATAGCCATCGGTAAGTATATCCTCTCTGTCACCCATATAGGCTACACCAGCTGGTACAGCCTGCCTTTCGAAATAACTGCCTCAAAGCCCTTTGTAACGCTAAATACTATTTTGCTGCAGCCGGCCGAAACCTCCCTTGGGCAGGTAACCGTAGTCGGCAAACGACCGCTGATCGAAAATAAGATGGACAAAACGGTCGTGAATGTCGATGCTTCGACGACCAATGGTGGCCTTACCGCACTGGAAGTATTGGAGAAATCTCCCGGCGTCATGGTCGATAATGACGGGAACGTCAGCCTCAAAGGCAAGAAGGGCGTGATCATTATGATCGACGGCAAGCCTACTTATCTCAGTGCCCAGGACCTGACCAATTACCTGAAGAATATGCCGGCCAACCAGCTTGACCAGATCGAGATCATGAGCCAGCCCCCTGCGAAATATGACGCTTCGGGAAATTCAGGGGTAATTAATCTCGTTACTAAAAAGAGTAAGAATAATGGTTTTAACGGATCGGTAACCGCCACAGCCATCATTGCAAGATATTTTAAAAGCCCGAATAGCCTGAATTTCAACTGGCGCCAGGGGAAAATGAATATCTATGGTACTTACGGCTATTCCTGGTGGGAAGGGTTCGGCGACGACCATAGCAATAATAGCCTCAGGAAAAATGCCGGTTCAGCCTTTGACCGGTATACCCTCCAGCATACTTATGGCCGGTACTCGGACCGCGGTCATACCTTTCGCACCGGGATAGATTATTTTGCCGGTAAAAAGACTACCATCGGGCTGGCGGTAAATGGCACCGTCGATAACCAGTGGTATACATCCGGATCCACCACCGATTTTTATGACAGCCTCCACCATTATGTCCAGTATAATGTCGCGCAATCCCTGAACCGGACGCCTGAAACGCATCTTGGCTTCAACGGCAATTATACACACAAACTGGACGATAAGGGTAGTGAGCTATCCGTAGACGCCTTCCGACGCCCCCTATTTGCTCAACGGACTGCTGCCCTCACGGATCAATATATATAGCCTCAAAAGCGATTATAAGAAAGTATTGAAGAAGGATATCACCATCGAGGCGGGTTTCAAGTCCAGCTATGTTAAAACGGACAACAATGCCATTTATACGTTGTATGATAATACGACGAAAGCCTGGGAGCCTGACACTGCCATTAGCAATCACTTCATTTATAAAGAAAATATCAATGCCGTTTATGTCAACTGGCAGCAGCGTATCCGGAAATTCTCATTTCAGATCGGTCTGCGCGCGGAGCAGACCAATACCAACGGGGTCCAGACAGTTAAGGATGTCGGTTTTAAAAAGAATTATATCCAGCTTTTTCCCACCACCTATTTAACTTATAAGACCAACGACAATAACACGTTCGGGATATCTTACGGACGGCGGATCGAAAGGCCTTCTTACCAAAGCCTCAACCCATTCCGTTTCCAACTCGACCGGTACACCTATGATCAGGGTAATCCCGACCTGCAACCGCAGTTCAGCAATAATGTCGAGGTTAGCTATAATTACAAGGGAGAGCTGAACGTCTCCGCCAACTATACGATGACCACCGATATTATCAGTAATGCGGTAGTCAGCTTTAAAGCGCCAGGGGACTCAAATTATACGACTTACCAGACCTCCAGGAATATCGCATCCCAAAGGAATATCGGCCTTTCCGTCAACTATAGCAGGCAATTGATGAAGTCCTGGACGCTGAATGTCTTTTTCAATGTATACAACAACCATTACCGGGGAATGCTTGACAGCACCAACATCGATGTGAGTTATACTTCCTTCAATGCGAGCTTCAACAGCCAATACAGGTTCAAAAAGGGGTGGACGGGCGAGGTCAGTGGCTTTTATTATGCCCGGGATTACATCAGCGGAGTGATGCTGGCCGATGGACGTGGTATGTTCTCCCTGGGTGCTTCCAAACAGATATTGAATGGAAAAGGGGCGGTCAAATTAAACCTCCGGGACCCTTTTTACCTGATGAGCTTTACTTCCCACACCAACCTCAACAAAGGACTTACCAACTCACATTCCATATGGGATAACAGAAGAGTCATTTTCACCCTGATCTATCGCTTTGGCAAGACTACCGGCAATCAACCCGAAAAAAAGAGGACCGGGGCCAGCGAAGAGCAAAACAGGGTCGGCGGGAGCGGGCAACAGTAGGATTAATTTTTTCTTAAAGTTGAAAATGTCAGGACTGACTGCGGCGCCGGCCGCTGCTGTGTAAGCCGGGTCGCGCCCGCCGGGATCCAGGGAACTTTACCGAACTTCGAAAAATCAGGGTAAGACCCCAGTATGGTGAACTGTTCAAAAACAAAGGGAATCCCTTCGGCGCCTAACGGGGAGGCCTGGTTGGCCACGTGAAAATGCAGGTGCGGGCCGGTTGTCTGGCCGGTGAAGCCGATGGACGCAATCACTTCCCCCTTTTTAACACGCTGGCCGGCTTTAACCCGGATGCTTCCGGGCTGCAGGTGTTCATAGAATGCAATATGGTTGTCTCCAATTTCCAATGCGATGTAATTTCCGGTTGCATTTTCCGGCGGGCAGGCGGGATGACCGGAGAGGGTAGGGCTTTCTGTGAAATTATCCCGCGCGGCCAGCACCGTGCCATTGGCCACCGCTATTACGCTGGCGCCATACCCGTACCAGTTTTTTATTATGTCATTGTCCCCATCCGCGAATCTTCCCAGGCTATCCAGCTTAATAAAGTCAATAGCATAACGACCCGGTATACGTGCCTGTCCATCTACCGTATAAACCACCCGGCGATGGCCCCGTTGCCATGAAGGGTTGTATACTGCTGCCCAGGGACCGCCGTCAACAGGAGAGCCTACCACTACCGGAGCGTGTTTATCCAATTGTATGGGTGCGCCGGTCACGGGAAATGTTTTTTTGTTGCCCGTGTCGGCAACCTCCAGGTCAATGCTGTGGAATAAACGCGTCACCTTTTTCCCGGACAATGTAAGGTCGAGGTAGAGGATGGCTGTTTTGCCCGGAGGCAGTATATTTTGGAGATCGTTTTGGCTGAAAGCAAGGGGAGCGAGTCTTTCGGTTATTTCATCCTTATTCATTGTCCGGAGGACGGAAGAGTCTTTGGCGTCGAATATTTTCAGCCGGTTGATGCATAAGTAATCGGTGGAAAAATTGGTGAGATAGAGTTCATAGGTGACGGTATGTCTGCCGCTGATAGACAGAGCACCGGGTATGAAGGGAACTCTCATGTCGAGAGATGTATGATATTCCTGGCAGTGGGCCATGCCGGCGGACAGGGCGATGAATACGGCCAGGCCTGACAGCCTGTTGATTATTTTCACAATATAATATTAGAGAAAATTCCCCACCTGTGTAATTACTTCCCCGTGGAGCGAAATGGACTAAGGTTTCGAAGCTGATTCTCAATTGAATATATCAAAAAAGGGGCCGGCGGAAAGGTATGTAAATTGTAGGCTTATTTGTATGATAAGGGATGAAATCCATATTACTTTGGACGATGTCACTTTAGTGGCAAGGCTCCATATACCCAATCGGGTCAGAGGTTTGGTAATCATTGCAGAAGGAAAGGATTGCAAGATGCTAAAAGTGCAAAATGAATATTTGTCCCGGGCCCTGAGTAGAAAATGTATTGCTACCTTGTTTACTTTCCTGCTCGATCCCCCTGAAAATCAGGAATACGATATTCCATTTGACATCGAACTAATCAGGGAACATTTAGAGAAAGTGACAAGATGGGTTTTTGGACAGGACTGGTTGTATCATCTTCCCGTGGGTTATTTTGCGGTGAATACTGCGGCCGCTGCGGCACTGGAGGCATCCCTTTCGGCAGGGTATAAAATAAAGGCAATTGTAAGCCATTGCGGGCGCCCCGACCTGGCAGGTCCCAGGCTGAACCGGGTAAAATCAGCCACTTTATTGATTACAGCGTCGGAAAACATATATCTGAATGAATTAAATTGGCAGGCCTATAACTTGCTAACCTGTGAAAAGCAGCTTGTCACTATTGATGGGAATCCAAGCCGGTTCGAAGCGATAGATAAAGCGCGCCAGGTTGCTTATCTTTCTGCAAATTGGTTTGATCGTCATTTTCCGATGATGCCGTCCGGCCGTATGGCTGTTACCGCACACCCCAGGCATCAAATTCGGACGGTGTCAAGGCAGTAGACAAATATCAATTAATTGATCTGTAGAATATTGTGAAATTGGTATTGTCTTGGCCTCCAATCCATGAATTCCCTATTATGTTAAAGGACCATCAAAGCCGGTGAAACAGGTTCTATGGCCGCCCCCCGGCTGACATCCGCCTTTTCACAGGTCGAATCCTATATCCGTATCCTTCGATTTGAGCCGCCTGTTGTCCAATACGAAAACAGGATGTTCAATGAACCGAACCCCGGTTTCTCTATGCCGACTCCGGTTTTTTCACCCAGTTTTCCTTTCCATTGACAGCAGGCAGCGCAAGGGATGTTTTGAACGCATCGCGGAAAGTGGTTATCAGCTGGCAAGTTTTACTCATCCGAACTCAAACTACAGCTTCAGTACATAAACCGAAGGCTGATGCTGTGGGCAAGACGAAAATTCAAAAGGTTTAAGAGGAACAGGTGGCATGCAAAAACGTGGTTACGAACAATATCCACACGAGAGCCAGCCCTGTTTGAACACTGGATACAAGGTGTTACTCCTTAAATGTTTGGACAATGAAAAGCCGTATGACGGGAGACTGTCACGTATGGTTTTGTGAGAGCTATAGGCTGAAATGCTTATTTCTACTCGACTAACAGTTGTTGTTTTTTATACTTGCAAAACGGTTGAACGAACATGAGAGCGGATAGCTTAAATGATGGAATTATATTGCTCAAATGGGATTAACCCCTTCCTGTGGCAAGGTTGGCTGATAAGTATTTTAACCAGCCATCCCTCCGTTTCAGGTTTGCTCAATAGAAGGTTCTGATTGATCAGTAAATTGGTATCATTAATACAAATTATATTGCCATCCACCGGCATCTGTACTTGAACCCTGCGGCGGTCAAATTGAATGTTCGCCAAAACATCTCCTCTTTTTTTAAAGCCATAGACTCGTACAAGTTCAATTTTTTTAATTTGCCTGACACCTGTAAGTCTGAAGCTGGAGATGCCTACGAATGCTTCAATGTTATGAAAGTCGATCCATACATGGCTGGTAGTATAATATAAATCCCTCTTCAAGGTATCGGCAGACTTCATACTGTAAAGGTATTTTGTATACAAACACAAAATAGTAAACCTTATCATCGAAAAAAGTAACTTTTATCAATTTGTGACTGCCGTATAAAGGGAATATTTTATCTGACCAAATTGTATCCTCGCCATTTTAATATTGGCCCATTGCTGTGCGTCATAAGCCATGGGACTGAATTCTGCAAGGTCCTTCGATATCCTTTCTACAAAGCGGATCACAAGATGACCATTTACCTTATGTTGCGACAAACTTTTCATTGCTACATCAATACATTTTTTTACATCTTCCTGTGAAGTTGCAAATAGAATTGTATTGATGAGTTTACAACGATAGTCATTAATGGGTATTGACATAAATATAGTTTTGGCTTTTTATCTGCGTTCGGGGTCTTCCGGTTTTTCTGTTTTCCAGTTGGGATTATATTTCACAAAAAAGGAAAGCCACATAGACCGCGACAAACGCATCAAATATGGCTGAGATAGGATCAGGATAACCGTATTAGTTCCAAGCCACCAAAATAACCTGTTGTCTTGCAGGGAAAGCCCGATTATTACCCACCAGGCAATGAACGTTGCAACGGACAGTGCAACTGTTAACATGTAACTCACATAACTTGTTCCATAATAAAATCCTGGTTCTATTTCAAAAAACTGGTTACAAGCCGGGCATCGGGTATACATTTTCATCATTTGTTTCAAATGATAAATTTTCTTTGTTTGAAACATATCACCTGCCCTGCAACGGGAACATTTATGCTTGAATAAACTCAGGAAATAATTCGGTTTATTATCTTTTTTATCTGTAATCATAATTTATTGCAAAGCTATCCAAAGCTCCGATCCGTAACGTTGTATATTGTCACTCCAAAAAGTAACTTTTATCAACTATTAATTCGTTAAATTTGTAACTATATGAGTATCAATGGTGTTTTTCCGATTGACAAATGGAATTTTAAAAGCCATTCCATTCTGGCCGGATTGCCGTCCCGGGATGCTGAAAGAATTACAGCCCACATGAGTAATCAGCATTTTAGCAAGGGAGAAATTATTTTTCGGGAAGGTTCATTTCCCCCGGGCATTTTTTTTATCCGGAGAGGTAAGGTGAAAAAATACCAGGTTGATGCCGAAGGAAATGAGCAGATTATTTATGTAGCTAATACCGGTGAATTGATCGGTTATCATGCCTTGTTATCGGAAGAACGATATCCTGATTCTGCTTCTGCACTGGAAGATAGCTTAATTGCTTTTATTCCGAAAGAAGATTTTCTGGAAGTGCTGACTACATCGGAAATATTGTCTCAGCGGTTACTTAAACTTCTTAGCCATGAGTTTACGGTATTTGCCAACAACGTCACCCTTTTAGCGCGGCGAACTGTCAAAGAGAGGTTGGCTACACAATTGGTAGTAATGAGAGAAAAGTATAAAGAAAATTACCAGCCCGGCATGGAAGTGGAAATTAATTTATCACGGGATGATCTGGCCAGCATAGTAGGTACCGCCAGGGAAAATGTAGTTCGGATATTAAAAGGGTTCAAGGAAGACGGGATTATTGAAACCAGGGGCAGAAAGATCGTAGTGAGGGATATACATCAACTATTGAAGATTGCGAATCAATTATAATTTGCCGGGATCACGATTTAATGTGAAATTTAAGCATACTGTCAAGATCACTGTTCACCACATTATAAGATGGAGGTATTTTATCTTCCCAGCTGCATCGTGTTACTACTCGTGTCCCGGAAGGCATTTCTTCCAGCTGCTTAAATAAATAGCGATTATAATAATTGTATAGAGTATTTGAAAACGGTATCTTGTAATCGATTTTTGGAGTGCCTTTTATATTTTCATAAAATGAATTATAGAAATAGAAATGGTCATATTGTTTCAGATCTGTTTTTGTAAAGTTTCTATGGATAAAAGAAACATTTGATAAGCCGAGCACTTTCTTAGCAGCTTTTGCATGGTCAGCCAGATCCTCTCGCTGCTCGACGCCATAGAAAAATGCATTAGGCTTATGATAGGCCCCGCCTAAACAAAATTTTCCTACCCCACTTCCTATATCCAAAACCCGGACACCGTCCTCCGGCACCAGGAATTCAACAGCTTGCAGTATCACGTTCAGAGGTGTCCAATGTCTGCGGGCCAGCCGCTGTATGGTAGGTGGATAAAGAGAATTGAACTGTATATCGCTGCTGAACCAGATATCCATGTATCGAATTTTAAAGCGGTTAACAAAGGGCCACAAGAACTACCTGATTTAAGGTCCACCTGAGTTATCCACGAAGTTAGTAGAAGTTTCTATCGTCTGCGTTGAATCTTATTATAAGGCGGAAGAAATGTTCATTGAACTGCGAGACCCGCTCTGATGAGTTTTATTATTCGATAAGGCGTCTCTTCGTTCAGATCGGGGTAAATCCTCCCATTTCCATTCTTATCCATCAATTCCACATAGTACTGCAGGTCATAGGCCGGGTCGATGTCTGCGACGGGGATTGTCGCCGCAAATTCATCCGGATTACCATCCGGTGTCATCGGCAGGTTTTTATATTCCAGCTGCTGGTTGACGGCGCGGTAATACAGGCGTATCCACTTAATACCTGCGGGAGTAGTGGCGATCATCCGGATACTAACCGGTTGGCGGATAGGGATGCTGTCCATCGCCAGGAGCCGTATTTTAAATAAAGGATGTGCGGGGTAGGCGGGATAGGCCGGCGCTTTGGCGGTCATCAGATTGGGATCGGCATTTTGACGCTGTTGTTTCAGCCGGGACAGGTCTGCCTCCAGCTTGACCAATTCATCTTTCCAATGTCCGCACAGACCGGCAGTGCTTACTCCCATCTGCAGATTATCCGCATAATAATCCCCCGCCGATGTTACGATCTGTTGCCAGGCGTTGATTGCCAGGCCTTCGTGTTTGATGGCAGAGTCAAGGGCGGAAATATCGTGCGTGCGCTCATACAGCCGGTAGTAGACGGCGGCCGGGATTCGCCGGGAATGGTAGAGCGCCAGGTTGGCTAAGATACGGAGGTCTGTAAGGGTTGAGCTTAGTTCTTTGTTCGGCTGCTGACCGCTGGTTTTATCGGCGGGTGTGCTTTTTATCCGGGTAACCAGCCCGAGTACATCGGCAGCCGTCTTTTCAAACCATTGACTGTTGGCAGAGGGTCTTATCCTTGCCGTTTCCCCGCCCGTCATCAATAACACCGCTTCATCGTCAAAACTGGCGAACTGGCAAAGGTCACTGCTTTCGGTGCTGGCGTATGCGGCGAGGTCGCCGAGATTTTGCTTTTCTGCCCAGCCGCGGGTCATGGGGAAATGGCTGTAAGGGTAACAGGAGGCGATGATACGGGGTAAAATGCCGCTGGCCCGATGCAAGGCCTCTTCTGCGAGCCGGCCGGCTGTCCCGCCCAGGCGAGCCTCGAATTCTTTGTCCCAGACGGCCGCCGGCGTATTGGGGTTGTATCCTATTCGTCCAAACACCTGGAAGAAATGCCAATATCGCTCAAATTCATAGTCATAATACCGGTGCTGCGGCTGCAGCAGGTCGAATGGTTTTGCGTCATGTGGCTGGGCCTCCATTTTTGTGGCCAGCGGTTCATTCACTTCGTAACCATCGCCATCATAAAGGTGCGCGCTTCCGATGGAACGGCGGGCGTATTCCGGGTCGCCCCATAACAAAATGCGACTCGTGCCGCCGTTCCATAACCGCCAATCCATATCATATTGTTTAGGATAACGCAACAGGTCGCCGTAGCTGTGACGGATATAGCTTTTTTCAGGATTGATGCGGGTGGGGTGGTAGGGCAGGCCTAGTTGTTCCATCCATACTTTCGTGGCGATCCTGAACTTTATTCCCGAGCTGATGGCGCTTTGTATAACGGTCCGCGACAATTCCTTTGCCCGCATGTCTATCTGCAGACCGGGTTTATTCTGCCGGATCATTTTAAACACATCGGCCCAGAAGGATTCTTCCTCTTCCTGTTTCAAACCGGATTCGCCGTGCATCCTGAACTGGATGGCATCGACAGGGACCTGCCGGATGAAGGCAGCCAGCGCCGCCTTGGTATAGGCGGTCAGGTTATCGGCTGTAAGACCCCAGACCAGGCCCGGGGTGGGGCGGTCGGGTGCTTTTTCATTGCCGGGTATGCCACCTCCCTGTACGCCGCCGCGGTAAATATGATCCCATATGCCTGCGGTGAAGCGGATGCCCCGTGCATGCGCCATTTGTATCAGCTGGTTAATGGCTGATAGATTATGTTCCTGTTCCTGCTTACTCAGGCCTACCATCTGCACGTCCGGATAACCAGCAACATTAAAGAAATAAGGATAACAGGGCGCCAGGAACCCCCCATTCTCGTAGCCGAAAATAACTACCAATGAATTAAATCGATTCCCGGCCATCATATCCAGGTAACGGGTCCAGTATTTTTCATCATAGAACCGGCTTTCCCAATAAGCCCGGTTCATGGTATAGATGGACAGTGCCCGGTCGCGCATGTCGGGTTTTTCCGTTATGTCCCTGATCGAACCCGGCTTCTCTCCCCTGCCTACCTGCCGGGCGATATCCAGCAGCGCATACATCAGACCGGTATCATCGTAGCCGCTGATCACGAGGGCCGGTTTTTGCCGCCAGGAGCTATGCCATATGGTGAGCGCTTCCGGTACCCGTGTTATGGAGTGGCCACCCGCCTTCAGCAAGGTTGCCGCGGCGCCATTGCCATCAGCAAGACCGGCTACGAGCAGGTAGTTTCCCCTGGCTTTATCAGGGGAGGAGACTTTTTCGAATGAAATATGTTTGGATGCCAGGACGGACGAGAGTTTATCCAGGCCATGCCGGACTGGGACTCCTATTATGGTATCGGTGCAGATGCTGATCTCCGGGACGCTTGTTTCAGCTGGTTTCCCGACAGCTGTCAGATGAAGATTTAATAGTAATATCAGGACAAGCAGCGGAAAGGTAAGTCGTAATTTTATCGGCATAAAATAATTGTGCTCCTAAATTTAGCCGATTCAACGCAAACTTTTTGTTTTTATATATTACCCCTTTGTCACATATACCTTGATACCTTCATTCGGGAAATTGGCCCAATCGGCTAAGAGCCGGCTGTTGACAGGTTCATAGATACCTTTTTTGTCGACATCATCGGAAAGCTCTTTGACAGGTATCAACACAAAATAACGGGGTTCCATATAATCCATCCGTTTGTCCTGTGTAAAAGCATTCACACGGACATACAGGAATCCCCTGTTTTTGAGATCTTCCAGGGTTTGCAGGGTAAGTTCGACAGTTGAGCCGAAATTTTCTTTTGTCTCATTTTTCATAGTATCTCCTCACATCTTTTTAATGAATTTTCAAAACTATCTGTTACATTAGCCTTGCCTATGGCAAAGAGGAGCCGGGTGTCTTTCAGCTCTTTCATCACCTGGGGACTGTGTACTTCCGACAAAATGAGCTTAGTCCCGCGGCGTTTAAACTCCTTATAAACCTCTCTGAGCGTTTTAATGCCGGTAGCATCGATAATGGGTACTTTCCGCATGCGTATGACAACTGCTTTGGGAGTTTTTTCAATAAACCGGATAGCATCTTTAAATTTATAAACGGCGCCAAAGAAAAGAGGGCCGGTTATCTCAAAGACCTCCACGTTTTTAGGCAGGGTATAATTAGCCGTTGCTTCTTTATCAATGCCGTCGCTCGTATCCTCGATCTGCTTTGTCAGGATACCGACGTCACTAATCTGGATCATCCTGCGCATGAACAGGAAAACAGCCAGGAGCATTCCGATCTCGATGGCTATAGTAAGGTCTGCCAGCACAGTAAGAAAAAAGGTGGTAAGCAGGACAGCGGCGTCACTGCGCGAGCCTTTGAGCACCGAAATAAAACTCTCCCATTCGCTCATATTATATGCCACGACTACCAATATCCCGGCCAGTGTAGCCATCGGGATCAAAACCGCCCATTTACCCACGCAAACCATGATCAGCAATAAGACCATCGCGTGTGTTATGCCGGCGATAGGGGTTCGCCCGCCGTTTTTCACGTTGGTGGCGGTGCGGGCAATGGCTCCTGTAGCAGGAATGCCGCCGAAAATGGAGGAAAAGACATTCGCCGTCCCCTGTGCTACCAATTCCATATTGGATCTATGGTTGCCGCCGATCATGCCATCGGCTACCACCGCAGACAAGAGGGATTCGATGCCCCCCAGCAAAGCAATGGCAAAAGCCGGCCGCAGCAGGTTCTTTATCGTGTCGAAGTCCAATCGCGGTATAGTTGGAGCCGGTAAGGAGGATGGGATGTTCCCGAATCGGCTGCCAATGGTTTCAACCGGCAGATGCAGGCCTATTGCTGCTATCGTGGTCACCAGGATGGCGATCAGCGAACCGGGTATCTTATGTGTCACTTTCGGCCAGAGGACGATAACTATGATTGTAACAAGAGAAAGCAGAAGGGCATATCCGTTTGCAGAAGATATATGCGCTGCATAACTTTTCCATTTGTCTATGAAGTCCGCTGGTACCGCTCCCATTTTCAGGCCGATAAAATCCTTTATCTGCGATGAAAAAATTATAAGAGCTATACCGCTGGTAAAACCTACAATAAGAGGATGGGGAACGAATTTGATAACCGACCCCAACCGGGCAAAACCAAGAATGACCAGGAGGAGGCCGGCCATGAAAGTAGCGATAGTAAGTCCATCTACGCCATATTGCTGTACGATGCCGTAGACAATGACTATAAATGCGCCGGTAGGTCCGCCGATCTGGACCCGGCTTCCGCCCAGGGCAGAAATGATGAATCCTGCGATAATTGCGGTAAACAGCCCTTTCTCAGGCGAGACCCCTGACGCTATGGCAAAGGCTATAGCCAGGGGCAGGGCCACGATGCCTACGATCACGCCAGCCATCAGGTCTTTTCCGAATTGTGCCCGGTTATAATTGCCCAGTGTTTCCAGCAGCTTAGGCTTGAACATGTTATGAGAGCTCATGACTTTATCCAGAATTTTAAGAGATGTTCCACCTGGGCCTCCACCAACTGATAGGCCGGTGGGATCTCTTCTTCCAGGCTATGATAGGTAACCAGCCGTGTTCCTGCGGGCCTTTTATCCAATTTTTTATACAGGTACCGATTGTAATAATTATATAATTCGGGAGAATAGGCTATGGCGTCATCAATCTTGTCTGTGTCGACGAGGTTCTCATAAAACGAGTTGTAAAAATAAAAATGGTCATACTGGTCAAAATCAAGCCGGGTGAAATTCCCGTGTATAAACGCTGCATTTTTCAGTCCGAGTATGGCCCGGGCGGTGTTTGCATGTGCCACTAGCTCCTTCCGTTGCTCAACACCGGTAAAGAAGGCCGAGGGCATTCTCCAGGCTGCCGCCAGACAGAATTTTCCTGCTCCGCTGCCGATATCCAATACCCTGGCATTATCTGCCGGAGCAAGATATTGTGCTACACGCCAGGTTATATGCAAAGGTGTCCAATGCCTGGCAGCGAGCGATCGAATGGGATTAGGGTACAAATAATGAAATCGCTCGTCAGTATCGAACCAGTGATTCGGATTCAGGGGAGAAATGGCTGTTGACAGCATAATTGCAAATTGCGATTGGCTTATCAGGTGAAAAGAATCGGCTAAGTTACATTCTTTATAGGGCCATCGCTGTAATCCTCATTACTCCAAAAAGTGATCTATATCACTTTAAAAAAGTAATTTTAAGGTAGTTATGAGCATAAGAGGTATTTTCCCAATCGACAAATGGGATTTTAAAAGCCAGTCTATCCTGGCCGATCTGCCTGAAGAGGATATGGCAGTGTTGACTGCGCACCAGACTACTCATGTGTACAATAAAGGTGAGGTCATTTTCCGGGAAGGAGCGTATCCTTCCGGGATATTCTTTATCATATCGGGGATGACTAAAAAATTCAAAGCAGACAAGGAGGGAAAAGAGCAAATAATTTATGTAGCCAATCCGGGTGAGTTGATTGGATATCATGCTATCCTGGAAGAAGACCGCTATCCTGATTCTGCCGCCGCGCTGGAAGAGAGCAAGGTAGGTTTTATTCCCAGAGAGGACTTTTTAAAAACCCTGCAGCAGTCTCCCGTTCTGAACAGGCGGTTGCTGAAAACACTGAGTCATGAATTTGCCGTGCTTGTCAACAGTATAACACTGTTTGCCCATCGGCCGCTTCGGGAGCGGTTAGCCATTCAACTGGTAGTGTTAAGAGAAAAATACAAGGTGGATTACCAGCCCGGGATGCCGGTTGAAATAAATATGTCAAGGGACGACCTGGCGAGCCTGGTTGGGGCAGCCCGGGAAAATGTGTTACGGGCTTTGGCGGAATTGAAAGAAGAAGGCATTATTGCAACGAAAGGGAGGAAGATCATAGTGATAGAGTTACATAAGTTGTTGAAAGTGGCGAATTATTAAGTCACTTGCCTACCCGCACATACCGTTCGATGATCTCCCGGTCGATTCCTTCCTTTTCCACTTTTTCCATTCCCCGCTGGATCAGCGTGTCATTGCTGATGCTGACGGTGAAGTTAAACGTTTTTCCTTCCCAGTTGCGGTCCCCATAATAATCCAGGTGTTCTGTGTAGTTGTTGCCGGTAAGCGTGTAACCGCCGCCGCCTGCGTCGAAATGATTGGAGGAATCTTTTGGACTGTTCAGGTCATGTTTTAAAAAGGCAAAATGGGTGTCATTGATGATCTTTATCATGCTGCTTTCCTTTGTGTAGTCGGTGACGACGCTGACGCCCCGGGTAATGGTAGTGCCCGATACGAGACGCCAGGTGCCATTGAGACGAAGGATGGAGGAAGGCTGAGAGCTGCAGGATACCAGCAGGCTCAACAGACTGAACAGGGGTAAAATTTTATATTTCATTGGATAAATATATAAAAGGGATTACGGCAGCGCAAATGTATTTGTCCCCGCCTTTAGCGGATACTCCCGCCCGGACCACAACAGCCGGCCTTTGGTACCGGCTGGTAATTCGAGCTTAATATTCCATTGGCCTTTTTCCAATTGATAAGATGCAGAGAGCATTCCGTTAGGATGAGGCATTTGCCCGCTAATATGCTGCAGCGCCCCCAGGTGAGGCTCTACCTTGATCCGGGTAAAACCTGGCGAATCGCTGTCAATACCCAGCACGGTCCTGAAAAACTCGATATTCGGGCTGGCCCCCCAGGCATGACAGTCCGACCTGGAAGATTTGACGTCCGACATCTCTGCCCAGGTCGTCAGCCCCAGACGAATGTTCTCCCGCCATTTGTCCAGCCATTGGAGATAATCATTCCCGTATCCAGCCTTGGTCAAGGCCTGGTGGAGGTAATATTTGAAGTAGATGGAAGCGGGCGCCAGGCTGGTATCGGCAAGCAATAGCCGGGCCAGATCTTTTGCTTCCGATTGGCTGGTCACTCCGGTAAGGATGGCCAGCGTACCCGCATGTTGCGAGTACAAGTCCTTTTCCGGCCGGTCGGCAAAAAGCCGCCGGTTTTTGTCCCAGTATTTAGTTCGGATCGTCTTTTTCAATTGGGTGGCATACTGCCGGTACAGTACAGCATATTCCCGCATGCCATTCCTGTCTTCTATGTCTGCAGCCAGCTGGTAAGCCCACAACAATTGCAGGTCCAATACGGAGGAACTGCCATCGGCGCCCACGGGAGCCATACCCGTTTCCCAGCCCGGGCTATTCACCCAATCCGTGAAGGTCCAATAGGGAAGGCCCCGCAGTGAGCCATCCGGCTGCTGGCAACGATGGAAGAAGCTCAGCACCTGTCTTGTCCCCGGTAATTTGTCTATTACAAAAGCGGTATCCCGTCCATACATCCAATAGTCGTGTAACATTCCAATCCACCAAAGTGAAAAGGGCGGAATGAGCTGCGGCATCTGCGTAGGATAACGGCTTAGCGTAACACCTTCCGGCTGGCGTGAATTGTCCAGCTGTTCGATCGCATTTTTTACCAGCCGGTCATCGCCGCTGTTATACAAAGACACCAGGGCCTGGATACGCGTATCTCCAATGTACTGCAGCTGCTCATAATAAGGGCAATCCATGTATGTCTCCATCGCACAGAGACGCGCCGTGTGCCACCCTATGGCGAACATACTGTCCAGCTCGGAAGAGCCTGCCTCGAAGCTAGCCTTATTCCGGAATGGGTATCCGGTAAATGTTCCATAGATGTCAGCCAGCACCAGTGGCTGGTCTTTGGTAGTGATCCTGATCTGGATATACCGCCAGGTTCGCCAGGATAGGGTTGTAAAAACCTGCCCGGCGCTGCCATCCGAAAGAATACTGTCTTGTCTGCCGATGATGATCTTGCCGGCTATGTCAGAGCGATTGCCTTTTAGAGGAACCCGGGTATATAAGGCTTCTGCATAAGTCAGGGAAAAGGCGGCGTGCTGTCCCCCGCTGAAAACCAGGGTAGGATAGGCATTGGTCAAAAAAGACTGGTCGAGCAGCAGCGTTGCCGTCGTGCCTGCCGGAACGGTAAGCGGCGCCGGCTGCTGAGGCCAACCGGCGGGAACAACAACCCCCTCTGCGCTGCGAACAGCTGCCAGTCGCTGTTTTGTCAATTCCATCGGCGGAAGCGTCGAAGGAACGAGAAGCCAGGCGGTGGAAGGTGCGAAGGAATTTGGAATATTCCGCGGTACGCCGGGTGCGATCACCTGGGCGTTCGTCCAGTCTTTTTCCAGATTATTAATGGTTGTCCAGCCCTTAACGTGTTTGCTGATGTCAACCCGTTCGCCCGGCCCCGCAACATAATAGCCGGGCACTTTTACCTTTATCGGCGAGTAAGCGCTGTCCATCGTACATTTCCAGTTCGTATCGGTATTCAGACGCTGTCCTTCCGGGGTAAGTCCCTGAAGAATAAAACCTGTCCGAAAAGAGAGCTGCGCCTCCTGTCTTTCCCCGCCTTCGTTCCAGACCTGGGCCGCGATGGTATTCATACCAGCCCGCATCCAGGGAGCCAGGTCCACCGTGGCAAATTTCCAGTGTGTGACATCCCCCCGGGCCGGGCCGAGGGATACCAAACTGTCGTTGACGAATAGCTTGTAGCGATTGTCGGCAGAAATGTACACGGGAAGAGAGGCCGGTACAGCAGAAAGTTCGATAGACCTCCTGAATAAGTAAACTCCATAACTATCGGCAGGTCTCCCTGGCATGGCGATCCAGGAGGCTTTCCATGGCTGCTGGGGCCGGGCCGGCCCGAAAAACAAGGAGGTTACAAACAAGATAAATATTCTGGCTTTAAGCACGTTAGGTGGTTTATCAGTAAAGATAAGGCTTGACCGGGTATCGATTTTCCCATTATCTTTACCGGCATGAAAAGTCAGTGCCTTCTTTTATTGCTGGGAACTTTGCTTGCCGGGGCCGCCACTGCCCAAACTGCTAATACCCAGAAAGCCGACACCCTGGTTGAGTTTCCCAGGATCGATTCCACCTTGAAAATAGGGAAAGCCGGCTACCGGGTGGACTGCAGGAATAAGAATATTACTCAAAACCAGCTGTCGATCAAGCCGGTAGGATTCGAAAGCGGCGCAAGAGACGTGAGCTTTACCTTGAAAGGGCGTGTGGCAGGCGCACAGATAGACGATCTCAACAGGGACGGGTATCCCGATCTTATCCTGTTTATTTATTCCGACTCCAATGCGAGCTTCGGAACGGTATATAGTTTTATATCGGAGGCAAATAAAGAGATCATCCCCTGCATTCTGCCGGATGCTGCGATGAATAATAAGATCAGTACGGGCTATAAAGGCCATGATAAGTTTTCCCTGATGGAAGGCACGCTGTTGCAGCGGTTTCCCGTCTACAAAACAGGAGATGACAAAGACAAGCCGACAGGCGGCAACCGCGTGGTCTTATACCAGCTCGCGAAAGGTGAGCGGGGTTCGTATAAGTTTAACATGATCCGGTTCTATGATACGAAATAAATTAAGGGGGGCTGGTGCCGGCTAGCAGCCGGGGCGTTTCAGTTAGTAGCCGGCGCGTCCGGAAAATAAAAGGGCCGTCCCGATTAGTGGAAGACGGCCCATGTGTATACTTCCGGGTATTTTAGAAACCCGGGTTATTCGGCAGGAGGTTTGGATTGACGTCCGTCTCCTGTTTGGGTAATGGGAATAACAGCTGGTTAGCGGTGAAGGTCGCGTTCCAGACTGTTTTATGGCCAACAAAATCGTCCCAGTTGCCGGTGACGTCGTTATGGACCTTCATCGTGCGGATCATATCGAACCACATCTTGTTTTCGAAGCAGAGCTCGAAATAACGTTCGAGCCATACTTCGTGCTCGAAGTCGGTCTGGGACAAGGCTGCTATCGGCGCGAGGTTGGCGCGGGCGCGGATCTTGTTCACGTAATTGACGGCATCGGCGTTGGGGCTGCCGCCGGCGCGGTTGGACGCTTCGGCATATAACAGGTAAACATCGGCCAACCGGTAGATCGTATAATTGAGATCGGACTTGGCCGTACTACGAACGGCCGTTGAATCAAACCATTTGTAGATATAATGGTGAGGGAAAACCACGGGTGTATTATCCTTAATGCTGGGATAGCTGGTATAGAAGAACTGGCGTTCGGCTACCCGTTTGTCCCCTGCCGGAAACGACGCGATGAACTGGTCTGTCGGAAAGACCGATCCGTATTCATCCGAATATTTTGAAATACCGGAATAATTGGGAATGGTCAGTGCGGTTAGCGGGTTGGTTGTGTTGGCAGCAGCGGAGAACTGAGCCTGCAGGATAAACTCCCCGGTGTTTTTGTTGGCGGGGTTGATCATATCCGTATAGTTGGTAAACAGGCTGTATCCGCCATTGTCAATAACGGCTTTCGAACGTTTGGCCGACTCTCCATAATACTGGTCGCCGCCCTTGATGGGTGCGCCGGCATAGGTGAGATAAACGTCGGCCAAAATGGCTTCTATAGCGCCCTTTCCCACATAGGCGCCACCTTTCCAGGGCAGGGAAGCTGTCTCTGCTGTCAGGAGGTCGGGAATGATCACGCTATCGTAGATGGCTTTTGCCGGCGTGCGGGGCAACTTGAGGTTCAGGTCTTTTGGAACTGCTGTTACCTTCGGCACTGCGCCGTACATACGTACGAGGTAGAAATAATACAGTGCCCTTAAAGCATGCGCCTGTGCCAGCATACCATTTTTCGTAGAATCCGATAAAACACCGGAACCAACGGCGCCGAGACTTTCCAGGGCGTTGTTACAAGCGCCAATACCCAGGTACATCCGCCACCACCAGGTATCTACGTAAAAGGAGGTATTATTGTAGATCAGGGTCTGAAAGTTGACAAAACCTGTCTGACCCAGGTCGCTATTCGATTTGCCGGTCATGAACTCCATCAGGTTCCAGGTATTGCCACCGTAGGAAGAGGGCTGTCCGTACACCAGGTCCGGCAGGTTTTTATAACAGGAATTGACCAGGGCCTGGGCTTCCTTTGAGGTCGTGATGGTGAAGCCGGGCTTGAGGAAGTTCGTAGGTTTTTCATCCAGGAATTTCTTACAGGAGCCCAGCATCATTATGAGAAAGACCATGCCCAGGTATTTATATTGAATACGTTTCATCAGTGTATGTTTAAATGTTATTAAAATCCTACCGACAAGCCAAGATTATAGGTTCGCGGACGGGGATACGAGAAAAAGTCCAGGTTCTGGGAAAAGGAAGTGTTGGCTCCATAAGTGGAATTGAAGGTATCCACTTCCGGATCATAACCCGTATACTTTGTATGCAGGAACCAGTTCTGTACGCTGGCTGCGATACGGACCCTGTTTAATCTCCATTTGCGAACCGTTCCTTCAGGAATGGTATACCCCAGCGTTATATTCTGACCCCGGATAAAGGAGCCATCCTCTACCCACCAGGTATCGAAGTGAGAGTCCTGTGCGAACTTATAGTTCCTGACCTGGGAGATCATCGTATTCTGGTGTGTCGGTGTCCAGGCATCCAATACGGTGGCCAGGCTGTTGGCGATGGTCTGTCTGTCTTCGGAGGAATGCTTAAAGGTCGCGGCGGTATTTATCCCTTGTACGAAACGGATATCGAAGGAAAAGTCCCAGCTTCTGTAAGCAAAACTGCTGCTGAATGTTCCCGTCCATTTGGGGTTGGCGCGTCCGATAATGCTGTAGTAATTGCTGCCGTCTTTGTTGTAGATGTATTTTCGGTCACCGGTTTTTAACCCGTGTGTGGCGGCGAGGGCGGCTTCGTCCGAGCTGTACGTGCCGACGCGGGTCATGCCGTAGAAGGAGCCGATGGGCGCGCCTACACGCAGGACATTGGTCTGGCCCAGGAAATTGGGACCGGGGAAGATATCGGCATTGCCGTCATTCAGCTTGAGTATCTTGTTCTTGTTGGTGGCAAAGATGAAATTGGTGGTCCAGGTGAAGTCATGGGTCTTCACGTTCACCGTTTGCAGGTTGATCTCCAATCCTGTATTCCGCACCGAACCGACGTTCTGGTAGACGTTGTTGCTTACTTCGCCGGCAGACCAGGGTATCGGCGCCGCTAGTAAGAGGTCCTTTGTAGTGCGGCTATAAGCATCAACGTTCATGTTGACCCTATCCCCGAACAGGCCCAATTCCAAACCGACGTCGGCTTGTTGTGATTTTTCCCATTTCAGGTTGGGGTTGCCGATGTAATTGGGTAACAAGACTGACTGGTTGGCGTTGTTGATGACCGTGACATCGGGCTGTATCTGGGCGAGAGATTGGTATTGACCGATCTCCTGGTTCCCGGAATAGCCATAACTGCCGCGGATCTTCATATAGCTGATCGTACTGCTGTGTTTTAGAAAGTCCTCTTCTGATATCCGCCAGGCTGCGCCTACAGAAGGAAAGAAGGCATACTTGTTGTTGACGCCGAATTTGGAAGAGCCGTCATAACGTCCGGTCGCGGTGAACAGGTATTTTTCGTCGATGTTGTAGGTTACACGGGCGAAGTAAGAGTTCATCGTCCATTTATAATCCTGGGACCTGGTATTGGACCGGACAGAGCCGGCTTGCAGGTAGTCCCATTGAAAGAAGTCGTTGATAAAGTTCTGGGCTTCGGCATTTACCCATTCCTGTTTGTATTTTTGCCAGGAGGCGCCCAGCAGGGCTGTCAGCTTCTGGCGGTCGTTGATCTTCTTGTTCCAGGTAAGATAGTTCTCGGATTGCCAGTAATAATTATAATAGGAGTTGATATGCGCTTCTCCGCCCTGGTCCTGTGAAAGGTGGGGCAGGTCTTGTGCGGAATAGAAATTGTTTTTTTGTCCGCTGAGGTTGTACCCCAGGTCGGATTTGAAATCCAGGTCTTTGGTAAGGTGTATAGTAAAATAGGCGTCACCAAGGGCTTGCAGGGTATTGTTCAGGTTATACCTGGACTCGGAAATATGCACGGGGTTGGGGCCGCCTTCCAAACCGGCGATGTCGTTGTTGCCGGCCCAGCTGCCGTCGGGATACCTGATCGGTACGATGGGGACCTCTTCGGTGACCATACGGGGTACGTTGAGCGCGCCATTGGCATCCGATACCATACGCTGCGTGCTTTGTATGATAGAAATATTACCACCGAATTTCAGCCAGTTGTTCACTTCATTGTCCAGGGTCAGCTTGGCGGAATACCGTTTGAACCAGCTGTTGATCATAATCCCGTTCTGATCCAGGTAGCCAAGTGAGGCGCTGAACAGTGACTTGTCGCTGCCTCCCTGTATGGTGATAAAATGGTCATGGGAAAAAGCCGGCTTATAGACCTCGTGCTCCCAATTGGTGTTATAGAGGGGCTTATTATTGGCATCAAACAATTTAGGCAGGCTGGCGTGAGTCAGCGGCGCCGGGGGTGTCCACACTCCGCCGAGGGGATCGAATTTTTGCCCGTTGGCGAAAGAGAGGTTATATACCTGGACAAATTGGTCCGCATTCAATGTCTTCAGATGTCTGGCCAGGACAACTTCGTTGGCATTTCCGTCATACGTAACACGGGTGTCGCCCCTGCGGCCTCTTTTGGTCGTAACCATTATGACGCCATTGGCGCCGCGGGCTCCATAAATGGCGGTGGAGGAGGCATCTTTTAAAACTTCCAAAGAGGCGATCTCATGCGGGTTGAGGGTGTTGATGTCGACACCGCTGACCCCATCCACGACATACAGCGGATCGAGGCTGGAGTTAATGGAGCCAATGCCGCGAACACGTACTTTTGCGCCTTGTCCCGGCGCATTACTGTTGATGCTCACGTCCACACCGGCAATTTTTCCTTCCAGGGCCTGCGTCACATTAGTAACCGGTTTGTCTACCAACTGCTCGCCTTTCAGGCTGGCGACGGCGCCGGTGAGGTCGGATTTTTTAACCGTACCATAACCGATGACCACGACGTCATTCAGGCCTGTTATTGTTTCCTTTAGCTTTATCGTTACCGTGGCCTGGCTGCCTATTTTCAGGCTCTGCATTTCGTACCCTATATAAGAAAATTCGAGGGTGGCGCCTTCATCGGGGACGGTTAATTTGAATCGGCCTTCGGCGTCGGTGGTCGTTCCGACGGAGCTGCCCCTGACGGTGACACTAACGCCGGATAGACCTTCTCCTTTTTCGTTGGTGACGATCCCGGTGAGGATGCGAGCCCTGATTTCTTCCCGGGCGCTGGTAATGGGGGACAGCTCTTTAAACATCCCTGGAATTCCCTCGCTGCGGTCGCGGACGGAAGAAATAACGATGGTGTTGCCGACCTGCTCGTACCGGAGGCGCGTATTCAGCAACAGCGTCTCCAGGATGCTGTGTACCGAGCGACTGCCGCCACCCAGGGTAAGGTTGTGGATTCTCTTGATCTCCCGCTTGTTATAGGCAAACATAAAGGGAGTCATCTGCTGGATCTTTTCCAGGGCGGTCACGAGTGGCTCGTCTTTCAGCTCCAGGGAGATGTAGACCTTGTTCATATCCTGTCCACTGGCGTCGCGGGCGCTGAGCAACTGAATGCTGCATAAAAAGCAAAGGAGAATGACAAAGCTGATACGCATAAAATACAGCAATCGTTTTTTTGTTTGGCTAAGCAGTTGACTGCGCCCCTGTTCCAGGCGGGAGCGCTCAAACGCTGACAATAAAGAAAATGTCATAGTTTTGATTGTTTTAAATGATGATAACTTGTTTAAAACAGGATACCTCCTTTGTCTAAGAGAAAGGTATCTTTTCAACCTGCTCCGGGTTCCAGCCGGGGTAGGTTTTTTATTTATACATACTACATATTTATTTACAGCCTTCTCCGTTGATCAGGATATGTCCATGATCAATAGTGAAGGCCATATTGTTAATCTTTGTCAACACTTTAATGATCGCTTCCAGTGATTCCCTTTCGGTAAAGGAAGCAGTCACAGGGCAATTTTCTGCAGCGGGGTTGCTAAAGACGATATCCGCGTGAAAGCGCGCCACCAGTTCGGCCATTGCCTCTTTCATGGTTACGTCGTTGAAGATCAGATAGGGTTTCTTCCAGCTAAGCACTTCACCGGCATCTACCTGTACTTTTTTTAGCCGGGTATGGAGCGAATCCAACCGGAGCTGTTCGTTGCGCCGAAGGATACTGTATTCTCCCGCGCTGTTTTCTACTTTGACTTTTCCTTTCGTTACAGTGATGACGATATCGTGTTCACTAGAGGCATTGATGTTGAAGGCGGTGCCTAAAACTGTCGTTCGGATTGATCCTGTGTGGACGATAAAAGGGCGGGGATCGTGGTGAATCGCGAAATAGGCTTCTCCATGCAGGGTGACTTCCCGGGTTTTTTTATTGAACCCGTTTGGATAGTCGATCCTGGAGTCCTGGTTTAACAATACGGTACTTCCGTCAGGTAAGGACAAGGTGATACAGCGATCGACCTTTGGTATAGTGACGGCTAATGCGGGTGACGGTGCAGGGCGGGACGGGGTGGGGTGGTGAAAGAAAAGGATTAGAGAGCTAATGAGCATAATACCGAATATTGCTGCGGCCCATCGGCTGATGAGAATGTTACGGACATTGGATAACAGCGACCGGGAAATGATGAGGCCAGGGTCTTTGTTTGCAGCGGGAGGGGTTTCGGGTTCCCGTCGGCTTATGATATGCCGGAGTATAGTATCCGCTGTTTGTTTGTCCTGGGTATAGGTGGGAAAATCATTTTTCCAGGTCTCATCAATCAACTGCCGCAGCGTCGGGTCGTGTTCGGACTGTAGCAGCAGGTCAAATAATTCATTCTTTTCCGTTGGGGTACAATCTTTCGAAAAGTACCGGCGGAACAGGTAAGCCAATCGTTGGGATGCTTCCATGATATAAGGTTACCTCTAAAGACTGGAAAATTCAGACATAGGAGTAGGCGAAAAGAAAATATTTTTTTCTTTAGTCAAAAATATTTTGAATGATCAGCAGGCAGATAAGCAATAGCCTATCCGATTGAAAGTGCAGGATATCGCGCAGCGTTTTTAAGGCCTGCACCAGGTGCGTCTTGACGGTATGACGGGAAATATGAAGGTGGGATGCAATTTCTTCGTGTTTCATTCCCTGGTGACGGCTCAGGATGAAGATAAGCTTTTGACGGGGAGACAGCCGATCCAGAGCCCGTTGCAGCTGTTCTTCATTTTCACGGCTAAGCATCCGGTCTTCTACGGGATTGGGATCGGTGTCCAGCAGCCCCGCCATCTGGCGGCGCAGAGAAGCTTCTTTAGCCATGCTTTTTAGCATGTCGAATACCTGGTTACGGGCGATGGTGAAAAGCCAGTTATCAAATCGTAAGACGTGGGAAATCTTGTCGCGGTGAAGCCAGACTTTCAGGAAAACATCTTGCACCAGCTCGTCAGCCTGGGCGCTGCTACCGGATAAATGGTAAGCATAAGAGTAGATTCTTCGCCGATAGTGATGGAAAATAGGGGCAAAAGCCTTTTCATCTCCTTCTGCTATTCGGGCAAGCAAATCGCTCTCATTCGGCAATGGCAAGGTTTTGACTGCACCATTTTGGCTACTTATGTCAAACATCGTTGCAGGTTAGTTTATGAGCACATACCAAATTTATTTCAATTTGATCACACGCCAAATTTATTTGGGCACATTCCACTCTGCTGTCTGCGGTCTGCTAAAATAATTATACGGGTAATAAGCGATAACTAATTATTGAACAGGGCTATTTTTTTCAAAGCCCCATTCCCGCATATTTTTAGCAAAGATTATCCCGCAAATAATCAGCGGTGGACGATGGGTTGAGGCGGACAAAAAAATTATTGGAAAAACTAATTGATTAGTTGTAAAACTAATTTATTAGTAGTAGCTTCATTTGAAATTTGGAGAATATGCAGAAACTAGCCAAACGTGAGGAGCAGATCATGCAGGCCTGCTGGCTTCTTGGAAAAGCGTTCATTAAGGAGGTCATCGCTGAATTACCGGACCCCAAACCGCATTACAACTCTGTGGCGACCATGGTGCGCATCCTGGAAGAGAAAGGGTTTCTCAGTCATGAGACATTTGGAAATACCTTTCGTTATTATCCCCTGGTGTCAAAGGAGGAATATCAAAAGCATGCTTTCGATGATATCGTACGGGCGTACTTTAATAATTCCTATCCCCGGATGCTGGCCTATTTTGCTAAAGAACAACAGCTATCCCAGGAGGAGTTGAATGAAATATTGGAGATCATTAAATCCCAGAAGAAATGATACCTTATATCCTGCATGTCACGGTCATTACAACCATCTGTTTTTTGTTTTATAAGCTCCTGCTGCAGAAGGAGACTTTTTATCGATTGAACCGGTGGATGTTAATGGGAAGTCTGGCCGTCGCATTTGTACTGCCTTTGTTGCCGGCGCCCCGGCTGTGGAGCTGGCGCGGATCTGACGTGCACCAGACAATTGCTTTGCCAGTGGCCGTCAGGGAACAGCCAGTGGTTGAACGAACGCAACCGGCTGCTGCTACGACCCGCCTGGTGACGACAGAACGGCCGGTTCCGGATCAGCCGGTTTCTACCAGGGCTGGAGCTACTGTTCAGCGCACAAACCAGCCAGCGGCGCCCGAAAAGCAAGGCTCCATTGCTAAAAGCTCCATTACCATTAGTCAGGTTATTTCAGTAGCTGCCCATTGGCTTTTTTACGTCTATCTCTTCGGGGCATTAGTTTTCGGGATCAATTTCCTCTTGCGGCTGGCTGTGCTCCTTTATCAGTCCTATGCCAATCCGGTTATATGGGATGGTCGTTTCCGTATTATAGAAGCGGGTGGAAACCGGGCCCCCTGTTCTTTTGGAAACACGATCTTCATCAATCCGGCCAATTATGATTGGGAGACGTACAATCAAATCCTTATCCATGAAAAGACGCACGTGAGCGGCCGTCATACCGTCGACATTCTCCTGGCGGAGGTGGCGGTTGTTCTGCAATGGTTTAATCCGATCGCCTGGTTATATCGCCGGGAAGTGGAGAACAACCTTGAATTTTTGACCGATGAATCCGTCCTTCTTCACCAGGAGGTGGAAAGATTCTCTTATCAGCTAAGCCTGTTAAGGGTCTCTGCCCCTCATCTATCCTTTAGTATCACCAATAATTACAATCAATCACTATTAAAAAGACGTATCGTTATGATGAATAGTAAACGTTCTTCCCGGCATACGGTCTGGAAATATTTTTTCCTGTTACCTATTTTCACGGCGCTGGTATGCGTCCTGAATAAACCTGCTGCCTATGGTCAGCAGACAAAAACATCGGGCAAAACCGACAAAAAAGGCTCAACTCCTGCCGGCCGGCCTGCTGATAAGGCTAATCCGTGGGCTTTACCCGCTGTCCCATCAGACGCGGCGGCACCGGCGGGTGCAGCTGTGGCTGCTCCAGGGGTCAATGTCGCTCCCGTAGTGGCCGTTAACGCCCAGCCAGCAGCAATGGTCAGCCCGGCTCCCTCTGTAACCGTTAGAACAGTGGTGAATATAGACGCCGACGAGCTTACGGATGGGTCCTGGTTTGTCACAACAACGGATGGCAAATTGTGGTTCGAGCTGAAGGCCGAAGAGGAGGATCATTCCTGGTCACACACACTGAGCCTCGAAAAGAGTGAGATCAATCCCTTTCCCGGCATGGGCAATGTCACCTTCAAGCTGGTCCGGGATGCAGGCACGATGACCTTTACCGGTCAGTTCGACGGACAGCAGGGATTCGGGCATTTTCATTTCCAGGCGGACGAAGGATATTTCAAAGCCTTGCAACAAATGGGTATAGAAGAAATAGAAGGCCGCCGGCAACTTTCTTTCTTCCTGTCCAATGTGAGGAAGGATTATGCTGAAATGATCCTGCACAACGGGTATCCGCATATCAGCGCGCGTATGCTGGTAAGTCTTGCCGCGATGCATATTGACCGAGAGTTCATCCAATACTGGAGGGAAATGGGCCTGGCAAAAACAAATGATCCTGATCCCAAGACCCTCATCACGCTGAAAGCCCGGAATATTGATAAGGGTTATGTAGAAGAATTGAAGGCGGCGGGTTATGACCACCTGACCGCGCGGGAAATGGTTTCTCTTAAATCGCAGCAAGGGTTTCAGGCCGTGGGGTACAAGGATATACCTGCCCGGGAGCTCATTTCTTTAAAATCACAGGGAATTACGCCCGAGTTTGTAAAAGGGTTCAGGGACGTCGGATACGATGATATTTCTCCTTCCCGTTTGAGTGGGCTAGGAATTTGTGGGCGAGTTCAAAAAGATAGGGTTTGACAATATTCCTCTAAGCATGCTGCCTTCGTTAAAAAGTACGGGTGTGAATGCTGATTATATCCGGTTAAAGAACGATTTTAATTAATATAAAAAAAAACCTGCCGTTGCGGACGCAGTGGCAGGTTTTTCTCATTTAAGGTTTATTTAACGTTGATATGCCGGGCAGCTGTCTTTCTTGCCTCTTCCGTTTTGGGTAAAACCAGTTTAAGTAGACCATTTTCATACTTTGCGTCAATCTGGTCTTTTTTTACACCTTCAGGGAGGGTGAAAGACCGGGAGAAGGAAGTGTAGTTGAATTCACGCCGGGTATGACGTTCATCCTTTTCCTCTTTTTGCTGTTCTGTTTCTGCGCTGATGGTCAGCATATTTCCTTCAACATCGATGTTGAAATCGTCTTTTTTCATGCCGGGCGCGGCCAGCGAGATCTCAAAATGATCCTGTTTTTCTGCGATGTTGACGGCCGGAACGGTAAGCATCTGGCTCAGCGAGCCGCCGTTGGTGTCAAACCAACGATCCCAGGGTTTGAAAAAATCCTGAAACATAGAGGGAAGTGTCTCTCCTCTTTTCATTAAATCTTTAGTTGCCATAAAAACCTCCTTGTATTTTAAAATGAAGAAATAAAAGCCGGGGTTTGTTAATGGATTTAGGAGGGGTAGTGCGGAAATAGCGGATAGATTAGAAAATGCCGCAAAAAGACTGCCAAAATACTAATTTTACGGTTTTATCAAATTCTGTTAACAAACGATGGCAGTTAAGGCCGGCACTCAGCCCTTTACCGGAAGAATCCGTATAATGGTAGCGATATTTTTCTTTGTGTCCGGTTTTGGGTTTGCTACCTGGGCCTCACGGATACCAACCATTCAGCAGCAATTACATCTAAATAACCAGCAGTTAGGAGCCGTTCTCTTTGCGTTGCCCATCGGTCTGATGGGGACGCTTCCCGTTACCGGAGTATTGTTAAGCAGGTTTGACAGCCGTCGGATCATGATGATCGGGGCTGTTTTGTTCAACCTTATGCTCTGTGCTATCGGGTTCGCTACGCAGACCTGGCAGTTGGTCCTTGCGCTTTTCTTCTTTGGGGTTTCCCGCAACTTGTTGAATATCTCGGTCAATGCGCAGTCGATCGGGGTGCAGGCTTTATACGACCGTTCCATCATCGCCCGGTTTCACGGGATATGGAGCCTGGCGGGTATGGGCGCAGCAGCCCTGGGCTCCCTGATGGTTTCCTTTTCAGTGTCGCCGGGCTGGCATTTCGGGGTAGTGGGTGTGTTATTGACCATCCTATGTGGATATGCATACCCGGATAGTCTGCGCCAGCAGCCGGCTGCCCGGGAGCGCCGGCCCTGGTTTGCCCTCCCTGATCGCAGCCTGGCAAAATATGGATTGATCTCTTTTGCTTCTATGGCCTGTGAGGGAGCGATGTTCGACTGGAGCGGCATTTATTTCCGGGAGGCGGTGCATGCTACCCGGAATGTGGCTACGTTGGGGTTTGTGATCTATATGGTCGCCGTGACCCTGGGCCGGCTGACCGGCGACCGGCTGGCCAACCGGTTTGGCATTCGTACGATGTTAACCTATAGCGGGATATTGATCGGTGTTGGGCTGTTACTGGCTACTTTTCTGCCCTATCCGGTGACTGCGGGGTTTGGATTTGTCCTTACCGGTTTTGGTGTTTCCTGTGTGATCCCAATGGTCTTCGGTATGGCCGGCCGTTCAGCCGGTATGAGCAGTGGGTCGGCCATTGCCGCCGTCTCGACGGTGGGGTACCTGGGTTTTCTCATTGTTCCGCCGGTGGTGGGGTCCATCGCCCAGCATGCCGGCCTGCAAGCGGCATTTGGCATGCTGGCCATATTTGGGGTGTCTATTTCCGGGTTGGTACAGTTCACAGTGGATAGACATCGGCCCTTGAGCAGCCCGGATTCGGCTTAGCAATAATATAGACAAAATCTATCTGATTATAGATAATTACGATGATATTCTATCAATAGCCTGCCTTACATTTGCGTCACCTTGATGCTCTTACAGAGTAGGATACACGATAAATGATTGCCCGCCTAAAGAACTATCTATCTCATTTTTTGCTGTTTAAAAAAAATCAAATATATGCCCAACAGAATTTTGTCAATTGGTGAAAAGTTTCCTTCTTTTAAAAAGAAAGCCGTAGTATCTATCGAAAAAGGAAAGGAGTTTACAGAGATTACGGAGGAATATGGCAGCGCGGAAGGCAAATGGACTGTTATGTTCTGGTGGCCTAAAGACTTTACTTTTGTTTGTCCAACAGAAATAGCTGAGTTCAACAAGAAAAATAGTGAGTTTACGGATCGTGATACGGTAGTTATCGGTGCTTCTACCGATTCTGAGTTCGTACATGCTGCCTGGAGAAGGGATCACAGTGACCTGCGTGACCTGAAATTCCCGATGTTGGCCGATACGTCCAAGTCGCTGGCTGAAGAACTGGGTATCCTGGACAACGAGGAAAAAATCGCTTATCGTGCAACTTTCATTATAGATCCCCAGGGAATCGTACGTTGGGTAAGTGTATACGATCTCAATGTAGGTCGTAGCGTAGCGGAAGTTATTCGCGTATTGGATGCGTTACAAACAGATGAGCTTTGCCCTTGCAATTGGAAGAAAGGAGAAGAAACGCTCACTACCCAGCTGAGCATGAACTAGTATTTCCTGATTTTTTTGGGATCCGGGCGGCGGGGTATTCCTGCCGCTCTTTTAAAAATTACAATATGAGCGCAATAGCCACTATACAGAATGAGACTTTCCAGAATTTGCTGGGGGAATTAAATATCCCTGGTTATAAGCCTTCTGCCAATGTATTGGCATTGGTCGCCGCGGAATCTCGTTTTATCAAGGATCTGAAAATCAATGTAGGGAATGTGCTGAACAATAGTCAGTACCTCGACAGAAAAGAAGCCGTGCTGCTGGCCCTGGCGGTAGCCGTTAACGAAAAATTCCCGTTGTTGCAGGAGTCTTTCACGGGGATGGCCAAAGAGGCGGGCGCTTCGGACGCTGAAGTTGCCGAGATTGTCGCTTGTACTTCCCTGATGAACACCAATAATATTTTCTATCGTTTCCGCCATTTCATGAAAAAAGATTTTTATGACAATCAGCCTGCCGGCATCAAGATGAGTATTATGGCCAGTCCTGTACTGGGTAAGGAGTTCTTCGAGCTGGTGAGTCTTGTCGTCTCATCCATCAACGGATGTGAAATGTGTGTAAGTTCACATGAGAGATCAGTCTTACAACATGGCAGTACAGAATCGAAGGTAATGGAAGGAGTGAAGCTGGGAGCTATTATCAAAGGGCTGATTACCGTATTGGCGTAGTTTTTTATAGTTTTTTTATAAATAGGCCAGCTCAGGAATGAGCCGGCCGTTTTTATTTATGGAAGCACTACAAATGTGATGAGCGCATTAGTTTGTTCAATCCGGGGCCTCGACCGATATAACCCCAACTTCAACATTGCGGTGTAATTCTACCGATACGGTATTGCCGAACAGCAGGCTGCGGCTGCTCCGGGTAGTTTGAATAGAATGTACGGTAAAACACAAGCCCGGCTTCCTTTTTAATAAGAACGCAATATTATCTATGCATTCCTGATTTTGGCCGTGCAGAGGAAAAAAACGATTTTCCTGTTCCAGGCCGATGTCGAAGTGCGGGAATAGGACATCGACATGCAGATCCAATGCTATCCTGTACAGCCGGGCTTTCTCTTTTGTATCACCTTTGAGGCGAATGACCCTGGTTGGATAGCGTTCTGTATAGAGTTCGATAATCAGCATCAGGGTGGTCAACACCTTATTCATGTCGCCATTGTCGGTTATTGTCGTAGAAGATTGATCTTCCGGATGAAGATCGCCAATGTCAAGATCATAAGTATTCTGAGAGGTATTGCCTTCTTTTGGGCTGATAAAACGAACTAGCCTGGCGGTAGCACCGGCTATTCCCCGGCTGGTAAATTGAAAAGCGCTGAAATCGGGAAGGGCTTTCAGCTCTATACATGACTGCTGAGAAAACATGGGAGAAGCTTTTATAAAAGGGATGAGCGGCGGGCTTTACTGCCGCTCATCCGGTGAATAAAATTGATTATTTATAAATTCTCTTACGAAGAGAGCTGCGGGCTGTTGCCGGCTGGATTTCTTCGGCTGAAGGTTCTTCCTTCTCGGTGGGAACATCTATTAATTCCACTTCAGATGGAAGGAGTTCCTGACCTTCAAGATCTTTAGATTCGTCTTTGGACTCATCTTTGGACTCATCCGGCATTGTACTCCCTGGTATTTCCACCCCAGGCTCTTTTTTATCCCTGTTTTTATCACCTAGCGCGGCCCTCGTTGCCTGCGGATAGATGTTGATCAGCCTGGACTTAGGATTGGCTTCCACAAAGAACCTTTCCCTTTTATTCCCTTTGATAAAGGTGACAGGATGAATGTTCCCCCTTCGTAAAGACCTAAGCAGGGCTGTTTTTAGCTCTTCGTTCAACAAGTCCAGGATCGGGTATATCGCCAACGCTTTTTCAAGATCATACCGATACCCTTCTCCATATTGCCGGATCTTGTAGTTATTATGCTTGTCCTTTTCATCGAAGTTCAGCTGTGACCAGGCATTGTACTTTGCGCCGTCAAGGCTGGTCAGGTCTTTGTTTACGGCTCTTCCTTCGAGCAGATTGAAAGTCTCTTTGAAGGTAAAACCTTTCCCCTTGAAGATATAGATGGTCTGCGTCCTGCTTTTTCCGGGTTCATTCGGATAATGCAGCGTGGCCTCGTATCTTTTGAAGAGATATCTGTCCGAGTCGTCCGAAAGCCTGAAATAGAGCTTTGCCTCTATTCGGGTATCGTCGTCAAAAAATGCTTCAGTATGGAGCTGAAAGTCTTCCAGACCGAGCTTCACTTGTTCTTCCAACTCCCGATTTAAGGCTGCGCCTTCCCCAAACCCAAGGTATTTGAGGTTATCCTGGAGGAAGGCCAGGTTCTCGATGTTCATACAATTAAATTTTAATAAAGTGAAAAATGATTCCCTCAGGGCTCAAAGAATATGGGCCCTTTCCAACATAAAATTGGTAGCCTGCAGCTGCAGATGCCTGCCGCCATTCTTCTCCAGCACTTCTATCAGCAGCCGTTTGCCATAAGGCAGGGTAAACCTGGGCAACACGATCACATTGGTGACCTGACTGTAACCCAGTACCATCGAACTGCCTACCATCGAACTACTGTCGTAGACATACACCGGTTTTAACTCCCCACACCTGACCAACGGGTTTTTCCTGGTTTGGGGACTGGCAATAAAAAAACGGATCGCTTCCACATCATAATCCAGAGCAGACCGGTTGTGCATACGGAGCAGAAAATAAAGCGCCGATCCCTGGGTGTAGATACCCCGGAGCTGAAGCTTCATTTTCCCGCTTCGGTCCATCAACCGATAGATTCCCCGATTGTACAGACTCGTGATCCGCAGTCCTTCTTCCTTCATGATCTTTTCGCAGGAGGCCCTTAATAGATCATTGGCAAAAAGATCAATGGGAGACAGAAGATTGCGATCTTCGCCCTTAACCTCCATTGTCTTTGGGTGGCCGTCGCCGACAACAGGTGAGGATGACCGGGAGAAAGAAGAGAAAAACTGATCCAGCCCTTTGTTTTTAACAGCCCCCGTTTGGGCTGTTGTTTGGTTTGCCTGACAGAGCAGGGTAAGCCCTGTCAGGAATGATAAAAACTTTGTCATGAAAAGAAAATTTAAGTACTCAGAAAATAATCGAAGTAGTACCAGGCCTGTCTACTATCGTATCTGTCACAAAAGTAGAATGCGCGTGGAGAAAAAAAGAGAAAGAGGTACATCGTAGTTCGGAGGACTTTTAGGAAAAAGACTACGATATCGGAGGATTATTTTCCTCTTTTGTTTTTCTTTATTTGATATAGAGTTGATTCCCGAATGCCCATGAAAGATGAAAGATGCTTATTGGGTACACGGGTGATAAGACGCGGGTATTCCTTGTTTAAATAGTCAAAAAAAAGTTCGGGCGGCCTTTTACGCTGTGCATCCATATTCCTGCTTTGGACATGATATCTTTCAGTAAGTTTTATCCGGATAGCCGCGAATTCGCGATAATCCGTGGTCAGCGCCTCGAGTGTCTGCCTGGTGATGGTCCAGAGTATGCAACTTTCGAGCGCCATGATCGTCTCGGTAGAGACCGCGCCGGTATCAAAACTATTTACGCAGGTAACGATATTGCCTTCCTCCATCAGCCAGACGCAGTATTCTTTATCGATAGCCGCTTCCTTATCATAACAACATAACAACCCCTTTTCAATAAAATAAAGATTTGTACAGATATCCCCACGCTTGTGCAGCGTATCCCATTTCTGCAGATCGATTCTCTTACCCAGGGTGTGTAATGTCAATTGCAGTTCCGCCGGCATCGGACACAGAGAATTCAATAAGATTATTGCTTCTTTCATAGAAGTCAGGATTCATCAAACAAAAGACCAGTTATGGAAAATCTGCAGTGTGATGGCAGGCGCAAAAAGTTGTTGATATTTCGCAATTTGTACCTTTACGGGCATGAAGGTTATACCGATGCTTTCCCAACATGCCCAAACGCTGGAAGAGCTTCAGCGGATCGTTTTCCCTGCACTCGCTAACGAAGAACGTCTTCGTGCGGAGCACTACCGGGCTCATCTGCAAATTTTTCCGGAAGGACAATTTGTCCTGACAATCGGGGAAGATCCACCTGCGACATCGTCATTGGCACATGCCGGTTCTACCGGTCCCGCAACGACGTCGGTGGGAGGGGCACGTCTGCTCTATCGCGCCCGGCAGTTGCTCGTCCGCCGGCAGGACCCTACGCTGACACGACAACGAAAGATCGGTTTTGAACCACTGGGACTGATTCCAAATTACTTGCATGATCCCGCCTGTGGAAATTACGGTGTGTTGCTGCGCCTGGATGCAGGGTGCGAACTGTGAATGCGGCTGAGTGAGGATGCCGGATGCGAAATAAGAACCGGCTGGATTGTCGGGGCATTAAATTTGAATAGATGGGTTTAATAGCTTAAATCGTAACTTTGTGCACGGATTGGCACTAACTGGACGGAGTCCAGTACAGACATTAGCGGTATTGCGGTAAAAAATTATATTTCAAACCATTTTTTGCCGCAATTCATAATAAATTGTATTTTATGGCACTCGAGAATAGCAAAAGGCAACGGATCGTTATTATAGGGGCCGGTTTTGCCGGGTTGCGCATCGCCCGGGACCTCAACAACACCAATTACGAAGTATTTCTCATCGACCGGCATAATTACCACCAATTCCAACCTCTGATGTACCAGGTGGCAACGGCCCGGCTTGAACCTTCCAGTATTTCTTTTCCTCTACGAAAAATATTCCAGCATACAAAAAACGTGACGATACGTATAGCTGAAGTGCAGCGCGTGGACACCGACAAAAAAGTACTTTATACTTCGGTGGGCGAGATCTCATATGACCGGCTGATCATTTCACTCGGATGTACCACCAATTATTTCGGCAACAGCGGCATCCAGTCCAATTCCTTTCCGATGAAATCGGTGCCCAATGCGATGGCCCTGAGAAACCGGATACTGCAAACTTTTGAGGATACCATCGAAGCCGGACCTGATGAATTGCAATCCCTGCTGAACTTTGTCATCGTCGGAGGCGGCCCTACCGGTGTAGAGTTGGCCGGCGCCATGGCCGAAATGAAAAAGAATATCCTCCCGAAAGACTATCCCATGGTAGACTTTTCCAGGTTTATGATCTACCTGCTGGAAGGATCCCCCAATACGCTGAATGCGATGAGCGATCCATCCAGAAAGAAATCCCGGGAGTATCTCGAAAGCCTGGGGGTCGTTGTCCGCACCGGAACGGTTGTGGAAGATTATGATGGTATCACGGTCAGGCTAAAGGGTGGAGAGACCATACTCGCCCGGAACCTGATCTGGGCTGCCGGAGTCACAGGAAACACGTTGGAGGGTATCCCGGCCACAAGTTTGGTGCGGGGCAATCGTCTCAGGACAAACCGCTATGGCGAAGTGGAGGGGCTGGACGGTGTGTATGCCGTCGGCGACATTGCGTATATGCCGACTCCCAAATATCCTAACGGGCATCCTCAACTGGCTAATGTCGCAGGTTCCCAGGCGTCCAGACTGGCGCATAATTTCAAAAGAGAGCTAAAGGGTAAGCCCCGCATCGAATTTGAATATCATAATAAAGGCTCGATGGCTACGGTCGGGAAAAGAAAGGCCGTTGTCGACCTGCCCGGTTTCTCCTTCCAGGGTGTCTTTGCCTGGCTGACCTGGATGTTTGTGCACCTGATGCTCATCCTCAGTGTCAAGAATAAGCTGATCATTTTCCTCAACTGGATGATGAGTTACCTTGCCAATGATTCCACTCTCCGTCTCATGCTGAAGGCCGACAGGGGAGACAAATCCTCCGGTAAGATGGATGAAGCCGTACTAAAAGGACTTTGAGAGCCCAAAAAAGCTTCTTTCGGGCACTTATAATTTACTATTTTTGTTTATAGCAACCAGATTATACTATGGCGGAACTCATCGTGGAATTAAGGCAGGCGAACATCTACCAGGGCGACAATCTTATTCTTCAGAATGTCAATCTCACCGTGGAAAAAGGCCAGTTTGTTTACCTGGTAGGCAAGACGGGGGCAGGAAAGTCCAGTCTGCTGAAGACGCTGTACGGAGACATAACCCTGCGGGAAGGAGATGGTGTCGTAGCCGGGTTTAATCTGCAGGAAATGGACTGGAAAAAAGTACCCTATCTCCGCCGTACACTCGGAGTCGTTTTCCAGGACTTTCAGCTGCTGACGGACCGTAACGTCAACGACAACCTAAAATTTGTTTTAAAAGCCACTGGCTGGAAAGACGTCCGCCTCATGGATGAAAAGATCGCCGATGTCCTGGACAAGGTAGGGCTCAAGTCAAAAGGATTCAAGATGCCCTTTGAAATGAGCGGTGGCGAACAACAACGGGTAGACATAGCCCGTGCCCTCCTCAATTCTCCCAAGCTGATACTCGCTGACGAACCTACCGGTAACCTCGATCCGGAGACTTCCGATGAAATTATGCAATTGCTTTTCCGTATTTCGCGGGATTATGGAACGTCTATCATTATGGCTACCCATGACTACCGCGTTATCAATAAATTCCCGGCCCGGATGGTCAGGACCGAACGGGGACAGGTCATCGACAATGCGACACTGGCAATAGACTAACCCGGATGGATGACCCGGGTGATTTACAGCACAGGCTGCTCTACCCAGATAGTATGCAACAGTTTCTGCAGATTTTTTTGCTGGTTGAATAATTTACCGAGGATGCTATCTCTTGAGCTGATTTCCTCCCGGGTGAATGGCTTTTCCGCCAGGCTGGTCACCAGCGACCGGAAAGTGCCGGCATTGTCCGCCACATGGCATAAGGGCTCAAGGCCCGTGTCTTCCACCGCATCTTTATTGACGATGCAATGCCGCCCGTTGTACAACGCATTCAGCAGCTTGAGCTTGATCCCGGTACAATTGAAAGAAGGCAGGATATTGATCTGCGCCTTGGCAATGAGGTCCTGGAGTTCTTCTTCCGAAGGGTCCGGAATCAGGCAGGTATGCGGATATTGATGAATCAGCCTGGTGAGCTTTACAGAAGGACTTTTACCGGAAATGATGAAAGGCATTTCCAGAAGGGAAAAAACTTTTTTCAGCAACCATATGACTACCTGCTCATTTTCCGGAACAGACAGATTACCGTGATAGAGACAGAAACAGCCGGTTCCTTCTTTACTCCGCACCTCTTCGAAAGGAAGAAAAACAGGCAGCGTATCGATATTTTCAGCCCCGAATTCCTGCCGGTATAACTCGCTGTCCCTGGGGGAAACCGCCAATATTTTCATTTTGTCCGCGATCCGATGCTCATACTGCCGGAGCAGATTGCTCTCGTGGTGGTAGTAGATCTTCTTCAGCAGGGATTTCTCACAAAAATAGAGTTGACGATAATACTGGTATTCCACATTGTGCAGGCGCAGGATAAGCTTGCGGTCTTTGAAACGGGGGTCATTGACCAGATAAGTGCAGTGAATACCCTCCAGGAGAATGGGATGGTCGTCCCGGAGTAACCTTTCCAGTAGCTGCCCGTTCGATCTTGAGCAAACGATATACGGCAGCTTATATGAAAAGCCTTTGTGACCTTCATGGCGCTCGTAATAGTTAACTTCCACGCAATAGTCATTGAGTATTGGCTGTTCGCCCCGGCCGTATTCAAAGCAGTGCAGGTGGATTTGTATTCCTGCAGCATGCAGCAGCCGGATCTTGTGGAAGAGGTCGAAGACTCCCCCATAATCTACCGGATATGGTACATCCAGGCACACAATATGTAAGTGTTTCTCCAAGTTTTAACCCAATATTTGATGGTAAAAGCGGATCAATTTCTTTTCTTCTTCCTGCCAATTGTAACGAAGCCGTGCCTGTTTGCAATTCTCTAATAACGTCTGATACAGATCCGTATTATTCAACAACTCATTCAGGGCGTCCGCTATGTCCCGGACACCCGGTTCGTCAATAAGAACAGCAATAGGACCCCAATTGTTTATTTCCTTATAAGCGGGGTAATTTACCGCCAGTTGAGGGATGCCGGCGTGAACATAATCAAAGAAGCGGTTGGCAAGGGAATAATAATTGCTCATTCCCTGCCGGTCGAACAAGGTAATACCGCACCAGGCGCTGCGTGTTATCTTTTTAAGCTCTTCAGGCAGCACATAGCCGGTAAAAATGACTTTTTCTTCCAGACCGGACCACCGGACCAGATCCCTTGCCTGTCTCATAAAATTACCGTCTCCGCAGATGAGCAGCCGGGCGTCGACATACTCCATAGCGGGAATCAGCGTTTCAAAACACCGGCCTTCATTGACGGCGCCCTGGTATAGGATGATACGCTCGCGGGGGACAGGCAGACTGACCTCCTCCAGGACCGGTACATTACGGATGACTTCGTAGTTTATACCGTACATTTTCCCAAACTCCGCTGCAATCAGCTCATTGACGGTGTAACCGTGATGGAAGCGGGGTACACAATATCGTTCCACGGCTTTCCACATTTTATATACGAACGGACGGGTAACTACCTCCTTCATTTCGCAAAACAGCTCGTGGGCATCGTACACACGGGGTATCCGTTTTAACCGGGATACAAAATAACAGGGTAGGATGGAGTCCAGGTCTATGGCACACAGGGCCTCCATTTTTTGAAACAACAGGAAAAAAAACAGCCGGAGATTATATTCAAGGTAAAATAATTTGCCTTTGTGGAAGATCAGCTTTAGCCGGCGTTGCCGAAAAGGCCGCCCGACAAGTGGAAGGGAGGTCCTGGTTACCCGGCCGACCAGGGTTACGTCATACCCGGCGGCGGCCAGGGAGGTACAGATCCTTATCATACGCTGGTCATAGTTAAGATCATTGGTCACCGTACAAAAGATCTTTTTCTTCATCGGGCAAATATTTGAACCAGCGAACTGGACTCCGTCCGGTTTTGCATACTGTTTTTAGTGCTAAAAGGGCCAATATTAATCAATTAGGAGGATATAATGGCTGATTTTATGCTATTTTTGCGGTTAATTTTTAATATTTAAGAAAAATTTCCCTTAGTTTTGCACCCTGCAATAAAAAAGATGAACCTCCTCTATTAGGAGGAGAAATTGCAGACTAAATAAATAATTTTTTTAGAGATGCCTTATTTGACAAAAGAGAAAAAAGCGAGTTTTTTCACAGAATTTGGTGCAAAAGCCACCAATACCGGTTCTATTGAGGGCCAAGTTGCTTTGCTGACGGAGCGGATCAACAGTATCTCCCAGCATCTGCAAGCGAATAAAAAAGATTTCTCCACTCACCGCGGCCTGATGCAATTAGTGGGTAAAAGAAAACGCCTGCTCACCTACCTGAGCAAGACCAACCTCACGGGTTACCGTCAACTGATCGAAAAACTCGGACTCAGAAAATAATTCATTTATGCATATGAAAAACATTCCCAACTGATTCTACGGTTGGGAATGTTTTTTTGTGTCGTAAGGATTTGTATCATTTTACATAGATTTTTTAACACAGAATTACGGTTTCACTTTCTGTCCTGCCTCAGTAAGCCGTCATTCGACAAAGACGATTAAGCTCATGCTTTCACAACCTATTAGTGTAACGTTTGATATTGGCGGAGGCCGTATGGTTTCTATCGAAACCGGTAAACTCGCGCGCCAGGCAGATGGAGCCGTTACCGTACGCCAGGGCAATTGTATTATCCTGGCTACCGTTGTTGCCAACAAAGATCCCAAAGAAGGACAGGAATTCTTTCCCTTGTCTGTTGATTACCAGGAAAAATTTGCTTCAGCCGGTCGCATCCCCGGCTCTTTCTTTAAAAGGGAGGCCCGGCTGAACGACTACGAAATATTGACCAGCCGCCTGATCGACCGTGCGCTGCGTCCCCTGTTCCCGGAAGACTACTTCTGTGAAGTACAGGTATTGCTGAGCCTGGTATCGAGTGACTACGAAGTCATGCCCGACTCACTGGCCTGCCTGGCTGCATCTGCCGCCCTTGCCGTTTCCGATATTCCCATCAAGGAGATCATCAGCGAAGTACGTATCGGCCGTGTCGACGGACAATTTATCGTCAACCCCAGCCGTAGCGAACTGGAAAAATCCGACATGGAATTCATGATCGCCGCTACGGAAAAAAACCTGATGATGGTGGAAGGCGAAGCGAAGGAATGCAGCGAAGAGGACCTCGTAAAGGCCCTGCAGCTGGCGCACGATGCCATCCGCGTTCATATCAAGGCACAGGAAGAGCTGCGTTCCAAGGTGGGCATTACCGCTAAGCGGGACTACAAAAAACCCGAGCAGAACGAAGAAATACAACAGAAGGTCACCAGTTTTGCAAAAGACCGCATCTACCAGATATCCCGCGCTGCCAGCGCCAAGCACGACCGCAGCGACGCCTACGATAAGGTGAAAGAAGAGCTGATAGCCAGCCTTGGCGAAGAAGCTACCGACCAGGAAAAGAAGCTGGCTAAAAAGTATTACGCCGATCTGCAGTGGGAAGTGGTCCGCAACATGATCCTCGACGACCGCACCCGTCTGGATGGCCGGTCTCTGGACCAGGTACGCCCCCTGGCGATGGAAGTAGATCCGCTGCCCACTCCGCACGGTTCTGCCCTGTTTACCCGCGGTGAAACGCAGTCCCTCACCACCGTCACCCTCGGTACCCCCCTGGATGAAGTGTTGATCGAGAGCGCTGCCAAATCGTTCGATTCTAAATTTTTCTTACATTATAATTTCCCTCCCTTCAGCACCGGCGAGGTCAAGATGATGCGCGGACAGAGCCGCCGGGAAGTAGGACATGGCAACCTGGCTATGCGCTCGCTGAGGCAGATGATGCCCGGCACCGACTATCCCTATACCGTACGTGTTGTCAGTGACATCCTGGAGTCCAACGGTTCCTCTTCAATGGCTACCGTTTGTGCAGGCAGCCTGGCGCTGATGGATGCGGGTGTGCCCTTTCCCAAACACGTGAGCGGAGTAGCCATGGGGCTGATCACTCGTCCGACCGATGGGAAATATGCAATCCTTACGGATATCCTGGGTGACGAAGATCACCTGGGCGATATGGACTTTAAAGTAACCGGCACCCGCCAGGGTATTTGCGGTGTGCAGATGGATATCAAGGTGGATGGTCTGAGCATGGACGTGATGCGTGAAGCGCTGGGGCAGGCCCGTAACGGTCGTCTCCATATCCTTGATGCGATGTACGAGTGTATCGAGGCTACCCGTCCGGAAGTTAAACCGCATGCGCCACGGATGGTCAAGATCTTTATCGACAAGGAATTCATCGGGGCAGTTATCGGACCGCAGGGTAAGATCATTCAGGAGATCCAACGCGAGACCGGCGCTACCATCAACCTGGAAGAAGTCGGCAACTTTGGTGAGGTCAGCATCTTCAGCCCGGCCAAAGAAGGGCTGGACAAGGCGGTGTCCTGGATCAAGAGCATCGTGGCCCAGCCGGAAGTCGGTTCGGTGTACGAAGCGAAGGTCAAGTCGGTTATGCCTTACGGTGCTTTTGTAGAGTTCCTGCCTGGCAAACAAGGCTTATTGCATATCAGTGAAGTTTCACACAAACGCCTCGAGACGATGGAGGGTGTGTTGAAAGAAGGTGATATGGTGAAGGTGAAGCTGATCGGTCTGGATCAGAAGACCGGCAAGTTCAAGCTGAGCCGGAAAGTGCTGATGCCTAAACCGGAAGGCGCAGGTGCGCCTGGCCAGGAACCGCGGCAGTAATATTCAATTAACTTTTGTACAGGTCTGCGGCTGGTGTCGCAGGCCTTTTTTAATTATTATGATCTTATGAGCTACTTACAAATAACGATACCGGCCGCAGATGGGGCACAGCAGGAAATACTGATTGCGCTGTTGGGAGAAATGGGGTACGAGGGTTTTGAGCAGCAGGATGAATGGCTAAAGGCTTATATACCGGAAGAGCAGTTTGATGCTGCCGGCTTAGAGGCCTTATTGGAAATGCATGAATTGAGATATGTCTCCGAACGGATGGAAGAAAAGAACTGGAATGAGGAATGGGAGAAAAGCTTTCAGCCTGTGATAGTGGATGGATTTTGCGGGATCCGGGCGTTTTTTCATGCACCGATAACCGGAGTGCAACACGAACTGGTGATCACTCCTAAAATGAGTTTTGGGACAGGACATCATGCCACCACCTTCATGATGATCCAGGCCATGCAGCAACTGGACTTTCAGGGAAAACAGGTCTTTGATTTCGGGACGGGAACGGGGGTGCTGGCGATATTGGCGGAGAAATTGGGGGCCGCTGCGGTGGTGGCGACCGATAACGACTCCTGGAGTCTGGAGAATTCCCGGGAAAATATAATAGCCAACGGGTGCAACCGGATCAGCGTGCTAAAAATGGATACGGTGCCTGCGGGGCCTTTTGATATCATTTTAGCCAATATAAACAAACACGTAATTTTAGCTCAGCTCCCTGCGCTGGAACAACAATTAAAGGAAGGGGGCGTTATTCTTCTCAGCGGCCTTTTGGACAATGACTTCGAAGACATTGAAAATGAGGCTGTAAAAAATAATATTTCAATATCCGTACGGATGACAAAGGGCAGCTGGATCTGCCTAAAAGCTGAAAAAAGGACGAATCGAAGATCCAGCCGACCCGAAAATAATAAAAATTGACGGCTGAAATAAGTGGCTGAAAATGAGAGGAACAAAGTCATTTTTTCATTATATTTGTTATCCAACTTTAACACAACACCGTTCGATGAAGGAGGTTTTGCTAATACTATCAGCATACCTGATAGGTTCTGTTCCTACTGCCGTCTGGGTCAGTAGATCCTTTTTTGGGATTGATATCCGTGAATACGGTAGCGGCAATGCCGGCGCCACCAATACTTTCCGGGTACTCGGCTCCAGATGGGGTTCCTTCGTAATGGGTGTAGATGTTATCAAAGGGGTCATCGCTACCAGCCTGTATATTCTTATGCCTTATTACCTGCACGATGAAACGGACAGGACCAATTTCATGGTAGGACTGGGGCTCGCCGCCGTTGTAGGCCATATTTTCCCGATTTGGGCTGAATTCAGGGGCGGCAAGGGCGTCGCTACCTTGTTTGGGATGATCATAGCTATTCAGCCGCTGGCGGCTGTATGCTGTATAGCCGTCTTTTTACTGGTACTTTATCTAACCCGTTTCGTTTCTCTCAGTTCCATACTGGCAAGTGTTGCGTTTGCCGTTTTTATCCTCTATATCTTCGATGCCAAAGAAACACTTTACCGCGGATTTGCCATCGCCGTGGCCTTGATGGTTCTGCTAACCCACCAAAAAAATATCACCCGGCTGCTCAAGGGCAATGAGAACAAAGTGCCTATTCTCAAATATCGGGACCGCAGGCGTCAGCGCAGGCAAGTCTCTGACAGCGAAAAGGAATAATTGTAGTATTTTTGCAATCCGCATGCCAAATGCGGTAAAATCATCTCTTAATTAATTGAATAATTAAATAGGCCCAGAAAATGTCTCAAACTTTACTGGAAAAACTGCAACTACAGGACGAAAAAAACCTGTTGATACAGGGTCTGCCTTCCTCCATTGAAAAGCAATTTACCAAGCTGGCATTTGCCAAGAACCTCACCCCATTGTTAAAAAGCAGAAAGATTGACTTTGCTCTTATTTTTGCGATAAATGAGCAACAATTAGGAGCCATTGTCCAGGAAGTCCTGCCTGCTTTGCAACCCAATGCGAAGTTCTGGTTAGCCTATCCGAAAGTGGGTTCTAAAATTGCCACGACGCTCAACAGGGAGGGCAGCTGGGGATGTATTACCTGCGCCGGATATGAATCGGAGCGGCAAACTACCCTCGATCATGTTTGGACCGCTGTTCGGTTTAAAAAGACCGAACCTGTTGTCAACCTGGGCAGGCCTGCAGTACACAGACGCTCTGCCGCGGCTAATTCGCAGCCCTGATATGCTTCACCGCACCCGGCCCGCGGTCTCAATTCTCCCTGAAACCCGTCACTATCAATAGTTTGCCCCGGATAATGACTCAATTCATCCCACAGGTGTATTTGATCTAATGGTTTATGGGTATTTCCTCTGAAATAAGCCACCAACAAGGGTTTTCGTACTATATTTGAACCTACCCCTAATGTTTGGTAACGATATGCTTTTACATTATTTCTATGGCAGTTTTTAGCAGGTCAGCACTCATAGCAGAGCTATTGGACAGGACCGAGCTAATCAAAGCCAGCTCTCAGCTTTTTTTTCGCCTTTCAGACGAGCAGCTGCATTACAGGCCCGGTCCCGGAAAATGGAGCATTGCCGAAATATTCGGGCATCTGAACATTTCCTATGACCAGCATATCCGGCGTATCCTCACCCGCATCACGCTGGCCCCTGACCAGCCTGCAGATCGTTATAACAGCGGCTGGATAGGAGATTGGATCTACGGAAAGATCATGCCCCGTGCCGATGGCACTGTCTTTAAATTAAAATCGATAAAAGCCCATCGGGTAAATGGGGAACTGCTGGACGCCAGGGCTGTCCTGGAAAGCTTTCAGCGAAAATGTGACGCGCTGGATGATATTCTGCGGCATGCCGCTACGAAGAACCTGCGGCGCATTAAGATACCTTTTTATTCCAGCCGGGGATTGCGATTGCGGTTAGGAGATACCTTACGCATACTGGTGGCGCATGGCGAACGGCATTTACTGCAGGCGCAGCGGGTGATGGTGGAACTTACTTGACGATAACCGTGCCCAGGCTCTGCGTTAAAGCCATTTCCAGGTCCTTGAGATGTTTGTGTGTTTCATGAAGGATCAGCCACTCTTCGTACGGAAGGTCTTTTTTCATCATGTCCCGTTGGTTTTCTTCCATCAGGCGTCTGATCTTACGCTGCTTGAGCCATACCATAGTAGACAATACATCTTCCTTATACAGGTCTTCCGGAGTGGCTATTTTGCCTTCATAGTGTTCCTTCCAGTTGGGGCTGATCTCAAGATTAAGGTCCATGATGGAAACGGCCAGGGTACTGAGCTCCTGGTCCTCGTGATAAAGAAAGCTTTTTGTCGATGGCTCCAATCCCTGCTGGTACCATTCTTTGTAGTGATCAAGGATCTTCAGGAGCCGTTTGTTATCGATGAGATCATAGAGTTCCAGTATCTCGGCAAGAATATAGTCCGCGACAAGAGAATTCTCATCCCAGGATTTTAAGCCAAAGTCCAGCAGGCTGCGGATCATTCCGCGCTCGTTTTGTTCGTGACGGAACAATAGACCAAGGGATTCTTCATCCTGGGGAAAAACGGCATCTGGCGGCATCTCTGAGCTAATGCCGTCCTCTCCTACAAGCCCCTGGCCAACAGTCTGTGCTGCCCCGGCTTTTGCACGGGCCTCTGCCGCCGCACGGTTTTCCTGTTTATCGATGCGTTCGCGGATGAATTTATTGACGAGGGTATGAAGGCCTGTTTCTTCGATTCGCAGGATCTCTGCGGATTGGCGGATATAATCCTGCTGCCGGGTAAAATCTTCGGCCTTATTAATGCGGGAGATGGTTTCTGCCACCTGGTTTACCACAGCCGCCTTTTTGCTGCTATCATTCGCTGCGTCTTTCAGCGCCACCTCCAATTGGAACAGGACGAAGTCTTTTTTGTTGGCGGCGACAAAGTCCCGGAAGGCCGATGCCCCTATTTTGCGGACATAACTGTCAGGGTCTTCCTTGTCGGGGATGAGCACCAGTTTTACATCCAGGCCTTCTTCCAGGGCCATGTCCAGGCCGCGGAGGGCAGCCTTGATACCTGCTCCGTCACCGTCATAAATGATGGTGAGATGGTTGGTATATTTTTTTATGAGCCGCAGCTGGTCGATGGTCAGGGAAGTTCCGCCGCTGGCTACTACATTTTCCACGCCGGCCTGGTGCAGGGAAATGACATCCGTATAACCTTCTACCAGCAGGCATTCATCCTGTTTGTCGATGGCCTGCCGGGCCTGATAGGTTCCATACAGTATTTTACTTTTTACATAGAGCTCGTTCTCCGGCGTATTGATATATTTCGGCGCCCTGTCGTTACTTTTTATGATGCGTGCGCCGAAACCGATGATCTTGCCGGTCTGGTTGTGAACAGGGAAAATGATGCGGCCCCGGTAATTGTCCATGGGTCTCTCGTCGCGTACCGCCACCAGTCCGCTCTTTTGGAGATATTCCAGGTTGTATTGTGCGGCGAGTGCTGCCCGGGCGAACACATCCCGCTGGTCAGGGCTATAACCCAGCTGGAATTTCTGCATGATCTCTTCGTTAAAGCCACGTTCTTTGAGGTAGCTGAGACCGATGTCCTGTCCTTCGTCCGTATTAAACAGGATATTGGAAAAAAACTTTTGGGCGAAGGCGTTGATTATAAAAAGGCTTTCGGCCAGCTGTTGTTGCTGGCGTATCTCCGGGCTCACTTCTTTTTCTTCTATCTCGACATTGTAACGGGCAGCCAGCCAGCGAAGGGCTTCTGCATAAGAATACTTTTCATGCTCCATGAGGAAGCTGATCGTATTGCCGCTGCGACCGCAGCCAAAACATTTGTATATCTCCTTGGCCGGTGAAACGGTAAAGGAAGGACTTTTTTCGTTATGAAACGGGCAGAGTCCAAGGTAGTTGGTACCGCGTTTTTTCAACTTCACGAAACCGCCGACGATCTCAATAATATCGATCCGGCTGAGGATTTGTTGTATGGTTTGCTGCGGTATCATTTCAGCGCGAAATTAACCCTTATCACGGGGAAAAATACCGTAAATTCTGCACAAAACAGAGTAGTTTTATCCATAATAAATAAGCTTTTTTTTCGCTTTATCCTTTAAACAACCCTCCTTTGAAAACCGGCTTCTATTCCGTGCTCTTTTCTGTCATTTCGAACCTGGCCATCGGCCTTTGTTTTGTCCCCTTTTTGTTTCTTGGCTGGAAAAAGATACGACAGGTAAACACCTGGTGGGTATTGGGTATTTACTGGCTTTTCAACGGGCTGGTCAACCTGCCTGCGCTTCAGACTGCCGGCGGCAGCCATGGCCTGCTCAGCCGTCTTAGCTGGCTTTATACGATGGCAGAAACGCCGTTGGTATTGCTGGTTTTTGCCAGCGCCTGTTCCGGCAGACAAAAAAGGCAATTGCTGCTGGTTTTATTCGGATATATAATAGGGGAGTGCTTATTGGTCGGTTTCAGAGGACAGACCCTTTTCACCAGCGAGGTGATCATGGGGGCCGGTCTGTTGCTTATTTTGCTTTACAGCGTTATCGGGCTCGTATTGTATGTAAAAAAGATGGAACATACCCGGTTTGAAAATTCCATGGTATTCGTTTACGCCGCCCATCTTTTTGCCTATGGAAGCGGCCTGATCATTTATATTTTTGCCCATTACCATCCGGCGGGAAATAGTAATGACGGCACAGACAGTTTCCTGCTGTATTATATCAGCCTTCTGCTGTCTGCAATTGTCACTTCCACAGGCCTCTGGAGTTATGGAATCCGGGCTTATTCCTCGTCTTCCTCGTAATTATAGGTATCCTGGCTATTGTTATAGATGGATTCCCATGTTTTCACCTTGTCATCCTCCAGCAATTCCAGAATATCAAAGATGGGATCTGTTTTTTTCTTCCATACTACCAACTCGGAGTCGGCATACGTCGAAACATACATACAATGATCCGTTTCCATGTTCACTTTAATCAATCCTACAGGGCCTGCCGCTTGTTCCTGTATCAGATAATAACATCCTTTTTCCAACAACGCATACGAATACATACATCACCTTTTTTAGATAATACAATAACTGAAATGAACTTAAATGGATAGTAAGAATCTGTGGGGAGTAAGTAGAGCACAAAAATACTGAATTTACCCGGAGTAAACAGGTTTCATTTCACTCTTATAGGGTGTTTACAAAAGCTTAATCATAAGGTGTTAATATTCAGAAACCTACAAGTAAATGTGTATTAATCACACAATTCCCGGTGCCTGGGCTGTTTTTTAATACCAGAAATCCCTTACATTTGTTACGCTTATGTTAACGGTATACGTTGCGAGCTTTCACTGAGTCAACCAAATCTAAACTACACACATGAAACACGTCCATGGTTCCAGGCCGCGGCTTCACCCCTTAAAGAGTTTGCCCAATTTTGCCCTTTTACGCTCCCTGCTAAGGATTTGAGCATTTTCCATCTTTATCTATAGAAATTTTTTCTCACCGGTAAGCCCGGTTATGGCATTTTTCTGCTCTGAAAAGAACGGTTAATCAGCCGTAGGAACTCCCTTTTTATCACCACTAATTGATCATTCATCATGAGAAAACTGTTATCGTTGAATCTCTTTTTGAAATCGGCACTGCTGATGTGCTGTCTTGTTTTGACCGGGCATTTGATGGCTCAGACCCGGGTCATCTCCGGAAAGGTCACGGATGCCAATGACAATCCGGTCTCCAATGCTTCTGTCGTTGTGAAAGGCAGTTCTGTGGGCACTACCACCGGACCGGACGGCATCTATACGCTTAAACTTCCGCTTACCGCTAAAGTGCTTGTTTTCTCCGGTATTGGGCTTACTACAACGGAGCATGTCATTGGTAATAAGGAAAAGCTGAATGCCACGCTTTCGAACTCCCAGGTAAGCCTCCAGGATGTTGTTGTCGTCGGATATGGAACCCAGCAAAAGAATGCTTTTACGGGTTCGGCATCCAAGGTAGACGTCAAAGGTTTTGCCGACCTTGTCTCGCCCTCTGTCGACAAACAACTGGCCGGCAGGGCTGCCGGTGTACAGGTCACCAATTCCGGAGGATTGGCCAATACACCGGCTACGATCCGCATCCGGGGTATACAGTCGCTCACCGGTAACCTTGATCCGCTGATCGTCGTGGACGGACTTCCTATCATCACGGGTAACCTGGCATCAGCCACCAACTCCAATGCGCTCGGGGATATCAACCCCGCCGATATCGAAAGCATGGATATCCTCAAGGATGGGTCCGCCACCGCCATCTATGGGTCCAGGGGAGCCAACGGGGTGATCCTCATCACGACCAAGAAGGGGGCCAAAGGCCGTGCGCGTGTCAGCTATGACGGCGTGGTCGGCTGGAGCAACCCGCTGAAGAAGTTCAGCCTGCTGAATGCAAAACAGTTCGAGACCATTGCCAACGAAAAATATACCAATGCACAGGCGGCCCCATTGGCCGGCACGAACACTGCTGTCGACACGGCCAACACAGACTGGCAAAGCCAGGTCATGATCAAAAATGCCATCTCTCAAACCCACACCATATCCGTACAGGGTGGGGGAGACCGGCTGTCTTATTATATGTCCCTCAACTATTCGGACAATAAGGGGGTCATTATCAGCAATTACAACCGCGCCTATCGCATCCGCGGCTCTCTGGATTACGAGGTCAACAAATACGTCAAGATCGGGAACAGCATTTCGATCAGCCGCCAGGAAGACGGCGACCAGAACAATGGAACAAATTCGCTGGGCGGCGCCATCGCCGCTGCGTTGCGTCTGCTGCCGAATGTTTCCCCTTACGGCGCCGGTCATAGCGGCTACAATATTTCCACTACGACCAACTTAATGACCCAGGGTCCGAATGGCAAGACCATCGACGACAACTTTTACAACGTCGCCTTTACCCTTCGTACCAATAAATACTATTCCGACAAATACCGGATCATCGACAATTCCTATATCGAGCTGTCTCCGGTCAAAGGGCTTAAACTGCGCTCACAGGCTGGTATCGACATGTTGAATGATTACAGCTTCCAGGGCCTGAACCCTTATCATGGCGATGGGTATACAACCGGCAATGTGTACAATGCGGATCAGAACTGGCTGCGCCTTCTCTGGTCCAGCTATTTTAATTATAACCTTTCAGCCGGCGGTCATAATTTGGGACTAACGGGCGGTTATGAAGTGCAGAAGCAAACCTATAAATGGTTTTCGGCTAACGGTTCCTCGCTCTCGGATGCCTTTTACATCCAGAACAATGTGATCAGCAATTCCGCGACTACTCAGTCGATCGGCGGGAACTACAACATCAGCAACGGCTTTCTTTCGACCTTTGGCCGGATCAACTACGACTTCAAAAGCAAGTATTTCGCCCAGGCTACCGTCCGCCGGGATGGACAGAGTGCGCTGGCTCCGGGAAGAAAATATGGTACGTTCCCGGGCTTTTCGGCCGGCTGGCGCCCTTCCCAGGAAGGATTCTGGCAGAATTCCGCCTTCATGAGCAAGTGGCTGACCGAGGCTAAACTGAAGGTATCCTATTCCAAAGTCGGAAATACCTTCTCTTCGAACAACACCAATGAATACCCTTACCTAACTACCTTTGGCAATGCTCCCTACGGCAATGTCAGTGGGATAGGCGCTACCCAGGTAGGAAATCCTCCTTTACAATGGGAAACCAGCAAAAAATGGGATGGTGGTCTGGAACTGGGCATCTGGAAGAACCGGATCAATCTGACGGCGGACTATTTTTATAACGATGTAAATAACCTGGTGTTAAATGTGCCGACCCCTCTCAGCGCAGGTATAGCAGGTTCTACCAACTCCAGCGGCGGCACCATTCAGCAGAATGTCGGTACGTTGAACAACAGGGGTATTGAGCTGGCCGTAAGTGCTACGGTGATCAAAACCAGCGATTTTACCTGGAATCTCTCTGTCAACTATTCGCATATCAAAAATAAGATCAGCAGATTATATCCCATCGGCGGTGTGCCCCTGACTACCCTGGATGACGGTGTTTACAACCTGATCCGGGTGGGTGATCCAATCCATCTTATCTATGGTTATCGCTCGGCCGGTGTGAACAGCGCCAATGGCAATCCCATGTTCTATAAGGCGGATGGAAGCCTGGTCCAGGTAAACCTCGTAAAGGGTACGGCCGGGAATATCTATAAGGCCAACAGCAAAGACGACGGCACCCTTGGCGCGGCTTCGTCGCTGGCGGCTACCGACAAGGCAGCACTGGGTCAGGGCCTGCCTACTTACTATGGCGGTATTATCAACTCCTTCTCCTATAAAGGCATCGGACTGGAAGTGATGTTACGCTACTCAGGTGGTAACAAGATCATGAACGTTACCCGCCAGGATGTCCTGTTCAATATGAGCTTCCAGAACAATGGAACAGAGATACTCAATCGCTGGACAGCACCAGGACAGGCAACAGATGTGCCAAAGGTTTATTATGGACAGGCCGCCAACATCAGCCAGTCCAGCAATTCGAATTCCCGGTTCGTGGAGGATGGCAAATTCCTCAAACTCCAGAACGTAGTGCTCTCCTATACGCTCAATCCGAAACTGCTGGGCTGGAGCAACAATTCTATCAGCAGTATCAAGGCTTTTGTCCAGGCGCAGAACATACATACCTGGACTAAGTACAAGGGAGCAGATCCCGAAAATATCAGCCCGCTGGGGATAGACAATGCAGTGAGTCCGCAGGTGAAGACCGTGTCAGTGGGCTTATCAGTCGGGTTTTAATATTTTGCTAATACACAATCAAAAAGAATCATGAAGAAAATAGTCATATTGGGAATTTTGATCCTTCCCTTGTTTTTTAGCTGTAAAAAGGTGCTTGAGACCTCTCCCTATAATGCCATACCGTCGAGCACGGCCTTCTCCACCGAAGCGTATTGCGATCTCTCCATGCTGGGTGTCTACGATGCGGCCCAGAGCGGTCTGTATACGGATGGCAGCAGGCGCGGTTATCCCTTTGGCTCCGCCAACATCGAACAGGGTGATGTCCGTGGGGAAGACGTCGTTAACGTTGCCGCCTTTTACCAGATCACTTACCAGTCGACATACAACTCCTCTTCAGCCAATAATGTGGCGATGTGGAAAGGACTCTATGCCCTGATCAACGAGGCGAATGTCTGTATCAATGGTTTTCACCAGGCTCTTGCGGCTGGTATCATCTCTTCGGCAAAAGCCACACAATATGAGGCTGAATGCCGCTTCCTCCGTGCAATGGCACATCATGAGGCGCTGATCCATTTTGCAAGACCATATATGGATGGCGGCGGACAAGGTGTCGGTGTTCCGTACCGGGATTCGGCGCTGCTCAGCAGCGCCGCCGTAGCTACGATCTTTACAAAACCGAGAATGCGTACCGACAGCGTTTATGTGAAGATGCTGGCCGACCTGGACTATGCGGAAACGAATCTGCCGGTTACTGCGGCCGTTTACCGTACCAGCAAGGCAGCCGCTATTGCGCTTAAAATGCGTTTGAAGCTGCATATGGGTGACTGGGCCGGTGTCATTACGGAAGGTAATAAGCTGATTCCTGCAACTGCTCCCTATAAGAGCCCGATCGGAGGTTTCGCACTGACAACCGCTCCGGATGGACCGTTTGTCAACAACGCCAGCACCGAAAGCATGTTCTCCATCAAGAACGATGCGCTCGATAATCCGGGCACGAACGCTGCCTTATCCCGTATGTATGGCTCGGCGAGCATCAATGGCAGGGGTCTGGTGGCTATTTCACCGGTCATCTATAACGATCCCCGCTGGCTCTGCGATGACAAACGCAGAAGCCTGCTGCTTGTCACCGGAACAAATGCCAATGGCAACAAGAGCTATTTCTCAACGAAATACCGGGATTATACCACTTACAGTGATTATGCTCCCCAGATCCGGTATGCAGAAGTATTGCTGACCATGGCAGAGGCTGTGGCAAGAAATTCGGCCGGTGTTTCCGCCCAGGCAGTCGCTTTGCTCGATGCTGTCCGCGACAGATCATTGGGCGTCCAGGCCACGCAAACCTATACAATAGCTAACTTTGCCGCGCAGACCGACCTGGTAAAAGCCATCCTCTTCGAAAGAAGAATAGAGTTTCTGGCAGAGGGCAAGCGCTGGAGCGATATCTCCCGCCTAAGCCCGGACGCACCCTATTCTCCGGGCGGCATCCCTGCCAAGGCCGTTAACGGAGCCGATGGTCTTGCTATCTATAATTGCGGTGCTGGTTATACACCCGGCCAGGCCGCTATTCCTTATGCGGACTTCCGTTTCCTATGGCCGATACCCGCTACCGAGATTACACAAAACCCGATCATCACGCAGAACCCCTTATATTAAGGAGCTCTAAAAATAAAAAAAGCGACCCTTGCACATAGCAACGGTCGCTTTTTTTTGCATGACCACTTATCCTACAGCCTCTTATTTTTCGAGCTTTATCTCGCCGGCATCGGTTGCCTGGCCGTCACTAACCATAATGCCATCCTTGGCGGCGTTCTTATAAGGCGGCTTGGCCTCTATGATAATTTTATACGTACCTGGCTTGGCATCCGTGATTTCATAAGATCCATTGATAATAGGAGTTTTTAAGGTATCCGAAGCCGATTCAGCCCAGGCGCGCACCCCTCCTTCTGCCGGTGTCACTGTCCCTTTGATGGAACCGGCTCTAAGATGCGTAAAGGCAAATAAACCTGCGGTCACGACGGTCACGGCCGCTATTTGTTTGAGTGAAGTGAAATTCATAATGGTAGCATTTTGAGATGAGTAAATACTAATAATTCACTTCTACGGGAACTAAGGGTCTATGCTTTAAATTTTACAAGGACTGTGCCACAAGTGTCGTGTGGTTATAATGAAAGCCTTGCGGGGTGTGGAATTTATTCTACATGTCCTTCTTTTTCGTATGCTTATCAACGTTATATTTCCGCGGCTATCGCCGACCAGGAGAAGCGCCTGGGGCACCATTGAAATCCCTGGTGGCAGGCTGTTAAGGCATTGCTAAAACGAATTACCCGACGATATTGCCATTTTCCAGCTGCAGGAACCGATCGATGCAAGAAGGAAGTTCCTGCCGGTAATGACTCACATAAATAAGTGTTGTGCCGAAGGCTTTGCACAGTATAGTGATCAGCTGCCGGAAATGGGCCGTTTGCTCTTCGTCCAATCCCTGGCAGGGCTCGTCCAGGATCAGCAGGGGAGGATTCTTGATGAGCGCCCGGGCCAACAGGACCATTCGTTGCTGCCCGGCAGACAGCTGGGGCAATCGTTTGATTCGCAAGTCCTGCAAAGAAAGCAGCTGCATCCAGCGCAGGGTAAGGGCTTCCTGTTCGTCGTTCAACGGCCGGAAAAGACCGATGGTATCGAAGATACCGGAAGCAACAACCTCAAAACAATTTACAGAAATATCAAAGTAAAGATGAAGCTCAGGGGAGACGAACCCGATGTTTTTCTTGATGTCCCAGATGGATTCCCCCGTTCCGCGGCGGCGGTCGAAGAGCCAGATCTCATTGGCATAGGCCTGGGGATTGTCGGCTGTGATAAGACTTAGTATCGTTGACTTGCCGGCGCCATTCGGCCCGGAAACATTCCAGCACTCGCCCCTGCGGACCTCCCAGTTGATGTTGTTGAGGATGGTAGCTTCGCCATATTTGATCTTTGTATTGACCATCTTTACGGCAATGGAGAAGTCTTCTCCCTCCTGAAGACCAGCTTTAAGGTTCTCCACCAAGGTGGGATCGAGGGTTATAGTATTACCCTTTTTTTCCGGGTGGAAGTCTGTTTTGGGACCGAGGAATACCCATTTCCCCTTGTCGAGCTGCCCGACATGGGTTATCGAAGCGGGCAGCTCCTGCGGGCTGGTGATGAGCAGAATGGGGATATTCCGGGCAGACAGCGTATTTATTATAGTATGTAAAGTAGCCCTCCCCTCTGTGTCAAGTCCGAGGAAAGGGTTATCCAGTATCAGCAATTCGGGCTTATTCAATAAGGCTATTGCCAGCTGGACACGCTTGTTTTCGCCATTGGAGAGCTGAATAAGAGGCTTTTTCAGCAGGGGACGAATTTGAAGGTCATCCAGCCAATTGGGGTCGGTATGGGTATTTTTCCAGCCGGATTCGGCCAGTTCCTGTTCGACGGTGATGGTCTGGTCGGCGTCTGAAGAGTTGAAGCGCTGCTGATAATAAAGCTCTGTCGAGCCGGGACGGTGTTTGAAGCGATGCTGCTGCTCGACAATGGAGATGCGATGGGGGGCTATTGAGGTGATTCGCCCGGTGGAAAAATGTCTGCCCAACAAGGCATGAGCCAGTATCGTCTTTCCGCTGCCCGAAGGGCCGGTAATAGCCCATTGTTCACCGGCATAGATCGTCCAATCAAGCTTATCCAGGAGGAGGGCTCCCCCTAATTTTACGGAAACTTCTTCGAGGGTCAGAAATGCTGCGGCCATATTACGAATGTAATCAAACCCCGGAGGGAATGACCCGCGACGAAGGGAAATTTAGCTTAATGGGGCCGGATTTTGTCCTGGAACCCTGTGGAAGACAGGGGAAAACACAGATATATCGCCGTGTAAATATCCACAGGATGTAGAAATCGAAATAAGCGGTCTCTGAATTCGTTTAACTATATTGCACACTTGCGGACCCAAGGTCCGCAGGCTGAAAGCCCATCATTAGACCGTGCGCCGGGGATGGGCTATTTTGCGGAACAAGCCCTCCCCGGTGCACATCGGAACCCGACTATGGCAGAAAAAACTAATTTGTTCGACTATAATGAAGATAGTGTCAGGACCCTTGACTGGAAGGAGCATATCCGTCTCCGCCCCGGTATGTATATCGGAAAACTGGGGGATGGCAGTAGCCCGGATGACGGTATTTATGTCCTGATCAAGGAGGTCATCGACAACTGTATCGACGAGCATACGATGGGTTATGGCAAACAGGTGGAGGTCAATATCGACCAGAAAACCGTCACGATCAGGGACTTTGGCCGGGGGATCCCCCTGGGCAAGGTAGTCGATGTTGTCAGCAAGATCAATACCGGCGCCAAATACGATAGTAAAGCCTTCCAGAAGTCTGTAGGATTGAATGGGGTAGGTACCAAGGCGGTGAATGCGCTGAGCAGCTATTTCAAAGTCACCGCTTTTCGGGAAGGGAAAGAAAAGACGGCCGAGTTTACCAAGGGCGTCCTGACTAAAGAACACAAAGAGACGAAAACGGATGAACCTAACGGCACCCTGGTCACTTTTATACCGGATGAAACCGTTTTCAAGAACTTCCACTTCCTCCATGAATATATGGACAACCAGTTCTGGAACTATTGTTACCTGAATGCGGGATTGGTGATCAATTTCAACGGTAAAAAATACATGTCTAAAAACGGCCTGCTCGACCTCTTGCAGCGCCGGACCAATGAAGACGAAGTGCGTTATCCCATTATTCACATAAAGGGGGAAGATATCGAGGTCGCACTTACACATAATAATGATTATGGGGAAGAGATCTTCAGTTTTGTCAACGGACAGTATACCACCCAGGGTGGAACACATCAGCAGGCATTCCGGGAGGCCTTCGTCAAGGTGATCCGGGATTTCTATAAGAAGGATTATGAAGCTTCCGATATCCGGCAGAGCATTGCCGCGGCCATCTCCGTACGTGTGGTAGAGCCGGTGTTCGAATCCCAGACCAAGACCAAGCTGGGCAGCCTTTCTATGGCAGAAGGCGGCGCCACGATGAAGAATTTCGTGTATGATTTTCTGGCGAAAGACCTGGATAATTACCTTCATAAGAACCCTTCGACTGCCGATGCCCTGAAGAAACGCATCGAGCAGAGCGAACGGGAACGGAAGGAATTGGCAGGTATCAAGAAGTTAGCCAACGAGCGGGCTAAAAAAGCCAATCTGCACAATAAGAAACTGCGGGATTGCCGCTTTCATTATAACGAGGAGCCCACGGGTAAGGACAAGGAACAGATTCTACAGAAACAATCCGAGAGTACCATTTTCATTACGGAAGGGGATTCTGCCAGCGGCAGCATCACCAAGGCCAGGGATGTGGAACGGCAGGCTGTTTTCAGTCTCCGGGGTAAACCGCTCAATTGTTTTGGCATGACGAAAAAAGTAGTGTACGAGAACGAGGAGTTCAACCTGCTGCAGCATGCCCTGAACGTGGAGGACGGCATTGAAGGGTTGCGATACAATAACATCGTCATTGCTACCGATGCCGATGTGGACGGCATGCATATCCGCCTGCTGCTGATGACCTTCTTTTTGCAGTTTTTCCCCGACCTCGTAAAGAACGGACACGTCTATATCCTCGAAACCCCCTTGTTCCGGGTCCGCAACAAGCAGGAGACTCACTACTGCTATGATGAAACGGAAAAACAGGCTGCGGTGAAGAAACTGGGAAGTAAGCCGGAGATCACCCGGTTCAAAGGGCTGGGCGAGATATCACCGGACGAGTTTGCCCGTTTTATCGGCGCCGATATGCGCAAACAACCCGTGATGGTTATGCAGGATACCCATATTCAGCAGATATTGGAATATTATATGGGGAAGAATACACAGGAAAGACAGGAGTTTATCATTAAAAATTTGAAAGTGGAGCTGGACCTCGTGCAGGAGACCCCTGCGGCCCCGGCCGGTTAAGCGGTGGATATTAGGAATTGATTCGTGAGTTGTTTGAAAAGTTTGAACAGGCCTGTTACATTTTTAAGGACGTAGAATGTTGGAGTGCAAGGGAATTGCAGGAAATTTTAGGTTACTCGAAATGGAGTAATTTTCAGAATGTAATTCAGAAAGCTAAGCAGTCTTGCGAGAACGCCGGTGTCAAAATCGAAGACCATTTTGCCGATATCGGGAAAATGGTTGATTTGGGTAGTGGTTCAACAAGAACTTTGGAGGACATAGCTCTTACCCGGTATGCTTGTTATTTGATCGCTCAGAACGGTGATCCGTTAAAAAGCGAAATAGCCTTTGCCCAGACCTACTTCGCCGTTCAGACCCGCAAACAGGAGATCATGTAGTGGAAAAGGATCTAAAAGGAGAGGGGCCTATTTCGAAGGAGCACGTGGACAATAACCTGGCGGTCCGGAAAATGCTGCAGGAACGGGGTGTGAAGCCAGAAGAGCTGCCTCCTTCGGAGGATGTAGCCAAAGTCAAACGCCGGCTGAAAACAGATGGCAAAAAAGTACCAAAGGGTATTAAAAATAAGAAGAAATAATTTGTAGTGCGTATGATTCATATTGTTTTTCAACGAAACGATGCTGAAGTATTAAAAAAAGCGTTCGAGCTGGATGCTTCCTTACAGGGAGACGTGATCCGGATCGAGGATGAGTTTGCGGTGGGGCCTCTGGCTGATATTTATACAGCGGAGGGCATCGAAGCCCGTAAGCAATGGTGGCGGGAAATATTGGCCGGCGGTGATTATGATGGGTTGGCAGACAATGGGGCGACGGCCGATGACAATGTTACGGTAGCTACCCTGCAACAGCGTCTTTTGGATGAGCCCCAGGAAATTGCCTGGATATGGGCGGCCCAGAACAAACACGACGTAAGCGGCTACTATTGGTTGATGAGCCAGCTGAAGGATTTCCAGGGCAGGATATTTATTCTCTATTTGAATAACCTGCCGTTTATCAATGAAAAGGGACATATCTTTTATCCGGTGAACTTGTTCGATATACCGGCACGGGAATTTTTGAAGGCGCGCAAGCTGGCAAGACCTGTTACGCTGAGTGAATTCGAGATCGATCCGGATGAATGGAACCGGCTTTGCCAGGAGAACATGGGGGTACGTATCCTGGAAGGGGGTAAAAAATTATCCCAGCATCCCTATACCTACTATGATGAAGAATTACGGAAATTCATTACCGGCGACTGGATAAAGGCCAGCAAGCTGATCCATCAGTTTATCGGAAAGGCTAAACAAACCACGGGTGATGCTTATCTGCTGTGGCGGATCAAACAGCTGGTCGCGGCCGGAGATCTGGACGCCCAGGGCGAGCTGAAGGGGATGAAAGATTTTGAGATCAAAGGAAAGGCGCCAGCGTCTGTGGGCGAACAGGTATTATGAAAAACCTCATAAAACTGGAAGAAGCGGCTTTATTCCTGCTGAGTATCTACCTCTGGGGACAATTACATTATGCCTGGTACTGGTGGCTGGTGTGGATATTGGCTCCTGATCTGAGCATGATCGCTTACGTGGCCGGCAATAGGACGGGTGCGATCGTCTATAATTTCGTTCATCATAAGGGAGTGGCGGTAGTCATTTACCTGATCGGTGTCTATACCTACGACAGGCTGATGCAGTCTGTTGGGTTGATCCTGCTGGGGCATTCCTGTATGGACCGGGCAATGGGATACGGGTTAAAATATTTCAGCGGTTTTTCGGATACACACCTGGGTAAAATTGGCAAAGCCGCGAAAGCTGAGAGGGTCAAACTATGAATATAAAGTCCATCCACCATATTGCTATATTAACGGATGACTACCCCCGCAGCAAGGCTTTTTACACGGAGGTGCTGGGTTTTACGGTTATACAGGAGACTTATCGGGCGGAACGGCAATCGTATAAGCTGGACCTGGCTATAGCGGGACGTTACCAGGTAGAGCTTTTTTCCTTTCCGGATTTCAGGGAAAGGGGCAGCTATCCGGAAGCCAAAGGCTTGAGGCACCTGGCTTTTGCCGTTGATAATGTAGAGGCCGCGGCGGCAGAATTGCAGAGTAAGGGGGTGGCGGTAGAGCCCGTACGTGTCGATGAGCTGACGAAAAAAAAATTTGTGTTTTTTACAGATCCCAATGGACAACCACTGGAGTTGTATGAGGGATAATAAGTTGTATGAGCGATAACAAAAAGTTATATACTAATGGCGAAGACAAAAATAGCCGATGATTTTCATGAGAACGAATCCGGGGTTACTGGTCAATACAAGAACTGGTTCCTGGATTATGCCTCCTATGTAATTCTTGAGCGGGCCGTACCCGCGGTGGAGGATGGACTGAAGCCGGTACAGCGCCGTATCCTTCATGCGATGAAGGAAATGGATGACGGCCGTTTCAACAAAGTGGCCAATATCATCGGACAGAGCATGCAGTACCACCCGCATGGCGACGCCAGTATCGGCGAAGCCCTGGTAAATATGGGACAAAAAGACCTGCTCATCGAAACCCAGGGCAACTGGGGCGATGTGCGAACGGGCGACGATGCGGCAGCTGCCCGGTATATCGAGGCAAGGCTTAGCCGGTTTGCGCTGGAAGTGGCGTTTAACGCTAAGACTACCGAGTGGCAATTGAGCTATGACGGCCGGAAAAATGAGCCGGTGACCTTACCCATGAAATTCCCTCTCTTGCTGGCACAAGGAGCGGAAGGGATTGCCGTTGGCCTGGCTACCAAGATCCTGCCCCATAATTTCTGTGAACTTTGCGAAGCATCCATCAAATACCTGAAGGGAAAGAAGTTCGAGATCTACCCGGATTTTTTGACCAACGGCATGGTCGACGTTACCAATTACAACGATGGCAAACGCGGCGGAAAAGTGCGAGTGCGTGCCCATATCGAGGAGTTCGATAAAAAGACACTGCTGGTAAAAGATGTACCTTACGGGATCACCACTACGCAGCTGATTGACTCCATTCTCAAAGCCAATGACCAGGGCAAGATAAAGGTGCGGAAGGTAACGGATAATACCGCTGCCGAAGTAGAGGTCCAGATCGACCTGGCGCCCGGTATCTCACCCGACATTACTATCGACGCGTTGTATGCATTCACCGATTGCGAGGTCAGCATTTCGCCCAATGCCTGCGTTATCGTCGATAAGAAACCCCAGTTCCTGGGAGTTAAGGAGCTACTTACCATTTCCGTGGAAAATACCAAGGAGTTGTTGAAGCGGGAATTGGAAATAAAACTGGCCGAACTGCAGGAGAAATGGCATTATACGTCACTGGAAAAGATATTCTTTGAAGAGAAGATATACAAGGAGCTGGAGAAGAAACACGAGACCTGGGAGAAAGTACTTGTCGCCATCGCCAAGGCCTTCGAACCCTTCCGTAAACAATTAAAACGGGACATCAGCCGGGAAGATATCGTCAAGCTCACCGAAAAACCGGTACGGCGTATCTATCGTCTCGACATCGACGAGCTGAATGCCCAGATCAAGGGCCTGGAAGCCGATATCCGGCAGGTAAAACACGATCTCAACAACCTGGTGGATTTCTCGGTCGCGTACTATGACAATTTACTGAAAAAATATGGCAAGGGCCGCGAGCGCAAGACAGAAATGAAACTGTTCGAAGCCATCCAGGCTCAGCAGGTGGCTATCGCCAACGTCAAACTCTATGTCAACCGGTCGGAAGGATTTATCGGCACCGGGCTGAAAAAAGATGAGTTCGTTACCGATTGCTCCGACCTGGACGATATCATCGCTTTTACCAAGGGCGGAAAGATGAAGGTCGTCAAGGTGGCGGAGAAGGCTTTTATCGGAAAAGATATCCTGCACGTTGCCGTCTTCCGGAAGAATGACGAGCGGACAACGTACAATATGATCTATGTGGATGGGAAAAGCGGCATTAGCTTCGCCAAGCGCTTTAACGTCACGGGTATTACCCGGGATAAGGAGTATGACCTGACAAAGAGTGACGATGCGAAGAGCCGCGTACATTATTTCTCTGCCAATCCGAATGGAGAAGCAGAGGTGGTGAAAGTGGTGCTCAGCGCCAACAGCTCCGCCCGGAACAAGGAATTCGATTTTTATTTCGAGGAGCTGGAGATCAAGAACCGCACCAGCCTGGGTAACCAGGTGACGAAATATCCCATTCGGACGGTGAAGTTCAAGGAAGCCGGCAAATCCACGCTTAGCGGCCGTAAGATATGGTTTGATGCTACTTTCGGGCGGCTCAATTCCGAAGGGAAAGGCGATTACCTGGGCAGTTTTGAAGGCGACGAGCGTCTCCTGGTCATTTATTCCGACGGCAATTATGAACTGACGGATACCGAGCTGACCCAGCGTTTCGATGCGGACAAGATCCTGGAGATACGCAAGTTTGACCCGGAAAAGGTCATAACGGCCGTTTACCTGGACAACGAGAAATTACAGTTTAATGTCAAGCGGTTCAAAATAGAAACGACGACGCTGAAAAGCAAGTTCCTGTTCATCAAGGAAGGTGAGGGCAATCGCCTGGAAGCCGTTACCCTGCACCCGGAACCCATTGCCGTGATCAAATCCGGCCGGGGTGCCCAGGCGAGGACGCAAAAAATAAAGATTGCCGGTTTTGTGGAAGTGATGGGCTGGAAAGCGGCTGGAAGTAAATTATTTGATTTTGCGAAGAGTGTCGAGGTGGAGTGGGGACATAAGGAAGAGGCGAAAGAGACACCGCCGCAGACAGAATTGTTCTAAAGAATGTACAGCCGCTCTAACGAGCGGCTTTTTTATGGTTTTTTTCGTCTGAGCCGTATCGTAGCATTCTCGGTCAGGCTGCTGCTTAAAAAAACTTCATAGCGATTTTTCCCATCCGTTAAAACCATCAGGGCTGTATTGGGTGGGATCCTGCCCAGATTTTCGGCGAACATACTAATCTCGTTGACGTCGCGGGTGCTGTCGAGGTGGAGGTAGATGTTGAATGCTTTGGCCGCCAGTTCCTGGTGGGTCAGGATCACCTGATTGTTTACAAAGACGGAAATGCTGTCCCCATCGATGTCGCCGTTGTCATAAAAGCTAAGCCGGATAGAATCGGATTCCACGCTGAATTCTTTGTTCAGGACAGCCTTACGCCTGGTAAAGGATTCGATGATCTTTTTATTGTCGTCCACTATTATAGGATTCGCCGGTGGCGCCGTTACCGTAACCAGCGGTGGGGTAACCACTGCCGTTGCCGTTGACGGGGTTGTAGCGACAGCCGTCGAAACGGTAGTATCTTTTGCCGAAACGGTGGTATCTTTTACCGGGACCGGGAGCTCAGTAGCCGCCGACGGCGCCCTGACAGCGACATCGACCACATAATCATCGGCCTGGGGTTTCCAGACACGAGCGCTTGAGGCTACCATTGTTGAAATGCTATCATGCTGATTATCAGACTTATCTAGTATATAACTCACTTTTATATCCGGGCAGGTGTACTTGTATTTATCGTCGTGGTAAAACGTGCCTTTGACGGAGCTGCCCATTTTGGAATTCATCAGTATCCCCCGGAAATCGGTATTACAGTCGACGCCGTTAACGGTGGAATTCGAGTTGAAATAGATGACGGGGATATTGAGAATGATGACTTCCCGGGTTTTGGGGTTGTACCGGCCATGAACAAAGAAACTCTGGTACTTGTCGCGGAAATAATAGCCAAAAATGCCCTCGACCTTAGTGCCTTTTTGTTTGATGACGAGTTCAGTAAGGTAGTTATTGTGTATTCCTGCCATTTCAGCGTCTGCGTGACCATACCAGGAGCCAGTAACGACCTGGGCCGGCAACAAATGGGGAACGGTAATAAACAAAAATATATGTAATAATCTTTGCATCAAGTAGTAAGAGGACTCTATAACGGCATGAAGATAAGACAAATTGTATAGCCAAAGAGCCCCCTGCCCGGATAGGTAGAAATTTTCATGCCAAAGCGTGCCTTAATATCTATTCAGGTGGCGTTTGATCTCCTTTTGGGTGTCGCGGTCTTTGATGGTTTCGCGTTTGTCATAGAGTTTTTTGCCCTTGCCGAGCCCGATCTCCAGCTTGGCGTACCCCTTTTCGTTGAAGAAGATGCGGAGCGGGACGATGGTATATCCCTTTTCTTTTATTTTGTTCTCGAGTTTGCGGAGCTCGCGTTTGGTGAGCAGGAGTTTGCGGTCGTGGACGGCGATGTGATTATTGGTGGTGCCGAAGCGGTATTCTGCGATATGCATATTCCGTACCCATAGTTCGCCTTTGAAAAAGATACAAAAACTGTCCACGAAGTTAACTTTCCCATCCCGGATGGATTTCACCTCTGTGCCGACCAATACCATACCCGCATCGAATTTGTCCTCGATGAAATAATCGTGGTAGGCTGATCTGTTCTTTATTTCACTCATATAAATATCCAATGGGCCTGTGGGCCCATCATGGGTAGGGCCATTAGCCTTTGAAGAGGGTCATCAGTGTCGCCAGTCTCTCCCTCAGTTCCTTCCGGTTGACAATAAAGTCCAGGAAGCCGTGTTCGAGAAGAAATTCGCTGCGCTGAAAGCCTTCGGGTAAGTCCTTTTTTATAGTTTCCTTAATGACGCGGGGGCCGGCAAAACCAATCAGGGCGCCCGGTTCGGCAATGTTGAGGTCTCCAAGCATACCGAAAGAAGCGGATATGCCGCCAAAGGAAGGGTCCGTCAGCAGGGAAATATAAGGTATTTTGGCATCGGTGAGCTGGGATAATTTACCGGAAACCTTGGCCAGCTGCATCAGGGAAAAGGCGCTTTCCATCATACGGGCGCCACCCGATTTACAGATGATGAGCAGGGGGGCCCGATGTTCCAGGCAATAGTCCACGGCCCGGCTGATCCTTTCGCCCATAACGCTGCCCAGTGAGCCGCCGATAAATTCAAAGTCCATGCAGCCGACTACCATATGGTGATCCTTTACGTCTCCCGCGGCTATACGGATAGAATCGGTGATGTCGGTCTTGGCCCAGGTTTCCTCCAGTCTTTTACCATAGGACTTCAGGTCCGTAAAGTGCAGGAAGTCCTTCGACCGGATGTTCTCATATAAAACCTCGTATTGGTTGTCGTTAAAAAGTATCTCGAAATATTCGGAGCTGCCGATGCGATGATGATGCGTGCATTTTGGGCAGACAAATAAATTCTCCCTTAATTCGGTGACTGTACATATATAATTACAGTTGGGGCACTTGGTCCAGAGGCCCTCGGGCGTTTCTTTTTTTTCCGCCGTACTGGTGAGTATTCCTTTTTTTATACGTCGGAACCAACCGCTCTTGCTTTCTTCGCTTTGTCCTTCATCACCGGCCAGGTTCGCTTCGAAATCGTCTTCTTGCTTCATTTGCGTTTCGTTTGTCAAACAATAATCTTTTAATGTGCTCGTTCCGCCCGAGCGAATATCGGGCCTGAGATATAATCAAATAGAGCCTAATATATAGCCAAATTTGGCGGCTAAGATACTAAACAACGGGGATTTATAGGCTCCCGGTCTTTCTACCCACAAAAAAAGTAAGCGAAAACTATTTTCTTCACCTTCCTGTACTAAATTTGCGCGATTGGGCTTTTCGCTTCATTCTCAATTAATAGAAGGTATACATATGGCACGAGCCGCTGCGAACTGCATGCGGCCATTAAAAGACAAACACGATACGCATGAAATGGTCTGAACTCTTTACTTCTTCCGTAGGCAAAAAATTTGTAATGGGCCTAACCGGCATTTTTCTCATCCTTTTCCTGGTCGTGCACGTAGGTATCAACGCCTGTATCTGGGCCATGGACGATGGTAAAATGTTCAATCTGGCAGCCAATTTTATGGGGGCAACGGTTGTGCCGCGTGTTTTGGAGATCGGGCTTTTCGCTGGTTTCTTACTGCATATTATACAGGCCTATGTCCTTGAACAGCAGAATCGCCGCAAGAGGGGTGTTACTTACGAGGTGCCGATGGGGAATAAGGGAAGTAAATGGTATTCCCGGTACATGGGCTGGCTGGGCACTTTTGTCCTGCTGTTTCTTGTCATTCATATCAAAAATTTCTGGGTGCCATCCCGGTTCGACATGCCCGATGGGTATGCACAGACATATAATGGCGTGGAAGTGCACGATATGTTCCGGCTGATGAAAGAGACTTTCACGAATATCTGGCTGGTACTTTTATACCTGGGGGGCTGTTTTGCCCTGGCTTATCACCTGATGCATGGCTTTCAGAGCGCTTTTCGTTCGCTGGGTGTCTACAATAACCGTTATCTCAAGCTGATCAACAGTATCGGAGTTGGGTTTGCGATCGTCGTGCCCCTGGCATTCGCCATGATGCCCATATCCATGTACCTGGGCTGGGTATAGCAGGAATGCCCGGAGGCAAACAATCCAATTTAAAAAAGACAATTCGAAGCAATCAAAAAATAAGTCATGTTCAATTCAAACATCCCCGCCGGAGATTTAGAAAAGAAATGGGAAGATTATAAAGGACATGTGAAGCTGGTGAACCCTGCCAATAAACGTAGTCTGGAGATTATCATCATAGGAACGGGACTGGCCGGAGCCTCTGCGGCTGCCTCTCTCGGTGAGCTGGGATATAAGGTGAAGGCTTTTTGTTTTCAGGATTCTCCGCGTCGCGCGCATAGCATTGCCGCGCAGGGGGGCATCAATGCGGCTAAGAACTATCAGAATGACGGGGACAGCGTATTCCGTCTCTTTTACGATACCATTAAGGGCGGGGATTACCGTGCCCGTGAGGCCAACGTTCACCGGCTGGCCGAAGTCAGCGCCAGCATCATCGACCAGTGCGTAGCACAGGGGGTGCCTTTTGCCCGCGAATATGGCGGTCTGCTGAGCAACCGCTCTTTCGGCGGCACACAGGTGCAGCGTACCTTCTATGCGGCGGGACAAACCGGCCAGCAGCTGCTGATCGGCGCTTACCAGGCGCTGGAAAGACAGGTAGCCCTTGGCAATGTGGAGATGTATGCCCGTCATGAAATGCTGGACATCGTGAACATCGACGGTAAGACCCGGGGTATCATCGCCCGGAACCTGATCACCGGCGAGCTGGAAAGACATTTTGGTCACGCTGTATTACTTTGCAGCGGCGGTTATGGCAACGTATTCTATCTCTCTACCAATGCCATGGGCAGCAATGTAACGGCTGCCTGGAAGGCGCATAAGAAAGGGGCTTATTTCGGGAACCCCTGCTTCACGCAGATCCACCCGACCTGTATCCCGGTGACGGGCGAGCACCAGTCCAAGCTGACATTGATGTCGGAATCGCTGCGTAATGATGGTCGTATCTGGGTTCCCAAACAAAAAAATGATCTGCGCAAGCCGAACGAAATACCGGAAGAAGAAAGGGACTATTACCTGGAAAGAAGGTATCCTGCCTTCGGGAACCTGGTGCCGAGGGATGTGGCCTCCCGTGCCGCCAAGGAGCGCTGTGACGCCGGTTACGGGGTAGGCTCGTCCAAACAGGCGGTGTATCTCGATTATGCTTCGGCTATAGAACGCTATGGCAGGATAGAATGCCGCAAACATGGCATCGACAACCCTTCTGCCGAAGACATCCGTAGACTCGGGGTAGCGGTCGTAAAAGAAAAATACGGCAATCTCTTCGATATGTATAATAAAATCACCGGAGAGGATCCTTATACATTACCCATGCGTATCTATCCGGCCGTACACTATACGATGGGCGGCTTGTGGGTGGACTACGAGCTGATGACGTCTGTGCCCGGCTTGTATGCCCTGGGTGAGGCCAATTTCAGTGACCACGGCGCCAACCGTCTTGGCGCATCTGCCCTGATGCAGGGTCTGGCCGACGGTTATTTTGTGATTCCTTATACGATAGGCAATTACCTGGCGGGCGAGATCCGGACGGCCAGTTTTCCAACCTCCCATCCGGCATTCGAGGCGGCTGAAAAAGAGGTAGCCGGCCGGCTTCAGCAATTAAAAAACATCAATGGTACCCAAAGCCCTGAGTCCTTTCACAAACGTTTGGGGAAGATCATGTGGGATAAGTGCGGTATGGCCCGCAACGAAGCGGGACTGAAAGAAGCCATTGCAGAGATACGCGCCCTGAAAGCCGAGTTCTGGCGGGATGTGCGGGTGACGGGTGATATCGGCGAGTTCAATCCCGAACTGGACAAGGCCGGCCGGGTAGCCGACTTTATCGAGCTGGGCGAACTGATGTGCCAGGATGCGTTGCAACGCAGAGAAAGCTGCGGCGGCCATTTCCGGGAAGAAATGCAGACGGAGGATGGTGAGGCCAAACGCGATGACGAGAATTTCAGCTTTGTTGCCGCCTGGGAATATAAGGGTGACAGCAGTTGGGAGCTGCACAAGGAGAAGCTGGAGTTTGAGGTGGCGCATCCAAGCCAGCGTAGTTATAAGTAGGCTGGCCTAAATTGATACGTATATGGGATGGAAAGAATGGATAGACCTTGTTGTTAAAGTGCTTGCCGGATTCGGCGGATTGGGCTTTCTTATAGCGGCGCTTAGTTATAAAAGCCAGATCAGGATCAAGCAGGCGGAATGGCTGAAGTCTTTGTACGAGAAGTTTTTTGAAAGTTTGATCTATAAAGAGGCCAGGGTTTGGCTGGATTATGGCCATCTGCACGGAAAGCTAAATGTCGAAGACGTGGCCGTTCGGGAAGCGAATGAAGAGAAGTTCACCGACTTTCTGAACTTTTTTGAGTTCATTGCAGTACTGCATTTCAGCGGACATTTGACTTTTAAGCAGGTAGATGAAGTGTTCGGTTATTACCTGAAAAAGATAAAGTCGGATGAAGATTGCCGGGACTGGATACAAAAGTACAGCTTCGAAAAACTGAAGGGGCTTTTGGAGAAGATAAAATAATGGCAGAGTATTTATTTGTATATGGAACGCTGCGCAAGAACTTTGACCTGAAGCTAAAGGACCGGGTCAAGGATGACCTGCAGTATGTGGGCCAGGCGAAAGTGGGAGCTGCATTATATGACCTGGGCCGTTATCCCGGTGCTGTAAAAAGCAATAAGGGGCAGGAAGTCATCGGCGACGTTTTTTTGCTGAATGACCCGGATAGGGTGCTCCGGATACTGGACAAATACGAGGGGATACCGGAAGGCGGGGCGAAGGATACGGAGTTTGTACGGAAAAAGGGGAGGGTGCGGTTGCGTTCGGGGCAGCAGGTAAATGCATGGATCTACTGGTATAATGCCGATCCGAAGGATAAAATAAAGATCAAACACAAGAATTATTTGAACTATTTGAAAAATAAAAGCATCAGCTAAGTATTTTATGGAACACTATACAATGAACCTCACCCTCAAGGTCTGGAGGCAAAAGAATAAAAAAGACAAAGGCAGTTTCGAGACCTATTCTGTCAGCGATATTTCTTCGGAAATGTCCTTCCTGGAGATGTTCGATGTCCTGAATGAGCGCCTGGTACACGAGGGCAAAGAACCCATTGCCTTCGACCACGACTGCCGGGAGGGTATCTGTGGTATGTGTTCTTTGTATATCAATGGCCGGCCCCATGGTCCCTGGGAAGGCACAACGACCTGTCAGCTGCATATGCGCGCCTACAAGGATGGCGATACTATTGTTGTCGAGCCCTGGCGGGCCAACGCCTTTCCGGTGATCAAAGACCTGGTAGTGGACAGAAGCGCCTTTGACCGGATCATCCAGGCGGGCGGGTACATTTCCGTCAATACCGGGAATGCCGTCGACGCGAATTCCATTCCCGTCGAGAAGGATAAGGCGGACACGGCCTTTGCTGCTGCGGCCTGTATTGGCTGCGGCGCCTGTGTTGCGGCGTGCAAGAATAGCTCTGCGCTGCTCTTCCTGTCCGCAAAAGTAAGCCACCTGGCGCTGCTGCCCCAGGGTAATCCCGAGCGGAAAACGCGTGTGACCGATATGATCGCCCAGATGGATAAGGAAGGATTCGGCAGCTGTACGTCGACGGGGGCTTGTGAGGCGGTGTGTCCCAAGGAGATATCGATCACGAATATCGCCCGGCTGAATGCCGAATATGGCAGGACGGGGTTGACAACCGATAAATAAATTAAGTTTCGTACTTTTGCGCCCATGATTAGAGTGAACAATGTCACCCTTTCCTTTGGAAAAAGGGTATTATTTGATGAAGTCAACCTTACGTTTAATAAGGGTAATTGTTACGGAGTGATCGGCGCTAACGGAGCTGGTAAATCTACATTTTTGAAGATCCTTTCCGGGGAGATCGAACCTTCCAAGGGCGCGATCGAGATCACTCCGGGCGAGCGTATGGCCGTATTGAACCAGAACCACTTTGCCTTTGATGAAAATACTGCGTTGCATACCGTGCTGATGGGTCACCAGAAGATGTGGAAGGTAATGCAGGAAAGGGATACTATTTATGCCAAGGCCGACTTTACCGAAGAAGACGGTCTCAGGGCCGGAGAGCTGGAAGGGGAGTTTGGGGAAATGGGCGGTTATACGGCCGAGAGCGATGCGGCAGCCCTGCTGAGCGACCTGGGGGTGAAAGAAGCCCTGCATGGCTCGCTGATGAAGGAATTACCGGGTGCGCAGAAAGTGCGGGTATTGCTGGCGCAGGCCCTGTTCGGAAATCCGGACATCCTGATCCTGGACGAACCGACCAATGACCTGGACGTAGAAACCATCAACTGGCTGGAAAACTTTCTGGCCGATTATGAAAATATAGTGATCGTCGTATCCCACGACCGTCACTTCCTGGATGCAGTGTGTACACATGTGGCCGATGTCGACCACCAAAAGATCAGGATCTTCTCCGGTAACTATACCTTCTGGTACGAATCCTCCCAGCTGATGGCCCGGCAGATGTCGGATAAGAATAAGAAAACGGAGGATAAACGTGCGGCCCTTATGGATTTCATCGCCCGGTTCTCCGCCAATGCCAGCAAATCCAAGCAGGCTACTTCCCGGAAAAAGGCTTTGGAAAAGCTGACGATCGAAGAGATCGAGCCCTCCAATCGTCGCTATCCCGGTATCATCTTCAAGCAGTTGCGCGAAGTGGGCAACCAGATCCTCAACATCGAAAAATTATCCAAACGGGCGGAAGACGGCCGGACCTTGTTCTCCAATGTTACGTTCAGCGTCAACAAGGGGGATAAGATCGCTTTTGTCAGCAAGGACCACCTGGCGCTGACCAGCTTCTTCGACATCATCAACGGCGAACAAACAGCAGATGGCGGCAAGTTCGAGTGGGGAACAACCGTTTCCAAAGCCTACCTGCCAAACGACAATACCAAATTCTTCCAGGGGAAGGATATTAACCTGATGGACTGGCTGCGGCAATATGTTCCGCCGCATGTTACGGACGTGGACGAACCCTTTTTGCGTGGTTTCCTTGGAAAGATGTTGTTCAGCGGGGACGAAGTGCTGAAGAACACGAAAGTATTATCCGGGGGCGAAAAAGTGCGTTGTATGCTGAGCCGCATGATGCTGCAGGACCCGAATGTGGTCATCCTCGACGAACCAACCAATCACCTGGACCTGGAGTCTATCCAGTCTTTCAACGAAAGCATGAGCAACTTCAAAGGGATCGTCCTGCTGACATCCCATGACCATACTTTTTTACAGACCGTGGCCAACCGGGTCATCGAGCTGACACCGACTGGCATTATCGACCGGCTCATGTCATTCGACGAGTTCCTGGAAGATGCACGCGTAAAACAGATGCGGGAAGAAATGTATCCCAAGGAAGTCCTGGCTAAGGCTTAGGGGCCGGCGGCCGGCCAAAGCGATAGACAAAACCCAAATGAAAGGATAAACCCCTGAACCCGTTTTCCATCTGCGCATAACCGGAATATCTTTCATAGCAGGTAGCCCCGCCGGGGGCGAAATCCTTGTTGTGTGCAGTATCGTATTTTCTTAGCTTATAGCAACCCATGGTAGGGTCAAGCCCGTAATCATTACGGAGCATTCGTTAAAGTTTTATTAACGGCCGTTCTAAACATACGTAACCCACTGATTTAGTCGTATTTGATACAATAAATACTAATTTTAAGCATTTTAAGAAAAACCCTTGGTTGTTGATCAAAAGGCTGCTTATACTTTTCCTGTTTTTGGGTGGAGCCTTCTTCGCCGCAAGGCCTCAGCAATCGCCGGGACAACGACTAACAGGAGGGGCCCGGGAAGATACCCTGCCCGGAGCCCGGACAGATACCCTGCCCGGAAAAGACTCGCTGAAGAAGGTAGTCGACACCATTCCCCTGACAGATTCCCTGAAAAAGACGATCGATAGCGTTCGACGCTACCAGGATAGCCTGAAAAAGGCCGATACGGTATTGTCTGCCGCTGCAATGCTGCATCAGATCGACTCATTGAATGCCCGGCAGGGCGCTCCGGTGGATTCGGTCAGGCAAAGGCTTGACGCGATGCTGAATGCCGCTACCAATCAACCCGTGAATGGCCGGCCGGGTTTGCCGGGTACTTTGCCGCGGCAGGCCAACCCCGGTTATTCGCCAGGTGCGGGCCTACCAGGCGGCGGAATAGGCAATGCGGCCAATAGCGGGACGCCTGCTGCCTTTGGGAAGTCCCGGCAGGTAGGGCCGCCCGCCCGTCGGCCGGGCCCCGCTTCGCCGGCTTCTTTGTCGAATCTCCACCGGAAATACCTGCCCGTACGGGGAGGCAGGATACCCATAGACTCGGCTAGTCTCATACCCGGTTCATTCATGGTGAAGGGGGTTAGCGACAGCGCTTTTATGCTGGACTGGGTCAACTCGGTGTTGATCTGGACCCATCCGCCAGCCGGACTGGACAGCGTACTGATCACCTATCGCAGTTTTCCCTACAAACTGAATGCCGTGGCCCGGCGATTCAATTACGACAGCATTCAAAACTATTTTCTCGTCCGCCCATACGATAAACAGCGGGAAGGGCAGGGCGGCAGCGACAATTTCTTCAATTTCGGCAATATCACCTACAACGGCAGTTTCGGACGGAGCATCACTTTTGGCAATAACCAGGATGCCGTCGTTACTTCCAACCTCAACCTGCAGATCAGCGGAATGCTGGCGGACAGCATAGAAATATCGGCGGCCATCACAGATAATAATATTCCCATCCAGCCGGATGGCACTACGGCCAACCTGAACGAATTTGATAAAATATTCCTGCAGTTTAAAAAGAAGAACTGGGCTCTTACCATGGGGGACATCGATCTGCGGCAGAACCAAAACTATTTTCTCAACTTCTACAAGCGGTTGCAGGGTGCTTCTTTTGAAACAGTCCAGCAGATAGATCCAAAGACTACGAACAAAACGCTGGTCAGCGCGGCCATTGCAAAGGGAAAGTTCAACCGCAATATCTTCCAGGGCCAGGAGGGAAACCAGGGGCCCTACAAGCTGCAGGGCGCCAACGGGGAATTGTATTTCATTGTGCTGGCAGGGACGGAAAAGGTTTTCATCGACGGGATACTGATGCAAAGGGGCGAGGACCGGGATTATGTAATCAATTACAATACGGGTGAAGTAACGTTTACGGCTAATCGCATGATCACGCAGGATGCGAGAATACAAGTGGAATTCGAATATGCGGACAGGAATTATCTTAACGTAAACCTATACCTCTATGACGAAGCGAATTTCGACAATAAGCTGAAGGTTCGCATGGGACTGTTCAACAACAGCGATTCCAGGAATTCGCCCATTAACCAGACCCTGACACCCAACCAGAATAAATTCCTGAGCAAACTGGGGGATAGTATTAACCATGCCTTCTACCCGGTGGCCAATATAGACACTTTTGCTGCCGGAAAGATACTGTACAGGCGGGTCGACACCACGTATAAAAATGCGGCCGGTGTCACGATACATGATTCGGCCTACATTTTTTCAACCGACCCTACCCAAACGCTGTATAGCCTCTCTTTTGCCAATGTCGGCCCGGGTTATGGCAACTATATACCCGACCTCAACGGCGTCAACGGAAGTGTTTTTATCTGGATAGCACCGGTTAACGGAGTCATGCAGGGATCGTATGAGGCGGCGCAGTTCCTGGTCACTCCCAAGACCCAGCAGGTGATGACGTTGGGGGCAGACTATGCGATGAATAAGAATACGTCGATGACTGCGGAGGTCGCCAAAAGTCATTATGACGTCAATACCCTCTCCACTATTGATAAAAGCAACGACAACGGATACGCGGCCCGGTTCCTTTTCAGGAATATAAAACCGCTGGGTCCTGCTGCCAGGGGATTGCAGCTGACTTCCGGATTGGGTTACGAATATGTGCAGAAGAATTTCACTCCGCTTGAGCGGCTGAGGGCACCCGAATTTACCAGGGACTGGGGACTGTCGCTGTATGTCCGTCCGGCTGATGAACACATTTACAATGGCAGTTTCCAGTTGAGCGATAAGAGACTAAATACCCTCAAATATGATGTTGCGCGTTACGAACGCGGGGATGGTTTTACCGGAACCCGGAATATGCTTACACACCATCAGTCGTTTCATGACTGGACGATCAGCGATCAATTGAGTATAACGACGAGCGACAGTAGTAGTTTTTCCGGAATTTACCTGCGGCCGTCTATCGACGTTTCTAAAAGACTTTCTTTCCTGAACGGTTACCTGGTCGGGGCCAATTATTCGCTGGAACGCAATAAAAAGAGGGATAAGAAGGCCGATACGTTGACGACCAACAGTTTTGAGTACAATACCTGGTCGGCCTATCTGAAGTCGCCGGAAAAGAACCCCAATCGCTGGGGGATGACATACATGCAGCGCGAAAACTCCTATCCTTATGGAAAGAACCTGGTCAGGGGCGATCGCAGCCGGAACTTCAATCTCTTTGCCGACTTCCTGAAAAATCCGCATCACCAGTTTCATCTTAACGCCACCTATCGTAGCCTGCAGATCCTCGACAGTGCTATCACTACCCAGACGTCAGAAAACACTATCCTGGGCAGGGCGGAATACCTCGTCAACGAATGGAAGGGGTTCCTGCGGGGGAATCTTCTTTACGAGGTGGGATCAGGACAGCAGCAGAAGCAGAATTATACCTACCTGCAGGTGCCTGCTGGAACGGGACAATATACCTGGATAGATTACAATAAAGATGGCATCCAGCAGCTGAGCGAGTTTGTGCTGGCGCAGTTTCAGGACCAGGCGCAGTATATCCGGGTTTATACCCCTACGAATGAGTACGTCAGGGCCACTTATAATACGTTCAACTATAGTTTCACGCTGACACCCAAGGCTATTATCGGAGCTAAGAACAGGGCTTTACCCCGTTTGCTGGCCCGGATGACCCTGCAATCCTCCATGCAGCTGAACCAAAAGCAACAGGCCAAGGGACTGCTTCAATGGAACCCTTTCAAGGCTCCGCTGGATGACACTTCCCTGATCACCCGGACCTTGATCGTGGTGAATACCTTGTCCTTCAACCGGCAGGACCCGCACTGGGGATTTGATCTCAGCAATACCCGCAATGGAGGGAAGAACCTGCTGACCTATGGTTATGAAACACGGCAGACGAATGAGTGGTCGCTTCGCAGCCGGTTGAATATGAACAGGTCTATTACCCTTAGCGCCATTTACCGGCAGGGTACTAACCAGCTGAATAATTCAAGCTCGAATTTCGACAGCAGCAATTACGATCTGAAACAGTTTTCCATCGAGCCCGGGCTGACGTATACGCGGAAGTCCAACCTGCGTATTGGATTAGGCTACCTGTTGACGGTTAAGCAAAATGCGCTGTTGTGGGGTGGGCAAAAATACACGTCGGCTGCGCTGAACACGGATTTTAAATACAATATCCTGCAGAGCACTTCGGTACAGGGAAAATTTACCATGAGCACGATATCCTATACCGCTGCAGGCGGGAAGCCGAGTACGACGTCGGCGGTATCGTATACGATACTGGAGGGGCTGTTGCCCGGGAAGAACTATCTATGGAACCTGGATTTCACCAAGCGGCTGGGAAATAACCTGGAGCTGAGCATTCAATATGAGGGGCGTAAGGCCGGGGATACAAGGATCATCCATACGGGACGCGCCGCGCTGCGGGCGTTGTTGTAATAAGCTTCGCGGGCTTTGTTACAGATGCCGGTATAATTCCACCAATAAAGTGATCATCATCAATTTCTCCTGCGGGAACGTTTGCTGCAACGCCTGCCGGGCCTTGGTGATATGGTATTTGATGGTGTGAAAGCTTAAACTCAGCCGCTCGGCCACCTCTTTATAAGACAGGCCTTCTTCCTGTACTAGCTGGTAGACCAGGCGCTGTTTTTCCGGAAGTGCGTCCAGGGACCGGCGGTATGCCGCCATAGCTTCCTTAGCGTCCAGCGTCTCGTGGGCAGATTGGATCAGCTCCTGCCGCTCGTGAAAAATTTTCGCCCGTTTGTATTCCCTGGAGATCTTTCGCATATGATCGATCGTCGTATTGGAAACCATCGTACGCAATAATGGTAACATCCTGTCATCATCCTGCAGGGACCCCAGTTTTTCCCAGAGCCGGATATAACTGTCCTGCAGAATATCTTTTATAGTATCTTCTTCCTTTATATACTGTCTGACGAAGCGATACAGGGAATAATAAGTCGAGGCGTAGATGGATTCAAATCTTTTTATCAGGTCCCATCGGGTTGCGGTCACATTTTCATCCATACCAGTTTGTTTGGGTGAGCAAAATTAATCCGATAAGACGGGTTTACCTGTATAGTGTGGTGTTAACTTAATATTAAGCCTGATTGTCCGACTACCCGTTTGTTTCCCCGGCGACGTGTGATACCCCGTATGATTATAGATAAGCCCCTAATCCTTAAATACCTGGAAGGCCACGCTACCCCGGAAGAAGAAGAAGCCTTTCATTTCTGGTTGTCCGATGAATCGGCCAACCTGGCGATCCTCCGGGAGGTAATGGCCGGCTCCTGGAGCAAACTTCCGGAGGAGCCTGCAGGAGAGGTAATTAGAGAAGAGTTGTTATCGGAATTGAACCGGCAGCTCTACCCGGAATTCATCCGGCTTCGCCCTCGCCGGCGGGTACAGTGGTGGTATGCAGCCGCAGCCTGCCTGCTGGTTGCAGTTATTTCGGTATTCCGGCTCACCGGAAAACACCGGCAGGAACCGGTTGCTATTACGTCAGCCTGGAAGACCCTGATCAACAACAGTGTTGCGGTAAAATATGCGGTATTGCCCGACAGTTCGAAGGTCTGGCTTCATCCCCACAGCACCCTGGCCTACGCCCTATCACCCGAAGATGACCGGCGGTCCGTCTGCCTGCAGGGAGAGGCTTTTTTCGACGTGCAACGCGATGAGCGGCGGCCTTTCCGGGTGCATACCGGCGAGATAACTACGAATGTACTGGGGACGGCCTTTAACGTCGAAGCCTATCCCGGAGAGCCAACGATACGTGTCTCGCTGGTAGAGGGGAAAGTCGCGGTGGAACAGGATATCCTGCAAGCCGGGGAAATGATGGATTATTATAAAGAACGGCACCAGGGCGTCAAAGCCGGACTCCGGATCAGGGACATGGACGAGTGGACAAGGGGTTATCTGATACTCAACGATCTTCCCATTACATATGCCCTGCAGAGAATAGCCGGCCGGTATAACCTGAAACTACAGTATGACAGCGGTGTCAACCTGTCCGGCCGCCGGATCAACACCATCTTTAAAAAAGAATCCCTTGAACAGATGCTGGATATCCTGCTTTTCATTTCAAGGTGCACCTATACTATCAAAGACAATACACTCCTGATAAGTCAAAAAAGCAAGTAAAAACTACTGTTTATGCGTCTATCTTCAAAACGCCCCTTTTGCCTGCGCGAGAGGCGAGGGGGCTCCATTTGCCGGTTCCTCTTCGTCATAGGCTGGCTGGTCCTGTCCTCCTTTGTATATGGACAGGATCCTTTTAAAGGCCTCAGCGCCCCGGTCACCTATACGGCCCATACTGCCAATGCCGCAACCGTGCTGGAGGTCCTGCAGGAACGCACCGGCTATATCTTTTCCTACAACAAGGCCGAAATGTCGGTTATCCCATTACGTGAGCTTGATTACAAAAATGTTCCTTTGGGCCTGGTGCTCCGGGACCTGAAGGACAAATATGGATTGTCCTTTCTTGTCACCGGTAAGAATATTGCGGTGATCGACGAGGGGAAAAACAAGCGGAAAGGGTTGGTCACCGACTCTACCGGCAAAGGCACCATCCGCGGCCGCATCGTCGACTTCGAGACGACCCAGCCATTACAGGGAGCCAGCGTGCAGATCGAAGGCACTACCACCGGGGTGTTGTCGGATGAAAAAGGATATTATACGCTTAGGCATATTCCTTCCGGCCGATGGGCCCTGATCGTCAGCTTTGTCGGCTACCAGAACGGGCGCCAGTCCGGGATAAAAGTGGAGGACGGCAAGACGGCCGATTACGATATCCGGATGATGGCCAGCTCCATGCTGAATTCGGTAGAGGTCAACGCAGGGCGGCACCGGCTAAAGGCGGTGACCTATACGACGGAAAAACAGCTGCTGCAGGAGATCCGAGCCTCCCGTTCCGTGGTATCCGGCATCTCCAACGAACAGATCAGCCGGACGGCGGACCGGAATGCCGCCGAGATAGTAAAACGGATATCCGCTGTAACGGTCGTCGATGATAAGTTCATCATTGTGCGTGGGATGAATCAGCGGTATAATATCACCTACCTGAACAACAACCTGGCTCCTTCCACGGAAGTGTATAACCGGAGCTTTGCCTATGACATGCTGCCTTCTTCCATCATCGACCGGATATTGATATATAAGTCACCGGCCGCCGAGCTGACAGGGGACTATGCCGGCGGGGCGGTGAAGGTCATGGGATTTCAGACGGGGTACCGGTCTGGTACTACACTGGGTGATGCTTATACCTATAAAGGCGGGAAGACCGACTGGCTGGGGTTTGACGATGGCGCCCGGAAACTGCCCGCCAATATTCCCGATTTCCGGTCCTCGGGCGGCACAAACACGCTCAAACAGGCGGAGATGGTTAATTCCTTTTCCAATGTCTGGCAATACCAGCGGCAGCAGGTCCTTCCGGACATGCAATTCTTTGTAAACTATTTCGATAACTGGCGTATCGGCAAGGGGCGGCTTTATGATCTTACTTCCCTGACCTATACCTATGAGAACCGGAGGTGGGTAAGGAATACGGAGACGGGCAATACCTATGCGTACAATATCGACAAGACGGCAATCAGCGGCAACAGCTCGATGGGCGACAAGAACAAGATCGGGACGGATGATCAGAGCATGCGGATAGCCAGGATCAATCTCCTGCAGAATTTTACCTATAAGATAAACGAAGGCAACCGGATCGAGCTGAATAATTTTTTGCTCAATGACGGACGCAATACGGTGGATATTGCAATAAAACACAGGAATGAATCTCCGGACCTCTGGCAGAACTTTGACAACTATGCCGAGACCAGGCAAAATACCTTCACCTTTCAGCAGCGGTTCCTCTATAACGGCAACCTGGGCGGCTATCATCGCCTCGACCGGAAGCAGGCGCAGGAGCTGCATTGGAACCTCGGCTATTCCTATAGCATGCAGGACATTCCCGATCAGCGGATATCCAGCTTCAGAAGGAGTATCGATACAAAACTGGACGGGCTGCAGGCTTCCGCTTTTGATGCAGAGCAAAAGGGTCTCCGTTGGGTTGCCGATTTCGACAGTCCCGAAAGTATCTTTTTTGGTCTGCTGAGCCGGCTGTTCGTGCGCAACCGGGAGAATGTATACAATGCGTCGGCCGACTACAGCTTCCTGGTAAAGCCCTCGTTTCAGCTAAAGGCGGGCACCTATCAGCTGTTCCGTACGCGGGCGGTCAACCGGCGTTTTTTTAAAGTGCTGCCGGGGGGCTTGAATGGCACGGAACAGGACCTTAGTAATTCTCCTAATTCGGTGCGTGACAATAACGGGCAGATATCCCCCAACCTGATCTATTTCCGGGAACAGGACCTGGCCACTATCTGGAATGCCGCTAATTTTTTTGATAACGGTTCAGGACTAAAGGTCTTCGATGTTTCAGCACCCACCGATCGTTATGTGGCCAGCGAGCAGAATAACAGCGGCTACGTACAGGGAGAGTGGAGGGGATGGAAGGAAAGGCTGATCGTGAACGCCGGTCTTCGTTATGAACACAATGCGCAGCGCGTGTCGGCTTCCGGCGGCGGCTATGGCTATGTATTCTATCCCGTGCCGGTAAATCTGTATATGGACAACTGGCTGCCTTCCGTCAATTTAAATTTTCGTCCTGATTCGCTATGGGTGATAAGAGCCAGCTACGGCCGCACGGTCAACCGGCCCGAGTTCCGGGAGATCACCTCGTTCACCGACTACGATTTTCTCAATGGCGAGAACGTACACGGCAACCCGCGGCTAAAGTCTTCGGTGATCGACAACTTTGACCTGCGGCTGGAGCTGTACCCGCACAGCGGGGAGAACATCAGCATCGGCGCATTCTATAAATATATCGACAAGCCGATAGAGCGGACGCGTTTTGACATGGCGGGTGATGTCACGGGCCCGGACCTTGCCAATATCAACTTTTTCAACCCCGATAAGGCCAGGGTCTATGGACTGGAGCTCGACCTGCGGAAAAACCTGGATTTTATTCCGGGCAAGCTTTTCCGTAACCTTTCCGTCGTGGCCAATGGGGCCTGGATGAAGAGTAAGGCGTCCCGCGTATATAAACCGGATCCCAATAGTAATGGCACCGGTCCGGGAGAGAGGATCGGCAGCTTTTCCGGCCGTCCCCTGCAGGGCCAGGCGCCGTATATCATCAACGGCAGCCTGTTCTACGACAACCCGGGCTGGGGCACCAAACTGGGGGTGACCTATAACGTCAGCGGCGTCAGCATCTATGCCATCGGCGACGGCAATGCGGCGGAGATGAGAGCCCTGCAGCAGCGGACCGACTGGACCCAGGCCCAGTTCGTTAAGCTGAATACGCGGCCCGGTCTGCTGGAACTGCCCCGTAACCAGCTGGACCTCTCCTTTACGCAGCGGCTCTACAAGTCATTGCAGATGCGAATCAATATACAGAACCTGCTGGATGTTCCTTACCGCCTGGTGGAAGATCATAACTGGGACAATAAATATCAACCGGAACAGCGTCGCCCGGCGGCCGTCCCTTTTTATAAGAACCGCGGCGATTACTACTATGAAGGCGACAATGATTTTCTCCATTATAAACCGGGCCGGTATTTCACCACCACATTCACCTATGTATTTTAAATTGATCCCCATGTTAGGAATTATCATCAAACAGGCAGCCACAGGAAGTCGGCAGGTGGCCCTATATAGCTTTTGCGTGTTGCTGCTGACGGCGTGCAGCAAGCACAGTGAGCCCGTCATTCCACAGGACGCCGGCCTGGCCTTTTACAACGCTTCGCAGGTCTTGCGTCAGGAGCTGGTAAAGACGGGCGGGAGCGCGCGTATCTTATTGAATGTCGAAGATCCGCATTATGCCTATGACTCGGTCACCGGCAACAATGGCGTATATATGCCCGATTTCCGGGCGTCGAACCCCGATAATGACGCGCAGCAGATCTATCCCGTGTCGTACGTCACTCCTGTCACCCCCGCCTGGATGACATATATGCGCGTATACCCCGGCACGCAGAAAGTGGCTTTCCTGGCGCCCGACAGCAGTATCCTGATCCAGACCGGTATCGATACGCGGGCGGGAGAGAATACCAGCTTATATCTTACCGACAGCCTTGGCTATTACCAGGCTTTTCATACGACAGATGACAGCCATCCGGCGCATGACCAGGTACAATTGAAGCTCATTCACCTGGGGCCCGATGCCGGGCTGCTGGTCTGTACGGTGAACAATACAGTGCTGGACGGCGGAAAGACCTTTGTATACCGGACCGATGGCGGCTGGAATAATTTCCCTGCTCCGGATGTAACGGCCCAGGTCCTTTTAAAGGTAAGGGTATCCCCGGCCTCCGACACCACGATGGTGATCGGGAGCACGACCATCAACGCGACACCGGGTCATAGCTATAGCCTGATCCTCAACGGGTATTATTATGACCAGCATTATCTCGATCCCGGCCGGGGGAAAAGGATGGATATTATCCCGGACTTTCGTCTGTCCGTCATCAAAAACAAATAATCAATCACACATTCAACGAGGATGAAAAAAATACATATTCTTAACCGTTATATCGCCGGATGTTTGCTGTTGTGCCTGCTGCAGCTATACGCCTGTAAAAAAGTGGATAATGATCTGGCCCAACAGGATGCCATGCCCAGTATAGAGATCGATTACCCGGGCGTGGTGATCACCGGCGACACGATCACCGTAAAAGGAAGGCTGCACATCGATGACGGAGGCACCCTTACACTGGGTAATGAAAAGGCCGTTTTTATTTCTACGGCCAGGAAGCAGGATACCGTTCCTGACGCTCCGGGCGGAAGGGTAACGCTGGATATCGTGCGTTTTATAGTGACGCCGGGAATGGGCAGCGGTCCCCAGCCGTTGGTCGCCCATCATGGCAGTTATGTCAGCACGGCCCCGGCCATTACGATCCTGGCGCCGCCGCACCTGCCCTATAGCACGGATACTACGCTTACCGTAACCGAATTATTTGCGGGAACGATACCCTCCTTTACGACGCGTTATTCGGGCAATGGCGCATCGGACGGCTTTATTTTCGACTGCCGCGGCGTGACGGCCGGCGGGGAAGCCTGGCTGCGGACGCCGCTGGATATCTATCATTTTCACGATGGCGGGATAGACAATTATTTGAAGGTGGGCGATCACCTGCAACTGGAGGGTCAGGATGTCACCATAAAAAATTTCTTTGCTGTTGGTGCCGACGCGGTTGGCCATACGCTTTACCTGTCTTTTAAAGGGAGTCTGCCCAACGACGCAGCAACCACCGGCTCCTGGTACCTGCTGAAAAAAGACCTGGTGTCGGGGGCGGTCACCGTATTGAATCATACCGTCTTTTACCTGGATAACGTCATTTCCGCCACCATTATCGCCACAACGCCGGCTCAACAGCGATCGAACGGCCCCATAGCAGGTATACCGCTCAGGGCCACGGACCTGAAGGTGGACATCAGGGGCCGGCTGTTGTTCGTCAATGATTATAACACCTTTATCGGCCGGATAGAGGCGGATGGAAAGGTGACCGACCTGCTGGAAGGACGACGCACCCCCGGCACTGACCGGTTAAAATACAGCAATCTGCTTGCCTTTTCGTTTGACGGGCTGACGGCCTTTATCGTTCCGGCCGCGGGAGGTCTTATGTCCTATGACCTGGATGCGGAAGGGCCTGTTGTCAAAATAGATAACGGTCAGCCGGTGATGCTCGTGTCTTTTGAACCACAGCCTGAATACAGGTTCCAAAGCCGGTTCTTCAAATGGGATGACAACCAAAGCACGGGTTCCTTTGTGGGCCTCGCTAACGGCGAGCTCCTGCAGCGGACGAGCGACCATCCTTCGACCCTCGTGGCCATCGACCTGGCCAAGGCAGGAATATATGCTTATGCCGGGCTGGAAATAGCCTATAAGGGAGATGCTCCGCCGGCGCAACAAAATATTACCGGGCCCGCCCGGTGGGTCAATTTTGGCAGCCTGAATGATGACCTGGCTAATACCGTCAATTTCCTGGGCGCCGATGCGGCCGGCAACATCTACTTCACCAGGGGCGGGATAAAATCGGGCGCCAAGGTCAGTTTGCCGAGGATATACCGGCTGGGTAAATAATATCAAACTAATTCATCATGAAAAGAATCCCTACTATTATACTGCGTACTCTGTCTATTCTGCTTTTTGTTATTATGGCTCTTGACGGGCGGGCGCAGCTGCGCCTTCTGCAGGATATTTATCCCGGATCGCAAGGCTCCACCCCAAAACTATTTAATGCTTTGGGCAACAATACCCTGTTCCTTGCCCAGGATGACGTGCATGGGAATGAACTATGGAAGTCGGACGGTACTCCCGGCGGCACCGGGCTGGTAAAAGACCTGTTCCCCGGCACAGCGGGAATTTTTAACATGACGAATATCGTCCATTATAATAATCAACTCGTCTTTGGCGCTGCGGGGCCTGACGGGCAATACCTGATCCGGACCGATGGGACAGCCGGGGGAACGGCTGGCATTAACGTGAGCAATATGGTTCAGACCTCCAACGCTCCCGCCAACTTAATGGTTGCCGGCAACCTTGTGTTTTTTCTTATAGGCACCAGTGGCCCCAATGGCGGCAATACGGAGCTATGGAAAACAGACGGTACGACAGCCGGAACCCAACTGGTAAAAGATCTGGCTCCCGGTGACAGGGCCGACATTACCTTATTGGGAAGTATCAACGGTACCGTATATTTTAATGGGCGTACATTGACCGAAGGATCCGAGTTGTGGAAAAGCGACGGCACCCCCGCCGGTACCGTCCGGGTTAAAAATATTCAACCGGGGGCAAACAGCGGATTGGCCGGTGATGGTTTTACGACTGCCGGTAATACGGTCTATTTTACCGGTGATGACGGCGTTCATGGAGCCGAGCTTTGGAAAACGGATGGCACGGATGCCGGCACCGTAATGGTCAAAGATATCAACCCCGGACCTGCCGGTGGAGCAGAGAGCCAGTTCACAACGCTGAATGGGACTGTCTTTTTTGTCGCCGATGACGGTGTTCATGGAAATGAGCTTTGGAAGACGGATGGCACGGAGGCGGGAACAGTGATGCTGAAGGATATTACTCCTGCGGCGGGAGATAATATTTTTTCCGGTCCGCAGGTATGGCCAATGTCCCTGAACAACAACCTGATCTTTTTGGACGACGATGGCGTTCATGGGCAGGAAATGTGGAAGAGTGACGGGACAGCCGCAGGGACGGTGATGATCAAAGACGTCAATCCCAATGGCGGGTCCTATCCTTGGGTCGTCCAGTCAGCCTTGATGGGTAACAAGCTTGTCTATTCGGCCGACGACGGGACGCATGGTACCGAACTTTGGATAACGGATGGTACGGAGAGCGGTACGAGCCTGCTAAAGGATATTACCCGGGGGAGTGACTACAGTGACTTTGGGTTCCTGAATTGGATAGCCTATAACAATTCAGCTTTTTTTACAAGGGCGGACCCCGTTACCGGCATATATGGGCTTTGGACAACCGATGGTACGACGGCCGGCACCGTGCCCGTATATACTAATGCAGGCGTGATAGCTTTTTTTATCAATGCCGGCACTGTATATGCCGACATTAGTGACCTGTCCCTGGGTGAGGAACCCTATTCGGGCTCGGTTATTCCTCAAAAGCAGGATCAAACCATTACATTCGATACTTTACCTGCAAAAACTTACGGGGATACTATTTTTACCCTGACCGCCACCGCCTCCAGCGAACTGCCGGTCAGCTATACCAGCAGCGACCCCACGATTGCGCCAATCGTGAACGGCAACCAGGTGCAGATGCTGAAGGCCGGCACGGTGACCATTACGGCCAGCCAGGCCGGGTCCCTGGGCTTTAATAGTGCGCCCGATAGCATGCAGTCCCTGGTCATCAGCAAAGCTCCGCTGACCATTACGGCGGTGTATAAGCGAAAAATAATAGGCCAGCCCAACCCTCCGCTGGAAGTCACCTATACCGGATTTGTCAACGGCGAGGACTCTACCGTCCTGACCACTCCCGTTACCATTACCACCACCGCCGATGTCAATTCTCCCCTGGGAAACTATGATATCATCCCTTCCGGCGCCACGGCGGATAATTACAATATCAGTTTTGTAAAAGGCCGGCTGCACGTAGCCGCCGGACCTCTGATACCGCAAACCATTACGTTCGGTCCCCTTCCGGCAAGGCCGTCTTCTGATCCGGATTTTGACCCCGGGGCCGTTGTCAGCTCGGGCCTGCCGGTAGTATATACTACCAGTGATCCGAATGTGGCCGTCATCGTGAATGGCCTGGTCCATATCACCGGCGCGGGTACGGTCGATATCACTGCGTCTCAGCCGGGTAATGACGACTACGACGCGGCGGTACCTGTCACTCAAACGCTGACGATAAGCATAAGCAACCAGACCATCACTTTTCCTGCGCTGGCGGCAAAGACCTATGGGGACCCCATGTTCGATGCGGGCGCCAGGACCAGCTCGGGGTTGCCGGTGAATTATACCAGCAGCGATGATAGGGTAGCGGTCATAACGAGCGAAAATAAGATCAGGATAACAGGTGCAGGGACGGTACTCCTCACAGCCAAACAGTCCGGCAACAACATTTATACAGCAGCCGCTGACGTTGCCCGATCCCTGACGGTTGGAAAGGCTGGTCTGACGATTAAAGCTGAAGATAAAACAAAGGTGCAGGGAGAGCTCAATCCGAGGCTGACCATGACCTTTACGGGTTTTGTCAACAATGAAGATGCCTCTGCCTTTACCACACCCATCGACATCACTACTCCTGCCGCCACCGGCTCCTTACCGGGAGAATATCCTATCCTGTTGTCCGGCGCTATGACCCCGAATTATGATGTTCATTTGATCAATGGCCGATTGACGGTGAGTCCTGCGCTTCCGGGACATAATACACTGGAGGCCTGGTTCAGCAGCTCATCCGACCTGCAGGTAACGCTGTATGCAGACCCGGCCCAGAAGGCGGTATTACAGCTCCTGGACGCAAGGGGCGCTATCCTTATCCGGCAGGAAGTACTGGCGGCAAAGGGCCTGAACAGTTACACCATTCCCTGCGGCCATTGGTCTGCGGGCGCCTATATTCTCCAGGCGATGGGGGAGCAGCTCAAGCTCGATAAAAAATTATTGAAATCAAATCAGTAATCATATTCAACATGAAAAAGCGATATAAGATATATTCCCTGGTTGCGCTGTTATTTTTATCCGGTGTTCAGAAGGTGGGGGCGCAGGCTGTTGCTTCGAAGCTGATCACGACGGCGGCTCCTTCTTTACGGATTACCCCGGATGCCCGGGCAGGCGGTATGGGTGAGACCGGTATTGCTACTCCGGCTGATGCCGCCAGTATGTACTGGAACCTCTCCAAGCTGCCTTTTGCCGGCCCTCGTTCGGCTGTCGGTGTCTATTATACGCCCTGGCTGCGGGATGTCACCCAGGGTATGTACCTGCTGGATCTTTCGGGTTATCATAGAACGGATAGCCTGCAAGCGATAGCCGGATCTGTCCGGTATTTCAACCTGGGCGATTTTGCCTTACAGGATAAGAACGGTAATCTTTTACAGACGGCCCGTCCTTATGAGCTTTCGGTGGATGTCGGGTATGCACGTAAATTGAGTGACCGGTTCAGCCTGGGGCTGGCATTCCGGTATATTAATTCCACGCTTACGAACGGCAGCGTCGACGGCACGGTGTATAAGGCAGGGGAGGCCTTTGCCGCCGATCTGTCGATGTATTACAATGGAGTAAGCAAGGATGGCAATGGGTTTTCCGCCGGGCTGGCCCTGTCCAACCTGGGCTCCCGGATCAGCTATACCAATAATGCCACCGCCAAAGACTATCTGCCGGCTAATCTTGGTATCGGCGGGGCCTATACCACCGTCGTCAATGAAGATCATACCATCGTGCTGGCTGCGGATATAAATAAGTTGCTGGTGCCGGCCATTCCCGGGGATTCCGCCGGTCTTGCCAGATATTATTCGGAAAGTTTGACGGACAGCTGGACAAAGTCTTTTGAACATATTTCCTGTCAGTATTCGGCGGGAGTGGAATATAGTTATCGGGGACTTTTTAGTGCAAGGGCCGGTTATTATTCCTCCGGAAAGGAGATGGGCGACCGGAAGGGTTTCACGGCCGGGCTCGGATTGAGATACGCAGTATGGGGGATAGATCTTTCTTACCAGGTGCCTTCGGGGAGTGGCGCCGGGCGTAATCCGCTGTCGAATACGTTGCGGTTTGGCGTACAGTTCCATCTGTAAAAAAACAAGAGCCGGAACAAAGGTCCCGGCTCTTGCCCTATATATGGTTATAATCGATTAACCAAAGATACCACCTTTCTTCAGTTCGCGGGTGCCTTCACCGATCTTGAACCCGTTGTGATAGATCTCGATCTTGTAGCTGCCCTTCTCGAAATTGCTGTTTTGCTTCCAGGCAAATTGTACAGATTTGGATTTGCCGGCTTCGAAGTCTACAGGTACTTTGGCGGTGTAGATCTTATCGCCTTCGTCACGGGTAGTGAAATTGCCGGAACCCAGTGCGGGTACAGAGATGGGCTTGCCATCGGGGCCGGTGATGCAAACATATACATCGGTCTGGCCGGTCTGTGCGATACGGTTGGCGACGTCAAAACTAATAACCAGCTTGTTTACCTTACGGGCGGTAGTAGTTTCTTTATCTTTTCCGTCACTTTTTTCATGCATCGGGGTGATAGAAATATTGGATGCATTCAGCGTGGAAGCTACGTCGACTTTCTTTTCCAGGTCCTGCTTGGCGGCAGAAGTGGAAGTCAGGTCGTTGGTGAGCTTTTCCTTGTCAGCAGTGAGCGCTGTCTTTTCAGTTGTCAATTGCTGATTGTCCTGGGTCAGCTGAGCCACTTGCTGTTCGAGGTTACCGATCTTATCGTTCAGTTCCTTGATCAGGTCTTCAGCTTTTTTCTTTTCTGCTTCTGTAAGATGCTGTTTGTTCAACAGGCCGCGAATATTGCCTTTCAGTTTGGCTATCTGGCCATTGCCTTCGTTAAGCTGGCTGGTCAGCTTGTTATTGGTTCCGGTTAGAGAATCCAAACGGACGAGGGCGTCGTCGAAATTTTTCTGTAATTGTCCTTTTTCGTCGGTCACCTTAGATATCTGAGTCTGTTGGGAGGTTTGAACCTGTTCTTGTTTGTTGTTATTCCAGAGCAGGTAACCCCAGGTTCCTAAGAAGCCGGCGGCCAGTAATCCTATTACCAGGTTTTTATAATCCTTTTTAGGAGGCTGATTTTGAGGTGTAGCTGAGGGATAGTTGGTTGTCGTACTCATAGCTTATGTTTTTTTTTACAAAAGGTATAAAAATGCTTTTTTCTTCATCCTGATAACCGAATTTCGCGGTTACACATGGAGCGGTTCTAAAACCGTGCCAAAATCATTTTTATTGTGTTCAAGCCCTGATTCTTAAATATTTATATAAATTTCTTTGGTTAAAATTAGCGGGTATGTCTGTTGAAAAAATCCTCAATGACTGGAAAAAAATGAAATTTAAGCCTGTTTACTGGCTGGAAGGTGAGGAAGAATTCTACATTGACCAGCTGGTGAATTATGCGGAGCACAAAATCCTGTCCGAGGCGGAAGCCGGTTTCAACCTGACCGTTTTTTATGGTAAAGATGCGGACTGGCCGGCTGTTATCAATGCCTGCAGGCGTTACCCGATGTTTGCAGAGCGGCAGGTGGTCCTGCTTAAGGAAGCTCAGCAGATGCGGGATATCGACAAATTGGAAGCCTATATTGACAAGCCGTTATCCTCTACCATATTCGTGGTGGCCTATAAGGAAAAGAAAGTGGATGGCCGCAGCAAGCTGGCCAAGCTACTGAAGGAAAAGGCCGAGATGTATACCACAAAAAAATTATACGATAACCAATTGCCCGATTGGGCGGGTGAGTTGATCCGCACAAAAGGATATGAAATTGCACAAAAGGCCTTGCTGTTGCTGGTAGACCATATCGGCAATGACCTGAGCCGTATCAATAACGAGATCGAGAAGCTGCTGGTCAACCTGTCGGGGCGGAAAAACATCACGGAAGACGACATTGAACGGTACGTGGGAGTGAGTAAAGAATACAATGTATTCGAATTACAGGACGCTTTTGCAAAAAAGGACCGGGTGAAAGCCATACGGATCATCCAGTATTTTGAAAGCAATCCCAAGGCTGCGCCGATCCAGTTGATCCTGCCTTCTATCTATAATTTTTTCAGTAAGGCCTATATGATCTTTGGACAGCCGGCCCGGGATGAGAAGGGGGTCGCAGCGGCGATCGGGGTGAATCCTTTTTTTGTAAAGGACTACCTGGCAGCAGTGAAGAACTACAACTACGAGGGCATAGAAAACGGGTTGTTGCTGCTGCATGCTTATAACCTGAAAAGCGTTGGGGTAGGCAGTGCGGGCACGGAGGACGCTTCGTTATTAAAGGAGCTGGTGGCTAAGATGATGGTTTAGCTCAGCGCCGGCAATGGATCAGGCCAGCGCGGCCAGGGTATCTTCTTTATCTTTTCCCAATTGTATTTTCAGTGCTTCCAGGCCGTCGAACTTTACTTCCGGCCGCAGATATTTTTTGACGAAGACGCGCAGTTCACGGCCGTAGATGTCTTCATTAAAATCGAAGAGATTGACTTCGATGGTGCGGATTTTTCCTCCCACGGTAGGACGAATGCCAATACTCATCATTCCTTTTAGCCGCGGTGTCTCGAAAAGGTTCTCCCCCCCGGTATCCGGCGCCAGCAGGACTGCTTCCACGGCATAAATGCCATCACCAGGTGTAAGTTTTTCCGTATTGGTCAGCTGAAGATTGGCGGTGGGGTAACCAAGCGTACGACCCAGCTGATCTCCTTTTACTACGACTCCGGAGAAAAAGAAGGGATAACCCAGCAGCTGGTTGGCGGTGGCAATATCCGCGCGTTGGACAGCTTCGCGAATACGGGTAGAGCTAACGGATATCTCATCCAGCAGGTGAACGGGTATTTCCTGCAGTTGAAAGCCTTCGCTGGCGCTGAATTGTTCCAGCAGGTGATAATCTCCCAGGCGGCCTTTGCCAAAGCGATGGTCATACCCAATGATCACGGTATGGGGATGGAATCTGGCGAGAAGGAAGTCTTTTATATATTCTTCGGCGGTCAACTGGGAAAAAGCCTCGGTGAATGGAACGATGACCAGATTATCGATTTGCAGCCAGGAGAGGAGCTGGATCTTTTCTTCGAGGGTATTGATCAGCCGGACTTCTTCTGTTCCGCTTTTGACTACTTTACGGGGATGGGGATAAAAGGTAATGATCACGGTTTCGCCGCCGATGCGTGCCGCCTCCTGTCTTAACTGCTCCAATATCCGCGCGTGTCCGGTGTGAACGCCGTCATAGGTGCCTATCGTGATAACTGCTCTGCGGAAAGATGGTAGCTGGTCTATATGGTTATGTATGCGCATTTGCGGTGCAAATCTAAAGCAATTATCCTTTACCTTTGCGACCACTATGTCACTCTATGCCCAACGCGGAGTTTCCGCTCAGAAAGAAGAAGTTCATCAGGCAACGGAAAAGCTGGATAAAGGGCTTTATCCGAATGCTTTTTGTAAGATTTACCCCGATTATCTCGGGGGCGATGCGGGTTGGGTCAATTTAATGCATGCCGATGGGGCGGGCACCAAGAGTATCCTGGCTTATCTCTACTGGAAGGAGACCGGGGATATCTCGGTATGGAAAGGGATTGCGCAGGACGCCATTGCCATGAACCTCGACGATCTGCTATGTGTGGGGATTTTTGACAATTTGTTGTTTTCCTCTACGATTGACCGGAACAAAAGAAATATTCCGGGGGAAGTGCTTTCTGTAATCATCAATGGCTCGCAGGAATTTTTTGATGAGCTGAAGACCTATGGAGTAGGCATTCAGTATCTCGGCGGGGAGACGGCGGATGTGGGCGATGTAGTAAGGACGATCGCCGTAAATGGGACAATGACTGCGCGTTGGCCCAAGGACAAGCTGGTCACCAATGATAAGATTCAGGCCGGGGATGTGATCGTAGGATTTGCCAGCTTTGGCCAGGCCAGCTATGAAACAGCTTATAATAGTGGAATTGGCAGCAATGGGCTAACCAGTGCGCGTCATGATATATTGCATAAAACGTATGGCGCCCGCTTTCCTGAATCTTATGACACCACGCTGGAAGAAAATGTAGTGTATATTGGTCCACACCGGATGACGGATAAGGTGGACATACCCGGGGAGACAGGGACAATAGATATCGGGCATTTGCTGCTAAGCCCCACCCGTACCTATGCGCCCTTATTGAAGCGGCTGTTGACCGGGCAGTTTGATGCTATCCACGGACTCATCCATTGCAGCGGCGGCGGGCAGACGAAGTGTATGAAATACTTACCGGGGAATTTTCGCGTGGTAAAAGATAATTTATTCGAACCACCTCTCATTTTCAAACAGATACAGCAGGCCTCCGGTTCCGATGACCGGGAAATGTACCAGGTGTTCAACATGGGGCATCGGTTGGAGGTCTTTACAGATGCCACTGCAGCCGAGGCGATGATTGAGATAGGACGGCAGTTCAACATCGACGCGCAGATTGTCGGTCGTGTAGAGGCCGCATCACAGAAAAGCCTTGTCCTGACGGTAAATGGTAAGGAGATTATTATTTAAAAATCAATTTGTTATCGCTGTAAATTTAGGGATTAGCCGCTGTAAATTTTAGGGATTAGCCGTTGTAAATTTTAGGGATTAGCCGCTGTAAAATTGTGGGATTAGCCGGGTGGTCCTGGCGAAATGTTAATAAAAAGTAAATATCAGCCGGCCAATATCTGCAAAGGTCATTGTATAACTGCAAAGGGGCATTCCAGTTATACTTTCTGCGTATAAAATCAAAAAAAAGAGTGAAATTAACCCATTTTAATCCACAACACTATGAATTTCCAGATTCTATGACTACTTTCGCAAACGGTTCTGGACGGATTGACATAAAATTATTTATATTTCTTTTTTGCCCTTTCCGCGAACTCCCCTGGTTTTGAAGTGTTGTATATTATTAATTAAGTACCCGACAGTTTCTGGAAGACGCCCCGGCGGCTTCTCGTAACGATTAAGTATTTTGTCACCCTTTTTATTTTTTATTTGATATGAGGCAACTCAAAATTGCTACACAGATTACAAACCGTGATTCCCAGGCGGTTGAGAAGTATTTGCAGGAGATCTCCAAGATCCCGATGATCACTCCCGAAGAGGAGACGGTCCTCGCACAGCGGATCAAAATGGGCGATCAGAAGGCATTGGATAAATTAGTCCAGGCCAACTTGCGTTTTGTGGTTTCCGTTGCAAAACAGTATCAGCACCAGGGACTATCGCTGAGTGATTTGATTAACGAGGGTAATCTCGGCTTAATTAAAGCGGCTCAACGCTTTGATGAAACTAAGGGTTTCAAGTTTATCTCATACGCGGTATGGTGGATTCGCCAGTCCATTTTACAGGCGTTGGCAGAGCAGGGCAGATTAGTCCGCCTGCCTCAAAACAAAATTGGCACGTACAACAAGGCTAATAAGGCCTACATGGCTTTCGAACAGGAACATGAGCGGGAGCCAAGCACGGAGGAATTAGCCGAATTACTGGAAATGAGTGAGACGGAGATCAACAACATTTTCCAGAGCAATACCCGTCACAGCTCGCTGGATGCCCCGGTACACGAGGCTGAAGACGTAGCAATGGGAGATTTGCTGGAAGGTGGTGATGAGACAGATGATGACGTGATGAAAGATTCTTTGCGCGCAGAGATTCGCCGTGTGCTCAAGTCATTGAGCCCCCGTGAAGCGGAGATCGTCAATGCGTATTTCGGTCTGGATGGCGAAAATGGCGTGACCATTGAGCAGATCGGCCAGAAATATGACCTGACGAAGGAGCGTATCCGTCAGATCAAAGAGAGGGCGATCAAACGCCTGCAGAAAGCACGTTATAGCAATGCGCTGAAAGCATATCTGGGTTAGTATCTGGGTAGTCCCGGTTATATAATCTTACTCAAAAAACTTAAGGTCCCGGCTTCTGCCGGGACTTTTTTATGCGGGAGGTCGCTCAAACGACATTGTCTTTAGCAATTTCGCGTTACATTTGTCCGCCTAAAATTGCCTTAAATAAATAGCATGGAGCAAAAAGTAAGTGAGAAAGTACATTGTCTGATCATCGGGTCGGGTCCTGCGGGGTATACGGCTGCCGTTTATGCGGCGCGTGCCAACCTCAAACCCGTTTTGTACCAGGGCATACAGCCCGGGGGGCAACTGACTATTACTACGGAAGTGGAAAACTATCCCGGTTATCCGGATGGCGTTCAGGGCCCGGAAATGATGGTCCATTTTGAGAAGCAGGCGAGCCGGATGGGTGCCGATATACGTTACGGCCTGGCTACAAAGGTGGATTTTTCCAGTCAGCCGTTTAAAGTGTGGATCGACGAGGAGAAACTGATCCTGGCCGATGCGGTAATCATCGCAACCGGCGCCAGCGCCAAATGGCTGGGGCTGGAAAGCGAGCAACGGCTGAATGGCTATGGCGTGAGCGCCTGTGCCGTCTGTGATGGGTTTTTCTTCCGCAACAAGGAAGTCGCGATCATCGGCGCCGGGGATACGGCTGCGGAAGAGGCGCTTTACCTTTCCAAACTGACCACGACGGTGCATATGCTGGTGCGGAGCGACAAGATGCGGGCTTCCCGGGTCATGCAGGAAAGGGTACAGCAGACCCCAAATATCAAGATTTATTGGAATAGCGAAGCCGATGAAGTGTTGGGCGAGAGCCGGGTGGAAGGAATACGGATAAAGAACAGAAAGAGCGAGGAAAAACAGGTTGTGCTGGTAAGCGGATTCTTTGTGGCGATAGGTCACCAGCCTAATTCCGCCATTTTCAGCGACTATATCGACATGGATGAAGCAGGGTATATCAAGACGATACCCGGAACGAGCAAGACGAATGTGGAAGGGGTTTTTGCAGCGGGAGATGTGCAGGATAAGATCTACCGGCAGGCGGTGACGGCTGCAGGTAGCGGGTGTATGGCAGCGCTGGACGCGGAAAGATATCTTTCGGCTAAAGGATTGGCTTAGGCCTTGTGAGGGGCGTGCCGTCGGGCGGGCCAAAACTAAAATACAAATGGTTACTGTACAGCTACACAATCTGATTTTCTCCGGCCGCCATGGCGTTTTTAAAGAAGAGCTGGCGACTGGAAATACCTTTGAGGTGAACCTGGACGTTCTCTATGACGAGAACGATCAGCCCTTCGAAAGCCTGGGAACGATCGTTAATTATGTGACCTTATTCGACATTGTGAAGGAGCGGATGCACCAGCCCTCTCCCTTATTGGAAAAAATAGCAGACGAGATCATCGACAAGATAAAAGCATACTATCCCTTTCTGCGGGAAGTCATCCTTTCTATTTATAAACTACAGGCCCCCATTGGAAATTTTCAGGGCAAAGCGGGAATGACGCTGCATAAAAAGTTTAACAACTAAGATAACGGCGCCCGGCCAACCGCTGCACTGGCGACACCGTATATAATTGTATGAACCGGGTTATTTTGGTCTTGTTACTGGCCTTTCCCTTCACGGCTGATTCACAGGATATCACTACTTTACTGCACCAGGCTGCCCAGCTCGAATCCGAATTCCGGGAGGAAGCAGCCCTGCCGAAATACCAGGAAGTCCTTCGCGGGCAACCCCGTCATATCATGGCTTTGTGTAAATGCAGCGATCTCAGCTGTCGCATCGGCAACCGGCAGACGAACAAGGAAAAAAAGATCGATTATTTCAAGGCAGGGTATAGGTATGCCAGGACGGCCTACCTCCTGGATTCTACCGATGGTGAAGTCAATATTGTCATGGCCTTTTCCCTGGCCCGGATGGCGTTGACACTAAGTGGGAAAGAGAAGGTGACAGCGGCAAACGACATCAAACGGTATGCTGAAAACGCTATAAAATATGACCCGCCAAATTACAAAGGATATCATATCCTGGGCCGATGGAATTACGAAGTGAGCGGGCTGAATTTTATCGAACGCACCTTCGCCCGATGGTTTTTTGGCGCCCTGCCGGAAGCTTCATTGGACGATGCAATTACTTATTATGAGAAAAGCAGGGTTCTGCGGCCAGGTTTCATGCTCAATTACTATGAACTGGCCCGGGCCTATCGCCGGGATGGCAAAAAAGAAAAAGCCATTCAGCTGCTTCGGCAAATGGATACATTAAAAGACCAGATGTATGATGACCGGCAGGTGCGAAAAGAAGGCCGGTTGTTGCTGAAAGATCTGGAGAATTAAAGCGCCTCGCCGGAGGCCTAAATCACTTTTCCTTTCCACCACCCGCTGCGGATGTAGAAGAAGGATTGTATAAAGATGGAGAGCCAGTATACCCATTCGGACATCCATCCCGCCACAAGGGATAAATTCCAGCGTTCCAACACCAGGTAAACATAACAACAGTAAAAAATAATGGTAATAAACTCTATGAGAAGATTGACCCGGGTATTCCCCGTGCCGGTAACGGCGTTGAGCCATACGGTGGAAAACGACATCAGCACGAGGGCGGAAGAAACGATGCGGATGACGGGAATGGCGGCAGCAGTGAAGGCGGCGTCCTGACCATATACGGAAAGGAATAATTCCGGAAATATATTGAGCAGGATGGCGACGATAATGGCGAAAGACATGGTGAGCTTAATGATCTTTCCGATCAGCTCCGGCACCCTGTTTTCCATCCCCTGCCCGATGACATTGCTCACCATGGCATTGGTGGTGGAGGCAAAGGCCCAGGTGAAAACACCGAACAATCCGAAGATATTTCGCATGGTATTGCTGATGGCCAGCGCCTGGCGGCCGTGGTGTTCGACAAGAATGTAAAAGAAGACCCAGCTCATGATGCTGATGGTATACTGAAAGACGAGGGGTGAGGACTGCACCAGGATGAGGCGGATGTTTGCCGGGTCGAACTTCCAGTGTTTATACAGCTGCAGTTCGCGGCCGATGCCCTTGGCATGAATAACAAAGAATACGACCCCCATACCGGAGGCCTCGGCAAAGATAGAGGCAATGGCTGCCCCGTTGAAGCCCAGTTCCGGCAGGCCGAGATGGCCGAAGATGAGGCCATAGTCAAGCACGATATTGACAACCGTTTCCGCCAGGGTGCCGTAGACCAGGAATTTGCTCTGGTTGGTGCCTACCAGCAGGGCATTGCGCATCTGGTAGACATAGAGAAAGGGCAGGCCCCAGATACGGATGCGTAAAAATTGAATGGCTTGCTGTTGCAGCGCTGAGGAGTGCAGCGAAAAGGAAAGGATGAAGGGGGCCAGGAACCAGGTCAGCAGGATGCCTGCTGCCGACAGCGCCAGGGTAATGATCAGGCTCTGGGAAAAGAGCTTGCCGATCTCTTCGATCCGTCCTTCTCCTGCCCGGCGTGAGATCAGGGACTGCAGGCCGTTGTTCAGCCCCTGACCGATAACGGCAAACAGTAAGTAATAGACACCCGTTATGCCGGCGGCCGACAAAGCATTCCCGGCCTTATCGAGATGCCCGAGGAAGATATTATTGGTGATAAAGTTGATCTGGGGTACCAGGATGGCCAGGCTGATCGGCAGGGCCATGCGCAGGATGTCCCGGTTACTGATGGTGACTTTGTAGGTTTTGATAGTGGCGGTGCTTTCCATGCTCAAAAAGGGCCCAAGATAAGTCATTTTTAGGGCTTCACCCGGGTTTCACAGTTTTGTAGTATTATTGCAACAGGAGCCGCTGGAAGCGGTTCGGCCGTACAATTATGCTTAAACCAGCCTTTCAGATCGAAGTATCGGGTATCTCAGATGAGGAATTGCTCCAGTCGCGCCTGCTCGTGGAGGTGAACCCGAATGCATTCACCTATGTTTTACTCAACCAGCGGAATATGAGCCCCCTCATGGTCAAATATTTCCAGCTGGAATCCCACCAGGGCCTGTCGCTGACGGAAACGCTGCGCGATATCCTGGAGGAAGATGGTCTGTTAAAGCGACCGGTAAAAGAAACGCTGCTGGTGTACAATTTCCCCGAAAGCAGCCTGATCCCCGAACCGGTATTCACCATGGATACAAACCGGGAGATCATCGATACGCTGCATGGCAATCTGCAGAAGGGGCTGATCCTGACCGAGAAGATCCCCTGGTGGGAGCTGTTTAATGTCTACCGGATATCTCCCGACCTGCACCAGCTGTTGCAACAATCGTTTACTGCCGGGAAGTACTGGCACTACTATAGTTTATTGCTCAAGAGCTATAAGATGTTTGATTCTTCTGACGCGGAAGACTGCATCAAAGTAATTTTTTATTCCGACAAGATGGTGGCATTGGTCATACGGGAAGAAAAAGTGCATTTGGTGCAGACTTTCCCCTACCAGGATACCAAGGATGTCGCCTATCATTTGCTGAACTGTTGTCATCAGCTTGGCATCGACCAGTCAACCGTACGGTTACTGGTCGGCGGCCTGATCGACCGGCAATCGGCATTGAGCGCCGAGCTGCACAAATATTTTCTGCGGATCAACTTTGAAGAAATTGACGAGAGCATCAAAGTGACCGACGAACTGAAGGAATTGCCGCTGCATTATTTTTCTTCTATCCTGAAAATGGCTGTATGCGCATAATCGGTGGAGAGTTGGGGGGGAGGCGGGTAAATCCGCCGGCCAAAATGCCAAATACCCGGCCGACGACCGATATTGCCAAGGAAGGGTTATTCAATATCCTGGAAAATAACCTGGACTTATCTGCCCTGAAGACCCTCGATCTCTTCGGCGGAACGGGTAGTATCAGCTATGAACTGGCTTCCCGCGGAGTGCGCGACCTCACGGTCGTGGAGAAAGACCCGGCCATGTTTGCCTTTATTCAGAAAAGCGCAAAGGAGCTGGGATTGGAGAATTACAAAGTGGTCAGGATGGATGTGTTCAAATTCATCGGCCGGTGTACAGAGAAATTTGATTTTATCTTTGCCGGACCGCCATATGCGCTGACTACGATAGACGAACTACCAAAACTGGTCCTTCCATTGTTAAATGACAAAGGGTGGTTTATACTGGAGCATACTCCCCGGAATGACTATAAAAAATATCCATTCTACGTGACCGAACGAAATTACGGCACGACGATATTCTCGATCTTTGTGAATAAAGCATAGAGTAGCATGCAACCTATTTTTATTACAGGTATTGGTACAGGTGTTGGAAAGACTTTAGTTTCGGCCATTGTGACGGAGGCATTGGGGGCATATTACTGGAAGCCGGTGCAGGCGGGGTTTGAGGGGGGCACGGATTCGGAGTGGGTGCGGGAACGGATCGGCATGTATGGTTCGGGAGAGGCAAGCGGCCATGTGGATCCGGGTGTGCGTGTGGCGCCAGAGCTTTATAAACTGAAACTACCTGCTTCACCCCATATCGCGGCCCGGGAAGAAGGAGTGGAGATTAACCTGGGTAAGATTGCTGCCGCCTTGCCGGCAGGGCGTCCGCTGGTAGTAGAGGGAGCGGGCGGCTTATTGGTTCCGTTGAATAGGCGGGAATTTGTCCTTGATCTGGTGAAAAGGCTGGACGCTACCGTGATCCTGGTCAGCCGGAATTATCTGGGCAGCATTAACCATTCGCTGCTGACGGCTGAGGTTTGCCGGAAGCACGGGCTGCGGGTTGCGGGCTGGATATTTAGTGATCAATATCTGCACTATGAGCAGGAGATCGTGTCATGGAGCGGGATACCGGCCATAGGCTCGGTGCCGTTTGGGAATTTGCTGGACGGGGAATTCGTGCGGGAGCAAGCGGGGCTTATCGGGCCGGCCTTGCGGAAGGTGTTGGGGATCAACCAATAAATTTGGTGTATCTTTATCCGAGGCAATGATTGCCAATGAAGTTGTATTTATGAATTTTAACTTTCCACTGCTGAAGCCTATACGAATACTTTTATTTCCTGTCTCGCTGTTGTATGCGCTCGTTGTCAAGGTACGTAACTGGTGTTTCGATAAAAAGCTACTTTCCTCTACCGCCTTTAATTTGCCTATTATTTGCGTTGGGAATCTCGCAGTGGGGGGGACGGGTAAATCGCCGATGGTCGAAGGGTTGATCAGGATCCTGAGGTCCCGGTTTGAGATTGCCGTACTCAGCCGGGGATACAAGCGGAAGACCCGAGGTTATGCGCTGGCAAGCGAGCTGGCGACGGCCCTGGACATTGGAGATGAACCCATGCAGTTTCACCGGAAATTCCCTGACGTAACCGTGGCTGTAGGGGAAGAGCGTATTGTCGCTATACCACAGTTGTTGCACGACCGGCCGGATACAAGGGTTATTATCCTGGACGACGCCTTCCAGCACCGGGCTGTCCGGGCGGGTTTGAATATCCTGCTGACCGATTATTCCAATCTTTTTACCCGGGATTGGTGGCTGCCGAGTGGCGACCTGCGCGATGCGCCGTCCAGCTACCGGCGGGCCGATATCATTATTGTGACGAAATGTCCGGAGGAGCTTTCCGAAGAGCAGCGCCGGGCGATCGTCATTGAGATCGATCCGCGGCCGCACCAGCGGATATTCTTTACGTCCATTTGTTATGGAGACCCCTACCATATTACCCGTCGGGCAAAGTCGACGGGGATCGCTGATACCCGGCCGAAGTCAACGGTGCGGGTCGATGACCAGGTAGAGGTATTACTGGTAACGGGTATTGCCAATCCCGCCCCTCTCAAGCGGTGGCTGGATGAACATTCCCGGACCTACTATGAACTGGAGTACAGCGATCATCATATTTTTTCGATCGACGATCTGAATACGATGATCCGCCGGTTTGATAGTATAGCGGCCGAAAACAAGATCATTTTAACGACGGAAAAAGATGCGGTGCGGCTGACCAAATTCAGACAGGAGCTGGAGGGGTGGCCTTTCTATGTGCTGCCAATAACACCCAGGTTTTTATTCGAAGAAGAACTGGTATTTAATGATTTAATCACTAAATTCATTACAGAATTTAAGACGGAGGACTAAGATGAAAAGTAACAAGAAGAAAAAGAAGAAGAGTACGGCGGACACGGCTAACTTATATAAAGGAAGACTGGATGTCACCCGGAGTGGCATGGGGTTCGTGATCGTAGAGGGCCGTGACCAGGATATCCTGGTCAGACCATCGGATTTTAATACGGCGCTGCACGGAGATACGGTGCGGGTGAAAGTCGTGAGTAATTCTGCCCGTAGCGGCAGGTGGCAGGGAGAGGTAACGGAAGTGGTGGAAAGAAAACAAATGGAGTTTCTCGGGCATATCGAGATCAGCCAGTCTTTTGCCTTTTTCATTGCAGAGACCGACAAGCCGATGCCGGATATTTATGTGCCATTATCCGGCCTCAACGGGGCTGTTAACCAGGATAAGGTGATTGTCCGGATAATGGAATGGGAGAAGAATAAAAAACCCCAGGGGCAAGTTGTTCAGGTCATGGACAAAACAGATATCAATGACCAGGCCATGAAGGAGATATTACTGGAAAATGGTTTCCCTATCTTCTTCCCGGAAAATGTTCTGGAAGAGTCCGGGCGTCTCCCGGACCTGATAGCGGCAGCGGAAATAGCCTCGCGGAAAGATGTCCGTTCTATTCTCACGTTTACTATCGACCCGGTGGATGCCAAAGATTTTGACGACGCTATCTCGATCCGCAGCCTGGAAAATGGTTTGTTGGAGATAGGAGTACATATAGCCGACGTGAGTCATTATGTGGAACCGGAGACGTCCCTTGACAACGAAGCCTACACCCGAGCCACTTCTGTTTATCTTCCGGACCGGGTAAACCCCATGCTGCCGGAGCGTATCTCCAATGAATTGTGTTCGCTGCGTCCGCACGAGGATAAATTGACGTTTTCTGCCATTTTCCAGATGACCCCGAAAGGAGAGATAAAGCAGTCCTGGCTGGGCAGAACGGTCATCCATTCCGATCACCGGTTTACCTATGAGGAGGTGCAGGAGATCATCGAACAAAAAACAGGCTTACACCAGCCCCAGATTGAAACGCTCAATGATATTGCACAACGACTTCGTAAACAACGATTTAAAAAAGGGGCCATCAATTTTTCCTCCACAGAGGTCCGGTTTAAACTGGATGAAAAGGGAAAACCTATCGGCATCATGGTGAAAGAAAGTAAGGAGTCGCACCAACTGGTGGAAGAGTTTATGCTGCTGGCGAATCGTGCTGTCGCGGAATATGTGGGCAAGATCAAGGTCAATAAAAAGCCTGTTCCTTTCCCTTACCGTGTTCACGATACACCGGACAAAGAAAAGTTAACCCCTTTCATCGAGTTCGCCAAAAAGTACGGTCATGTTTTCGACCTTGAATCACCGCAGGCCATTGCCAGATCTTTCAATCAGATGCTGGTTGATGTAAAGGGCAAGCCGGAGCAGCATGTATTGGAACAATTAGGTATCCGTACGATGGCTAAGGCCATATACACAACGGAAAACATCGGGCACTATGGCTTAGGTTTCGAACACTACTGTCATTTTACAAGCCCGATTCGCCGATATCCGGATGTGCTGGTTCACAGAATATTACAGGAATGCCTGGAAGAAAAGATAGAGATCGACAAAAAGCTCGAAGCCAAATGCCGGCATAGCAGCGAACGCGAGCGGGCGGCGATGGAGAGCGAGCGGGCGGCAAATAAATACAAGCAGGTAGAATATATGCAGGATTTCCTGGGTGAGGAATTTGAAGGCGTGATCAGTGGTGTGGCCTCCTTTGGGTTTTGGGTGGAAACGCTGGAGCATAAATGCGAGGGGTTGGTCAGCATCAACAGCCTCCTGGACTATGATGATTTTAGTCACGTCGAGAGTGACTATGCATTGGTAGGGCGGCGCAGCGGTCGCCGGTTCCGGATGGGGGACAAGGTGACGATTAAAATCGTTGCCGCCAACCTCACCAAACGGCAGCTGGACTATGAATGGGTAATTACCGCAGGGGCCGGCGGGCCGATAGGGCCTGTCGATCCGGCTACAGCGGAAAGCTGGCCGTCGGGAGTCTCGTCGTCGGGAAACCCGCCGTCGGGTAAGCCAGGGCGGAAGAAGGCTGAGGGATCCGGTAGGTCTGCGCAAGGTGGGACTACACATGGAAGAGCAGAAGGAAAAACGTCCCGGAAGAAAAAGAAATAAGAGCCGTACATTCGCGGAATAAATGATTATGCACAGCTTCGAAGAACTGTCCCTTGCATTCGCTACCCGGTTTAACGACCGGCATTTTCCAACTCAGCCAGCCAGTTTATATGACCCAGCCGTTTATTTTCTTGAGCTGGGCGGGAAGAGGATCCGCCCGTTATTGTGCCTGATGGGCAATGAGCTTTTCAGTCCTATTGAAGAAGACGCCTGGCATGTAGCTACGGCGATCGAGCTTTTCCACAACTTTACGCTGATACACGACGACATAATGGACAGGGCGCCCTTGCGCCGGGGCATGCAGACGGTGCATGACAAGTATGGAACATCTACGGCTATTCTTTCAGGGGATGTGATGATGGTCGTGGGATATGAGTATATCAGCCGCATCCAGTCCCCGCATATTCGCCGTATTCTCCATCTGTATAACCAGACGGCTATAAAAGTCTGTGAGGGGCAGCAGCTGGACATGGATTTTGAGTCAAGAGAAAAGGTGACGATGGATGACTACCTGCACATGATCGAGCTCAAGACTTCCGTATTATTAGCCGCGAGCCTGCAGATCGGCGCTATCCTGGGTGGGGCAGGCCTGGGCAACCAACAGACGATGTATAACCTGGGGAGAAACCTGGGGTTGGCTTTTCAGATACAGGACGATTATCTGGACTGTTACGGAGATGCTACAAAGTTTGGCAAGCAGGTGGGAGGAGATATCGTAACAGGGAAGAAGACCTTTTTGCTGATAAAGACCCTGGAAATGGCTACTGAAGCGCAGCTGCGGGAGATAAAGGAACTGGAACAGGCGCCGGCTGCGGAGAAAATAAGCGGGATGCTGCGGGTCTTTCATGCCTGTGGTGTAGATGCCTGGGTACGGGAGCTAAAGGAACAATACCGGGCCGCGGCATACCAAAGCCTGGAAGATATAGCCGTGCTTTCGAAGCGGAAAGAGCCGTTAAAGCAGCTGGTGGATTATTTGTTGCAGCGGGAATATTAGATGGTGTCTACCCGGGGGCGGGTCAGGATGCCCTGTACCGGTTCATGGTTCGCCAATACTTATCTTTATAAATATCATAGGTTATTTCTACTTCCCCTGAATAATCCTGAAGAAGGCGGTGAACGGTTTTTGAGGCATTACGGAATTCCTTACAGGCAAAGTAAATCGTTCTCTTGCTGTTGTAGGTATCCCTGCCCAGGTTGAGGTATCCATCCGAATCCGGGAGCAGGGATACCAGCTCTTCCTCAAACCGATTCAATGTCGCGGATATATTTTTATCCGGCATTCCATTATTTACGGGCTTAAATGTCAGTTCAATCAGCATCATCCAGGGATGAGAGGCTTTGGCGTCCCAGTCCAATAATTCCTGGTTGACTAAGGCTATTGATGGCAACCCTTTGTCGTCCTTTGCCTCCAGGATGGAGTAGCTGTCATTTTTGGTATTATGCCGGGCGCCATTGTATTTTTCTACGAATTCCTTTTCCTTCCAGGTAAGAAAGTCCTGTAACTTTTCGAGCGGGATCAATTCTTCGTGTTCGGCTGCAGGCATGTCTATCTGAATATTGTCTATCAGGGTGGCTGTATTCAGTTCACCGAGTGCATTGTCCAGGAAAATAAAGGTCCCGTTGGTAATGATATCCTTGTTCTCTTCGCTGAGATTATTGTGGACCAGGGTTATTTCTATTTCGTCCGGATACTCTTCACTGTCCCGGCTGAAGAAACTCATTTTTTTGTCGTTAAAGGTATACCCATCCATTTCAATGGAGATGGTCAGCCCGGTTGGGGGTTTTAGTGCGGTGAATTTCCATCCGGCGATGGCCGGCGCTGCTGTTACCAGCTCTTCTGCAAAAACAAATGTCTTTATGTCGCCCTGGGCTGTAATGATCAGCTCGGCGTTAGTGGTATCATGCATGCCGGCCGAACAGGCAAACCAGGAGTTCAGCTGTTCCAGTTTGGGCATGAGGTGGTCGAGAAAACTTTTATTGATATCTTTTTTCCCGTTTACAGCGGCATGAAAAGATTTTTCATGTAACAGGAACCATTTCCAGAAGCTATCGGTATCGGTTACTTTTTCTTCCCTTCTGAAGAGTTTTTTGAAAAAATTCATAGGAGCAAAAGCTACGGCTTAAATGGCTGAAGTCAAAATGATTTTTAAAAGAATACAGCCAGTTTCAGCCGCGCAAAAAACGGCGTGCCGGGGGTATAGCTCATTTCATTGACCGGGCTTGTTTCGTTTTTTAACCGGGACAGCTCTTCGAATTGGGACTCCGTCCATTCGGTATTAAAGAGATTTTCAATAGCGAGGCCGATCTCATATTTTTTTTGCGTGTAGTTGAGGGTCATGTCTGTTACAAAATAACCGGCTGCTTTGAGTGTATTGTCTGTATTGCCGGGCCGGTTGTGCAGGTAGCGGTAGCTGATACCCCCGTTCCATCCGGATGGAAACCGGAAGTCCAGCCCCGCAGTGCTGGTGAAGGTAGGCGCCAGGGGAATATAAGCAGCCGTTTTTGCAACATCGAGGGTCCGGGGATGGGCGAGGTTGGCGTTTCCGTTGGCAAACAGCCAATCGGTGATCTGATAACGCACGGACAGATCGATGCCCATGCGCCGGGTGCGGCCGCCGGGTCTCACTGCATCGCTGCCAAGTTCGCCGCCATACGTGAATTCCTGTTGAAGATAGAGCCACCACAGCGCTGTATTAAGGAAGAGACGGGGAAGGGGTTTCCAGTTAAGACCGAGATCGGCCCCGTAGGCTGCGGGTAGGATTTGATAACCCTTGTTGGCGATGACGACGCGGGCGTCATTGGAATGAAATCCTTTACCCAGCTTGAGGTAGAGCTGCGATTGCGGATTCAGGACGTATTGAACGCTGAATTTAGGACTGAAAATGGCCTTGCCAGCCCTGGGATTTACACCCGGATAGACGGATGCGCCGGAGTCGGATGCGGGGGCAAGATTTTGATAATAGAAATGCAGGTAATCAAAGCGGAGGCCGGCGTTGAATAACCATTTACCGGTTTGCAGCGTTTCCTCCCAATACCCATTCAGATTGGTTTCGCGGGTGTTGCCCAATTGGATGTAGTTGAGAATTTCCCCTGTTTGGGAGTGTGCGAGATAGACGGGGCTCAGGCGGTCATACCGTATACCCCAGCCGGCGGTTGAGACCAGGGAGGTCTTGCCGAACCAGGCTTTGTGCGACAACTTACCGTTATAACCGTATAGGTTACGCGATTCGTGCTGGCGGAACTCGTCTCCTGCATCCGGGTAAGTATAGTAAAAAGTAAAGTTGGAGACGAGGTTAAAGAAATAATGCGAATAGTAAACCTGGTTGTCCAGTGCCAGGTGGTCGCTCAGCCGGGTCTGCAGCTTCAGGATAGCGTTGGTGCGGCTGGTATAACCACCCTGGGCGCTGTCGAGGACGCCAAAGCGGTCCTTTACATATCCTTCTGCTACGGCCCTTTGCGGCAGTTCGCCGGAGCTGCGCCAGCCGGAGCTGAAGGTTGAAATCTCAACGGTCAGTTTGTTTGCGGCTCCAAGGGGAGTGATCATTTTTCCAAAAAGGTTGCCCCGCTTGAAATGTTCGGGATAATGGAAGGGGCCGTCGAAATACAGGCCTTCACCGGCAATGTAGGCGCTTTGTCCTTTGTAGCGCGCCTGACGGGACAGCAGGTTGATCATCGCTACTACCCGGCCATTGTTGAACTGGCCGCCTTCTATTTTCACCGTATTGTGATCGAGCACGTTGAATGTACTGTATGCGACGAAACCGGCCGTCGTGAAATCGCCTTTATCGGTGTAATAATTCCCTTTACCGAAATCATACCCGGAAATGGTCTCAGGGATCAGGAAGTGCATGTCGGCATAACCCTGGCCATGGGCATGAGAGACCAGGTTGACGGGCATTCCGTCGACGGAAATATTCACGTCGGTGCCGTGGTCGGCATCGAAACCGCGAAGAAAGATCTGCTCGGCTTTACCGCCGCCCTGGTGTTGAGCGATGAAGAGGCCGGGCACCAGCCGCAGCAGGTCCTGTGCAGACCGGACGGGCCGGATATTGAGGTCGATCCTGCTGAGCGTATGGAAGGCGCCGATGGTGCTGCCGGTTTGGTTGGTAATGATAACCTCCTTCAGATCGAATATCCCTTTTTCAAGCGTTATAGTCAAGGGCGTGGGTTTGTCCCGGGCGTTAACCAACAGCTTTTGCGTTTTATAACCGATCATCGAGACTTCGAGCCGGGCGGGTAGCGATATATTCTTTAGTACAAAATTTCCGTCGGCGTCTGTAAGGGCGGTTTGGGTGGTTTGATTATATCGAACGGCCACCATTTCCAGTGGTTCATGGGTCGAGTCGTCGATAACCCGGCCGCGGACCAGCGATTGTGAAAAAACAGAATGGCAGGTAAATAACAGCAGCAGTCCAACCAGCACAAGGCTACATTTGTAGCGCATGAACAAAAATTTGATGAAAAAAGAGGCCGGCGCGTTTCAGGGCCCAGTGGGGCAAAATTGCCTGATTTTAACCAATTTTCCCTAATTTACCCTCTTAATTAGTTTTGTTAACCCGCTCATTACAGCTTTAAACCATATTGTTGATGTCGAACTCACTATTCCGTAAAAAATCGTTAGACAGAATTGTAAAGGATGCGGCGGAGGGTTTGTCCGATGGGCATGGGGGAGGGAAACTCAACAAGGTATTAAACGTGCGGGACCTGACTTTTATGGGTATTGCCGCGGTGGTTGGGGCGGGTATTTTCTCTACGATCGGCATGGCCGCTTATGATGGCGGCCCGGGTATTTCGCTGTTGTTTATCCTTACAGCAGTAACCTGTGGATTTTCTGCGCTTTGTTACGCGGAGTTTGCGAGCCGGATCCCTATTGCGGGCAGCGCCTACACCTATGCTTATGTTGCTTTCGGAGAGGTGATCGCCTGGATCATCGGCTGGGCGCTGATACTGGAATACGCGATCGGTAATATTGTCGTGGCTATCGCCTGGAGCGGTTATTTTAATAACTTATTGCTTGGGTTTAATATTCATCTTCCGGGCTGGATGATCATCGATCCCGGGACGGCTAAAGACGCTTTTTTGTCGGCGCAGGCTGTGCTGAGCCAGGGAGGGATATTGAATGAAAGCGCAAAGGCTGCTATCGATGCCTGGAATTCGGCGCCGGTAATTGCCGGGACGCATATTTTTGTCAACCTGCCGGCTTTTGTCATCGTTTGCATTATTTCTTATATCACCTATATCGGTATAACGGAAAGTAAGAAGACCACCAATGCGATGGTCATCTTCAAGATCACTGTAGTTATACTGGTCATTATTATCGGTGGATTTTTTGTAAAAACGTCCAATTGGAGCCCATTCCTGCCGAATGGTTTTGGTGGGGTGCTAAAGGGAGTGTCGGCGGTGTTTTATGCCTATATCGGCTTTGACGCGATATCGACTACGGCGGAAGAATGCACCAATGCGCAGCAGGACCTGCCAAAGGGAATGATCTATTCGCTGGTCATATGTACGGTGTTGTATATCCTGATCGCCCTGGTGCTGACGGGCATGGTCCATTATTCGGAACTGAATGTTACCGATCCCCTGGCCTTTGTTTTCAACCGGGTAAACCAAAGATGGATCGGGTATATTATTTCGGCGAGCGCCGTCGTGGCTACGACGAGCGTGTTGCTCGTATTCCAGCTGGGGCAGCCGCGTATCTGGATGAGCATGAGCCGTGACCGGCTGTTGCCCCGGGCTTTTGCAAAGATCCACCCCAAATACAAGACGCCCTGGTTTTCGACGATCATTACCGGTATTATCGTGGCCGTTCCCACTTTGTTCATGGGTAGCGGACTGATGACCCAACTGACCAGCATCGGTACTTTGTTTGCGTTTGTGCTGGTATCAGGGGGCGTACTCCTGTTGCCGCGGGTAGGTAAAAACGCAGGAGGGAGATTTCATTTGCCTTATATCAACGGACGTTATATAATAGCCATCTTATATATTGCCTTTCTGTATCTATTCCGCAGCCGCCTGGAGACGGTCTTGTCGCATTTGTCTACGTCCGGGCTGCAGGAGATACTCTTCCTGATATTTACCTTGCTCACAACGGGGCTTACCATTGCTACAGTGGTCCGGAGTCTTTCCCTCATTCCCGTATTGGGTGTGTTGTTCTGCGCTTATCTGCTGATCGAGATCCCAGCCATTGCCTGGATATGGTTCTTTGTCTGGATGGGCGCCGGACTTTTGATTTATTTCCTGTATGGGTACCGGCGGAGTATATTGAGATCTGAGGTAGCACAAAAAATACCTTAATTTTGTGCCTGTAATAAATAGATAGTTTCATGAAGTTCGAGGTAGGCGATAAGGTCGTCATTCAGCATTCCAACGACGAGGGAGAAGTGGTCGAGATCATCAATGACAAAATGGTTATGGTGGAAGTCAAGGGGGTAAAATTCCCGGCTTATACCGATCAGTTAGACTTTCCGTATTTCAAACGATTTACCGAAAAAAAGCTTTTCCCACCGGAAAAGAAACCCAAAAAATACCTTGATCAGCTGCCCCCGGAGAAACCCGTACCGGGTAAAAAGCGGGAGCGTATTGCGCAACTGGCAGATGGCGTTTGGCTTACTTTTTTACCCGTTTTTGACAATGACGAATTTGGAGATGACGTGGTGGACAGCCTGAAGATATACCTGGTGAACAATACCTCTTTGGGATATAATTTCTCCTATCACCTGAATTATTCCGGCGCCAGCGATTTCGACCTGGACAACCAATTGCCTTCGCTGCAGGATTTTTATCTCCATGATATTCCTTTTGCCAATTTAAACGATAACCCGGTGTTTGAGTGTGAGTTTTCGCTGCTGGCGCCGGATAAGGCGAGAGCCGAACACTACGAGACCTCGCTGAAGCTGCGGGCCAAACAAGTATTCGGCCGTATCGAGGATATCCGGAAAAAGGGAGAAGCGACTTTTTCCTTCAAATTGTTTGATGACTATCCTTTCAAACCTTATGAGGAAGAGAAACCGGCAGACACGCGCAGTATCCTTGCCGGGTCGGGTTTTAGGGTCTACGAAGCTTCACGGGCGCGCCAGCACCTGGAGCCTGCGCGCAGCGAGCTCGACCTGCATGCAGAAAAGCTGACGGATAAACCGGGTTCGCTTGATAATTTTGAAATACTCACGCTGCAGTTACAGACCTTCGAGAAATACTTTGATCTTGCCTTAGCGCATCACCTGCCGTCGATGATAGTTATTCATGGGGTAGGTTCGGGGAAACTGCGGGATGAGATACATGAGGCCCTGCGGGTAAAACGGAATGTTAAGTCGTTTGTGAACCGGTATGACCCGCGGTATGGGTATGGGGCAACCGAGATATTTTTTGACTACGGGAAAAAGAAGTAGGCCTGGTCCTGCCCATGAGCCATCAGGAATTTAGCTATCTTTGTCCTTGCTACCAACCGGGTCATCGCTCTTCGTTTTACGGGGGGAGGAAAGTCCGGACAGCATAGGGCAATGTACCGGTTAAGAGCCGGGAGGCGTCAATGACGTTTACAGAGAGTGCCACAGAAAATAACTGCCCCGCCCTTTTTGCCGGTTTCCGACCGGGCGGTAAAAAGGGTGGGGTGAGGTTGAAAATGTGGGGTAAGAGCCCACGGCGTCGGCAAGTAATTGCCGGGGCGGGTAAACCTTACATGCTGAAATGCCACGTATACCGGCGATTGAGGACGGCCCGTCCGATGCCGGAGGGTAGGCAGCTAGATCGCTGTAGTAATGCAGCGGCCAGATAAATGATGACCGCCTGCGGTTTGGCTAAAAACCACCGCGGGAACAGGATCCGGCTTACAGGTTGGTAGTTTTTTTTTTACTTTGATCATTGCTGGTCCGAATGGAAGGTAAACTGTAGTAGCTTAATGCCGAAGCAGGTGCCCCAGCCAGCCACCGATCTCCATGAGCCAGGCAAGGCCCAGGTGGACGATCAGACCACCGAGGATGTTTCGGGTACGGGCCGCGAGAACGCCCAGGATGAGGCCGCCAAAGAAGGAAGAGATACATTCGCCGAGGGGTTTGCCGAAGTGGATGGTGCAGTAGAAAGCAGCCATAGGAAGGATGACGCTGTCACCGGCATAACGGATGAGCCCTACAATAAGCAGGCCGCGGAAGAAAAGTTCGATGCTGAGGAAGTCAAGGCCATAGGATATCTCATAGAGTAGCTTCCAGGGCCAGGAAGGGTGGACATAACCGTCGAGGAAGGAGAGATGCTGCACCTTGGGATAGACGGCCAGGAAGTCGGGCTGGGTGGATGCGAGAGCTATCAGGGGGAATAGCAGGGCCAGGAGCAGAAAATAGGGACGGGCATTGAGGTTGTGGGTGGTGAAGCCAACGGACCCGGCCAGGTTATTGCCTTCCAGGAGACCGGCTTTGCGGCAGGCATATAAAACGCAGCCAAGCAGGAGCAATTTGAGGGGCAGCTGGAGGATGATCAGGGTGTAACGGTCCCAGGGAAAGGAGAGATGATGTGGGAGGAGGGCAGAGAGATCCCAGTGGATCATTTTTAATGAAAAGTACAGCAGGGCAATGAGAAGCAATAGCAGGGGCTTGCGTTGGAAAAAAGGCTGGTCGGACGAGGGCGCCAGTACAGGTCTGAGCGAAAGGACGCCGCTGCGTGACCGGGTGGGGGCGTAGATTTCTTTTTTACTCCATTCGTATTGCAGGCCCCAGGTGAGGGCAAACACAATCGCAAAAAACAGGAAGAAAGCGCCGGCCGACAGATACCAGTGCCCCAGGTTTTGAAGGCGCCGTTCGATGCCGATGGAATAGTTGGCGGCGACCAGCGCGGCCACGAAAAGGATGGTGACAATAAGGGCAGGCCGGGAGGTAGTGCGAAGATAATCCTTCAGGTAAGTGATAATGGCGCGCATCAGGAAAGAAAACTTTCTTTCATTTTGCCCAGGAGGTCGGCCCCGATCATCTTCTCGGCGAGCTTGATCATGTTGAAGAAGGACTTGCCGCGGGAGATACCGTGCCCGATGATGACAGGTTTGGTAACGCCAAGCAGGGGGGTGCCGCCGTAGAATTCAAAGTCGAAGCGGTCGAAATATTCGCTTTGGGTCTGGTGGCGGCGGGTGATGTCGAAGAGGGATTCAGCCAGTTTCAGGATCACGTTACCGGTAAAACCTTCGCAGACCATTACATCTGCTTTATCCAGCAGGAGATCGCGGCCTTCGATGTTACCGATAAAATGGATCTGGTTATTTTCTTTCAGCAGGGGGTAGGCGGCCTGGGCGAGAATATTGCCCTTACCTTCTTCTTCACCGATGTTGAGCAGTCCGACCCGGGGTTCTTCGATACCAAGGATATGGCGGGCATAGAGCGAACCCAAAATCGCAAACTGGTTGAGATTTTCGGGCTTGCAGTCGGAATTGAGACCAACGTCCAGCAGGACACCGGTGCCGCCATTCTCTTTGGGAATGATCGTGGAAATAGTAGGACGCTGGATACCTTCGATAGGTTTGAGACTATAAAGGGCGCCTACGAGCATAGCGCCTGTATTACCTGCGCTGATAAAGGCGTCCATTTTGCCTGTGGCTAACAGCTGAAAGCCTACGGCAATGGAGGACTGTTGCTTTTCCTTTAAAGCCCTGGTAGGATGTTCGTTCATGCCGATGACCTGGCTGGCATGAACGACTTTAACGGCGTCCGGGGAAATGGAATATTCCTGGAGCAAGGGCTCTATCTGAGCCTCATCACCTACCAGCCACAAAGTGGCCGGAGTCTTAGATTCCGCGAGATATAGCTGGATTCCTTTCACCGCTTCCAGCGGTGAAAAGTCTCCTCCCATCATGTCTAATCCAATGTTCATTCGAAGGGTAATTGTTACTACTTAATCGGCACCTACTTAACTGGCGACGTTTCGGCAACAACCTTTCCTTTGTAGAACAACTTACCTTCGCTTACATGTGCACGATGGCGAACATGAATTTCACCTGTAGTGCTGTCTTTACTCAAAGTTACTTTCTCAGCCTTATAATGCGTTCTTCTCTTGGCACTGCGCTGCTGGGAATGTCTCCGTTTCGGATTTGGCATATCACTTCTATTTTAAGTAACTAATAAATTTATTTATGTTTACCTGCACGTTACATGCAAGCGATTTCGATCTAATTGCTTACCGTATCGGGTTCGGGAGGCAGGTCCTTGAACTTCTCCAACCCTTTCCAGAGTGGATTTTCAGGCTGACTCTTTTCCCGGTCCAATTTTTTAAGCATTTCCAGCACTTCTTTGTTGCAATGCGGTCCACCCATCTCTTCCGGCTTGCACATACGCTGCATCGGAATGCTGAGATTGATGAATTCGTAGATCCAGTCTGAAACATAGAGGTGACTTTCTCCCTTCGATATATAATATACGTCCGGGTCCTCTTCCTGTTGATTCATGATGTCCGGATCTTCCACCAGTTTCACCAGGATGTTGAATTCATCCCAGAGATCGAGGGGGAGCATATTGCCGCAACGGTCGCAAGTTACTTCGATTTTACCGCCAACTTCGAATTTCAGGAGCATAAAACTGTTCTTTTTATCCAAGGACAGCTTGACCTGGGCATCGCAATGGCGAAAATCCTGTTGCTGGTATGCTTCAAAGAACTTGTCGGTAATCCTGTAATTAAACTCATGAATACCAGCCTTAAGGCCCACAAACGCTATATCGAATTCCCGGCGGCTACTCATTACTGCTTTTTAAAGAGCTTGCAAAGGTAAGAATAAATAGTTAAAAAACAAGCGCGGAGAGGTGAATAAAGAATACAAGTTGCTAAATTACATAGTTTTGAAGACATTAATTACCAATGAAACTTTTTGCCAAATATAGCCAGGTCAATATTGTTGCAAGCGTGCTGGCATTGCTAGTGGGTAGCGCAATGTATTATTTTTCAGTTCGTTATGTGCTTACCCGGGAATTGGATGATACGCTGAAGGTGGAGGAGGCGGAAATACTGGACCATGCGGTTAAACCGGGCCGGCTGCCGGAATCCGCCAATTACCGGGACCAGAAGATCAGCGTTCAGCCTGTAACCGCACCGGTACCCCGAAAATTTTACCATACGATCAAACAGGAGCCGGGCCATAAGGAAGATCACCCATACCGGGAACTGTCTTTTACGGTAAGGATAAAAGGACAGCTGTATGCGGTGTTTGTGGCCCAGTCGGAAGAAGAAACCGAAGACCTGCTGGGATTGATCATGCTGATTACGGCGGGTATGATCCTGCTTTTGCTGGGAACCCTTTTTCTGGGCAACCGGCTATTGCTGCGGCGGCTTTGGCGGCCTTTCTATGAAACCCTGGATAGTATCCGGCAATTCAACCTGTCCACCCGCCAGCCCTTGCCGGTGCGGCCTACCGATACGGAGGAATTCAGGGACCTCAATGGCGCGGTCCAACAGATGACTACCAAGATATTGAGGGACTATGAAATGCTGAAAAACTTCACCGACAATGCCTCTCACGAGATGCAAACGCCGCTGGCCATCATCAATTCCAAATTGGATTTATTGATCCAGGACACGAGCCTGGGGGAAAAGCACCACCAGCCGGTGCAGGCTATGTATGACGCGATCAGCCGTCTCCGGCTGCTGAATCAGTCCTTGCTGCTGCTGATGAAGATCGAAAATAATCAGTTTGCTTATACTGAACCGGTGGACCTGGCTGTCCTGATCAAAGAAAAATTAGGACAGCTGGAAGATCCGCTGAAAGACCGGCGTCTGACCGTGCAAACGGATCTCGACCGGCTGCAGCTGCCCATCAACGGGTACCTGGCGGATATTTTGCTAAATAACCTATTGCTCAATGCTATCCGGCACAATCAGGATGGGGGGACGGTGGTTGTCCGGCTCCGCGAGCAGAGCCTGCGGGTGAGCAATACAGGGGCGGTGCTGGGGTTTGATCCGGCGACTATCTTCAATCGTTTTACCAAGGGGACGCATTCCGGGGGAACAGGGCTGGGTTTAGCGATCGTAAGGCAGATCTGCGACAATTATCAGTTTCCGATTGAGTATGCCTATAAAGATAACATGCATATTATCGAGATAAAATTCCCCCAGGGTATGGAGACAGAGCCGATAGTAAATGTATCGCGCGAAGCCATCCAGAATTTCGATAGAATGCCGGGTTAGGTTTGCGATATGGCGTTTCGACTATTCTTCCGATTCTTTATAGTGCTGGTACTGTTGTTTGGCGGAACAGTGGTTATTGGGCAGAGCACCAGCCTCGATTTTTACGTAGGACAGGCCCTTGAGAACAGCCCCCTGCTGAAGGATTACCGCAACCAGGTGCTCTCCGGGCAGCTGGACAGCCAGCTGATCAGGGCCAGTTATATGCCCCAGGTGACGGGTACCAGTCTGAACAGCTATGCGCCGGTCATCAACGGGTACGGTTATGACCAGGCTATCTCGAACGGCGGCAATTTTTCGGCCCTGGTGGGGGTTAATAAGACCCTGGTTGGTCGTCACCGCCTGGAAACCCAATATGAATCGATACGACTCCTTAGCCAGGGGCTGACCAATACGGCCAAGATCACCGAGCAGGACCTGAAAAAAAGTGTCACAGCCCAGTATATTACGACCTATGGGGACTTACAGCAATTGAAATTCAACCGGGATATCTATGCCCTGCTGCAAAAAGAAGAAGCCTTGCTGAAGGACCTGACGCAAAAGAATGTCTATCGTCAGACAGATTATCTGGCCTTTCTAGTCACCATGAAACAGGAGGCTTTACTCTTGCAACAGCTGGACATCCAATTCCGCAACGATCATGGTATGCTGAACTATCTCTGCGGTATTGTCGATACTACGGCTACCGCGCTGGATGATCCCGCGATCAGCCTGCAGACGCTGCCGGACATTACCAATTCGGTATTCTTCCGACAGTATCACCTGGACAGCCTGAAGCTGCGCAACAATCATTCCCTGGTCGATTACAACTACAAGCCCAAGGCGAATGTTTTTGCGGATGCCGGTTATAACTCCACCCTGGTCGATCAGGCGTACAAAAATTTCGGGACGAGCTTTGGCTTTTCCGTCACGATGCCTATCTACGACGGTCACCAGCGAAAATTGCAGCATAGCAAGCTGGAAATCCAGGAGCGTACCAGGACCGGTTACAAAGACTTTTTTACCAGACAGTATAACCAGCAGATCGCCCAGCTGACGCAACAGCTGAAGGCCACAGAAAGTTTGATCGGCCAGATCAACGAGCAACTAAACTATTCCCAGACATTGATCGAAGTGAATGGTAAATTACTGGGTACGGGGGACGCGAAGATTGCGGACTATATCCTGGCGCTGAGCAACTACCTGAATGCAAAAAACCTGCTCACGCAAAATAATATCACACGCTTGCAGATCATCAATCAAATTAACTACTGGAATCGATGAAAATTCATTTGTTATATGGCCGGGGACTGCCGGTATTGCTTGGCGGTTTATGCCTGATCTTATTTGCTTGCGGCGCCGGGGGTAAGGGAAGCAACGCTCCGGAGAAAGACAGCGCCGCTGCTACGGCGGAAAAGCCGGCCGCAGAGGGCGGAGACTCCGTGGATGCCGGGACCCCTGTCACCGTGGTTACCGTCGGTCAAAGCTCGCTTACCGACTATATCGAGCTGAATGCCGTGTCGGCATTTTTGCAGAAAAGTTATGTAAAGGCGAATGCCAACGGTTATCTTCAGTCTGCTGATGTTTACCCCGGAAGATACGTGGACCAGGGGACGGTGTTGTTCACGCTCAAAACCAAGGAAGCGCAGAGCATTGGCAATGTAATCGAGAAACTGGATACATCCCTGCGGTTTAACGGCGTAAACACAATACGCGCTAACCAGCATGGCTATATTACACAGCTGAACCACCAGTCGGGGGATTATGTACAGGATGGCGAGCAGCTGGCGGTCATCAGCGACCGGAACAGCTTCGTCTTTCTGCTAAACCTGCCCTATGAGCTGCGACCGGTGGTATTGGGAAAAAAGACGGTGGAGCTGCTGTTGCCGGACGGGACAAAGCTGAACGGAATTGTCGGCCCGGTAATGCCCACTGTAGACAGTATTTCTCAAACCCAGAACATAGTGATCAGGGTGCCTTCTGCAGGCGCGATCCCGGAGAACCTGGTCGCTAAGGTCCGGATCGTCCGGACGGCAAAGGCCGGGGCGCAATCTCTGCCTAAGTCGGCCTTGCTTACTAATGAGACGGAAACTGACTTTTGGGTGATGAAGCTCATCGACAGCTCGACGGCGGTGAAGGTGCCGGTAAAAAAAGGCATCGAGACAAAGGACAGGGTAGAGGTGCTGTCACCGTTGTTTTCCCCGGCGGACAAAATTGTCGTGACCGGTAATTATGGATTGCCGGATACGGCGAAGGTGAAAGTGGAGGATTCCTTATGAAAAATTTTTTCGTCTCCTACAAGAATCCGCTGACGGTAATGCTGGCGATCATTTTGATGGGGGGAGTATTCGCCTACAGCAAACTGCAGACCTCGCTGTTTCCCGAGATAACGTTTCCCAAAATAAAAGTGATCGCGGATGCCGGCCTGCAGCCCGTGAATAAGATGATGGTGACTGTCACCAAACCGCTGGAAAACGCGATCAAGCAGGTGCCGGACCTGCAATACGTCCGCAGTACGACCAGCAGGGGCAGTTGCGAGATTTCGGCTTTTATGGACTGGAATGCGAATATCGATCTCAGCCAGCAACGCATCGAATCGAAGATCAACGAGATCAAGAGCAACCTGCCGCCGGAAACACAGATCACCGTCGAGAAGATGAATCCGTCCATCCTGCCGGTGATGGGATATACACTGGAAACACATCAGCTTTCGCCTATCGAGCTGAAGCAGCTGGCCCTCTATACGATCAAGCCCTTTCTTTCGCAGGTGGGCGGTGTTTCTGAGGTGAGGATCATTGGCGGAAAAACGAAGGAATTCTGGATCACGCTGGATGCGCAAAAAATGAGCACGCTGTCGATCACGCCGGATATGCTCAACAGCTCGATCGGACAGACGGGCTTCGTAAAGTCAAATGGTTACCTCTCGGATTACCATTTTCAATATTTGACGGTGACGGATGCCACGGTACATACAAAGGAAGACATATCCAATATCATTATCCGGAACACGGGAAAAAGGGTTATCCTGCTAAAGGATATCGCTGCCATCGACATAAAGGAGGCGATTGAATACACCAAGATCAATGCCAATGGAAAGGAGGCCCTGCTCATCGCGGTGATCAAACAGCCGAACGCCAACCTGGTAACCCTTTCTACAGCAATGGAAAGCAAGGTGGCAGAACTGCAAAAGGTGCTACCCAGGGGAGTGACTATCCAACCCTATTATATCCAGGCAGATTTTGTGAACGACTCCGTCAAAAGCGTTACGGATAGCCTTTGGATCGGCCTGGCCCTGGCCATTATCGTTGCGATACTTTTTTTACGATCGCTGAAAGCCAGCGCCACCATCCTGATCACCATCCCTGTCACCCTTTGTCTTGCACTCATTGTATTGTATGCCATCGGGTATACCTTCAATATTATGACCTTGGGGGCCATAGCGGCTGCGATCGGCCTGATCATCGACGATGCCATCGTGGTGGTGGAGCAGATACATCGTACCCATGAAGAACATCCGGACGAACCCTCGACGATCCTGGTGCAGAGAGCCATTCATTACCTGCTGCCAGCCATGCTGGGGTCTTCCGTCGCCACGATCGTCATCTTTATCCCCTTTGTCCTGATGAGCGGTGTGGCAGGAGCTTATTTCAAGGTCCTGACCAATACGATGATCATTACCCTGATATGCTCTTTCTTTGTCACCTGGATCGGGCTGCCGGTGGTTTATCTGCTGTTGACGCGGGACAAGAAACCCAGGAAGGCGGTAAAGCCGCATAATGTCAAAAACCAGCGCTGGGTATCCTTTTTTATCCGTCATTCCTGGCTGAGTATCGTTTTTATTGCCGGGCTGATCTTTTTGATCTGGTGGATACTTCCGCAACTGCAGACCGGGTTCCTACCGGAGATGGATGAGGGCAGCATCGTGCTGGACTATTCGTCCCCGCCGGGCACTTCGCTGTATGAGACGGACCGGATGTTGCAGGAGGTGGAAAAGATAATTGTAAAGACACCGGAAGTACAGGCCTATTCGCGCCGGACGGGCACGCAGATGGGCTTTTTCATCACCGAACCCAATACGGGAGATTACCTTATACAGCTGAAAAAAGACCGGACCAAGACCACCGACGAGGTGACCAACGATATCCGTAAGCAGATAGAAGCTACCCAACCGGCCTTACGTGTCGATTTTGGCCAGGTGATCGGGGATATGCTGGGCGACCTGATGACCTCCGTTCAACCTATTGAAATAAAAATATTCGGCAACGATCAAAATACCCTGCACACGCTGGCCAAACAGGTCTCGACTATTGCCTCCGGCGTTACGGGTACGGCCGATGTCTTTGACGGAATCATCATTGCCGGTCCATCCGTCAGCATCGAACCAAACTTTGAAAAGCTGGCCCAGTTTGGCCTGACGCCCGCCGCCCTTCAATATCAGATGCAGACATCATTGGAAGGCAATATAATTGGCACAGTGCCGGAAAAAGAACAGCTGACGACTATCCGCATGGTTTATCCCGGCAACAGAAGCCGGAGCATAGCAGATATTGGCAGGATGCAGGCATTCCTGCCGGGAGGGCAATTAAAACCGATAACGGACTTTGCTGATGTCCATGTCACGCCCGGTGACGCGGAGATCCAGCGCGAGAACCTGCAGTCCATGGGAGTTGTCACCGGCAGGTTGGAAGGAAGGGATCTGGGCAGCGTCATTACCGATATCCGGTCTGCGGTGGGTGCTAAAGTGGTATTACCGACGGGTTATCATATTGAGTACGGAGGCGCCTATGCGGAACAGCAGAAATCTTTCACCGAACTGCTGACTATTCTCATTACGGCAAGTCTCCTGGTCTTCGGCGTCATTCTTTTCCTGTATAGAAAACTATCCGTGGCCCTGGTGATCCTGCTCGTTGCGGTGCTGGGCATTTCCGGCAGCTATCTTGGATTATACCTGACACATACCCCGCTAAATGTGGGCAGTTATACGGGGCTGATCATGATCGTCGGTATTATCGGTGAAAATGCCATTTTTACTTACCTGCAATTCCGTGATTCATTGGCGACCATGTCGGTCGATGATGCTGTTGTATATGCGATCTCAACCCGGCTGCGCCCCAAACTAATGACGGCGCTGGGAGCAATCATTGCCTTGCTGCCCTTGGCGTTGGGAATCGGTACAGGGGCCCAGCTGCATCAGCCGCTGGCTATTGCGGTGATCGGTGGGTTTGTGATCGCGTTGCCCCTTTTGCTCATCGTATTGCCATCTTTGTTACATATTCTTTACTCGAGACGAAGCCAACGGATCTCCGCTCCGTCTTGAAATAAGAATGGTTATTAACTGATAATTACTTATTTTAGCCCTTCCTTCCTGTCGCGCCCCATACATACCCCAAAAGGGGCATGAAACCGAATTAAATTTATATTATGGTGGCTGAGCGTAATGAATCCAAAATTCTGTTGGGTATCGTAGAAAATGACCCCCTATACAGACAGGCATTAGAAAGCATTTTTACTTTGTCTCCGGAATTCGAGCTGACCGGTCTATGGAGTGATACAGAAACAGCAGTTCGGGAAATTTCCCGGCGTTATCCCCATATAGTACTTATGGACATACAGTTGCCTGTGATGGCTGGCATTTCCTGTATCCGCAAGCTAAAAAAGGTGAATCCTGCCGTCCAATTCCTGGTTTTTACTGATTATGAGCAGGATGATGAATTGGTATTTGAAACCTTCAAAGCCGGCGCCACGGGCTATTTGTTGAAAAAGGACGGACCTGAATTGCTGATTAAAAGCATTAAGGAATTACACGCCGGTGGATCGCCGATGAGCAGAAGCATTGCACGAAAAATAATCAACTTTTTCGGTCGCTGTCCCACGGCCGATGATAAGGGACATTTGCTGACAAAAAGAGAAGAAGAAGTGCTGGCCTTATTGGCGAAAGGAAAAATGTATAAAGAAGTGGCTGCCTGGCTCGGGATAACGATGGAGACCACTAAAAAGCATATAAAACACATCTATAGCAAACTGGAAGTACAGAACAGAATGGAAGCCGTCAACAAGTGGCGTTCCTGAGCGAAAAAGGGGTATTGTTTAATAACCCTAACGCCCGTAAGTTTGCCTATTCCCTTATATTAACTGCCTGCTGTTCAATAGGCATCCTGTCGATCTAACAATTCTCTCATTCAGCGAACGCGTCTTCCCGGCGATGACCCCCGACTCACCTAGTATCCGGATGGTTTAACCAACCGGTTGCGCAGGCAGGATTTATAATCACCGAAAACGAAAACCAATATGAACAAAAGAATGTTACCCGACTCTAAGGTATTTATTTTCCTCCTGCTGTTGTTTTCTTCTGCTGTACTCTCGCTACAGTCTACTGTAGCCTACGGCCAATCCGGCGAAAAAGCCAGTTCATATAATATCCTTGACTCATCGGTCATTCCTTCGCGAAGGATGCCGCAACACAATGAATTCCTGAATAATGCATATCCCTTTCCTGCCAAACCAAGGAATGAATGGGAGATCGGTATCAAGGGGGGATATACAACAGGGTTTACCAATGTCAATAACTGGGGGCCAACCGCCGGCGCCGGCATACACGTGAGAAAAGCGCTGGGATATGTGTTTTCCCTAAGGGCAGAATATGACTGGCTAAGACTTAGGGGGCTGAGTTATCAGCCAACGCAGGCTTATGGTAAGAACCCGGTGCTGAGCGCTTACTATGGTAGCGGTAGTGCTACTGGTACTAATGCGGATATGATCTTTTACAACTATCGTTCTACCGTGCAAGAGCTGTCTCTCCAGGGTGTGTTTACCCTGAACAATATCCGGTTTCATAAGGCAAAGACCGGCTTTAACGTGTACTTTTTCGGCGGCCCCGGTATAGCAAGCTACAGCACTTTTTACAAGACGCTTGACAATAACGGAAAGCCTTACAATTATTCGGATATTATCAGCCAATTTAGCGGGCAGTTCGACTACAAGCACCGGAGCGATATCCGAAAGGCGCTGAAGAATAAGCTGAACGGCTCCTGGAGCACGATGGCGGAAAGAAGCGACAATACGCCCATCCTGGGTTCCGCCCCACTTGCTCTTGTATGGGCGATGGGCATGGGTTTTCAGTTTAAATTGAACAATAAGCTCAACATCGCGGTGGAAGATAAGTTTACCATTACCAACACTGACCTGTTGGACGGCCAGCAATGGCAGAATAACTATTCACCGACCGCGGTCAACAGCATTGCGCAGACAAAGTCTACCGATGCGTACAATTTTGTTTCGATCGGTCTCAACTACAACCTTTTTGGCAAACATGCCGTTGAGCCCCTCTGGTGGCTGAATCCCCTGGATTATGCCTACAACGAGATCAATGCCCCCCGGCACATGAAGCTGCCGAAGCCGGTGCTGGATGACGCAGACGGCGATGGAGTTACCGACCAGTTTGACCTGGAGCCCAATACGCCGAAGGGCGCCCCGGTTGATTCGCACGGTGTAAGCCGTGATACGGATGGGGACGGCGTTCCTGACTTCAAGGATAAGGAGCTGATCACCCCCA
>WNFM01166306.1_pt1 | contig 127621 bp, 123 predicted proteins | sample 5400271 | NCBI WGS metagenome assembly WNFM01 (sample SAMN13153352, study PRJNA577476) | soil metagenome | isolation source: 60 cm saprolite on Douglas fir-dominated hillslope | place: USA:California | collected 2013-09-17
CACCGAGCCGATCTCGACGCGCGCCACGTCGCGCACCAGCACCGGGCTGCCGCCGCGCGCGGTGATCACCACGCTCTCGATGTCCTCGCGGCCCTGGAACAGGCCGATGCCGCGGATCAGGTACTGCTGGCGACCCTGCTCGACGTAGCTGCCTCCAGCGTTGGCGTTGCCGCGCTGGATCGCCAGCGACAGCTGCGACAGGGTGACTTTGTAGTCGCGCAGCTTCGCGAGGTCAGGCCGCACTTCGTACTGCTTGACCAATCCGCCCAGCGCCACCACTTCCGACACGCCTGGAATGAGCTTGAGCTGGCGCGCCACCACCCAGTCCTGGAAGGTGCGCAGCTCGCGCGGCGAGTGCCCGTCGCCCTTCACGCGGTAGCGGTAGATCTCGCCGATGGCGGTGGAAAACGGCGCCAGCTGCGCCTGCACGCCGTCGGGCAGATCGACTTCGCGCAGGCGCTCGACCACCTGCTGGCGCGCAAAGTAGCCGTTGGTGCGGTCGTCGAACGTCAGGATCAGGAACGACAGGCCGAACTGCGTATGCGAGAACATGCGGATCGCGCCGGGCAGGCCCGACAGGCCCACCTCCAGCGGTACCGTCACCTGCTTCTCCACCTCCTCCGCCGCGCGGCCGGGGTAGAGCGAAATCACCGTCACCTGGGTATCGGTGACATCGGGGAAGGCTTCGACGGGCAGGTTCTTGAACGCCCACAGGCCGGCGCCGATGAACAGCGCGAGGCCCAGCACGATGAACAGCGGCTGGTACAGCGCGAACGCGACGATGCGCTTGATCATCGGCGGCGGCTAGTCCTTCGCCGCCAGCAGCCGCTCGAGCAGCAGGTTGCCCTCCACCACCACCTTGTCGCTCGCCGCAATCCCTCCCAGCACCACCTGGTGGCCGTTCAACACCGGGCCCGGCAGGATGGCGTGCCGCGCGAAGCGGCCACCGCCCTGGTCGATAAACACGTAGGTCTGCTCGCCGCGCAGATAGACGGCGCGCGTCGGCACCAGGTAGCCCACTGGCGAGGGCACGCGCAGCTCGGCCACCATGTACATCTCCGCCTTGAGGCGCGCATCGGCCTTGGCGACGACGCCGCGCACCTTGACGGTCCGCGCCTGCGGATCGACGAGATCGGCGACGTGCGAGATGCGTCCCGTGGCCCGGTCGTCGCCGAGCGAGGTGGTCGATATCTTCACTTCGATGCCGGGCTTGATGCTGCCGACGTCCTTCTCGGCGACATCGAGAAAAAACCAGAGCTGGCTCGGGTCGGAAATCACGAACAACGCCTTGTCGCCCTGGTTGTCCGGACGCAGCTCCTGGCCGGGATTGAGGTTGCGCTCGACCACCACGCCGGCAATCGGGCTGCGCAGCTCGAGGGCCTGGTCGACCGCATCGGCCTTGCCGTAGAGCTTGAGCTTGGCCATCGCGCGCGAGCGCTCCGAGCCCGCCCGGGCGACGTCGGCCTGCGCGGCGAGCAGTTCTTTCGCCGGCGCGACGCCGGCCGCCTGCAGCTCCTCGACGCGCGCGAGGTTCTTCTGCGCCAGCACGAAGTCCTGCTCCGCCTTGCGCGCCTCGGCTTGCGCGAGACCCAGTTCCGGCGCGGACAGGGTGGCGAGGGACTGTCCCTCGGCGATCCGATCGCCGGGCCGCACCGCAATCGCCGTCACGCGTCCGGCGAAAGGCGCGAACACGCGCACCGTGCGGTCTTCGTTCCACACCAGGCGGCCGTTGAAGCGCAGCACCGTTTCGGTCCGCGGCTCGATCGGCACTGAGACGATGGCGGCAAGCTGCGGGCTGCCTGCCGGGAACACCACCACGCTGCGGTTTTCGACCGTCGGCTGCGGCACCTCCTTGCCGTTCTTGTCCGAGCAGGCGGCAAGCGCGGCGACGAGGCACAGTGCAAAGCGGAGCTTCATTTCCCCTCCAGCGTCGCCGCAGACGTTTGCGCAGCGCGCCACGCCGCCAGCGCGCGGGCGTAGTCGCCGCGCGCCGCCAATTCCTCGAGGCGCACCGCGCGCAGCGTGCGCCGGCCATCCAGCACCTCGAGCACCGAAATCGCGCCGCGCTTGAAAGCGAACTCCGCGGCCTGCGCACTGCGGTTCGCGGCCTCGAGCAGTGACGTGTCGAAGCGTTCGACGCGCTCGGCCGCCGCGTCCAGGTCGCCGCCGGCGCGCCGCAGCTCATTGGTCGCGAGCGCCCGGGTCTTGGCCAGCGCATCCACCGCGGCGTAGCGGTCCACCTCTGCTTTCTGGATTTCCCCGGCGAAGTCGTAGCCGGTGAACACCGGCAGCGCGACGCCCAGCCCCACCGTATTCACGGGCGCGCTGCCCGGAAAGCGCTCGACCTGGGCGCCGACGGTAATATCACGCGTGCGCTGGGCGCGCGCCAGGTCCCGCAAGCGGTCGGCTGCTTCCACCCGCGCCAATGCCGCGATCACGTCGGGGCGCGCGTCCACGGCGCGCTCCAGCTCCCCGGGCTCTGGCCGCGACGCCGCCGGCCAGGTGTCGGCCGCTTTCAGGTCCGACGCCTCGGTCTCGAGGCCAAGCAGGTAGCCGAGCGCGAGCTGCGCCCGCGCGAGATCCGCGCGTGCCGCGCGCGCGTCGTTTTGCGAGCGCTCGTAGTCCACCTGCACCTTGGCGACGTCCGCCGAGGCGAGGTCGCCCGCGCGCAGGCGTACCTGGGCTGCGGCCAACGTGCCCGCGAAGAGCTGTGCCGTCTCGGCGAGCACCGCCGCGCGCTCCTGGGCCTGCTTCAGGTCGTAGTAGCCGCCGCGCACCTGCGCCAGCTGCTGGCGCAGCACGTCAAGGGCGTCGTTCCTCGCCGCGCGCTGCAGCACCGAGGCCGCGCCGATGCGCAGGTCGCGCTTGTCGCCGCGCTCGAAGGGCTGGTCGATGCGCAGCACCGAGTCGGCGCGCGCCTGGGAAAACGGCCCGCTCGACAGGTTGGACTGGCCACTGATGCCGCTGGTATTGAGAGAGAGGGTCGCATTCGGACGCGCGCCGGCGATCACGCCCTGCGCGTCGGCCGAGTCCACCGCGCGCCGGGCTGCCAGCAGCTCGCGGTTGTTTCTCACCAAAAGCGCTTCCGCGTCCGGCAACGTAAGATCGCGCGCCATGAGCGGCCAACCCAGCGAGGCTAGTATCAAAAGTGAAATAAAGCGGTGCGACCTCGAGGTCATCCTGTTCCTTGCAGAGCGCGCAATTCTACCTGCGCTATCGCATACAAGTTCATGAATTTGTTATGAAAGCTTCAAGCAAGCTTGCGGCCGTCGTTTGGGCGTTTTCCCTGCTGGCGCACGCGGAAGATCCGGTCGAGGTGCACGGCCAGGCAACCTACGTGCGCCAGTGGATGCCGCCCTTCCACAGCCCCTATGGCGGCCCCAAGAGCCTGAACGCCGACGGCGAGACAGGCTACTCCTTTACCGCTACCGTGTTTCTCGGCGCGCGCCTCGCCGAAGGCACCGAGTTCTACTTCAATCCGGAATTCGTGCAGGGCGTTCCGCTGTCGCACCTGCAAGGTGTCGGTGGTTTTGCCAACGGCGAGTCCCAGCGCGGCGCCGGGCCGTCGCTCACCTTGTACCGTGCGCGGCTGTTCCTGCGCCAGACCTGGAATCTGGCCGGAGAGATGGAGGAGCAGGCCTCGGAGGCCAATCAGGTGCACACGCGCTACGCCGCCGAGCGCTTCGTCGTCACCGCAGGCAATGTTTCTGCGCTCGACGTCTTCGATGCCGTCGACTACAGCCGTGATCCCCGCACCCAGTTCATGAACTGGTCCTCCCTCACGTACGGCGCCTGGGACTACCCGGCCGACGCACGCGGCTACACCTGGGGCCTGGCGGGCGAGTACATCTCGCCCGGCTGGCAGGTGCGCGCCGGGCGCTTCATGATGCCCAAGGAATCCAACGGCCTGCCCCTCGATCACGGCATCCTGCGGCACTACGGCGACGTGGTCGAATTCGAGAAGCCCCACGGTTTCGCCGGCATGCCGGCGACGACGCGCCTGCTGGTCTACCGCAATCGCGTCTTCGCCGGCGCCTTCGACGATGCGCTTGCCGCGGGAACGCCGCCCGACATCACCACCGTGCGCAAGTCGCAAACCAAGACGGGCTTCGGCATCGGCACGCAAGTCGAGGTGACGAAAACGCTGGGTGCCTATGTCCGCGCCGGCTGGAGCGACGGCAAGACCGAGACCTTTGCGTTCACCGAAATCGATCGATCGCTCGCCGCCGGCCTGCTCGCTAAAGGCGCTTCCTGGGGCCGGCCGCAGGACAGCTTCGGCGTCGCCGCTTACCTCAACGGCCTCTCCGATTCCCACCGCGATTACCTCGCCGCGGGCGGCCAGGGATTCTTCCTCGGCGACGGCAGGCTAAACTACGCCAACGAAAAAATCGGTGAGCTCTTCTACAGCGTGAACGTGATTCGCGGTACTTGGCTGACGGCCGACTACCAGTACGTGATGAACCCGGGCTATAACCGCGACCGCGGCCCAGCGCAGGTGCTGAATTTCCGCGCCCACTTCGAGTTCTAGCCCTTGGTGAACGGAAAGTCATTCGCGATTGCAGTCGCATGGGTGCTCGCTGCACCCGGCGCGGCCGCGCACGAGTACTGGATCGAGAAAGGCGACGGCGGCTATACGCTGTTCCAGGGGCACGTGTTCTCGACCCACGAGGGCGAGGCGCGAGTGCCCTATGACCCGGCAATCGTCAAGCGCGTGCTCTGCGCCGGCGGTGCTTCCGCGTCGCCCTCGGCCGGCAAGTCCTATCCGGTCAAGGTCGATGCGAAATGCGCCGCGATCCTGATCGATGTGGTGTCGGGCTACTGGACGCAGACGCTGCTCGACACGGTGCCAAAACCGCGCAACGAAGTGTTCGGCGCGCTGCGCGGCTGGAAGTCCGAGGAATCCATCAAGCGGCTCGACGGCTGGAATGCCGCCGCCATGAAACCGCTCTCCGACGGTCTGGAGATCGTGCCGCTGGAAAACCCGTTCCTCCTCAAGCCCGGCGACAAACTGCGCGTGCAGGTGCTGTGGCAAGGCAAGCCGCGCAAGGGCGTCGCGGTCGCCTACGCCGGCGACACGCGCGGCGCGACCGACTCGCAGGGCGAGGTCAACCTGCGCATCCGGCGCGGCGGCGTGCAGATGGTGGCGGCGAGCTTCGACGAGCCGATCAAGGACCCGCTTGCCGACCGCATCGTGCACGGCGCCATCCTCCAATTCGAGCTGCCCCGATGATCCGCATTCTTCTCGCGGCCGCGCTGTGCGCGGCCTGGTCAGCCGTGCATGCGCACCACGGCGTCGCCGGCGTCGGTGCGGCGGGGCTGGAAGGCCCGGGCGCGCCGATCGAATCGGCGACCTCCGCGGTGCTGCCGGTGGGCAGCTCGCTCGCCCTGATCAAGCTCGATCATGCCGAGTTCCGGAAATTCGACTCCAATCCGGCCAATCCCGAGCTCGATCACTCGAATTTCTGGATCGCCGGCGCCGGCTACGGCTTCACGCCCTGGTTCACCGGTTATCTCTTCGTTCCCTACCATGACAAGGTGGACGAGCCCGGCGGCTTCAGCACGCGCGGCTTCGCCGATGTCTCGGTGATGGGCCAGGTCGGGTTCAAGTACGACAAGGGATTCAGGCTGCTTCCCGAATCCGAAAGCCTCGACGACCTCGAGGACTGGCATTACACCACTTTCGCCGGCATGAGCTTCCCGACGGGCGATCCCAACCTGCGCGACGGCACCGGCGCGATCGACCCCTCGAAATCCACCGGATTCGGCAAGCCTTCCTACACGCTCGGCTTCACGGCGACCAAGTTGGTTTCGCGCAACTGGACCTTCAACGCGGAGCTGTCGCACCTGCGCTTCACCGAGTACCGCTACGACGACGGCAACAAGACGCGCTTCGGCCCGGAATACCGCGCCAACGCCGCAGTGATGTACCGCACCTACACCAACGCCGAGAGCCGGATGCGCCTGGACCTGGTCATGGAAGCGCAGTATCTATACCTGGGCCGCGACAGCACGAACGGCGCCGGCGCGGTCGCGACCGGCGGGACGATCTACTACCTGGTGCCTGGCGTGCGTCTGTACTGGGGGCGCATGAGCGCCGCGATCGGCATCAAGAAGCCGGTGTCGGCGCACCTGCACGAAGACAGCCTGCAGCAGGGCGCGGAAGGCAAGGAACGCTACCGCCTGATCACCAGCGTGTCGGTGCTGTTCTGAAGCGCCTTGCCCTCCTGCTGTTCTTGCTGGTCGCAGGCCGCGCCATGGCCCATGTCGGCCACGGCGGCGGCGGCGACGGCGGCTTCCTCGACGGCTTCCTGCACCCGGTCACCGGCCTCGACCACCTGATGGCGATGGTCGGGGTCGGGTTATGGGGCGCGCAGCTCGGCGCGCCAGCCATCTGGCTCCTGCCGGTCGCCTTTCCGCTGATCATGGCGATCGGCGGCTTCGTCGGCGTCATTGGCTTCGTGGCGCTGTCCGGCCTGGTGCTGGGGGCGTTCATCGGTACGGCGAAGCGCACGCCGCCTTGGCTGGCGCTCGGCGTCGTCGCCGTCTTCGCCCTGCTCCACGGCCATGCGCACGGCACGGCGATGCCCCTCGCCGGATCGCCGGTCGAATTCGGCGCCGGCTTCGTCGCCGCGACCGGCCTGCTGCACGCCTGCGGCATCTGCATCGGCTTGATCGTGCGCTGGCCGGCCGGGCGCGTCGCCGTGCGGTGCATGGGCGTCGCCATCGCGATAGCCGCCGGTATTTCGTTTGCCGGCTCCGCCTTCGCCCACGAGCTGAGCACCCGGTACGGGCCGCTCGCCGGCCCGGCCGTGCATGTGCTGACCGAGGTGGATCACGCCGCGGCCTTCGTGGCAATCGGGCTGCTGGCGGGGCAGCAGACGGCGCGGCGCGGCGCTGTGGTGCTCGCCGCCTTTGGCTTCGCGCTGCTCCTGCTGGTCCGCGCGCCGCTCTTCACTTCGGCTTTCGCCCGATTTACGGGAACGGAAGAAGCCGCCAGCGCGACCGTCCTTCTCGTCACCGGATTGCTGGTGATGGCGGGGATGAGGTTTCCGGGCTGGCTTCTCGCCGTCGCGGGCGCGCTCGTCGGCGCGATCCACGGCCTGGCGCTCGGCCTCGGATTGGTCAAGTCCGGCGGGCTCGCCGTCATCGGCGCAGCGGGCGCGGCGATCGTGCTCGCCGCCGCGGGCGCCGGATTAGCCTACGTGATGGACGGAGCGCGGGGCCGCGTGGTCGTGCGCGTGCTCGGCAGCTGGAGCGCTGCCCTGGGACTGATCCTGCTGGGACTCGCCCTGCGCGCCTGAACCGAGCGTCTTCCAGTCCACGCTCTTCGGCACCACGCCCTCGAACGACGCCAGATGGACGTGCGGGATGCGCGGCTCGACCGTGCCGATCGCCGCGCCACCTTCCTTCACCTTTTTCGCTTCCGCCACCATCATGCGGCGGAACTGGACCACCGCCGTGTCGCTCTGGCCAGGCTTGTCGCGGCTGCGGTCGGCGATCGGGCCCATCGACTCCCACATCGCCATGTCCTGCGTCGGGATGCCCTGGATGCCGGTGAAGTCGCCACGCCGCATGGCGGCTCGGTCCTGCTGGTAGTTGTTCGAATAATTACGGATTTTTTTATAGTTTGAATCCAGATCAGCTCCAACCGTCGCGCAGCAGAACTCCCTCCAGGCATGTTGCGAAATGCCCTTGCTCGGATCCGGGTGCCAGGCAACCCAGTAGAACATGGTGTTGAAGTCGTCGATCGGCACCAGCATCTGCGCCAGCCGGTACTGGTCGTTCGGCGGGATCAGCACGGTGAAGGGCGCGATGTAGAGCGTGGTGCGCACGTACTGGTGCGTCTCCGGGTTCTTGATCGGCTTGCGGATCGCCGCATAGCGAAAGCCGTAGGGCGTCGGCTCGAACTGCATCTTCGGCGCCTTGTCCACCGTGGGCCGCAACCAGGAAGAACCGGTGGCGGTCGAGCCCTCGACCTCGGCCGCGGGCATGTTGGTCGAGTGCAGGCTCGAGCTGTGCGCCGAGTCGATCGAGCCCTCGAGCACCTGCGCCCAGTTGCAGGCGGCGTGCATCTTGACCACCGCCGTGCGGCAGTTCGGGTGCGGCGCCCAGGCCGGCGACTCGAAGGGGCGCAGTTGATCCTGCGGGCCCATCCACACCCAGACGAAACCGCCGCCCTCGGCCGCCGGGTAGGCGGTGTGCTTCATTTTCAGGCGCTCGCAAGCCCCCGGCGCCTCCGAAGGCATGTCGATGACGTTGCCTTCGATGTCGAATTTCCAGCCGTGATAGAGGCAGCGCAGGCCGCGATCCTCGTTGCGCCCGTAGACCAGCGACGCCCCGCGGTGCGGGCAATGCTCGTCCAGCACCCCGAGAACGTTGCTGGAATTCCGGAAGACGACGAGATCCTCGCCGAGCAGGCGCGCGCGGACCGGCGGGCCGTCCTTTTCCGCCACCTCCTCGGACAGGCACACCGGCAGCCAGTGGCGGCGCATCAGCTGCCCCATGGCGGCGGCGCCCTCGACCCGGCACAGCAGCTCGTTTTGCTCGCGGCTCAGCATGGCTATACTTAGCCTCCTAAGCAAATGATAACCCCCTGACATGCGCAAGCTCAAGCTGGGGGCCGCCGGCCTCGGCCGCGCGTTCTCCCTCATGGCCGAGACTTTCGCCCGCGACCCGCGCATCGAGCTGGTCGCCGGGGCGGACCCGCGCGAGGCGGCGCGCAAGCAATTCGAGCGCGACTTTCACGGCAAGAGCTTCTCCGCCGTGGACGACCTGTGCGCCCTCAAGGACTTGGACGTGATCTATGTGGCGACGCCGCACCAGTTCCACGTCGGGAACGTGGAAACGGCCTGTTCCTTCAAAAAACATGTTCTCGTCGAAAAGCCGATGGCGCTGTCCCTCGACGAATGCCGCCAGATGATCAGCGCGGCCGAACGCGCAGGTGTTCGGCTGGTGGTCGGCCACAGTCATAGTTTTGATCTTCCAATACTAAAAACAAAGCAGTTGGTGGATAGCGGGACGTTCGGCCGGGTGCGCATGATCACCGCGGTGAACTTCACCGATTTCCTCTACCGCCCGCGCCGGCCGGAGGAGCTCGACACCACCCGCGGCGGCGGCGCGGTGTTCAACCAGGCCGCGCACCAGGTGGAGGTGGCGCGCCTGCTCGGCGGCGGGCGGGTGAAGACGGTGCGCGCCATGACCGGCGACTGGGATCCGTCGCGCCCAACGGAAGGCGCCTACTGCGCCCTGCTCGCCTTCGAGGACGGCGCTTTCGCCAGCCTGGCCTACAGCGGCTACGGGCACTTCGATTCCGATGAATTCATGGACTGGGTGGGCGAGCTCGGGCAGAAGAAGAACCCCGACTCCTACGGCGCCGCGCGAAAAGCCCTGAAGGGAAACGAGGCCGAGCTGAAGGATTCGCGGAACTACGGCGGCAACGCCTATGTCGGGCCGAGCGCGTCGTTCCACCAGCATTTCGGCAGCCTGATCGTGTCCTGCGAAAGAGCCGACCTGCGCCCGCTGCCCGGGGGCGTGATGGTCTACGCCGATGCCGAAAAGCGCCTCGAGCCGCTGCCGGCGCCGAAGCTGCCGCGCACCGAGGTCATCGACGAGCTCTACGGAGCGGTCGTGGACGGCAGGCCGCCGCTGCACGACGGCGCCTGGTCCATGGCAACGCTGGAGGTCTGCCTGGCAATCCTCGAGTCGGCGCGCGCGCGCAAGGAGGTCCCGTTAAGCCATCAGACGAGCGCCTCGCGCACCTGACAAAAGAGGCCTGGCGCGCCTTCACCCGCACGCTGCAGACGCGGCTCGCCGCGCATGGCGTGTCCTTCGGCCACTGGACCTTCCTGCGCATTCTCTGGGAGCGCGACGGCCATACGCAGCGCGAGCTCTCGGGCGAGGCCGGCGTCATGGAGCCGACGACCGCCGCCGCGCTCAAGGCCATGGAGAAGCTGGGTTATGTCAGCCGCAGCAGGCGGGGGGGCAACCGCAAGAACGTCCATGTCCACTTGACTCGGAAAGGAAGGGCGCTGCGCGCACGCCTCGAGCCACTGGCCGAGGAGGTCAACCGCATGGCCGTGCGGGGCGTCCGCGCCGGCGACGTCGCCGCGATGCGGCGCGCGCTATTGGCGATCATCGGGAATCTGATGAAGAATCCCTCCCCATGACCAAGCTGCGCCTCACCCTCGCCTGCTGGGACTACGACCGCACGCGCGCGCTGATCGACGGCAGCGTCGCCCCCGACGGCATCGACCTCGTCTACCTCAACCAGGAGGTGGAAGAGACGTTTTTCCGCATGGCGAAATTCAAGGAGTTCGATTGCGCCGAGATGTCGCTTTCCTCTTATGCAGCATTTTTTAGTCAGGGACATTCCCCTTTTATCGCGATCCCGGCATTTCCATCCCGTTATTTCCGCCACTCCTGCATCTTCGTCTCGGCGAAGAGCGGTATCCGCAAGGCCGAAGATCTGAAGGGCAAGCGCATCGGCGTGCCCGAGTACCAGATGACCGCGCCGACCTGGATCCGCGGCATCCTGTCGGACGATCACGGCGTGAAGGTCACGGATTGCGAGCATTACTCGGGAGGGGAGGAGGAACCGGGTCGCGATGAGAAATTGAAGCTGAATGTGCCTGCCAGCATCAAATTGAAAGCGATTCCTAAAAATAAAACCCTTTCGCGCATGCTCGCCGACGGCGAACTCGACGCCCTGGTCACCGCCCGCGCGCCTTCCACCTTTCACACCGAGCCGGACAAGGTGAAGCGGCTGTTCCCCGACTACGTCGAGGCCGAGAAGCAGTACTGGCGGCGCACGAAGATCTTTCCAATCATGCACACGGTGGTGATCCGGCGCGACATCTACGAGGCAAACCCTTGGGTCGCGCAATCGCTTTACAAGGCTTTTCTCGCCGCCAAGGCGAAGGCGCAAGCGATGTACGCGCAATCCGCGGCTCTGCCCAATATGCTGCCCTGGTCGCTCGCGCACGCCGAGGAAGCGCGGCGCGAGATGGGAGACGACTGGTGGCCCTACGGGCTCGCGTCGAACCGCCACGTGCTCGACACCTTCCTGCGCTACCACCACGAGCAGGGGCTGTCGAAGCACCGCCTGCAGCCCGAACAGCTGTTCGCGAAGGAAACCCTGGAGACCTACAAGGTTTGATCTATCGCGGCATGGACCGCGCGGCGCTCGATGCCGCGTACAACAACGGCGCTGCCGTCGCCAATAGTGCGCAGATCGCCGCCGGCTGGCGAACGCGTAGCGACCGATTTCGTATTTCAAACACTCGACAGCTTGACTTGCAATACGGCAATAAGGAACGAAATCGCATTGACCTGTTCGAGGCAGGCGAGACCGCGCCGTTGCTGGTGTTCATTCATGGCGGCTACTGGCAGATGCGCGACAAGGAAACCTTCTCCTGCATGGCAGAAGGGCCGCTCGCGCACGGCATCAGCGTGGCGCTGGTCGGCTACACGCTCGCACCGGAAATAAGGCTGGACGAAATCGTCTCTGAAATTCGCAGTGCATTAGGCTTTTTGAATAGAAAGCTGTTTGTCTCCGGCTGGTCGGCCGGTGGCCACCTCACCGCCATGGTGATGGACCATCCGAACGTCGTCGGCGGCCTCGCTGTCAGCGGCATCTACGACCTCGAACCGATGCGCCTTTGCTACATCAACGACAAGCTGAAGCTCGACGAAGATGAAGCGCGCCGCAACAGCCCGGTCGCGATTCCGGATCCCGGCAAGCCGCTCGCCATCGCCTACGGAAAAAAGGAACTGCCCGAGATGCAACGCCAGTCCGAAATTTTTTTCGCCGCGAGAAAGCGGGCAACATTACTTCCGCTGCCCGGACATGACCACTTCACCATCCTGGAAGAGCTTGCCTCACCCGAGGGCGCGCTCACTGCTGCGCTTCGCACCCTAATGAAGGGTTGAATTTTCTTTTCGCACCAAGCCGGTGCATATGCCGGCGGTTTTCCTTGTATACAAGATGGCATGGGCCTTGCAAGCCTGTTTCAGCATAACCAAGGGAGACTCTCGCATGGTTCGCATCCTGGCAATCCTGGCATCCGTTCTGGCGCTGCTGGCGCCCGCCGCGCACGCAGAGGACAAGGTCATCAAGGTCGGCGCCCTCAAGCTGATCCACAGCATCACGCCCTACTTCTACGAGAAATTCACGCCGGCCGGTTACAAGATCGAGGTGATTCCGTTCGAGAGCCCGACCGACGGCAAGAACGCGGTGCTCACCGGCTCGGTGGACTTCGGCACTTTCGGCATCGCCGCCGCCATGCTCGGCATCGCCGCCGGCGAGCCGCTGGTGATCTTCGCCGCGCAATGCAACCGCGGCATGGCGGTGATGACCGGTGTCAATTCCGATATCAAGACAATCAAGGACCTCAAGGGCAAGAAGGTCGCGATCTGGCCCGGCTCGACGCAGGAAGTGGTGATCCTCGAGCGGCTCAAGGCCGAGGGCATGACCATCAAGGACATCCAGCACGTGCGACTGCCGTTCAGCGACATGGCCCCGGCGCTCGCTCGGGGCGACATCGATGCCTACGTCGGTGCGGAGCCGGGGCCCGGCATCAGCCTCGCTAACGGCGTCGGCCGGGTGGTCGAGTATCCCTACAGCACGGCGATCGGCACGCTCAACATGGTGTGGGGCGCCAAGGCCGAAACCATCGAGAAGAATCCGGCGCTGGTGCGCATGATGATGGACATCCACAGGAAGGCGACCGACTACGCGATGAGCAACCGCGAGGCGATGGTCGAGATGGCGATGCAGAAACTCGGCCAGCAGAAGAAGTCGATCGAGATGGCGGCGCCCAATGTCGAGCTGACCTGGAAGATCGACGCCGAATTCATCCAGCGCGCCACGGCCTACGCACAACTCATGTACGACAAGAAGCAGATCCGCGAGTTGCCGAACATGGATAAGGCGATCACGACGAAATTCATGCAGTAGATGGAACGGCTCCGCGCCCCGGTCCTGGAGCGCGCCCGCGCGCTGGCTCTCGGCGCCGGCTTCCCGCTCGCGCTCGTCGTCCTGTGGCACGTCGCGGTGATGGCATCGGGCACCCGGCTGGTGCCGACGCCGTGGATGGTTGCGCTGATGATGCGCGATTTCGCCTTCGGCGGCGTCTACGACGACGCCTTCAGCAAGACCATCCTGATCCACCTGCTGGCCTCGATGCAGCGGGTCTACGGCGGATTCTTCCTTGCCGTCGCTCTCGGCGTTCCGCTCGGCCTTGCCATCGGCAAGATCTCGCTGTTCCGGCAGCTGCTCGACCCGACGCTGTCGCTGCTGCGGCCGATCCCGGTGACCGCCTGGCTGCCGCTGTCGATGGTGTTTTTCGGCCTGGGGCCGCGCTCGGCGGTGTTCCTGGTGTTCCTCGGCGCTTTCTATCCCGTGCTGCTGAACACCATCTTCGGTGTGCGCTCGGTCGACCCGCGCCTGTTCGAGGCAGCCAACATGCTCGGCTGCGACGGCGCGCGCCTGTTCCGGCAGGTGGTGCTGCCGGCGGCGCTGCCCAGCATTTTCACCGGCCTGCGCCTCGGCCACAGCTTTGCCTGGATTCTGATCGTGGTGGGCGAGATGACGGGCGTGCCAACCGGCCTGGGTTCGGTGATCATGGACGGGCGCACGCTGTCACGCCCCGATCTGGTCATCACCGGCATGATCATCATCGGCGTCGCCGGTTTCCTCTGCGACCGCCTGATCGTCGCGCTGAACAACTACGTCCTGCGCTGGAGCCCGCAGCATCGTGGCTGACCGGCGTCCTTTCCTGCACATCCGGGACGTCAACAAGACGTTCGTGATCGGAGCGGAGCGCATCGAGGCACTGCACCACGTCGATTTACTGGTGAACAAGGGCGAATTCGTCTGCCTGATCGGCGCCTCGGGCTGCGGCAAGTCCACCCTGCTTCGCATCGTCGCCGGCTTCGAGCAGCCAACCTCCGGCGATGTCAGGGTCTACGACGCGCCAATCACCGGTCCAGGCAGCGATCGCGGCATGGTGTTCCAGGACTACGCGCTGTTTCCCTGGATGACGGTGATGGACAACATCGCCTTCGGTCCGAAGCAGAAGGACCTGAAGGACGCGAAAGACATCGCCTCGAGGTATCTCGACATGGTGGGTCTGGCGAAATTCGCCGACCGCTTCCCGTACCAGCTGTCGGGCGGCATGAAGCAGCGCGTGGCGATCGCGCGCGTGCTGGCGAACGAGGCGAGCATCCTGCTGATGGACGAACCATTCGGCGCGCTCGACGCGCTGACGCGCGAACAACTGCAGGACGAGCTGCTCGAAATCTGGGCGCGCACGCAGGTCACCATTCTGTTCGTGACCCACTCGGTGGAGGAAGCGACGCTGCTCGCCGACCGCGTGGTGGTCATGACCGCGGGCCCCGGCCGCATCGAGAGCGACAACCACGTCCGGTTGTCGCGCCCGCGCGAGGTCTCGGCGCCCGATTTCAACGACGCGCGCCGTTCGCTCACCGAGAAACTGACCAGCCACCTCCGCCGGCGGCCGCTGAAATCCGCCGCCTAGGGCTCGAGGCGCGCCAGCACGCCCCGGTTTTCGTCCGTCAGCAGGTACAGATAGCCATCGGGACCATCGCGCACGTCGCGGATGCGTCCGAGCACGCCCTTGAGGAGGCGCTCCTCCCTAACGATCTTCTCGCCGTCGAGTTCCAGGCGCACCAGCATCTGGTCGCGCAGCGCGCCGACAAACAGGCTGCCTTTCCACTGCGGGAAGCGATCCCCGGTATAAAAAGCCATGCCCGAGGGCGCGATCGACGGCACCCAAAAGTAAAGCGGCTGCGCCATGCCGTCCTTGCGCGTGCCTTCGCCGATTTTCGTGCCGATGCCGTAATTCACGCCGTAGGTGATCACCGGCCAGCCGTAGTTGACACCGGCGCGGATGATATTGATCTCGTCGCCGCCCTGCGGTCCGTGCTCATGCGTCCAGAGCATGCCGGTGAGCGGATGCAGCGCCGCGCCCTGCATGTTGCGGTTCCCAAGCGTGAATTTCTCCGGCTTCCAGCCGGCGCGGCCGACAAAAGGATTGTCTTTCGGCACGCGGCCGTCGTCGTGCAGGCGGATGACAGAACCGGCATGGTCGTCGGGCCGCTGCGCACGCGGCATTTCGCCGCGGTCGCCGAGGGTGAGGTAGAGGTAGCCGGCGCGGTCGAACACGATGCGCCCGCCGAAATGATTTCCCGAACGGCCTTTCGGGCTCTGCCGGAACAGCACCTGGACGTCTTCCAGTCGGCTGTTTGCGAATTTCGCCCGCAGCAATTCCGTGCCCACGCCATCATCGCCCCGCCCGGCATAGGAGAGGTAAACAAGAGAATTTCTCGAGAATTGAGGATGGAGGACGACGTCGAATAATCCGCCCTGGCCGTGCTCGGCAATCTCCGGCAACCCGCTGACCGGCGCGGGGAGGAGCTTGCCCTCCTCGACGATGCGCAATCTCCCGGGGCGTTCGGTGACCAGCAGGCGCCCGTCGGGCAGAAAAGCGACCGACCAAGGATGATCGAGACCTTCGACCAGCTTGACCACGCGGGAGGATTGCGCCCAGGCGGGAGAAATGGCGAGGAGCAGGACCAGGAACAGACGCATGGGCAGATTCTATAATCCGGAGATGAAACGCCTCGCCCTTCTGCTGCTGCTGTCCCCGCTCTGCGCGCTCGCAGAGGACGATCCCACGCTCCTCGGCGCCGGAATTCGCACGCGGCCGGCGTATGACGGCTCGCGCTCGCAGCGTACCGACCTGGTCCCGATCATCAGCTATTACGGCACGCCCTGGTTCGTGCGCAGCACCCAGGGCGTGCTGGAGGGCGGCGCGCGCGTCGAGCTGGCAAAAGGCGCGACGCTGGGCGCGCAAATTGCCTACGAGGACGGACCGCGCAGCGAAGAGCGGCAGGCGTCCCTCGGCGTGCACGCCGAGCTCGAGGGCCAGATCGGGCCGGCGCCGTATACCTTCGTTGCGCGCCTGCGCGAGCGCTTCGCCGGTGAAGGCGGTCGGCAGCTCGACCTGCGCCTGACCGTCGGTGTCTACAAGAGCGGGCCGCTGTCGGCCGGTGTGTACGGACAAACCATCTGGTCGAGCGCCGGATGGACGCAGGATTACTACGGCGTGCACGACTCGGGCTTCCTCATCGGCAGCCTCGGCATGCTCGCCGGCTACGAGCTCGGGCCGCGCTGGCTGGCGTTGGGCAGCGTGGAAGCGGGACACCTGTCCCACATGGTCGCCGCCAGCCCCGTCGTGCAGCAGCGCTCGACCTTCTACGCCAGCGTCGGCCTCGCGCGAAAGTTCTGAAGCGTATAGTGGCCGCATGAAGAGCGCTCGTTCGAGAAGCTGACCTACCGCGTCTAGGAGGCCCTTATGCGATGGATCCTGGTACTGATTGCAGTCCTGCTGACCGGTTGCGGCACGCCGAGCGAGCTGGCGCGCTCGCCGTCAATTCTGATCGACCAGCCGACGGCGCCGTTCCCGTACAACTCGCAGTTCTGCCCTTAGGGGCCGAAGTACCAGCCGCCGTTGACGTCGATGGTGGCCCCGGAGACGTAGCCGCCCGCCTCCGAGCAGAGCATCGCCACCACGCCGGCGATGTCATCGGGCTTGCCTGCCCTTCTAAGCGGCAATGATTCCACGAAGGCCTTCTCCGCCGCCAGCGAGTCATGCCCCCAGCCGGCCCTGGCGATGCGCTCGGTCTTGATGTAGCCCGGCGCGATGGCGTTGACGGTGACGTTGTGGGAACCGAGCTCGAGAGCGAGCGTCTTGGTGAGGCCGATGATGCCGCCCTTGGCCGCGGCATAGTGCACGCCGACCCGGCTCGAGCCGCGCCGCGCCGCGATCGAAGCGAAATTGACGATGCGGCCGAACTTGCGCGCCTTCATCTTCGGCGCGAATTCGCGGCAAACCAGAAAAGCGCTGGTGAGGTTGGCGGCGATTACCCCGCTCCACTGCTGCTCGCTCAGGTCCTCCAGCAAGACGGATGACTTCGGCATGTCGGGAAGGGTGTTTTTCCGGCTCGGCGCGACCGGGCCGCCGGCGACATTGACGAGGAAATCGATACCGGGAAGTTTTCCAGAAAGGTTTTCGACTTCACCCTGATCGGTGAGATCGCAGACGATCAAATCACCCGTCTGGTGAATGTCGGTCGCAAAGACCTCGACACCCTCTTTTCTCAGTCGCGCCGCGACCGCCTGCCCAATGCCGCTCGCTGCGCCAGTGACGAGCGCCTTCTTTCCCTTGAGCCCCTTAAGCGGCATAGGAAGCGCCGTTCGCGTCGATGACGACGCCGGTCATGTAGGACGTGTCGTCGGTGCAAAGCGCCACGACCAGCGCGGCGATCTCGCTGACGGTGCCTACGCGACCCATGGGAATCTGGGACATTGACCCTTCGGGGATTTGATTGCCCTTGGAGAAAGCGATGACCTTTTGCAGCCTTCCGCTCGCCACCACTCCCGGAGCGACGCAATTCACGCGCACGCCGAATTCGCCGAGCTCGAGCGCGAGCTGGCGCGTCATGGCCATCACGCCCGCCTTCGCCACGGCGTACGGTCCGCTCGAACCCTCCGCTCCCGGCGGGATGCCCTTGCGTGCCGCGACCGACGAGATGTTGACGATCGCCCCACCCTGCTTCTTCAGGTAGGGCGCCGCGGCGCGGCTGCAGTAGTAGGCGGAGTCGAGGTTGGCGTCGAGGATGGTGCGCCAGTCGTCCAGGGTGCAGTTGATCAGGCCGCGAAAACCGCGCGGCGGCGGCGCCCTCAGGTCCTGTTGGGTAATGCCCCAACTTCCGCCCACCGCATTGACGAGAAAATCGATGCGCCCGTGCTTTTCAACCGCCTTGCCCACCATGGCGTCCGCCGCCGCCGGGTCCGACACATCCGTCTTCACGCACAGGCAGCCTTTCAGGCCCCCAAAACCCTCTTCGTACAAATCGGCCACCACCACCGCGCAGCCTTCCTCGAGCAAGCCCTGCACCACTGCGAAACCGATGCTGTCGGGCTTGGCTGCGCCCGTGACGATCGCGGTTTTCATGGCCGTTTGATAATACACTTGCACCTCCAGCCGCAAGGAGGAGCCGCATGCGCCAGTTCAACGAAGATACCCTGACCGACGCGGTCGTCGCGCGGCTGAAGAAGACCAAGAACCCGCGCCTGAAGCAGGTCATGAGCGCCGCGGTGAAGCATCTGCACGCCTTCGCGCGCGAAGTGCACCTGACCGAGGAGGAATGGTTCGAGGGCATCAAGTTCCTCACCGCGGTCGGCCAGAAGTGCGACGACAAGCGCCAGGAATTCATCCTGCTCTCCGACGTGCTCGGCCTGTCGATGATGATCGTCGCGCTCAATCACAAGACCGCGCCCGGAGCGACCGAAGCGACCGTGCTCGGGCCGTTCTTCGCGCATGGCGCGAAGGAGTACGGCTACGGCGCCGACCTGCGCCAGGGTGCCACGATGAAGGGCGAGGACGTGTGGGTAAGCGGGCGAGTGCTCGGCACCGACGGCAAGCCCGTTCCCGACGCGCTGCTGGACATCTGGCAGGCGAAGGCCGACGGCATCTACGACGTGCAGGAGCCCGACGCCGAGTTCGAGCTGCGCGGGCGCGTCAAGTGCAATGCCAAGGGCGAATATGCCTTCGCCAGCTACAAGCCCAAGTTCTACAGCATCCCGATGGACGGGCCGGTCGGCGACCTGACCCGCAACACCACCAACAACCACATGCGGCCGGCGCACATGCACGCCATCGTCTCGGCGCCGGGCTACCAGCAGGTGATCACCCACGTCTTCGTCCAAGGCGACCCCTACTTGGATGGCGACGCGGTGTTCGCGGTGAAGGATTCGCTGGTCGCCAAATACAAGAAGGTCAGCGACGCCGCCGAGGCGAAGAAGCTCGGCATGCCGACCCCTTTCCTCAAGCTCAACTGGGATTTCAACCTCGCGCCGGCAGGCAAGGCAAAGGCGCGCAAGGTCATCGCGCCGAGCGACGCCGTCGCATGATCTGGCGCGTGCGCAGGGTCCTGACCGGCCACACGCCGGACGGGAAGTCGACCTTCATCGCCGACGGCTACGCGCCGAATATGAAGGAGATGCCCTCCTTCCCGGGACTGGCGCTCACCGACCTGTGGGAGACCAGCGGCGCGCCGGCGTCGAACGAAGGCTACGCCGACGCCGCCGACCGGCCGATCAAGCTCGAGCCGCCGGCGAAGGGCACTGTCGTACGCATCGTTGAATTTCCCCCGGACGCCAACCGGCCCAGAAGCAGTGACGGATCCGCAGGATTCAAGGCCATCGGCGCTGGCCACACGCAGGACCGCGGCGCGAGCGACCCGATGATGCATCGCACCAGCACCGTGGATTACGCCGTCGTGCTCAAGGGCGAGGTCCACGCCGTGATGGAGAACGGCGAGAAGCTGCTGCGCGCCGGCGACGTCCTGATCCAGCGCGGCACCATGCATTCCTGGAGCGTGCGCGGCAATGAACCCGCGATTGTCTGCTTCGTGCTGGTCAGCGCAAAGCCCGTCCGTTCTCGCAAAAAGAAGAAGAAATGAAACCGGTAGGCGTCGTCGGGCTGGGCATCATGGGGTCGGCAATGGCGGCCAGCCTTCTGAAGAACGGCTTCCGGGTCTACGGCTATGACGTGCTCGCGTCGAAGCGCGCCGCGCTGAAGAAGGCCGGCGGCATTCCCTGCTCTTCGGTTTCCGATGTTGCGTCCAGGACGAAAGTAATCATCACCTCGTTGCCAAGCGCGGATGCCTTGCACAAGGTGTCCCGGCAATTGAAGGGCATCGTCGTCGAGACCAGCACGCTGCCTATCGCCGACAAGGCGAAAGCGGAGGGTGCCTTGAGAAAGAGGAAATCCATCCTGCTGGACTGCCCGCTATCCGGCACCGGCGCGCAGGCGAAGAGCGGGGACCTGGTGGTCTACGTCAGTGGAGACAAAGGCTCTTTTTCAAAAATCTCCTCCGTATTGAAGGGCTTTTCGCGGGCCCAGTACTACGTCGGCGAATTCGGCAACGGCAGCAAGATGAAATTCGTCGCCAACCTGATGGTGGCGATCCACAACGTCTCGGCGGCCGAAGCGTTCGCCCTGGGCATCAAGGCCGGCCTGAGCCCGAAGGCCATCTTCGAGGTGCAGGCCAACAGCGCCGGCAGCTCGCGCATGTTCCAGGTGCGCGGCCCGATGATGGTGGCCGGCAAGTACACCGACGTCACCATGTCGAACCGGCTGTGGCAGAAGGACCTGAAGATCATCGGCGAGTTTGCCGCCGGGCTCGGCGTCGCCACGCCGCTCTTCAACGCATCGGCGGCGGTCTACGCCACGACGCTGTCGCAGGGCTACGCCGAGCAGGACACCGGGGCGGTATGCGCGGTGCTCGAAAGCATGGCCGGCATCAGGAGAAATGAGCGCGGGAGGAAGCATGGCTGACTGGAAGAACGTCCGCGCCCTTTCGCGCGGCGAGATGATGAAGCGCGTGGCGCGCTTTCGCGAGCTCAAGGGCTCCGACGGCGGCCTGCCCGACAGCCCGCTGCCGGAATGCAAACGCAAGCTCTACGCGGTCATCGGATTTCAGCCGCCAATGACTGAAAGCGCATCCGTTACCTCTCCGGTCGGCCAGGACGCTTCCGCCATGCCCGCCATCGCCATCGTCGAGGGCTTCAATCTCGGCTATTGCAAGGCGAAGCCGGGGCGCGGGCCGCTGATGCACAACCACGACACCAACGAGACCTTCATCGCCATGACCGGCCGCTGGCGCTGCGAATGGAACGAAGGCGCGGCGCAGCAGTTCGTCGATCTCGGGCCCTACGACGTCATTTCCTTCCCGGTCGGCGTGGCGCGGCGCTTCATGAACGTCACCTGGGACGAGCCGGGCAAGGAGCACCTGCTGATGTTCATCATCGGCGGCGACCAGCCGCAGGCCGAATTCACCCCGGCCGCGATGCGGCGCTGCGAAGAGTACGCGCGAGGACAAGGACCACGAACAGCGCCGCGAGCACCAGGGTCGCGGCGCACACGCCCCGCCAGAGCGGCGAAGGGTGGTCCTGCGCGTAGCGCGCGGCCGCGTAGGCGAGCGCGTCGAGCGGGAAGGTAAACGCCCACCAGGCCGGCCCGAAGGGCGATCTCAGGAATTCCTTGCTGGCAACAAGGAGCGCCAGGGCAAGGACCAGTCCCGCGTAGAAGAGGACTTCCAAAACATTCATTGAAGGGTAAAGGGCGAGCCCGTTCGCATAAATCAGCGACGGCGGCACCAGCAGGATGAACCAGCTCGGGCGCAGCGGCGCGGGCAGCGGCGGCGCGACCACCGCGCGATAGAAAAGCAGTGCCACCAGCGGCACGGCGCCCGCGGCCGACACGCCGAAGAGGAAACGGCTCGCCTCGAGGTGGCCCAGCGCGATACCCGGCCCTGGGGCGACGATGCCGCCCACCAGCACGACGAGCCAGCCTGCGTTCACCTGTGCCAGCTCGATGCCGCCGGCGAGCCAGCGCCGGATGGCCCAGACCTGGAAGCCGACCAGCAGCACGAACCCGCCCCACCAGATGATGTCCGCGGCGAGCAGCGCATACGGCCCGAGGCCGCCGCCGACCAGGAACATGCCGACCGGCAGCGTGCCGCAGAAACCGATGGTGACGGGGTTGGTGAATTCGTCGATGACGCTGTTCGAATTCACCATGATTTTCCGCAGATACGAGACTGACAAGGTAATAAACACCAACACCCCGAGCGCGACTAAGGGCTCGGTGACATAGGCCGGCGCGCGCACCACGCCCGGCCAGACGGTCGCGGCTGCGCGCCCGGCCAGGCCGAGGCCGGTGATGCCCATGACCGCGCCGAACAGGCCGATGGGCGGGTTCACGCCTTCCCCTTGCCATGGGAAGTCGGCCGCTTCTTTAGTTCCTTCACAGAATCCGGCTGCGGTTCAAATCCGAGGCCGGGAATCTCCGGTAGTGTCAGCCAGCCAGCATCCGGCGCAGGAAGTTTTCCATAGATCGCTTCACACACTTTGACCGCGGCGTAGTGGTATTCGACCAGCCCGCCGTTCGCCAGGCCGGCATGCAAGTGCATGTTGTGGTGCGCCCAGGCGCCGCCGTTGGCCATCGGCAGGTTGAAGGCCGAGGCCATGCCGGCGATGCGCGCGCACTGCGTATAGCCGCCCCCGATGACGACGTTGGGTTGAACCAGATCAATGCATCTTGAAACCACAAAATCACGAAAACGCCATGCGAGACCTTCGTTCTGGCCTGCGGCAAGAGGAATCGAAGTGGCTTTTTTCAATGCGAGAAGCGACGGAATGTCGTTCTCCTTGACCGGCTCTTCGAAAAAAGAAATCGCCATCGCCTCGAGGGAACGCGCCAGCCTCTGCGCGTGGAAGCCGTCCAGGCTGCAGTTGGCGTCGACATGCAGGTCGACATCCATGCCGACGGCGTCGCGTACGGCGCGCACGCGGCGCGCGTCCTCGGCGATCACCTCCTCGAGCGGCCGCGGCTCGTCGCGCCGCTGCAGGCCGTGGTGGCCGACCACCATCTTCAGGCGCTTGTGCCCGCGGGCGGCCCACCATTTCGCCGCCGCGGCGAGCTCATCGCGGCCGTAGGCGCCGAAGCCGAACGTCGTATACACCGGGACCTTGGCGCGCGCGCCGCCCAGCAGGCGCCACACCGGCTGCTTGAGCGCCTTGCCCTTCAGGTCCCACAGCGCGACGTCGACGGCGGCGATCGCATGGCTCGCGTAGCCGGTCTGCCCGCGCGGGCTGAGCAGCCAGTAGAGTTTTTCCCACATTTTCTCGTGGGCAAGGGGATCCTCCCCCGTCAAATTCGGTGCGACCACCTCGTTGACGGCGGAGGCGACCACCTCCTCCTCCGTAATGGCAGTCAGGCCGTGGCCGACCAGGCCCGTGTCGGTCTCGACCTCGACCAGGCAGACTGACAGCGACGTCTTTTTCTCGATCCCGGCGGCATCCAGCACCACCGGTACGTTGAGCGGCGTGGCCGTGACGCGCGCTATGCGCATGTCATTCGACCTTGATGCCGGCGTCTTTCACCACCGCCGACCACTGCTTCACCTCGCGAGCGATCTGCGCACCAAGTTCGCCGGGGCCCAGCGGCATCGGCGTCGCGCCCAGGCGGGCGAGGCTTTCTTCCGCGTCCTTGGAGGTCACGACTGACAGCACGGCGGCGGCGAGGCGCTGCACGATGGCGGGCGGCGTGCCCGCCGGCGCGACCACGAACACGTTGGGCGAGGCGCTGAAGCCTGCCAGCGTCTCGGCGAGCGCCGGAACATCGGCGGCGCCCGCCATGCGCTGCGGGGCGGTGACCGCAAGAGTGCGGATCTTGCCGTTGCGGCTCTGCGGCAGCGCCACGGTCGCGCTGATCACGCCCATCTCCACTTGGCCGCTCATCAGGTCGGGCATCATCGCCGTGGCTCCCTTGTACGGCACGTGCACGGCGGTCACTCCCGCCTGGCGCTGGAACAGCTCGAACGCGAGGTGCTGCAACGTCCCCACCCCGGGCGAGGCATAGCTGTGCTTGCCGGGATTTGCCTTCAGCGCCGCGATCAGCTCCGCCACGTTCGCCGCCTCGAAGCCCGGCGTGACCACGAACGCGAGCGGCAGCGAGCAGGCGCCGGCGACCGGCGCGAACTGGCGCAGTGGGTCGTAGGTGACCTTCGGATTCATGGCCGGTACGATCAGCGTGCCGCTTTCGGCGAGCAGCAACGTGTAGCCGTCGGCGCCGGCCTTGACCAGCGCGTCCGCGGCGATGGCCCCGCCTGCGCCCGGGCGGTTCTCGATCACGAACGGCTGCCCCAGCGCATCGGCCAGCCTCGGCGACAGCACGCGCGCCACGGCGTCCATGGCGCCGCCTGGCGGGAAGCCGACCAGCATGCGAACCGGGCGGGTTGGGTAGTCCTGTGCCACGCAAGCGAAAGAGGCCAGCGCAAAGCTAAATTGGAGGATTGTTTTCATTAATGCCCGCGACGCGATATAAGCGTCATTGTGCGACGCTTTCAGTTGAGCGGGTCGATGGTTTCAAGGCCTATTCGGCCTTGATCCCTGCGCTTCTAATGATCGATCCGACTCTCGATCTCTCCAGTCGGACAAAGTTTTCAAAGTCTTCCGGTGTTCCAGGTTCCGCTCGCAACCCATTATCAGCGAAGAGCCTGAGGACCTTCGGCGATTGCAGCGCCACATGCAGCACAGCGTTCAGCCGCTCGACTACCGGCTTGGGCATGCCCCCAGGACCGACGACGCCATGCAAAATGAAAGCGGAAACGCTGCCGAAACCGAGCTCGGAAAATGTCGGAACGGAAGGAATGCTCGCCACTCGCTGAGGCGCGTACACGGCAAGGGCGCGCAGGCCGCCGTCGCGAATGTGGGGAAGCGCGACGCTGAGATCGACCATCATCGACTCGATCTGGCCGGTGCGGACATCCAGCAAGGCCGCCGCCCCGCCTTTGTAAGCCACATGCGTTAGCCTGATCCCGTACTCCTGCTGGAATATTTCCATTGCAATGCGCTGCGGCGAGCCTATACCGGGAGTCCCATAGTTGATCCTTCCGGGATTCGCCTTGGCATGCTCGACGAACTCCTTGAGCGTCTGAGTTTCGAGGCGGGGATTGACGACGAGCGTGAAAGGCGCTCTGCCGATCGCGCCTATGTAGGTAAAGTCCTTCGCGGGGCTGAATGCCAACTTGGAGAGATGCTCATTGGTATAGAGCACTGAGCTCTCTCCGTGAAGGATCGTGTAGCCATCCGCTGGTGCCTGCACGAGCGCGGAAGCCGCGAGATTCCCGGAAGCCCCTGGACGGTTGTCCACGATCAGGGGAACGCCCAGCTCCTTCTGCATGCCCTCGGCAACGAGTCGTACGACAACGTCGGAGGCACCGCCAGCTGCAAAGCCAACCAGCCATCGAATCGGCTTTGCGGGATAGGTTTCGGCGGCTTTGACAGCGCGGCCTAGGGCGGCAGCGCCTAGACCGATGACAAATTCACGCCTTCTCATGCGTAGTGCGACAGGATCTGCTCACCAACCAGTTCTTCGGATTCGTACTGATCCGACTCCGCCTCCGGAATCTCGACCTTGGGCAGGCCCACGACGAAGAGTTCCGTTTCGGTGGCGGCAGAGATTTCCAGGCTCTCGCCCGCATCGACTTGGATGGCAGTCAGATGAGACAGCAGCTCTCCTGCCGCCGTTCCTGATCCGGACAAGACCACGATCAGCCTGCGTGCAACGGTGTCGGTCGACGACCAGGTGGCCGCACGCGCAATCTTGATCATCTCAATCGACACGGCGCGCTCCGAGAACGCCCCCATGAACTTGCGAAAGACGCCCCGAGCTCCTCGGACCTGAAACCAATGAAAGCGTGCCGGATCCGCGATCACCACCTCCTTGTACCGGGGCCGCGGATATCTCAGCTTCGAGCCGAAAACATGCTCCCAGATGGCGTTCAAGCCCCATTCGCGCTTCCCGTCGGCGCGATAGTAATAGTTGCCCTCGAATCTGCCGACCCTCGCCAGCTCGTCTCTGGCCTCGCGGCGCTGCTCGATGCTCATGAAGCCGTAGGAAGATGCGCCGCCGAACTGAAGAACCAGCTGGATCCGTTCACCCGGCTTGGCATTTCCCAGAGGATCGTCCTGCGGACCATAGGCCAGGCCCTCCGCAAAGTAACCGACCTCTCCTTCCCGCAGAACGATGCCTCGCCCGATGTTCATGTCGCCCCGGATCGGCAACCGTATCTGGTCGAAGTTATGCCGGTGCCGCGGCATCAGGAAATCGCCATCCTGGCGACCCAGGATGTACATGAAGTTGTCCGGCGACTCCGCTTCGCCCTGCAACAGGTGCTTGAAAAAGATGCTCCCGAGGGGGTGGTCGTTGATCCAGTCGCGGTCTACGAAGGGAACGATCTTCATCTTAGGGGTCCATTTCCAGAAAATGGCTGTCTTTTTCTCTCAGAACATTGTGTTGTCGTTCGCTGACCTCTCCGGCACTGGCTGGGCGACGTCCCAATGCTCAACGATCATGCCATCGGCCACGCGAAAGATGTTGACGATCGCCCTCCCACGATCCCCAGGGTAAGCAAGCGAGTGGGTATGCAGATAGACCAAATCGCCGTCGACAGCGCTCCGTACAATCCTCGCATGCGCCTCTGGGTTTTGCTTGAACCTCTTGGCAAGGATCTCGACGAAAGCAGCCCTGCCGGTCGGAAAATTTGGATTGTGCTGGATGTAGCTCTCAGCGACCAACTCCTCGGCTGCCTTCAAATCATGCTTGTTGAAGACGCGTTCGTAGAAATCAATGACGAAAATTCGATTGCGTTCCTCTTTTGCAATATTGCGCACTGTGGACGCGGACACCGAATTGCCCTGGGCCAGCGCGGAAGTACCGCCTACCAACGCCATGAGCACCAAAGCTGCCCACACATTTCCAAGCGCTACTTTTCTAGTTCTCATCATTCCTCCATCACGTAGCCCGTTCGCTGCACGATCGGCGCCCAGTGCTCCTGGTCGGCCTGGATCAGCGCCTTGAACTCGTCCGGGCTGAGGGCGGCGGGCGTCATGGCCATCTTGGAAAGGACCTCACGCGCTTCGGCGGAATTGACGGCCTGCGCCGCCGCGAGCTGCAGCGGCCGGACTACAGAATCGGGCGCCTTCGCCGGCAGGAACAGGCCGAACCAGGTCATCGACTCCAGCGCGGCGAAGCCGACCTCGCGCACCGTGGGTACCGAGGCGGCGTAGGGCGAACGTGCAGGACTCGAGACCGCGAGGATGCGGGCCCTGCCCTCCGCTGCGAACGGCAGCACTTCCCCCAGCGGGTTGACGCTGGCGGCGATCTGGCCCCCCACCATGTCCTGCAGGGCCAGGATCGAGCCGCGGTATGGAACGTGCGTCAGCTCGATGCGCGCCGCCTGCGCCAGCCCCCATCCCGTGAAGTGGAGGGTGGTGCCCGCCCCGGAAGTTCCGAACGAAGCTTCCTTCGAATGGGCCGCCGCCCAGCGCACGAACTCAGCGAGCGTGCGTACCTCGCCGGGCACCGAGGGTCCGATCGAGATGCATAGGGGCACAGTGGCCAGTGTCGTCACCGGCGTGAAGTCGAGCAACGGGTCATAGGACAGCCGGCGATAAACCTTGGGATAAAGGGTCATCATCGCGTCCGGGGTGACCAGCAGGGCCGAGCCATCAGCGCGTGCCTGCTTGATGTTGTCGACCGCGAAGCGACCGCCCGCGCCGGGGCGGTTCTCGACGATATGGGGCTGGCCGGTGGCGGCCAGCCGCGCGGCGAGCACCCGGGCCACCACGTCGGCAGTGCTGCCAGGCGGGAAGCCCACGCAAACGCGCACCGCGCTGCCGGCCTGTTGCGACCACGCGGGAGGAGCTAATTGCGCGGCCAGGGTCGCGGCTGCCGCGCCCAGAACTCGTCGCCGGCTGATCATGATCATCTCGACACCCGTTCAGTGAATATTCGGGTACAGCGCTACCATGATAGTCAGCCGGCGAGGCGGGGTAGCGTGAAGAGCCATATAAGCGAAATCCATAGAATGCATATCGGCAAGCTCGACCTGAACTTGCTGCGCGTCTTTGACGCGGTCTATCGCACGCGCAGCGTGAGCCGCGCGTCGGATGAGCTGGGTCTTTCTCAACCGGCGACCAGCCAGGCGATTTCGCGGCTGCGCGTGGTGCTGAAAGACGCACTTTTCGTCCGGGCACAAGGCGGAGTTGAGCCGACGCCGAAGGCACAGCGGCTGGCTGAGGGGGTCCGGCTTGCGATATCGACACTGGAAAACGCGCTGCTGGAGTCAGAAGAATTCGACGCGCTCAGTGCGCGGAGGACGTTTCGACTTCACCTCACCGACACGGGGGAAGCCCTGTTTCTACCGCGCTTGATTGCTGCGCTGGCGCAAGCCGCCCCGGGTATCGGGCTGCACAGCTCTGCCGTGCCTCAAGATGAAATCGTTTCCGCTCTCGACACCGGCCATATCGATTTCGCCCTCGGCTTCCTGCCGGATGTCGTGGGAAGCCAAAGCGTGGAGCTGATACGCGATCGTCACGTCATCTTGCTGCGATGCGAACATCCAATGACGGAGATCTCCGAGATCGACCTCGTAGCGGTGGTACGCCCGCATTCGGAAACCATGTCCGTCATGCGGCTGCTTGGCATGGACAAGCGGGTCAAGCTTACCGCCTCGCATTTTCTCGCGTTGCCGGAGATCGTGCGGGAAACCGATCTCGGTGTGGTGGTGCCGGAGCGAATTGCCGATCGATTCTTCCTGCCACCCGGCGCCTACCGGAAAGTCGATTCCCGATTCCCCGCCTTCGTCGTGTCGCTTCACTGGAGCAAACGATTTGAGCAGGATCCGGCGCATGAGTGGATGCGAGCGCTGTTGATCGATCTGTACGCTGAAATCTAGGTGCCCAGGTAGTAGCTCTTGACCAGGGGATTCTGCTCCAGCTCGCCCACGCTCTTCCCCTCGAACACGATCTCGCCGTGCACGATGATGTAGCCGCGGTCGGCGATGCGGATCGCCTGGTGGAAGTTCTGCTCGGCCATCAGCACCGTGAGCCCGTAGCGCTCCTTCAGCTCCTTGATCTTGGTGATGGTGTGCGAGACGAGGATCGGCGCCAGGCCGACCGAGGGCTCGTCGACCAGCAGCAGCTTCGGCGCCGACATCAGCGCGCGCGCGATGGCGAGCATCTGCTGCTGGCCGCCCGACATCAATCCGGCGAGCTGGCGGCGGCGTTCCGCGAGGATCGGAAAGGTTTCATAGGAAAAGCGCAGATTTTTCTGCATTTCCCGCCGCGCCAGCGGCCGGAACGCGCCGAGCAGCAGGTTCTCTTCGACGGTCAGCTTGGGAAACAGGCGCCGGCCCTCGGGCACCATCGCGACGCCCAGATTGACGATCTCCTCGGTCGACAGTTTTGTTAAATCAAAATCTTTCCCTTCGAGAGTCAAAACGACGGACCCCCTGGTGGGCCGCACCATGCCCATGATGCACTTCATCAGCGTGCTCTTGCCGTTGCCATTGGTGCCCATCAGCGCCACGGTTTCCTTCTCCTGCAACGAAATAGAAACCCCGTGCAGAGCCCTGACCGCGCCGTAGCCGGCGTCGATGCCGTCGATCGCGAGCTCAAGCGCCAAGGTAGGCCTTCTGCACGTCGGTGTTCTTCACGATCTCGGCCGGCGTCGCCTCGCAGATGATGCGCCCGGCGTCGAGGCAGACCACGCGCTGCGAGAAACGCATCACCGCCTGCATGATGTGCTCGATCATGATGACGGTAATTCCTGTCGCATTCAGGTCAAATAATATTTTCAGGACTTCCTCGACTTCGCTGCCCGATAATCCCGCCATCGCCTCGTCGGAGATCAGCAGGCGCGGATGGGCCGCCATGGCGCGCGCCAGCTCGAGCTTTCTCAATTCGACCTGGGAGAGCTGGTTCGACGGCGTGTCGGCTTTCGCCGCCAGGCCCATGGTCTCCAGGATGCCGTGCGCCTCGTCAAGTTTGCCGCGGCCGACGTATTCCAGCGGTACCAGCAGGTTCTCGATCACCGACATGCTGTGGAACGGGCGCGGGAGTTGGAAGCTGCGCGCGATGCCGCGGCGCGTGCGCTTCCACGCCGGCAGCCGCGACAGCTCCTCGCCCTGGAACACGATCGAGCCGGCGTCATTGCGCAACGTGCCGGAGACGCAGTTGATGAGCGTGGTCTTGCCGGAGCCATTGGGCCCGATCAGGCCGAAGCGCTCGCCCGGTGCGATGTCGAGCGACACCTCGGTCAGGGCCGCGAAGCCGCCGAAGCTCTTCGAGACGCCCGTTATCTGGAGGATTTTTTCCATTTCCGGAACAGGCCCAGGATCCCTTCGGGCGCGGCGACCACGAACACCACCAGCAGGACGCCGACTACCAGCACGTTCATTTCGCCCGAGATGTTCACTGTGACGTATTGCTGCAGCGAAGTCAGCAGCAAGGCGCCGATCACCGGGCCGAGCCAGTGCGTGCTGCCGCCGATCATCGGGCTGGCGAGCGCGCCGACCGCATAGTTCAGGTTGAAGGTCGAGGCCGGCTCGATGAACGACAGGTACATCGGCATCGGTGCGCCGGCCGCGCCCATCAACGCGCCGGAAAGAGTGCAGGCGAACACCTTGAGCTTGAGCGTCGGTACGCCGCTCGCCTCCGCCGCCTCCTCGCTGTCGCGGATGGCGCGCAGGCCCCGGCCAATCCAGGAGTTCTCGATGTAGCGGGCAATCGCTACCGCGACGATCACCATGGCCACCATCAGCACGAACAGCATCTTGATGTAGGACTCGAACGGCGCGGTCAGCGGCGGCCGCAGCAACTGCAGCCCGGTCGCGCCGCCGGCGTAGCGCCAGTTGATAAACACGGTCTCCATGATCACCACCAGGGCGATGGTGGCGATGGCGAAGAAGATGCCGCGCAGGCGCAGCGTCAGCATCCCGGCGACCAGCCCGAGCAGGCCTGCCATCACCGCCGCCGCCACAATCTGCAACCCCAGCGGCAGGGCGAACGCCTTGTACAGAACCGCCGCGGTATAGGCACCCAGTCCGAAGAACGCCGGCGTGCCGAAATTCACGTAACCGGCGTAGCCGCCGAGGATGTTCCAGGCCGTGGCCAGGATCACATACAGCAGCACCGTATAGGCGGCGAAGAAGAAATATTCGTTCTTGACGACAAACGCCGAGCCGGCCGCCAGCAGAAAGATTGCCGCCGAGGCGATCCAGAATTTCATCGCCCGAACAAGCCCTGCGGCCGCACGCCGAGAACCAACAGCAGGAGAGTGAACGACACCGCCGGTGCCCACGAGGCGCCAAGGCCCGGATGCATCAGCACGATCGACTCCGAGATGCCGAGGACGAGGCCCGCCGCGATGGTGCCCGTCATGCTGCCGAGGCCGGCCAGCACCACCACGGCGAAGGTACGGCCGATGTAGACGCGATCCATGCCCGGCTCCACCGGCCCGACGATGATCAGCATCGCGCCGGCCAGCGCCGCGGTGGCGGTGGCGATGCCGAACGCCCACTGCTTGATGCGCACGGGATTGGCGCCCATCAGGCGCAGCGCCGGCTCGTCCTGCGCCACGGCCTTGATCGCCCGTCCCGTGAATGTCTTGGATAAATAAATCGTCAAGGAAATACTAAGGACAATCGCAATGCCGAAGGCCACCACGGTGCGCATCGGAATGCGGATATCGCCGAGGCTGAAGGCCTTGCCGATGTACGGTGCCTCGACCATGCGCTGGTCGACGCCGAAGGCGAGGATCAGGCCCACCTCGATGATGAGCGCGAGGCCGAAGAAGAAGGCGATGCCGCGCACGCCGGCGTCGGTGCCGCGCTTTTCGAAAGTCTCGTAGTAAAAACGGTAGATCAGCATGCCGAGCACGAAGAAAGGCGGCATCAGCAGCACGCCGGCGAGAATTGGATCGAGGCCGGTGCGCGCCACCAGGAAGGTGCAGTAGGAGCCCAGCACCATGATCGCCGGGTGCGCGACGTTCGGGACGTCGAGCAGGCCGAACGACACCGACAGCCCCATGCTGACCGCGGCATAAAAACAGCCGAGCAGCACTCCGTAGATCACCGCTTCCAGCAGCAGGTCGGCCGGGATGCCCATGGTGGGGGTCAAAAAAAAGGCGCGGGGTCGCCGCGCCGTTTCTGTTCGACTCTGTCCTTACTGGCCGCGCGCTTTTTCGAACGGCGCGACGATCTCGCCGGTCTGGTACTGCGGCGGATACAGCACCACCTGCTTGCCCGCCTGGCGGAACTGGTCCATGTCCTTGTCGGCGACGCCGCGGAACTGCGCCTGCACCACGCGCGCGTTGGCCCATTCGCCATCCGCACCGTAGCGGATCGGGCCGACGATGGTCTTCAGCTCGTTCTGGTGCAGATACTCGGCGAGCTTCTTGTGGTCCAGGCTCTTGGTGGCGTTGATCGCCTGCTCGAGCATCTGGCCGATGGCGTAGTTGAAGGGCGGCAGGTAGAAGCCCAGGGGATCGACCTTCTCCTCGGCCGCCTTCTTGGCGTAACGCTGCAGGAATTCCTCGATGCCCGGGTACTTGATGCCGGGCACGTAGGAGTTGTAGTTGACGATGCCGTTGAGCTGCGAACCGAGCGACTGCATGATGGGCGTGAATTGCAGGCCGACCATGCCGCCGCCGAAGATCTTGACCGAGTCGCCGACGCCGATCTCGTTCACCGCGCGTACGATCGCCACCGAGTCGTTCGGATAGGACATGACGAACACGATGTCGGGCTTGGCGGCACGGATGCCGCGGATCAGCGACGAGAAGTCGGTGGTGGTCGGCGGGTAGTTCTGGTCGTAGACCGACGCCAATCCGGCCTTCTTCGCCAGCTCGCGCGCGCCGTTGGCCAGGTTCTGCGCGAAGTCGTTGTCGGCGGCGAGCACGGCGATGGTCTTGGCGCCGAGCTTCTTGCCGGCGCCGATGAAGCCGTCGGACCAGCTGGCCGCAGTGTTCCACGGCGAATTGTTGAACCACTTGTCGTGCTTGACGACGTTATTCACCTGGAACGAGAAGTTGCCCATCAGCAGCAGGTCGCGCTGCTTGACCAGCGGCATGATCGGCGCCGTCGGCACGGTGCCGTAGGGCGCGATCAGCAGGTCGACCTTGTCGACGTCGAGCAGCTTGGTATAGATCGCCGGCGTCAGCGCCGGGTTGGTCTGGTCGTCATAGACGATGAACTCGACCTTGCGGCCGAGCAGGCCGCCCTTGGCGTTGACGTCATCGACCCACATGCGCAGCGCCACCAGCGCCGCCTTGCCGCCGGCGCCGAGCGCGCCGGTCTGCGGCATGCTCATGCCGATCTTCACGGGTTGCTGCGCGAATGCGAGCGAAACGAACAGCAAGCCGACTACCGCGGCCAGGAATTTCCGGATGTTCATGACCTCCTCCTTGTGCGGCTATTGTAATCAATCCCGAGCAGCCGGGCGGCGTTTCCGCCCTGCACCTGCTTCTTCTGCGCCGCCGGAAGATAGTCGGTGAAATCCAGCGGGTGCTCCATGCCCATGTCGTACGGGTAATCGGTGCCGAGCAGCACGTGCCCGGCGCCGAAACGCTCGATCAAGTGGGAAAGCATCCCACGGTCGAACGTGATGGTGTCGAAGTAGAACTTCTCGAGATAGGTCGACGGCTTTTTCGTAATGACCACCCTGCAGTCCGGCCGGGCGCGCCAGGCGTGGTCCATGCGCGCCCAGTAGTGGGCGAGATAGCCGCCCGCGTGCGGCAGCACCACCTTGAGCTTCGGGTGACGCTGCATGACGCCATCGAAGATCAGATGGCTCGCCGCCACCGTGGTCTCGAGCGGGTTGCCGATGACATTGTTGAAGTAGTGGTCCAGCAGCCGGTCGCCCTGCGTGAAGCCGATCGGGTGCATGAAGATGACGATGTCGAGTTCCTGCGCTTTGGCGAAAAATCGATCAAGGTTTAATTTTTCGTTCGTCAAGTCGAGACCATTGACGCTCGGATTGATCTCCACCCCTCGCAGCCCAAGTTTCTCCACGCAGTACTCGAGTTCTGAAACGGCAAGCGATACTTCCTGTAGCGGCACCGTACCCAATCCCACAAAGCGGTCCGGGTGCTTCGCGACGATGGCGGCAATGCCTTCGTTCACGCCGCGCGCCAGCTCGGCACCGAGGCCGGGATCGGTCCAGTAGTAGGTCTGGTTGGGTGCAGGCGAGACGGCCTGGATGTCGATGCCCATGCGGTCCATGTCCTTCAGCCGCACTGCGATGTCGGTGAGCTTCGTCGTTCGCTCTTTCATCTGCTTGACGTTGGTCTCGCGGGTCAGCGCGTTGGCGTAGACCACCGATGGCTCGTGCTGGCCCGGGTTGAGGTGCGCGACCTTCGCCGCCACCGCAGTATTGAGGTAATGGCAGTGGATGTCGATCCGAAGTGATTTGTTTCTCTTCTTGACGACAGACCCACCCGTGGACGGTGCGCAGCTAAACATCATGATCAGAACACTCCCAAATGTTGCGTAATCAGGGTCTCGTCGTTGCGTACGGCGTCGACCGGGCCGGCGTAGACCACGCGTCCGGTGTTGAGTATGACGACGTCATCGGCCAGGCTGAAGGCGAGTTTCATGTTCTGTTCCACCAGCAAGATCGATTGGCCTTCCGCCTTGAGCCGCGCGATGGTGCGCCCGACTTCCGCGACGATGATCGGCGCCAGGCCCTCCGACGGCTCATCCATCAGCAGCACGCGCGGATTGCCCATCAGCGCCCGGCCGATGGCGAGCATCTGCTGCTCGCCGCCCGACAGCGACCCGGCGTACTGGCGCTTGCGTTCCTTCAGCCGGGGAAACAGGTCGAATACCCGGTCGATGGTCCAGACCCGGTCTCTTTTCCGGAAAGCGACGTCGAGGTTCTCCTGTACCGTCAGCTTCGGGAAAACCCGCCGGCCCTGCGGCACCAGGCCAACGCCCCTGCGCGCGATGTCCTCGGGCGAGAGCCGCCCGATCGGCTCGCCGAACAGGCGGATGTCGCCGTCGCGCGGGCGCAGCCAGCCGATGATGGTGTTCATGCAGGTGGTCTTGCCGGCGCCGTTGCGGCCAAGCAGCGCAAGTACCTGTTTTTCCTTGAGTGAGAAACCCACGGCATGCAGGACATGGCTGTCCCCATAGAGAGCATCCACGCCCTCGAGCAGCAGCGCTTCAGTGGCCAAGGTAGACCTCGCGGGTCTTCGGATCGGCCACCACCTCGGCGCGCGTGCCTTCGACGATCACGCTGCCGTAGTGCAGGACGGTGATGCGCTCGGCCATGTCGAGCGCGGTATCCATGTCGTGCTCGATCATCACCACCGTGACGTCGCGCGGAATGGCGGCGATCAGCGCCTTCACCGTGGCGCGTTCCTCGCGCGACAGGCCGGCGAGCGGCTCGTCGAGCAGCAGCAGCTTCGGCTTCTGCGCCAGCGCCATGGCGATCTCGACCCGCCGTTTCTCGCCGTAGCTCAGCTCGGAGAGGGCGCGCAAGGCGAGATGCTCGAGGCCGACCCGCTGCAGAATGCTTTTCGCTTCCTCATGCAGAGCATTTTTTCCGAACGAAGCAAAGATATTCCATCGCAGTTTCGACAGGCCGAGCAGCGATAGCACGATGTTGTGCTCGAGCGTGTCCTTCGGGAACAGGGTGATGATCTGGTAGGTGCGCGCCAGGCCGAGGTGCACGCGACGGTGGGTGGCCAGCTTGCCGATGCTTTTCTCGAAAAAAAGTATCTCTCCTTCATCCGCGAGAAGATCGCCCGTCACGAGATTGAACAGCGTGGTCTTGCCGGCGCCGTTGGGACCGATGATCAGGCGCCGCTCGCCTTCGGCCACCTCGAGCGAGACGCCGTTGATCGCCGGCAGGCCGCCGAAGGCCTTTTTCAGGCCCTTGATCTGAAGCGCAGCCATAGCCTCTTCACCCCGGGGACGACCCCTTCGGGCATGAACACGACGATCAACACGAAGACGAAGCCGAGCAGCATGTTCCAGCGCTCGACATAGGCCGAGACGTAATTCTTGAGCAGCATGACGATGGCGGCGCCGGCGAGCGGCCCGGCGAGCGTTCCCGAGCCACCGGCGATCACCGCCAGAAGTCCTTCGGCCGAGTTGGCGAGCGACAGCGACACCGGGTGGATGTACTTGTGGTAGTAGACGAACAGCAGCCCCGCTACCGCGCCCCAGAATCCGGCGTAGATGAAGGTCAGCCAGCGGATCAGCCAAACGTCGTGCCCGAGCGCGCTCATGCGCCGCGCCTGGTCGCGCGCGCCCTGCAGCGTCGCGCCGAAGGGCGAGCCGACGAAGCGCGCCATCATCCAGATGGAGAAGGCGGTCACGGCCAGGGCGAAGTAGTAGAAGGACAGCGCGTCGTCCATGCCGAACGGCCGGCTGAGGCCGCGCAGGCCGTTGTCGCCGTCGGTCACCGACACCCAGCGCAGTGCCGTGCCCCACAGTACCTGCGACAGCGCGAGCGTCAGCATGAGGAAGCCGAGGCCGGTGGCGCGCAGGGCGATCAATCCGAACACCGCCGCCATCAGCGTCGTGCCGAGCAGCGCCATCGGCGCGGCAGCCCAGTGGCCGAGGCCCAGCTTGAGCGCCACCAGCGCCGACAAATAGGCGGAGACGCCGAGATAGGCGGAATGCCCGAGCGTGGCGAGGCCGCCGTAGCCGAGCAGCAGGTTGATGCTGGCGGCGAAGATGGCGAAGATGAAGATCTGGCTGGCGAGATTGATGTAGTACTCGCCTGCGATGACCGGGAATAAGGCGCTACCGATCAAAAGACCGATCCAGAACACCCGGTTCATGCCGCAAACTTTCCGAACAGGCCCTTGGGCCGGAAGGCGATGACGAGGATCATCGGCAGGAACAGGATGACGTAGGCGAGATCGGGAAAGCGCGCCACGCCGAAGGTGTAGACGAAGCCGGTAATGAAGGCGCCGATGAACGCGCCGCCCAGGCTCCCTACCCCCCCGAGGATCACGACAATCAGCGCAAGGGGCAGCATGTCGGCATCCAGTCCCGGATAGGCCGACATGATCGGCCCGCCGATGACGCCGGCGGCGCCGGCGAGCGCGGCGCCAAGGCAGAACACGGTGGTGAACAGGCGCGATACCGGGATGCCGCAGGCGCGCGCCATGTCCATGTCATCGACCCCCGCCCGGATCATTGCGCCCAAGCGGGTTTTTTCTATCAATAAGAACAAACCGATTGCGGCGATCACCGCAATGACCACAACCGCAAGTCGATAGGCGGGAAATGCCAGCCCGGCGAATTGCAGCGGTTGCTGCAGCGTCGGCGGTGTCGGCACCGGGATCGGGTCGCCGCCCCAGACGACCAGGCAGAGGTCGGCGATGATGAACGAGACGCCGAGCGTCACCAGGACCTGGCCGAAAACGTTGCCGCCCAATTTCCTCAAGATGAATTTTTCAAGGAAAAAACCGAAGACCGCGACGATCGCGCCGGAGATCAGCGCGGCGAGCCACAGGTTCGGCACCACCTTGAGCGTGCTCGCGCCGAGGTAGGCGCCGAGCATGAACAGCCCGCCGTGCGTCAGGTTCGCGATTCTCATCAGGCCGAAGATCAGCGAAAAGCCGGCCGCCAGGAGGAACAGCAGTCCTCCCAGGGCCAGGCTGTTGAGGGTTTGGATGGCCCAGTACTGCACAGGAAGTAGGCGAAGAATCCCGCCTTAAATCACGACTCCAGGTTCTTGGCGGGCGGGTAATCCCTGGAGTAGACCGGGTTCTTCAGGAACTCTTCGGGCTTGTAGGTCCAGAACTGGCTGACATTCGGGTAGGTCTTGATCACCCGGTTCACCAGGCGTCCGTCCTTGCGCTCGACCTTGCGGATGTAGACACTTCCAATCACATTGCCGTATGGGTCGAACGACACCGGGCCGCGGCAGGTGTCGACCTTGACGCTGCGGACCGCCTTCATGAAGGCCTGCTTGTCCTCGATGCGGCCATTGATTTTCTCCAGCGCCGCCTCAAGCACCGCCGCCTCGGTATACGTGGCCGCGGCGTAGAAGCCGGGATCGTACTTCCAGTCGATGCGAAAATTGGCCGCGAAGCGTTTGTTGATCGCATTCTCGATCTCCGCGGAGTACCAGTTGGCGGTGACGATGCCGAGCGCCTCGTCGCCCATATTGCGCAGCACCGCCTCGTCGAGCGCCGTCATGCCGCCGACGGGAGTGACCTTCTTCAACAGGCCGTACTCGTTGAACTGGCGCAGGTAGCGGAAGCCGTTGGCGCCGGCGAAACCGAGGAAAATGCCGTCGACGTTGGTCTTGAGCTGCGCGAGGTAGGTCCCATAGTCGGGCACCGTGAGCGGCGGGAACATTTTCTGCACAATCTTGCCGCCGTGCTCCTCGAATACGCGCTGGAAGCCGGCGCACATCTCGTGGCCATAGGCGAAGTCGTCCGCAATGGTGACCATGCGGCGCATCTTCAGCTCCTTGTACGCGTAGTCGGCGAGCGGGTGCGCGCACTGCGCCGAAGTCGAGGTGCCGCGGGTGAACCAGGGATTGGGCTTGCGCTGCGTCAGGTCCTCGGCGGCGGCCACCGACAGGGTGAGAAGCTGCGCCTGGCGGATGTAGTCGTCGGAGGCGAGCGCCTCGGCGGCCGCGAGCGGCCCGATCATGATCTGGATCTTTTCGCGTTCGACCAGCTCCTGGATCTTGGTGCGCGCCTGCGCCGGCACGCCGCCGCTGTCGCCGACGAACAGCTCGACCTTGCGGCCGGCCATGGTGTTGTTGCGCTCCTTCAGGTACTGGATGAGCGCACGCTCCATGTCGATGCCGCCCGACGCGAGCGGCCCCGTCTTCACGGTCATGAGACCGAGGCGGATAGGGCCTGTTTGCGAAAAAGAAAGATTTGGAATTCCCCAAGAAGCGGCTGCAGCTCCTGCCGCCTGTACAAAGCGCCTGCGGTTCATGGCCATGACTTTCCTCCTCTCAATGGGTGGGTGCGCCCGGCTGCTTCAGCGGGTGCGCCTTGACGAACGCCTCGATCTTCATGCATTCCTCGTACACGCGCATCACCGTCGGCACCGAGGAAACATCGCATTTGAAATAGCCGGTGGCGCCGATCACCTGGCCGGCGAGGCAGATGTCTGCAAGGGTGGGCGAATCGCCATGGCAGAAGCGGCCCGTCTCTTTTTCGGTTTTCAGGTGTACTTCAATCGCCTTGAGCGCCTCGAGGCTCCAGTGCATCAGCCAGGCATTTCTTTTTTCTTCTTCCAAATGAAGAACCTTTTCAAGATAAACCCGGATGCGGGGAACGACCAGCGGATGCGCGTCTGCCGCCGAGATCAGCGCCAGTCCGCGCACGCGCGCGCGGCCGCGCGGGTCCTTGGGCAGGAGCGGCGGCTGCGGCTTGGTTTCCTCCAGGTACTCCATGATCGCCATCGACTGGAACAGCGGCGGCCCGCCATCGTCCAGGATCAGCGCAGGCACCACTGCCTGCGGGTTGACCGACTTGTAGTCCGGCTGGTGCTGCATGCCCTTCAGAATGTCGATCGACACTTCGTCGACCTTCATACCCTTGAGCGCGAGCGCCACCTTGACGCGGTAAGTCGCGAGCGAGCGCCAGAATCCGTAAAGTTTCATTTTGGGGGGATCACCGGTAGGAGAACATAGGAATTTACGTCGAGGTGCAGCGTTGTCCGGCCGCCGAAAACAGCGGCGGGACGGTCGCGCGGCTCATTGTGCAGGAAAGGACCGCAGCCGAGCAGCTCGTTCTTGAAATTCGACAGCCTGGCACCGGTCGTCTTCTGCCACTCGTAGTCTTTGCCTCTTACCGTCAACCCGACTCGGTAGCCTGCCGGCACGACGATACTGGTCGGAAGTATTTCTATATGCAGAGAAACAATCTGGTTTTTCGAGAGTAGCTGCTTCTCGTCGTGCGTGTGATACGGCCGGTACTCCTGGGACAGCTTCGGATCCAGCTTTCGATGCGATGCTCGCAGCCAGCCCTGCGCGATCGGCGTATGCGGGTCAATCGCGCCCATGAACGTAACCTCGCGCAGGTCGGGGGTAAAGACGCGCAGTACCAGGAACAGGTCCGCGTCCTCGGTGCTCGACGACACTTTCACCTTCGCCGCGATCGGCCCGGTGATTTCCGTTTCGTTCTCGAGGGGTTCGGAAATGAACGTAATGCCATCGCCCATCGCATCAAAGCTGATGGTTTTCGAATTTCCTGGAGAAGATGAAAGGCTATTCCCGGACAAATACATCTTTGTCCAGTTGGTCCGTGCCAGCGGCCACTCATTTTCGTGTCGCTCGACGAACTTGTCGATGTGGCGCACCTGGAGCTGGACCTGCGGTTGATTCTTCCAATCTCCCTTGCCTTTAAGAAACCAATCGAAGAACCGCAGCTGCAGTTTTCTTCCGTAGTCGGTGTAAAAGTGAGTCCAATGCTCGATGCCATGCGCTTCGAGCCATTTATCCTTGGTTTTACTTCTAATAAATCCTTCAAAATTTCCACGCGGATGCAAGCCCTGCCCGCCCCAGTTCGCGGCCGTCAGCAGGGGGACGTTGATCCTGTCCCAGATCGGCGACCGCGCCTTGTGATAGTCATCGTCGAGCGGATGCGCGAGGATTTCGTCGCCGAAGTTGGCGCGGTTCTTCGCCAGCTCCTGGTCGCTCAGCGTAACGTCGCCGCATACCCACTTGCCGTTGGCGCGGCTCTTCGGGCCGCGCTCGCCCAGGCCGTACTGAACGCTTTTCACCTGCATGTCGTACCAGTTGGCCCAGAAGGTGTTGACGATGCCGCCGTGGTGGGTGCCGTCGCGATACCAGTCGGCCATGCCCTCCCAGATGCAGATCGCCGCGAGGTGCGGCGGCTGCAGCGAGGCGACATGCCACTGGTTGGTGCCGAAATACGAAATGCCGTTCAGGCCGACCTTGCCGTTCGACCAGGGCTGCACGCCGGCCCATTCGATGCACAGGTAGAAGTCCTTCGTCTCGCGCGGCGAGAACGGATCGATGAAGCCGGGCGAGCGTCCCGCGCCGCGTGAATCCACGCGCACGCAAACGTAGCCCTCCGGCACCCACTTTTCGGGATCGACGACCTCCCAGCTTTGGTAAAGGTTGCTCGAGCCGCAGGCGACGTCGGGATGCTCGGAAACCATGCGCTGCCACGCGCTCGGGTAGCCGTCCTGGAAGGCGAGGCCCTTGGCATAGGGGCCGTAGGTGAGGATGACTGGATGCCTGCCGCCGCCCGCGGGACGATAGACGTCCGCGCGCAGCACGGCGCGGTCGTCCATCTCGATCGGAATATCCCAATCGATCTGCAAAGGCCCTCCCCTCTCAGGGGCGTTTTATAGCATCCGCCAGCCAGCGGCAAACAATGGTCGAAACAGCGTCTTCACGACCGACGTAGAAGTGGTCGCAATCCGCGATGATCTCGACGCGGCACGGCCCGCCGCTGCGGCGCTTGAACTCTTCGGCGGGATAAAGATCGCGCAATTCCCCGTCGCCGCGCAGGAAAAGCGACGGGCAGGAGACGCGCGGCGCGAGTTCGAGGATATCGGGGCAATTCGACTTCAGGTCGAGAAAGCTCTCGGCGCTGATGGCGTACCACCAGCCCGGCAGCCGCATCAGTTCGCGCGGCTTGCCGCTCTTCAGGAGGGAAGTCGCTGTTTCAACAAACTCGGAAAGCCGGTCCTGCGCCAGCAGCCCCGCGTTACACGCGAGGGGAAGCATGTCCTTGCCGCCGCAGTGCGCCGAGAGCAGCACCAGCGCAGGTGTGCGCGGGTGGTCGGCGACGTGACGAACGGCGAGCATGCCGCCATTGCTGTGCCCAATCACCACGGGATCTGGAAAACCTCTGGCCGTGATCCAGGCGGCAGCCGTCTTGTTATCTTGAATGGCCTGTGAATAAAGCTGATATGCAGCGCCCTCCGCCTCCCGGCTGTTCCGGATGCCCAGGATGTCATGGCCGCGACGGTTGAACGCCAGGCAGGCATATCCCATGTGCGTAAGCGCGGGCGGCAGGAAGCGCGGCGCGCCGGTGTAGAAATTCATCGTGTTGCCGTGAAACAGCAGCGCCGCACCGCGCGCCGTTCTGCTGTCGGGCTCGTACCATGCGCCGTCGAGCGGTATCGTAGCGGTTGGTATCGAGACAAGGACGGTCTTCATATGAAAGTGGGCATCGCGGGCATCGGCAGAATGGGCGCCGCCATCGCGGCACGTCTCTCCAGCGTCGGGCACGAGATGATGGTCTGGAACCGCAGCGCCGACAAGGCTCGTGCCACCGGCCTCAAGGTGGCGGCCACGCCGTCGGCACTGGTGGATGCTTCGGATTTCATCATCAGCATCCTCACCGACGCGAATGCGGTGGACGCCGTCTACGCTGAAATACTCAAGGGCAACGTCAAAGGCAAGCTGTTCATCGAGATGAGCACCGTTCGGCCGGACGTCCAGCGGAAACTGTCCTCAAAAATGAAAGCAAAGCAGGGCCGGATCATCGAATGCCCGGTGGGCGGCACCATCGGCCCGGCGAAGGAAGGCAAGCTGTTCGGCTTCGTCGGTGGCGACGTGGCTGACGTGGCGCGGGCGAAACCCCTCCTCGACCAGATGTGCCGTCGCGTCGAGCACGTCGGCCCAGCCGGTGCCGGCGCGAGCATGAAGCTCGCGATCAATCTGCCGCTGCTGGTCTACTGGCAGGCGCTCGGCGAAGCCCTGTCTCTCATAAAACACTTGAATCTAGGTGCAGATAAAGTCATGGATATTCTGGCCGACACCTCGGGGGCGCCGGCGATGATCAAGAACCGCGGGCCGATGGTCGCCGCCGCGCTTGCTGGCAAGGAAGGCGGCGCCGTGACCGTGAACATCGACACGATGAAGAAGGACCTCTCGGAAATGGCGGCCGAGGCAGCGGCGCTGGGCTGGTCCACCCCAGTCACGAGCGCTGCACTAATGTCCTTCGCCCACGCCTCGCAGGCCGGCCTCGGCGCGAAGGACTGCGTCATGCTGCCCGTCAACTGGAGCTCGAGGCCGCAGAAGCTCTAGCGCTACAGCGCCGCGATGCCGGCGTTGCAGATCTGCTCGTCTTCGTGCGATTGCACGCCCGAGACGCCCACCGCGCCGACGCAATGACCTTCGTGCAGGATGGGCACGCCGCCCTGCACCGGCAGCACCGGCATCTTGATCAGCGCCGGGCGTGAGGCGATGCGATCCTCCGATACCTTGGTCGAACGCCGCGATACCGCCGCGGAATGCGCCTTCATGGTCGCGATCTCGGGGGTCACGGGGCCGGCACCGTCCAGACGCACCAGCGACAGCAGGTAGCCGCCATCGTCGACGATGGCGATCGTGACATTCCACTTGTTCTTTATCGCTTCAGCGCGACACGCGGCCTGGATCTTCTCGCAGTCTTGCAGGGTGAGGATGGGCTTGGTTTTCATGTCTTCTCCAGCAGGCGCATGGCATTGCCGCTTTCGATGGCGGTGACGAGGTCTTGCGCCAGGCCCTGGCTCCTGAGCGCCGCGGCCTGCGTGTGGATCGGAACGTAGGGATAGTCGCTGCCGAATACCACCTGCGAGCCCGGGATCAACTTGAGCAGCGCCGCCATCGACGACGGATGGGTAGCATTCGCGGTGTCGTAGTAAAGGCGGCGGAATTCCGCCTCGTAGCCCTGAGGCGCGATGGTCTGCTTGTCCGGTCGGAAATTGAAGAAATAGTCCATGCGACCGGCCAGCATCGGCACCGTGCCGCCGGCATGCGAGAACAGCCACTTGATATCGCGATAGCGCGCCAGGCTGCCCGAGAGCAGCAGGCTCACCACGGCACGCGTGGTGTCGTGCGGCACCTCGATCACCGCTGGGAAAGTGCCGACGCTCAGGCGGCCGCAACAGGAGGCGACCAGCGGATGGAAGTACACCACCGCCTTGCGCCGGTTGAGCTCCTCGAAGATCGGCCGATAGGCCGCATCCCCGGGCCACTTGTCGCCGTAATTGGTCTGCAGGCCAACCCCGTCGGCTTTCAAGGCGCCGAAGGCATAGTCGATTTCCTTCAACGAGGAATCGACGTCGACCATCGGCAGCGTGGCGAACAGGCCGAAGCGCCCCGGGTGGCTGCGCACCATGTCGGCGCCGTAGTCGTTGCAAAGGCGCGCCATGCGGACAATGTCGGGCAGCGGCGCGTCGAACCAGACACCCGGTGTCGAGGCCAGCGAAAGGATCGCGGTGCGTACCCCCGCCTTGTCGAGATCCTCGAGCGCCTTGGCGCGCGACCAGCCGACCTGCTGCTGGAAATGCGGGATGTTGCGCTTCTTCTCCCATTCGAGCCACGCGTTCTGGTACTCGGGCGCGTAGAAGTGATGGTGAGTATCGACAAGATTGCCGCTTTCGCTGGTTTTACTCACCGAGCAGCCGGCCAGTCCGAAGGCGCCGAGAGAACCGAGGAAGCTTCTTCGCGTTGTCATGATTGTTTTTTCAAGGAGTAGAGAACGTCGGACATATTGTGCTTCTGCACGGTGAACTCGGACGGAAAGCCGGGCGGCTCCGCCATCGGCTCGGGCACCATGTCGCCGAATACCAGCGTGCGATGCGCGACACGCCACTCCCCGTTGCGCATCTCGAACCGGTCGAGGTAGCGCGCCGATGCCGTGACGCGCCGGTCGCGGAAGCGCTGCAGCACCAGCACGTAGGTCTCGACGAAGGCGCGGTCCTTCGCCTGGAACTCGATCAGCACGTTGGTGTTGAAATGCATCGAGTGGTCCTGCTGCTGGTGCAGCTTCTCGATGTGCGCGAGGAACGCGTCGGGCGGGCCCTTGAAGAAGCCGTGGTCGTCGAAGGCGCCGTCGTGGTAGGCCTGGCGCGCCGCTTTCCAGTCCTGCCGGTCGACGGCGCGCGCGAAGCGCTTCAGGCAGTCCTCGATCGCCGTGCGCGCTTCCAGTTCCTCGAGGAAGCTGCCGAAGTAACGGCTCATCAAGCGCTGTTCTTGACGCTGAGCTCCTTCAGTTCGCCCACCTTGGCGCCGTCCTCCATCGAGAAACGATCGCCGAACTCGAACAGGTCGTCGTGCTGGAAGCCCGGGATGTGCTGGATCTCCCACCAGTTGTGGTCGAGGTCCTCCATGTAGAACGAGTACACGCCGTGCTGCGACACCGGCTTGAGGACCTGCTTGATCCGGTACTTGTCCTTGTACTTGAGCGCATTCTGGTAAGCCTCGTCCACCTTCGCCGTCGACTCGACGTCGACGCCCCAGTGGTTGAGCAGATTCTGCGGATGCACCTTGTCGCCCACTTCGACGCAGACGACGTGGAATTTCAGCCCGCAGCGGATCACCATCGCCGGCAGCGCGTGGCGCACGCACTCCAGGCCGAGGAATTCCTCGTAGAACCGGCGCGAATCCTTCAGGCTGTAGCACTCCAGGGTGCCGTGCGACATCACGTAAGGCTTGACGATCGATTTCCGCTCGCCCGGATCGACGATACCTTCGGCGATCAACTCTCTGGTCAGACTCATGATGGCCTCCTCCGTTAAGGGTGAATCCGGTCCGCTTCGGTGAGAAACGAATCGGCAAAGAATTCCTCCGCCGGCAGATTGCATTTTGCGCTGAAATCGGCGCGCGCGGCGTCCACCATGATGGGCGCGCCGCAGGCATAGACCTGGTGGCCGGAAAGATCGGGAAAATCCTGCATCACGGCGCGGTGCACGAAGCCGGTCCGCCCGGTCCACTGGCAATCCGGGGTGGGATCCGACAGCACCGGCACGAACTTGAAGTCCGCATGCTGCCAAGCGGCGGGAATGTCGAGCATATAGAGGTCGCGCTTCGCCCGGCAGCCCCAGTAGAGCGTGATCGGGCGCTTCATTCCCTTGCCCAGCGCGACCTCGCACATCGCCTTGATCGGCGCGAAGCCGGTGCCGCTCGCCACCATGACGATCGGCTTGTCGGAATCCTCGCGCAGGTAGAAGGTGCCGAGCGGCCCCTCGAAGCGCAGGATGTCGCGCTCCTTCATGGTCTGGAAGACATGGTCGGTAAAAGCGCCGCCGGGCGTATGGCGCACGTGAAGCTCGAGCGCCGTCACGCCTTCGGGCGCGGGCTTGCTGGCGATGGAATAGCTGCGGCGCTTGCCGTCTTTCAGCAGGAAGTCGATGTACTGCCCGGCGAGAAACAGCATGTTCTCGTTCATCGGCAGCCGCAGGCTGAGCACCGCGACGTCCGGCGCCGGGCGCCCGATCTTTGCCACGCGGCAGGGCACTGTTCGCACGCGGATGCCGGCCATGCCTTCCAGCTCCTTCACCTCGATGACGCAGTCCGACTTTGGCGTCGCCTGGCATAGAAGCGCGTAGCCCCTGGCCTTGTCGGCCTCCGGCAGGTAGGTGGAATGCACCGCGCCGTAGTCGACGTTGCCCGACTTGATGGTGCCGCGGCAGGTGCGGCACACGCCGGTGCGGCAGCTGTAGGGCATGGAATTTCCGGCATCGAGCCCAGCCTGCAGGATGTTTTGCCCTTCGGCGACCTCGAAGCTGTGACCACTCGGCTGCAGCGTGACGCGATAGGTCATTTCAATGTCCCAGGTAGGCCCGCTGGATGTGCGGCTGCGACGCTAGTTCCTTCGGTGGCCCTTCCGCCACGATCCGCCCTTCCTCCAGCACGTAGGCGCGGCGCGCGATATCGAGCGCCGTCGCGACATTCTGCTCCACCAGCAGGATCGCCATGCCCGCCGCGTTCACTTCCCGGATGATACGGAACAGCTCCAGCACGATGGAAGGCGCCAGCCCGAGCGACGGCTCATCGAGGAGCAGCACGCGCGGGCAGGCCATCAGCGCGCGGCCGATGGCAAGCATCTGCTGCTGCCCGCCGGACAGCGTCCCGGCCGGCCGCTCGAGTTTTTCGTCGAGAACCGGGAAAAGCGCGAGGACGCGCCGCAACGAGTCCGGCCGCCGGGCCTTCGCTGCGCTGCGATAGCTGCCGAGCTCGAGGTTCTCGCGTACCGTCATCCCGGTGAACAGGCGCCGGCCTTCCGGCACCAGCGCGATCCCCTCGTCGCAAAAGCGGTGCGCGGGAAGCCTCGAAATGTCGCGCCCGCCTGCCTTGAGTGTGCCCGACTCCATACGATGCAGCCCGGCCAATGCATTGATCAGCGTGGTCTTGCCCGCGCCGTTCGGCCCCACCACGACCACCAGGTCGCCGTCGGCGACGTCCAGCGACACGCCGGAAATCGCCGGCGCCGCCCCATAGCTGATCCGCAGGTTGCGCGCTTCAAGCATGCGCCGTCCCGAGATAGGCATCGATCACCAGAGGATCGCGCATGACATCGCGGGGCGTGCCCTGCGCGATGGTGCGCCCATAAGTCAGCACCACGATGCGATCGGTCAGCTCCATCACCGCCCGCATGACGTGTTCCACGAAGACGATGGTCGCGCCCTGCTCCCGGATGGCGCGCACCAGGCGGATCGCCTCGTCCATCTCGGCCGGCGTGAGGCCGGAAAGCACCTCGTCGAGGAACAGGAGCTTCGGCCGCGAGGCGAGTGCGCGCGCCAGCTCCAGAAATTTTCGTTCATGGAGATTCAGGTCCGCCGGAAAGCGCTCCGCCTTGTTCTCCAACCCGGTAAATGCAAGCCAGCGCCACGCCTCGCTCTCGGCTGCGCGCCGCTCCATGACGACCTGCCCGAACATCGGCGGCAGCGCGACGTTCTCCAGCACCGTCAGGTGCGGGAATGGCCGCGGGATCTGGTAGGTGCGCGCGATGCCGCCACGGGCGATCCGATGCGGCGCTACGCCCGAGAGCTCCCGGCCCTCGAACATCAAGCTCCCCGCATCGCAGCGGTAATGGCCGCTCACCACGTTGATCAGCGTGGACTTGCCCGATCCGTTCGGCCCGACCAGGCCCAGGATCTCCCCGCGCCGTACTTCGAGCTCGATGCCGTCGAGCGCCTGCACGCCCTTGAACGCCTTCGACACGCCGCGGACGACGAGAATTGCGTCAGTGGTTATTGCTTTTATTTTTGAAAGTTCTTCTGTTTTCCCTCGGGGAAAAGATTTACGTCGGGATAGGCGTCCCAGCAGCCCCTGCGGCATGAACAGGATCACCGCAATGAAGATCAGCCCGACCGCGGCGCGCCCGGCGATGGCGTACTCGCTGGTGGTGAAGTAGAAGGTCATCAGCGTCACCGCCGCGGCACCCACCGCCGGGCCGAGCCAGTGGCGCGTGCCGCCGAGCGCAGCCATCAGGATCACGTTGAGCGCCATCCAGCCCGAAAACGTCTCGCCGACGGTCACGTAGGAAACGAATATCCCATGTACGCCGCCGGCCAACCCGGCGAGACCGCAGGAAAGCGCGAGCGCGGCGAGCTTGTAGCGGTAGGTCGGCACGCCCATCACTTCGGCGACATCCTCGTCGTCGTGGATGGCGAACAGGCCGGTGCCGAAGCGCGAATGGAACACGGCATACGCGATGCCGATCGTGCCGAGGGCGAGTACGAGTGCCATGAGGTAGAACGACCCCGAGGGCGTAGGCGCGATCGCCGGCACCGCCACCGCGCTGAGGTAGACCCCGGGCCCGCCGTCGATGGGCGTATTGAGCACGATGGTAGAGAAGACGAACATCAGCGCCAGCGTGATGAGCGCGAAGAGCTCGCCGCGCAGCGCATGCACCCGGAACACCACCGCACCGAGCGCGGCGCCGAGCAGCGCGGGCACCGCGGCGGCGACCGGCAGGGTCAGGAGGAATGGCCAGCCGAGCTTGCCGGCAAGCACCGCGGTGCTGTAGACCCCGGCGCCGAAGAAGGCCGCATGGCCGAACGAGAAGTACCCCGAATAGCCGGAGAGCAGGTTCCACGACGTGGCGAGCACCGCCCAATGGAAGACCAGGTAGAGGAAGGATTCGTAGAACGCCGGCAGGCCCAGAAACGGAACTACGGCGAGCAGTACGCCGGCCGCGGCGAACACGCCGAGCGGCTTCATTCGAAGCGCCCCGGGCGGATGAGCAGGATGGCGATCAGCAGCGTGAACGAGACCAGCGGCGCCCAGGCCGGCGCCGTGATGGCCATGGTGAGCGCCTCGCTCACGCCGACGATCACGCCCGCCACCAGCGGCCCGAGCGGATTGCCCAGGCCGCCGATCATCACCACCGCGAATACGACGCCGATCCAGGCGTAGATCTGGCCCGGGGCGAGCGTATGGCTGAGTGCAAGGCAGGTTCCGGCAACCGCGGCAAATGCCGCGCACAGCCCGGAAAGCAGCAAGGCCAGGACCTTCTCGTTCACGCCGAAGGCCGCGGCGACTGGTGCGTCTTCCGCCGCGGCGCGCATCGCCTTGCCGAGGTCGGTATGACGCAGCACCGCCCACACCGCGAAGGCGAGCGTGATTGCGATAAGCAGCGTGAGGACTTCCGGCAGCGGCAAGTACAGCCCGCCGATCTTCCAGCGCACGTCGCCGTAGGGGGTCTCCATGCGGCGGAAATCCGCGGTCCAGATCCACTGGATCAGGCTTTCGATCATCACCATGAAACCGAAGGTGACGAGCAGCGTATTGAGCGGAGTGACCGAGAAGCGCGCGAGCAGCCAGTGCAGCGCCACGCCGAAAACGAAGAACGCCGGCGCCACCGCCACGAGCGTCAGCAGCGGGTCGATCCCGGCGCTCACCGTGAGCTGGTAAGTGCCGTAGGCGCCGAGAAACACCAGGGCGAAGTGCGCCAAATTGATCTGGCGCAGCAAGCCCCAGCTCAGCGTGAGGCCGAGCCCCAGCAGCCCGTACAGCGCGCCGATGAAAACCCCGGACAGCACCGACTGCCCGAGGAGCGTAAAGCTGGGCAAGCTCAGGGCCCGATCAGCTTCGCTCCGGGCGCAGCGAATTCCACCGGCCAGACCACCTGCCACTTGCCGCCCTGCAGCTGCTTGATCTTGTAGATGTCCTTGCCGGTGACGTAGTTCTGCGGGCCATCCCACTCCAGGCGCCCCATGATCGAGTCGACCTGGTTTTTGCGCAGCCACTGCGCCAGCGTCTTGTCGTCGATGCTCCGGGTGGCGTTCACCACCGCCTCCAGCGTCTGCCACATCGAGTAGCAGATCGACGCCAGCAGGTCGACCGAGGTGTCCGGCAGGCCGGCGGCCTTGCCCTTGACGTGGTAAGCCTCGATAAACTGCGCGGCGCGCGGATTGCTGGTGAACGGCGGATGCTCCTCGAAAGTGGTGAAGGCAAGCGCGTTCTTCGCCTCGGGCGTCTTCACCATCGGGCCGGGCGCCGGGAACATGTAGAAGTGCATCGGCGGCTGGTAGTCGATCTTCTTCATGGCGTCGAGCAGCAGCACGCCGTCAATGCCGCCCGCCCCGGCCCAGATGAAGTCCGGCCCGGCGTCCTTGATGCGACTGGCGATCGGGCCGAAATCGCGGTTGCCGAATTCGTACTCGAGGTACAGCACCTCGGTAAGGCCGCGTTTCTTCGCCACCTCGCGCGCGCCGACCGAGATGAAGTGCAGCGACGGGAACTTGCTGGTGACGATGGCGATGGTCTTCGGCGGCTTCGCTGCCGAGGCGACCGCGCTATAGACCAGGTTCGGCCAAACCTCCTCGATGTCGAACGCGCCGCCGGAAGTCGAGAACTGCATCTCGTACTTGGCCTGGCGCGGCGTGCCGAAGCTGTTGTGCAGCAGGATCTTGTTGTAGCGCTGCGCCACCGCCATGGCGGAGAGGATCGACGCCGTGCCGTAGGGGCCCATGATCAGGTCAACCTTGTCCACGGTGACAAGCTGCTCGTAGAGCGTGCGCGCCACGTCGGGCTTCGACTGGTCGTCCCTCAGGATCAGCTCGACCTTGCGGCCGAGCAGGCCGCCGCGCCGGTTCAGGTCATCGACAAATACTTCGGTGGCGACTTTCTGGATCGCACCGGGCGCGGCGATCGGGCCGGTGAGCGCCAGCGTCATGCCGATGCGAATTGGCGGACCGGATTGAGCAACCGCTTGCGGCAATGCAACAAGGAACGACAGCAGCAGGGCTGCCGCGTGGATATGCCGAATCATGTTGTCCTCCTCCTGGTCCAGAGTATATATTTGTCGCTGGACAATGCATTGTCAATAGGCCAATCCTGAAAAAGCCCTCTGCGAAAAGCCGCCGCCGCGGCATCCAGTCCATCGAGACCGGCGTACCCCTGCTCGAGGCGCTGGAGCGTGCTGGCGGCCCGCTCGCGCTGAAGGAGTTGAGCGCGCGCGCCGGCCTCGATCCCAGCGGCGCGCACCGCTACCTCGCCAGCTTCATGCGTTGCGGCCTGGTGGCGCAACGCCCTGATTCGCGCTACGAATTCGGCCCGCTGGCGCTGCGCCTCGGCCTCGCCGCGATCCAGCGCGCCGACCCGATCCAGGCCACCGAGGGCGCCCTGCCCGCCCTGGTGGACGCGACCGGCTTCACCGCGCTGCTCGCGGTTTGGAGCAATCGGGGGCCCACCGTCGTCCATTGGCAGCGCATCGGCGACCTCGTCACTTCGCTCAACCTGGGCTCGGTGCTGCCGGTCGCGCGCTCTTCGCTCGGCCGCATGCTGCTCGCCTTCCTGCCCGCGGGCGTCACCGCGGAGGCGCTGGCGCTGGAAGCGCGCAAGGAGAAGCTCGACCGCGATGCGCTCGAGCGCGAGCTCGAGCGAGCGCGCAAATCGCGGCTCGCCTATGCCGACAAGACCGTCATCCCCGGCCTGTATGCGGCGGCGAGCGTGGTCCGCGGCTGGAACGGCGAAGCGGTCGCCGCCGTGGCGCTGATCGGCGCGGACGCCGAGCTCGCCCGGCAGAACAACCCGGCGGCGCTGAAGCTGCGCGAGCTCTGCGACCGCCTGTCCGCCGATGCCGGCTTCAGCAACCTCAAGATCGCAGCCTAGTTAGGAGAACCAATGCATCTCGTCATGTTCGTGAAAGACCAGCAAGCCCGCGCCGGCGTGATCGACGGCGAGGACATCATCGACATCAACGCCTGCGACCCCTCGCTGCCTCCAACGCTCAAGGGGATCCTGGAAGCGAATGCGCTTTCCAGGGTAAAGAAATTGTTGAAAAGCAAGAAGCATCGCCTGCCCCGCCAGCGCGCGAAACTCCTGCCGCCGATTTCCAACCCGAGCCTGCTGCTCTCGGTCGGCATGAATTACCACGAGCACCTGAAGGAGATGAAGACGCCGGTGCCGGAAAAGCCCGCCGCGTTCACCAAGAGCGTCGCCAGCATCATCGCTTCCGGCGCGCCGATCCTGCTGCCGCCCGCCCACCCCGACATGGTCGACTGGGAAGGCGAATTCACCGTGGTGATGGGCAAGGCCGGCCATCGCATACCGGCGGCGAAGGCGCTCGATTACGTCGCCGGCTACACCATCGTCAACGACGTCTCCGCGCGCAACTGGGTCATGCCGATCTTCTCCTCCACCGGCGTAATGGGACCGATCCACGCCTGGGAGCACAACCTGCTCGGCAAGATGATGCCGACGTTCTGCCCGATGGGTCCCTGCATCGCGACGAAGGACGAGGTGCCCGATCCGGACGACGTGAAGATCCTGACGCGTCTCAACGGCCAGGTGATGCAGGACGCCAACACCGACGATCTCGTCTTCAGCGTCACCAAGCTGATCGAGTATTACTCGCAGTTCTACCGCTTCCTGCCCGGCGACTGCATCACGACCGGGTCGCCGAGCGGCGTGGGCTTCGGCCGCAATCCCAAGGTATTCATGAAGGCGGGCGATGTGATCGAGGTCGAAGTGAAAGGTATCGGCGTGCTGCGCAATCCGATCCGCGCCGCGTGAAAGGCAAGATCGCTCTCGAGGAGCACTTCGCCGTCGAGGCGACGTTGAACGACTCGCTGCCGTTCGTGCCGCCCGACTACCAGGCGGAACTCAAGCACCGCTTGTTCGACTTCTACGACAAGCGCCTGGGCTTGATGGACCGGCACGGCATCGAGGTGATGATCCTCTCGCTCAACGCGCCGGCAATCCAGGCGGTTCCGGATGCGAAGAAAGCGACCGATCTCGCGCGGCGGGCCAACGATCATCTCGCCGAAGTGGTGGCGAAGCGTCCGGATCGCTTCCAGGGATTTGCGGCGCTGGCGATGCAGGACGTCGACGCCGCGATCAAGGAATATGAAAGAACGATCAAACAGCTCGGTTTCCGGGGAGCGCTGGTGAACGGCTTCTCGCAGATCAGCGACCCCGACAGCGCCGTGTATCTCGACCTGCCGCACTATCGGCCGTTCTGGGCGGCGGTGCAGGAGTCGGGCATGCCCTTCTACCTGCACCCGCGCAACCCGCTGCCGGCGCATTCGCAGATCTACGAGGGCCATCCCTGGCTGCTCGGGCCGACCTGGGCGTTCGGGCAGGAAACGGCGGTGCACGCGCTACGCCTCATCGGTTCGGGCCTGTTCGACGAGTACCCGCGGCTGCAGATCGTCCTCGGGCACCTGGGCGAGGGCCTGCCCTACAGCATGTGGCGCATCGATCACCGCAACGCCTGGGTCAAGGCGCCGCACAAGCACAAGGCGAAGAAGAAGATCGTCGAGTACTTCAACGCCAACTTCCACCTCACCACCTCGGGCAATTTCCGCACCCAGACGCTGATCGACGCCATGCTCGAGATCGGCGCCGACCGCATCCTGTTCTCCACCGACTGGCCGTTCGAGAACATCGACCACGCCGCGGACTGGTTCGACGCCGCCTCCATCAGCGAGGCGGACCGGAAAAAAATCGGCCGCACCAACGCGCAGCGCCTGTTCAAACTCAACTAGCGGGGCACCATGGAATTCGGCTACTTCACCCTCAGCGACAACCACTACCCCAATAACGCGCGCTCGGCCAACCAGCTGGTGCTCGAGATCCGCGAGCAGGCGATCCTCGCCGACAAGATCGGCATGCACTCGGCGTGGATCGGCGAGCACCACTTCGACTCCCTGGGAGTCAACTCGCGCCCGGACCTTTTATTGGCAACCATCAGTTCAGTCACCAAAAACATCAGACTCGCGCCGGCCGTCACCGTTTTGCCGCTGCACCACCCGGTGCACGTCGCGGAAATGTGGGCCACGCTCGACCTGCTCTCGGGCGGGCGCGTCGACTTCGCCACCGGGCGTGGCTACGACCGCAAGGAGTACGCGCCTTTCGGTGCGGATTTCATGGCCTCCGCCGAGATCTTCGAGGAAGGCATCGAGGTCTTGCTGAAGGCGTGGAACTCGCCCGGGCCCTGGTCGCACCGCGGCAGGTTCTACGACATCCCGCAGATGTCGATCACGCCGAAACCGCTGCAGAAGCCGCTGCCCTTCTACGTCGCGTCGTTTTCGAAAACCAGCCTGGAGATGGCGGCGAAGCGCGGCTTGAACATCATCTATGCGCCGTTTGCCGCCGGCATGGTGTTCGGCGGGCTGGACAAGGCCGTCGACAGCTACCGCGAGGCCTGCGTCAAGGCCGGCAACAAGCCGGGCCGGGCCATGTGCAGCTATTTCATCTACATCGCCGACGATGCCAAGGCCGAGGATTACGGCCGGCAGACGCAGATGGACTACTTCAACCACTGCGTGCTGCAGGCCTTCCCGCAGAAGCCCGAGGACGCGCCGCCGACCATGCAGTACTTCATGAAGATCGTCGACATCCTGAAGAACATGAAGAAGGAGGACCTGTCCGAGCGCTCGATCCTGCTCGGCGCGCCGGAAAAGATCATCGAGACGCTGAAGAAGGTGGAGAAAAGCGGCGTCGAGGAAGTGATCCTCTACTTCAACGTCGGCAACAAGCCGCATGCGATGGTCAAGGAGCAGATGCACCGGTTCATGGAAGAGATCGCACCCCACTTCAAGGGCAAGCATGTGGGAAGAGCCGCTAGCGCTACCACGGTCTAGCCTCGACCCGCGCGATTTTCGCAGCGCGCTCGGCTGCTTCCCCACCGGCGTCTGCCTGGTCACCACGCTGGGGCCGGGCGGCAAGGCCGAAGGCCTGACCGTCAATTCCTTCAGCTCGGTGTCGCTCGATCCGCCGATGGTGCTGTGGAGCCTGGCGCGGACCGCGGGTTGCGCGATGGTTTTCCGGGACGCCGAGTACTTCACCATCAATGTGCTGGGCGAAGGCGACGAAGCCCTTTCGACGCACTTCGCCAAATCCGGCGCGGACAAGTTCGCGGCGTTCCCGCATAGATTTTCCAAAGGGATGCAAGGCATACCCCAGCTGCAGGGCGCGGCGGCCACTTTCGAATGCCACAGCCGCCACCGCTACTACGGCGGCGATCACATCGTCATCATCGGCGTGGTCGAGCGCTACGCCTGGACCGAGCGCAGGCCGCTCGGCTTTCATCGCGGCAAGTTCGTCGGCCTAGGCTAGGCGGAGGAGCTTCAGCGCATTGCCGCCGGAAATCTGCGCCTTTTCCTTGACAGAAAGACCCTTGATTCTCTTGACCGTGGCCAAGGGGTCATCCAGCCCCATATCAAAGCAGTAGTCGCTGCCGAGCGTGACACGGTCCGCGCCGACCAGCTTCACCAGCGCGGCGTTGATACGGTCGTCGTGGCCGATGGTGTCGAAGGTGAAGCGCCGCAGATAGGTGCTGGGCGCCTTCTTCATGTGCTTCAGCTCCGGGCGGACCTTGGTGCCGCGGTCCCAGCGGCCGATGAGCCAGGGGAATGTCCCCCCCGCGTGCGGCAAATTAAATGACAGTTTCTTGAATCGATCCAAAACGCCCCCGAAGATGAGGTGCGCGGCGGCGACTCCGGTGTCGTAAGGATTGCCGCACAGGTTCTTCAGGTAGTACTTCTTGGTGCGGTCCTGGCCGATGGTATCCACCGGGTGCAGGAAGATGGTCCAGCCAAGCTCTTCGCATTTCGCGTAGACGTCCCAGAAGCGCTTCTCGTCCAGCTCGTCGTAGTTGACGTTGGTGGCGAGATACAGGCCGCGGATGCCCGGCAGCTTCGCCGCCCGCTCCAGCTCCTGCAGGGCAAGCTTCGGCTCCTGCATCGGCAGCATGGCCAAGCCCATCAGGCGATCCGGATGCTTGCGGTGCGCCGCCGAGGCGGCGTCGTTGAACGCCTGGCTCAGCGCGAGGCCCAATCCGGGCGAGGCCCAGTAGACCATCGGCGTGGTGAGCGACAGGGCGTGCACGTCGACGCCTCTCTGACTCATTTTTTTCAATCGCGAATCCAGGTCGACGAAACGCTCGTCGAAGGCATTGGTGATGTGTTTGGCGCGCAGCCGGTAGCCGCCCTTTTCATCGCGTTCCAGCGCCGCCCCTTCGCGCGGCCCGTCCTTCTCGAACAGGCGCAGCCATTCGCTTGGATACCAGTGGGCGTGGATGTCGACGGTTTTCATCGCGGTTATGATGCCACGCGAGGAGGAGTCCCATGCGAAACGCTGGGGTGGGGCGAGGTCGTTCGCGCGACGAAAATCACGATAGACTAGCGCCGGGACAAGGGGGATTGTGATGACGTTCTGGGTGCTGAATACCGTTGGATTGCTCGCCACGACGATCGGCGTCCTGATCGTCTTCCTGCACTTGCACCGCACTTCGCGCACGGCGAGCGGCGCCCCCTGGCCGGAGGCCTGCGCCCCGCTGGCGAAGGACCGGCGCCTGCTGATGATCACGATCGGCCTGATGGCGGCCTGGTTCGTGATTCAGTACGTGGGAATGCTTCTGACTTGAAGTGATGCGGCCGGGGCGCGGCCATGCCGTGCGCCCGCCTGACTAACTCAGCCGTGCTCCCTGAATGCAACGCCTTCCGGCGTGCATTTGTCCACCTGCTGTTGCTGGACTTGCTTGGCCAGCTCGCTCATGCAGTACAGATGCTGCGACATCCTGGCGACGAGGGCGAGGGAGCTCTCGTCGACTTCGTTGCGGGCGCGGTGTAACACCTTCTCGCACATCCGCAGCGCGATGATCAGGTCGCGCGACACGTCCAGGGCGCGGACGTCGGAATTCAAACCCGCTTGCCGTGCCGTCGTTGCAACGCGCTCGGTGGCATTCATGTCCTGTACTCCAGCTGGCGCTTCCCGCATGCATGGCAGGTTGGCGTCGTCAGGTTGCGTCCTTGGAGCCCCCTCTATAGTCCGAACGGCTCATGTCTGTGGCTGGCGACTAGTGCTTTCAGGCCATATCAGGCACCTATCTTCGCCGCATGCAACTCCAGACCCAGGCCGAAGTCCAGGCCGCTACACCACCCGCGAGGGATTCGCAGCCCGAGGTACGGAGCGCGCTTCGGAAGATCCAGGAACAGGCGGAACTCCTGACGGTCCAGAACACCGACAGGGTCACGCTGGACCGCATGCTTCTCATCATCGCGCTGGCCCGGTTCTGTCTTGCCAGCATGCCTTCGACCAGGCCTCTTCAAGCCGCCGGCGCCACCCCATGGCCGCGACAGAGCCCCACAGCCCGGCAAAAGTGAGTCCGCCGTCCGCCGCCGACGACGAGGACCCACATGTCGGCGTGGCGTGCTGGATGCGCGAGCTCGGCACGAGAAGCACGACGTCCTTGGAGTCCACGCTGCCGCCGGTCCGCATAACGCAACGCGTTGGCACCACGCCTTTCCGCATTTCCGGGCGCGTCCTGCGCGAGGCGCTGGTTCTCGCCGCCCTGGTCGCCGCTTATCTCCAGTACGACCTCCTCGGCAAACTGCTGCAGATCGCGTTGATCCATTCGATCATCGTATTCGTGTTTCCGGGTCCGGTCTAGCCTCGCAGCGCTTTCGGATTGACCACGTTGACCGGAGCGCCGGCGGCGTAGGCGAGGATCTGGTCGAAGATTTCTGCGAACTGCAGCTCATACTCCTCGCGCGAGACGTAGCCGATGTGCGGCGTGCAGAGCACGTTGGGCATGGTCAGTAGCGGGTACTTCGGGTCGCGTACCGGCTCTTCCTCATAGACGTCCACCGCGGCCATGCCGGGGCGCCCGGCCTTGAGCGCCGCGAGCAGCGCGCCTGGTTCGAGCAGGGGTGCGCGGCTGGTATTGACCAGCAGCGCGGTGGGTTTCATGCGCGCGAGGTCCGCAGCGGTGACGATGCCGCGCGTCGCATCGACCAGCCGCATGTGCAGCGAAATGATGTCGCACTCGCTGAAGAACGCCTCCCGGCTCTGCGCGATTGAAAAACCGTCCGCGCGGGCGCGCTCGCGGCCGGCATCGCGGCCCCATGCCAGCACATTCATGCCGAAGGCCTTGCCGTAGCCCGCGACGACGGCGCCGATACGCCCGTAGCTGTAGACGCCAAGCGTCTTGCCGCGCAGGGTGTTGCCGACCTCCGCCTGCCACTTGCCCGCCTTGAGCGAACTGATCTGCTGCGGCAGCCGGCGCATCGCCGCGAGAATCAACAGCCACGTCAATTCGGACGTGGCATACGACGGCGTTCCCGGGTGCATGTTCGAGCAGACAACGATGCCGAGCTCGGTGCAGGCGTCGATGTCGATGTGCGGATAGACGCTGCGCTGGCTGATGAGCTTCAACTTCGGCAGCCGCTTCAGGAGCGGCGCCCGGATCTTGGTGCGCTCGCGGATCAGCACCAGTGCCTCGGCGTCCTTGAGTCGCGCGACCAGCTTGTCGTCGTCCTGGACGTGGTCGTGCCAGATCTTCACCTCGTGCCCCGCCAGCTTGCGGTAGCACTCGAGCGTGCGCAGCGTGTCGCCGTAGTCGTCGAGGATCGAAACCTTCAAGCCTGTTCCATGTCGCTACTCCTTGAGTGCGGCGTTTACCTTCGGCATCACCTTCTCGGCCATCAGTTCCATCGAGCGCTTGGCGAGCTTGGGGTCGGCCCAGTCGTGGCACGGGTAGTAGAGCGTGCCGAACGGACCGACTTTCCGGCGGAAGGCGAGGATCTGCTCGACTACGCTGTCGACGGTGCCGGCGATCACCAGCTTGGGCGTCATGGTGTCGGCGGTGATCGACGCGTCGGGCTCGTTCTGGTCCAGCTTGAAGAGATTGCCTCGTCCGCTCGAGCCCACCAGCTTGCGGATCAGCTGCTTGAAATAGAAATGATACGGGCCATTGGGTCCGTGGCCGTATTCCTTCGCCGTTTTCTCGCTATCGGAAACAAAAATGGATTTGGCCACCCGCCAGTCCTTGCCTTCGGCGGTCTTTCCGACTGCGGCACAACCTTCCTGGTACTTCGGCCAGTGCGAGGCGACCCACTCCGGCAGCAGGAAGTTCGCCGAGATCGGCGTCCAGCCGCGCTTGGCCGCCTCGGTCACGCCTTTGGAATGCGGCGCCACCGCCGTGACCACGATCGGCGGATGGGGTTTCTGGTAGGGCTTGATGATGGTGCCTTGCCCGATATCGGGAATTTGCGTGTTCGCCGTCGTCACTTCGAAGAAATTGCCCTTCAGGTTGTACGGGCCCTCGCCCTTCCAGATGTCGAGCACCATGTTGATGGACTCGAGGAAGATGGCGTTGCGGTCCTTCTTGAAGTTACCGAACACCTCGGCGTCCGACATCAGGCCGCCGGGGCTGATGCCCATCAGGAAACGCCCCTTCAGCAGGTGGTCGATCATCGCCACTTGCGCGGCGATCGCCGCCGGGTGCGAGTTCGGCATGTTGATGGTGCCGCTGCCGAGCACAATTTGCTTGGTGTCGTGGGCCAGGCTCGCCAGAAACATCAGGCAGGAGGTGACGTTCTCGGCCAGGTCGGTGACGTGCTCGCCCACCAGCGCCTCGCAATAGCCGAGCCGGTCGGCGAGCAGGATCGCCTCGCGGTCTTCCGGCAGCGTCTCCGAGGGACTGCGCTTGGGCGGGTGCAGCGGCATCATGAATGTTCCGAGCTTCAAGCAGCGACCTCCTCGACGTTTCCGGATCTGGCGGATTTGAATATGGCTTCAAGCGCCGAGACGTTGGCGATCATCTGCTGCTGCGGCACCGGATAAGGCGCCTGCCCGCCGGCAGCGTCGGCAAATGCTTCCAGGTTGGCCAGTACGGCCTGCGCGGGAGGGAACTCCTTCGTTTCTTTTTCCTTGCCCCTGATTACTTTGGTCAACACCCAGCCCTCGGGAGCCTCGGGATGCGCCTTGTCGCGCACCTCCACCCATCCCTTGGAACCGTAGACCGCGAAGCGACCGTCGAATGGCGTGGCGAGCACGGCGCTGAGAAGGGCATGGCCTTTTCCGAAGTCGACGAGGATGGCGAGCGTATCGCCGTTGGTCAACTGGCTTCCCAGTTGCTTGACGGGCGAGAACACCCGTTTCGCCGGGCCGAACACGCCGATGGAAAGATCGAGCAGGTGGATGCCGGTCGCCGTCATCGGCCCGGCCGGCGCCTCCTTGCCGGACAGGCGCCAGTTGTCGCTCTTCAGCGAGAGGAACTTGTCCTGGCTGAAATTGGCCTCGACCTGCAGCGGCACGCCGATCTCGCCGCTCTTCAGAATGCGGAACAGCTCCTGGATCGGCGGCTCGAAGCGCTTTTCGTGGCCGACGGCAAGAATCACTTTATTGGCATTGATCGATTGAACTGCTCTTAGCACATCCGCGCGGGACAGCGACAACGGTTTCTCGCAGAACACATGCTTCTTCGCGCTCGCCGCCTTCACGATCTGCTCGGCATGCAGCGTGTGCGGCGTGCAAAGCACTACGCCTTGCACCGCCGGGTTGCGCAGGGCCTTCTCGAAATCCTTCTCCATCGGAATGCCGTCCATCGTCGCCACGGGATCGACGCCGAGCACGACTTTCAATTTCCGGCTGGTTTGCACGAGCGGCACGATGATCCGCCCCCACCAGCCCAGCCCGCAGACCGCGACCCCCAGGCTCATGCGTCAGTCGGCCGTGGCATTCGAGTCCCTGGCGATACGCGCCCAGCGCTGGGTCTCGTCGGCGACGTACTTGGCAAAGGCCACGGACGACGGGCTGGTGATCGATTCGGCGCCGCCGGTTTTCAGCCGCGCGATCACCTCCGGCGCCGCCATTACCTGCTGCGCCACCGCGAACAGCCGCTCGACGATTGCGCGCTCGGTGCCGGTCGGCACGAACAGGCCCTGCCACGAGCTGGCGGTGAGGTCGGGATAGCCCTCCTCCGTCACCGTCGGCGCTTCCGGCACCTGCTCCATGCGTTTCGCGCTGGTGACCGCGAGCAGCCGCACCCGCCCGCCCTTGATGCCCGGCATGGCCGAGGCCGCGGTGGAGAACATGAGTTGCGTCTCGCCGCCCATCAGGCCGGCGTTGGCCGGGCCGGCGCCGCCCTTGTAGGGCACATGCACCATGTCCAGGCCGCCGAGCTTGCGCAGGATCTCCATCTCCAGCCGGTCGAGGCTGCCGCTGCCGGGCGAGGCGTAGTTGAGCTTGCCGGGATTGGCGCGGGCGTGCGCGATCAACTCCCGGATGCTTTTCACCGGCAGCGTCGGGTGCACGATCAGCACGCTCGGCACATCCACCACCTGCGTGATGGCGATCAGGTCGCGCAGCGGATTGGAGGCCGTCGGCAACACTGCCGGGTTGATGGCGATCGAGCCGACATTGCCGAGAAACACCGTGTAGCCGTCGGGCACCGACTTGGCCGCCGTCTCCATGCCGATGCTGCCGGCGGCGCCGGGCTTGTTCTCGATGACGATGGCCTGGCCGAGCAGCTCCGACATCTTCGGCTGCATGATGCGGCCGACGAAATCCGACGCGCCGCCCGGCGCGAAAGGAATGATGATGCGGACGGGTTTATTGGGGTAACTGCTTTGCGCATTTACAGAAAAAGGAATTACCAATAAAAGAAAAACGGCAATTCTCATCATTCCTCCTCGATCGGCAGCGGGAGCGGCTTTTTCAGGCGTGCCGACTTGTCGAATGCCTTGGTGAGCATCAGGCGGTTGTGCGCCTCGGCGGCGGTGGCGTGCTGCGTCGCGAGTCCCATCGAGATGCGGTTCAGCCACTGCTCGGTCTCCTCGCGCATCGGGCCGCGCAGTTCGCCGAGCGCCATGTCGCCGGGCGGGTAGCTGCCCAGGAAATCGACCGAGCGTTGCGAGTCCGGGGCGTAGCCTTCGCGCTGCGTGCGACTGGTGGCGAGAACGATGTCGCGATGGGTGTCGTCGATGGTCAGCACGCCCTCGGTGCCGGTGATGCCGACTTCCATGCTGTAGACGGCGCCCGGCCAGACCACCGGCAGGGCCCACGAGATGACCGCGTGATACAGGGATCCATCGTGAAAAATAATCGTTCCAGCCGTCGCATCGATGCCTCTGCACAGCGGGCCGAGCGCCTTGTCGACCGAACGCGCGTAGATCTCGACCGGCTGCTTTGCTTCCATCATCCACATGACGACGTCGAGCGCGTGGGTGCCCGAGATCACCATCGGCGAGATCTTCGACGGGTCGCTGGTGCGCTGGTAGTTGTCGAGCGCCACCAGCCGGTTCATGAACGCGCGCGAGGTGACGAGCGTCACATCGCCCAGCGCCCCGGTGCGCACCTTCTCCTTCGCCGACAGCCACTTTCGGCGGAAGCGCTGCGTGTAGCCGACCACCGCGTCGACTTTCGAACGCTGGATTTCCTGCAGGACTCTTTTCGATTCGGACAATTCCGTCGCCAGCGGTTTTTCGATCAACAGGCTGAGCTTGCGCTCGACCGCGGCGAGGATCGGCTCGACGTGCAGGTGCTCGTCCGTGGAAATGATGGCGGCGGTGACCTCGGGACGATCGAGCAGCTCGCGGTAGTCCGTGGTGACAAAGTCAGCCTTTGTCTTTTGCTTTAAAAGAGAAAGTCTCTCCTGCTTCAGGTCCGCAATCCCGATGAAATCGACCATCGGATGGCGCGCCGCCACCTCGCCGCGGAACAGGCCGACGCGGCCCGCCCCGATGATCGCCAGGCCGATGCGCTTAGGCTGCTTTTTCAAGCGATTTCCCTTTGGGCGGCCGCAAAGGCAAATCGACTGGGGCGTTGCGTGCCGCCGAGAGATCCGCGGCGACGTAGACCTCCATCACCATGCGCGCATGCTCCGCGGTGACCAGCACCGGCCGGTCGTGCACCACGGCCTCGAGAAAGTGCAACGTCTCCGCCGCCATGGCGCCGGCATAGGTATGCTCGACGAATTCACCCGGCATGGTCGACAGCGGCAGCTGCATGCCGCTTTTCATGGTGTTGAGCACCACGTCGCGATGCGAGTCGTCGAGCAGGATGGCGCCCTCGGTGCCCACCATCTCGATCCAGGTGGTGGAGAAATTGGGGTAGCCCGGCGGCAGGCTCCAGCCGCCGCCGCAGACAAAGGACAGGCCGCTGTCCAGCGTCACCGTGATCCATTGGGTGTCGGGCACGTCCTTGGCCCCGGCGTCGCGCATGGCGCCGAAATTCACCTGTGAATAAACGCGCACCGGCTTGGCAGGCTCCAGGCACCACAGCAGGAAATCGAGGTCGTGCGTGGACTCCATCGCCGCCGGCGAGCGATTGCCGCGCCCGCTGATCTTCTTGCCCAGGCCGCGCGTGATGTGGCGGCTGACGAGCGCGCTGACCGGCCGCCCGATGGTGCCGTCGCGGACGCACTTGCGCACGTAGGCGTATTTCGGATTGAAGCGCTGCGAATAACCGATCGTGAATTTAAGATTATTGATTTTTGATAAAGAAATTAATTCATCCGCTTCCTTGAGCGTTACTGCTATAGGTTTCTCGAGAAACACGTGCTTGCCGGCGGCGAGAAATTCGCGCGCCATCGGGAAGTGCAGGGTCTCCGGTGTCGCGGAGATATAGACCGCCTGGATGTCCTTCGACAGGAGCGAGCGCCAGTCCTCGGTCGCCGTCTTCGGCTTGAGCTTCTGCTCGAGCTGGTGCAGGCGCGCCGCGTCGATCTCCGCCAGATGCAGCTCGCGTGCCAGCGGGTGGCCCGCCAGCGTCTCGGCGCGGATGCCGCCGCACCAGCCGGTACCGACGACCGCGACGCCGACAGGCTTCACGGGTTCACCTTGATATTCGCTTCGCGGATCAGCTTGCCGTACTTGTCCGTCTCCGCCTTGATGAAGCGGCCGAATTCTTCCGGGGTGCTGCTCACGGCGATCACGCCGAGATCGGCGAACTTCTTCTTCACCTCCGGATCGGCGAGCGCCTTCACCGTGTCGGCGTTGAGCTTCGCCACCATCGGCCGCGGCGTGCCGGCCGGGAACAGCACGCCCCACCAGTTGACTGCCACCAGGCCCGGTGCCGCCAGGTGGCAAGGCGGCATGTCCGGCAGCAGCTCGAACTTGTCGGCGCCGGTGATGCACAGCGCGCGCAGCTTGCCCGCACGCACGTGCGCCATCGCCGGCAGCGTATCGGAGAAGATGAAGTTGATCTGGCCGCCGAGCAGGTCCTGCACCGCGAGCACCCCGCCTTTGTAGGGCACCTCAACCGCCTGCACCTTGACGATGTCCTTCAGCATCTCGCTCGACAGGTGCGAGATGCTGCCCGGGCCGCTGGTGCCGTAATTGAGCTTGCCGGGGTTTTGTCTTGCAAAAGAAATGATTTCATCGAGATTCTTGAAGGACGCATCGGCCTGCACCACCAGCACATTCGGTCCCTGCGAGATGAGCGAGACCGGGATGAAGTCCTTGTCGACGTTGTAGAGCACCGGCGAGAGCAGCGGGTTGATCGCCACCGGGCCGCTGTTGCCGAGCATGAAGGTATAGCCGTCGGCCGGCTGCCGCGCCGCGTACTCGGTGCCGATGGCGCCGGCGGCGCCGGGCTTGGACTCGACGATCACCTGCTGCCCCCAGAGCTCGGTCAGCTTGGCGCCGAACACGCGCGCCATCAGGTCCGAGCTGCCGCCCGGCGGGTAGGAAACGATCAGCCTCACCGGCTTGCCCGGATAGCTCTGCGCAAATGCCGTGCTGCAGGCGAGCAGGAAAATGAACAGGAGATTCTTCATGTCAGTTCTCTATCCTCATTTCACGGATGATCGGCCGGAATTGCGCCACCTGGCGCTTCAGGATCGCTTCCTGCTCAGCCGGGGTCGAGCCGACCGGTTCGGCGCCGATCTCCTGCAGCCGCCTCGCCACCTCCGGGTGCCGCACGGCGGCTACCGCCTCGCGGTGGAGACGGTCAATCACCTCCCGCGGCGTTTTCGCCGGGGCAAAGAAGCCGTTCCAGCCGTCGGCCTCGACGGCGGCGAAGCCGAGCTCGCGCACGGTGGGTACATCGGGCAGCTCGGCGATGCGCCGCGAGGCGTTGGTGGCGAGCGCATTGATCTTGCCCGCCTTGATGTCCGCGAGCGACGAGGACAGCTGGTCGCCGCCAAGCTGGATGCGGCCGGCGATCAGCTCCTGCTTGAGCGGCGCCGCGCCCTTGAACGGCACGTGCACCATCTCGAAGCCTTCCTGGCGCTGCAGCGCTTCGCCCACTACGTGCATGAAGGACCCCGGCCCGGTGGACCCGTAGCTGTATTTAAGCGTTTTGTCGTTTTTCAGCAGGTTCACGTAGTCCCGCAGGTTCTTCGCCGGCACGCTCGGGTGCGCCGTGATCACCAGCGGCACGAAAACGGCGATCGACACGCCGGCAAAATCGGTATCGATGTTGTAAGGCAGACGGTTGGCGAAGCCCAGCGCCACCGAGGCCATCGGGAAGGTGACGTTGTGAATCAGCAGCGTGTAGCCGTCGGGCGCAGCTTTCGCCACCGCGTCCGCGCCGATGGTGCCGCCGGCGCCGCCGCGGTTCTCGACCAGGATCGGCTGGCCGAGCGTTTCGCTCATGCGCTGCCCGACCAGGCGCGCGACGATATCGGTGGTGCCGCCGGCCGGAAACGGCACGACGACGCGAATCGGCTTGGAAGGGAACGGCTGCGCCGAAGCAGCGCTCGCGGCGAGCAGCAACAGGACGGCGAGGGTCTGCCGGGACATGCGACCTCCTCCGGTGAACATGTTCACAGTCTAGCGTAGGGACACATCAGTTCGTGATGCGCGCTTTCTTGATCAATTCCGCGTTCTCGGCGAGCTCTCTCTGGATCAGGGCCTCGAACTCGCGCACCGACATCGGCAGCGGGTCGCAGCCGAGCTTGCGGATCTGCTCGACGATCTCGGCGGACTCCACCAGCCCGGTGATGTCGGCGTGCAGCTTGTCGACCACCTCGCGCGGCGTCTTCGACGGCACCAGCGCCCCGACCCAGAAGTTGTAGTCCGAATTCGCGTAACCGAGCTCGAGGGTCGTGGGCACCTCGGGCATCAGCGAACTGCGCTTCGGCGAGCCCGCAGCGAGCGCCACCACCTTGCCGGCGTCAGCCATGCGCTTCGCCTGGAACACGAGGGCGAAATAACAGTCGGCGCGGCCGCTGATGACTTCGGTGAGCGCCTCCGACACGCCCTTGGTGGGGATGCTGACGACCTCGATGCCCGCCGAGAAGCGGAAGCGCTCCAGGTTCATGTGCGTGGCGCTGCCGATGCCGGCATTCGAGCAGACCAGGCCGCCGGGCGTCTTCTTCGCCGCCGCGACCAGGTCCGCCACGTTTTTGTAGCCCTTCTCCGGCGGCGCCACCAGGATGGTCGGGATGGTGGCCACCATCGCCACCGCCTGCAGCTCCTTCGGGTTCATCACCTCCGGCGAAAGCAGCGTCGATACGGTGAAGGCCGACGCATACATCATGATGGTGTGGCCGTCGGGCTCCGACTGCGCCACGTACTTGGCGCCCACCAGCCCGCCCGCGCCGAGCTTGTTCTCGACGATCACCGGCTGGCCCCATTTCGCCTGCAGCTTGTCGGCCAGGATGCGCGCCATGGTGTCCGAGGCGCTGCCGGGCGTGACTCCGGAAACGAAGGTCACTCGCCTGGACGGGAAGGGTTGCGCCAGCACGCCGGCGGACAGCAGCAGCAGCACGACGAACAGTGTTTTTTTCATCACATCCTCTTTTATAGTCTTGGCAGCCCGAACTGCCCGGCGAGCCAGTCCGCCGTGCGGCTGCGGTAGCGGTAGGGACGGTTGTTGGCATTGTGCCCGCCGTCCTCGACGATCATCAGCTCGACCGGCCCCGAAACGCTCTTCGCCAGCTGCTCGGCATGCGAGGCCGGCACCAACCGGTCCTGGCGCCCAGTCACCACGAAAATCGGACACGTTATGCGCGGCGCTGCCTCCACCATAGTCAGTGCCTTGGACTTTTCATACGCCTCTTCCAGGGTCTTAGAGTGGCTCCTGACCCGGAACGTATCGCGCGTCAGCTCTGGCAACCCGTCCCAGATCTTGTCCCACTCATAGGGGCCCGAGAGAGCGATGCAGGCACGGATGCGCTTCTCGTAGGCCGTCGCCCGCGGGGCGTAATAGCCGCCGAGGCTCACGCCCCACATGCCGATCCGGCTGGCATCGAGATCCGGGCGCTTCTCGATCCAATCGACGACCGCGTGAGCCGCCTTCTCGTAGTCTCCGCAGATCGGAATGTCATATTCCGCTTCCCCCTGCCCCGGACCGTCGATCGCGAGTACCGCGATGCCGCGCGCGAGAAACGGCTCTTCGTAGGCGTGGATTTCCTCTTTGGTCGAATCAAGTCCTGGCGCCATGATCAGCACCGGGGGACGCTTCGTTCCCGGCGATCGCAGGATTGCCTTGAAGGAGTTGTCGCCGTAAGGAATGCTGACGTGAACGCCCGGTGGCCGGGCGAAACCGACACCATCCCGGTAGCACTCGACGGCCTTCATATGCGCGGCCTTCATCTGCTTCGCGTCCTGCACGAAAACGAACTTGGCGAAGTGGTAGTAGATGCCGGCGCGGATCAGGTGCTCGCCAGCGGTCAGCTTGAATCCATTCTTCAACTCTTGCTTGCCCAGCTCTTCATGAATCTTTGCGCGGGCAGACCAGGCGACGCACCAATCTTCCCAGCGCTCGAGCGAGCCGGTGACGTCCTCGAAATCGGCGAGCAGCACGCCGTTGGAGACGAAGCGCGGCGCCCAATGCGAAATCGCCGACGTGACGCGGGGATCCTTGGCCATCAGACTTTCCTCAGCGCCTTGAGGATGCGCTCCGGGGTGAAGGGCATGGCGGTGACGCGCGCGCCGAGGGGCAGGAGCGCGTCGTTGACGGCGTTCATCACTGCGCCGGGCGCGCCGGCGGTGCCGGCCTCGCCCACGCCTTTCGCGCCGAGCTGCGACTGCTTGGTGGGCGTCTCGATGTGGGCGCAGACGATGTCGGGCATCTCGCCGGACATCGGCACGAGGTAGTCGGCCATGTTGCCGTTGAGAAGCTGGCCGTCGGGGCTGTAGAGACACTCCTCGAACAATGCAGCGCCGATGCCCTGCACCACGCCGCCGCGGATCTGCTCGTCCACCAGCATCGGGTTGATCACGGTGCCGGAATCCTCGACGCACCAGTGCTTGAGGAGCTTGACGAAGCCGGTGTCCGTGTCGACCTCGACGTAGGACGCCTGGATGCCGTTGGTGAAGGTAAAGCCGTACTGGCGCGGCGTGTAATGGCGCGTCACGGTGAGCTCGGATTGGAAATCCATCGGCAGCGTATCGGGACGAAAGTAAGCGACACGGCCGAGTTCCGCGAGGGGCATTTTCGCTTCACCCGTCAAAAGATGGACCACATTATTTTCCCGAATATCCAATTCCGCTTTGTCCATTTTCAGGATCACCGCCGCGATGTCCAGGATGTTCGAGCGCAGCGCCCGCCCGGAGAGAAGGACCGCCTCGCCGCCGATGCCTGCGCCGCGCGAGGCCCAGGTGCCGCCGCCATAAGGCGTGATCCCGGTATCGCCGGTGATGACCTTTACTTTTTCGAGAGAAACCCCGACAGCACTTGCTGCAATCTGCGCGAAGATAGCTTCGGTACCCTGCCCCTGCTCGGTCACGCTGCACAGCGCCGTCAGCATGCCGGTCGGCTCAAGGCGCAGCGTCGCGCCGTCCTGCGCGGAGATGCGCGCCCCGCCCACGCCGTAGAACGCCGGCGACGGGTTGGTTACCTCGATCATCGCAGCAAGTCCGATCCCCCGATAGATGCCTTTCTTACGCAGTTCATCTCTCTCATTTTTTATTTTTGTGTAAGACATTACCTGTAACAGCTTGTCCAGCGTCTGGTGGTGCGAAAGCTGTTCGAACTTGACGCCGGACGGGAAGGTGTAGGGATAGGCGTCATCTGCAATCAAGTTGATTTTCCTGAAGTGTGCCGGATCCATCCCCAGCTTCTGCGCCGCCAGGTCCACGATCCCCTCGGTCAGCGCCACCGCGATCGGGTGGCCGACGGCGCGGTACTGGCAGGTGACGTTCTTGTTGGTGAACACCACGTTCATCTTCGCGCGGTACTTCTGGTGCTTGTACGGGCCGCCGGTGAGGTTCACCACCTGGTTGCCCTCGATGCCGCTGGTGCGCGGATAGACGGAATACGGGCCGATCGCCGTCAGGTCGTCCAGGTCGAACGCCAGGATTTCTCCCGTTTTTTTGACTGCCAATCTGATTTTTACCCGGTGCTCTCGCGCGTGAATATCCGAAACAAACGATTCGAGCCGGTCGGCGACGAATTTCACCGGGCGGCGCAGGATCACCGAAATCGCCGCGGTGGCCATCTCGTCGGGGTAGACGTGCACCTTGATGCCGAACGAGCCGCCGACATCCTTCGAGATCACGCGCACGTTGCCCTCGGGGATGTTGAGGTGGCGCGAGAAGATGTCCTGCATCATGTGCGGCGCCTGGGTGGCGTGGTACACGGTGAGCGAGTGCTCCGCCGCGTTGTAGTCGGCGAGGATGGCGCGGCCCTCGAGGCACACGCCGGTGTGCCGGCCGAAATGGAAGGTCTCTTCCGCCACCACGTCGGCCTGCGCGAACGCCTCGTCGACGCCGCCCGTGTCGTGCTCCCGCTTGAAGCACACGTTATCGGTGAATTCAGGGTGAATTATTTTTTTACCCTGCAATGCTTCTTCCATGTCCACCACCACGGGCAACTCTTCCCACTCTGCCTCGATCAGCTGCACCGCGTCCTCGGCCTGCGAGCGCGACTCCGCCACCACGGCGGCGACGGCCTCGCCCTGCCAGCAGGCGCGCCCGATGGCGATCGCATGCTGCGGCGGCGACTTGATGCCCTTCAGGTGCGCCAGCACCGCCACCCACGGCGTGCAGTATTCGGCCACCGTGGGGCCGTCGAATACCGCTATCACGCCTGGAGACTTGCTCGCTTTTTCAAAGTGTATTTTCTTGATTTTCGCGTGGGCATAAGGGCTGCGGAAGAACGCCACGTGCGCCAGTCGCGGGAAGCGCAGATCGTCGGTAAACACGCCGCGCCCCTGCAGCAGGCGCGCGGCGTTCGGCCGCGGCACGCTCTGCCCGATGTAGCCGCGGTCGACCTGGGTGCCCGGCGCGTGGAGCGGGAGCTCAGCTTTTCCCATTCACCACGTCCTCTATAGCGTCGACGATCGACTGGTAGCCGGTGCAGCGGCAGTAGTTTCCGGAGATGTGCGCCCGGATTTCTTCCCGGGAAAACGACCTTTTATGTAACAGCAGCTCTTGCGCGGCCATCAGCATCCCGGGCGTGCAGAAACCGCACTGCAGCGCATTGCGCTCATGAAACGCTTTCTGCAGTTTCGACAATTCCTTTGAATCCGAAAGGCCTTCGATGGTCTCGACGATGCAGTCATTCGCCTGCACCGCGAGCATCAGGCAGCCGCGCACGATCTCGCCGTTCACCCGCACCGTGCAGGCGCCGCAGGCGCCGTGCTCGCAGCCAATGTGCGAGCCCGTCAGCCCGAGCTCCTCGCGCAGGAAATCCACCAGGTGCTGGCGCGGCTCGATGCGCCGCGTGACCTTGGCGCCGTTGACCGTCAGCGTGGTTTCGACAGCGTGGTCCATGCGCGCTCGAGGAGAACTCCGGCCAGGTGCAGCTTGGTGGCGGAAGTGTTGTAGAGATCGGCCGGTGGATGCAGCTCTTGCTTGAGATTTGCAAGGGATTCCTTCAGGCCTTTTGATGCTGAAGTCATGCGCACGAAGATGGGGGTCGCCCCCGCGCCAAAAAATACAAAGCGAGATTCGTGAACGGCGAGGCCGATGATGGCGTAGTCACCGTGCCGGCGGGTCAATTCGAAAAACGCCGACTTGCCGCCGCTCGGAAACTCGGCCGCGATCAGCAGCTCGCCTGGTCGCAGTTCGGTTTCAAACAGCCCTATAAAGAATTTGTCGGCGGGTACGCGCCTTTCGCCTTTCTTGCTGGAAAGGACGAACGTTGCCTGAAGAGCAACTGCACATGCAGGGTATTCCGCCGCCGGGTCCGCCAGCGCGAGGCTGCCACCCAGGGTGCCGCGGTTGCGGATAGCGGCATGCGCGACATGCGGCACCGCCTGCGCAAGTAGCGGCACATGCCTCGCAATTTCCTTGGATCTTTCCAGCTGGGAATGCGTGACCAGGGCGCCGATCCTCACCTTCCCGCCAAGAACTTCAATTTTTGTGAGCTCCTTGAGTCCCGTGATGTCGACCAGCAGCTCGGGCGAGGAAAGGCGCATGTTGAGCGAGGGGATGAGGCTCTGGCCGCCAGCCAGCGCCTTTGCACCCGGGCGCTCCAGCAGCGCCAGCGCCTCCGCCAGCGACTTCGGCTTCGCATAGGCAAACGGCGGCGCTTTCAATCCGGGACCTCCTCCACGGCAAATCGATTATCGCGCGAAACCGTAGAGGGTCGCGGGGTTCCCGGCGAGGATCGCCTGCCTGGTTTCGACATCCGGGATGGCCTCGAACAACACCCCGAGAAGTTCCTGACCGTCCAGCTTGCGGTGCGGAAGTACGGCGTCATCGTGGACCTGCTTCCCCGCGTGAAAGCCGATGTGCGGCCAGTCCGAGCCCCACACCAGGCGGCAGGGCGCCGCATCCGCGAGCGCCCTTATGCAGGGGATCGCGTCGCGCACGCGGCCGGTCGAGCGCGTAATGCGGTCCGCGCCGGCCAGCTTTACCCAGATGTGCTTCAGTTTCGCTAAGCGAAGCACCGCCTGGAACCCAGGCTGTTCAACGCCCTGTGCGGCGTCGGGCAGGCCCATGTGGTCAATTACCACGGGCACCGCGCATTGCCCGATCGCTTCCTCAAGGTCGAGATAGGTCGCGGCTGCAGCAAAGATCTGGAGATGCCAACCCAAAGGCGAAAGCTTCCGGCCGTAGTCCTTGATGAGTTGCCTCGGTTCCCCGCCATGGCGCGATGCGAGCGTGAGGAGGTTGAGCCGCAGTCCGCGGACGCCTTGCCGTTGCATTTCGACAAGCAAATTCCTTTCCGTCGCAAGCGGAAGAACGGCGATCCCCCTTGCCCGCTCACCCAGTTCAGCCAGCGCCGCGAGCATCGCCCGATTGTCGAAGCCGTGGCCGCTCGCCTGCACGAACACGGTCCGCTCGAGGCCGGTGCGCCGCTTCATGCGCTCGTGCTCCTCGAGTGACGCCTCAGGCACGTTGTAGGCACGCTCGGCCGCCAGCGGGTAGCGGTCGAACGGACCCAGTACGTGCATGTGGCAGTCGGTCGCGTGAGGCGGCAGAATCAAGGCCATCGGATGAAAATTCTCCTGCTCCCCGGGGATGGTATCGGCCCGGAGATTACCGCAGTCGTGCGCCAGGCTTTGGAGCGGCTCGATCGCCGACATGGCCTCGGGCTCAGCCTTGAATCGCGCGCCGTCGGGCACGAGAGTCTCAAGCACGAGGGCAGTACGCTGCCCGACGCCGTGGTCGATGCCTGCCGCTCGGCGGACGGCTTCGTGCTCGGCCCCGTTTCGCATCTCGACTACCCACCGAAAGCAGAGGGTGGCCGCAATCCGTCCGGCGACTTGCGCATCGCGCTCGATCTCTACGCCAACATCCGCCCGAGCCGCAGCTTCGAGGGCATTCCCCATTGGGGACGCACGCCGATGGACCTGGTGATCGTGCGCGAGAACACCGAAGGCTTCTACGCCGACCGCAACATGCACCTGGGACCGGGCGAATTCATGCCGACGCCGGACCTCGCGCTCGCGGTGCGCAAGATCAGCGCGCAGGCCTGTCGCCGGATCGCCGAGACCGCCTTCCGCCTCGCGCGCACCCGCCGCCGCAAAGTGACGGCAGTGCACAAGGCCAATGTGCTGAAAGTTACAGAGGGTTTATTTTTAAAAATTACAAGACAAACCTCGGAAGAATTTCCGGATGTCACGCTTGAAGAACAACTGGTCGATTCCATGGCGGCGCTGCTGGTGCGCGACGCCGCACGCTTCGACGTGGTCCTCACCACCAACATGTACGGCGACATCCTGTCGGACGAGGCCGCCGAGCTCTCGGGCAGCCTGGGGCTCGCCGCCTCGATCAATGCCGGCGACGCGCATTGCATGGCGCAGGCCCAGCACGGCTCGGCGCCCGACATCGCCGGCAAAGATCAGGCGAATCCCGCATCGCTCCTGCTCTCGGCCGGGATGCTGCTCGGCTGGCTCGGCGCGCGGCACGGCAAGAAGAATTTCAACGAAGCCCAGTCGGCGCTCGAACACGCCGTCGCCGCGCTGCTGCGTGGGCCGGGCAGTCGCACGCGCGATCTCGGCGGATCGCTGGGCACGCGTGCGTTTGGCGAAGCGCTGGCGGCAAGATTGAAGTGAAGAGGATGAAATGCTGAAGCTCCTGCGATGGCTCGCCGCCTTCCCCGCCCTGGCGCTGGCGCAGCCCTACCCCAGCCAGCCGATCAAGATGATCGCGCCCTTCCCGCCGGGCGGCAGCGTGGACATCACGGCGCGCCTGATCGCCGACCCGCTCGGCGCCCAGCTCGGCACGCGCATCGTGATCGAGAACCGCTCGGGTGCTTCCGGCAACATCGGCATGGAAGCGGCGGCGCGCGCCACGCCCGATGGCTACACCATCGTCCTCAACACCATCCCGCTGGTGACCAACCAGAGCCTGTTCGACAAGTTGAGCTGGGACCCGATCCGGGACTTCGCGCCGATCGGCATGGTGGCGACCTCGCCGCATGTCCTGGTGGTGCCGAACAAGGTGTCGGCCAAAACGGTCGCGGAGCTGATCCAGCTGGCGAAAGCCAGTCCGGGAAAGCTGAGCTATGCCTCGGCAGGCGTCGGCACCACCTTCCACTTCTGCGGCGAGATGTTCAAGGACGCCACCGGCACCTTCATCGTCCACATCCCCTACCGCGGCGGCGGCCCGGCGGTGGTCGATACGCTCTCCGGCCAGGTGGACATGAGCTTCCCGACGCTCTCGGGGGCGCTGCCGCATGTCAAGGCAGGCAGCCTGCGCGCGCTCGCCGTCACCGGCGCGGAGCGCTCTTCGCTCCTGCCGGACGTCCCGACCCTGCGCGAGGCCGGGGTCAAGGACTTCCAGTTCACGCAGTGGCTAGCCCTGCTCGCGCCAGCCGGCACGCCACCTGCAGTCATTGCGCGCCTGAACACAGCGCTCAACGTGGCGCTGGCCGCGCCCGACGTCAAGGAGAAGTTCCAGGCCCAGGCATTCGAGTCCTTCATCACCACGCCGGAGGCGGCCGGGAAATTCATCGCCGGCGAGGTACAGCGCTACTCGAAGCTGATCAAGTCCAAGGGCATCACCGCCAACTGACATGAGTTACCTCGTCGGCATCGACATCGGCGGCACGTTCACGGACTGCGCCATTGTCGATCGCGGCGGGCGGCTCCTCACCACCAAGGTCCCCTCCACCCCGCCCGACTTCGCCAAAGGCATGCTGGACGCGCTCGGCGCAGGAGCGCGGGCGCTCGGCGTGACGCTGGACGATTTCTGCCGCGACATCGATTTCCTGTCGCATGGCACCACCGTCGGCACCAACACCATCATCCAGAAGCGCGGCGCGAAAGTGGGCCTGATCACCACGCGCGGACACGAGGACGCGATTCACATCATGCGCGGCTCGCGCGGCTACGGCGGGCGCGACATCCGCAAGGTGGTGCACTTCCCCGAGACCTCCAAGCCGGTGCCGATCGTGCCGAAGAAGCTGATCCGCGGCGTCTCCGAGCGCGTTGACTGCTTCGGCGAAATCGTCGTTGCCCTGAATGAGCAGGAAACCGAACGGGCGATTCGCGACCTGGTGGGCGAAGGCGTCGATGCGATCGCGATCTGCTTTCTCTGGTCGTTCCGCAATCCGCGGCACGAACTCAGGGTCAAGGAGCTGGTCCGGAAAATGAAGCCCGGCCTGTTTGTCACCTGTTCGTTCGACATCGCGCCGAAGTGGGGCGAGTACGAGCGCGTCACTGCGACCGCATTGAATGCCTATCTCGGCCCGGTCATGACGGGCTATCTCGATTCCCTGGATAAAAGCCTCAAGCACCTCGGCTACGGGCATGGCCTGCAGATCACCCAGTGCGGCGGCGGCACGGTGCCGGTGGAGCGAGCGGGCGAAGCGCCGCTCCTGACGCTCGATTCGGGCCCGGTGTCGGGCGTTACGGCCTCGCTGTTCCTCGGCGCAGCGATGGGCGAGAAGAACGTCATCACCACCGACATGGGCGGCACCTCGTTCGACGTCGCCATCATCCACAACGGCAAACCGGCATACTCGTTCATCAGCAACACCGACCAGTACGAGTACTTCCTGCCCAAGATCGACCTGCAGGCGATCGGCGCGGGCGGCGGCAGCTTGGCGCGCGTCAACCCGGAAACGCGCACCCTCACGGTCGGGCCGGACAGCGCCGGCGCCTTTCCAGGCCCGGTGTGCTACGGCCGCGGCGGCAAGATGCCGACCGTGACCGATGCCGAGCTGGTGCTGGGCTACCTCGACGCCGACAACTTCGCCGGCGGAAAGATGAAATTGGATTCAAAAGCGGCTTACAGGGAAATTGCTTTATTGGGAAAAGCTCTGGGAATGTCCCCGGTCGAATGCGCCGCCGGCATCTGTCGCATTGTCGAGTTCCACATGGCCGATGTAATCCGCAAGGTCACCGTCGAGAAGGGCCACGATCCACGCGACTTCGTGCTGTTCGCCTTCGGCGGCGCCGGCCCGGCGCATGCCGGCGTCTTCGCGCGCGAGCTCGGGGTGAAGAAGGTCGTGGTGCCGCAGCGCAAGGCCGCCTCCACCTGGTGCGCGTTCGGCGCCGCGGCGGCCGACGTGCTGCACATCTTCGAGCACAGCGAGATCCTGTCGACGCCGGTGGATGCTTCCCGCATCAACAAGCTGATCGCTGCCCTGGAGAGCAAAGCGAAAGCCCTGATGGCGGATGAAGGCATCGCACAGACCCGCCAGCGCTTCGAGTTCTCGCTCGACGTGCGCCACAAGGGCCAGATCAACGAGGTCGAGATCCACCTGCCCTGGATGCGCCTGCCGCAGAATTACGATGCGTTGTTAAGGCGGCTATTCGTCGAGAAATACGAAAGCCTTTACGGCCGCGGCTCGGCGCTCGCCGGTGCGACGCTCGAGATCGTCGTCTGCCGCCTGCGCGCCCGCGCCCTGACCCCCAGGCCGAAGCTGGTCCGCAGCCGTTCCAGCTCGAAATCGATTCTCAAAAACGCAGTCCTGAAAAAGCGCGACATTTACTGGCCCGATCTCAAGAAGCGCCGCCCGACGCCGGTGTACGACGGCGAGCTGCTGGTACACGGCAACCAACTCAAAGGCCCGGCGATCGTCGAAACGGCCGACACCACGGTGGTGGTCCATCCCGGCACGCGCCTGAAGCTCGACGCGCTCGGCAATTTCGAGCTGACGTTCCGATGAACGCCCCGCTGAAGAAGCTCTCGGAGCTCACTGGCGTCGCCTTCGACGGCGTGCGCAGCGGCTATGTGCCGCCGAAGCAGCTTCGAATTTCCAGAAAATTGAAGCTGCACAAAAAAGCGAAACGCAATCTCGACCCCGTGACGTACGAGGTGGTGCGGCACGCGCTGTGGAACGTGAACGAAGAGCACGGCGCCACCATCCAGCGCCTGTCGGGCTCGCCGGTCGCGATGTACGCGCTCGACCTCAACCCCTCGATCCTCACCGAGGACGCCGAGTTCGTCTATTTCGGCCCGTACATGCAGTACATGTCGGGCGTCACCGACACGCAGGTGAAGTGGACGCTCGAGAATCGCAGCGACAATCCCGGCATCCGCGACGGCGACATGTTCCTCGCCAACGATCCCTGGGTCGGCGCGGCGCACCAGATGGACGTGATGCTGCTCTGCCCGGTGTTCTGGAAGGGCGAGCTGTTCTGCTGGGTCACCAACTGCCTGCACCAGTACGACATCGGCGGCATCACGCCCGGATCGTTCTGCCCGTCGGCGCGCGACGCTTTCGACGAAGGCATCCTGATGCCGCCGGTGAAGATCGTCGAAGCCAATGAAATCCGCCGGGATATCGAAGAGCTTTATCTGAGAAGCTCGAGAAAACCCAGCGCGGTTGCGCTCGACTTCCGCGCCCAGCTCGCCGGCAACATCACGGCACGGGAAAGAATCGTTGCCTTGATCAAGAGATACGGCGCGGAAACCGTCAAAGGAGTGATGAAGAAGATCCTCGACGATGGCGAGCGCGCCTTCCTGAAGAAACTGTCATTGCTGCCCGACGGCACCTGGCGCGACCGCACCTATATCGAATGCTGCCGTCCGGGCGACCGGCAGGCGCACCGGGTAATGCTGACGCTCAAGAAAGAAAAAAACAAAATCATCTTCGAGAACGAAGGAACCGATCCCCAGGCCGGCGGCATCAACGCCACCTACTCCGGCTGGCGCGGCGCGGTCATGGTCGCGCTCAACGAATTGATGTGCTGGGAGCAGTACTACGCGGTGGGCGGCGCGCTGCGCCACGTCGAATTCAACCCGACACCCGGCACGCTGAATTGCGCCGATTTTCCAGCCTCGGTATCGACCGCGCCGGTGCAATGCATGGAAATTTCGCTTTACCCGGCCTACAACGTCATCTCCAAGATGATCTATCCGGACCCGGAGTTGCGCCGCGACGCCATGTGCATCGGCGGCACCAGCCAGTGGCCGGCGACGCTGTTCCGCGGCATCGACCAGTGGGGCGAGCGCTACGGCTACATCCTGGTCGACCCGATCGGCGGCGCGATCGGCGCCTTCTCGTACGCCGATGGTATCTCCACCGGCGGCCAGGCGCGCACGCCGATCTGCAAGCTGCCCAACGTGGAGCATACGGAGCAAAGTTTCCCGGTTTTGTTCTTATATCGAAAAGAAATACCCGACTCCGGCGGTGCCGGCATGTTCCGCGGCGGCCTGTCGGCGGAATCCTGCTTCATCCCGCACGGCACCGACTGCATCACGCACGACACGCTGTCCTCGGGCAATGCCATACCGACCTCGACCGGGATGATGGGCGGTTATCCCGGCGCGGTGAACCGCTACCGGTTTCTCAGGGACTCGGATGTTCTTCTTCGCATGAAGAATTCTTCCCTGGTGAACGACATTGACGAATTGAAGGGAAAACCGGAAACCCTCCAACTACGGCAGGAGAATTTCTCCCAGAACCCGAGCGATGTCTACGCGGTGCTGTGGTCGGCCGCCGGCGGCTTCGGCGACCCGCTGCAGCGCGATCCGGCCCGGGTGGAAGCCGATGTCGAGAACGGCGATGTCACCGCCGGGGCGGCGCGCCAGATCTACGGCGTGATTCCCGGCGACCGTGAAGCGACGGATCGCGAGCGCGGCCGCTTGCGTCTTGAACGCGTAAAGGCATTCTCCGGGGTGAAGCTTGAAGGCAAGGTCGACTTGCTCGTCATGGAGAACCTCGCCATCAAGGGCAAGCGCTGGTGCTGCGCGAAATGCGCAACCGATCTCGGCCCGCGGGAGCGCAACTACAAGGCGGGCTGCGTGCGCCGCGACCTCGCGATCGCGGCCTCCAACCCGGTGGTGGGCGACCCGCAGCGCTTCATCGACCCGCTGCCGCAGTTCCGGCAGTTCTCCTGCCCCGGATGCGGCGCGCTGGTCGAGAACGAGATCGCGATAGCCGAGGACCCGGTGCTGCGGGACGTCGAGCTTACTCGGCCTTAGCGCCGGATTCCCTCACCACTTTCGCCCACTTCGGCACTTCGGCGCGCACGAAGGCGGCGAAAGCATCGACCGAGGTGCCGACCGCCTCGACGCCGAGCGCGGCGAGCTTCTCGCGCGTCGCCGCCGACTGGATGCCTCGCACGATCTCGGCGTTGAGCTTCGCCACGATTTCCTTCGGCGTGCCGGCCGGCGCGAACACGCCGTGCCAGGAACCGAGCTCGTAGCCCGGCAGGCCCGACTCGGCGAAGGTCGGCACCTCGGGTGCGAGGCTGGAGCGCTTCGCGGTGGTCACGGCGAGGGCGCGCAGCTTGCCCGCCTTCGCCTGCGGGTAGGCGGTGCTGATGTTGTCGAAGGACATGCTCACCTGCCCGCTCATCGCGTCGGCGATGGCCGCCGGGCTGCCCTTGTAGGGCACGTGCTGCATGCGGGTGCCGGTCATGCTCTTGAACAGCTCGCCCGAGAGGTGCGCCGAGGTGCCGTTGCCCGAAGTCGAATAGGTGTACTTGTCGGGATTCGCCTTCAGCAGCGCGACGAGCTCCTTGACGCTGGTCGCCGGGATCGACGGATGCACCACCAGCATGTTCGGCTGCGTCGCGAGCAAGGTCACCGGGGCGAAGTCCCTGATCGGGTCATACGGCAGCTTCTCGTACACGCTCGCGTTGATGGCGTGCGTGCTGATCGTGCCTCCCATGATGGTGTAGCCATCGGGCGCGCTCTTCGCAGTCATCTCGGCGCCCACCGCGCCGCCGGCCCCAGGCCGGTTGTCCACCACCACCGGCTGCTTCCAGGCCTCCTGCAGATGCGCGGCTACGATGCGGCCGAGGATGTCGGTGGTGCCGCCCGGCTGGAACGGCACGACATAGCGGATCGGCTTGCCGGGATAGGTTTGCGCGCACGCGCTGCCGGCGACCAAGGCCAGCATCAGGAATAATGTTTTCATGCTCAAATCTTACCCAGATCTGCCGCAGTGGAACGTTAACGTCCCGGCGCTGTCCATGCTGCGGATTGTTCCCTTGACAGCGTAGTCGCGGTGGGCAAAGTTCAACCATGCTCCGGCGTTGGCATTACAACCTGAGAACCACCTGGCAAAGGCTCGACAAGGCCGCGCTGGGCTTCGCCCTGGCGCCGCTCCTGGTCATCGCCGGCCTGGGCTTCGCGCTGCAATCGGTCTTCGCCGCCCGTGACCAGCAGCGCGCGGTCCTGCGCGAGACGCACGAGAACAATCTCGCCTGCCTGGCGCGCAACGTGTACTTCGAAGCGCGCGGCGAGCCGCTCGCCGGCCAGTACGCCGTGGCCGAGGTGACGCTGAACCGCAGGGCGACGCTGGGATTTCCGCGCACGGTCTGCGAAGTCGTCTATCAGAAGACCTGGGACCCGCAGCGCAAGCGCTATGTCGGCGCCTTTTCCTGGACCGAGTTCGATTCGCTGCCCGCTCCCGGCGGTGAATCCTGGCTGCGCGCCCGCGAAGTCGCGGAAGCGACCTACTACCGGCGCCATCCCCCGGTCGTCAACGGCGCGCTCTTCTACCATGCGACTCATATCCGGCCCGACTGGGCGCCGCAACGGGAGCGCGTAGCGCGGATCGGCAGGCATGTCTTCTATCGCTAGCGCCGGCGCCAGGGCCGCGGCATGACGCGCCGGTTCAGCCTGAAAAGGCTGCTGTGGTACGTCGCCCTGCTGGGCATGCTGCTGGCGGCGGGCTACACGCTGTTCCTCGATTGGCGCGTGCGCGACGAGTTCGAGGGGCGGCGCTTCGCGCTGCCGGCGCGAATCTACGCGCGGCCGCTCGAGCTGCACGCCGCGCTGCGCCTGCCGCCGGCGGCGCTGGAGCGGGAGCTGCGCGATCTCGGCTACCGCAATACCCCGCTCGACAGCGAGTGGGGCTGGTATACGCGCAATGGCGACGACTTCGAGATCGCCATCCGCCAATTCGTGTTCTGGGACGGCCCGCAGCAGGCGACGCGCGTGCGGCTGGCGTTCAACGGCACGACGCTGGCCTCGCTGCGCGACGCGCAAGGCAAGGACCTCGACCTCGTCCGCCTCGAGCCGCTGCTGATCGGCGGCATCTACCCGGCGAACAACGAGGACCGCGTCCTGGTGCGGCTCAACGACGTGCCCAAGCACCTGGTGAATGCGCTGATCGCCACCGAGGACCACAAGTTCTACTCGCACGCGGGCTTCGACCCGCGCGGCCTGGCGCGCGCGGCGCTCAGCATCGTCTCCGGCAAGGGCTTGCAGGGCGGCAGCACCATCACGCAGCAGCTGGTGAAGAACTTCTTCCTGACGCGCGAGCGCACGCTGTCGCGCAAGCTCACCGAGCTGATCATGGCGGTGCTGCTCGAGGTGCACTTCGAGAAGAACGAGATTCTCGAAACGTATCTCAACGAAATCTATCTCGGCCAGGACCGCGACCGCGCCGTGCACGGCGTCGGCCTTGCCGCGCAGCACTATTTCGGCAAGCCGATCCAGAACCTCACCGTGGCCGAAGGCGCGCTGCTCGTTGCCCTCGCCAAAGGCCCGGCAATCTACGATCCGCGCCGGCATCCGGAGCGGGCGCTCGAGCGGCGCAACCTGGTGCTGCGCGAGTCACGCGACCTCGGCTTCCTCACCCTCGAGCAGTACGCCGGCGCGCGCGCCGAAAAGCTGCTGGTCAACGCGCGGCCGGGCACCGGCACCTCGCCCTATCCGGCATTCCTGCAGCTGGTGCACGTACAGCTGCGGCGCGACTACGCCGATGCCGACCTGCGCTCGGAGGGCCTGCGGGTATTCACCACGCTCGATCCGCGCGCCCAGGGCGCCGCCGAGCGCGCGCTCGCCGACCGCCTGGCGCAGTTCGACCGCGAAAAGCGCTTCGGCGACGCCGGCCTGGAAGGCGCGATCGTGGTCACCGACACGCAATCGGGCGAGGTGCAGGCGCTGGTCGGCGGGCGCGATGCGCGCTACCGCGGTTTCAATCGCGCGCTCGACGCCGCCCGCCCGGTCGGCTCGCTCCTCAAGCCCGCCATCTACCTCACTGCGCTCACGGAGCCCGCGCGCTACACGCTGGTCACGCCGCTTAACGACGAGCCGTTCCTCTGGACCAGCCGCGGTGCGCCGGACTGGCTGCCCGAGAACTACGATCGTGAATATCACGGCGAGGTACCGCTGCGTACCGCGCTCGCGCTGTCCTACAACGTCGCTACGGCGCGCCTGGGCACGGGGCTGGGCGTCGAGCGCGTGCTCGACACCGTGCGGCGCCTCGGCGTCGAGCGGCCGATCCAGCCCTACGCCTCGAGCCTGCTCGGCGCGGTGAGCCTCAGCATGCTCGACGTGGCGCAGATGTACCAGACCATCGCCAGCGGCGGCTTCCGCACGCCGCTGCGCGCGATCCGCGAGGTGACGACGCAGGAAGGCCAGCCGCTCAAGCGCTATCCTCTGGCCGTGGAGCAGGCCTTTCCCCCCGAGCCGATCTATCTCCTCACCTTCGCCCTGCAGGATGTGGTGCGCGAGGGCACGGCCAAGTCGCTGCGCAACTGGCTTGCGCCGGAGCTCGGCGCCGCCGCCAAGACCGGCACCACCGACGAGCAGCGCGACGCCTGGTTCGCCGGCTTCACCGCCGGGCGCCTTGGCATCGTCTGGGTTGGCTACGACGACAACCGCGCCGCGCGCCTCACCGGTGCAGGCGCCGCGCTGCCGGTGTGGGGCGAGATGATGGCGGCGCTCGATCCCGAACCGCTGGCCGTGCCGCGTCCGGACTCCATCGAGATGGTCTCCATCGACCCGCAGAACGGACTGCGCGGCGGCCTGCTGTGCCCCGGCTCGGTCGAGCTGCCCTTCACCAAGGGCTCGGCGCCCGAAGGCCGCTCGCCCTGCACCGGCTCGATCGACTCCGCCATCCAAGCGGTCGAGCCCGTCGTCGGGCGCGCCAAGAGCTGGCTGGAGCGATTGTTCAGCCGATGAGGACGGCCATCGCCGTGGCGGCGCTCGTCGCGGGCTGCGCCGCCATGCCGGAGGGCGCGCCGCCGCGCGCCCCGGTGGAGGAGCCGGCGGCAGCGAAGCCGCCGGTACCGGCATCCGACAACATCGCCGTCGCCAACCTGGTGGTGAATGCGCGCGGCGACGCGGCGGCCGGCCGGCTCGCCAATGCCGGCGCGACGCTCGAGCGCGCTTTGCGCATCGAACCGCGCAATCCGCGGCTGTGGCAGGAGCTGGCACGCGTGCGCCTGAAGCAGGGCGAATTCGCGCAGGCTGAAAGCGTCGCCTTGCGCTCCAACGCCTGGGCCGGCACCGATCCCGCGCTGCGCACCGAGAACTGGCGCCTGATCGCCGAGGCGCGCGAGGCGCGCGGCGACGCGCAAGGGGCGCGCGCCGCCCTCGAAACCGCGGCACGCATGGGACAATAGTCTTATGCCCATCACCGGCATCAACCATTACCTCATCGTTGCGAAGGATCTGGAGCGCTCGCGCCGCTTCTACCAGAAGGTGCTGGGCATGAAGCTCGCCGAGCGGCCCGATTTCGGCTTCCCCGGCTACTGGCTGAAGACCGGCAGCGAGATCTGCGTTCACCTCGCCTCGCAGAAGGCCAACAAGATCCGCGACCGATACCTGCTGAAAAAGCACCCGCGCGGCACCAGCGGGTCGGGGTCGGTGGACCACATCGCGTTCCTCGCCAAGAGGCCGCTTGAGGTGAAGCAGCGCATCCAGAAGAGCGGCGTGAAAATGCATTACCGCAGTTTTCCCGACGCAAAGTTGTTCCAGATCTTTCTGAAGGATCCCGACAACGTGACGATCGAGCTCAACTTTCTCGGCGAAGTCATCGGCGAGAAATCCTGGGCCGGCAAAGGCAAGGCTTCGTTTACCCTGGACCGCCGCGCCTGATGCGCGGCGCGGTATTTCTCGGTGACCGCAAGGTCGAGCTGCGGAATTTCCCCGACCCGACGCCGGGCCCCGGCGAGGTGGTGATCGCCATGAAGGCCTCGGGCATGTGCGGCTCGGACCTCAAGTTCTACCGCTCCCCGCCGGGCGCTGCGCAAGCTGCTTTGGGTTTGGGTTCTGCGAAAGATCCCTTTATTGCAGGGCATGAACCGTGCGGTGTTGTCGTGGCGCGCGGGCCGGGCGTTTCCGAGCGCGAGGCGCCCGACGGCCAGCGCGTCATGGACCATCACTATTCCGGCTGCGGCGTCTGCCCGCATTGCCGCGTCGGCTGGTCGCAGCTCTGTCACGCGGGCATCACCGTCTACGGCGTCACCGCGCACGGCGGCCACGCGGATTACCTCAGGGTGCCGGCGCGCACCCTCGTTCCCCTGCCGGATGAATTGAGCTTTGCCGAAGGTGCCGCGGTCGCCTGCGGCACGGGAACCGCCTACTCGGCCCTGCGGCGAATGAATCTCCGCGGCGGCGATACGCTCGCCGTGTTCGGGCAGGGTCCGGTGGGTTTGAGCGCGACCGTGCTCGGCGCGGCGATGGGCGCGCGGGTGATCGCCGTTGAGACCTCGCAAGAGAGGTTGCAGCTCGCCAAAGCGTTCGGTGCCGATGTCATGGTCGATTCCGCGCACGACGATCCGGTAAAAATGATTGCCGAGATTACAAAAGGCATCGGCGCCGACCTGTCCCTGGACTGCACCGGCGTCGCCGCGGCGCGCCGCGCCGCCGTGCGCTGTGTGAAAACCTGGGGCACGGCCTGCTACGTCGGCGAAGGTGGCGACGTCACGCTCGAGGTCAGTCCCGACCTGCTGCGACGCCAGGTGACCTTGATCGGCTCCTGGACCTTCAGCGCCATGGGCATGCTCGAATGCGCGCGCTTCGTGGCGGAACACAAAATTCCGCTCGAAAAGATTTTTTCCCACCGTTGGCGACTGGAGCAGGCAGCCGAGGCCTACAAGAGCTTCGACACGCAGACGACGGGCAAAGGGGCGTTCCTGATTTGAAGCTGTTCGAGGAATTTTCACTTCGCGGCGTCAAGGCCGGAAATCACATCGTCGGCTGGCCGGTGCAGTACGGCTGGTGGCTTACGCGGCGCGAGGGCTTGCTGCGGAAGCCCGGCCTGCGGCGCTAGCGCCGCTCGCGTGCCCGAGCAGCGCGCCGAGATCCCGCGGCAACTCGTCGCCGCGCCAGGCGACGTGCTGGTCGGGCCGGATCAAGGCATAGCGCGCGCCATAGAGATCGCGCAGTCCGGCTTGCCGCAGGATCTTCAGGGGAAATTTCGTCGCGGCCGGGGAGATCGCCGAGCCGTCCGTGGCGAGCAGCGTGAACCCCTGCCCGAAATGATCGTAGAGCGAGCTGCCGTCCTCGAGCCAGACGTGCGGCGCGATGCAGCCCGGATGCGCCGACGGCTGGTATTTCCGGAAATCGCGCGGCGGCGGCGCACTGCCGTCGTCGGCCACGATGGGCGAGCCGCTGTAGTGGTAGCCCTTCACCACGCCGAGGGTGCTGAACTCGCGGATCTTGGCCACCTTGATCTCGGCGCCGACCTGCGCGCGCAGCGCCTCGCCCGACGGAGTCGCATCCTCCAGCCCGTCGCGCCACATCTGCTTCGGCAGCAGGGCGTGGTTCGCCACAGCTTCGTCCATCACGTACTCGTGCACCGGGCGGCGCTCGCCCTCGTAGCTCGCAAGGAGATGCGGCCCGCCCCAGCCCTGCAGCACCGCCGCGAGCTTCCAGCCGAGGTCGACGCCGTCGCCGATGCCCATGTTCATGCCGTAGCCGCCGAAGGGCGGATGCAGGTGGCAGGCGTCGCCGGCGAGGAACACGCGGCCCTCGCCATACTTGTCGGCGATCAGCCGGTGCGCCACCCACTCGTCGTTGCTCAGGATCTCGAGCGGCAGGTCGACGCCGGTCGCCTTGCGGATCAGCGCCTTGGCGCCTTCCCCCTCCAGCCGCCCGCCATCGGGCTGGTTGGCGCCGAAGAACCAGGTGTCGCCGCGGTCCATCGGACCGGTGACCGAAGGGGCGTCGCGATTGACCAGCCAGTACATGGTGCCGGGGCCCAGCCAGTGCGCGCCGGCGATGCCCGGCGCCCGGAAGATCGCGTTGCAGTGCCGGCCGAGCGTGACCCCGCTCATCTTCGCGCCGATCAGCTGGCGCACCGTGCTGCGCGAACCGTCGGCGCCGACAAGGAATTGGCTCTCGATGGTTTCTTTGCCGATCTTAGCGGTTACTTTTTGTTGATTCTGTTCAAGAGATTCAAGCCTGCAACCGAAGCGGATTTCTACTCCGGGCAGCGATTCGGCGTGCGCCTTCAGCACCTTCTCGAGCTCGTACTGCGGGATCCACTGGCCGTGCTCGGAGTACAACGGGTTCTTCGCCGGCGCGCAGTAGGAGTTGTTCTCGAAGCGGCACAGCTCAAAGCCGTTCAGGCGCGTGGCGAAGATGACGTTCGCCGGATAGTCAACGCCGAGCGGCGAGGCGTCGGCCAGCTTGCCGGCTATGCCCCAGCGGCGCAGGTGCTCGCGCGTGCGCACGTTGGTGGTCTTGGCGCGCGGCGCGACGCCGACGCGGTCGTTCTGCTCGACCACGATGCAGCGCACGCCGCGGCTGCCCAGCTCGATCGCCAGCGCGAGGCCGGCCGGCCCGGCGCCGACAATGAGGACGTCGGTTTGCATCACCGCTATTGCGGCTGGATGCCGAGGTCCTGGATCACCTTGGCCCAGAGCTTGCGCTCCGACGCGAGGAAGTCCGCGGCGTCCTTGACCGAGCCCGGCCGCGGATAGATGCCGAGATCGGCGTAGCGCGTGACGATCTCGGGGATCCGGACCACGTCGTTGACGTCGCGGTTCATGCGCTCGATCATCGCCACCGGCGTCTTGGCCGGGGCGAGGACGGCGAACCAGCCGATCGCCTCGAAGCCCTTGAACGTATCAGCCACCGGCGGCACGTTTTCGAAGCCGGGAATGCGCTGCCTGGAGGTGACGGCCACCGCTATCAGCTTGCCGGCCCGGATGTTCGACGCCAGCGCCGGCACGCCGTCGATGGTGAACTGGCTTTCGTTGGTGATGGTGGCGGTGACCGCGGGCACCGAGCCGTTGTAAGGCACCGGATAGAACCTGACCCCAGCCAACATGGCGAGCAACTCCCCGGCCAGGTGCGGCGTGGTGTTCAGCCCCGGCGGTGCCATGTTGATCTTGCCGGGCTGCGCTTTGGCTATCTTCAACAGCTCGTCCAGGCTGTTGACGCCGATGCCCGAATTTACGGCGATGATGAACGGCCCCGTTGCGAGGATGGCGACCGGCGTGACGTCGTTGTCGATGCTGTACTGGGGATTCTTGAACAGATTCGGCGTCAGGGTCACCACGGTCGCCGGAACGACGGCGAACGAATAGCCGTCGGGCGCGGTCTTGATGAACGCGGACATGCCGGGGATGCCGCCGGCGCCGGGCCGGCTCTCCACCACCATTTGCTGCTTCCAGGCCTGCGAAAGCTTGTCGGCCATCAGGCGGGCGGCGATGTCGGGCGCCGTGCCCGGGGGAAACGGCACCATCAGGCGTACCGGTTTGTCGGGCCATTGCTGCGCCTGCGCGGCGCCGGCCAGCAGCGCGAGCGCGATTACGCCAAACGGCTTGAGCCAATTCATGTGCTTTTCCTCTCTCGATCGATCAAATCGGCGACCAGCTTGCGCGCCGCCACCATGCCGGCATCCGACGCAATCATGATCAGGGGTGCGGCTGGATTCATTTGCTGCGCGGCATACTGCGACTCGACGACGACCTTGTCCTCGCCGAACGTGATTTCGAGCGACTTGCGCAGCCGCTGCGTCATCTCGGGCTTGTCGACGCTGTAGTTGTGCGCGCCGGACCAGAAATAATGCGTGCTGTGCTCGGTTTCGGGCGTCATGGCGTTGAGTCCCATGAAGCCGAAGCCGCCTTCACGCCGGCCCTCGTGGGCGCCGGTGCCTGCATCGGTGGCGCCGGTGTGGATGCGCACCACTGAAGCTGGAAAGAACTCGATCTCCATCCAGCGATCGACGCGCTCCTTGCTGAACTTCACCGCCTGCGTATAGGCCGGCGGTGGAATGGAGTCCAGCATCCAGCGCGTGACCTTGACGCCGCTCGCGCTGCGGTCGGTCCTGGTTTCGGCCTTGGAGTGCGCTTCCGGCGTGCCGCCGATGGTTTTCGTATGGACATAGCCGACGTGCGTCAGGTCCATCAGGTTGTCGTTGATCAGCTGGTAGTTGGCGTTGACCAGGTAGTGATCCTTGGTCCAGGCCCATTTCGGGTCGTCGTGCCACGGATGGCGCACGATCGCGGCGGGATCGGCACGCTGCGGGTTGCCCATCCAGATCCACAGGATGCGGTCCTGCTCCACCACCGGATAGCTCCTGACCTTCGCGTCGCGCGGCACGCGGTCCTGGCCGGGCACCTTGATGCACGCGCCGGAGCGGTCGTAGACCAGCCCGTGGTAGCCGCACTGCACGGTCTCGCCGATCACCGCGCCATGTTCGAGCGGCAAGCCGCGGTGGCAGCAGCGGTTCTCCAGCGCCGCGGCTTCGCCCGCGGCGCCGCGGAACAAGAGCACCGGCTCGCCTAGGATGCTGCGCCCGAGCAGCGCGCCCGGCGCCAGCTCGTCCGCCCAGGCGCCGACATACCACGCGCCGCGTACGAAACTCATTGCATGAATTCCTGCGGCACGGCGGGCCCCCACATGTAGAGGGATTCCTTGCCGACGTGGTGGCCGGTGGTGGGAATGGACGCGTCGAAGAGATCGCCGTCGGCGAAATGCTCGACCATGTTGCCGAACGGGTCGCGCCAGTAGTCGAACACCTGGCTGCCGAGGCAGTGGCGGCCGATGCCCCAGACGTGCTGCTTGTCCCAGCCCTTCTCCTTCAGCCACTCGCCGCCCATGCCGACGGCGTCGAGGTCGATGGTCTCGTAGCTGGCGTGGTGCACGCCGAGCGGCGCGCCCGGCGGCACCTGGGCGAGGCCTACGGTGTGGTGGTCTGTGTGCTCGGCGCCGCGGTCGCAGCGCATGAAGGCGATCAGCTTGTTCTCCTCCTTGCCCTCGTAGACGAAGTCCGACACCTTGAGGCCGAGCTCCTTCTGGTACCAGGCGATGGAGCGGTTGATGTCGCTCACCTTGAGGATGAAGTGGCCCATGCGCAGCACCGGCGCCGGCGCCGCCGGCGGGCGCTGGGTGCCGTTCAGGCGCACCTTGCGCACTGGGTTGTTCATTTCCAGCGCCGTGCGAAGCGGCAGCGGCTTCACCTTGCCCACATTGGTGACGACGCGGATTTCGTAGCCGTCGGGATCCTTGAGCACCGCCGCCTGCGGGCCCTCGAACGAGACGTGGGCGAATGCGGCCTTGGGCGCGAGCTCGGCGCGGTAGATCACCGCGTAGGTGCCGGCGCCGCGCATCTCGAGCGCCTGCGCCGTGCGCGTGGCGCGCACCATGCCGAAGTCGGTCAGAAAGCGCTCGGCGAGGTCGAGGTCGGGCACCCGGTAGGTGATGAACTGGACGTCTTTGACTTTCATGGCTCCTCCACTTTCTCCGGTCGCGATTCTCGCCGCGCCGCCTGCTAGGCGTAAGATGGCAAAGATGTCCTACCGATACCTGCCAGGCATATGAAGCTTCATCAGATACGAGACCTTCTGGCCGTGTCCGAGGCCGGCAGCCTGCGTGCCGCCGCGCGCAAGCTCGGCCTCGCCCAGCCGTCGATCAGCCGCAGCATCCGCGAGCTCGAGCGCGAGCTCGGCGCCCCGCTCCTCGAGCGCCAGGCCCGCGGCACCATCCTCACCCCGGTCGGTAAGCTGTTCGCCTCGCGCGCCAGCGCGGCGGCGAGCGAGCTGCGGCGGGCACGCGAAGAAATCGCACAACTGCACGGCGATGCGGAAGGCAGCGTAACCGTCGGCCTGTCGAGCGTGCCGCTGCTGGCCCTACTGCCGAAAACGCTGGCGCCATTCCGTAGCCGCTACCCGCGCATCGAGTTGCGGCTCGTGGACAGCGCATTTCCGGCCATCGAGCCCCGTCTCAAGGATGGCAGCGTGGATTTCTATATCGGCGTGGCGCCGGAGAAGCGCCCCGGACGCGACCTGAAGATGGAGAAGCTCTTCGACAACACCCGGGTGGTGCTGGCGCGCCACGACCATCCCCTGGCGAACGCGCGCGCGCTCGCCGACCTGGCCGGCGCGCTATGGGTGTCCACCGCGATCACGGAACGGGCGGACGCCGAGTTCGGCGACCTCTTCCGCCAGCATCGCCTGCCCGCGCCCCGGATGGGCGCGCGCGCGCAGGGCGGCACACTGAGCCTGATTACCCTGCTCGCGCATAGCGACATGCTGGCGATCGTGCCGCGGCAATGGACCGAGTTCTCGCCGACGCGCGGCACGCTGCGCATGCTGGCACTGAAGGAAACGATTGCTGCGCCGTCGATTGTGCTGGTGAGGCGCGCCGGCCTGCCGCTGACGCCGGCCGCCGAGCACCTCTGCGACCTGCTGCGCCGCGCGAGCGCCGCCTACAGGGTCGGGTTGTCTCCGGGCAGGCCGAGTGCGGCACGGCCATAGGTGGTGCCCGCGATGTCGGTGTTGAAGGAGAAGTGCTGCTTCACCGCGTGCGCGTCGCGGAAGGCGCGCGCGAGGGGCCCCGCTTCGTACAGGCCGCTCGCGCCGGCGAGGCCGAACATGACGTCGACGGCGCGCACCGCCCAGTCCACCGCATAGGCGCCCTCGAGCCGGTAGCGCGCCTTCGTTTTTGCATCGGGTACTTTCTTCGCCGCGATCAGCGCCTCGGCTTCGCGGCAGTTCGCCAGTTGCACCAGCCGCGATGCGCGCGCATAAGCCGTGGCTTCGCCGAGGCGGATCTGCGTGCTTTGAATTTCCGCCACCCGCGCTCCGGTCATCTTTCCGGTCTTTGCACTAAAACCCTCGACCATGCCCTCTGCGATTCCAAGCGCCACTCCCGACAGCATGTAGGGAAAGAGCGCAAACACCGGCATCTGGAACAGCGGGCCGGGGTTCACCTTGCTGCCCGGCGTCGGCCCGCCCTTCGTATCGGCCACCGCCAGCGTACGGTGCTCGGGCACGAACTGCTCGACCGCCTCGACGTCCTTGCTGCCGGTGCCGCGCAGGCCGCCCGCGAACCAGTTGTCGATCACCTTGTATTGCGACTTGTGCAGCAGGAACACGCGCTGCTCGGGCGGCGCGTTCTCGTCGAGGAAGGCGAGCCCGGCCAGCATGTTCCATTCGCTCGGGTCGACGCCGCTCGAGAACGGCCAGCGCCCGGAGATGACGTAGCCGTCCTTGACCTTCTTCGCCTTGGCCGCCGGGAAGACGAAGGACGAGGCGATCAGCGTGTCGGGCGAGGCGCCCCAGATCTCGTCCTGCGCCTTGGGCGGGAACATGCCGAGCATCATGTGATGCGCGGTAAAGTTGACCCAGTTCCAGGCGCTCGAAGCGCAGGCGCGCGCCAGCAGCGCGCCGTAGGTGACCACGGCGGCGAACTCGAGCTCCGCGCCGCCGACGCGCTTCGGCTGGTGGATGCGCATGATCTGCGTGTCGTGGAAGTCACGCAGCGTCTCGTCGGGCAGGCGCCGCAGTTCCTCGCACTTCGCCGCGCGCTCGCGCAATGCGGGAAGCAGGGACTCCGCTTTCTCCCAGAGCTGCTTATCTTTTTGCGAACCAGTCAAGGATCTGTTCTCCCGTCCAGAGCTGGACGCCCGGACGCCGCCGGATGTAATCAAAAAGCCTTTCGACGTAGCCGATGCGGTGCGGCACGCCGCTGATGTACGGATGCAGGCTGATCGCCATGACCCGGGCGCTCTGCTCGCCTTCCTGATACAGCCGGTCGAATTGATCGATGCCGCGGCGCAGCCACTCCTCCGACGGTTGGTGCTGCAGCAGCATCATGGCGATGTCGTTCATCTCCACCGTGTAGGGCACCGACACCACCGGACGCGGAGAGGCCTGGATCATGCAGGGCTGGTCGTCGAGCACCCAGTCGGCGACATATTCAATGCCGGCCTCCGACAGCCAGTCGATGGTGTCGTAGGTCTCGGTGAGGCCCGGGCTCTCCCAGCCTCGCGGAGATTTGCCGGAAAACGCACGGATGGCCTCCATTGTTTTGACGATGGATTCTTTTTGGTTTTCGACATGATGCATGGGGCGTTGCACGAACCCATGTCCCATGAACTCCCATCCCGCTTTCAATGCGGCCTCGGCGACGCGGGGATACGTCCCGATGACGGAGCCGTTTGTCGCCAGCGTCGCCTTGATGCTGTATTTCTGCAGTACTTCCAAAAATCTCCAAAACCCCACCCGCATTCCATATTCGTGCCACGCCCAGTTGGGCAGGTCTGGTAACAGCGGCTGCCCAAACGGGGGAGGAAGAACAGTGCGCGGCATGGCGCGCTCGATCGACCACTCCTCGACATTCACGATGGTCCACACCGCGATGCGCGCGCCGCCGGGAAGCTCGAGCTTCGGCCGGTCGACGATGGCGGAATAAGCAATCCGGTCCCGCGGCAGCTTCATGCGGTTACTATACTGGGGTCAAAGGAGAGAGGAGACCAACATGCTGAAATCCATGCGCCTGGCCGCGCTCGCCGCGGCTGCGTATGCCGGCGCCTCCGGCGCCCAGCAGACTGTCGGCTTCGCCACGCTGCAGCCGGGCACGCTGCTCAACGCCCAGGCCTCGGTGATCGCCAAGGTCGTGCAGGACCACTCCAAGCTGCAGGTGCGCGTCATCGGCCACGGCGGCGACACCGGCATCATCGACGCGGTGAACTCGGGCCAGGCGGATTTCCTGCTGCTCGACGTCGGCGAGCCGGCCGAGGCGCAGAAGGGCGAGAACGTGTGGAAGGGCAATCCCAAGCCCAACCTCCGCGCCGCGCTGACCCTGTTCGGCTTCCAGATGGCGTTCTGGGTGCGCAGGGACTCGCCGGTGCAGAGCATCGCCGATCTCAAAGGCAAGAACATCCCGTCCGACTGGGTGCAGCAGACCAGCGTCATCACGCACCTGAACGCCCTGCTCGCCGCGGGCGGCGTGACCATGAACGACGTGAAGAAGGTGCCGACCGTCAACGTGATCCGCGCTTCGGAGGATTTCAAGTCGGGCAAGATCGACGTCTTCTTCTTCGCCGTCGGCGCGCCGAAGGTGCAGGAGATCGCCGCCGCCGTCGGCGGCCTGCGCGTGCTGAACATGGAGATCCTGCCGGATTCCGAGGCGCGCATGAAGCGGATCCGCCCCGAGTACTACTTCTCCAACGTCAACCCGGCGCCGCATATCGCCGGCGTCGACAAGCCGACCAAGGTGCAGACCATCGACTTCATCATCGGCGTCGGCACGCACGTGAAGGACGACGTGGTGGTCGACTTCATCAAGGCGGTGCACGGCAACAAGCAGGACCTAGTCGCGGGTCATCCGAACTTCAACGCCTACGACCCCAGCAAGTCGGGCAAGGTGCAGCCGCGCCTCGCCTACCACCCGGCCGCCGAGAAGTACTGGAAGGAAACCGGGCTCCGCTAGAACCGCATGGAGGAACTATCGGCCGCGGCGCCGCCGACCTCCGCGGCCGGCCGCCTTGCCCAGGTGGTGCTGGCGGCGACGCTGACGCTCGGCTCGCTCGCCTACAGCGTCGGCCTGACCCGCGCGGTCGGCCTGGTGCTGTTCCCGGAGCAGTTCCTCGCGGCGATCTACGGCGTCTGTCTCGCCCTCCTCTTCGTCAGCTTTCCCGCAACGCGCGGCACCCAGCGAACCGACATCCCCTGGTATGACTGGCTGTTTGCCGTCGTCGGGCTCGCGGTCGGTCTGTACGTGGCGGCGGCGTTTCCCCGCCTCACCGCGCAGGCCGCAACGGTCACCGCGGAGTTGCTGCTCCTCGCCGGGGTCATCGCCGTCCTGACCCTGGAGGGAACGCGTCGCACCTCGGGCTATTCGCTGATTGTCATCACCTTCGCGCTGGTGCTCTGGGTGCTGGTCGGCCACCTGGTCCCCGGCGAATTGCGCACCCACAAAGTGGAAGCGCCGACGCTCGCCATCTACCTCAGCTTCGACAACAACGGACTGCTCGGCCTGGTGCTCGAGATCGCCTGCACCATCGTCATCGCCTTCGTGCTGATGGGCCAGCTGCTGGCGCGCTCGGGCGGCTCGGGCTTCTTCAACGATTTCGCACTGGGCCTGATGGGCCGCTTCCGCGGCGGCGCTGCGAAGATTTCGGTGGTGGCGTCGAGCCTGTTCGGCAGCATCTCCGGCATCGCGGCGGCGAGCGCGCTCGCCGTCGGCGTGGTCACCATCCCGCTGATGAAGCGCTCGGGCATCCCGGCGCGCCTGGCCGCGGCCATCGAGGCCTGCGCCGCCAACGGCGCGCAGATGATGCCCCCGGTGATGGGCGCGGTGGCCTTCGTCATGGCCGACTTCCTGCAGGTGCCTTACCGCGAGGTGGCGCTCGCCGCGCTGCTGCCCTCGATCCTCTACTACACCGCGCTCTTCATCCAGTGCGACCTGGAGACCGCGCGCTATGGTATCGGCAGGGTCGATCGCAGCGAAATTCCGCCGATGCGCGCGGTGCTGAAGACCGGCTGGATTTTCCTCGCGCCGTTCGCCGCCGTCGTCGGCGCCATGTTCTGGATGAACTGGGAGCCCGAGCCGTCGGCGACGCTCGCGTCGGCAATCATCATCGTGCTGGGGTTGTTCATCGGCTACCGCGGCGCGCGCATGACGCTCAAGGACATCTGGGACGCCGTGATCGAGACCGGCATCGGCGTGTGCGAGATCGTCGTCATCAGCGCCATCGGCGGCTACGTGCTCGGCCTGTTCCAGATCGGCGGCCTTTCCTTTGCGCTGACCGCCTACCTCGTCAACCTCGGTGCGGAAAACCTGCTGCTGCTGCTGATCATCTGCGCCGTCACCAATATCGTGCTGGGGCTCGGCCTGCCGACGCTGGCGGTGTACGTGATGCTCGCCATCCTGGTCGCTCCCGCGCTGGTGAAGGTCGGCGTGCCGGCGATGGCGGCGCACCTCTTCATCCTCTACTTCGGCATCATGTCGCTGATCACGCCGCCGATCGCGACCGCGGCCTTCGTCGCGGCGACCATCGCCAAGACCGATCCCATGGCGGCGGGCTGGACCGCGATGCGCTTCGGCTGGGCGTCCTACATCGTGCCCTTCCTCTTCGTCTACTCGCCGGCGCTGATCATGCGGGGCAACTGGGGCGAAATCGTGCTGGTGATGTTCCTGTCGATCGCCGGCATCTGGTTCGTCTGCGCCGCCTTCACCGGCTATGCCATGCGGGTGATGCGCCTGCCGATGCGCGTCGGCTTCGGCCTGGCGGGCCTGCTGCTCCTGATGCCGTTCCAGGCCTCGGTGATCAACGCCTGGCTCAACCTTGCCGGTGGGATAATCGGCATCGGCTTGCTGGCCTTCGAGGTGAAGGCTGCGAAAGGAGCAGCCCATGTTCGTGCGTAACGCCTGGTATGTCGGGGCTTGGGATCACGAGGTGACCCGCTCCATGAAGCGCCGCATTCTCCTCGACGATCCGATCGTTTTCTTCCGCCGCGACGACGGCACGCCGGTGGCGCTGGAAGACCGCTGCTGCCACCGCCAGGCGCAGCTCTCCATGGGCAAGCTCACCGGCAACATCGTCACCTGCCCCTATCACGGCCTGCAGTTCGACACGAGCGGCAAGTGCGTCAAGGTGCCCTCGCAAGACATGGTTCCCGCCAGCGCGCGCGTCCGGGCCTACCCGGTGGTCGAGCGGAACCACTGGATCTGGATCTGGATGGGCGATCCGGCCAAGGCCGACCCGAAGCTGATCGAGGACTTCCACTTCATGGACGACCCTGCGTGGCGCTTCGGCGGCAACTACCTCCACGTCGAATCGAACTACCTGCTGCTGGTCGAGAACCTGCTCGACACGACGCACCTGCCGTTCCTGCACCCTACTACTCTCGGCACCGATTCCTTCGCGCGTTCTGAATTCGACGTGAAGCGCGAGGGCGACCGCATCACCGTCGCCCGCTACCTGATGAACGACCTGCCGGCGGCCTTCCACCAGCAGATGGGCGGCTTTCCCGACGGCATGAAGGTCGACCGCTGGCAGGTCACGCACTACGGCCCGCCCTCCTTCGTCAAGCTGGACATCGGCTCGGCGCCGGTCGGAACGCCCATTCGCCAGGGCGAGCGCGGCAAGGGCGTCAACATGTGGAACCTGAACGCCATCACGCCCGAGACCGGGAAGACCGCGCACTACTTCTTCGCCCAGGCCTACAACTTCAAGCTCGACCAGCCCTGGATCGCCGACATGCTGGCCAAGCAGATCACCGACATCTTCATGGACGACATGACCATGGTGAAGGCGCAGCAGAAGAACATGGATTTCGGCCCGAGCCCTGCAATCAGCCTCGGCCAGGACAAGGCCTGGGTCGCCATGCGCGGCATTGTCGATCGGCTGATCAAGGAAGAATCGGCCAAGGCGCGGGCCGCTTGACCGACGCCAGCGCTTCGATCGCCACGCGGCCGTGACACCAGAGGAAAACGCGCAGTCGCATGAGCAAGCCCAGGAGGAAGACCGCCGGGCGCGGCCGGCACTCTGGGGCTTGTGGGGCACCATTGGTATCGTCACCGTGGTCGGTGGCGCCGGCCTGGACATGCTGTGGCCGCTCGCCAAAGGTGACAGCGTACCGCCCGAAGTCAACGCGCGCCGAGCCGCGGCGATCTCCGGCCTCACCCTGATTCCGGTCGCCGTAGCCGCGGAGGAAGAGGAAAAGCAGATCGTGCATGACATGCCGCTCCCTCCGGCGCAAAAAGAAGCGCTGCTTGCCACCGTCCGCGAGGAGCGAACCGCATTGTCGGCGCCTTCACCGGCGCCGGCGCCGAAACCGTCCGCGGCGCCGGCGGCTGCGCCAGCCGGAGAAGAGAAGGCGGCGCGGCCCATCGGCATGACACTGATCACGCTCTGGGATACCGATGCTGTCGACGGCGACGTCGTGCGCGTCGTTTCCGCCGGCTACGAGATCGACGTGACGCTAGCCAAGGCCCCGCTGACTATTGCCGTGCCGATTCCCCCGCTCGGCGTGGTCAATATTGTCGGCCTGCGCGATGGCGGTGGCGGCATCACCGCCGGCGTTGCCATTGCCGGGCGCCCGCTCGAGCTGCCGGTCATGAGCGTCGGACAGGTGCTCGGCCTGCCGGTCGCCGGGAAGTTCTGAATCGTGCTCTCGCTGCTACAGCGATGGATGCCCCTGGTGATCGTGCTGATGCTGATCGTCATGATGGCGCAGTTCGGCTTCAACTACGGGCGGCCGATCACCGCCTTCGGCGCCGCCGTCCTTCACGCGCTTTATCCTTGGCTGCCTTTCCTGATCGCCTTCGCCGCCGTATGCTCGCTATTTGCCTTCCTGGGCTGGCTGCGAGCGCGCGGCCACCTAGGCGCGCCGTCTTCGAGGGGCTGGCTCATGGACATCCTGGATCGCTTGACCAACAAGGAGGCGCTGGAGTCGCGCCTCGCCGAAGAGACGAAACCCGTCGCCATCGACGCGACCGACCTCGCCAAACGCCTGCGCGCGCGCGTGGTCGGGCAGGACGCTGTTTGCGACGAAGTGGCGGCGCAAATCCGCCGCCGCCTCGCGCTCACCCAGCGCGGCAAGCCGGTGGGCGTATTCCTCTTTGCCGGACCGCCGGGCAGCGGCAAGACCTACCTCGCCAAGCGCCTGGCGGTCGAGCTCGACCGAAAGCTGCTGCACCTCGACATGACACAGTTCTCGCGCGGCGGCTCGGCGGCGACGCAGCTCTTCGGCAGCTCGAAGGGCTATGTCGGGTCCGACTCCTACGGTAAGCTCACCGCCGGACTGCGCGACATACCCGAGAGCGTGGTTCTGCTCGACGAATTCGAGAAGGCGCACGCGGAAGTGCACAAAAACTTTCTCACCGCCTGGAACGACGGCTTCATCACCGAAGCCTCCGACGGCAAGCAGATTTCCACGGTGCGCGCCATCTTCGTGCTGACCACCAACGCGGCGACTGACGCGCTGGTCGAGGCGGCGTCGAAGTTCGACGCCGACCCGGACCGCTTCCGCATGGCGAGCACCCAGGCACTGAAAGACGCCGGCTTCGCTCCCGAGGTCATCAACCGCCTCGACCGAATTTTCATGTTCCGCGGCCTGAGCGGCCTGGACATCGCGCGGGTCTGCGCCCTCGAGATCGAGGCGATGATCGGGAACTACGGACTAAAGGTCGCCGAGCGCGGCATCGCGCCCGAAATCATCCTCTCGCAGATGAAGAAATTCGAGAGTATTGGTACCGCGGCATCGTCGCGCGACTTGATCCGCTCCGTCGAGGAGTCCATCGCCGATTCCCTGATCGCCGCGCGCGGACGCGGCACGCGCCGGGTTCGTCTGCTCTCGACGCCTCACGGCATCGTGGCCGAGCCCGCCGACGACACCAGGCCGTGACCACCGGTACGCGGCCGCTCGCCAACGCACCGGCTTGGATATTTCTCGCCAGCAGCGCCGCGGCAGCCACCATCCTCGCTGCACTGGCGATTCTCGCCGGTCCTGCACCGGTCGCGCCCGCCCCGCCGGTCGCGAGCTTCAGCACGGCGAAGCTGCGCGATAGCGCAGCGCCCGCCACAGCTTCCAAACCCGCGTCGCCGGGCCATGATCCGCTGCCGAAGGTGGCCATGCCGCAGCGCTCAGGTTTCGCACCTGCCGCGCCAACGGTCGCCACAGCGCCTGCGGCCGGTTCCCCGCCGCTGCGTGCCATTACCGCCGATCCTTCCCTCGCCACGGGTAGCGGGGCGATGCCTGCCGAGGCGAAATTCGGCACACGCCACACGAATGAGATGACGCTGGGCGAACTGCGCATTCCACTGCCGCCGGGCGAGTGGCGCGTTGCGGCTGACGTTCCTCTCGCCAGCGGAAGAGATGTCGGCCTGGTGCTCGAGTCCGGCAAGCTCGTCGCGGCGGTCCTGATTGCCAGCTACAGCAACACCGGCAACGGCGTGGGCTATCCCGCCAGCCGTGTCTGCACACGGCGCATGATGCGCGGCAACACCGAAAAGAACGAGGATTTCGGCGAGCAGTCCTGCTGGTCGAGCGCGATAGTGACCGTCAAGGGACTAACGGAAAATATCGGCAACACCGGCGTCGGCAAGGCGCTTCGCGGCGATTTGGAGGCACAAGGCCTCAGTTTCACTACCGAGGCCGTGCTCGACACCTGGTTCGTGCTCTCGAATACCAAGCGCCGCGTCCTGCTGACGGTCTTCCACAACCCGGAAGCCGAGGGCCTGGAGCCGATCAAACTCGAGCGCATCGAGGAGGGCCCCTGGAGCAACAAGAATCTGGGCCAGAATCCGCAGAACGCCAAGTACATCCGCGAGCGTCTGCAGTGGGCCTCGCAGGCGCACCAGCAGCTCAAGCAATCGTTCAACGCCGTGCCCTGATTGCGGCAGTGCCGGACCAGCGGGGGCAATTCCCTAGCCGAGCGCCTGCAACTGGGGCATTACCTCGCGCGCGAACAGCTCCATGTTCTTGCGCGTGAGGTCGGCGGGCAGGGTGCCGAACTGGCAGGACACCAGCAGGTTGCCGAAGCGCATTTCGTTCCAGTGGTTCTTGAACGTCTTCAGGACCGTTTGCGGGCTGCCGCAGACGAACAGGCCCAGTTCGATGGCCTGGTCGATGGTGACGTCGCCGAACATCTGCGCCTTGGCTTTCATCACGTTCTTCAGCGACTCGCGCGACGTGTAGCCCGGCGGCAGCAGCATCTCGAGCGGCATGCGGACGAAGACGTTCCTGAAATTCTCGAAATGGACTTTGGCCTCGCGCCTCGCCTCATCGTCGGTTTTCCCGACGTAAATCGGAATTGACCAGCCCAGCTGGCTATCCTTGGCTGTATAGCCGAAGCCCTGGCAGGTGTCGCGGTACATCTTGAGATAGCGCGCCACCACCTTCGCCGGGCTGAAGGTCTGCAGGTAGGTGTAGCGCCGGTCCGGGTGCGCCGCCCAGTCGATGGTTTCCTTGCTGCCCTGCGACGGGATCCAGATCGGCGGATGGGGCTTTTGCAGCGGCTGCGGCCAGAGGTTGACGTAGTTGACGCGGTAGTGGTGGCCTTCGAAGGAGAACGGCCCCTTCTCGGTCCAGGCGCGCACGATCAGGTCGTGCGCCTCGTGGAAGCGGTCATGCGAGATGGTCGGGTTGACGCCGAAGGTGTGGTACTCGGCGCCGATGCCGCGCACGAAGCCGCTGATCAGGCGGCCGCCGCTGATGACGTCGATCATGGCGTGCTCTTCGGCCACCATCATCGGGTGCGAGCGCAGCGGCAGCGCGCTGCCGAGGATCGCGATTTTTACTTTTTTGGTTCTGCGCGCCAGAGCGGATGCCGTGACGATCGGCGAAGGCATCATGCCGTAGGCCGTCTGGTGATGCTCGTTGACCGAGATGCCGTCGAAGCCCAGCTCCTCGCCGTACTCCAGCTCGTCGAGGTAGCGGTTATAAAGCTTGTGCGCCTTCTGCGCGTCGTAGTGCCGGTTGGACAGGCCCCACACCGTGCCGTGCTTGCGCGCCGCCTCGAGGTCGACGTCGGCATACGGCATCAGGTGGAAAAGGATTATTTGCACGCGAACCGGACCACGCTATCGCAGAACTGATCGGCCCTTTCGGCGTGCGGCAGGTGGCCGCAGTTTTCGAAAATGTCGATTTCGGCTTTCGGAAATGCTTTTTTATAAAAATCAACAAACCCAACCGGAAGAATCCGGTCCTGCCTGCCCCAAATCACTTTCACCGGTACGTCGACGCGGTGCAGCCACTTCGGCAGGAAAGGATCATGCAGGCGCGGCTCCCAGGCGAGACGCGCGGTGGTGTGGCGGTTCTTCAGGCCGATGTCGATGGATTCGGGCGTCTCAGGTATTGCGAGACGTGCCTCGGCCAGTTTTTCATTGTGAAAAAGATTCCTGATTAAAACCTCAGGAGGCATGAGAAAAATATCCGCAGGCCTAACTCCCGGCGCCGCGATGCCCGCCGGCCCCACCAGGACGAGCGAGGCCAGGCGCGAGGTATCGCGTACCGCCATTTCCATGGCGATCCAACCTCCCATTGAATTTCCAATTAAAACAACATCAGAAAGATTCAGCTGCTTTAAGAAATCCAGATAAAAATAAGCCATGTCGTGGATGTTCTCGAGCCACTCCGGCTCGTCCGACTGGCCGTAGCCGGGGTGCTCGGGCACCAGGACGTCGAAACGCCCGGCGAGCGTCTCCATGAATGGCATAATCGCCGGCGCGCCGCTCGCGCCGTGCAGGAAGAGCAACGGCTTGCCCGTGCCGCCGCGCCGCAGATGAACGCGACAGCCGTCCAGCTCCACAAAGCTGTCACTGAAGGTCACGCTGCCTTTCGCATCTTGTGAATCACGCCGGACTCATCGATCGCCGCCGGGATCTCGGCGAAGTTCATCGGCGCCATGACATGCGCGCCGGCGACGCCCGGGATCTCGGCGAGCTGCTGCAATACCTCGACGCAGATCCTGCGGCCCTCGCGCTTCGGGTCTGACGCGCCCTCGAGGCGCGCGACGATCTCGTCCGGGATACGGGTGCCGAATAGCTTGTCACGCATCCAGCGTGCCGATTTCGCCGACGGAATCGGCGCGATGCCGACGAGGATCGGCACGCGAAAGCCCAGTTCCAGAAGCCGCGCTGCGTAGCGGCGCACTACGCCCATGTCCATGCAGAACTGCGTCTGCACGAAGTCCGCGCCGGCGGCGGCCTTGGCGAGCAAGCCCTTGGGCTCCCAGCCGGGCGCCGGATCAGCTGGAACGTCGGCTGCGCCAAGCACCAATTGGATGTTGCCTGATATGGAAACCCCGGTCGGCAAGGTCGAGGTTGCCCGCATCTGGTTCGCCATCTCGATCAGGCCGCGGCTGTCGAGGTCATAGACCGCCTTTGCCTGCGGCTGGTCGCCGGTCTTGGGATCGTCGCCCGCCAGCACCAGGATGTTGTGGATGCCGAGCGCGCAGGCGCCCAGCAGGTCGCCCTGCAACGCGAGGCGGTTGCGGTCGCGGCAGGTCACCTGGAAGATCGGCTCGATGCCGCTCTGCACGAGGAAGTGCGACGCGGCGAGGCTGGAGAGATGCACCTTGGCGCCCGCGCCATCCGTGACATTGACCGCGGTGGCAAGTCCCTTGAGCGGCATCGCGCGGCGCAGGAACTCGGCGGGATCGGTGGACACCGGCGGCGTGATCTCCGCCGTGACGACAAACTGCCCGCGGCGCAGCCGGGTCTGGAGTTCGCTCGCGGCGCGCCGCTCCTGAGTCATGGAAATTTATCTTAGCATCGGGATTCGTCCCAACCGGGCTAAAATCACAGGATGAAACGTCGCGTCTTTCTTGCGCTTTCCGCCCTGCTCCTCGCCCTTCCCGCCACCGCACAGACTCCCAAGCAGCGGGTGATTTTCCAGGTGAGCGACAACGACCCTGCGAAGTGGAACCTGGCGCTGAACAACGCGCGCAACGTGCAGCAGGACCTCGGCAAGGACAACGTCGAGATCGAGATCGTCGCCTACGGCCCCGGCCTCGGCATGCTCAAGGCCGAGTCGGCGGTCGCCGCGCGCCTCGCCGCCGCGCTCGATGCCGGCGTCGGCCTGCTCGCCTGCGAAAACACCATGCAGAACACCAAGGTCACCCGGGCCGACATGTACGGCGGCATCCGCTACGTGCAGGCGGGCGTTACGCACCTGATGAAGCGCCAGCAGGAAGGCTGGGCTTACATCCGCCCCTGAGCCACTCGGATCACGACGCCGTTTACCGGTGAAAGATGCGCCGGTGATAGCGTTCAATTGGATCCGCGCGAGGCGATGAGATACCGGATAACCGCCGAATCGGGCTATTTGAAGGCCGAGCTGTTCGAGCGGCGAACAGCGGCGGAGACGCGCGACTTTCTCAACGCCGTAGCCGCCGCAGGCGTCAAGCATCGGCTGCGCGTCGCCCTGATCTGCGTGCGATTGTCCGATCCGATCTTCTCGCTCGAGCGATTCGGCTATTCCGCCTTCCTCGACCTCGCCGCGAAAATTTCAGACCGCATCGCCCTGATGGCGGATTCTCCCGAGCTGCGGATTGCGCATGAATACGCCGTCATGATCGCGCGCTGGCGCGGCATCAACGTGCGGACCTTCCGCAGCGAAACGGCGGCCATCGAATGGCTGAAAGGCCGTCGCCGTTCGCCGGAGCGGCGCCGGAATCTGAGCCACAGCGTCCATCCGGAGCGCAGAGCGCCGCAGCCGCGGCGCGGTCGCGAGGCACAGCGCCTCAGCGGATAGAATCCGGCTGGTGAAGCAAGAGCAGCCCCATGGCGACGCCATCGTCATCCGCGGCGCGCGCCAGAACAACCTCAAGAACCTGAGCCTCGCGATCCCGGCAGGCGAGCTGCTGGTGGTCACCGGCGTCTCGGGCTCGGGCAAGTCCTCGCTCGTCTTCGACACCCTGTACGCCGAGGGCCAGCGGCGCTACGTCGAGACCTTCAGTCCGTACGCGCGGCAGTTCCTCGACCGCATGGACAAGCCGCAGGTCGACGCGGTGGAAGGCATCCCGCCGGCCATCGCCATCGACCAGACCAACCCGGTGCGCACCTCGCGCTCCACGGTCGGCACCATGACCGAGCTGAACGATCACCTGAAGCTGCTGTTCGCGCGCGCGGCGAAGCTCTACTGCCGCGGCTGCGGCAAGCCGGTGGTGCGCGACACGCCTTCCTCGATTTTCGAGGATTTGTCGAAGCGTTCGACTGCAAGGGTCGTCATCACCTTCCCGGTACCGATTCCGAAGAATTTCTCGGAGAAAGAGGTCGAGGAACTCCTGCAGCGCCAGGGCTATACGCGCCTGCATTCGCGCGCCAAGGGCCTGCTGGAAGTCGTCCAGGACCGGGTGAAGATCGCTGCTTCGGAAAAGACCCGCATCACCGAAGCTGCCGAATCGGCCCTGCGTTTCGGGCAAGGCAAGGTGAACATCTACCCGGAGGGCGGCCGCGTATTGCGCTACTCCTCCGGCCTGCACTGCGCGGACTGCGACATCGCCTACGCCGAGCCGACGCCGGCGGCCTTTTCCTTCAACTCGCCCATCGGCGCCTGCGAGACCTGTCGCGGCTTCGGGCGCGTCATCGGCGTGGACTTCGGCCTGGTGGTGCCCAACGAAAAGCTCACCCTGCGCGAAGGCTGCGTCCGGCCCTGGCAATCCCCCAGCTTCAAGGACTGCCAGGGCGACCTGGTGAGGTACGCCAAGAAGCGCGGCATTCCGCTGGACGTGCCTTTTGCAAAACTTTCTTCTTCTCACCAGTCCTGGGTTCTAGAGGGGGAACCGGAGTGGGTGAGCTGGCGCAAGTCCTGGCCAGGCACCTGGTATGGCGTGCGCCGCTTCTTCAAATGGCTGGAGAGCAAGGCCTACAAGATGCACATCCGGGTGCTGCTCTCCAAGTACCGCGCCTACACCGAGTGCACCGCCTGCCACGGCACGCGGCTGAAGCCGGACTCGCTGTTGTGGAAGCTGGAAGGCCGCTCGATCCAGGACCTGATGCTGCTGCCGATCCGCAATACCCGGGAATTCTTCGAAAAACTGAAAAGCGCGGGAGAAGCCGCCGACCTGGTGCTGGCGGAGATCCGCACCCGGCTGCGCTTCCTCGAGGACGTCGGCCTGGGCTACCTGACCCTCGACCGGCAGTCGAGGACGCTCTCCGGCGGCGAGGTGCAGCGCATCAACCTCACCACGGCGCTCGGCACCTCGCTGGTCAACACCTTGTTCGTGCTCGACGAGCCGTCGATCGGGCTGCACCCGCGCGACATGGGCCGCGTGATCGGCGTCATGCAGCGCCTGCGTGATGCCGGCAACACGCTGGTGGTGGTCGAGCATGACCCGCAGATCATGTTCGCCGCCGACCGCATCCTCGACATGGGCCCCGGGCCGGGCGAGCGCGGCGGCGAGATCGTGTTCTTCGGCGCCCCGGAAAAACTCAAGACGGAGCAGACGCTGACGGGGGAATATTTGTCGGGTCGGCGCGTCGCGCTGGTCAAAGGCAATTCTTCCCCGGCAAAAACTTTCATCGAGCTGCGCGGCGCGACCGCGCACAACCTCAAGGATATCGACGTCCGCATTCCGCTCAACCGCCTGGTGTGCGTGACCGGAGTATCGGGCTCGGGCAAGTCGACCCTGATGCAGGATGTGCTCTACCCCGCGCTGCAGCGCGCCAAAGGCAAGCCGACCGAGGCGGCGGGCGCGCACCGTGCGTTGAAGGGCGCCGAGCAGGTGAACGAGGTGGTGTTCGTCGACCAGTCGCCGATCGGCAAGACCACGCGCTCCAACCCGGCGAGCTATGTCGGTGCATTCGATGAAATACGATCGCTTTTTGCAAAAAGTACTTCGGCGGCAGAAAGAGGCTATACACCCGGAACGTTCAGCTTCAATGCGGGCAACGGGCGCTGCCCGACTTGCGGCGGCAACGGTTTCGAGCACGTCGAGATGCAGTTCCTGTCCGACGTCTACCTGCGTTGTCCCGACTGCGACGGCAAGCGCTTCCGTGCCGAGGTGCTCGAGGTCCAGATCGCCGGCAAGTCCGTTGCCGACGTGCTGGAGATGACGGTCTCGGAAGCCGCGGCCTTCTTTTCAAAGAACAACGATGTCCCGAAAAGACTGAAACCCCTGATCGACGTCGGCCTGGAATACCTGCGGCTCGGCCAGCCGGTGCCGACGCTCTCGGGCGGCGAGGCACAACGGTTGAAGCTGGCGGGTCATCTTGCCGAGGCGGGCAATTCAGGTCAGAAGCTTCTCTTGTTCGACGAGCCCACCACCGGCTTGCATTTCGACGATGTAGCGAAGCTGCTGGGCGCCTTCCGCCAGATGCTCGCCGCCGGCCACTCGGTGATGGTCATCGAGCACAACCTCGACGTGATCCGCTCGGCCGACTGGATCCTCGACCTCGGTCCCGAAGGCGGTGATGCGGGCGGCGCCCTGGTGGCGGAAGGAACACCGCTGCAGATTTCACAACATGCCTCTTCCCACACCGGCAAGGCCCTCAGGGACTACGAGAAGGCATTTGCGCAACCGATCCCCGAAAGACCGCTGCAGAAGGTCCTGCTCTCCAATTCGATTCGGATCCACAAGGCCCGCGAACACAATCTCAAGAACATCGACGTCGAGATCCCGCGCGGGCGCTTCACCGTGGTCACCGGCGTCTCGGGTTCCGGCAAGTCCACCCTTGCCTTCGACATCCTGTTCGCCGAGGGCCAGCGCCGCTACCTGGAATCGCTCAACGCCTACGCCCGGCAGTTCGTGCAGGCCGCCTCGCGCCCCGACGTCGACGCGATCTTCGGCATTCCGCCCACCGTGGCGATCGAGCAGCGCACCAGCCGCGGCGGGCAAAAGTCGACCGTCGGCACGCTCACCGAGGTGCACCACTTCCTGCGCCTGCTGTTCGTCAAGCTCGGCACGCAGTACTGCCCGGACTGCGATATCCCCATCCAACCGCAGAGTGAGGACGCCATCGCGGCGCGCCTGCTGCGCGAGTACCGCGGCGAAACAGTGGTGATGCTGGCGCCGCTGGTGCTGAACCGCAAAGGCTTCTACACCGACCTCGCCAAGTGGGCGGCCGGCAAGGGCTACTCGCAGCTGCGCGTCGACGGCAAGCTGCTGCCGGTGCGCCCGTTCCCGCGCATCGACCGCTTCAAGGAGCACACCATCGAATTGCCGGTCGGGGTACTGCACGTCAATGCCTCGCACGAGCGAAAACTGCGGGAATTTCTCTCGAAAGCGCTCGACTTCGGCAAAGGCGTGGTGCATGTCCTCGCCAACCGCAAGACCGCCATCTACTCGACCAAGCGCTCCTGCCGCAACTGCGGGCGCAGCTTCGCCGAGCTCGATCCGCGCCTGTTCTCCTACAACTCCAAGCACGGCTGGTGCGCCCAGTGCTACGGCACGGGGCTCAACATCGACGAAGTGCAATGGGACGAGGAGCGGATGCGCACCGGCGCGGAGGACAACGTGCTCGACTCCTGGATCGAATGGCTGGACGTCGACCAGGCCTGCGAGGCCTGCGACGGCAGGCGTCTGAATCCCGAGGCGCTTGCGGTAAGGTGGCATGGCAAATCGATTTCCGATTACTCGTCATTGCCGGTTCAAGAATTAAAGAAAATAATCGCTGGCAAAAACCTCAAAGGCAGAGACCTTGAAATCTCCCGCGACCTCCTGCCTGAGCTCAAATCCCGTCTCGGCTTCCTCGGCGACGTCGGCCTCGGCTACCTGACGCTCGACCGTTCGGCGCCGACGCTGTCGGGCGGCGAGGCGCAGCGCATCCGGCTCGCCGCGCAACTCGGCTCCAACCTGCGCGGCGTGTGCTACATCCTCGACGAGCCGACCATCGGCCTGCACCACCGCGACAACCAGGTGCTGCTCGACGTGCTGCAGAAGCTCGAGGCGAAAGGCAATTCGCTGGTGGTGGTCGAGCACGACGAGGACACCATCCGGCGCGCCGACCACGTCATCGACCTCGGCCCCGGCGCCGGCCGCCTCGGCGGGCACGTCATCGCCGAGGGCAGCGCCGCCGACCTGATGCAGCAGCCCGACTCCACGACCGGACGCTTCCTCAAGCAGCCGCTCCGGCATCCGCTGCAGCCGCGGCGTGGCATCTCAAAAAATCATCATTCCTTGGAACTTCGAAAGGCAACGCTCCACAACCTGAAGCGCCTCGACGTCCGCATTCCGCTCGGGCGGCTGGTGGCGGTCACCGGCGTCTCCGGCTCCGGAAAATCGACGCTGGCGAAGGACGTGCTGTACGAGTCGTTCCTGCGCAAATCCAACGTCGGCTGCAAGGCGATCGGCGGGCGCAAGCTCGTCGAGCGCGTGCTCGAGGTCGACCAGACGCCGATCGGCAAGACGCCGCGCTCCTGTCCCGCCACCTACGTCGGCTTCTGGGACAACATCCGCAGGCTATTCGCCGACACGACCGAGGCGCGCATGCGCGGCTGGAGCGCGAGCCGCTTCTCCTTCAACACCAAGGGCGGGCGCTGCGACGCCTGCGAGGGCCAGGGCATCAAGAAGGTCGAGATGTCCTTCCTGCCCGACGTGCGCGTCACTTGCGAGGTCTGCGCCGGCGCGCGCTTCAACGCCGAGACGCTGCAGGTGCGGCTGCGCGGCAAGACCGTCGGCGAAGTGCTGGCGATGGACGTCGACGAGGCCGTGGAGTATTTCGCCGCCCACCCCACCATCCTGCGCGGGCTCAAGCTGCTGCAAGACGTCGGCCTCGGCTACCTGACGCTCGGCCAGCAGAGCCCGACGCTATCGGGGGGAGAAGCTCAGAGAATCAAATTGGTTTATGAATTATCGAAAAGCACTTTGTCTTCCACTCTCTATGTGCTCGACGAGCCAACCGTTGGTTTGCACATGGCCGACGTCGAGAAGCTGATCCGCGTGCTGCATCGCCTGGTCGATGCGGGCAATACCGTGCTGGTGGTCGAGCACAACCTTGACATCATTGCCGAGGCCGACTGGATCATCGATCTCGGGCCCGAGGGCGGCGGCGGCGGCGGGCACGTCGTGTTCCAGGGCCCGCCCGAAAACATCAGAAAAGGCCACACGGGCGCCGCGCTGTCCGGGTTCCTGAGCGAGCGGCGCGCAATTCAGGTATAATTCAGCCAGGTTGCTGTTGCGCATATCCGGTTAGCGTCTCAGTCCGTTACTCCCGGTCCATCCTGGACCGCAAAATAACAAGCCTAAAACGCATCTGCCTGAACCGGTCGAAGGCAAACCCTTCTCAGGCCGAGCTCAGGAGATCGTCATTACTACGTCGTTCGAAACACTCGGCCTTTCGGCCGAGCTGCAGCGCGCTGTGCGCGAGCAGGGTTACACCATTCCCACCCCCATCCAGTTGCAAGCCATACCCGTCGTGCTGGCGGGCCGGGATCTTCTCGGCGCCGCGCAGACCGGCACCGGCAAGACCGCCGGCTTCGCGCTGCCGCTGTTGCAGCGTCTTGCGGCGAAACCAGGCACCGGCAAGATCCGCTGTCTGATCATCACGCCGACGCGCGAGCTGTGCATGCAGGTGCGCGAAGACGTGCGCAACTACGGCAAGTTCGTCCAGTTGAGATCCATGACGGTGTTCGGCGGCGTCGGCATCCAGCCGCAGATCGCGGAGCTGCGCCGCGGCGTCGACATCCTGGTCGCGACCCCCGGCAGGCTGCTCGACCACGTGCAGCAGAGGACCGTCGACCTGAAGCAGGTCGAGATCCTGGTGCTGGACGAGGCCGACCGCATGCTCGACATGGGCTTCATCAACGACATCCGCAAGATCCTCGCCCTGCTGCCCCGGGAGCGCCAGAACCTGCTGTTCTCGGCCACCTTCCCGGACGAGATTCGCAAGCTGGCGAGCTCTTTCATGAAGAACCCGGTCACCGTCGAGGTTGCCCGGCGCAACACGCCCGCCGAGCTCGTGGCCCAGGTGCAGCACCCGGTCGACCATGACCGCAAGCGCGACCTGCTCGCCCACCTCATCAAGACCGGCGACTGGCGCCAGGTGCTGGTGTTCTGCAAGACCAAGCACGGCGCCAACCGCCTCGCCGGCCAGCTCGAGAAGAGCGGCATCGAGGCCGACGCGATCCACGGCAACAAGAGCCAGAACGCGCGCACCCGCGCGCTCAGGCTTTTCAAGGGCAACGAGCTGCGCGTGCTGGTGGCGACCGATATCGCCGCGCGCGGCCTCGACATCGAGGCCCTGCCCCACGTGGTCAACTTCGACCTGCCGCATGTGGCCGAGGACTATGTGCACCGCATCGGCCGCACCGGCCGTGCCGGCGCCGAGGGCGAAGCCGTCTCCCTCGTCTGCCACGAAGACCGTCCGCTGATGGCCGCCATTGAGCGGCTCATGGCCCGCCAGGTCGAGAGCCGCGTGATCGAAGGCTTCGAGCCCGGCCACCGCGGCTCGCGCCCGGCAGCCTCGCCCCAGGGGCAACGCCCGCAAGGCCGCCGCCCGGAGCAGCATCGCCGTCCCGAGCAAGGCCGCCGTCCCGAGCAAGGCCGGCGTCCGCAACAAGGACGCCGGCCGGAGCAGCACCGCGCCGAGCAGCGCCGTCCCGAGCAGCGTGGCGGCCAGCGGCCCGGCATGCGTCCGCAACCGCGTTTTCCCGGCAGGCATGACGGCGCCCGCTTGCCGGCAGCGCTGTCCGCGGAGCAGGAAGCCCAATTGCGCGAAGCGCGCGCCCGCATGGCCGAGGAGAACAAGTCCAAGCGCCAGGAGCCGCGCCTCGGCGCTGCCCTGGTCGCCGAGCCGAAGAACTAGCCGCTACGCGGCGGCCGCGGCCATTCGCCGCAGCTCCGGCAGGCAGGAGCCGCAGTTGGTGCCGCACCTGAGATCCTTCTGCAGCCGGCCCAGGTTGGCGCCGCCGGCAATGGCGGAGCGGATCGCGTCCTCGCGCACGCCGTAGCAGGCGCAAACCGCTCGTCCGGGCGCGGCGGTATCGGCGTCAGACTCGTGCCCGAACAGATCCCGTAGCGCCTTGAGCGCCGCCGGGTCCGGATCCGCCGCAGTCGCGACATCGACCCGCAGCACCGTTTCCGCCCCTTCGACCAGCGAAAGCGCGGCGAAGTCGAAGCGCGGCAACAGCGCCGCCGCCGATCGTTGCAGCCCGGGAACAGCAGCGGTCGAGAAAGTCCCGCGCCATCGCGGCGCAAAGCGTTCGATGCGGACGGCGGCGTGCTTGAGCTCGGGCTGCTTCGAGATGGGGTCGATCGCGGGCACGGTAAGGGCGTTGATCCCTGCGCCGCCCATGAACTTCCCGCCCCAGTGCATGGCGATGAAAGCATCGCCCAGGCGCAACTCGTCGGACGCACGGACTTTCATCACGACGCTCCCCCGGCGGCTGGACACGCGAACAAGACTTTCATTTGCGAGATCATTTCTAATCAGGTCCTCGGCATGCAGCAAAATCTCCGGCTCCGGGCTGTGACTGAACAGCCTGGCGATCTGGCCGGTGCGCGTCATGCTGTGCCACTGATCCCGCAGCCGGCCGGTGGTGAGCCGGAGCGGATATTCCTCGTCGGGCAGCTCAGCCGGCGGCACGTACTCGGTGGCGACGAAACGCGCGCGTCCTGAGGGTGTCGGGAAGACGCCGTCGGCATAGAGGCGCGTGCGCCCGCCCTTCGCGCCTTCCGGGTACGGCCACTGCTGCGGCCCGTCGCGCTCGAGCAGCGCGTAGGACAGCCCGGTGATGTCGAGATCGCGCCCGCGGGTAGATTCGCGATGCTCATTAAAGACGCTTTCCGGATTCTCATAGGGGAAAAGCGCCTTTCCCTGCGGGAGGAGTTTGCGAGCAAAGTCCACGGCGATCTTCCAGTCCGGGAGCGCTTCGCCCGGCGGCGGCACTGCCGCCCGCACGCGCGAGATGCGGCGCTCGGAGTTGGTGACCGTACCCTCCTTCTCTCCCCAGCTCGCGGCCGGCAGCAGCACGTCGGCGAAATCACAGGTCTCGGCGTCGCGGAACGCTTCCTGCACCACCACGAATTCGGCGCGCGACAACGCCTCGCGCACCGCGCTGACGTCGGGCATCGACTGCGCCGGGTTGGTGCAGGCGATCCACACCGCCTTGATCTCGCCGCGCCCGATGGCCTTGAACATCTCCACCGCGGTTTTGCCGGGACGATCCGGAACACGCTCGATGCCCCACAATTTCGCCACTTCATCGCGGTCGGATGGGCTGCTCAACTCGCGGTGCGCTGACAGGAGGTTCGCCATCCCGCCGACCTCCCGGCCACCCATCGCGTTGGGCTGGCCGGTGAGCGACAACGGCCCCGCTCCCGGCCGGCCGATCTGTCCGGTGGCGAGGTGCAGGTTGATGAGCGCGCAATTCTTGAAGGTGCCGTTCGCCGACTGGTTCAGGCCCTGGCAGTAGAGCGAAAGCGCGGCTTTCGATTTGCCGAACAGACGTGCCGCCTCGACGATTCTCTCCACCGGCAGATCGCAGACTTGCGCGGCTCGTTCCGGGGTCCATTTCTGCAGCAGGGGTTTCAGGTTATCGAAATTCTCGGTCTTGCCGCTCCTGAATTGCAAATCGAAAAGGCCCTCCCGCTCGATCACATGCAGCATGGCGTTAAACAGCGCGACGTCAGTGCCGGGCCTGAGCGCGAGGTGCAGGTCGGCGGCGCGCGCCGTGACAGTGGCGCGCGGGTCGATGACGATCAGCTTGAGCGCCGGGTTTCTCGCTTTCGCATCCTCGATGCGCCGGAACACGATCGGGTGCGCGAAAGCGGTATTGGAGCCGGCGATCAGGATCAGGTCGGCGGCATCGATGTCCTCGTAGGCGCACGGTGGCGCGTCCGCACCTAGCGACAGCTTGTATCCCGCCACGGCCGAGGACATGCACAGGCGCGAATTGGTGTCGACGTTGTTGGTGCCGATCAGGCCCTTGGCGAGCTTGTTGAAGACGTAGTAGTCCTCGGTCAGGAGCTGGCCGGAAATATAGAAGGCAACGGCGTCCGGTCCATGCGCCGAGATGATCTGCCTGAATTTTTCCGCAGCAAAGTCCAGTGCTTCGTTCCAGCTTCTGCGCTCGCCGTTTACGACCGGGTATAGCAGGCGCGCACCCGGGTCCGCGCCAAGGTGCAGCGACGCGCCCTTGGTGCACAAACGCCCGAAATTCGCGGGATGCCCTGGGTCGCCTTTTACAGAAAAAATTTTTCCATTCAGAACTGAAACCTGAACCCCGCAACCCACACCGCAGTAGCAGCAGGTCGTTGCGACCTGCTTGCTGGGCTCCACCATCACGAATCCGTCCTCGATGCGCACCGCGTACACCGGGATACGCATCGACGCGTCCTCGACGCAAAGGCCCGTGAGCAGGCTGAAGTGCTGCTTGTAGACCGGAGAGGCAACCACCAGCTCGCCCTTGACGTCGCCGACAATGCCGCGCGAAAGGACGTTGGCGCCCGAAAAGGGATCGCGATTGCCAACCGCATAGACGCTTTCGTCCTCCAGGCGAAATACGGCCACCTGCTCGCCGCCGACGAGCGCGCAAACGCCCGTGTTCGGCACGATGTCGTCGAGGCGGCAGACCCTACGCAACTTCGGCTGCTTGCTCGGCCGGGCGCAGGGGTCGAATCTGTCCACGTTCCGTCACGAATACGATGCCCGCATCCGGGGCGTCGCTGTTCACGAAGTGGCGGAAGCGCTTGAGGATCTCCGGCGTTTCGATCGCCTGCTTCCATTCGCAGGCATAGCTGTCGACGAACTTCTGCATCTCCGCTTCGAGCACGGCGCCGATGCCCAGCGAGTCCTCGCACACCGCGCGGCGCACATAGTCGATGCCGCCCTCCAGGTTCTCGAGCCAGACGCTGGTGCGTTGCAGACGGTCGCCGGTGCGGATGTAGAGCATCAGGAAGCGGTCGATGAATTGAATCAATGTTTGGTCCGACAAATCGGTTGCGAGCAAGTCGGCATGCCTGGGCTTCATTCCGCCGTTACCGCAAACATAGAGATTCCACCCCTTCTCGGTGGCGATGATGCCGACGTCCTTGCCCTGCGCCTCGGCGCATTCGCGCGTGCAGCCCGACACCGCCATCTTCAGCTTGTGCGGCGAGCGCAGGCCGCGATAGCGCTGCTCGATGCGGATCGCCATCGCCACCGAGTCCTGCACGCCGTAGCGGCACCAGGTGCTGCCGACACAGGACTTCACCGTGCGCAGCGCCTTGCCGTAGGCATGGCCGGACTCGAAGCCGGCGTCGATCAGGTCCTTCCACACCAGCGGCAGCTGCTCGACCCGCGCGCCGAAGAGGTCGATGCGCTGCGCGCCGGTGATCTTGGTGTACAGGCCGAATTTCTTCGCCACCTCGCCGAGCGCGATCAGCTTGGCCGGCGTGATCTCGCCGCCCGGCACGCGCGGCACCACCGAATAGGTGCCGTCCTTCTGCAGGTTGGCGAGGAAATGGTCGTTGGTGTCCTGCAGCGAAGCGTGCTTCGGCTTCAGGATCATCTCGTTCCAGCACGAAGCGAGGATCGAGGCCACCGCCGGCTTGCAGATGTCGCAGCCCCTTCCCCGACCGTGTTTTTGCAGTAGTTCTTCGAAAGATTTCAGGTTTTCAATTCGGACAAGATGAAACAGCTCCTGTCTCGAGAAACCGAAATGCTCACACAGATGATGGTTGACCTTGAAGCCGCGCTTTTTCATCTCGGCGTCGAGGATCTGCTTGGCGAGCGGGCCACAGCCGCCGCAACTGGTCGCCGCCTTTGTCTTCTTCTTCAAAGCGCCCAGGGACTGGCACCCCTCTGCAATAGCCGCGCAGATCGCCCCCTTCGACACGCTGTTGCATGAACAGACCAACGCCGCATCGGGCAGCAGCTCGATGCCGAGACCTTTCTTGCCCTCCCGGGCCGGCAGGATCAGCTCCTCGGGATGCTCGGGCAGCGGCAGCGGATTGAGCGCCATCTGCAGCAGCGTGCCGTAGTCGGCCGCGTCGCCGACCAGGATGGCGCCCAGCAGCTGTTTGCGGTCTTCCGCCACCACCAGCTTCTTGTAGACGCCCGCCGCTTCGTCGGTGAACACATAGTTCAGCGCGCCGGACGTGCTGCCGTGGGCATCGCCGATGGAGCAGACGTCCACGCCCATCAGTTTCAGCTTGGTGCTCATGTCGGCGCCGAGGAACTGCAGCTGCGACTCGCCGAGCAGGTGGCGCGCCGCGACTTCGGCCATCTGGTAGCCGGGCGCGACCAGGCCGAAGATGCGTCCCTCCCACAGCGCGCACTCGCCGATGGCATAGGTGTCGGGGTTGGCGGTCTGGCAGTGCGAGTCGATGCGAATGCCGCCGCGCTCGCCCACCGCGAGGCCGGCCGCGCGCGCCAGCTCGTCGCGCGGCCGGATGCCGGCGGAGAACACCACAATGTCGGTCTCGAGGCTGGTGCCGTCGGCGAACACCAGCTTATTGCGGCACTTCTCTCCCTGAGCGATCTCCTTGGTGCTCTTCGACACGTGCACCGTGGCGCCGAGCGCCTCGATCTTGCGGCGCAGCAGCCTGCCGGCCGAGTCGTCGAGCTGCACTGACATCAGGCGCGGCGCGAATTCCACGATGTGGGTCTCGAGGCCGAGGTCCTTCAGCGCCTTGGCCGCCTCCAGGCCGAGCAGGCCGCCGCCGATCACCGTCCCGACCGTCGATCGGGCTGCGATGACTGATATGAATTCCAGGTCTTCGATGGTGCGGTAGACGAAGCAGTCGCGCCGGTCGCGGCCGTCCACCGGCGGCACGAACGGGCTCGAGCCGGTCGCGAACACCAGCTTGTCGTACGGCACCTCGCGGTAGCGTGCCGAGCGCACCACCTTGCGCACCGGGTCCACCGCCAGAACGCTGTCGTTCAAACGCAAGGTGATTTTGGAATTTTTGAAGAATTCTCGCTTTACCAGCGAAAGGTCCGCAGCAGTCTTTCCGGCAAAAAAGCTCGTCAGCTGGACGCGGTCGTACGCCGGACGCGGCTCTTCGCAGAACACGGTGATCTCACAGTCACGGTTGCGCGCCACCAGCTGCTCAAGGAAGCGCTGGCCCACCATGCCGTTGCCGATGACAGCAACGCGCATCACGCTGCCCTCGCCTTCGGTTCGGCCGATGCGACGCGCGCATAGCGCACCACGTCGCCAAGCACGATCAGCGCCGGGCCGGCAAATCCCTGCGCCGACAGCGTGCCAAGCGTAGCGACCCGCTGCCTCTGGGTCCGGAGTGTTCCGTTCTCGATGATGCAGGCAGGGGTTGCGGGATTCATTCCTGCCGCTCTCAGGGACAGAAGAATCTTTTCGAAATGCCTCAAGCCCATGTAAATAACGAGGGTCGTGCCCGTGCGGACCAGCGCCTCCCAATCGAGGTCGGCGCCGTGTCCGCTGATGAAGGTCACGCCATGCGTGACCCGCCGGTCGGTGACCGGAATGCCGAGCGCGGCGGGAACCGCGATCCCCGCGGTAATTCCGGGAATCACTTCGACTTCGATGCCCTGCGCGCGAAGCGCCTCGACCTCCTCGCTGCCGCGCCCGAAGACAAACGGATCGCCACCCTTCAAGCGAGCAACGCTATGGCCCGCTTTCACCGTTCTTATCATCAATTGTTCAATAAAAACCTGAGGCGTTGACTTGCACCCGCCTCGCTTGCCGACCGCGATCACCTTGGCACCCGAACGCACATGCGCCAGGCAGCCGCGGTTCACCAGCTCGTCCACCAGCACCACATCGGCCGCCGCGAGAGCACGTGCCGCCTTGAGCGTCATCAGCTCGGGATCTCCTGGCCCCGCGCCGATGAGCGTCACCTTGGCCACTACGCCGCCCTCAGCCTCGATTGGGCAGCCTGCTTCGCGTACAGGAACTCGAGGACCTTGGCGCGCAGCTCCATGAACTGTGCGTCGTGCGCCAGCGTCAGCCGCTCGCGCGGCCGCGCCAGCGGCACCGCGAGCACGTCGCCGATGCGCGCCGCCGGGCCGTTGGTCATCATCACCACGCGGTCGGAGAGCAGCACCGCCTCGTCGACGTCGTGCGTCACCATCAGCACAGTGGCGCCGGTCTGGGCGACGATGCGCAGCAGCTCGTCCTGCAGCGTGGCGCGCGTCAGCGCGTCGAGCGCGCCGAAAGGCTCGTCGAGCAGCAGCACCTTGGGCTCGATCGCCAGCGCCCTCGCGATGCCGACGCGCTGCTTCATGCCGCCGGAGATCTGATGGGGATATTTATCCACCGCATGCGAAAGTCCCACGAGATCGAGCGCCTCAAGGGTGCGTTTTTTCAGCAAGGATTTCGATTCCGTGAAAACCCGCTCTACCGCCAGGTGGACGTTCTCGTAGCAAGTCAGCCACGGCAGCAGCGAATGGTTCTGGAACACCACGCCGCGGTCCGGGCCGGGACCTTCGACGTGCCTGTCGGCGAGCAGAATGGCGCCGCCGGTGGGCCGCGCCAATCCGGCGACCAGGTTGAGCAGCGTGCTCTTGCCGCAGCCCGAGTGCCCGATGAGGCTGACGAACTCGCCTTTGCGCACCACCAGCGAGATGCCGTCGAGGATCACCGCCGGACCGTACGCCATGCCAACAGCCTCGATGCTGAGATAGCTCTTAGTTGCCATAGTTGAAGCGTCGCGCGAGCAGCACCAGGGCCTGCTCCAGGGCCAGTCCGACGACGCCGATGGTGATGATGGCGATGATGATGTGCTCGACCTTGAGGTTGTTCCACTCGTCCCACACCCAGAAGCCGATGCCGACTCCGCCGGTGAGCATCTCGGCGGCGACGATCACCAGCCAGGCCACCCCGATCGACAGGCGCACGCCGGTGATCATGTAGGGCAGCACCGCCGGAAACAGGATCTTGGTGAACACCTTCCGCTCGGAGAGGTTCAGCACGCGCGCCACGTTGAGGTAGTCCTGCGGGATCTGGCGCACGCCGACCGCGGTGTTGACGATCATCGGCCACAGGCTGCAGATGAAAATCACCCAGATCGCCGCCGGGTTCGCCGCCTTGAACACCAACAGCCCGATCGGCAGCCAGGCAAGCGGCGACACCGGCTTGAGCAGCGCGATGATCGGCGCCGCCATGCCGGAAGCGAAGCGGAAGCGCCCGATGACGAAGCCGAGCGGGATGCCGACCGCCGCCGCCAGCCCGAAGCCGATGCCGACGCGACGCAGCGGCGACAGCACGTTCCAGCCGATGCCCTGGTCGTTCGGACCCTTGCTGTAGAACGGATCGGCGAAGATTTTCGCCGCCGCCGCGCCCACCGTGAGCGGATCCGGAATGCGCCCGCCGAACTTGGCGATCGCCGCCCAGGCGAGCGCAAAGACGGCCAGGCCCGCGACGCAGGCGATGGCGTTGATCAGCCATTCCGGGGCCGGCGCGCGCCGGTAGGCGGTCTCGAACTTCGCCCGCGCGGCGTCCGTCTTGGGCCCGAGGATCGCCGCCGCCGGGTGCGGCGGGCTGGTGCGAATCGGTTTTTCGACCAGACTATTTTTCTGCAGCGCGACTACGGCCATTCACGCCACCTTGATCTTGAAACCACCGGCGTAGGACTTGGCGTTCTTCGCGTCCCAGACCACGCCATCCATCAGCTTCGCGGCGCGCATCGGATCTTTCGGCAGCGGCGTATTGGTCATGGCTGCCGCCTGCTTGTAAATGTCGATGCGATTCACCTTTTGCGCCACGGCCAGGTAGTCCGGGTCCTCCTTGAGCAGGCCCCAGCGCCGGTGTTGCGTCATGAACCACATGCCGTCGGAAAGAAACGGAAAGGTGACGTATCCGTCGTTGTAGAACTTCATGTAGTTCGGGTCGTCCCAGACCTTGCCGATGCCGTTGTCGTAGCGTCCGAGCATGCGGGCAACGATCACGTCCTTCTCGCAATTGACATAGGACTTGTCGGAGACCACCTCCGCAGTCTTCTGCCGGTTGATGAGGGAGCTGTCGATCCAGCGGCCGGCGTCGATCACCGCCGCGGTCATCGCGCGCGCCGTGTTCGGGTACTTGGCGGTGAATTCCGCAGTGCAGCCTAGCGTCTTCTCCGGGTGGTCCTTCCACAGGTCCTGCGTGGTGTTCGCCGTGAATCCGATGTTGTCCATGATGGCGCGGTAGTTCCACGGCTCGCCGACGCAGAAACCATCCATGTTGCCGACGCGCATGTTCGCCACCATTTGCGGCGGCGGCACGACGATCGCCTTCACGTCCTGGAACGGATGGATGCCGTGCGCCGCGAGCCAGTAGTAGATCCACATCGCGTGCGTCCCGGTCGGGAAAGTCTGGGCGAAGGTGTATTCGCCTTTCTCCTTCCGGATGAGGGAATTGAGCGAAGCGCCGTCCGTGACGCCCCTGTCATATAGCTTTCTGGACAGCGTGAACGCCTGGCCGTTGTGGTTCAGGTTCATCAGGACGTTCATGTCCCTCTTCGGCCCGCCGACACCCATCTGCACGCCATAGATCAGCCCGTACAGAACGTGGGCGGCATCGAGCTCGCCGTTCACCAGCTTGTCGCGCACCGCCGCCCACGAGGCTTCCTTGGAGGGCACGATCTTGACGCCGTACTTCTTGTCGAACTCCATCACCGCTGCCATCACGACCGACGAGCAGTCGGTAAGCGGGATGAAGCCGATCTTCACTTCCTTCTTCTCCGGCGCATCCGAGCCCGCTGCCCAGGCGCCAGTGCGAACCGCGTTCGGTACCAAGCTCATGATTCCCGCCGCTCCTGCTACCTTGATAAACGCCCTCTTTTTCATTGCATCTCCAAAAAAAACGTCCGACACCTCGCAGTGCCGGACGTCGTTGTCCGTAATCGGAGCGCGCCTCTGCGCCCGTCAATTCTTAATCCGCAATCTCTATGCCACGTGCGTTTCCTTGATTTATAAAGACTTTTTAATGCCGATGGTGCACCGCAGCGGTGCATCCGTAGATGTCATGCACCACCGAGGAGGTCAGAGGCGTCGATCAATTGCTGCGCCACATCGGCCAGGCGAAGCTTCCGATTCATGGCGAATTTCCGCAGCAGTGAGTAGGCCGCGTCTTCGTCCAGTCCGCGACTTTTCATCAGCAGGCCCTTCGCGCGTTCGACCAGCTTGCGCTCGCTCAGCTTCAGATTGGCGTCGGCGAGCTGCTCGCGCAGGCCCTGGTACTGATCGAAGCGCGCCACCGCGGCCTCGACGATCGCCTTGATCCGATCGCGGTCGAGGCCGTCGACGACATAGGCGGAGACGCCGGCGAGCGTCGCCTGGCGAATCGTCTCCGGCGAATCGTCGCTGGCGAACATCACGATCGGGCGCGGCGTGTGCTGCGTCATGACCACCAGGTGCTCGAGCACATCGCGGCTGGGCGACTCGGTGTCGATGACGACGACGTCCGGCTTGAGCTGCTCCACCATCTTGAGCAGCGCGAGAGGCGACGAGAGGGTCGCAGTCACCTCGTGTCCCGCGCGCTCCAACCCCTCCCGCAGAAGGTCCGCGCGCTCCGGCGATTCATCGACAACCAGAACCCGCATGGCAAGCATTTTGCAAGGGTCGTGCCACCCGGTTTCCCTTAAGAAACAATGGGATCAATATGACAATGGCACCACCTTGGGGCAGCCGCTTGCTGTCATGCACAATCACACTGCAATGAGAGAGGCCCAAGCAAAAGAGATCCGCCTGCAGGACTACGCTCCGCCCGCGTTCCGGGTGGACACCGTCGAGCTCGACGTCGACATCCGCGAAGACCACGCTGTGGTGCGCGCGAAGCTCGCGATGCGGAGAAACGCCGCCGGGCCGCTGGTTCTTGACGGGGACGAGCTTGAACTGGTTTCCATTTCTTTGAACGGAAAACCCGTCAAACCTCTATTGACCGCAGAGTCCCTGACGATCCCCGAGGTTCCCGATCGCTTCACGCTGGACACCGTGACGCGGATCGTGCCGCAGAAGAACACCAAGCTCGAAGGCCTGTACGCGACGAAGAACGGCTTTGTCACGCAGTGCGAGGCGCAGGGTTTCAGGCGCATCACCTGGTTTCCCGACCGGCCCGACGTCATGGCGAAGTACACGACGACGGTGCGCGCCAACTATCCGGTCTTGTTATCCAATGGAAATCTTGTGGCCTCGGGGCCAGGCTGGGCACGTTTCGAAGACCCGTTTCCGAAGCCCTCGTATCTCTTCGCGCTGGTCGCCGCCAATCTGGAGGTGCTGAAGGACGGCAACCTCTCCATCTACGTCGAGCCGGGCAAGCTCGACCAGGCCGGCTGGGCGATGGACTGCCTCAAGCGCGCCATCGCTTGGGATGAGAAGCGCTTCGGCCTGAAGCTCGACCTCAAGGAATACAAGATCGTCGCCGTGGGCGATTTCAACTCCGGCGCGATGGAGAACAAGGGCCTCAACATCTTTAACACCAAGTACATCCTGGCGCGGGCCGACACCGCCACCGACGTCGACTACCTGAACATCGACCGCGTGGTGGCGCACGAGTACTTCCACAACTGGACCGGCAACCGCGTCACCTGCCGCGACTGGTTCCAGCTTTCGCTCAAGGAAGGCCTGACGGTATTCCGCGACCAGGAGTACGGCGCCGACACCTATTCGCGCGCGGTGACGCGCATCCAGGAGGTGCGCGGGCTGCGCGCGGCGCAGTTCGCGGAGGACGCCGGCCCGATGAAGCACCCGGTGCGGCCGCAGTCCTACCAGGAAATCCGCAACTTCTACACCATGACGGTGTACGAGAAAGGCGCGGAAGTCGTGCGCATGCAGCACACCCTGCTCGGCGAGGAGAAGTTCCAGGCGGGCATGCGGCTGTACTTCCAGCGCCACGACGGCCGGGCGGTGACCTGCGACGACTTCGTGCAGGCGATGCAGGATGCGTCGGGAATCGATCTCGGGCAGTTCAGGCGCTGGTACGACGTGGCGGGGACGCCGGTTCTGGATGTTTCAAGTCTTTATGAAAAAAGCACTCTGACATTGACGGTCAAGCAGTCGATGAACCCGCCATTCCACATTCCCTTCGCGGTGAAAGTGGGCGACGACGAGCGCCTGTTGTCTCTGAAGCAGGCGGAAGAGAAATTCGTTTTCCCGGTCCAGGCGAAGCCGGTCCCGTCCCTGCTGCGCGGATTTTCGGCGCCGGTCATCCTGAACTATCCCTACGCCGAGGCCGACCTGCTGCACCTGATGGCCAATGACGACGATGCCTTCAACCGCTGGGAGGCGGCGCAGCGGCTCGCGACGACGGCCATCCTTGAAGCTGGCGGCAAACCGACCAGGGCATTCCTCGATGCCGCGCGCAAGCTGCTGTCGGTGCCCGATCCGGCCTTTGTCGCCGAAGTGCTGACGCTACCGTCGGAAACCTTCCTTGCCGAGCAGATGGTTGTTGTCGACCCGGACCGGTTGCATGAATCCCGCAGGAAGCTGAGGAAGGAACTCGCGCTTTTTCTCACGAAAGATCTTGAATCAATCTATGAAAAGAACCGCGTAACAGCTCCCTACTCGCCGGATCCGGTCTCCTCGGGCAAGCGGGCGTTGCGCAACCTGGCACTTGGCTACCTCGGAGAGCTCGGACAGCCGTCGCTAGCCTGGGACCAGTTCCGGGGCGCGGACAACATGACCGACAGCATGGCGGCGCTCGGCGTGCTCGCCAACCTCGACTGCGCGGAGGGCCCGATGGCGCTAGAAGTCTTCTACGCCCGGTGGAAGGACGAGCCGCTGGTGGTGGACAAATGGCTCTCGGTGCAGGCGTTCTCGCGCCTGCCCGGAACGCTGGCGAAGGTAAAGACGCTGCTCTCGCACCCGGCGTTCGACCTCAAGGTGCCCAATAAGGTCTACGCGCTGATCCGCGCCTTCGCCTCGAATCATGTGCGCTTCCACGCCGCCGACGGCGCCGGCTACGCTTTCCTGGCCGACCAGATCCTTGTCCTCGACGCGCTCAATCCGCAAGTCGCTGCGCGCATGGCACGCGCCTTCGACCGCTGGAAGAAGTTCGACGAAGGCAGAATGGCCAAAGCGAGGGCGGCGCTGGAGCGCATCCGCGATGCCAAGGGCACGTCGAAGGACGTCATGGAAATCGTGACCAAGGCGCTGGCGTGAAAAAGCTGCTCCTGGTTTTTATTTTCCTTGGAATCCTGACTTCAACGGCGGAAGCGCAGCCTTATCCCTCGCGGCCGCTGCGGATGCTGGTCGGTTTTGCCCCGGGCGGCGCGAACGACATCCTGGCGCGCATCGTCGCCCAGCGGCTGTCGGAGAGCCTCGGGCAGCCGGTGGTGGTCGAAAACCGCCCGGGCAACTCGGGACTGATCGCCGCCGAAATGCTGGCGAAAGCGGCTCCCGATGGCCTCACACTGATGCTCGGCTCGACCGGAACGCAGACCATGGCGCCGCACCTCGCGGCGAAGCTGCCATTTGACGGCCTCAATGCCTTCGCTCCGATCTCGCTGATCGGTACGGCGCCAAGCGCGCTGGTCGTACGCAGCGCCCTGCCGGCGCAATCGGTGGCCGAGCTGATCGCACTGGCGAAGGCGCAGCCGGGACGGCTGACCTACGCCTCGTCGGGCAGCGGCACCACCCTGCACCTCGGCGGCGAGCTGTTCAGGATCATGGCCGGCGTCGAGCTGGTGCACGTGCCCTACAAGGGCAACGCGCCGGCGCTGAACGACATCCTCGGCGGGCAGGTCGACATGATGTTTTCCGCACTGCCACCGCTACTGCCGCTCGCGCGCGCCGGAAAGCTGCGCATCCTCGGCGTCGCCGCGGCGGAAAGGCACCGCAGTGCGCCCGAAATCCCCACCGTCGCCGAGCAAGGACTGCCGGGCTACGAGAGCGGCACCTGGTACGGCGTGCTGGCGACGAGCGGCACCCCGCGCGAGATCGTCGAGCGGTTGTCGACGGAGGTGCGCAACGCGCTCGCCGATACCCGGCTGCGCGAAGCCGTGCTGGCGCAAGGCGTGGATCCCCGGCCGACCACACCGGCGGAATTCCGCGCATTGTTCGTCGCCGAATACGCGCGCTGGGGCAAGCTGATCCGCGAGGCCGGGATTAAGGCGGAGTAAAACGCCTCTACTTCTTCACGAGTTTCTTCTGTACCCGCAGGTCGAATTTCGCGACGTTCACCACTACACGCTCGTGTTTTCCGTCGCCGATCAAATCGATTTCGTCTCTTGCTTCTACTCTAAAAAGAATTGTTCTGTCCAAAACCGACACGACCACTGCGGTGGCTCTGACCTTCATGCCCACTGGCGTCGCCGCGAGGTGGCGCACGTCGAGATGCGTGCCCAGGCTCTGGTAGCCGGGCGGCAGGCGCCGCTCCACGGCGTCGAGCGCCGCCGCCTCGAACAGGTTGATCATCACCGGCGTGGCAAGCACGCGCACCTTGCCGCTGCCGATGCTCGGCGCGGTGTGCTCCTCGCCCACCGTCAGCTCGGCGTGCCCGGTCTGTCCCGGGATGATGCTTTCGAGAGCCATGGCCGGCGCGCTATTTGACCGAGATCACGCCCTTCATGGAAGGGTGCAGGCCGCAGACATAGGCGTAGTCGCCGGCCTTGTCGAGCGTCACCGACGCTTTCTGCCCGCGCAGGAAAACGGGCGAGCGCGGGCCGTTCGCCACCGAAATCTGGTGCGGCGTGTCGTCGGTGTTGAGGAAGGTGAGCGCGTAGCCGGCCGAAGCGGAGATCGTCGCCGGCATGAACTGGAAGCTGGCGACCGTGACGTCTCCTTTGGCGGCCTTCGCCTGTCCCGCCTTCGGGAAGGTGTTATCGAGCTTGGCGAGCGACATGACGAAATCCTGCTTGGCGTGCGGCAGGTGGCACTGGAAGCAGCCGTCGATGTTGGCCTTCGGGTTGGGCAGGCCTTGCGCGTCAAATGCCTGGTATTCCCATTCGCCGTTCCTCTTGCTCGCCGGGTACTCGGCGCCCCAGCCGGTCTGCTTCTCCATTACGGTATGGCCGACGACTTCTTTCTTGATGAAGCGGCCGTCGGGCCCGAGTAGCGGCTTGCCGTTCGCGCCCTCGTAGACGTTCCACTGCACCAGCGTGAGCACGGCGCCGCTCGGGATCGGCTTGCCCTTGCGCACGGCGTCCACCACCGCGGCCTGGGTGTAGAGCTCGCGGTACTGCTTGACGTCCGGCCGGTCGAGCGTCTGGTACAGCACGCCTTTCAGGTAATCGGCCGGATACTTGATTTTTTCCGGTCCCGCCAGTGCGCCGGTCGAGGCGATGGCAAGCGACAGCAGGCATATTCTCGTTTTCATTTCCCCCCCTTGTTCAATTCCAGAGCCAGGCCGCACCGCGCACGCCGCTCGAGTCACCGTGGACGTTGCGCGCCAGCCGCGTCGCCACGTGGTCCGAAAAAACGTGCCGCGACCACAGGCTTGGCACTTCAGTGTACAGCCGCTCGACATTCGACATTCCGCCGCCCAGGACGATGACATCGGGATCGAGAATGTTGATCACGCCGGCAAGCGCCCGGGCGAGGCGAGCCTGGTAACGCGCCATTGTTTTCTCGTCAAAAACGGCTTTTTCGGGATCCAAGCGTTTTCCGGTCACCAACTCATGGTCGCGCGCCAGGCCCGGACCTGACAGGTAGGTCTCGATGCACCCTGCCCGCCCGCACCAGCAGCGCGGCAGCGGCAGGTCGTCTCCGCTCGGCATCGGCAGCGGATTATGTCCCCACTCTCCTGCAATGCCGTTTCTTCCAGTAAGTACTTTTTTATCGACAACAATTCCTGCGCCAACACCGGTCCCGAGAATCACACCGAACACCACTTTGCAATCCTTGCCGGCGCCATCTACCGCCTCCGACAACGCGAAACAGTTCGCGTCGTTGGCGATGCGCACTTTGCGGCGCAAGCGGCTCTCCAGATCCTGCTGCAGCGGCTTGCCATTGAGCCAAGTGGAATTGGCGTTGCGCACCAAGCCGGTTGTCGGCGAGAGCGAGCCCGGGATGCCGACGCCCACGGATCCCTTGCCGGCCTTTTCCACCAGTCTGCACACGGCGACAAGCGTCGCCTCATAGTCGCCTCTCGGCGACGCGAGTCGCTCGCGGAAGACAGCGCGACCGCCTGCATCGAGCGACAACGCCTCGATTTTGGTGCCGCCAAGGTCGATTCCGATGCGCAAGGCCATGTTTCCGGAACTCCGCGGGTATCGGGTAAATCCTACTCAAGTATCTCAACAACGAGGAAACTCCAATGAAAAAGGTGCTGTTGTGTGTGACGCTGCTGGCGCTGGCGCCGATGACAGCAGTGGCCGCGGACGAAGGTCCGTACCTGCTGGGCGATTTCGGCGTTGGACGCTACGAGAACGCCTCGCCGTTTCCCGATCCCATCATGCTCGGCATCGGCGGCGGCTACCAGATCAACCGCAATTTCGCGGTCGAACTGGGCCTGTCGATCTTCCCGGAGGTCGAGGCGACCACCGGCGGCGGCACCGCCAAGCTGCGGGCGAATTCGCTCCATCCCGCGGCGGTCGGCCTGCTGCCGCTGAACCCGGAATTCAGCGCGTTCGGTAAACTCGGCGTCTCCAGCAACCATGCCGAAGGCGCGAATCCGGCCGGCAATTCGTTCTCGACGAGCGACACCGACCTGTATTTCGGCTTTGGCGTGCAGTACAAGGTCAATCCGAAGCTCGCCATCCGCGGCCAATACGAGAACTTCGGCCGCTTCTCGAGCGCGCCGTCGCCGCTGCGGGCTTCGGCAGTCTCGGTCGGCGTTGCCTGGTGGCTGCAGTAAGCAAGGCTGTTTTCGGGGTGGCTAGAATAGCCGCGCGGGGAGGCGCGGCTTGCAGCACTTCGGCAGTTTCGACTATGTGATCGTCGGCGCAGGCAGCTCGGGCTGCCTGCTGGCGAATCGCCTGTCGCAGGATCCCGCAACCAGGGTCCTGCTTCTCGAGGCCGGCGGCCGGGACGATTATTTCTGGATCGATATCCCGGTCGGCTACCTCTACACCATAGCCAACCCGCGCACCGACTGGTGCTACAAGACCGAGCCCGACGCGCACCTCGCCGGGCGGTCGATTCACTATGCGCGAGGCCGCGTGCTCGGCGGCTGCTCCTCGATCAACGCCATGATCCACATGCGCGGCCAGAAAGAGGACTGGGACCACTGGGCCGCGCTCGGCAACCGTGGATGGTCGTGGGAAGATGTTTTGCCCATCTTTAGGTTTTTAGAAGATTATGAAAGAGGGCCCACCGACGGCTACGGCGCCGGCGGCGAGGTGCGCGTCGAGGATCCGCGCGTGCAGTGGGAGATCATCGACGCCTGGCGCGAGGCAGCGGCCGAGTGCGGCATCCCCAAGGTCAAGGTGTTCAACACCGGCGACAACTTCGGTTGCGCCTATTTCCAGATGAATCAGCGGCGCGGGCAGCGCTGGAGCGCGACCAACGCCTTCCTTCGGCCGGTGCAGCACCGGAAAAACCTTACCGTGCTGACCGGTGCTTTTACAACAAAAATCCGTTTTGAAAACCGGCAAGCTGCGGGCGTGGAATTTTCAAGTGAAAAACAGGAATATTTTGTAGAAGCGAAAAAAGAAACCATCTTGGCCGCTGGGGCGATCGGCTCGCCGCAGTTGCTGCAGCTCTCGGGCGTCGGCGCGGGCGAGCGCCTGAACGCGCTTGGCATCAGACTGGTGCATCACCTGCCCGGCGTCGGCGAGAACCTGCATGACCACCTGCAGATCCGCATGCAGTACAAGGTGCATGGCGTGAAGACGCTCAACGGCATGGCCAATTCCTGGTGGGGGAAAGCCGCCATGGCTGCCGAATATTTCGCGTTCCGCACCGGCCCGCTCACCATGCCGCCTTCGCAGGCCGGCGCTTTCGCGAAGAGCGACCCGGCGCAGCCCACGCCGAATATCGAGTGGCACGTGCAGCCGCTTTCCCTGGATAAGTTCGGCGACCCCCTGCACCCCTTCCCCGCGATCACGCCGAGCGTGTGCAACCTGCGGCCCGCCTCACGCGGCTGGGTGCGGATCAAATCCCCGGATGCCGCGGAATATCCCGAAATAAAATTAAATTATTTAGACAACAAAGAAGATCGCCAAGTGGCGGTGGATGCCATGCGGTTCACTCGCCGCATCATGGCCGCCGAGGCACTACGCAAGTATCGGCCCGAGGAGTACCGGCCGGGCATCGCCATTCAGGGCGAAGATGCGCTTGAAAAAGCAGCAGGTGAACTCGGCACCACCATCTTCCACCCGGTCGGCACCTGCAAGATGGGAGGCGATCCGCGGGCCGTGGTCGACGACAGCCTGCGGGTGCACGGCGTCGGACGGCTCAGGGTCATCGACGCTTCGATCTTTCCCAGGATTACCTCCGGAAACACCAACGCACCGACCTACGTAGTCGCGGAGAAAGGTGCGCGCGCCATCTTGAAACCCTAGAATTGCGCCCCGACCTGTGAGACGGTCCAAGGAGACGACAAACCCATGAAACGAATTGCCCTGTTCCTGATCACGAACCTCGCGGTGATGGTGGTCCTGTCGATCGTCGTTTCCGTGCTGGGCGTCGACCGCTGGCTGCTCGAGGAAGGCATCGACTACACGAGCCTGCTGGTCTACTCGCTGATCCTGGGTTTCGGCGGATCGATCTTCTCGCTGCTGGCGTCCAAGTTCATGGCCAAGATGTCCGTCGGCGCGCAAGTCATCGATGGCTCGGAGGGCACCAACCAGGGCTGGCTGGTGCAGACCGTGCGGAGCCTCGCCGAACGCGCCGGCATCGGCATGCCGGAAGTCGCGATCTACGAGGGCGAGCCCAATGCTTTTGCCACCGGCGCCTTCAAGAACGACGCCCTGGTTGCGGTGTCGAGCGGGCTGCTCGAATCGATGAGCCGCGAGGAGGTCGAGGCGGTGCTCGGCCACGAAATCTCGCACGTCGCCAATGGCGACATGGTGACCCTGACCCTGATCCAGGGCGTGGTTAACACTTTCGTCGTGTTTCTTTCGCGCATCGTCGGCTTCTTCGTCGACCGGGTCGTGTTCCGTACCGAGCGCGGCATTGGCCCCGGCTTCTACATCGCCATGATCGCCAGCCAGATCGTCTTCGGCATTCTCGCCTCGCTCATCGTCGCCTGGTTTTCGCGTTACCGTGAATTCCGCGCCGACGCCGGCTCGGCTCGCCTGCTCGGCTCGCCGCGGCCGATGATCGCCGCGCTGACGCGGCTCG